>OBUW01000001.1_pt1 | contig 722111 bp, 676 predicted proteins | sample 1475761 | NCBI WGS metagenome assembly OBUW01 (sample SAMEA2579908, study PRJEB22360) | human gut metagenome | biome: human gut; feature: human-associated habitat; material: faeces | place: Denmark | collected 2008/2010
AAGGACCCTGCACATTTAAACGAAACTTTGTTCAGTTTTCAAAGGACTACTTTGTTGCCAAGCGACAACTTAATTAGAATATCAAATTGGCAACTCTTTGTCAACATCTTTTTTTAAATCGCTGAGCGGCTTAAAATGTTTGATGACTGACAACTCGTACTATATTACGCAGTTTCCCATCCCAAGTCAACAACTTTTTTAAAAAAAGTTTTTCAAAAAAGGAGACCTCTTTTCTTATGCAGGAAGATCGTGATTTTTGGAATCACTTCGCCGCAGACTATGCTGCCGCTGAACAAGATTCCCGGCTACCGCTTGCCCATGATGTGACTACCTGGATGATCGCTAATGGGTTGCTCCCAGCCGACTCATTGATAGACCTTGCTGCCGGTACCGGCCGTTTTGCTATCCGATTGGCCCCGTATGTCCGTCACCTCACCTTAATTGACTGGTCTTCGGCGATGCTTACATATGCAAAAATCCGATTGAAAGCCAACAAAAAAACAAGCATGACTTATCTCACCGATGATTGGCATCAACTTGTTTCATCGACAAGTGCCGATCTTGTCTTTGTCAGTCAACTGCCAACGCTATTGCCGGAAGAGTTATCACTTTTAAACGCTCTGGCGCGAAAAAAAGTCATCCTGAACTTTCAAACACAGCAAGATGATGCTTTGGTTCGCCACGCTCTAACTCTTTTAGGCCACGATATGCCAGTCGCTTATCAAGCCGATCCAAGTCGCGTTGCCGGCTATCAAAATTGGTTAAGCTTACATCAAATTCCATTTGAAACGCACACGCTGACTTACCACCTAGAGGAGCAAACGACTGTCAGTGATATGCTGCCCGAACTTGGTTTACCTGTGGGCGTCAAGGCGGCGGAACGTCTGGCTAAAGCATTGACCGGTCATGAAAATCCGCACATGCCGGTAACCGATCACCTGACCTATGCATATACACAATTGATGTGGCATCCCAAGAATTAAGCGTGCCCCCGCCGATCAGTTCATTTATTGCGCGTATATAAAAAGACACCATCGCATTCGCTCAGGTGTCGTCTGATTTTGGTGTCCTAGCTTGTTGCACCGCCATTAATCATCGTAACTAGCCTTTGTCCGCTATCATTCTTTGACTTGCAATTGTTCGACATTGACAACTGTGTCGACCCAGGAATGATCATAGAAGCCTGCTTCATGAGATACGAGTAAAACGGCGCCGGGATACTGTTGCAGTCCGGTTCGCAGCGCATTTTTGGTGTCGTCATCTAGATGATTCGTTGGTTCATCCATCACCAGAATATTGGTTGTCTGTAACATAAGATCAGCCAGTTTAACTTTAGCTTGCTCGCCACCTGACAGCATCGTTAGCGGATTATTGGCTTCCTCACTTGTCAACGCGGTTCGTGACAACACTTGGCGTACCGTCTTTTGGGTCAAGGCCGGAAAGCGTTGTTGCAAATACTGAACCGGACTTTGCTTAGGCTGATCCCAGTGCAGTTCTTGTTCGTAATAGCCAAAAGTAACATTGTCGGCAATCTCGACACTGCCGCCCAGTGCTGGCAACAAACCGAGAATCGTCTTCAATAAGGTTGACTTACCAACACCGTTAAAGCCTTCAAATGCAATCACCTGATCCTTAGCCACCGAAAAATTAATCGGCTGCAACAAAGGCCTATCATATCCAACGACTAGATCGTTAACGTCCACTAGCATTTGGCGGTTAACCGGCATATACGGAAAGGCTAAATGCGCCTTGGCTCGCGTACCCGGGGGTGTCAATTTATCCATACGGGCTAATTGCTTTTCCCGACTTTTAGCCATGGTCGCGCGGGTGCCGGCTTTGAACTTGCGGATAAAGGCCTCGGTTTTCTTGATCGTCTCCTGCTGTTTAGCAAAAGCCTTCAGATACGTCTCGTGGTCAGCTTCTTTTTGACGCATAGCCTGTTTTAAAGTCCCTGTATATTTGGTGATTTGGCCAAACTCAATATCCAATACCGCATTGGTCACATTTTCGAGAAAGTCAAAATCATGGGAGATCACAATAAAGGCTCCTTCAAAGTTCTGGAGCCAATCAGTCAACCAGGCGATGTGCGAAACATCAAGATAATTCGTCGGTTCATCCAGTAATAACATATCCGGCTTTTCCAATAACAGTTTCGCCAGGATTAGTTTCGAGCGTTGGCCGCCAGACAAAGCATCAACCGGATGATCCATCCCCATCGCCGTGATGCCCAAGCCTTCAGCCACTGTCTGGATCGTGGTTTCGAGCTCATAAAAGTCACCGGCTTCAAGCTCTTGCTGTAATTCACCAGCCTTCGCTAAAAGCTCATCATCCGGGTGAGCCGCATAATCGGCATAGATTTGGTTCATCTTGGCCTCTTTACGATAAAGCTCATCGAAAGCGGTCCGCAGAAACTCAATAACTGTTTGTCCCGGCACCAAATTGGCATACTGGTCCAAATAGCCGACATGAAGATGCTTTTGCCAGATAATCTTCCCCGCATCCGGTGTTAAGGCCCCAGTCAAAATCTTGATTAAGGTACTTTTCCCGACGCCATTTTGGCCAATCACACCGAGATGATCCTCAATATTCACCTGAAAACTGGCATCTTGATACAACACCTTGTCTAAAAACCGCTGCGATAACCCGGTTACGGTTAAAACACTCATTTCATTCTCCTTCTATAAAAAACGTCAAGCATCACCGAAGCCTATCTTAAAAAAAGCTTGTACTCTCATTCGCCGCGGTATTGGCTTTTCAAACCATCCGCACACTGTTATGATGCCCCACGATGCCCGTTATCTCGCTGCCAGTATGCTTTTCAGGCCGAATTCAAACCGGCCGTCAACGCACTCAACACGGCAGCTTTCTGAAAATAGCTACTGCTAGCTAGGCTATCACAGCGCTTGATGTTTGACAACGAGGCAAATTTTTTGCATTTTCTGCTTCTCCGGAGAAATAATGACTGCATCAGCCGATTAAATAGACGGTGGTATTTACTACCTCATCGCGGTTTTTGTGGTGACAACTGCTTGAAATGCGACATGCATGAACCAGTATTTTGATAAGGAGATGGCAAAAATGGGGATCATGGAATCTCGTTTGATTCACGGAACGGTTGGGTTTGCAATCGGTGACGCTTTGGGATTACCGGTTAAGGGGCAGTCGCAGGCCGATCTGGCTGCTGCGCCAGTCACGACCATGAAGGGTTATGGCACCTTCAACCAACCAGCCGGCACGTATTCCGATGAAACCGGCCTCACACTTGCCGGCCTAGACGCCTTACAATCCGGCTTTGATCAGGCAAAGCTAATCGCTGCTTACCAAGCGTGGTTTAAAAATGGAAAACACGCACCTTATGGAAAACGCAATCCCGATATTTGGCCTAGTGTGGCAACTGCTTTGACCACTGGAAAAGCTACGGCGGCCCCTAACGAACCAGGGGCATTGATCCGCGCTTTACCATTTGCTTTTTTTGCTTATCAAACGTTTGACACAGATCTATTCAAAAAAGCAGAGGGTAGTCGCCTCTTTCAAAACTTTGTCACCCTCACCAACACCGATCCGGAGAATATGGTAGCAACGGCTATTTACACCCAAATCGCCATCGAATTACTCGCGGATGCCCCGGACCTGCCAACTGCCATCGCTACCGGTATCACCAAGGCGGGCGACTATTTTGCCAATAAGCAGGCGGAACAACCGGTTTTTGACTCATTTCAATCTCTGCTCGCGGCACCCACCTCACTTGATGCTACGGCAACCGATCCTTTAAGTCTGCTCGTTCGGGTGTTGCATGCGCTTTCGACTTGGCCGGATTATCACGATGCCGTCTTACACGCACTTGCACTTGGTGGGGCAACCGACACCGCTGCGGCATTAACCGGCGGCTTGGCTGGGTTAGCCTATGGGTACACAAGCTTACCGCATCGTTGGTGTTTGACACTGGCAGAATATGCCCAGATTGTCGATCTCTGCCGGCAAGCTGAAAAAAGCGGTTTTTTCCCGAAATATGATTAATTGACAAGCGAACTTTTTAGTCGTGGCGCCAAGGCTTGTGGTAGACTTAAGTAAATCTCTACCGGAAGGTGCCATCGTGAAAAATAACAGTCATTCCGTCTTAAGAACGATTCTCGAATTTCTTGTGCTCTTCATCGTCATCTTTTTTGCGACCCAGCTGCTCATGAAATATGTCGTCAGCAAAGATGTTGTCCAAGGCACGTCAATGCAACCGACATTGGAAAACGGCGAACGGCTTTATTCCGTTCGCGTCATGCAGCCCAAACGCAACGATATTGTCGTGATAAACGCACCTGATCGACCAAAATCCCTCTATATTAAACGTGTGATTGGCATGCCAGGTGACACGGTGAGCGCTAAAAACGATAAGCTTTACGTCAACGGAAAGGCCATTGCCGAGCCTTACTTGAATCACAAATTTGCACGAACGGAAATTAATCAATGGGCCAGTCAACAAGGGCTGGATTCCTCCACGATTAAATTCACCAACGATTTCAACATCAAAACCCTATCTTCAACTAAGTCGGCAAAAGTACCTGCTGGCAAGTATTTCGTCATGGGAGATAATCGGTTGGTTTCGCATGACAGTCGTGACTTTGGATTCGTTGATAAGTCCAAAATTCAGTCAGTCGTCGTATGGCGCTATTGGCCGCTAAATCGCTTGAAGATTTTTTAATTTATAAGATACACGAAAAATACCATCCGCCGTTACTCACCTTAGTAACGGCGGATGGGATTTTGTTTTGATCGCTGCTTTTCTGTCATGAAATTTTTCAGCCTTAGTCGTCAGCCAACCTGTGCTCAATCACGACAAGGTTAGCCCGTGCCGATCAATTAAACGCCGAAGCTTCGTTTGAATGGCGAGCATCGTCATCCGATCAGCCTGCTTGAACGCTGCCACATAACTAGGCGCATCAGTCGTCATGGTTGCAACTAGCTGTCCATTAAGATCACGAATCAAAATAGCTGCCCCCTCTAGCTTGGCAGTAAAATAACTGCCTTCAAACCCTTCGTCCAACAACCACTGCGCCCAGTTCTGAATATTCTCTGCAATCGCTTGATCAAGTGGTACCTGCCGTTTTAATGCCAACTGCCGGCTTTTGACTTCAGCCAAGGTCATGTATGCTTCTGTTTCCATGGTAAAAGCACCCATCCTTCTCACTTGTCCGATTCCTTCATAAACTTAGACGCCGCCAGTATACGCCGGTGCGGTTAAAAAGACACGCCAAAAGGACTACGCTTGCGCCGCCATTTTATAAGCACGCCGATTCTCATAGTAATTAGCGTGCACGAGTTGAAGATAGGGATTAATCGCCCAGTCAAAAAGGTGGAACGTCAGATTTTCCAGCAAGTACCAACCAATTAACGAGACGTACAACCCGAGCAAATTAGCTTTAAAGCCGCGCATGAGCCGCCATGAGCCGATCAATGCCGAAATCGATGAGAAACGTTGATCTGCTTCATGTCCGTCTTTGAAAACCCAAAAAGCCTGCCGCCATCCCAGTATCAGCAAAACACCTGGAATAATGAGGAAGGAAAAGCCGATAAGTGTCAGGAAATAGGTAAAGATCCATAACGAAATCGAACCCCAGAACCACTTGCCGTTAAAAAGACCCAATACCGCACGAAATGGATGAACGCGCGTCTGATGCCGGACAAGATCCAGTACTGCAAAGTTAACCCCTTGCACCAGCATGGTATTCACCAGACTTTGAATGGTATTGAGTGTCCCGGTGTTGTTGCCGTTTTGCATATAATACGCTTGAAAGCCATTTGGATCTGTCAGTGTTTTTTCTACCCCGAAGCTCTGAATCACCGCCAAGATCGCCAAATAAGCAACAATCGAGGCTGCCGCCTGCAACAAGCTCGGCAGTAGATAGGCCAGCATCAAATCGCGGCGATTCGTCCCGGTCTTTAGTTGTTCTTTGGCCTTATGCTTCAGCTCTCGGTAAGTCATTAAATTCTCGGTCAACATCCATACTCCTTTGTTTTAATGGTCAATTTTAATTGCTTCTTTTTTAGTACCCTTTTCGTAGCGGTGGGCATGGCGCAACACTTGATGAATGCGCCACAACGCATAGAGCTGCTGCGGGATTGCCCCCAGAACACCTAACGATTGAGTGGCCGAATCCCGTCGCACGACATGATGATAAGCCGGATGCCCGGTATACAAAAAATGCCGCGTTGCCATCACATATGTGGCGGTAAAAAGCTCGTCTTCCATAATGGACATCTGTTCATCAAAGCGTAATTGCAGGCGTTCAATCACATCCCGCCGAAACACTTTGTTCCATAAATAGCCGCGAATATAACCAATGGGGTGCAGCATCTGCCGGATGAGCCCTTTTCTCGTCAATTGCTTCGCCTTACGCAGATGTTCTTGAACCGGACGTGGATTGGGATCGTCACGAAAAAACGGCATGGCAATGAGATCCCATCCCTGAGTCATCACATCAACGGCATGGGCAATGAAGTCCGGTTCATACCAGTCATCTCCGTCCATAAACGCAACCAACTCACCCCGAGCTTGTTCCAGTCCGCTATTACGTGCCGCCGAAACACCTTGGTTCACCGGCTTTAAGATGGCCTGAATGCGCCGATCCCGTTGCGCAAACCGGGTCACAATCTGCGGCGAGCGATCACTTGACGCATCATCGATCACAATAATCTGTAAGTGGGAGTAAGTTTGTGCTAAAAGGCTTTTTAAACCATGCGCCACATAGCTTTCAAGGTTATAAACCGGCACAATGATCGTCACAAGTGGCGTTACCATGGCGACACCTCCTGACGTGTCCGCTGTTGATAGCCTATTTGCTGAAATTGAATACATATCAATCCTTTTTACTTAAGTTGGTATCAATCACCGATTAAGAAGTCCGTCTTAGTCGGGAACCACTGCTTTTGCGTTTGCGCTAATTTCTTATCAGTAATCAGTGTATCAATCTGTCCAAGTTCCAACCCGCGATACGGTGCCTGTATCTGGAATTTTTCGGTTTCGGAAACTACAACCACCTGCCGTGCCGATAACGCCGCCGCTTGTTTGACCTGAGCATCTTCCATATAAGAAAAATACACGCCATCTTCGGCAATCGCTGTGGCGCCAATAAACGCAGCATCAAAGGCAATTCGCCGCAAAGTCTCCAGCATCGTGGGTTCAAAGAAAAACCGTGCATGATGATCGAGCTTACCGCCAAACAAATGCAAATTAACCCGTTCTTCGACTGAAAGGGCAATGGCGTTGTCCAAGCTATGCGTATATACCGTGACCGGATGATGAATCGATTGTGACAATTTCAAAAGCGTGGTTGAGTCATCAATAAAGTAGACGCCGCCCGCCTTAATCAACGATAACGCGGCTTTTGCCATTTTGGTTTTCTGGGTAGAAAAACGCTTCAAGCGGGTCGAATAACTGGGAATCGTGTGGCCAAAATTCAACGACACCAAACCGCCACGGGTACGTCTGGCAACACCTTGAGCATCTAAGGCAACGATATCGCGCCGAGCAGTGTCACGAGAAACGCCAACAGCCTTCATAATATCTTCGATGCTGAGCTCATTACGCGCTGCCAACAGCTTCTTGATTTCTTCAAACCGCTTCTCCCGATACATTGCCACCGATTCAAGTCCTCCCTTAAATAGACGCTTCCCCCATTTAAAATCCTGTAAGTTCCTACAAGTAAATCGGTCACGTCTGTCTTGTCTCATTATACCTGATTATGGAAAAACTCGTTAACTAAAGCTGAGCGCGAGCCGGCGCGGTTAGAAACCGGAGTGTAAGCGGCCTCGGACGCTGACCTCTGCACCTGGGAACACATTATAATGAATAAAAAATATCAATAATAATCCATCCATCTCAAGCCACCAAATACCAAGCTTTGGTCTTGACCACCCATTCTTCATGTCCGCAAATGCTGACTTGAAGACGTAAAGTTAGCATAACATTTTCCCACTTACGAAAGTTTAGGCACCCAAAAATTTTCCGAAAATTCACAAATTGTGGTAGAAAAGTGCCGCAAATCACAGAAACTTCAAGGGTTGAGCCCACTTTTTCCGAAAAAGTTCAGTGATTGTTACGAAAATTTTTAACATTCCGTTTGTTACATCCACGTAACAATATTACCAATTTAGATGTTTTTGTAATGATGCTGGTATTTTATTGACACACCATCCCTATATACTTCGTTTGTGTTCTCGGGGGAACAAAATGACGACTATTCAAAATATAGGAGTGAATTTTTATCTTTACTAAGCAAATCAAATTATCCATCATCGCGTTACTCAGTGTGGCGCCTCTACTAGGAATGACAAGTAATCATTCACAAAAAGTAGAAGCCATTGCTGACCACGCCAATAATGATAGTGACAATAGTCAAATTAGAGCTAAGTCAATTGTGGTAAGCAACGAGGCAAAGAATGACGTAAAGGCTGACCAAGCGGATACTTATTCACTGATCAACCCGAAGAAAGAAAATACCATCACAGTCGGCACAAACGATATCGCCGAAGCAGCGCATCAAATTGCTGAGCAAAAAGCGGCCGCTGCTAAGGCTGCCGAGGAACAGGCTGCAGCTGAAAAAGCCGCAGCCGAAAAAGCTGCAGCAGAACAGGCAGCTGCTCAACAGGCTGCCCAAGAGCAGGCTCAGGCACAAGCAGCCCAGCAGGCGGCTAATGCAAGTGCAGCTGCGGCTAGTGCAACCACAACGAGCACGACCCAAACCACGACCAACAAAGGGACCTTTAAATTAAGCTTCTATGATCCGGCCGTATTGGGTTCAAACATGGGTTACGATGGTGTCGCAGCTAATCTCTCCGTCTTTCCAAAGGGGACTCGCCTGAAGATTACATTATCCGATGGCACAGTTTGGTATCGAACCGTTAATGACACCGGTAGTTTTGCTAACGGCAATCCTAATCAGCTGGATGTCGCGATGCCTAACTCACAGATTCCTTCAGCTGGCGTCATGACAGCCACAGTTGAAGTTGTTGGCTAATTTATTAGCTAAAATCAGAAAGTCCTTTCGCTATGTGTGAGCGAGAGGGCTTTTTTCTGTTCATTGGTTAAATGCGGGATTTTTTCAGCCAGTCGTGACTATCGTGAACTTCAGGCCATGTCATGCTTGATATGAGAAAAATGACTAGCTAACTGTTTGGATTTCACCAGCGCCATTGCCTTTATATGGGTATTTTAACGGGTACCGCTTCCTCATTAGCCCTCACATTTCTCATCAAACTAACTCATATTTTTAAAAAAGTATTTGACTTTTCCCCACTTCTTCGTAAAATAAAGATCAATTCAACAGATTTTCAAAAACGATGAGTAGAAGAGTACCTGGATTGTCAGTGTCAGCGAGTCTCGGTTGGTGGGAAGAGACCTCTGATTATCTAGTGGAAAGTAGTCTACGAGTTGCCATTGCGACTTCGGAAGTAATGGCTGGGATTGCGCCCATTACAGCAATCGCGTATCGCCGAATCAGGCCGTACGCGGCGAGACCGCTTTCGGTGACGTTGGCGGTAAAGTAAGGTGGTACAGCGTGATCCACGCCCTTAACAGTTCTGACTGTTAAGGGCTTTTCTTATGGAAAAAATACCCGACAGTCAGCATTCAGTGTCGCAGTGATTTTATAAACATGGAGGGATCTACAATGTCAACGCAAGCTAAGCTCACCAAACGTCAATACCTCACACTCGGTTCTTTGTTATTCGGCATGTTCTTTGGAGCCGGAAATTTAATCTTCCCGATTCATATGGGGCAGCTAGCCGGAGCGGCTTGGCTACCGGCTGCCATCGGATTCTTACTATCGGCCGTTTTACTGCCGCTGCTATCCATCATGGCCATTAGTCTCACCCGTGCGAGTAGTATGTATGATCTCACTCGTCCAGCAGGCCATGGATTCGCCTTATTCTTCCTGCTTGCCACCCATGCCAGTCTCGGCTTGCTAATTGCTTCGCCAAGAACTGCCACTGTTACTTACGCTATTGGTATCGCACCTTTTCTAAACAAAGGGCAACAGCAAATCGGTTTGTTGATTTTTTCGTTTATTTTCTTTTTGATAACATTTCTGCTTGCCCGCAATGAAAGTAAAATCACGACCTACATCGGTAAGCTGCTGAATCCGCTATTGTTGCTTTTACTGGCCATTATTTTCTTCTGGGCCTTGTTAATTAAAGGCGACATTCGAGCTATTAGCTTCACTGCCAACGCAAAGCTTATCACCGGCAATCTCACCAATGGTTTCTTACAAGGCTACAACACGATGGACGCACTTGCCGGATTGGGCTTTGGCGTTACCATCATTACCGCGCTGAAATTGATGGGATTACATCATGCTTCCAGTCGGGCTAAAGCCGTTGCCAAGGTTGGCTCATTGGCAATGGGACTTGAAGCACTCATCTATATCCTGCTGATTATGTTAGGTGCCATTAGCCTCGGCTTTTCTAAGATCACCGCAAATGGCGGCACCGCGTTTAATCAAATTATGACGCATTACACCGGCCTTATAGGTACTGCCTTGCTCGGAGCGATGACGCTGCTGGCTTGCTTAACCACTGCCATTGGTCTGGTCACCTCTTTTTCACAGGATTTGGGACATCGCTTTCCGAAACTGGGCTATCATTTCTTTCTTCCGATCACAACTATTGGTGCTTTTCTGATTGCCAATTTTGGGCTCGATCAAATTATCGCCTATTCCACGCCGATCTTGATGCTGCTTTATCCATTAGCCATTGCGCTGATTATGTTAGGCTTGCTTCATCCTTGGATTGGCAAGAATACCCGGATTTACAAAACGACGATCGGTTTCACGCTGGTTCCCGCATTGCTTGATGCGATTCATGCCCTGCCGACGAGCTTAGCGCAACTGCCATTCTTCGCAGCCATTCAGCACTTTGCTACCACCTTTATTCCTTGGTTCTCAGTTGGCATGGACTTTGTACCGTTCCTTATCATTGGCTTCTTAAGTGGTCTTGCTGCTGCTAAATTAAGCGGCGCAAAATTGGCACCCGATTTACCTGATCCAGAGTAACCATTTTAAATGCCACCTTCATCATCATTTCCATAAGACACAAAAAAGCATGGTCGCCTTCAAATACCGAAGTGGCCATGCTTTTTGACACTAACTTTATCAAACGCTTCAAGGTCCTGTGGTCACACCATCAAGTGAAACCGTATAAACCGGATTATTGCCAGTCCAATCGAACCCAAGTGAATTGTTAATTTCGTTTTGGTGGGTATTGAAATTATTCAATGTCTTCTTTGACAAGCCTAGCTGAGCACGCATTTCATCAGATGCTTTTTGAAGCGTATCAGTCTTCATAACCTGATAAGCCGCGTTATCAATATAAACACCAATGCCTTGCAGCTGTTTGCGCTCAATCGTTGAAGCCGAACTGCGATAATTTTGGGCGATTGCCATCATGTCATCAAAAGTAAGATTGGTTCGCATGCTAGATGACAGCGAGTCCATAACCTTCTGATAGTTCGTCAGTGATTTAACTGACATCAGGTGTTTAACAATCTGATTGATGACTTCCTGCTGACGTTTTTGCCGGCCATAATCGCCTTCAGGATCTTCATCACGCATCCGGGCATAGGCAAGAGCGAGTTCACCGTTAAGATGCGCCTTACCTTTTTTAAAGGTTTGCCCGCCTGTATTCGCATCCGTCCAGGTAAACGGCACATTAACGTCCACTCCACCGACAGCATCGACAATCTTTTGTAGTCCTTCCATGTTGACGGTCACGTAATAATTAATCGGAACATTTAGTAATTTTTCAACGGTTTTGATCGCCGCGTCTGACTTGCCATACGAGTATGCCGCATTGATTTTTTCATAGGTAGGTGATTGATCGCCTGTCCCCACCATTTCTGCTAACGTATCGCGGGGAATACTGAGCATCGTTGTCTTCTTTTCTTTAGGGTTGATGGTCACAAGCATCAACGTGTCGGAACGACCTGTATCCGTGCGGCCAAAAGCACCGGTATCGGTACCCATCAAAAGAATACTGATTGGCTTTTTGCCATTGAGGTCGGAATTGACTGTTTTCGTGCTAACCGGGTCATAAGTCTTCGCAACTGCTTTTTTTGCTTGTGAGTAGAACCTGGCTGCATAGCCACCCGCCAGAAAAAGCGCCACGAGCACAATGAGAACCACCGCACGTAAAATTGGATGGCGCCGTTTGGGTTTGCGATTTTTGATTCGTAGATCAGATTTTTGTTGCTTGGACATATGTGCTTCACTCCAGTTTTAGTTTCCACGGTAGTGTATCAGATAATTATGAAGAAAAAAGGGAATTAGCTCAAAAATCGGCTTGATATGGTAACATTAAAGAAATATTAGAAATTGGAGCTGATTAGATGCAACATTTACCAGCACGAGAGGATGTCCCAACGCAATTGACCTGGGACCTGACAACGATTTATCCAGATGATTCAGCTTGGGAAACCGACTTTAAAGCTGTCCGTGCCCAAGCCAAAGCGGCCGTCGCATTGAAAGGAACGTTAGGCAACTCGGCAGACGCCCTTGTTACCGGCATTAAAGCCGTACTTGCAGTTTTTCGACGCTTCGAGAAGGTTTACGTCTATTCAAGTTTAAAAAGCGATCAAGATACCGGTAACGCCACTTATCAGGCGATGAATGCCAAAGCTGAAAGCCTGGGTGCTGAATTAGCCAGTCAGTTAGCGTTTTTGGATCCGGAAATTCTGGCGATCCCAAGCGACAAATTAACGGCCTGGCGTGACACTGAAAGCTTGAAGCCATTCGGACATTTTATCGATGCCATCACGGTAAATCGAGAACACGTCTTGACAACCGCTGCCGAGGCCTTGATTGCAAGTGCGGGTGATGCCTTAAATGCCAGTCACGCGACCTTCAATGTATTAAACAACTCTGATCTGCAATTCGGGTTTGTTGAAAATGAAGATGGCGAAACCGTCCAGCTTAGTAACGGTTTGTACGGTCAATTGATTCGCTCGACTAACCGTAAATTACGCAAGGAGGCTTTCGAGGCCCTTCTGCGTGCTTACGAAAGTTTGAAAAATACGTTTGCGCAAACGTTAAGTGGTCAAGTGAAAGCCCATAATTTCAACGCGACGGCGCATCATTACAAAAATGCGCGTGCTGCCGCTATGGCAAGTAATCACATTCCGGAAAGTGTGTACACGACGCTTATCGACCAGGTTAACACCCACCTGCCGCTTTTACATCGTTATGTCGCCTTGCGCAAAAAGGTGTTGGCAGTCGATCAGTTACACATGTATGACATTTACACACCACTGACTGGCCAGCCGCCGTTGACTTATACGCTTGAACAAGCCAAAGCAGAGGCCTTAAAAGCTTTAGCCCCACTAGGCGATGATTATCTTGAGCATGTTCGCGAAATTTTTGACAATCGCTATATTGATGTTGTCGAAAATAAAGGCAAACGTTCAGGTGCCTATTCCGGTGGTGCTTATGATACCAATCCGTTCATCTTATTGAACTGGCACGATGCCGTTGATGAACTCTATACGTTGGTTCACGAAACCGGCCACAGCGTTCACAGTTGGTACACGCGTCACAATCAGCCGTATGTCTATGGTGATTATCCGATCTTTGTTGCCGAAATTGCTTCAACGACCAACGAAAATCTGTTAACTGATTATTTCCTGACACATTCGGATGATTCCAAAGTACGAGCCTACATTTTGAATTACTATCTCGATGGTTTTAAGGGAACTGTTTTCCGTCAGACACAATTTGCCGAGTTCGAGCACTGGATTCACCAACAGGATCAGCAAGGCGAACCGTTAACGGCCACCAGCATGTCACAATATTACGCCGATCTCAACGCCCGATATTATGGACCGGAAGTTGCACGCGATCCGGAAATTGCCTTTGAATGGGCCCGCATTCCGCACTTCTATTACAATTACTATGTTTACCAGTATGCAACCGGCTTTGCTGCTGCCTCAACCTTAGCAGCGGGCATCAGTAGCGGCGAACCTGACGCGGCTGCCCGTTACTTAGACTATTTGAAGTCAGGGAGTTCTAAGTATGCCATTGACACCATGAAAACAGCTGGCGTTGATATGACCAAACCCGATTATCTTGAAGCCGCCTTTTCAGTATTTGAACAGCGCTTGATGGAATTGGAAAAAATCTTGCAGAAAGGATGAGTCGTTTGAAACTCGGATTTATTGGTACCGGTGTTATGGGCACCGGGATCGTTAAAAACTTTCTTAATGCCGGTCACGAGGTCATCGTTTACAACCGCACAAAAGCCCACGCGCAAACAGTGCTAGATGCCGGGGCCACTTGGGCGGAATCTCCGCATGCGGTGGCGGCACAGTGTCATGTTGTCATGTCCATGGTCGGTTTTCCTCAGGACGTTGAAACCGTTTATTATGGCTGTGACGGGGTTCTTGCTGGTACCCACGCTGGTGACTTAATCATTGACATGACCACGAGTACGCCAACACTAGCCAAAAGTATTGCTTCCAAAGCTGCAGACAAAGGAGCTCATGCCATTGATGCGCCGGTTTCGGGAGGCGACATTGGCGCTAAGAACGGCACTTTGACGATCATGGTAGGCGGTGAAAAAAACCTGCTGTCTCGATTGAAAGATTTATTTGCACCGATCGCGACATCGGTTAACTATTTCGGCCCGGCCGGATCTGGTCAACATGCCAAGATGGCCAATCAGATTATGATCGCTGGCACGATGACCGGACTCACTGAAATGCTGGTTTATGGCAAAGCGGCCGGGCTTGATTTAAATGAAATGCTCACGGTGGTCGGCAGCGGGGCCGGTGCCAACTGGAGCTTAAGCAATTACGGTCCCCGCATGTTGCAGGCTGATTATACCCCCGGTTTTTTCGCAAAACATTTTCTCAAGGATCTCCGAATTGCTTTAGATGAAGCCAAAAAAATGCATCTGCAGTTACCGGCAACCCAACTGGCCGAACAGTTATACGCTAACATGGTGGCAGCCGGTAAAGGCGATCTGGGAACGCAAGGCTTAGTCACAATGAACGATCACTGGAGGAACGCATGACAAAAATCGCCATTTTATCAGATATTCACGGCAATATGACCGCCTTTTCAGCAGTGCTTAAAGACGCACAGGCACATCACGCTGACGAATACTGGTTCCTTGGCGACTTATTCCTACCGGGACCGGGAGCAGCCAAGCTTTGGGACCGACTGCATGCACTGCCGTTGACGCATCTGGTTAAGGGCAACTGGGATGATGACCTATTCTGGGTATTGGACGGCCCGGTAGACTTAAACCAGCCCACCGATGTCTACTTTAGTCGGCTCGTTGCTTATTTATGGCCGCAGCTAAATGCTGACATACTGACCGCCATTCGCCACTGGCCATTACATGAAGTCTTTGAACAAGACGGTCTGACGATCAGTCTCGCCCACAACTTGCCGACTAGCAACCACGGCCATCGACTCTATCCGGATCAACCACAAAGCAATTTCGACCAGATCGCGCCTGACCCCAAAATCGACGTTGCCATTTACGGGCATACCCATCAGCAATTACTGCGCTACACCAGCAGTGGTCAGGTGATACTGAATCCTGGCTCAATTGGTCAAGCATATTCACCGCGACCACATTTACAAACCACGACTTATGCAGACTATGCTTTGCTGAGCCTTCATCATGGGGCAATGACGGATCTGGATTTACGTCAGGTTCCATATGACGCTGCGGCCGAATTAGCCCAAGCCAAACAAGCTGCCTTGCCTTACTTAGAGGTATATACGAAGCTGCGGCATACCGGAGCCACTAGCACCCACAATGCTCCTTATCTGGCACAATTCGAGCAAAAACACGATTATCGCGCAGAAGTAACGACTTTTTTGCGTCAACTTAAACCGCATCGATAACCCACTGGCGCCAACAACGGTTCTTTACAGCTTCAGATATAAAAATGGCCCTAGAGCAACGAGATTCTCGTCGCTCTAGGGCCATTTTTATTTGAAGACAACCAAGCAGCTCTTAGTTTGTCTTTTGGTGATACCACAATGCCAAAAAGTAAAAACCAAACTCAATCGCAGCAATGAAGAACGTAACCGGCCAGTTTGTCAAAAAGCCAAGGTAAAGGCCGCTCCAGACACCGATCAATGCGGTCACAACCGAGATGACAATCATCTGCGGCAACGTTTTGCCCAGATACTTGGCAACATTCGGCGGTAAGGTCAAAAGGATGAACACAAGCAAGCTGCCGACAATCTGGGCGCCAATTGATACCGAAACTGCCAGAATAAGTAGGAAATAAATCGAGATATACTTACTCTTCAACCCCTGTGCGGCAGAACCGACCGAATCAAACGAATCAAATGCCAACCGCCGATAACCAAAATACAAGGTGAACAACACCCCCGCGGCTAATGCAACCAGCTGCCACACGTCACCCTGGGAAATACCAATAATACTGCCGAATAAAATCGTTGTGGCATAACTGGCATTCGCACTCGAAAGTGATAAGAACAGAATACCTAAACCGATAAACAAGCTAGAAACCGCACTGATCGATGCTTCCCGACGCGAGGCTTGAACCGACATGCGCCCAACGCTGATACTGCTGATCGCGGTAAAGAGCAGCATCCCGTCCAATGGCCTAATGCCGGCAAACACCGCAAACGCAGCCCCGGCAAAACCAACCTCAGACAAAGTGTGCGCCAAAAAGGACATGTTACGCGCCACCACAAAGACCCCGACAATCCCCGTTGTAATCGCAATAAAGGTGCTGGCCATAAAAGCATTTTGCATAAAAGCATAGGCAAATAGATTCATGCGATCACCCCGCGATTCTCGGCATCGTTGCGTAACTCTTCCGGCATTGAAGCCAAATTCATTTCCGCAGTCGGCTTCATTTCGTAACTGTCCCCCGTCAGCAATAAATACTGGTTGGTATATTGCTTGGCTAAACTGAGATCATGGGTGACAAACAGGACCGTTAATTTTTGGGTTTGGTTAAGCTCTTGTACCAAGTCCATTAACTCGTGCTTCGTATTAACATCTAAGCTAGCAGTCGATTCATCAAGAATCAGAAAATTAGGCTCATCTAACAGCGCCTGAGCTAAGTACGCCTTTTGCTTTTCGCCACCACTCGCCATGCCCAGCCGTGTATTCGCGATCTGAGTTAAATGTGTCGCCTCAATCACCCGAGCTAAAGCCGCCTTTTCCTTGGCAGTATGCCAGAAAAAAAGGTGATCCAACTGGCGCAACTGAATAAAACTACGGATCGACAGCGGATACTCGGCATCCACATTTCGAAACTGCGGCACATATCCCAATCGAACTGAAGGTTGCTTACGAAAACGGATGGTCCCGGCTTGCGGCTTCAACTGGCCCATCAACAGGCGAATCAAAGTCGTTTTACCCACCCCGTTCGGCCCGACCAAGCTCGTCATGGAGCCAACATCCAAATGAAAACTCAAATCCTGATAAAGCTGCTGATCCCGGAACCCGAAACGAAGATGGTCCACGGTCAAAATTGGTTCACTCATAGCTGCCTCCCAATAGCAAACGGTAACGATTACGATTTACTATTGTACCGAAGTTTTCATGAAAAGACCAGTGCTATTTAGATCACACGAAAGCCGGTATCCGTGGATGATCGGTATACGAGCAGCCATGAGTGTGAAATCACGCCTCTGTGACCACCCGCAGATCAGTCCTTTTCCGCAGCTTTGAGTGGATTGGCCGCACTGAAGTCAATTCGGATCGTTTTAGGCTTGTCCTTGACCACTAAGATATAGCCATGACCTAAGAATGGCTTGTCGCCTTTGTAAGTGAGCGGAAACTCCTGCGCCGGTGCCAAATTGCCCTGAATAATCATCGCATACATTTCGTCATCGGTATAATCATCGGAAAAAGCAATCGCAACCGGCGCCGTCACAATCTGTTTGGCCTTACGCATCACCGCAATGACATCAAAAATCTGATTTGTCACTTCTTCAGGAAAAATCTTGGCAACATCTTCGGCAACGCGCCGTTTTTTGGTTGGTTCGTACATAATTTTATAATCTCCGTTTCTGTATCTATAGATGGCGTAAGTTTATCATATTGAACGAATCATCGCGACCACTACCACCATTATATTCACGCAAAAAGGCCGACTCTATGCCGACCTTCTACTCCCTATTATTTAAACAAACAAGCTTAACAACAACACCCCGCCGAGACCGACTACTGAGATAATCGTTTCCAGCAATGTCCATGTCAACAACGTTTGCTTGATAGTCAGATCAAAATATTCACGGAACATCCAGAATCCGGCATCATTCACGTGACTGGCAGCTAACGAACCGGCACCGATTGCCAACACCATTAATGCCGGTTGAATGCCTGCGCTTTGCATCAGCGGCAGCACTAGTCCGGAAGCGGTCATTGCAGCTACGGTTGCCGAGCCAAGGGCAATCCGAAGTACAACCGCAATTAGCCATCCGAGTATTAATGGTGAAATTGATGACCCGACGAAAAGATTTTTCACGGAATCACCAACGCCACCATCTATTAGAACCTGTTTGAAGGCACCGCCACCACCAATGACCAGTAGCAACATCGCAATCGACTTCACTGCCTCTTCAAGTGTGGTCATGATGTCTTTAGCCGGTAACTGACGCGCATAACCCATTGCCCACATCGCAAACAGAAGCGAAATCAACATGGCAATGCTTGGCGAACCAATAAAGGCAATCACATTATCCATGCCTGACGGGGTCTTTGGCATTTTGCCACCGTGAATCACTAATTCATAAATCGTTGCAATTGCCATTAAAATGACTGGAAACAACGAGGTCAAAACCGAGATCCCAAAGCCCGGGGTTTCTTCCAGTTTAAAGGACTTTTGCGGGCCTAATGCTTTTAAATTACCGCGCCGTTCAAACGCATCAGGAACAAACCGATGCGCGAGTTTTGAAAATAATGGACCAGCAATGTAAACAGTCGGAATCGCTACGATAACTCCATATGCCAGCACCAAACCGGCAGACGCTCCTAGTGCTGTGGAAATTGCTGTTGGCGCCGGATGTGGCGGCAAGAATCCGTGGGTGACCGATAACGCCGCCGCCATCGGAATGCCAAGTGTCAGAATCGGGACTCCTGCTTCAGCCGCAATCGCAAACACGATCGGCACTAACAAGACAATCCCCACTTCAAAGAATAACGCGATCCCGATAATGAATGACGCCAAAACAACAGCCAGCTGTAACCCCCGTCGACCAAATGCGTTAATCAGGGTATGGGCAATCCGATACGCACCCCCGGCATCAGCCACCAACCGGCCAAGCATTGCCCCAAACCCAAAGACAAGTGCCAACTCGCCAAGCTGTGACCCAATGCCGGTTTGTATACTCGTAGCAATCTTAGCCGGCGCCATCCCCAAACCAAGTGCGACAACAACTGCAGTAATAATCAGGGAAACATACGTATTAAACTTAAATTTGATGATGAGTACCAATAACAACAAAATACCTAGTATCAAGACAAGCAAGTCCATTTAATTTCCTCCTCAGGATTTAGTGAGCGCGAGCCGGCGCGGTTAGGGATCGGAGTGTAAGTGGCCTTGGGCGTGATGGCCCGGGCTTGGCCATTGCGACCAAGGTTCTTACACGCAGATCCCTGCGCCGGGGAGCGCGTTATGAGCGCGAGCCGGCGCGGTTAGAAGTCGGAGTGTAAGTGGCCTCAGGCGTGATGGCCGGGCTTTGGCCATTGCGCCTGAGGTCCTTACACGCAGACTTTTGCGCCGGGGAGCGTGTTATGAGCGCGAGCCGGTGCGGTTAGGGATCGGAGTGTAAGTGGCCTTGGGCGTGATGGCCTGGGCTTGGCCATTGCGACCAAGGTTCTTACACGCAGATCCCTGCGCTAGGGAGCGCGTTAATATGAGCGCGAGCCAACCAAAATCTCGCATCCCGGCAACCGAAACCGCTTACAATACCACTTATAAAAAACGGCAGCCGCGTCTAAACTCAAAATGCGTCTGTCGACCTAACCGTTCATCATTTAGTGTTTTAAAACCGGTCACCTAATAATTGCAAGACATAAACACAAACTGTCCACTCTTTAAACTTAAAGCCTAATCCTGCGCCTGATTGCGTGCCGCCGGATCAGGATGCGCCCGCTGATAATCCGCAATGGCTTGATATTCGCTACCCAATTTGCGTGTCAAACGAATCCAAATTGGCAATAACGCTCGATACGCCGCGAAATTCGCTTCGTTAGGTTCATGGGTATTCGTCACCCCGATCATATCCTTAACTGCACTAAGGTCATCAATCAAACCCAACGACTTCATCCCGATGACGACCGCCCCTAGCGCTGAGCTTTCGAAACTTTCCGGAATATTGACTTCCTGCTCAAAGACATCAGCAAGCATTTGGCGCCACAACGCGCTGCGGGCAAACCCGCCAGTTGCCTGAATTGCCCGGGGTTTTCCGGTGATACCTTCAATCATGAGCATGACCATATACAGGTTATAAACAATGCCCTCCAGTGCTGCCCGAACCATGTGTGCGCGCGTATGCTGACGGGTTAAGCCGAAGAAGCTCCCGCGGGCGTTTGCATCCCAAATCGGTGCACGTTCGCCGCCAAGGTACGGGTGGAATAATAAGCCATCTGCCCCGGCAGGAATCTTGCTCGCGATTTCCGTCAAGATCTCATAAGAATCAACCTTCAATTGTTCGGCGGTCAACTTTTCCGGAGCAAAAAGTTGATCGCGAACCCATCGAAATACAATCCCGCCATTATTAACGGGACCCCCAACGACCCACTGATTAGGCGCGAGGTAATACGTGAACAAACGCCCTTGTGGATCGACAACAGGTTTGTCCGTCACAACCCGCACTGCGCCTGAGGTCCCAATCGTCACTGCAAGGACACCTGGATCAATGGCCCCTACACCCAGATTGCTCAAGGTACCATCACTCGCGCCGAGAATAAACGGCGTCTGATCGTCAATACCGGTCACCGCAGCATAATTGGCATTCAAACCGGTTAGTTGATAGCTGGTATCCACAAGCTCAGGCAACTGATCGCGGCGAACTTTGGCAACACTCAACGCCTGATCGTCCCAGTCCATCGTATGAATATTAAACAGCCCAGTCGCATTAGCAAGCGAGTAATCCTGAACATAGCGGCCAAAGAAACGGAATAAAATATAATCTTTAATGCCAATAAAATGGGTCGCCCGCGCCATTAACTCCGGATGCGCATCATTCAACCACAATAACTTAACCAACGGCGACATCGGGTGAGTCGGTACGCCGGTAGCCTTAAACAACGTCATCCCTAAATCACTTTGTTTCAGTTTGGTCGCATACGCCGCAGCCCGATTATCCGCCCAGGTAATGACCCGCGTCATCGGCTTATCATGTTCATCCATCAAGATTAAACTATGCATGGCCGCAGAAAATGAGACACCACCTAGTTCGCCAGGTTGAACATTGCCACGATGCATGACCTCGGTTAAACCACCAACCGTTGCGGCAAAAATTTCTTCTGGGTCTTCCTCCGCCATGTCCGGCGTATCCTGATACAACGGATATGGGTTATTAGCAGTCGCAATGGCGTTGCCTTTTAGATCAAATAAAACAACTTTAGTGCTGGTGGTGCCTAAATCAACCCCGATCATGTATTTGACCGTCATCATCATCTTCTCCTTTTTCAATCTGTATCCGCCAGCGTCAAACCTTCGCGTCACATGCCGAAACACTTCAAACAGCTTTTACCTGATCCGTTTTTGCGATATGAAGTTTCAGCGGCAATGATCGTAGCCGTCCATTCTCCAAAACGTTGCTCTCATCCAGCACCATAACGCATAGATCGGCTCAGTGACGTTGAGTTGTGGGATCAACTGCATGCCCACCAAACTGATTACGCAATGCGGCTACGACTTTACCGGTCATTGTATCGGCCTCTTCTGATCGATAACGCATCATGAGCGCGCTGGCAATAACCGGTGTAGCAACGTGCAAACGTAACGCTTCTTCAACTGTCCAGGCACCTTCACCGGAACTATGCATAATCCCTTGAATTTTCGCCAAGTCAGCATCTTCACTAAAGGCGTCACCGGCCAGTTCCATCAACCAGCTGCGAATCACGGAACCATGATTCCACATTTTGGCAACCGCCGCATTGTCATAGGCATAGGGACTGTGGGCTAAGACATCAAAGCCTTCGCCGATTGCCTGCATCATTCCATATTCAATCCCGTTATGCACCATTTTCAAATAATGACCTGAGCCAACCGGACCGGTGTAGAGATACCCGCCTGGAGCTGCGATGGCTTTAAAAAGCGGCTCGATCTGAGCAAACTGTTCTTCATCACCACCGATCATGAAGTTACCATTTGCGCGGGCTCCAGCCATGCCGCCTGAAGTGCCGACATCGAAAAAGTGAATGCCTTCCGCCGCTAACAACTTACCATGCGCAATTGAATCCTGATAATAAGAATTCCCGCCATCAATGACCACATCGCCGGGACTCAGTAGCTTAGCCAGCTGCTGAATCGTTGCCGCGGTTGGTTTGCCAGCTGGTACCATACTCCAAATAATCCGCGGTGAGGCCAAGCTCATTACCAAGGCATCCAGACTTGCAACCGCCTTAACCTGATACTTACCAACTTCCGTGCGCGCCTGATCATTCAAATCAAACGCCACAACCTCAATATCATGATCGCGCATATTTGCAACCAGATTCATTCCCATTTTGCCTAAACCAACCATACCTACTTGCATGTTTGCAACCTCCTGTGCGTGCGCGTGAGCCGGCGTGGCTACCACGCGAGCATCAATCAATCTCTGTACCAATGAATCTACCATTATTTAACTTCTGTGCATCTTCAAGACACCGCCGATTCATCTTAGATAGCAACAACGAATCATTCTTCCTGGAAGCCATCTTTCTTGATTACGGTGCCATTGTATGTAAAATAATTACAAAAATCAAGCAATTTGTTCGTAAATAATTTTCAATTCAAACGAATGATGCTATAATAATCTTGAAATGGAGGGGGCAACATGCACGACTTTCTGGTCCAATTGCAGATTTATAAACCGAATCTAAGTCGCCAAGAAAAAAAACTGGCTGATTATTTGCAGCAGCACCCTGATCGTGCGAGCCACGCGAATATTGCGGAACTAAGCGCCATCACCGGTGTCAGTACGGCCACAATTTCGCGTTTTGCCAAGGCCCTAGGGTATCCAAGTTTTCAAGCCTTGAAAATGGCACTGGTCCAATCAACACCTGAACCAGATCACACGCTGTTTGCTGAGCTTAGTCCCGCTGATTCGGTCGAAACGCTGGCTCATAAGATCTTCACCTCCAATATAGATGCATTACGTACCACGCTGACAAATTTAGACTCGGCTGCTTTAACCAAAGCGGTCGACTGGATCACCCATGCAAATCAGTTAGGCCTTTTTGGATTGGGCGCCAGCAATCTCGTGGCCTTGGATGGTTATCACAAGTTTTTACGAACCGCTATTCCGGTCGTTTACGCGGCGGATTACCATATGCAACTGATGGCTGCAACACATCTTACTGCTGCCGATGCGATGATTTTGACTTCCCACTCCGGCAAAGACAAAGATGCAATCGCTTTGGCCGAACTAGCAAAAAAGCAAAACGTTCCCTTAATCGTCATCACCGGCGCTCCCGGCTCACACTTAGCCAAAATGGCCGATGCCGCCTTTGTTGCCGTGGCTGAAGAATCCCGCTATCGCACCGAAGCCCTTCACGCCTTGATCGCCGAGCTCAGTCTTATGGACACTTTGTTCATGATCAGCGCGATTCAAACCAACAGTCAAACTGCACCGCTTTTCCGTCGCGTCAGATCCACCATTGACGCAACCCGGCAGTAACAATAGGGACAACATCGTATTAACCAAAGACATCATTTTAAGTATACAAAAACGGCAGCTCGGATTTCTTTTTCGAGGTGCCGTTTTTCAGAAAAAAGCTAAACCTGATTCAATTGCCGCGACAGGCTCGTCACGTTTTCAATAAATGCAAACCAGACTGAATTGATTGTAAGGTGACGTCATTTGACCAATCAACGCGATCAGGCCACGCAAACACATTGTTGGTGATGATCCCGTCAAAATGGCGCTCATTCAACACCTGATAAAGCGTTGTAAAATCGACTTCTCCTCCCCCTGGGTTCAAGTGTTGGTGAATCGTTACCGGAGCCCCAGGCGGATTGATAATATACCGCAAGCTGAAATTACCTTTATGGTTAAATGTATCCGCGATTAAAACATGGGTAATCCGCTCCCCCGACTCAGCAAACTGCTGACGAATATCTCCACGCCCGTCGTCCATATAAAATGCGTGCGCGCTACACCAAACCTGATGCACCCAATCCAAATCCAATGAACGAATCAAGCGTGTGGCAGCGAGATTAGATTCGATGAAGTCATTGGGATGCGGTTGAATTTCCAGCTCAATATTATTTTTTTCAAACACCGGCGCTAATTCTGCCATGGACTTATACCACTGTCCCTGAGAAACAAGCGGCTGAAACTTATCGCCAGCAAATTCAGTATTCAAAACCGGCACCTCAAGCTCTGCGGTAATTTCAATCGTACGTTTCAAATTGCGAACCGCAAACTCGCGCTCCTGTTCATCAGGAGAAGACCATTGCTGTACCGGCAGTACCGACGAAATTTTCACGCCGGCATCCTTAGCGTACTTTTTTACCTGCTTAATTAGCGTGTGATCGGCTACTGGGTGCTCATAGAACCAAATAAAATCGCGGCGTGGCGACAATTCAACATACTCATAACCTAACCGCGCAACCTCATCAAACATTTGCTTCAAGGTCATTGAGTCGCGGAACATAGAAGGATCATAGGCTAACTTCATGGTTGCGTCACCTCCGTACTAAACACTGCAGTTGGCTGATTCAACCGTTCAATACTTGCTAATATCTGCTGAGTAAGTTGCTGGTTGGTTTCGGCTGCCAACCGGCTTGAAAATGGCTCAAATGAATAATGGCCCCGATAACCCATTGCCTCAAACAAATGAACCTGCTCAATATTTTGCATGATATCGCGTTCGGTAATCAGAATCCGATCTTCATCCACAACTTCTCGCAATGCGTGGATCGGCTCAATTCCCGACAGATGAATTAATCCCACGCGGTTAATATCAACACCTGCTTTGAATTGTTCGGCTGTTAGATGTGCCAAGAAGAAATGAAACGTATCAATCGTCAGCTTAAACTCGGTCCGGCCAGATAAATTAATGGCATCCAGCGCTGTCCACGGATACCGCATTGTGCTGGCCCTAAAGCCCAACGGTTCAATGAATCCCGTCAAATGGTAAGCAGCCAGAATGTCCCCAAACACCTGTAAACTGCTAACGGTATCATCAAGTCGCTGTTGCTCGGTTCGCTTGTCCCGTGCGTTAACTTCCGGTACAAAGATAATCGCCTGATTGCCAATTTGCGCCGACAATTCCGCCAGCTTGGTCAAAAGATCGCGATTTTTGCTTAATTTGGCTGGATTATTGAATTGCTGAATCGCATTAATCGTTAAAATCTGCATGTCGTATTTTTGCTTTAACGTCTGAAATTCTGCAACCTGCATGCCATCAATGACAGTCTCTGAGCCATCAGAAGTGGTCATATCATTGCGTAACTCGACTTGATGAATGCCAGCAGCTTCGGCTAATTGAAAAAATTTCGCCAGTGGCCGCTGCTGAGCAATTTTTCGATTCAAAGCCATTTGTGTCAGTTCTATCCCCATCACGACTCCCCCACTTCTCTTCGCCTACCCAAACAATCTGCGACTTAGTGTGAACGCAATTGTGGCGTCAACTAAAGCAGTTGCCCGCCACCGATACAGACGCCTCGGTGCAGCAACCTGCACATATACGAACTTTGAGCACCATGACCAAACGCCCCTATGCTCCCGTTTCTGACCACACCGACTCGCGTTCACAAAAATGCCTTGGTCGATTCCTCTGGCAAAGTTCCAGAAGCGGCCAAGGCATCCTGCTTTACTTGATATTCTCTTTATAAACTGCCATCCAAAAATTGGGCTTTGCCTTGGCCAAAACTCCAGCCTTGATCATGATTAAACGAAACATTGACCATGAGATCGTTCTTATCCACTAATCCTGCTTCGGATAAGCGCCTTGCCAAACTTTCATAAAACTGCTCTAATTGGTGAACCGTACGAACGCGACTCACTAACGAAATCACAACCACCTGATCCGTTCGTGGTATGCCCAACCCGGTATCCTCAACCACCATTTCATATGGCTCATGTTGGTGGACAATTTGATAACGATCACGCTCGGGTACCTCAAACGCTGCAACCATCACTTCATGGGTTATTTGCAAAATAGCTTTAATAGTCTCGGGTGACCGCCCTTTTAACATGTCAAATCGAACTAATGGCATCGTTTCCCCTCCTCATACGCAGCGGTAACTGACAATCAGTATTCTTATTAGACTATGACCGACATGAGCCAGTTCAATCGCCATGCGACCGGACAATTATTCAAAGGTCACTGAGCGTTTACTCTTTCCCAGAATATGAAATGCCTTCATCTTACTTTCAACTAATTGCGCAATCGCCTTTTTGCCTGCCAAAAGAATCGGTTGCGGATCATGACCGGAACGTTTGACTTGCACCGCTTTTGTGATAGCTGCAGTCCATACCGTGTTCACTTCTGTATTGATATTGATCTTAGCCGTTCCGGTTTGGATCGCCTGTTGAATCTGATCATCAGGAATGCCAGATGCACCATGCAAAACGAGTGGTAACTTGGTAGCGGCGGCAATAGCAGCCATCCGTTCAAAGTTCAGATTCGGACGGCCCACATAATCGCCATGAACCGATCCCAGTGCTGCAGCTAGGGCATCGATCCCGGTTGCGGCCATTTTAACGGCATCGGTGACACTAGCATAACGGATACCATTGATTAAGCCATTTTCATTGCCACCGACACTGCCGACTTCTGCTTCAACCGAAACATGATGCTGGTGCGCATAACGAACTACTTCGTCGGTTAAAGCCACGTTTTCTTCAATGGGCAGCTTAGAGCCATCAAACATAACGGACGTATATCCCGCATCAATAGCCTGATAAACATGCTCAACTGACAGGCCGTGGTCCAGATGCAATACGACCGGTACGGTGATATGCAATGCCTGCACCATAAAGCGTACATAGCTAGCAATGAAATCGAATCCGCCAAGAAAATCAATAATTCGATCAGAGGTAGCAACAATAATCGGCGTTCCGGTTTTCTGCGCAACTTTAAGATACGTTTCCAACCAATCGGCACCATTAATATTAAAGTGACCGATTGCTGCGTGATCTGCCAGTGCAGCTTGAATCAGTTTTGTTGCCGGTATCAACGCCATAAAACCATATCCCTTCTCGAACAGAACCCTTAAACTGCTTGGGGAATCGTCATGATCGTATCTAGATAATGCTTAGCCTTTAGCGCATATTCAAACGGATTTGCTTTTGCTGGATCTTGTTCAGCTTCAACCACAATCCAGCCGTCATAGTGTTGCTTTTGAATGGCTTCCCAAATCGGCTTGAAGTCAATCATGCCATCGCCAGGCACGGTAAACATGCCATTTTTAACGCCTTGAAGGAAGCTTAAGTGGTCAGTACGTTCTTGCTGGGCTTGTTCAGGACGAACATCCTTGAAGTGAATATGCTTAATCCGATCATGGTAGCGATCAAAAATTGTTAATGGGTCCTCACCAGATAGAACCAAATGTCCGGTATCAAACAAAAGAGACACTTTATCCGGATCCGTCATGGCCATTAATTTATCAATTTCTGCCGTTGTTTGAACTCCGGTGCCCATATGATGATGGTAAACAATCTGCATCCCGACTTCATGGGCGCGATCCCCCAACCGTTCCAAACTAGTGGCCAAGCGTTGCCACTCTTCATCGGTAAAATGCGGTTTATCATCAAAGACCGACTTATCCAACATGCCTTGAACACTATGGCCTTGTTCTGCTACCACGATTACCTTGGCTCCCATGGCGTGTAGAAAATCACGATGCTTGATAAACGCTGCTTCGGTTTCTTCATAGGGCTTGGTCGTTAAAAAGGCGCTAAACCAGGCACTGGCAATTTTCAGATGTCGCAGGTCCAAGTAATGCTTTAAAACCACTGGATCTTTAGGATATTTATTCCCAACTTCCGTTCCTTGATACCCTGCCAGCGCCATCTCATCAATGGCCTGTTCGAAAGTCACTTCTTTGCCCAAGTCAGGCATATCATCATTCGTCCAGCCAATCGGGGCAATTCCTAATGCAATCGTCACTTTAAGCACCTACCTTTTTATCAACATCGGTCACCTTGACAATATCGTTCTTTTCGTACGCGCGTTGCAGTGCCAGCGCGGCTTTGGTCCCTTGAAGGCCATCTTCCGCCGTAATGCCGACTGTCTCACCAGTTAAAATACTGTCGACAAAAGCCTGTTCTTCACTTAAGAATGCCTGGGCAAAACGCTCTGGGAAGTTTTGTGAGGTTGGCCGAATGATGCCTTCTTCATTCATGACCGTCACCAGATTCTTCTCAGGCACTTGCGCAACCCGCAGCATGCCCTTGGTTCCGATAATCTCCGTTTCGACATGATAGCCATGAGCAGCGTTGCGTCCGGCTACTAAGATCGCCATCGTCTTATCCTCAAGTTGCATCAGTGCAGCACCTGTCTCAAGCTCGCCTGCCTGATCCAAAACCGGATAGGCGCGATTTAAGCCGATAGCCCAGACTTTATCAATTTCCTTACCGGTCAACCAGCGAATAACGTCAATATCATGAATCGACATATCCAGGAACAAGCCACCGCTATTGGCTGAAGTTGCGAACTTGACAAAACTTTCCATCCCGGCTGCAGGGTCAATACTGTAACTGCGAATAAGGGTGATATCACCAATTTTGCCTGCATCAACTAATTGCTTGGCATAAACATATGAATCATCAAAGCGCCGCATAAATCCAAGTTGGAATTTTAACTCCGGGTGATCGGCAATCACTGCCTGAGTGTGTTTAATGGCATCCAGATCTAATCCAATCGGCTTTTCACTGAAAACATGCTTGCCTGCTTGCATGGCACTTTCTATTTGCGGCAAATGAAACCCAGACGGTGACACGATAAAGACGGCGTCAATATCGGCATGTTGAACCATGTCATCAAAGTCTTCATAGGTTTCTTCAACTCCGAGTTCTTGACGTGCCCAGGCTAACTCCTCCGGTACCACACTCGTTGCCGCTTGCAACTTAGCATGTGGAATCTTCGTGGCGAGATTGGTTGCATGGATTTTACCAAGTCGTCCTAACCCCACAATGCCAATTTTAACTTCCCTTTGAACCATCGCGTTTTCCCCCTCTTTTTTACATTGCTTGACTAGATGGCTAAGCCTTTACCGGTTGATTCGTTTGATAAAATGTTGGCGTCTCGGCAACATTGATCAAAACCGGTTCTTGATCCTTTTGCGAACGAATCGCGGCCTCGGCCGTCACCGCTGCAACATACCCATCCCAGGCACTCGGGCCGACCGGTGATTGATCCTTAGCCACGTGATCGATAAATTCCTGAACTTCGGTGTTGTATGCTTGCAAGAAGCGGTTTACCCAACTTGTTTCCATAGCGGTTTGCTGAGTTGCTTGGGTGCGAACGATTGGCTCGAATCCGTAATCCGGTAGCTTTAATTCTCCGGTTTCGCCGACAACTTCGAGTTTGACTTCATAACCGTACTGCGCCGTCACATGAACCAACACTTGAATGACCGTTCCTTTTTTGGTGGTCAATGTGGCTAATTGCGGATCCCGCAACCCTTCATTGGTCACCTGACTTGACTGGCGCGGATAGGTGATTTGAATCGATGCATAATCATCATCAAGTAACCAATGCATTTCATCGATTTCATGAATCAATGTATCCGTAATGGCCATTTCATTTGAATAATTGGCCGCAACATTAGGATTAATATGACTGGCGCGCACAACCAACGGCGTTCCGATGATGCCCGAATCCAGCTTAGTCTTCAAGGCATGGATGCCCTCATCATACCGGCGCATAAAGCCTACTTGAATGACTTTTCGCGGTTTGCTTATTTCCTTATCCACGATCCGTTTAGCTCCCTCAAGGGTCGTTGCCAACGGTTTTTCGGTGAAAATGAATTTATCGGTGTCTAAGGCTTTGAGAATAGTCGCCTCATGTGCACCGCCAAAACTAACAACAAAAACGGCATCAATGTCCGGATCCTTTAACAAACTCGTGTCATCCGGATAAACCTTTGCGTTAAGCTTAAAATCCCGAACAGCGGCTTGGGCAGCTTCTTGATCAATATCCGTGACGGCAATGACTTCAGCTCCGGTTAAAACATTGGTTAGCCGATCAATGTGTGCGCGTCCCATTGCGCCTGTACCGATAACCCCAACTTTGACAACCATGTCAATCGCTCCTTTGTATTGTTGTTTTCCTCAGTATTTAAATGCCTGATCAATACCTGTCTGAATGTCTTGATACGCTTTTTGGACGTTTGGATTGTCGGATACTTCGGAAACCCCGACTCGCCACCAACTTTGGCCGTATCCTTGTGTCATCGTTTTAGGCAGCACTTTGATATCAATTAATGTCGAAACTGTTTGCTTCTTGGCATCCTCCAAGGCAGCGACTAAACTGTCACGATCATTGACGTGATAAGTTTTAGCCCCATATCCTTCCGCAATTTTGGCAAAATCGATTGTTAAGATATCATGGTCGGCAGTTCTAAATTCGGTTCGATAGCTATTGCTGCCTTGAGCCATTTGTAAGTTATTGATGGAAGCAAATCCGGAATTATCAAAGACTAAAATGTTGATCTTCTTATGATATTGCAGCGCGGTGACAAGTTCTGAATGCAACATGATGAAGCTGCCGTCACCAACCAAGGCATAACTTTCTTTATCCGGTTGTGCCAACTTAATCCCCAATGCTGCCGGAACCTCGTAACCCATCATGGAATACCCATATTCCATGTGATAGGTATTGGGCACAATTGGATCCCAGATTCGTTGAACATCCCCTGGTAACGATCCCGCTGCAGCAACAATAATGCTATCCGGCGCAATCGTGTCATTCACAGCAATAACCGCTTCCGTCTGAGTGAAATGGGTTTGTAACTTCTCGGCATACTCAGCTAATGTCGCCGCACTGAATTGACCCTTAACCTCAGGCGTATAATCTGGCGCATCATAGTTTGTATGGGCCAAACGCTGCCGTTCCTGTTGCCAAGCAGCTTTGAGGTCTGCGAGGTTGGTAAAGTCACTTTGATATCCAGACAATTCACTAGTCAGTTGGCTCAGTGTATCCCGGACATCTGCCACAATCGGAAAGCCGTCAAACTTATACGACTGCATGCGATTCAAATTAATGTTAAGCACGCGGGTTTTCTCCGGATGAATAGCCGTCTTGGAAGCTGTTGTAAAGTCTGTGTAGCGAGTTCCAGCACCAATAATGAGATCAGCTTTTGCGACCACTTCATTAGCCGCTGTTGTTCCTAGAATCCCGGTACCGCCCATATTATTGGCAAACGTTGCCGAAATAGTGGACTTGCCAGTTGGTGTTTCAACAATCGGAATATTTAGCTTATCCGAGAAAGCTTCAATCGCCGAACCGGCTTCACTGAACTTGGCGCCACCACCCACAATTAAGACAGGATAGCGACTGGCCTTAACAAGTTGAACCGCTTCCGTTAATTCCGCCGCACTCGGTTGAATCCGCTTGATCACATGCACGCGCTTATTGAAGAAACTACGCGGATAATCATAAGCTTCACCCTCGGTATCTTGTGGCAACGCAATCGTGACCGGGCCTGCTGTTTCAGGATTTGTCAGCACTTCAAAGGCTTTTAAAAGTGCGCTCATCAGCTGCTCGGGCCGTTCGATGCGATCCCAGTACCGCGACACCGGCTTCAACGCATCGTTCGTGGTAGTAGTTGCGCTGCTGTCCACTTCAATTTGCTGCAAAACCGGATCCGGCTGACGTGTGGCAAATGTATCCGCGGGCAAAAAGAGAATCGGAATGTTGTTCACGTATGCATTTCCCGCCGCCGTGACAAAGTTAGCCGAACCCGGACCTGCCGAAGCAGTCACCGCAAAAATCTTATGGCGATACAACTGACGGCTATAGGCAATCGCAGTACTGGCCATTCCTTGTTCGTTATGCCCTTGATAAACCTTTAAGTGCCCCGGGTCTTCCTGCAAGGCTTCCCCCAAACCCAGTACATTGCCATGGCCAAAAATTGCAAAGATCCCTTCGACAAACGGGGTGACCTCACCATCAACATCAAGATATTGTTGGTTTAAAAAGCGCACGAGGGCCTGCGCGGTTGTCAATCGAACGGTATCGGCCGCGGCCGGTTTTGCTTCTCCTCCCTGCGCCTTCAACTCCATTGCGCTCATCCTAATGCACCTCCTGCCTCTCTGCTTCGTGAATAAATGCCGTGAGTTTCGCCAAATCCGGCATCGCTTCTGAAGAACTTAACTGACTAATCACAATAGACGCTGCAGCACTGCCATACTTCAAGGCAGTTTCTATTCCCAAGTCGTGGCTGTAAGCATATAGGAACCCGGCAGCAAATGAATCGCCAGCGCCGAAACTCTTAAGAACCTTCGTCTTGAAAACTCCAAAGTGATAATGATCGCCGGCTTTTGTATACGCATTTGACCCCTGAACGCCGCTTTTGATCACGATTAGCTTAGGATCGTATTGGAAAAGTGTCGCAATTGTCTGCTCGTCCGTGTTGCCGTGATGATTTTCCAGAACATCAAATTCGTCACGCGTGCCAATAATCACATCTGCACGCTGGGCAACTAATTGATAATAAAGACTCGTTTCTTCGGCATTTTTCCAGGTATACGGGCGATAATCCAGTTCAAACACCACTTCCACTCCAAGTGATTTTGCAACTGTGAGTGCCTTTAAAATCGCCTCTCGCGACGGGCTTTGGGCTAATCCGGTCCCGGAAATCACCAACATCTTGGCTTGCGCTAAATATTCTTCTGAAACATCAGCCGTTGTCAGATATAAATCGGCGGCTTCATTTCGATACATCAAAATATCGCTTTCTTCAGGACTAATGATTTCAGTAAACGTTAAGCCAATTTTGTGGCCCGCATCATCCTTGACCATTTGCGTTGTGTCAATGCCTACGTCTGCCATGTATTGCGTCACATAATGACCCAGCTGATCATCGGACACCTTCCCGATGAATCCTACTTTTTGGCCTAATTTGGCTGACCCGATTGCAATATTTGCCGGCGATCCGCCAACAAATTTTGCAAAGCTCTTGGTTTCTTCTAAAGGTCGATTATATTCAACCGCATTTAAATCAACTGCTGCTCGACCAATAGCAATCAAATCGAATTTTTGTGACATTTAAAATGTCCCCCCCTCGTCAACTTAGCTGCAAAGCTATCCTTTTTCATTACTTTCGATCAATAATCCAGGCATGTTCTGGCGCATTGTGAAAATGCCAAACTCGTGTCGGTCCCGCCATAATGTTGAGGTAATAACTGTCATACCCATCCGGTACACCAACAGGATGATAGCCTTTAGGAACAATCACAACGTCTTGGTTTTGCACTGTCATCGTCTCGTTAAGCGATAAATCATCGGTATACACGCGCTGAAAAACAAATCCTTGCTTCGGCTGCATTTCGTGATAATAGATTTCTTCCAACAGCGATTCTGTCGGTAAATTATCGTGATCATGTCGATGTGGCGGGTAACTGGACCAATTTCCGGAGTCCGTGTAAACCTCGACCAGCAATAACTTATCCGCAAATGGGAGATCATCCGGCAAGATGTTTTGAACCAGACGTTTATTCTGATACCTGCCGCGATGTTCGATTTGATGAATATCGCCCTTAATCAACCGAACCGGAAATGAAGTCGTGGTCGGCGAATATGCAATCAGAACCTTCGCGGCAGTTTGTGCGGCAAGCTTAAAGGATAAGTCCGTTCCAACATAAACACTGTCTGTCGGAATTTTGTCAAAGACTGATTGCCGTTGACCGATACCTTCAAAGCGCTGATCACCGACAGTGACGGTCACCTTACCCGCCAGAATAACAATACCGGCCTCGAAGTTACCTAAAGTCTCGGCAAATGAACGTTGCGCATCAAGCTCCAAGACTTTCACTGCGGTGTATTTCATGGGAGAATTCGTTGCATTGACGTCTTGAATCAAATGAACGCCCGGCTGTATTTCCTGATTTTGCTTTGGATACAACAAGCTCATCGTTAATGCCTCCTCGTCAAGCATCTGGAATTTCTAATTAAAACGATGCTGGTCATATCTTGCCGTCACAACCTTCTTATGCGTGTAGAAGTCCACACTATCCTTGCCGTTAGCGTGTAAGGTGCCAAAGAATGAATGTTTCCAGCCAGAAAATGGGAAGACAGCAATCGGTGCCGGAACGCCCAAGTTAATGCCCAGCATGCCCGCATCAATATTTTCTCTGAAGTAGCGAATAGATGCGGCCGAATCCGTAAACAGGCAAGCGCCATTGGCTAGCTCGGACTGATTGGCAATGGCAACCGCTTCCGGTAAATCTTTTGCACGCATCACGGACAGTACCGGGGCAAACATCTCATCGTGCCAAATGGTCATGTCGGTTTTGACATCTTCAAAAATAGTTGGCCCAACGAAATAACCATCACGCTTCTCGGCTTCTGCTGACCCGTCTAAGACCAGCTTGGCGCCTTCCTTAACCCCGGTCTTGATATAGTTCAACGTCCGTTCCTGATTCTCCTGACGAATCACTGGTCCAAGGAAAACATCTTTATCCAGACCATTACCGATTTTGATGTCTTTAGCTGCCTGCGTAAATTTCGCCATAAACTTGTCAGCGATGCTTTCTTCCAGTACCAAAACCGATGTCGCCATGCAGCGTTCGCCGGCGGATCCAAATGACGAACTGATAATGCCTTTAACTGCAGCATCGAGATCAGCATCGGCTAAAACGATCGTGTGATTCTTAGCGCCAGTTAATGCCTGAACGCGCTTCAAATGGTCACTGCCGCGCTTATAAACATATTCGCCAACCCGTTCGGATCCCACGAAACTAATTGCCTTGACATCGGGATGATCCAACAGACCGTTGACGACATCAACCGCCCCGTTGACGATGTTCAAAACACCATCGGGCAGACCAGCTTCTTGGAATAACTCAACCAGACGCTGGCTGGTAAGCGGTGTCTTTTCTGACGGTTTCAACACAAACGTATTACCTGTTGCAACCGCCATCGGGAACATCCAACACGGAACCATCATCGGAAAATTAAACGGGGTAATCCCGCCAACAACACCGATTGGATAACGATAATTCGTGGCCTCAACATCAGTCGCAACCGCCGAGAGCGAATCCCCCATCATCAGAGTCGGCACGCCTGCCGCGAACTCAACATTTTCAATCCCGCGCCCAACTTCGGCAATCGCTTCACTGAGACTTTTACCATTTTCCTGCGTGACAATACGTCCCAACTCTTCTTGATGCTCCACCAGCAGCTGTTGATATTTGAAAAGAATCTTGGCACGTTTAGGAATCGACACCCGTTTCCACGTTTCAAACGCTGCTTTGGCCGCTGCAACTGCATCTGCCACATCCTCGCTAGTCGAATGCGGCACCCGTGCCAAAACCTCTCCCGTCGCCGGATTATAAACATCTTCAAAAGTATCGGTCTTAGCATCAACCCATTGACCATTAATAAAATTCTTCAAGGTCTTAACTGCTTGTTGCGTTGTCATGAAAACAAACCCCTTTCGTATAGTGAGCGCGAGCCGGCGCGGTTAGAAGTCGGAGTGTAAGTGGCCTTAAGCGTGATGGCCGGGCTTTGGCCATTGCGCTTAAGGTCCTTACATGCAGACTTCTGCGCCGGGGAGCGCGTTATGAGCGTGAGCCAGCGCGCTTAGAAGTCGGAGTGTAAGTGGCCTCAGACGTGATGGCCGCCCTTTGGCCATTGCGGCTGAGGTCCTTACACGCAGCGAACGCGTTATGAGCGCGAGCCGGTGCGGTTAGGAACCGGAGTGTATGCGCCCCAGAGTCCTCACGCTGGCTCCATCACCCGTTTACACACGCCCCTGTCCAACTCAAGAATGGTATGAAGCGCTTACATTTTCAAATAAATTGACTTAAGAAACTTAATTCTTATTAATCTTGCTCTTTTCAGGAAACTTATCGTCAAACTTGTTGTCCAATTCGATTTCTTCCAATGTTCTGCCTGCTGTTTCCGGTGCAAACTTCCAAGCAAAAATCAGTGAAATAATATTGGCTCCGACAAATACAAGGAACGTGTTCGACATGCCTATACTTGCCAACATGACTGGGAAGAAATATCCGACAAAGAAATTACCGATCCACAAGAAGAAGGTGGCAAAACCCATACCTAAGCCGCGGATACGTGCTGGATAAATTTCGGACAGCAGTAACCAGGTGAGCGGACCCAATGCTCCTTGGAAGAAAGCCAGATAGATGACGGTCAATAATATCGTGAAGTACGGTAACATTGGACTGCCCGCGAGAAAATGACTCGTCAACGTGATGCCGATCAACGAGAATAAGGTCCCCATAATCCCAGTCAGCAACATTGGCCGACGTTTGTACTTACCCATGAGATGCATTGTCACAATCGTTGCGACCACTGAAGTTACACCGTTTAAAATATTGGCAATCAAAGCGGCATTTTGGCCAAATCCGGTTGTCTGTAGGATCGTGGTGCCATAATACATCATGACGTTGATACCGACGATCTGCTGCATAATCCCCAAGCCAATGCCGATTAAAACAAGTCGTCTAATCCATCTAATCTTTAAATCCTTAATCGAGGCACTTTGCACTTCTTGTTCCGATTTTAAGGAAATTCGAATTTTTTCCATTTCGTCTTGCGCTTGGTCTTCTGTCCGAATTTGCCGCAACACCGTTAACGCCTGATCCAATTTGCCATTAGCGGCTAACCAGCGCGGCGATTCCGGAACAAAATTCATCCCAATCCACAAAATAACTGCGGGCACCGTTGCCAAAACAAGCATCCACCGCCAAATGCCGGGAATGTGACCTAACGTTGTCCCCAAAATCGCGTTAAACACAAACGCCAACAACTGCCCAGAAACAATCATGAACTCGTTTTGTGTGACGATTCGTCCGCGAAGATTCGACGGTGCGACTTCAGCTAGAAATGTTGGCACAATAACCGAAGCACCGCCCACCGCTAAGCCCAAGACGAAGCGAACGGACGCCAAGATTGGTGCGGTCGGTGATAATGCTGAGGCGATGGTCGAAACGACGAACAAGATAGCAAGTCCGGTAATGACCTTGTGCCGCCCACGCCGATCCGAAATGCGCCCGGTCAAAACAGCACCAAAGGCCGCCCCCAATGTTAACGAGCTGGCCACTAAGCCCTCCATGGAAGGCGACATATTCAGTTCGCCTGCTCTGGTCATAAACGGTAACGCGCCGTTGATAACCCCAGTGTCATATCCAAAAAGCATCCCGCCAAATGTTGCGATAATCGAGATAACCCGCAAACGACGACGAGCCGATTTTGGCAATTTTTCGGATTTAACCCCCAAATCCGGCTGGGGAGCCAGTGCAGCATCGCCTTTGTTAGTAACAACCCCTGCTTTACGCATGCTATTAACCTCCAAACTTTCAAGAGTCTTTCCACGTATCGGTTAAGCGCTTACTTTTCGATTACATTGTCATCATATAAGCAGATATGGTCAAAGTCAACTAAAAAGTGTTCATAATTTAATCATTAGATGTTCACTTGTGAGCGACTTCATCAAAATAAATGAAGTGGCATGTAGCAAAATGATATGATAAAAGTAACTAGTCAGGTACTTGTTAGCCTAACGAGCGATGTCTATTTTTTCACGAGCTCCCCAAATGACTCGCTTTGGATGACGTTCCAACTTATCAACGAGTCTACGGAAATCAGCGTTACTGCTATATGCTTCGGCATCGGGCTTAAAACATGGTCATAATATGTCCAAAATATATTCATAACGTGCTATAATCAGATTAGCGAAGACGGCTTAAAGAAGGTGACATTCATGCTTAGAAAAGAACGAATTGATGCGATGCAGGCTTATATCAGCGAAGTTAAAACCGCGTCTATGAAAGAGCTCGAAGATAAGTTCTCGATAGCGCCAAGCACTTTGCGGCGTGACTTAGCAACCTTAATTGCAAACGGTACGGTAAAAAAAGTCTATGGTGGGGTCACAACCACTCCTGATAGCACAAAGGACAATCCGCTCACCGTTTACAGCGAGCGTCAATTAGCCGCACCTAGCGAAAAACGACAAATTGGCCGGGCTGCTGCACAGTTGATTGAACCTGAAGATTTAATTTTTATTGACTCTGGCACTACGACTGCGGAGATGGGCGAATTTCTGCCGACCGATTTTCCTTTTACGTTGGTAACCAACAATCTTCAAATCATCAACCAAGCCGCGCCGCTTGCCAATATTAAGCTTGTCATCATCGGCATGAACTTTGATCGCCGTACCCAATCGTTTACCGGCATTGATAACATGAATATTTTCAGCCGGTTCAATATCGGTAAAGCCTTTATGGCAGCAACCGGAATTTCGCTCACCCGCGGATTATCCAACTCGGAGTACAACGAATATTTAATTAAGTCTGAGATTTTCAAGAAGGCGCATCGCAAAATTCTGTTGATTGATCAATCGAAATTCGGCCGGGTATCGCTGCTCACGTACGGCACTGTGCAAGATATCGATGCGATTGTCACTTATGGCGATATCGCCGCTAAATACCACGAATTTTTAACCGAAAACAGCATCCAGTTAATCAATGCCAAAACCGGCGCTAAGACCCTACCTTAATACAGTTCGCCATCGCCAGCCGCACGCACTTATTTGACAAAAAAATTCCCGCAATGATCGTTTGCGGGAATTTTTGGGTGCTGGATTATTTAATTGTTATCGACCTGACAGCTATCGTTTACTTAATCGCCAAAAATCATGGTTGACGACTTAACGCTAGAAATTCGTGGTATCCGGATCTGTCGCTAAACCAGCTTCACCATGTAAAGCATCAATTAACGTCATATCATGATGACTCAACTCAAAGTCAAAGAGTTGGGTATTTTCCTTGATGCGGTCATCGTGTACCGATTTTGGCAGCGGCAGGAAGCCATGCTGCAGCGACCAGCGAAGAACGACTTGAGCCACACTCTTGTTATACCGTGCAGCAATCTTCTTAAGTGCGTCAACTTGGAAAATCTTACCTGTACCCAGTGGACTGTATGCTTCACTCAAAATATCATGGGCATCATTATAAGCAACCACTTCCGGCTGCAAATCACTAGGATTTAAGAAGATCTGGTTCACCATCGGCTTGACATTAGCGGTTTTCAGCAATGCATCCAAATGCTTGGCGCGGAAGTTTGAAACCCCAATCGCCCGCAACTTGCCGTCTTTATAAGCTTCTTCCATCGCTTTCCAAGAGCCGGCATTGGCCTCTTCCCAGTTGTCACGGAACTTAACTGGATTTGGCCAGTGAATCAAATATAAATCAACGTAATCTACGCCTAATTTTTGAAGCGAACGGTCAATCGCTGCCTTAGTTGCGTCATAACCGTGATCAGCATTCCAAAGCTTCGTGGTCAAGAAAATTTGATCACGTGCAACGCCCGACGCCTTAATCCCGGCACCCACGCTTTCTTCGTTACCATAGGCAGCTGCGGTATCAATGTGACGGTAACCGGCAGCCAACGCAGCTTCCACACTATGCTTGGCAACTTCCCCATCCGGTGTCTGCCAAGTTCCAAAACCAACGATTGGAATCTTGACCCCGTTGCTCAAGGTATATGTGTCAGTTAATTTGGTTAAATGTGCCAAAATATGCCATCTCCTTTATTGGGTACTAATTAAAGCTTACCACAAGTAAGTATTATTTTGCATGACCCGCTCGATGCCTATAGTCATAAAAAGCGCCGGAAGTTACTGATATGAACCAGCTGCTTCCGACGCCTTTTTCCGGCACACTAACGCACCATCATTTGATTCAACAATGCCTTACCCGCTGCCTCACTTTTCCGAAAAGCCTTACCGAGTGCAATGGTCTTGTCCACGATAATACTTTGAGCATCAATCACATGATATGGATGATCACCGGCTTTTTCCTGAGCAAACGAAAGCTCGGTGCAGCCAAGAACAATGACGTTAACCTGAAAATCATCGTGCATCCGTTTCAAGATGCGATGATATAACTCGGCATTGACTTCGCCCTTTTCTTTGACGTACTTATAAATGAGCTCTGTCACCATGTCCTGCAACGCCTGATCTCCTAAAATAACCTTGCGCCCTGTATTTTCGATTTCATGACTGTAAATGCCATCTTTGATCGTACCTTGGGTTGCAATAAGACCGATCCGCTCCTCATTCGGGAATCGCTCGCACATATCGCGAATGGCCAGCCGCGGCATGTGTAACAGTGGCACAGACGATGCAGCAGCTAATTGATCATAAAAGTAGTGCGCCGTGTTGCAAACGATCACGATGAATTCAGGCTGCAACAGACTTTGTGCCCGAACGTCTTCTAGTAAATCCGGGAAGAAGCTCGGTTTACTGTGATCCAGAATATAATCGGTTCGATCCGGCACTGTGGCATCATTGACCAAAATATAATTGAGATATTCCTGATCGCTATGGGCATGCGTGCGTTGATTCAGCAGACGCACATAACTCTCGGTTGCCGGTGTCCCCATGCCACCAATAACGGTGAAAAATTGACGCATTCAAATCAGCCTTCCTGTAACGATTGGGTGACTTCCTTGACAACGGCCATATCAGTCGGCCAAGGTGTGTTGACGCCCCGAATTTTTTGATACGGATCTGCGCCTTTACCGGCAACAACCACAACATCTTTGGGACCACTGGCCTTAATCGCTTCCGTGATCGCTTCTTTACGATCAAGCACCTTGTGAACCTTAACTTTGGTGTGATCAATCTTAAGGTCGATTTCATTGATAATATTGGCTGGATCCTCATAGCCGGGATCATCTGTTGTTAAAAAGGCTTCTGTTGCCAACTCAGTTAATACTTTGGCAAAGCCCGGGCGCCGCGAAACCCCTTTATCACCAGGGGAGCCGACAACGACCAGCAAGCGCGGATCTTTGTAGGAACGTTTTAGGAACGATAACAAAGCCTTCATACTAGCATAATTGTGGGCATAATCCACATAAACCGTACCGTGGCCCGGAACCTGAAAATGTTCCATCCGTCCCGGAATTTTGACTTTGGCGATGCCAGGCACCGCAGCAGATGCATCCACACCTGCCAGGCCGGCGCCGATAATCGCTGCTGTCGCATTACTTTCATTGAAGTCGCCGATTAAAGCCAGCGAATAATGACCGCCAATATTAAGTGCCGCTGCTTTTTCCGTTACCGGCACGAGTGTAAAGCGACTTTCGGCGACATCAGCTTCTTGGCTGTCAAATCGGAAATCAATATCAATGTCGTCGCGCTTAGGCTTGAATCCAGCGCTGGCGAACAAATAAATGCTCTCCGGATAAGTCGTGGTGGTTGCTGCCGCATAGACCTGATCAAAATGCTCGGTTTCCGCGTTAATCACTACTTTGCGCGCATTGACCAACAACTGCAGCTTATTGTGCAGATAATTGGCAAAAGTCGGATGTTCGTTTGGTCCGATGTGATCGGGGGTAATGTTTAAGAAGAAGCCTACATCATAAGTCAGCCCAAAGACGCGATTACGTAAATAAGCCTGACTGGAAACTTCCATCACCAAATGCGTCATACCATTTTCAACTGCTTCGCGCATATCCCGGAACAAGTCCAAACTTTCCGGGGTGGTTAAGTTCGATTTAAACCGCTGATCCGGCTCAGGGCCAACCACTGTATCAATGGTGGAGAACAAGGCGATGTGCCGCGGCCGAGCCTCATTCAAAATCGCCTCGGTGAAATAAGCGGCGGTTGTTTTGCCCTTAGTACCGGTATAAGCAATTACAAACAAATCATCTTGCGGATAATCGAAAAAGGCCGCACTGAGAATCGCCATTGCTTTTGTGATATTCCGAACGATTAAGGCATTTAAACCATTACCTTCCACGTAAGGCTTTTCGGCAACATAGGTTCTGGCGCCGTTATCTTTGGCCATGGACAGATAAATCGGCCGAAATTTGTCCCCTTTGCAGAAAAACAAAGTCGGCCCGGAAACTTTTCGTGAATCATAGGCAATGCCGGTCATATCGACATCTTCAGTGGTCTGAATTGCCGCACTTTTTAATAAGTGATGTTCCTTCAATAATAAAATACAAGCTCTAAGTGATAGTGCCATTGGGCTGCTACTCCTTTTTATATGCCGTGAATTCAAGCTTCATTATAGCATAAGCACTGTGGCAGCTTTCATCTTGATCTATTTGAAACCATGATGAAAAACACGCCTCAGATGCTTGTTCTTCTGACATTCGGTTATGGCCAACATGATCCTCGCATCAGCATTGAAAGTTTCCGTCATAAATCGAGGAGTTTGCTTCAGTCGTGCTGCTCGACTGACTTACCGGGCGCATGCGGACTAATGGCCATAACCGTTACCTGATAAGTGCCACTCGGTGCCGTGACGGTGACCGTATCGCCAACATGATGGCGACGAACGGCTGCTCCCAGTGGTGAGTTGATGGCAAGTTTAGCTGCCCCCATCCCCGCTTCTGCTGGCCCGACCAACTCATAAGTGTCTTCATCCTGATCATCGTCAAATTCAAGTGTCACCCAATTACCGATATCAGCAAGGTTGGCCGCGGCCGGCGTCGTCACTTTGGCATACCGAATCAACTTGTCCAAATATCGCAAGCGACCCTCTAATTGCCGTAATTCGCGTTTAGCGGCGCTGTATTCTGCATTCTCTGAACGATCACCCAAAGCCGCTGCTTCAGCCAGGTTCTTAATCTTAGCTGGCCGAATCGCCTTGAGATCCGCAACTTCTTGTTTAAGATTAGCCAAACCAGCCGGGGTAATTTCATGATACGTTACCATCTTGCTAGCCTCCCATGAAATTCAGTGCTTCGTGATCCTGTTCCATCATAACGCGTTTTTTAACCCAGAAACCTGCGTGTAAGGACCTTAGCCGCAATGGCCAAAGCCCGGCCATCACGGTTGAGGCCACTTACACTCCGGTTTCTAAACGGGCTGGCTCGCGCTCATTTTCTATAACGCGCTCCCCGGCGCAGAAGTCTGCGTGTAAGGACCTCAACCGCAATGGCCAAAGCCCAGCCATCACGGTTGAGGCCACTTACACTCCGACTTCTAAGCGCGCCGGCTCGCGCTCACAAAAAAGGCGAACGCGTTGACCTCCAACCGGGAGTCCAAAACATTCACCTCATGATGTCAGCAGTGCCGACTAAAAAATGTGACTGAAGAAATCACCAATGCCACGGAAAATCAGGACAAAGAAATTAGCTTTCTGATTGGACTTGGTCGTTTTAAGGGTGATACCTTCTTGTGCGTTATCACCCACAAAGCCAAGTTGATCGTCTTTTGCGGTTACCTTCAAATTACCGATCGTGGTACCTTTCTTGACGGGTGCTTCAATTGTGTTCTTTTTGACACCCTTAGCCGGTGTGTAAGTATACTTAAGTGTCTTTTTACTTGCATCAGCGGGAACAACGGCAACGGCTTTTGCGCTTGGTGCAATCGGTGTTGTCCGTGATGCGCCACGGTTGACATTGACCTTACTGTAGCCCTTGATACTTTGTCCGGCATTCGCAAGCGTTATGGTCTTCCAGTTTTCCAGAACATGGGTCATCAGCTTTTTGGTTTCATCAAATCGCCGTGTCTTGGCATCGCCGTTTGCGTGCAACACCACGGTGATAATCCGCATGCCATTCTTTTCAACCGTCCCGGTAAAGCAGTCGCCAGCCGCATCGGAAGTCCCGGTTTTTAGCCCGTCAACTGGCAGGTTCTTATCGTAGGAAACCAAACCTTTGAGCATCCAATCCCAGTTTTCCATATTGATCGCATCATCGGTCCCTTTACGGAAGGTCTGCTTGGCAATACTGGTTGTTTTTAAAACTTCCGGATGATCCTTAATTAAGTGTTGCGCGACTTGTGCCATATCTTTGGCTGACATTTCGTTTTCCGCGTTGTCGCCAGTGCCTGGTACTTTGGCATCTTTCAACTGACTATTATTCAGCCCTGTCACATTGACAATTTTGGCGTCTGTAATGCCCCAGCTCTTGAGTTTGGCATCCATTTGATTAACAAACTTCTCCTGGCTGCCGGCTACTGCCTTTGCAAGCAACATCATGGCTGCATTGGCTGAGTAGATGAGCGAGGCATCATATAACTCGCGCACTGAGTATGAGCCATCACGTCGCAGCGGCACATTGCTGAGATCACGGTCTTGACTAATTGTCCATATCGACTGATCCAACGTCACCTTGTCGTCCCACTTGATCTTGCCTGATTTAATGGCATCGAGAACTAACTCAATACTGATCATCTTGGTCATGGATGCAATCGGCAAAACCGTACTTGCATTCTTAGCATATAAAACCTTGCCAGTTGTAGGTTCAATTGCAACCGCGGCTTTGGCATTAACCAGATTTGTATCACTGCTTTCGGCAGCTGCAACGGACGCCGCTGGAGCAGCACCACCTATCATTAATACCGCGACCATTGCGGCAACCAACCCACGTAACAACTTCTTCATTTCGTCTTTCCTGCTTCCTCATTAGATTTAGTTTGTTTATCCGTCAGCGAGGCGCCAACTTTTAATGGTAAATGAATCACAAAACTGGTTAATTCAGGACTGGAATCTGCGTAAATATACCCGCCATGCAACGCAATGATGCTTTGCGCAATGGCCAACCCTAGTCCTGTGCCCCCGGTTTCTTGGGAGCGGCTTTCTTCCACCCGGTAAAAGCGATCAAACAACTGGCTTAAGGCATCGTTGGGAATCTGAGCCCCATCATTTGAAACCTTCACGACGACTTCGCTGCCAATTCGCTGGGCGTCAAGGAAAATGTGCCGTCCGCCTTGCCCGTATTTCAACGCATTGACGATCAGATTATTGAAAACGCGTCCCAGCTTTTCAGTGTCAGCTTCCATCATTAATGGGTTCGGTTCGCCACTGACTAGGATCCGCATGTGTTTCTTATGGGCTTCCAACTCAAAGCTCGCGGCAAGCTGTTCCAACATCGCAATCATATTGAACCGGACCGGATTCAACTTGGTCGTGGTTGATTTAACCTTGGTATACTCAAACAGATCTTCAACCAAAACCTTCATCTGCTTTGCTTTCAAATACGCTGTGTGCGTGTACTTGAGTAGCTCTGCTTCACTTCGGTATTGATGATCCTCAATCAAGCCTAAGTAGCCAATGATCGAGGTCAACGGTGTGCGGATATCATGACTGACATTGGTAATCAGCTCATCTTTACTCTGTTCGATTCGTCGTTCCTCTTCCATAGAGTTCACGGTAGAATCAACCAGCGCATTAATGCTGCTAACCACTTTTTGCAGCTCGGTATTCACCTCAAATTTAATTCGGTGATCCAAGTGGCCATCCGCAATATAATGCAACTCTGCAATCACGTGGCGCATCTGCATCTGCCGATATCGCCGTGCCAATCGCCAGTACACCACAATGACGTCTGCAATGCCCATCAAGGTAAGGAAAAGATTCGACCAGCTCCACAGATGAAAACCGCCGCGGCCAAAAGTCAAATTCGTCTTCACACCCCAGATTGCATTCTCCAACCCGGGATTATGCGCAATCATCTGATTAATCAGCACTAACAACGCAAAGTTCAGCATCAGTAACAAAATAACTGTCACAATGCCTTCAATCCACAACTCGGACTTTTCCTTACCAGTGAGTTTGACCTTTTCGCTCATGAACTAGGCCTCGACCTTGTAGCCAACGCCCCAGACTGTTTCGATGACCTTCTCACCATCTGTTGCCTCTTCAATCTTGTCACGCAGGTGTGAAACATGCACCATCACGGTCTTGGCGGATACAATTGACTCCTGTTGCCAAACCCGCTCAAAAATCTCGTCAGCGGAAAAGACGCGATTCGGGTGACTGGCAAGTAAGTAGAGAATTCCAAACTCCAAAGCCGTTAACTGAATCTGTTTGCCGGTCAAAGTTGTGACCTCGTGGCTATCCTTTTTAATCGTCAAAGGCCCGACTTCCAGCACATCCGGCTCCGAATTGGTCACCTCATTTTGACTCCGACGCAAAAGACTCTTGACTCGCGCCATCACCTCAAGTGGATTAAATGGTTTCGTGACGTAATCGTCAGCACCGGTGATCAATCCTTGAATCTTATCCATATCTGCTGTTTTGGCTGACACAATGATAATCGGAATTTGCGAATCCTTGCGTACTTCCTTAACCACATCCATGCCTGACATATTCGGCATCATAATATCCAAAATCATTAACGCAATATCGGGATTGGTCACAAGCTTGGTAATCGCTTCTTTGCCCGAGTATGCTTGAATAGGTTCATAGCCTTCGTTTTTAACATAAATGCTCAATAGTTCAACGATTTCTTTATCATCGTCTACAATTAATATCTTCATAATTTTGACTCCATTTATACGGCAATCGTTAGGGACTGTAACATCACTGTCCATTGTACCAAAATTGGACCGGGAATTCTTTACGAAAACCCTAAGAAAACGAGCGCCATGCGTGCTTTGCATTTCAAGTGGGAGGTGTTCTTTTGCCAAAATTAACAACCCTCGTAGCTGCCAGTTTGCCGCAAACGATGCAAATTGCCGGTATTAACATTGCCCATTCAAGCGGTAGTACCTATTGGCTGCTTCACCACCAAGACGAATGGTTGACCCTACGCTTGGCAACCCACCTTCATTGGCTACGCGGTGTTCGGCAGCTGCAGGTGCTTTATTCAGATAAACAAACCACTACTGAGCTCCAGTCAAAGCTACGCCAAGCATTCGCCAGTCCTGCAGCACAGCAGCTTGCTTTCAATTTCACGGCAACCGATGCTGCTATTGCCAATATGTTGTTGTGGGCAGCAGCACATAAACTGGTTTTCATGTTACGACTCACGCCAGCAATGGCCAGTGCTCATAAAAGCCGGACATTTGATTTACAACGCGACTTCGCAGGACTGCCACTGTTTTTGGGTGATCGCAATAATAGCAATGATTTGCTGTTGCCAATCCATGACCCGCTTCTACAGCGGCACCTGATCCTATTTTATAGTGAGAATCTGTTATTTACCCAATTCTCCAGTCATCGGCTGATAAAACTACTGCCGACTGCGCAATGGCTGCAAACATTGTTGACGACCACAGAGCACCCCGTTCCTTGGCCGTTAGCAATTGCCGCCACTTTTGGCACACCGATACTGACTGCTTTTCATCGGACACGTTATCAAAACCGGTAAGCTCGCACGTTAAAACTGTCTTGCTCGCGATTATCATAACGCGCTCCCCGGCGCAGAAGTCTGCGTGTAAGGGCCTTGGGCGCAATGGCCAAAGACCGGCCTTCACGCCTGAGGCCACTTACACTCCGATCCCTAACCGCGCTGGTTCACGCTCGCTTTCTATAACGCGCTCCCCGGCGCAGCAATCTGCGTGTAAGGACCTTAAGCGCAATGGCCAAAGACCGGCCATCACGCTTAAGGCCGCTTACACTCCGATTGCTAACCGCACCGGCTCGCGCTCACTAAAAAAGAGCCTGCAGCTGCCTCAAGTGGGTAACTGCAAGCTCTTAAACTGAATATCTTGATTATTGAACGGAGTAGTTTGGTGCTTCCCGGGTAATTTGGACGTCATGTGGATGACTTTCACGTAATCCGGCACCGGTAATTTGAATGAACTGCGCATTATCCTGTAGTTCTTGTAAGTTCGGTGCGCCAACATAACCCATACCGGATTCAATGCCGCCAAGCATCTGGAAGATCACATCGCCAAGGCTGCCTTTGTAAGCAACCCGGCCTTCAATCCCTTCAGGAACGAGCTTGTTAGCTTCATTGACACCGCTTTGGAAGTAACGATCACTTGATCCATGAGCCTGTGCCATCGCGCCTAAGGAACCCATGCCGCGATACGTCTTAAAGCGCCGGCCTTGATAAATCTCAAACTGGCCTGGTGCTTCATCGGTACCAGCCAAGAGTGAACCGAGCATGACGGCGTTACCACCGGCAGCAAGCGCTTTGACAATATCGCCGGAATATTTGATCCCACCATCGGCAATAATGGTTTTACCACGCTTGCGAGCAACACTGGCAGCGTCATAAACGGCGGTCAACTGGGGAACCCCAACGCCGGCAACAATTCGGGTCGTGCAAATCGAGCCAGGGCCGATGCCGACTTTCACAACATCAACGCCAGCGTCATATAACGCCTCCGTTGCTTCTGCCGTTGCAACATTTCCGGCAATTAAGGTTGCCAATGGAAAATGTTCGCGAATTTCTTTGATCTTACGAATAACACCGGCGCTATGACCGTGAGCGGTATCAATGACAATCGCATCAACCCCTGCATCCAACAGCGCCTGGGCCCGTTCAAACGTATCCGAGGTAACCCCGACTGCGGCAGCGACTAACAACCGACCATGGGCATCTTTAGCGGCATGCGGGAATTCTACCACTTTTTCGATATCCTTAATCGTGATGAGTCCACTGAGCCGGCCTTGCTTATCAATCAGTGGTAACTTTTCAATCTTACGGGCTTGCAGAATGGCTTCAGCGTCTTCAATTGAAGTGCCAGCCGGAGCAGTGACCAAACCTTCCTTGGTCATCACGGTATCGATCAGAACGCTCTTATCATCGACATACCGCAAGTCACGGTTCGTAATGATCCCGGTCAGTTTACGATCGGTTGTATTATTAACGATCGGAACACCGCTGATGCGATACTTCTTCATCAACGCTTCTGCATCACTAACCGGCTTGTCAGCAGTGAGGAAGAACGGATCAACGATGACCCCGTTTTCACTGCGCTTAACCTTAAGCACTTCATCAGCCTGAGCCTCAATGCTCATGTTCTTATGGATAACACCTAAACCGCCTTGACGCGCCATTGCAATCGCCATGGCACTTTCGGTCACCGTATCCATCCCCGCTGAGATGATTGGGATATTCAACTTTAGATTGTCCGCAAGTTGTACAGACAGATCGACATCGTGAGGCAAAACATGACTTTCTGCAGGTATCAACAACACATCATCAAATGTAAAACCACGCCGGGCAAACTTTGTATCCCAATTACTCATTGCGTAAATCCCTCTTTCAATTTTAGTTGTTGACTAATGTACTACCGGAAATTGGCCTCGTCAAACGTAGACGTTAATTTTTTTGAAAAGACCGGTATCATAGGCTTAAAAATGAAAGAAAATCTCATAATTGTTCATTAAGACCCGAACAAAATAAAAACGGTTGCCAGTTTGCGAAATTAATGTTCGTCTTTTGCAATCATGCTCATAAAATCACCTGTTATTATTCGGCATTAGCTCCGAGGCGTTTAGTTTTCAAGCTACTCACGCTTAATTTCCTTTGGCAGCAAAGAAAAAACGGACACTAGAAGACATATGCATCCTGTCTTCTAGCACCCGTTGAGTTTATTGAGCCTAGTTGTTCAAGAACCGCAACCTTTGATTTCCCAAGTCTACCGTTGGAAAAAGCTCTTGAGATGATACCGATGCTGCAACACCCAGTGAATGCCGTAAGCAACAACCCCAACGATAATGTTGGCAAACCATGGCATCGGCTGAGTCAGCGGCGTATTGAGCAACGCAAGCGCACTGCTGAGGAAGGTAACCGCAACGACCAATAAGACGCCGCCTCCAAGAACCAACCATGCACTGCGGCGTTCTTTCTTGTCTTTTTGCATCCAGTCGGCGTAGTACACGAAGAAAATTCCGGCCATAAAACTCAGCAGCAAGAGGCTAAGAAAACCGCTAGTAGCTGTGTTCTGGGTCTTGGGATTGAAGTAGGCCAAAGCACCGTACATAACCGCCAAAATCGCCATAAAGAACAGGCTTTGATCGACAATCAGTAACCACATTGGCTTCTTGGGTTCAGGCTTGGGCGTATGCAAAATTTCGTTTGCCTTCACCGTTACCGGCCCGTATAGCTGGGTAGCGGGCTTGCCTTGACGTTGCGCCGTAATCATTTCCGGCAACATCGTCTTAAGTAAGGTCTCTTCATCAGTTGCAGACATGCCGCCATCTTTCAATTCACGCCGCAACTTGAACACGTACTCATCATTCTTTTTGGTGAGTTGTTCAATCATTTCCGGAACTGTTGAAGCCGGCCGCACCTGTTTAACATGGGCATTCTTACTTGCCGCATCGGTTGCGGACGAAGCTTCAGAAGTACCGCCTGCTGCTTGCTGTTGATCAACTGCAGCACTGTCTACCGCTTGACTCGTGTCTGCTTCATGCTTTTCTGCCATTTGAAACTCCTATCTTAAAAAATCATCATCACTGCGGGCCTTATTTGGCCAGTCAGCTTAAACATTGAACCGGAATTCAATGATATCCCCGTCTTGCACTTCGTATTCTTTACCCTCGGAGCGATAACGTCCGGCTTCTTTAACCGCTTGAACGGAACCGTATTTATCCAAATCGGCAAAGGACATGGTTTCTGCCCGAATAAACCCACGCTCGAAGTCTGAATGAATGATACCGGCTACTTGAGGCGCCTTCATGCCGCGACGGAATGTCCACGCACGGGTCTCCTTGCCACCGGCTGTAAAGAAGGTCGCCAACCCCAAAAGATGATAGCTCGCTTTGATCAGCTTATCGAGGCCAGATTCATCCACGCCTTCCGCTGCCAAAAAGTCAGCTTTTTCGTCATCGTCCAACTCCGCAATTTCTTCTTCGGTCTTGGCGGAAATGGCGATAACTTCGGCACCTTCTTTAGCGGCTTCGGCTTTAATTTGCTTAACATAGTCGACTGAATCCGGATCAGCCATCGCTTCTTCGGCAATATTAGCGACATATAAAACTGGCTTACTCGTGAGCAGAAAAAGGCCTTTGACAATTTTTTGCTCATCTTTATCAAAGTCGATGCTGCGAACCATACCGCCATTTTCGAGTACTGGCTTGATTTTTTGCAACACTTTAAACTCAGCCTGAGCTTCTTTATCGTTTGTTTGTGTCCGCGCCACTTTTTCGACCTTGGCATAGCGTTTGTTGACTGAATCCAAGTCCGCAATGGCCAGTTCCATGTTAATGGTGGCCATATCTTCTAGCGGATCGACTTTACCGGTGACGCTGGTAATATTGTCATCATCAAACGCACGGACAACATGAACAATCGCATCCACTTGCCGAATATTTTCCAGGAACTTGTTGCCCAGTCCTTCCCCCTTAGAAGCACCTTTGACAATTCCGGCAATATCGGTGAATTCAAAAGTCGTATGAATGATTTTTTTAGCGGGAATCAGTTCATCGATGCGTGCCAGTCGTTTATCCGGCACTTCAACCATCCCAACATTCGGGTCAATGGTGGCAAACGGATAATTTGCCATCTCCGCACCCGCCTTAGTAATTGCATTAAAAAGCGTGGACTTGCCAACATTGGGAAGTCCGACAATACCTGCTGTTAAAGCCATTTGGTTATTTCACACTTTCTATTTAGTCTGTTTGTTCTGCCTGACCCAACACTTTTTTGAGTCGCTTCTCAAAATCACGGCGCGACATCATCACGATATGTCCGCAACCGGTGCAACGTACTTTGATATCTGCCCCTAAGCGGATGATCTCCCAACGATTTGTGCCGCACGCGTGCGGTTTCTTCATTTGAACCAGATCATGTAGTTGATACATGCGCCCACCTCCAACTGTTTTGCCAGTTAATCAATATTGACGTCAAGCATGGCTAAAATACGGTTCAGGTCTTTTTCAGAGCTAAAATCAATTTCGATCTTGCCCTTGCCTTTACTGCCTTCATTAATATTGACCTTAGTTCCGAAGCGCTCACCTAACTGATTCTCGGTTGCGCGTACATACGGCGACTTCGGTTTTTCCTTGGTCGCTGGCCGATTGGTGCCGGCATTCATTTGATTAATGAGCCGTTCAAGTTGGCGAACCGTCAAATTTTCGCTGATCGTCTTTTTAGCAACTGCCACCATTTTGGTCTTATCTTTAAGACTCAGCAGCGTTCGGGCTTGCCCCATCGACAGCTGATTAGCGCTCAACATCTGCTTAACCGGTTGTGGCAACGTCAATAGCCGCAGATAGTTAGCGATGTAAGGCCGACTTTTTCCTAGCCGGGCCGAGACCTCTGCTTGCGTCAGATTTAAGCGTTTGATCAACGTATCATATGCCTGTGCTTCATCCAACGGGGTTAAATCTTCTCGCTGCAGGTTTTCCAACACGGCAATTTCCATCATTTCCGGATCATTAAAGTCGCGAACAATGGCGGGAATGGTTTCCTTGCCGGCCAGTTTTGACGCCCGAAAGCGCCGTTCACCAGTGATGATTTCATAACCCGAAACACTTTTGCGCACAATTATCGGCTGAAAAACCCCGGTTTGCTTGATCGAATCAGCTAGTTCTTTTAAGCCTTCTTGATCAAAGGTTTTACGCGGTTGGTAGGGATTGGGACGGATATCGACCAGCGGCAGTTCCTCAACGGTATTGTTGGCACTTAGATCGGGACTTTCAAAATCCTTGAAGATCGCATCGATTCCCCGACCTAATCCTTTACTATTCTTATTCGCCATGAGCAGCCAGCACCTCCTTGGCTAATGCCTCGTAAACTTCGGATCCCCGTGATTTCGGATCAAAATCCACGATCGGCAGGCCATAACTTGGCGCTTCAGCCAGCCGGGTAATCCGCGGAATCACGGTTGTATAGACTTTATCACCAAAATATTTGCGCACTTCATCAATCACTTGCGCCCCTAAATTGGTTCGCGCATCATACATGGTTAACAAAACGCCTTCAATTGCCAAACTTGGATTGAAATGCTTTTGAACAAGGCGCACCGTATTAAGCAGTTGGCTCAATCCTTCCAACGCGTAATATTCGCTTTGTACCGGAATCAAAATCGAATCGCTTGCTGTAAACGCGTTGATGGAAAGCTGGCCTAAAGATGGTGGACAATCGATCAAGATATAGTCGTACTGCTCCGCCACCGGGTGTAAACCTAACTTCAGCCGCATCTCCCGTGCCATCTGACTGGTTAATTCGATTTCTGCTCCTGCTAATTGAATCGTTGCCGGAACAATAAAAAGATTCTTGTGCTTTGTCGGTAAAATGGCTTCAGTAATCGGATCCTCATTGACTAACACGTCATAGATATCTTTTTCGACTTGGGCCTTTTGAATCCCGACACCGCTTGTCGCATTGCCTTGAGCATCAGCATCTACAATCAGAATTTTCTTACCCAGGTTAGCCAAACACGCTCCCAGATTAATGGTCGTTGTTGTTTTCCCAACACCGCCTTTTTGGTTGGCAACAGCAATGATATGTGTCATGAGTTCCTCCTATCTCTTCTCTTTTGGAATCTCGATGATCATACGGTATGCGTCATCGGTATCTTCTTCTTTGGCCGTGACTGTCATTCCCGTATCCCGAATCATCTTAACCGAACGTTTCAACGTGTTCCAAGCGATGCGGGTATCATGACTCACCGCTGATCGCCGAACTTTTGGCTTAGGCTTTGGTGTGGACTTCTTTGGGCGCAACCGTTCATTTACTAACGCAGCTGTTTCCTTGACTGTCAGTTTTTCCGCAAAAACCTGTTGTAAGGCTGGTACTTGTTCGGATTCATCGAGTTTTAACAACTCACGGCCATGACGCTCGCTGATTTGACCATTCATAATGGCTTCTTGCACCGGCGCACTAAGCTTCAGCAGCCGGATCTTATTGGCAACAAAAGCCTGACTTTTACCTAATTGTTGGGCTAATGCGCCTTGGGTTAGGTGATTCAGTTTCATCAGCGCAACATAAGCCTGCCCTTCTTCAATCGCACTTAAACCTTCACGTTGCAGGTTTTCAACTAAAGCCATTGACGCACTTTCATCATCATCCATCTTTTGCACAATGGCTGGTGCTTTTTCCCAACCTAGCAGTTGCATTGCCCGGTAGCGTCGTTCTCCGGCAATAATTTCGTACTGATCTGGCGCGTATTCACGCACAATAATGGGCTGCAACAAGCCGTGTTCTTTGATCGTAGCAGCTAATTCCTGAATGGATTCGGAAGTAAAAACTTTTCGCGGCTGAAATTGATTGGGGACAATAGCTTTAAGCGGTAATTGTTGCACGACCGTCTCGTCATCTGACTTTTTATGGCCAAAAAATGATAATGCCACGCGCTATGCACCTCCCAATGGTTGTTTATTCGGCATTCCCGGTTTCCGGGGATATTTATTCGGTGTCGGTTTAACTTTTTCAATCACTAACAAATGGCGCGTATCCCCGGTTTCCGGCAAGGTCAGCGCTGCATCCTGAACGAGTTTACCGCCAAGTAGGTTGATTGCCGGTTTGGCCGCTATTAATTCTTCAGGAGTTGCGGCGGCCTTCATCGCTACAAACTGCCCGTGCTGCTTGGCGAGTGGTAAACAGAGTTCTGCTAAGACGTTCAGCGCCGCCACCGCGCGTGCTGTCACCAGATCATACTGGCCACGGTGCGGCGATTTTTTGGCACCAAAAGTCTCGGCCCGATCATGAAAGAGCTGCACATCGGTCAACTCTAACCGCGCCGTTAAACGTTCCAAAAAGCCAATCCGCTTCTGCAGCGAATCGACAATGGTGATCTTCAACTGAGGAAACGCAATTTTTAAGGGGATTGATGGAAAACCCGCCCCGGCGCCAACATCACACAGCGACAATGGCTGGCTTTGCAATTTTGGCACCACCAAGCCTAATGTTAGGGAATCATAAAAGTGCTTGAGGTAGACGTCCCCTTCAGCAGTGATACCAGTCAGATTCATTTTCTCGTTCTCACTGATCAGATACTGATAGTAAGCCGCAAACTGATCCTGTTGGTGGTCATTCAACACGATACCGTGATCAGCCAAGGCGTGGACAAAAGCTGTTGGATCCATGTCTGCCTCCGTTTTTTTGGGTTTGATTTTGTGGAACAAACAGGGTTTCACGTACCCGTCAAGTGTAACGTAAAAGCGGCATCTCCTCAACTGTATTCTTAGTGAGCGTGAGCCAGCCCGGTTAGAAGTCGGAGTGTAAGCGGCCTGAGGCGTGATGGTCGGGCTTTGACCATTGCGACTCAGGTCCTTACACGCAGACTTCTGGGCTGGCGAACGCGTTAGAAGCGCGAGCCGGCGCGGTTAGAAGCCGGAGCATAAGTGGCCTTGGGCGTAATGGCCGGGCTTTGGCCATTGCGTTCAAGGTCCTTATGTGCAGGCTTCTGCGCCGGAGAGCGCGTTATGGGAGTAAAGGCCAACTCTTTCTCAGTTCTACTATAATTAAGTGATTTCCGATACTCCGAGCTGGCTCGACTTCTTTAAGGCCAGTGAAAGCTAATTGTCTTGTTTTAAGTTGACACTTACCACTAAGGATTCACTTTTGACAATCACCTGACACAGTTCGATAATAAGGAAGTAATTCAACTCAGAGGCGAAAAAAATGGAATTAGACGGTAAAGAAATTAAAGAAAACGAACAATTAACGGATGCTCAGTTAACTGAACTTCATCAGCAGTATCAGGCACTGTGGGATAAGCTGAAAAAGGACAACTACAAGACCGACCATCAGTTTATGGAAGTGTTGTATGAAGAACCTGACAATATTCAAAATTATGAAGCGGCGTTTTTCACCTACCAAATTCGCAAAGATACCGGCGACAACCAGTTTGACCAGCTGAACATCATCTTAAACAACAAGCCGACTTTTCACGATCAGCCAGATGAATTCGTGTTTGAGATCAGTGACTACTCGGATATGGATGCAATTTATCAAGCGATTGAGGAAAAGGCTCAACCTTGGATCAAGGCACATAAACGTTAAATCCTGCTATTCATATGGCAGGGCAACTAAGTGCGGATAAAGCACCAGTCTGGCGTTGTTCCAGCTGATACTTTACCCGCCTTCTTTAATTGTCCATCACCAATCAATCAGCTCACTTCTCTTTTTCCCTTCACTTGTGGTAAGCTGTTGCCAATCAAAAAAACGGAGGCGCTCGGTCCATGGCTGATACGATCAAAATCGCTTATTTGTATGAGGATCTCATGAACACTTATGGCGACAGCGGGGATGTTAAAATTCTGCGTTACTTGCTGAATCAACAAGGCTATCAAGTACAAGTCGATAACATCAGTCTTGGTGACGACTTCAATGCCGATGACTACGACTTCATTTTCTTTGGCGGCGGTCAGGATTATGAACAAACCGTTGTCGCCAAGGATTTACTGCGCTATGCCCAAACCTTGGGCCGCTACATCGAAAATGGTAAACCGATGCTGGCTATCTGTGGCGGCTACCAGCTACTCGGTGACTATTACAAGACTAGTGAAGGAACGGTCATTAAAGGGCTCGGTATTTTGCCGCTGCATACTGTTTTCAAACCGGACAGTCGTATGATCGGCGACACCAAATACGAAACCGAGTTCGGTACCGTCAAGGCATTTGAAAACCATAGCGGGCGAACTTATTTTGACGACAAAAATAAGCTAAAACCTCTAGGAAAGATGATCGAAGGCTACGGTAACAATCCGGAAGACGGTGTTGAAGGCATGCGCTATAAGAATACGATCGGCAGTTACTCACACGGTCCAGTCCTTAAGAACCAAAACATCGCCAAAGCCATTGCCAAAATGATTGTGGCAAATCACAAAAAGCGTATCGGCCAGCCGGTACAGTGAGCACATATCAAAATTAGACACAGCGTTAATGCCAATAACAAAATAACCGCAAACAAATCGACCTTAGTGAGAGAGCTTCTCCACTAAGGCCGATTTTTGATTATCATGTCTTCAATTGCAGCGAGCGGCTTTTTAAAAAATGCTCATCCAGCCCAGCAGCAAGGCCGAAACAAACGCCCTTGGCCGCGACTTTCCTTCCTGAACCAATCGCGCGTACTCGCTGGTGCTAATTACCCACAAGAAAGTCAGCGCGATGATGAACAAAATGCCATAAAAGAAAATCATCAATTTTTTCTCCTGTGTGCAAAGTGAGCTACCATGCTGCAGTCACTTATTTGCCTGCGCCCGAACTTGATCAGCATCACCGGTGAACAGGAATAACGGGCCATCTGCTTGAGCCGGATAGCTATTAGCCAAATCACCAAGATCAACAACATCAAACCCGATCTTTTCAATCAATGCAGTGACTGTCTTTTTCGCCGCTGCATCATCCCCGGCAATAGGGATCGCAATCCGCCCGGCTGGTTGATTCGGTTTAGCCAGACTGCGAATTTTCGTCATCGCAATCGTATTGAACGCCTTGACGACTTTCTTAGTCCCAAAGTGTTGCGCCACAAGTTGCGATGAAGCGATTTGGTGGCTCGTCAATTCGGATCGTTCGCCGTCACGGCTAGGAAAATAATTTGTAGCATCAATCACCACGGCATCAGCTTTCACTTGCGCCGGCAACTCGTCTAACGCATTGAACGGTACCGCCAAAACGACAATATCCTGATTGGCCGCCTCGGCAACTGTACCCGCTTCAACTGTTGATCGCATCTCCGCAATCACCGGAGCCAGTGATGCCACCCCATGTCGATGCGACAAAATAACTTGCTCGCCAACATGACTAAAAAGCTGTCCCAACGCACGTCCAACATTACCTGATCCAATAATTCCGATACTCATGTTGTCACAACCTCCCTTTGCCAAACTGAGGATGTATCCGTGTCCTTATCTCTGCCTTTATTATATCGCCCACCCGGAGAAAACGGAAAAATCGGCCATTAAAAAATCCGCACGCCCTAGTGAGCTTGCGGAAAATGTCAACGTGAATCTTCAATTAATGATTTTTGCCTTCAACGGTTTCAAGGTCGTCTTTGCCATCGTGTGCGACGATGGCGGCAATGGCTGCGGTAATGCCTTTAACGTCATCTTCAAGCGACAATGCCGGTGTCTCTGGCCGTGCAACAACTTGTTCAGGTAAGAACGGGATGTGCATGAAGCCCGCTTTAATCGTCGGAAATTCCTTATCGCGCATGTACTGCACTTGATAGAAAATATGGTTGCAAACATAGGTGCCGGCTGTATTTGAAACCGCCGCGGGAACACCGGCTTCTCTGATCGCTTTAGCCATCGCTTTAATTGGTAATTGCGTAAAATAGGCGTTTTCGCCGTCTTCATGGATCGTATGGTTTAACGGCTGATAGCCAGCGTTATCTTTAATGCGGCCGTCATCCAAGTTAATGGCCACTCGCTCCGGCGTCAGTTCATAACGTCCGCCAGCCTGACCAATACTCAGAACGTAATCAGGCTTTTCTTTAACAATCGCATCATGCACCACTTCTGCCGAAACATTGAATTTAGTGGGAATTTCTAACTTCACAATTTTGGCCCCGCCGATTTCATCTGGCAAACGTTTAACCGCTTCAATCGCCGGATTAATCTTGTCGTCACCAAAAGGATCAAACCCTGTCACAAGAATCTTCATACTTAATCGTCCTTTCTAAAACGCCAGGAAATACATCAGTCCGATTTGAATCACCAAAAGCAGAATCGCAATGGGTGCCTGCTGCTTGATGACCCCCAATGGATCTTCCATTTCCAGCAACGCAACCGGTAAACTATTGAAATTCGCTGCCATAGGTGTCAATAAGGTGCCGCAATAACCGGAAGTCATCCCAATGGCCGCAACGATCGCAGGATTAGCACCTTGGGCAATCACAAATGGAATCCCGATCGCCGCCGTAATGACGGCAAAGGCAGCAAACGCATTACCCATGATGATCGTGAATAATGCCATCGCCACACAGTACAAAATAACCCCGCCAAGATGACTGCCTGCCGGAAATAGACCTGCAATCAACTTAGCCGTTAAAGTGCCAACCCCTGCAGCTGTGAAAACGGCGCCTAATGTTGCCAACAACTGCGGTAAAATACCGGCTGCACCGACTGATCGTACCATCCGTTGGGTATCATTATAAACCATTTTGACGGGGGCCTTGGTCATGATGATCGCCACAATCAATGAGACCGCCGCGCCAATGCCGATCCCGACCTGCCCGCCTAACTTGGTAAACTAGGCAACGGCAATTGAAACGATCGCCAGTACAACACTTGGAACAAACACCCAGCCGCCAAGTCGTTTGGCTGCCTGAGCCGCATGCGCACCATCAACCGGCTTGATCTTGCCGATTTGAATCTGCTTGAATAAGGCCAAAATACCGATAATAACGACCAAAATACCAACGACCATTGCCGGTAATAGCGTCCCGAACGCAAAAACAATTGCCATGATGATCCAAAACAGGCCGGTTCCGATTCGAGCCGGATTGTCTTTTGCCCGAAAGGCTTCAATCCCGGCAATCGCCATGACAACGCCGATGAGTGCATAAAGAATGAGCAGTAACGTGTCGACCATCACTTTTTGCCTCCTTTACGCGGCGTCTCTTCAAATTGTCGATCAAACCAGCGATTATAAACCGCCACTACAACCAAGGTGATAATCGCGATCGGAATTGATGCCAGCACCACCTGCATCGGCTCTACCGGATGCTTGAGACTCTTCATCGTGCTCGCAATCAACAAAACGCCAGCGGTTGCGACAAATAAGTTTTGAGCAAAAAAGTTTCCGAAATTATCCGTGGCGGCAGATCGGGCTTTAATCAAGTCGATTTCTTTATCCGTCAGCTTACGTTTCGCTTCTGCCGCGGCAGTGACCATCGGCGTAATCAGCGGCCGCACAAATTGAACCTGGCCGGACAAGGAAATCCCAAAGACGCCGCCTAATTCACGAATGACCAAGTAAAGATTCAAAATTCGGCTTGGCGTTAATTTCTTCAGTTTCTGAATCCCATTAACGGCCACTTCTTTCAAACCATGACTCTCAACCAATCCGATCATCGGTAAGGTCAGGAAAAACAACGACACCATCCGATTATCCACAAAACTTTGTCCCAGTGTCGTCAACAAATCCGGAATGCTCATACCAGAAAACACGGCTGTCACAATCGCAGCTAGCACAACAACCGCGGTGGTATCCCATTTCAAGGCAAAGCCAACAACAATGATGACAATGCCGAGTAGCTTCAAATATTCCATGATGTTCCCCCTTTGATATTGGTAAAAAGTTTAATAGTTATTGGCAGGAACGTCAATTAGTTAAACCGTGCAACTATTAAGAACAGCCATTATCTAACCTACTATATTGGTCTCGGCTATGAAGACACCCCGACCCTGCCGAATATATCGATACCTTTGTTTTTAAAGACTTGTTCTCAGCCTTGATCATGCTAAGATACTCAAAAAGGTGATTTTATGGATATTACATTTGACTGCTATGGTACTTTGCTAGACACCCGCCCCATTCGAACCCAGTTTATGACCTTCAGTGCTCGTCATGGTATTGACGGTCAGGCTGCATGGCACCAATTCGAATCGTGGGAGGATCGCCTCATGTATGGCGAGACCACCTTGCCTTTCACCACCTTATTGAAGCGCGATCTGCAATATCTTGATATGACTTTTCGCACCAATTCACTATTTAGCCATTATTTTCATGATTTATTTGAGTCCTATATTAACTTACAACCATGGCCAGAAGTCATCCCCGCTTTGCAGCAATTGCGCCAAGCCGGTCATCGAATCATCATCATGTCCAATTCCACCCCGGATTTAATGACCCACCACTTTGACCAGCTGGAGCACCAAGTTGATCAAGCCATTTTACCGGAGCAAACGCATTGTTATAAACCAACTTTGTCCTTTTTTACCACGGCCGAAACCCGACTCAACCAACCCCATCTCCACGTGGCAATGGGGTATTGGTGGGATATCGTACCCTGTCATAAACTCGGCTGGCCTTGCGTATGGATTAATCGCCAGCAATTATCACCACTACCAGACATAACGCCGACTTATTCCCTGCCAAATCTGACAGAACTACCCGCGTTGGTCGAAAAAATTGCTTCTTGAACGTCAAAAAGGGATAGCCCCCGATGGATGATGGGCTATCCCTTTTTACCGGTTTATATATATTGACTCATTAAGCCGGCTGTAATTCTTTGTCACTGTTCTTGTCGCTGTTTTTAGCTTCATTGCGGGCAATTTCTTCTTTTGTCAGCATGTTCTTGACGGTCATTTTCACTTCTGTCACATTCAGACCGGTCATCTGGCGAACGTTTTTGGCAATTGCCATGGTGACTTTGTTGAAGATTTCCGGCACATTCTCACCATAGCGCACCGTTGCATCAAGTGTGACTGAAACGTCCTGGTTATCGCTCAAATCAACGTTAACGCCTTTGGTTGGGTCTTCATCCTTGCTGAACATATCCGTAAGATTAGCCATCATGCCGCCTTCAAGCGAATAAACACCTTCGACTTCATTGCAGGTAATCCCGACGATTTTTGCGATCACAGCATCATCGAACTTCAATTCCTTATTGATTCCGTTGGGTTTCTTGTTGTCCATTAAAATCTCTCCTTTAAAATGAGTGTGAACCGGCGCGTTTAAGGATCGGAGTGTAAGCGGCCTTGGACGTGATGGTCGCACTTTGACCATTGCAACCAAGATCCCTACACGCTGATCCCTGCGCTGGCGAACGCGTTATGGGGTCCCTTAGCGCCGATTAGCGTTTTTGCCATTCCCGCTTCGTCAAAACATCTTTGACATGCATGTTTAATTCGACTAACTGCAACCCGGTCATTCGTTCAATTTGTGCGCTGATTTTCTCACACAATTGTTTGAAAATGGCTTGTGCGTTGCTGTCGAATTCTAGGAAAACATCCATATCAAGGGCCACTTGTTTTTCACCGACTTCAGCGGAAATGCCTTTGGTCAGGTTCTCGCCACTTGAGAAGGTTTCAGTCAGGTTATCCATCACCGAACCATCCATCCCTAGAATGCCATCAACATTTTGTGCACAAATTGCGGCAATCTTTTCGACGACCTTATCTTCAAATGTTAAGCGACTGTTGGCCATCAGTGTTTCTTGATGGCTTGCAACTGATGCTGGTTTTGGCGGTGCTACTGCATCCATCTACTCACCTACTTTCCTTTGCTAAATGCATCTTTGCCCGCGGTCAGCCAACTTGTGAACGTCGCCCAATTAGGCACCAGATAACGTTCAATGAGCCAGCCTAAACCGCCGAATATCAAGACAAGCAACATGCCCATAAACCCGAAACGCATCCAGGCAAAGGCTAGTATGACGCCGACAACAGCGCCAATGGTTCCTTGCTGCATCGTGTATCACCCTTTCGTAGCTGATAACCACTGCTGCCACCGGTGCCAGTTACGGCCACCCGCTTTGAATGACAGTCAGTGATCCATCAAAGTCGTTTGAACTAAATGACCCGCGCAGTCTTGGCTTTTACTTTCGTTGCTGGAAGTAAATGTACCCGGACATGTTTGACCGGAACGCCGAGACACGCTTGCAACTTCTGGCGTGCAGTTTCTTCGATACGCTGCGCCTCTTGTTTTAGTTCCTTGACGTTTCCGGAAAAGGCCTCAATTCGCATCCGCGCCACTTGCTTCTTGCGGATGCTGACATCAACATCCACCGACTTGGCAAAATGCCGGTCGACAATCGCTTTGGCTACCGTATTTTCGATGGCACTTTTATCAAGTGTCAGATCACCATCGTCACCGGCTAGAATCAAAGCATTGGCGGTGGAGCGGCGGAAGATAGCGACAAGCAGCATGATGGCAAAAGCCAGAATCACAAGCCCGGTTAGTCCAATCATGACAGGACGTAACCAACCGGCCTGCTGTACGTAAAAGCGCGTAAATTCGCGATTGGGCCACAGCAACAGGCCAAAGCCAATACTCTGAAGTAAGCCGCAAATCGCAACAATACCGAACAATACTTTCGTGATCGGTTTCATATCCTGCCGCCTCCTATGCCTTGCGCCGAGTCGTGCCCAGCAACAAGGAAACAAGGAAGACAACGATGATAGCTCCGATAATGGCAGGAATCAAAGCCATACCAGCCAGTGATGGTCCCCAGCTACCAAGTAACGCCGTGCCGAGCCATGCACCGATAAGCCCACCGATAATATTTCCGATCCAGCCAAGTGGCATGTCGCGTCCGACGATCAGCTGACCAATACAACCAATCACCGCACCAATAATCAGTGTCCAAATTAAATGCATCATGGTTCTCACCCTTTCTTTTGGTTGACATCCTTCTGACTATCTTAAGCTTAACGAACCGGCCTGATTATTCGCAATAAATATGCTAATAATAACAATTAGTATTTAATTCAGAACACAAAAAAGCCCGCCGTTATGCGCTTTGTCACAACGGCGGGGTATGAATTTACTAATTAAAAAGATTAACGGAACTGTCCGTATCGCCTTACAAGTCTAAAATCACGCTGATATCATCAACGCGGCATTAGCCTTCGATCAGATCACCGGCACTTGGACCGGCATCCAGCTTATAGATGCGATCGACATTGATAACAACCGCACTGATAGCTGCAGGCAAATGACGCTCCTTAGCAAAAGCCTGCGCGTCTTCAAAGATTTGATCATCGTTATGAAATTCAACGGTGCCTTCAAACCGGAAGCCCTTCAAAGCTTTGTAATCAACCGTTGCTACGGCTGCTTTCTTTGAATACTGCAAGTTATGCCAAGCCTGTTTGCCGGTTTCTTCGTTATAGATCAAGTGGTGATCATCCAAAACCCGCATGGTACCTTTAGGGCCGACTTGCGGATTACCATTTTCATCAGCCGTCGCCAAGTAATTCAGCTGTGCACCGATCATATCTTTCATATCTTGCGTTAAAGTTGCCATCAACGATCAATCCCCTTTGCTTACTTTTTGTTACCAAAAACAGTGTAACACAAATGAGTCGTGCACGTCATATCTTGCCTCGTTTTTTACTGGGTTCCTACCAACAAGGTTATTCTTTCGCGCTGAGTTTGGCGTCGCCCACACTTTTTTCTCTGCGCTGTATTAAACTAAAAGTGAATCAGATACGGATGACCACAGAAAGGTGGATATTCATGGCACAAGTTTATATTTCTGCAACCTTACCGAAATCGGCCAACAACGCTTTGAAACGTGCAGGCGTGGACTTTGAAGCCTATCGCGGTAAGGGCTTGATTACCGAAGCCGAGCTCCAGGCACATTTAAGCGATGCAAAAGTGCTTATCACCGCGCTATCGACTCCGGTAAGCGCCGCAACATTGGCAAAAGCGCCTCATTTGAAATTAATCGCAAATTACGGCGCTGGTTTCAATAATATCGACATCACTGCTGCTAAAGCGCATGGTGTCCTCGTGACCAACACCCCCAAAGTATCAACCACGTCAACTGCCGAGGTGACGCTAGCTTTAATGCTCGCCGTTTTACATCGCGTCACAGAAGGCGATCGGCTCATGCGCGGTCCCGGGTTCTCCGGCTGGGCGCCAACCTTCTTCTTAGGCCATGAACTCGCCGGCAAAACCGTGGGCATTATCGGTATGGGGCAGATCGGCCAAGCAGTTGCCAAACGTGTCCATGCTTTTGATGCGAACATCCTTTACACGCAGCATCATCAACTGCCATCGGAAAAAGAGCAAAGCCTAGGTGCCACCTTTACGGATCAGGCGACACTCTTGCAACAAAGCGATCTTGTCACCCTTCACCTGCCACTAGTCCCGGCTACCCACCATTTGTTGGATGCTCAGGCACTGGCAACCATGAAACCGAGCGCTTATCTGATCAACGCCGCACGCGGTCCCTTGATCGATGAAGCTGCCTTACTTGAACAACTCACGGCGCATCGCCTCGCTGGTGCTGCGCTGGATGTCTACGAAGCCGAACCCCACGTTAGCTCAGAACTAAAGGCCCTTGATAATGTGGTTTTGACCCCGCATATCGGGAACGCAACAGTCGAGGCGCGTGATGCCATGGCAAAAATTGTCACGGACAACACTTTGGCGATTTTGTCAGGCAAACAGCCACGCTATATTGTCAACGACTAAGTTACCGGTCAACGAAGCAAAAATGCCAACCAAGCCACGGCGCAAATTTTCCGGCCGCGGATTGATTGGCATTTTTTGAATGATTATTTTTAAGGCTTGCGCGAATGATGCACGGGCCAAAGATTGGCAAGCAGTAAAGCAAGGTCAACGCCGAGAATTAAGCCAAGACTGCCAACCAAAAAAGGATTCGCGATTTGTTCTTGCTGCATTAAACCATAAAGAACTCCGATAAGAATGACAGCAACTACCACCAAGGCTACGCGATACCAGACTGTCTTCGTCATAAGTGAGCTAGGATCGTATACTTGCCAACATCTTTGTATGCGCCTTTAGCCTGTGAATCAGGTGTACCGGCAGCCTCATAAAAGACCGAATACTTGCCGTCTTTATCTTTGGCAACTACCAAGCCTTCATCAACGACATGCTGTGCTTTGTAAATCTGCGCACTACGCCGAGCAGCTGCGAAGTCGAAATCATTGGCAACTGCATCGCCGGGATTGAAGAAAACAATTTCCTCACTCATGAAGATCCCCTCGCTTTCTGGCTTTAGTATACCACGCGCCAACGGGTCACTTCTTGTTTTGCAGCGCTTCGGTTTTTTTGATCAGACTTTGGGTAAATGTCGCAAACTGAGGCATCTCTTCTTGTTTAACGTTTAAAGCAATCTTGACCGCGGTTGCGCCTTGAACTGCACCGCTAGCTTTCAAAACGGCTTCAAATTTTTCCGGAGCGGTATTATAATCCTTGCCATAATACGGATCACCCGTACCCAGCACTCCAAATACCAATGGCTTAGCCGAAAAATCCAGCTTACTTAAGTCATCATAAAAGTCTTGGGTCTCTTCAGGGATCACGCCGCCAGTCCAGGTATAAGTTGCCAGCACCAACACGTCAAAGTCTTTAATCGTTGCCGGATCAGTCTGAATCATTTCGCCAAGCGTGACATCCCAACCATAATGCTCAAAGAACTGCTGCTCAATCCGAGCCATTCCTTTCGCGTTGCCTGTGATTGATGCATATAAAATAATCGCCTTCATCGTCCTCACCTCATTACCTTCAGTATACTGATAACATAGAGGATGTAAAAGCTTACACGCCCAGCTAATCTGGCTACAGTTAGCTAGCTGTTTCAACCGCACCTTCGCCTTGAAGAATGAAATGAACGGCATCCGCTAATTCATTTTCCTTGAAAAACTTAATTTCCTGATGCCCGGAAAAATCATCAACTTCAATAATTGGCTCAAAACCGTTAAAACGTCGCAGCTCCTGACGCAACCATGCATCCCAGACCTGAGTAGCCAAGCCCTGATGCTGGCTGAGGTTTCGCCGAATAATGACATTCTTATTATCCCAAATCCGCACGCGCAGTTCCCGATCCCTTTGATTGGCTGCCAGATCCTGCAAATAGGCATAGTGTTCCATAAGCTCACCTTACCTTTCGATCAAGGCAATATTGCGCTATTCTAAGACTAGCGATTACCTTGTCCGGAAAACATCAAAACAATATCTGTATGAAAAAGAGATTGTTAAACGAAATCGTTTCACTAACAACTGGGAGATGATAACCATAGCCGATCAAGATCCGTTCTATGCATGGCATCGTTTTCGAAAGGCTATCGTTTTGCATACTCCAAATTCCTTACTCCGCGCGCTTACCGTGTTGATCATGGCACCTTATATGCTTTGGGGATTGTTTATCTTTGGCATCACACTCATATCTCTGTTTGCAACACCAACTGCTTTATTTAATCAGCTAATCACCGATGCCACCGCTTTGCTTTGGAATCCGCTTATGCTAACCCTGCAAGCCTCAACTTTTCACTCAACATCCAATGGGTGGTTATGGCTTTTGTTAATCAGCTTTTGGTTTATCATCCTCAAAGTCCTGTTGAAGGGTATCCAGCTCGTCAAGAAAAGAAAGCTTTATCAACAACTTGTAACCGGGCAAGCATACATTGTCGCCATCGGGTCAAGGCGTGTATTTTACGATCGCGATCATCACGCATATGAACTTACACACCATCCGCTTAAATGGTGGCACTCCTAATCAACTAACCAACATTGCAGCTAACAGATGCGGTTCTTAATTAACGAAGCGATCCCATTTCCTTGGTGCATCTTTATTATACAAACGCTTGTTCGGCTTTGCAATCATTAAGTTTCGTTCATGTATTTAGCCTACGAACACAGCATCTGGAGATTTTAGACTTTTCTTCAGTCATCGTTACGATATGCTTGAAAACCTTCAAATCAATGGTGTTAAAGTTACGATTGGATGTCATACGTGCGCATAATGACAAAAATCGTTATACTGTTAGTAAAGGTTCACGAGGAGGAATCGTTTTGGCTGAAAAAGATCAAATCAGTGCATTTTCACGGGAAATTATCGACTTCCAGCGTAAAAATCATCTAACGGACACAGAGATGGCGCTTAACAGCCATGTATCAGTTGAACATATTCACAATATTAAATCCATGCGTGAGATGCCGGATTCTTCCGTCGTTGCCACGCTGAAGGACTACATGGAACACAAGCCAAGTGGTAAGTAATGACGCCCCGCGAAGGATGAACAATTGCGTGCTAAACGCCACTCATCATCCAGACGAAGTATCAAAATAGCGCTTTTGCACCGGATCAATAACCCGGTGCAAAAGCGCTATTTTTTAATTAACGGTTGCCCAGATACCCAATCGTCATGGCGCCGAGCAGGATAATCAAAACGGCGGTGGTAATCCACACGTACAAGTGATCGTGTTCAACCGCAAACGCATAGATTGATACCACGACGCGCAAAACCGGCGTCAGAATCAGCAAAAAGATCCCCGTCATCAGGATAGCGTAAGGTTTCAGTGCCACCGTGCCGCTTATAATCGCACCAATTCGCGTCGGATGAACACCGGCCGGATAACCGGTCGATCCGCTGACCAACAAGAGTATCAAGCCAAAAATAATCACAACTGCCGCCAAAATGACCCCAATCTGCATCACTTTACCAATCATGATTTCAACATCATCGATTTCGGTTTTGAGTTTCTTATCCATCAGATATTCACCCCAAATCCCTTAAGTGCCATCTGAATGCCCATATACCCAATCACCGGAATGAAAATCAGCCGCAAGACTTTATTTGGCAGAACCTGCATCACCCGCGAGCCCACCGTTGCCCCGACGAGAATTCCGATGGCAAGCGGGGCGGCAATTTGTGGCTGAAGCTGACCGCCAAAATAATAAACTGTTGCACTGGCGGGCGCCGGAACACCCACCCATAGGGTGTGCGCCAGCCGTAACTCCCATCATGAGGTTACTGGTTGCACTCGATGGCTTCAACGGCATATGCATAATCGTATCCATGGCAATCACTTTAAAAGCGCCACTTCCGATACCCAGTAGCCCTGATGCAATCCCGGCACCAAACATCATCGCAAAGCCGCCTGGCACATTCGTTACCGTATAATTAACTTCTTTTCCAGTTGCCTTGTCAAAATACGTCCCATTCAGGCGTAATTTTGTGGCCATCGCATCAGGGGTTGTTTGGCGCACACCATCGTCTTTCATCCGCAACTTGCGAATCATGTTGAAGGCAGAAAATATCAACAATGCGCCAAATAAGATATACAATACCTTGCCATTCACCAGGCCAGTGATAACCGCACCAATGACGGCCCCAACCGTTGTCGCAATTTCCAAAAACATGGCTACCCGTAAATTCAGCATTTCATCTTTTAGATAAGCAATAGTGGCACCCGAACTGGTCGCAATGACCGAGACAATGCTGGCACCAATCGCATATTGAATCGGTAATCCCATTAACATTGTCAAAATCGGGGTAATAATCATCCCGCCGCCGATTCCTAGCACGGCTCCCAGAATACCGCCTAGCAACCCGGTACCCATTAACAACAACATCTGCTCCATTTATCTAGCCTCATTTTTGAATTTAATGGCGGTAGCTACCTGCCACCCATCGTTTTAAATATATTTTTTATGTTAGCCTACGTGTTGCGTCACTTTCAAGGGTCGGGTCTGGCTTACCAACTACCGCCAAAACCACCGCCGCCACTAGAACCGCCACCGAAGCCACTTCCAAAGTCATCGGAGTCGCCACTATGACTGCTAGTCGCCGAGCCAAAATCACTGATAACCCACAATGGCACATCGGATTGACTCAAATCCTGATCTTGATCGGGATGGCGAATATGGAAAAGAATAGCGGAAAAAGTGGCGGCTAGCGTTGCATCTGAGAAGGTATCAGTCGGTTTAACTTTTGCCAGGAACTTAGACCAAGTCGTCACCGCTGCTTGCCCGGCAACACTTTTCTGTTCATTCAACCAGGCCGTGAAAGCTGCTTCATAAGGTTGTCCGGTTTTAAACCGATCTGCCAGCGCCGGGCTTAACAATTCAGCCACCGCGGCAATGGTCGGCGCATTTACCAGCGTCTGATCTGGCAACTTGCGAAGGGCTCCGCGAACGTTGTCATAGTACCAATAAGGGTGCGGCACCATCATTCGGACTTTTCGCGTCCACGATTCAAATCCCCGCCTCGTCAAATTCGCCATCCCGATCACGCGCAATTTGTCATGCGACCAGGCAAAGCGAAATAGCGGAACCGCCGCCGTGTCTAATTGCAGTTTAATCCCGGCAGCAGTCACAGCGGCATAGATCGGTAACGTCTGCATGGCAGCTACATGCCGCATCGTATCACGTAAGCGAGCGGTTATGGCAGCATGAATGATGAAGAAGAGCACCATCATGCCGACCACTACCAAGGCTACCGTTATCAAAAGCTGCTTAACGGCGGCATCATGGGCACGCTTGGCTTTTATCTGCGTCGGCGTGGCAATGGCGCTTTGATGAGCCGCAACCCGCTTACCGATATTTGTCAAAAACAACGCAATGGCATGATCGTAGTCTTCCGCTTTAAGCAGTTTTTTGACCGAGCCAGTGACAATCTCATCGGCACTGCCATCTGGCACCACATCTTCCAGTCCATAACCCACTTCCAGCCAATATTTACGATCTCGGCGTGAAAGCACCAGTAAAAGACCGTTATCCCAACCTTTCTTGCCGATTCCAAGCTTAGCAAACTGCTCATTGGCATAGTCTTCAATCTCGTCATCATGCAGGGACGTGACGGTGATCACGGCAATTTGGGGATGACCGGTTATTTTGGCAAAGGTTTGGTCGTTCAGCTTTTTGATAACCGTCTTACTTTCAGAACCCATCATGTTGCCATTATCTCGATACCATTTACCTGAAGCGGCTTAAACCGGTTGCAGCCCCGCAAGACCAAAGCCCAAAAGCAGCAACAACGGCAGCAATCACCAGCTACGATGCCTCATTAGCAAATCTCCTAGTAAAACTGAGCGCGAGCCGGCGCGGTTAGAACCAGACAAGCACCTTTTATATTACCCATTTCGAATGCTTTCATCATACCATGTACCGCGGACTAATCGATTCGGCTAAGCTAAAAAACACACGCAGAATCGCGGCTGCTTCGTTTTTTCTAAGCTTGTCAATCGAAAAAAAGATCGCTGATGCCGCATTTCACACCAACGATCTTTCAAATTGTTTAGTTAACACGCTTTAATCTTCAACCGGATCAATTTCAACAAATGTATCATTAGGCACCCGTAAAATCGAAAACCGATCGGCACTGTGACCGACATGCATGCCTAAGCCGTTAAGAAAACCAGGCTTATACTGCGCCGATACAGTTGCGACATATGCACGATCAGCGCTTTGATCCAGTTTTTTAAGTTCCTTTTTGGACCACGGATATGCGGCCGCTCGCGGTGTCAGTGGTTGGCTGCCGGAGCTCACTTCCGCGTTATGACTCGTGTTTTCATACTTGGCGCCTTCTGTCCAATAAGTATAGTACAAAATCGGATTCTTACCATTTCCCGTGCGAACCCGTACATAAAAGGAATGTTCATCACCGGTCTGCAAAATAAGTGGTTGTGCACTGTGGCTAATCGTCACCTCATGGCTATCCCGGTAGTCAATCGGACGCAACCAACTCACCCATACCATTCCGGCGACCGCTAGCAACAACACCGCTACTTCTACCAGATCAACCAACACGACGGAAGGGGAAACCTGCCGCCCGGATTTGACGATAGCTTTAATATGTCGCCGCCGAATATGCCAAATGATGAAGAATAGGTAGGCGATCAGGATCACCCACGCGAACAGTCCGATAAGATTCCACGAATTCATAATTTTCCCCCTACACCGCTGAGTTGTCTGCTTGTGCTACTGCCAATTGTCCTAACAAATTGAGATAATGCCACGGTTTATCATAATTCGGATTAAAGAGCATATCGACATAGGCCAGCTGATCAATGGTATTACGATTTTGAATCATCACCGAAATCAAATTGGCCGCATTGGCAACATCATACTTGCTGTAAAACTGTGCGCCTAGTATTTGACGATTACTGGTATCATAAACCAGCACCATGGTAATCTTCACCGTGTGCGGCATAAATGGCGGTCGAAAATCATCAACCATCGTCACACTGGCTGCCGGCAGTTGATTGCGCTTGGCGTGAGCAAGCGTCAGCCCCGTGACCGCCAGACTATGATCATACAATCTTAACGCACTGGTTGCCTGTGTGCCCATATACTTGATCGTTGGGCCAAAAATATTTGCACCTGCCATTTTTCCTTGACGCACCGCATTCGTTGCAAGTGGCGCATACGCATCTTTACCAGTCGGATTAAAATGCACCGCAACCGCATCCCCCGCCGCAAAAATATCGGGATCGCTAGTTTGCATATAATCATTCACATGAATTGAGCCATCATGATTCATTTTAACCTGACCAACCAACAACTCGGTCATCGGACGAAAACCAACGCAGACAACCGCCAAATCAGCTTGAATCTCACCGTGATCCGTCTGAATGAAAACATGCTCCGCGTCACTATCGAAATGGCGTGCCACCGTGTTGACTTTTAATTCAACGCCATGCTCCGTTAATACTGAAGAAATTTCTCGACTAAGCGGTAAATCCACATAATGGCTCAGCAATGGCGCAACCCCATTAATTAAAATCACGTGTTTTTGATTACGACTATAAGCCTCTGCCAGTTCAACGCCAATGTAGCCGCCACCGACAATTGCAATCGTTTCGGCATCTTTGGCACTCTCCTTGATTTTGCGCGCATCATCATAACTTTTACACATCAAGACCCGCGGAACGCTTACACCGGAAACCGGTGGGATAACCGGATAGCTGCCAGTTGTCATAATCAGCTTGTCGTACGGATAATGCTGTTGTGTGCCTGTCTTCAAATCTTCAGCCACAATCACATGACCGGCACCATCAATGGATAAGACGTCATGTTTTAAGTGAACATGCACGTTGGGACCTAATGCTTCGAGTGAGGCCGGCGTTGCGTAAAACATGTCCTCCAGCCGCCCGACTGTGCCTTCAAGGTACAAGGCAATACCACATGAAAGAAAAGAGATGTCTTCACGACGTTCAAAAACATCTACTTCCGTTTCCGGGTGCCTCATCAACAGTTCGCGCACTGCCGCAGTTCCTGCATGCGTACAGCCCACAACGACAACTTTCATCAGCATCTGCCTTCCCTTCTAGATGGTTAATAAGGACATTATGACACGAAAACGGTGAAACCTAAAGCAAGTCGCTAACTGCTTAGGGACACTTCCAAGTATAATAAATTTGTTACTTCTTAATTTATCATCTCATAAAGGAGCAGATGCGGCATGCACATTACGCTTATCGGTGCCGGGCCACGTGGCTTAATGCTTTTAGGTCGGCTTATCAGTTGGCAACGGACCCGTTATCCCCAGCGCCAACTTACCGTTTTCCTAGTTGATCCTTATCCAATTGGCGGTCGCGTTTGGAAGATCGATCAAGACCCTAATCTCATTATGAATACTGCTGCGGCACAAATCACCTTATTTACCGATCAAACAGTGACAGGCGTGGGACCGTTTATTGCCGGTCCGGACTTAAGCACCTGGGCGCTCACGCTTGCTGCCGATTACCTCGATGCTCACCCCGAAATTAACAACCGTTCGATTCTGATGCGCCAGGCTGCCAATCTGGGACCCAACAGCTATGCGTCCCGCGCGTTGTACGGCGTCTACCAACAGTGGTTCTTTGACTTGCAAAAACACCAAGCCGGCACCAACATCATCACCTATAAGCAGCAAACCGTGAACCGGCTAGATAAAAAAGCTGCCGGATTTACCATCACCACCACCCAAGAAAGCTGGCAAACCGATCAAGTGGTCATGGCCTTGGGAAATCTAAAAAACTCATTGACGCGCGACCAAAAGGCATTGCACGATTATGCGCAAACACACCAGCTCTTTTACCTGGAACCGGGTTTCCCCGAAGAAGGTGATCTCAGCGGCATTGAAGCACAATCACCGGTCATCATTCGCGGACTGGGCTTGAGTTTCTTTGATTTGATGAGTCGTCTCACTGAAGGCCGCGGCGGACAATTCCAAAAAGCGCCGGACGGTCTGCTTGTTTATCATCCCAGCGGCCGCGAACCACATATTTTTGCCGGCTCCCGACGCGGTTTCCCTTATCGTGCTAAAGGCCGTAACCAAAAGGGACCGGGTGAAGAATGGCAGCCGCATTTCTTGACACCACAACAAATTGACGCTTGGCAAACTCATGGCGAAGTGAGCGGTCAAACCTTCTGGGAAGCCTTACAGCACGAAGCCGAGTTGATTTACTATCGGCTTTTGTTGCCCCAACGCTACCCAGAAATTGACGAGGCAGCTTTTGAACGCGATTTTATTGCCGACCCTGTTGCCACCTTGGGAGCACTGCCAATCGCCGCTAAAGATCGTCTCGATTGGGATGCTTTGGCTGATCCCACCAAGGCGCATCCAAGCGGTCAGCCGTACCAAGACTTCATGCGGCATTATCTGCGCCAGGATGCCCAAGAAGCGATGCGCGGCACCAAAACCGGACCACTGACCAGCGCGCTTGAAGTTTTACGCGACATGCGCGATCCAATTCGCCAACTCGTTGAGCGTAATCTTCTCAGTCAGGATCAATACCTGGACTTCTTCTTGCGCTGGTTTAACTCACTGAATGATTTTCTTTCAATCGGACCGCCTGCTTTGCGGATTGACCAACTGCAAGCACTAATGGGTGCCGGTATCGTCACTATTTTACCGCCCGGCATGCAGATCAAAGGTATTGACGGCCAATTTCTTTTAAAAACCCCGAGCGATCCAAAGTTTTCGCTTCAAGCCAAAACCTTGCTAGAAGCACGCGTTCCGGCAGTCAATGCGCCCACTGCCCAAAATCCATTAGTACAGCAGCTGCTTCATGACGGGTACGCACACACTTATGAACTGCAGCTCAACGCCGACAAACGCTTCCAGTCAGGCGCTATTGCCATTGACCGTCAAACCCAACAGCTACTTGACCAAAAAGAACATCCACAAGCCGGCCTTTTCTTCTGGGGCGTCCCGACTGAAGGCGTTCACTGGCTCACCACTGCCAGCCCGCGGCCATTGGTCAATGATGTGAGCCTCAAAACCGCTGAACAAATTGTCAAAGTGATTTTTGGGTGATTCACTAGTATCGCGATATTTGAATATCAACCAAAAACGAGCCGCCAACTTGGCAGCTCGTTTTTGTTCACAATCATTGACTAAGCATAACGCATCGTAGCGCCGACTTTAGCTGATAAATGGGCTTCGGGCAAAAGTTCAACCTGACCGCCGTGGCCTAATACAATGTCCGCCAATGTATTTAACAGATTCGCATGCTGAGCAGCCTTGGAATCGCGCTCAATCTGATCACCTTCAAGCCGCGCGTGAATGCGTGCGCCGGCTTGAACAAAGAGGATGGCGATTTGCCCACGCAATGCCGCCGATACAATCGTTGCCAATTCATCGGTGTAACTGCCATTGCCGCGTGCGTTTTCAATGACATTAGCGAAGTGTTGTCGGCGCCGATCACGCAATGTGGCGCGCACTGGTTCAAGTAAGTCATCCAGCTCAACAAAATCAAGCGTTGCCGGACTTTTGACCACTGCAAGTTTCGGCAGTAAATGATGGTTCTTGGAAATCTCGCGGAATACCGCTACATTCTCTGCTAAGCCCATGAGAACCAGCGGCATTTTTTTAGGATTCGAATAATTTGTCAGTAAATATTGATCAACTGCCTGGTAGAATCGACGTTGATCGCTTGCCTTCTCGGCGGATTTTTCGTTGTGCCCATGGTAAGTGACGTGGCCACCGCCTTGAGACACACTATTTAACTCGCCGCCGCGAATTTCCGTTCCAAGTGTGCCTTTCAATGTTTGTGGCGCATCATCCGGTAAGGAAACCGGGCGCACTTGGTGACCATGGTTATGATATAGCTGAATACTATCAGCATTAAGCGCCAGAATATCAAAATCTGTTGCGGTTGCCTCATCCAGCATCAAAGGCAAAATCTGTGGCACTTCAGTTACCATTGCCACTTCATCAACTGCTTCATACATTGGGGTTACATACGTTTGCGCACCGTTCGTCAACATACCAATCCCGTTTGCTTCGCTGTCTTGCCAAAACATCGGATCTTGCTCATATGGTTCAAGTTCGGCAGCATATGGCGCAAAGTCGGTGCCCGAATAGGTTTCCGCCATCACCGTCTTGACATGTTTAAGCATATTCTTGAACCGGATCCGCAACTTCTCAACCGGTGTATGCTCCGGCCAAGACATGTACAGTGATACATACGGACCCTGTTTGGTATCCGCTAAAAATTGCTGCAACGTCGGTCTAGTCGTTATATCCATAAAAATGCAACTCCCTTCCGGCTGTAGCCTACCTTAAGCGTATCAAGGTTGACAAAGAAAGGCAAAATAAGCACCTCTAATTATATATTTTATAATTTGAGATGCCGTGTGCACGCTTTCAAACCGGAAAACCACTCAAGTTTCATTCCGAATGACGATCGACAAGGTGCAAAAGTGTTGCACTAGGTTCTAAAAATTGTGCCAAAGCGCGCGGTTGCAAGTGTTTAGCCACCTCTGACTTCGGCAACCACTGCCCCTGCAGCCCCTCCTGCCAAACCAGTTCGTCAATTTGCGCCTGGGACAGTACCAAGCGATGCACCATGATCAGTTGTTGATAGGTTCGATCAGGCTGTTGCCAAAATGATTCAAGTACGCCTACTAGTGGCGGCTCATCAACCTGAAGCCGCAATTCTTCATATAGCTCTCGCTTAGCCGCCACACCGGAAGTTTCACCAAACTTCACTGCACCTCCGGGGACAATGGCAACACCACTAGTAGGCTGCACCGTTACTAACACTTGATTGTCATGCACCAGTAAAACGGCAGCACGGAAATCAAATTTAGCATGTGGTGAAAGTTGAAATCTCAAGTCGTCTATTTCTTGAACCACAGCGCTCAACTCCTCTAAACCGCATTCAGTCATCAAGTTATGTTAACACGATCTCATTCCTTGAACGTTACAATCTGAACGAGATTTTGTGAACGTGCAACCCTTGGCAATGTCGTCATGACAACACGATTGTATTTCGCCTGACTATAATAGGTATCCGTCAAAGTCAATACCTTCTTATCCCGGCTCATTACCGCAAGTTGTTCATTTGCTACTTCGCTTCCTTCGCGGTGTTGGGCGATTTGAATGCGGATGTGCTTAAGGTTTTGTTTCGTAATTGCGCGTTTAAAAACCAGTCGCACCCGCCAACGCCCATTCGTTACCTTTGTTTCCAGCTTTTCGAGCACGACCGTTGTCTGATTCAGAACCACTTTTGCCGGCAACCGCAGCCGTCGCGTACAAACTGCCGGCTGTGCAACATTCACATTAAGGGTTTGATAGCGCCAAACAAACAGCCCTACAAGAATTATCATCACTGTTGAACAACCGCCGATTAAAAAGTAAATTCGCCGATGCGCCGGCTTCATCATTAAACCACATCCTCAACCTGCTGAAGTTTACCATTGGACAACTCAAATATCTGATCTGCTAGCGATTGCAACCACAAAAGGTCGTGAGTTGCGATCAGCACTAATTTCCCCTGGTCGCGAAGTTCCTTTAATAATTCAGTCAAAAACACGATACCTTCACGATCTAGTGCATTAGTAGGTTCATCCAACACAATAAATTCCTGATCTTCCATGATCGCTTGGGCAATTCCCAAACGTTGAATCATCCCTAGCGAATAGGTTGCGACTGGCTTTTTGTCATCTGGCAGTCCGACTCGAGTCATCACGGCATGAATCGCTTCATCATCAAGCTGACTACGAATCTGTCCCAAAGCCAATAAGTTATCATGCCCGCTCATGTCATTCATAAAACCCGGATGCTCAATAATAGCGCCGACACTTATCGGAAAAGCCCGCCGCGGATCAATTGGAACCTCATTCATCGTCACACTACCGCTGACAAGCCGTATAAATCCCAACATTGCTTTTAAAAAAACTGTCTTGCCTGACCCATTTGGCCCAACAATGCCGTAAATATTAGGAGAGACAAAAGAAAGTGAAAGATCATCAAGAATCTTTTTCCGTCTCATCATCACGGACATATGTGAAATATCAACACGAACACCTGATTTATTCCCGACCTGTGCCATATCGGCCCCACCTTCCTGGCATATAAAAGAGTTGAATCAGTAGCAAAAGAATGATCAAAATGATCTGATACCCAATCGCACCTAATAACTGTGGATCCGTTGCAAAGGTACTTGCAATGGCAAAACGCAAAGGCATCAACGGCATTTGCAGAAAACTTAAAAAGATAATCGTTAACGTTCCGACAACCCCAATCATGGGGCCAAAGTAACCTTCAAGAACCGCTTCTAAAACCACTAAAAACGTTTGACTCACAATAATAAGAATAATGAACAAGCCAGCCTCGCCAAATTGCTGCGTCCTCAAAAAGAAATGTGTCAGTGTGCCGACTGCAATGCCCATTACCAATAAAAGGCTTGCCTCCCTCAAAACCACTTGCTTTAAAGGCCAGATATAAGCACCAAGTCTTCGATGCATCCGCAAGCTAAGAAACGTATACAAGTTACGCTGATAAGCATCTGTCACCCCGGCACAAATGAAGATGGGTAAAGACATGAATCCAACCCACAGAAGCAACCACCATAACTGACTGCTCGCAAACCGATCCGGCATTGCGCCCATAAATACAGTCATCACCGGATCGTGAACTTGTTGCAATAACTTGCTATTCTGTTGATCAAAATACAACGCTAGCGAGCTTATCAAGAGTAAGACCTCAAGCAGTAAAACCACTATCATGCGCTTATCAATAAGCGGTTTTTGCCATTGTATCTTCATTAAGCTTCACCCCTCGACAGGCAAGCGAACATGGTTAAATAATATCGTGATTATCTGAGCGCCAATGAATATTGCCAACCACTGCCTAGCAATATTGATCGGCCATATTGCATCTTTAGTTAACTTCGGGGTTACCAGATTTGCGACTTCAGTTAAATTGACAAAAGGAACGATATAAAAGCAGATAATCAAACTCAGCCCTAAGGAAATGCCAATCACTCTAGACCTAAAAACGATACAAAGAGCAAGTATCATTAGCGTATACAAAAACAGCCCGGTAAAGATATTCATCAATAAATTAGCATTAGCCGCAACTGACGTCATCCCGCCTTGACCTCGCGATAAGAACAGCACCGCAGTTATCCAGACCATCCAGACCGCCACCGATATCACAAGATCCAAATAAAATAACCCCCGCAAAATATATTTTGCTATCAAGCTTCTGGAACCAATTCTTATGAGAAGACTCGTGTTTTGAGCTTGACTCACAAGTAAAAACGTCATCATCCCAACGATGGGCAAATAAAATATCACCTGTCCAAATGCACGTTGAACCGAAATGTTGGCATCCAATTGGCTGATCTCAAACCGTCCCGTCATAATTCCGGCAAGAACGAAAGTCAGGGCGAAAACAAGCACTGTCATCAAAAACAAAATGCTTTGCCAGCGTGAAATAAAATGTAGAAACAACTGATATTTTCTTATTTTCATAAACTAAGCCTCGATTTTTGGCACTCGAAAGCTAAAAATACTCATTGCAATTAAAATGGCGGGCCATAAAAGAACGTAGGCTAGCGAAGGCTGCCCAATAGTTGGAACAATCTGTAAATAAGTAATAGGCGCTAAACTCGTCTTAAAGATTATAGAAATGCTTAATAATATTAACTGAACCATCATGACCCCAATCAACGACAGCACCATCTTCCCTGTGACAAAATAGAGAAAATTCGAAAAAATAGCATAGCTTGCCCCGTAAAAGGCTAGTAAAGCAATCCATCCCAACATGTAGGCCCAAGTATGGGTATAAAAAAGATTCCCCCCAAGTCCCAAATAACTAATCGCAACATTATTATTGAGCCATTGATTCGGCAGCACATTAGGATGAATCGCAAGCAAACCCAGGAAGTCTAAACTCAGTACCATGATTGGCACAATTGCACCAAGAACGCCCGCAGCCAAGAAAACCGACCTGCGATAAGCCACAAAGCTGTGCCGAAATCGCATTAACTTGGCATACCCACTGCGCCCATGGGAAGCAGCGATCATACCACCGGCAAGAACTGATAAAAGCGGCGCAGCCAAATTCCATGCAACAGGTAAACTTGAAGAAATATCAATTGGCAACCAGTTCATATATGGCGAAAAAAAGTAGAAACCCGTCAAATGCTTTCCCCCATCTGCATCATAGCCGGCATTTGCAATCAGGTGGCTCGAAATAAATAAAACTGCGAGTAACAAAGCCGTGATGGTTGATCGGGACTGCCAGTATTGTTTATTTCTCAAAGAGATCAATCCCCCAAAAAGGCCGCTCCATTCTTATAAAGAGCGGCACATCATAGAACCTCCAAAATATTAAATATCCGGTTTCCGCCATCCGTTAGCATTGCCGTTGCTCCAGCTCTGCATGTAAACAGTTGTTGGAATCCCAGAACAACAGTCTCCAATCACACAATTGTACATATCCAGCCTTGTGTTCGTATAAAACTCGTAGCGATGCCCATGTGAAGGATTAACTGCCCTGTGTTGTCTTTTCTAGAACATCACATAGAAATTATACGGTGTAAAATCCAATCTAGTCAATCCGTTTTTAAATAAATATTTATTTCTACACGAATTTATTAAGCTCTAGTATATTTCTAAGCTATTTTTATTTTTATTTAAAGATTATTTTTATCGAAATATTATTCATTAACATATGTGTGTTGTACTTATCTTACATCATAATTAATCCGGCCTTGGGTAGAATTATCGGTTTTGAAATTATTAGATAATATATACCACAATACAAACTCTTTAATATCTGCTAGCTGAAGCTCACACAAAAAGCCCCTGCCTACGTTGGTGAAGTACGCCAACGCAAGCAGGGGCTTTCAAATGAAAATTTTAATCTTTACTACTTAGCCATATACGCACCAACAAAGTTATACATGTTGGCTGGGCTGAAGGTAACGCCCTTCAACTTCGGATTGCGTAAATGCCCTTGAACGGTTTGATACAGTGTCGCAACTGGGGCTTCTTTAGAAAGCAATTCCTGTGCCTTCAAAAGATCATTGTAACGTTTTGTTTCGTTGTTAGCATCAGTGGTCTCAGAAGCCTTGATCAGCTCATCATATTGCTTGTTAGACCAGTGGCTGAAGTTATACGTGTTTCCAGTTGTATAAAGATCCAGGAAGGAAATCGGATCCGGGAAATCGCCTTGCCAGCCGGAGAGAATGAACTGGGCGGTGCCATCCAAAGAACGCTGAATCCGAGTCTTGAATGGAACGGAGGAAATGGAAACCTTCATACCAGGTAACTGTTCCAAAGCTGATTGAATATATTCAGCCGACTTCTTCGCAACATCCGTGTCGTCTGTCGTCAGTGTAACTTGTTCGCCAGATTTGCCAACTTCTTTCAGCCCTTCAGCCCAAAGTTTCTTGGCTTCCTTCAAGTTGTATGACTGAACCGTTTCAGATTCTTTAGCTGCTTCCTTGGCGAAGTCCTCACCCGTCTTAGGATTTGAGCCAGAGTTTTCAGGCGTAAGTGTCGAAATCCCAAATGAGCCGTCACCGATCACCTTATTAGCGAACTCTTTACGGTTAATAGCCATTGCCACCGCTTGCCGTAACTTCAGGTTCTTGAAGTCCGGAACCTTTTCTTCGTTCATATCAAGATAAGAGGTCCGACCCTGTTTGTCGCCCACGTAATCTTTATCTTTAGCATGCTGTTTAGCGATTTCACCGGTTAAAACAGCATCGTCAAGTTTCTTGGTTGCAAACAAGTTAGCCGCAGTGTTAGCGTCTTTAACCACCTGAACATGAATCTTGTCTAGTTTAACTTGCTTGGCATTCCAATACGACTTATTCTTCACTTCGTCCCATGAATTCCCTGTGCCGTTCCAGTTAGTCAGCTTAAACGGTCCATTGAAAACCAGATACTTGCTTTGCGTTCCGAATTTCTTACCATATTTTTCAACCGTCTTTTGATTCAACGGGAAGAAGACTGGGTTAACCATCATAGTACTGAAATAAGGAATCGGACGTTCCATCGTTACGACCAGCTTGTAATTGCCTTCTGCTTTTACCCCCAACGTTGATGGCGCCTTCTTACCGGCAGTAATATCGTCAGCGTTCTTGATACCCGAGAACAGATAAGCATACTCTGACTTAGTCTTAGGATCGGTTGCCCGGCGCCAAGCAAAAACAAAATCTTTAGCCGTGACAGGATCACCGTTGCTCCATTTGGTCTTACGTAGATTAAACGTGTACGTAAGCCCCTTATTAGTCGGCTTCACCACTTTGGTTGCGACAGCCGGCTGCAACTTCTTACCCTTGTAACGATACAGACCATCGCCCGTATCGACCGCTGCCTGACCACTAATAACATCTGTAATATGCGCGTTATCCATGGTCGAAATGACATCTTTTTCCATTCGATTAAACGTTTCGGTGCTACTGCTGCTCTTGCTGCCACATGCAACCAAGAGAACTGCTGAGGCAACTACCATTGCCCCGGCGATCATTCGTTTAGCTTTCATCTACTCACCCTCAAAATGATAATACATTAAGAGTATATTAGAACTCGTGAGATGTAAAGGTGTTTTTTACACAATTTTTGCCATAGTATTCATATTTTGTTCACTTTTTGGCTGACAGTCGGTGACCTTTTTTCTTAAACCGGTTCATCGCCATGAGTGTATGCGGTTACATCGCCACTCGTATTTATATCGATTAAAATAGTTATCATCTAAATTTAATTTCACAAAATAAAAATCGGCATTAGCGGTCACCTGCTAATACCGATTTGTTAATTATCTGAGCGATTGTACCAAGACTCGATTGGTATTACTTAATTGATTTCCAAGTCCACTCCTGAACTTCAGGAATATCTTCGCCGTTTGCCCGAATGAAGTCGTGGTGATATTGCAACGTATCATCCATCTTCTGAACAAAGGCAGCCGCTTTTTCAGCATATGCCGGTACATGCTGAATGACATCCTTGGCCAAGTGGAACCGATCAAGTTCGTTTAGAACCCGCATATCAAATGGTGTCGTGATATCGCCTTCTTCACGATAACCGTGAATCAGGACGTTACGATTCTGACGGGTAAAGAAGATGTCACGGATCAAGCCTTCAAAACCATGATAAGCAAAGAGAATCGGCTTATCCGTCGTGAAGTAACTGTTGAATTCAGCATCACTCAACCCACGCGGATCGATTTCTGGACTGCGCAGTTTCAAAAGATCAAGCACGTTAATGAAGCGAATCTTCAAGTCTGGGAAAGCGTCATGCAGCAAGTTAATCGCAGCAAGACTTTCCATATTTGGCTCGGTCCCGGCAGCAGCAATGACAACATCCGGCTCAACACCATCATCATTGGAAGCCCAATCAATCCGTTTCAAGCCAGCATTGGCCAAAACAGTTGCTTCATCAATACTGTAAAACTGTGGCCGCGGCTGCTTGGAAGTGATCAGCACATTAACCGTGTTTTGTGAGCTGAACAGTTTTGGTGAAATGGCCAATAAACTATTCGCATCAGCTGGCAGATATTCGCGGATGTATTCGGCTTTCTTTTCCGCCATGTGAGTCAAAATGCCTGGATCCTGATGGGTGTAGCCGTTGTGATCCTGCTGGAAGGACGTCGAAGTTGAAACCACGTTCAGGCTCGGATAAGCCTTGTGCCATGGTTCCTCATGAGCCTTGCGAATCCACTTGAAGTGCTGGGTGAGCATCGAATCAACCACGCGCAGAAATGCTTCATAGCTGGTGAACAAGCCATGCCGGCCAGTCAGCGTATAGCCTTCATTAAAGCCTTCTGATTGATGTTCTGACAACTGGGAATCAATAATCCGGCCAGCCGGTGCCAAGTACTGGTCAGCCGGTTCCTTAATTGGTTCCAGCCACTGGCGATTGGTGACTTCAAACAGACTGTAAAGCCGGTTACTCATGGTTTCATCAGGGCCAAAGATCCGGAAGTTATGCGGGTTCAACTTGATCAAATCACGCAGATAATCTGACCACACAATCATATCCTGCTTAATTTGCTTACCATGTTCTTTGTTATCCAGTGCATACTTGCGATAATCAGGCAATACCAGTGGCTTCGGATCAAGCCCGCCATTGGTGATCGGGTTAGCGGCCATTCGTTTGTCACCCTTTGGCGGTAACGCGGCCAGCTCCGGAATCAGCTTGCCATTTTCATCAAACAATTCTTCTGGATGGTACGACTTCAGCCAGCCAGCCAGTGAATCGGCATGTTCCATATCTTCAGCATCAACCGGGATCGGAATCTGATGCGCGCGGAACGAGCCTTCGATTGGTTCGCCATTCCAGCTCTTAGGACCCGTCCATCCCTTTGGTGAGCGGAAAATAATCACTGGCCAATGTGGCATCGTGGTATCGCCGGTTTCACGGGCATGTTTTTGAATCGCTTTGATTTCTTCGATCGCAGCGTCCATAACTTTCGCCATTTCAGGATTAAGCTTGGTTGGGTCATCGCCTTCAACAAAGTATGGCTTCCAACCCATGCCTTCAAAGTACTTGGTCAGATCTTCATCTGATTTCCGTGACAGAATCGTTGGGTTAGAAATCTTGAAGCCGTTCATATGCACGATCGGTAAAATTGCCCCGTCACTGATTGGATTAATGAAGGTATTGCTAAACCAAGATGCGGCTAACGGACCTGTTTCCGTTTCGCCATCACCGGTGACAACCGCGGCAATCACATCAGGATTATCCAAAATCGCCCCGGTTGCATGGCTCAGCGCATAACCTAGCTCCCCACCTTCATGAATTGAGCCTGGTGTCTGGGCACTCGCATGCGATGCCACACCACCCGGCCAGGAAAATTGGGTGAACAGGTTCTTCATCCCTTCTTTATCCTGGGAAACCCGTGGATAAATCTCTGAATACGAACCATCGAGGTAGGAGTTGGAAACCATGACCTGGCCACCATGACCCGGACCTTCAATATAGAACATATTGAGATCGTACTTATTAATAACCCGATTCAAGTGCGTATAAATGAAGTTTTGCCCAGCAATCGTTCCCCAGTGGCCGATCGGATGTGGCTTCACATCTTCACTTTTCAGTGGTCGTTCCAGTAAAGGATTGTCCTTCAAATAAAGCTGCCCAACTGACACATAGTTAGCTGCCCGCCAATAAGCAGTCATCTTGTCAAAGTATTCCTTGGATGAGTAATCAACGGTCTTTACTTTTGTATCCATGCTCATACCTACTTTCGATTTTAATGCCTTCAGTATACCACAGTTTTGGCAAAAAGCACTTATTTTGACTTAAATTCGCTTAAATTGCCTTAAATGTTGTTACCATCAGTGCCTGCTAGCCGATCATAGCGCATCTCGAACCATGAGCTCAATTTTCCCACCTCGCTTCTGCTATCTTCACGCAGCGGGTGTAAACTTAAGGTGTGTTTAATACCTTCTATATAGTGTACAGGATAATGTACAGGCAAAGGAGCGAGAGCATGAAAAAGCCGCTGATTAAGACTGTCACAACGCTTGCTGCTATTGGCATCATTGCCTATTGTCTCAAGCGATTTAGCGATGAGCTTGTCGTCTATGTGTCGCCTAGCAAGGCAATGGGTTACGATGCCTCGGAGTCTGACTTTTAAGGAGATGATTGGGTTGTCATTCTCAGAGCTTGATTGGTTGTTGTTGATTTTTGCCTTCATCGGCGCTTTTAGTTTGATGGTCTTTGGGCAATTAATGGCAGCTGTCATCATTATTATTTTGATGTTAGGCGCAGTCGCCATTGATCAAACTCAAACGCCGCATCATCCAAGACGGCCGGCGATGTAACGTTCAATATTCAGCATACCCCCGCCAACCACTAAGCAGTATTGCTAGTGGTTGCGGGGGTTTCATTTATTTATCGCACTTTTTCCGAGTGATGACCATAATCTTTCTTTTGAATAAGTATTTGAAAACTTATTATATTATTAATGGTTGTCACTCGTTCATTGCCTATAAAAGAATATTAAAATTAACCTCCCTGAATAAATAACCTCTGTAACTAATAATTAAATGTTGAGTTATAGTTTCTATTAGGATAAGCTGAAAGCACTTCAAAAAATTTTTAGATCTGAGAGAAGCATGCTCTTGCAAGCGACCAACCGTATCCGATACTCAGGTCATCATCGTCACAGACTGCGATAAACTACTTTTTATGGCTTTTTTGCCTAAATATCAACAGAATGGAGAGTCACATGTACATTCAAGTTAATGACGTTTCAAAGAAAATCAAAGGCGTCACGGTGTTGAATCATATGTCTTTTAACATCGAAAAAGGTACCGTTACGATTCTAAAAGGTCCCAACGGTTCGGGAAAAACGATGATCTTACGTACCATTTGTGGTCTCGTTAAACCGGATCAAGGCAGCATCACAGTGGATCAAAGGAAAATCAGTTTCGGCAAGCAGCTGCCTGTCACGATGGGCGTCATCATCGAAACCCCGGACTTCATTAACACTTATACCGGTTTCCAGAATCTCAAATTCTTAGCTTCAATTAATGGTGCTCCTGACCCGGAACAGATACAGCATTATCTGTCACAGATGGGAATGACTGCCTATCAACACCAAAAGGTCACCAAATATTCGCTCGGCATGCGTCAGCGATTAGCGATTGTGCAAGCATTTATGGAAAATCAGGAAGTTGTATTACTCGATGAGCCGACGAATGCTTTAGATACTGATGGGCTAGTCCGTCTGAACAGTCTTATTGAAGTGCAACGACAAAAAGGCACCACGATTATCATCGCCACACACAGTCATCAAGAAATCCAGGTCCCTGGTCAACAGGTCATTCACATCGAAAACGGCATGGTCAAAGGAGCGTTGCGAGATGCTTAAGCAAACCAAATATTGCCTCATGCTCATTCTAGCGGTGATGATCGTTACTATCATCGGGGCAAGTGTAAAGAATCTAAACACTAACCAGTACTGTTATCAGGAGAAAAATATCAAATTAGGGCAAACAGCGCTGTTATATCGCAAGCATCCCTTCCGCATCACCCATGTTGAGATGACTACCGACCTTGCCAAAGTCTTCAATCAGCAAGAACAACGAATACTAAAGGATGATCAAACAAAACAATTCATTGTCGTTAAGGCAGTCTCAAGCTATCGGTCAAGCGAGCATATTACCTTAAATGTCGATAATAACAACATTTACGAAGTATCACCTTTTGGCACTCGCCGCTATGCCTCTAGTTATCGCTATGTTTTTTGCCTCTCCAAAAAGTTATCCGGCGCCTTCAACAGTCACAGCTTACGTTTATCTGTTGATAACCCCGATTTACCGGGAAGAACCCGACATACTTTTTTATTAACTAAATAACCTTACTGGAGGTGATGATATTTGACTAAAGCTTATTTCAAAACTCAGTTATTGCGGCTCCTGGACAATCGGATGGTCACGCTATGGCTCCTTATAGCCGGACTGATTGCCATTTACCACCAGCTGACCACTACCATTTCTCGCGGTTCTTGGAATACTGCTCCGACTGCCTATCAAATCATGATCGGTTTTGACTTTTCGTCATTATCTAGTCTTTATTACTTAGTCTTTCCCCTTGTCGCTAGTTTAATTGGTTCTTTCGTGTTATCAGACAGCCGCGCTCACCACAGTTATTTTTTTGAAATAACCAAGCTTGGTAAAACTAAATATACCCTTGTCAACATGTTGGTTACCTTCTTAGTTGGCGGTGGCGCGCTTACTTTACCACTTGTACTCGATGCTTTGATCGCGCTAACCCGTGAACAAGGTGTCATCATTGATCCATTCACTGTTTCTGGTCAGGTAATCAGCCCAGGAACAACTTACTTTGCTTCTTTTATTCATAGTCCTTTGCAATTCTTATTAGGCTATCTCGGATTATTTTTTGCTTTCTCCGGCATGATGGCAACGACCACATTTCTTATTTTCAAGTTAACTAACCGCAGATCTATCGCCATTCTGCTTGTCTTTATCGTTTTCCTTAGTGAATGGCTCATAGGCCCGTTGGTTGGCTTAGCAGAAATTTCACCGGCTATTTTTCTCATTCCTTCTCAAGGATACAACGTAATAACGCCTTGGTTAATGGCGGTCAATCTATTCTTGACGACCGGTTTAATCGCCATTCTTTATTGGCGGGTGGTGCAAACTGATGACATCAAGTAAACGTAACCTCAAGCTTTTTGTTTATATTCAGCTTGCTTTCAGCCTTTCAATCATGGCCCTTATATTTGGCGAAAAATCGGTCGGGTACGAACTCTCGCTTTTCACTCATGTTAAGCCCAACGTTGAATCCTTTTATCTTATGGTCGTCATAATCGGGCTGTTCTTGTGCAAACAGCGTCACGACGCCTTTTTACTTGTTCGCGTACATGATCGGATGACCATTTTTAGGCGCAACCTATTCACCGTGTTGGTCCACGCTTGGACTTCTTCGTTCATTTACTGGATCATTATTGGCAGTTTTATTCAGCATCTTGTCGTCCCTTCACTGCTGATTGACGCTTGTTTGTTTGCACTTAACGGATGCCTCATGGGAAGTGTCTTTTTCACGTTGACTTACTTGCTACCCAAAGCCAATATACTGCCGCTTTTGATTTGTCTGGCGCTTATTTTTACGGTTTGTTTTGCCAGAATGTTTGCAAGCCCGCATCTTAACAATGCTTACAACCTATTCATTGCCCAGAGTTGGTTTAAAGGTAACTTTGTCGTCACAACGGTCAGCTGTTTGCTGCTCATCTTTGCCTTTAACTACTTAAATGCCGAGTTAGTTCAAAAAATTGAGATTTATTAGCATGTCGTATTTAGAAAAGAAGGTGCGCAGTGACAAGACTTATAGCAGCTCAAACCAGAATGATCTTCTTACAACATTCCTTTATTTCTGTCATCATTTTGGTCACTTTTATGCCATTACAACTACTTTTGGTTATTTTCGGTTCTTCTGATGCATTCAGTTTCCAAAGCTATCATGCTGACCAGCATCTGATTCATTGGCTGATGGCGCATTTACCTTGGCTTTTAGTTTACCTTTTACCACCCATTTGGTTATTTTCGACCATTGATCAATTGTGCAACTTCATTTCGATCATGGTTGACGTACGTTTATCAAAAAAGTTGGATTATACCCTTGCCAGTTACGCAACAATAACCATTATCTGTCTGCTTACCACATTTAGTTTTGGCTTCTTACCTGTCCTTCTCTGCCATCCATCCTTTGATTGGCTGAGTGGCATCGCTTGGCTAGTTAGCATCATCACCGGTACCATCATCTTCTTTTGTCTTACAACGGTGTTTAATGAAACGTGGGGCTTGCTACTTTATTTAAGTTTCTTGATTTTAACTGTGGCTGCAAATCGCCCGTACTTGATCACGACCGGTCTTAACCAGCCGCCATTGTTCGTTTTAATCAATCTTGGTACGAATCTGTTTTTGCTAATCATCTTATTTGTGACTTTACTGTTCATCTTTAAACATCGCGTTGCATATCTTTAATAAAGCTATTTGTGGCCTTATAACCATTCAAAACTCTTGACCTTAATTGTTACAATAGAGCTATTAAGGAGATGGTTGGCCACATGTCTACATCGACAAAACCTCAAGGCCGCGGCCTCGTTATGGCGGCGGTTTTTATTGCGACTTTCATGACCTCGGTCGAAGTCACCATTGTTACGACGGCATTACCCGCGATTATTAGTGATTTGCATGGGCTGGCTTATCAAAGCTGGATCATGAGTGCTTACTTACTCACAACTGCCATTACAACCCCAATTTATGGCAAGTTGGCTGATACGCTTGGGCGCCGTGGCGTTTTTCAGTGGGGTGTGGTGCTGTTTACGCTTGGCACGCTGCTCAGTGGCCTAGCGCCGCATATTTTACTGCTCATTTTAGCGCGCGCGTTGCAAGGTATTGGCGCTGGTGCGGTGATGCCATTAACTTTTACCATCATTGCGGACTATTACGATTTTGCCCACCGCGCGAATGTGCTGGCACTTAACAATACGGCTTGGGGACTTTCCGCCTTGGTTGGCCCTTTGATCGGCGGTTTCCTGGTGGATCAGTTGTCATGGCATTGGGTGTTCTTTGTGAATGTGCCGCTGGGAATTCTGGTCTTTGGCTTAATTCAAATCGGCTATCGGGAACCGCGGCGGGAACATGTGTCGCTTACGATTGATTGGCTTGGGATCACTTGGTTGGCTGTCACCTTGGTTGCCTTGCTTTTAGGCATTCAGGCACTTGATCAGCAGCCGTGGTTAGCCGCACTTTTAATCGTTCTTGCCATTGTCGGCGGTTACCTGTTAATTCGCCAAGAACACCGCGCTGTTGACCCTTTGATCGCGCCGCAGATGTTTCATCGGTTCACCTTTACCGTCCAAATCTTAACGGCTTTGCTGCTTAGTGGCGTCTTAATCGGTTATCAGGTTTATTTTCCTATCTGGTTACAGTCGCTTTATCATTTAGGGGCCACCGCTGCAGGCTTGGTTGTGACTTCTAGTTCCGTATTATGGTTAACCTCGTCGTTTTTAGTTGGCCCTTTGATTAAGCGGATGGTGCCACGTACTTTGACACTGGCCCTGGTCACAATTCTGACGTTAGCCTACCTACTGCTCACATTTGCTTCGTCCTCATTCCCAGTTTGGGCTTTTTATGTCATTGCGATGATTAACGGAACGGTGATGGGGATTGTCATTAGTATGAACACGGTGCTTAGCCAACACTTGGTTCCTGACCGCTATGTCGGCTCGGCAACTAGCATCTTGACTCTAGGGCGATCGTTGGGACAAACGATTATGACGGGGGTTTATGGGGCCGTGTTAACGCTTGTGATCCGGGCTAATCTGCATGGCACTTCCTTTAAAGCCGTCAATGCAGCGATCAGCGCCAACTCAGCAACCACCGTCCACGATCCTCATGCTGCCGCCGCCATTCTCACTGGCCTCCACGGTGTTTTCATCATGGTCGTCATCATCATGCTCCTCGTTATTGTCATTAACTGGCGCGATCCTAACCGGGACATTATTCAGTAAAATTGGCGGCTTGCCTACTTGTCAGACTGCTCTGACATTCGGCGCCATTTGCCGCTGCCAGGATCGTCATGCGGGGGCTCAATTTGTTTTGCTTCCGGTGGCCAAGCTGCTTCAGGCAAGTTGGGCTGAAGCAAGAAATGATCATCATAGGCATGCCGTACCTGCGTTTTTCCATGTTCATCGATAAGAGCGTGCCATTCCCGCGCATCATCTAAACTGATGCCTGCCAACAATGGGGTAAAATCGGCCTGCATTTTAGCGTAATTTTTATAGGGTCCGAAACCTAAGCGATTGAATAAGCGCATCGCATAAGTATCCGCGACAAACGTTTTCTTGCCAAAGGTGTACATCAACATGACATCGGCCGTTTCATTGCCGATACCGTTTAATGCCAGTAAAGTCTTGCGCAGTTCGGCTGTCGGCTTTTCGGCAATCTTATCAAAACTGCCGCCTTGAGCCACAAACCACACCAATAGATCATGAATGCGCTGAGCTTTTTGGCGGTAAAATCCGGCCGGTCGCACAAGTGTTTCCAGTTCCGGTTGTGATAACGCCAGCAAGCGATCAACCTGCATGTAAGGCCGCAAATTATGCACCGCCTGCGCGACATTCTTAGAACTGGTGCGCTGGATCAGGATCATCATCAACCAATCTTCCAGTGAGTTTTGCTGCCACCAATACTGTTTGCCGTAGTGCTGACTCAAGTTGTGCATGACAATTAACCGTTTATCCATCTTTTCACCCCTAACCTCTTATTAATATCGCACAATCAGGCAAAAATAAAGTAAACTAGACGTAACCGTTATTTATAAGTGTATGAACTAGCATGTTAAATAAAACCACAGCCGGCAGCAAAAAAGGTGACGACAAAGACGTGAGGAGGCAAAAGCGATGACCATGATTGTTGTATCCGATATTCATGGCAATTTAAAAACAATGGATCGTGTTCGCTTGATGCAAGCCAAGTATCCCCATGCACTCACCGTCTATCTCGGGGACTACATCGACGGCTATCCGTATGGCGGCCGCGTTTTGAGTCAGATTTACGAACAGGTCCAAAATAGTCAGGCAATTGCAGTTCGGGGCAATCACGATCAGATGTTGCTGGATTATTTGGCGGACAAAGATAATCCTTGGTTCATCAATGGCGGTAAAGTAACGTTGCGCCAAATGATCAAGGATTTTGTCCCCGCCAACGCGCAAAAGTCCAATTTACGGCAAGCGGTGCAGCAACATATCGCGCCTCTGATTACATTCATTGCTGAAATGCCCACAGCGGTGACGTTTGACAAGCTTTTACTGATTCACGCCGGATTAGATCTATCCTTAGAGAACCCTTTAAAAGAGACCACACCGTTTAACCGCATGTGGGTCCGGGAGCCTTATATTTATGACATGCAGCAAACCCAAACGCGTCAGCATCCCATCTTTGCGCACAATCCGCTTAACAAAACCATTGTTACCGGACATACACCAACTGCCTTAATCTACGGTGACTATGCCGGCGATGTGAAACCGCCAGTTCCCGAAACTCCCTTAACTGGAAACTATCCGAAATGTCCGGTTAAAGTCATTCAGTACCCCCATGAATCGCCGCGTTATTTCATTGATGGGGGCAATCACATGGGATTTAAGGAAAACTATGGCAACATTTGCGTGTTTGATGAAACGAAGGGCGTCATGGTGGACTCTGACCAAGGGATTAACGCCGAATAACTTCTGAAAATCTGCGCATTAGAAAACTCAGATCGCTACGCAGTACATAAAAAGTCGATCCTGAAAAGCAGTCGCGTTTGCCATGCGGCCACTCTTCATGAGATCGACTTTTTATATATCAGCGCTATTAATTCAAAAATTGCTATTAATCAACCAGTTTTTTCTTGTGTAAAGCACTAAAGACAAATGGGAAGGCAAAGATAATCAATGCAGCCAGCATAATCGGCCACTTACCAACTTTAGCAACAAGTCCAAGTAACACCCCGATTGTATTGAAATCACTATCAGACCAATAAGTTGCAGTGTAACCCAACCCCCCATAAAGGCCAGTGGCGACCAAAGGCAAAAAGCTTAGAATAATCCCACCGATAAACGGTCCAATCAGCGCGCCTTTGCGACCACCCGTAGCATTGCCAAAGATTGCCGCGATACCGCCACAGAAGAAGTGCATCACAATCCCCGGAATAACAATGGTTGTCCCGATTATGATTTGAACCCCCATAGAAAGTAAACCACCGAGTAAGCTTACCAAGAAACCAGCCAGTAATGCGTTGGATGTGCCCTTAAACAGAATGGCAAATGGGTAACCGGGTACGGCGCTTGGAACAATCTTTTCGCTGAACCCTTTGAAAGCCGGTGTGATCTCAGCTAATAACATATTAACGCCTTGGACTAAGACGATAATGCCCGCGGTAAACTGAGCAGCTTGCAAGAGCGCCCAAACGTATGGATTCAAGTCAGTTAGCTTACCAACATACGCCGGCCCGGCCACTGCCGTCACCACGAAGAACAAGATGGTCATCACAATCGTAACGGAAACATTGCTATCTTGTAAAAATGCTAATGACTTCGGGAAATTAATATCTTCAATCGATTTCGATTTCTTATTCTTATTGACAAGTGATCCGATCTTTGCCGATAGCCAGTATTCCAATGTGCCGAAATGGGCAAAGCTCATGTCGTCACGTCCAGTAATAATTTTCATCGTTGGATGGGCGATGGCTGGGAAGACGCAGAGAATGACACCTAAAGTCATGGAACCAAAGACGATAGCTTCAACCGTATTTAAGCCGCCTAAGATCATAATCGGCGTTAAACAACATGCCATGTAAAACGCATGGTCACTTGATAAGAAAATATACTTAAACTTCGTAATACGCGCCAACACAATGTTCAATACAAGTCCAAAGACAAAGATAAAAGTTGCAACTGTTCCGTATTTAGCAACTGTCACTCCGATTGCCGCTTCGTTACTGGGAATCATGCCATGCATGTTGAAGGCCTTGGTAAATAACTTAGCAAAGTTATTCAGCGCACCGACAATAATATTGGTACCTGCAAGCATGACGACAAAACCGATAAATGCTCGAACGGTTCCGCCAATGACTTCGGTAAACGGTTTACGTAATGCTATCAAGCCCACCAAGACAACAATTCCGGCAATGATGGAAGGCTGGCTGAGCATATCAACCAGAAATTTCATAAAAAAAGCCTCCTTATATGTTGAGCGCCGTCTATTCTCTAAACTGAAGCGCTCTCATTTCTTCCTTGAAAACAGACGGACAGTCCCCTATCCGCCTGTTTTCCGAATTGCTTAAGCCTTACCTGCCGAACCGAAGACCCGTAGTCGCCCGCGAATTTCTTCTTCGACCATTTCGGTTTCCCAAATGCTAGCGTCCGAAATAAATAGTTGTTTATCACTATCATCTTGTTCTAATTTCTTTTGAACACCCAACGCAACTCGATGAACCATTTCCGAATAGTAATTGATCTTGCAAATACCATTTTCAACCGACTTACGATATTCTTCATCTGTCAATCCAGAAGCGCCGTGAACGACGAGTGGGAAGTCAACCAAATCAGAAATTTCCTTTAACCGACTGAAACTTAAGTGCGGCTTCTGGGTATAAACCCCATGAACCGTTCCATATGCAACCGCCAACATATCAATGCCGGACTCTTCAATGAATTGCTTGGCTTCTTGAGGGTTCGTATACGTCTTATTTAGATCGGCATAATCAACTTTCTTATCGCCACTGCCTTCACGATTCATTGGTCCAAGCTCGGCTTCAACCGAAATGTTCAGAGGCTTGCAAATTTTGACAATTTCTTTAGTTTGGGCCAGATTATCAGCAAAATTTTCCTGTGACGCGTCAACCATAACCGAAGTGAAGCCTAATCGAATGGCTCGCATGATGTTATCAAAGGTTTCCCCGTGATCAAAATGAACTGCAACGGGAACTGAAGCCTTGCGCGCAACATTTAGCATAACCGGAGCAATCACATCCAGTGGTACATACTTATCATGTAATTCAGCAAACTGGATAATCACCGGTGAGTTTTCCTTCTCCGCTGCACCAACGATTCCGCGAATCATTTCAATGTCCGTCACGTTAAATGAACCAACTGCATAATGGCCTTCCTTAGCCTTTTTAATCATTTCTTTTGTATTAACTAAAACCATGATTTACCCTCCTATAAGCTCCGTAACTTTTTACCAAATGCATATAACTCACGATATTTCTTATATTGACGATTATAGAACGCCACGTTTTCCGGAATTGGCTTGAAAACCTTATCAATCGTGACCAGCTTCTTCATGGCAGACTCAAAAGAATCGAATAAGCCAACCGCAACACCGGCCATGATGATGACGCCCATCGTTCCGGATTCTTTCATATGAACGCGATCAACTTCTCGATTGAAGACATCAGCTTTAATCTGGAGCCAGGTATCAGATCGTGAACCCCCACCGGTCGCCCGCAACTTGTTGACATGCATGCCACCAGCTTCCATATTGTCCAGATTCATTCGCATTTCAAAGGCCACCCCTTCCATCAATGCCCGATAAATATCAGGCTTGCGGGTAGCTCCTGAGAGTCCGAGAATCATACCGCGTGCATCCTCATCGAAATAAGGAACTGCAGCGCCGGAAAAGTGCGGCAGTATCAGCAAATTTGTCGGCTTTTGCGGAACGTACTTATCAAAGATGTCATAGACACTCACGCCGGATAACTGTGCTGCTTGAACTTCTTCAAAGCCAAAAGTATCGCGATACCACTTGAGGGATGTTCCACCATCGTACATATAAGCTATCGTGGTATATTTGTTATCCAGATAAGGAACGGTCGGATAATTTTTCTTGGCATTTTCTTTGAGATGACTAGTGTCGGTAAAGATTGGCGAGATATTGTCAACCGATCCCATACCATCCGTGGCATCCCCAACATCAATGGTTCCGGCACCGATTGAAACGCAGATTTGGTCATGCGCGCCGGTCACCAACTTCATGTCGGGATTAACACCCAACTCAGAAGCTAATTCTGGTTTGATCGTTCCAACGACAGTACCAAGCCGGTAACACTTAGGTAATAGTTGACGGTCAATGCCGGCAGCAGCCAATATATCTGAATCCCAGTCGTTGGTAGAAACATTAAATGCAAGTGAACGATCAGCTAACGTGTAGTCAATGGCATCAACATTGCCAAGTTTGTAAAGAATATAAGCCCCATAAAGCAGGATACGATGAATTTTTTGATAGATCTCCGGTCGATGCTTCTTGATCCACATAATCTTAGGTACCGCGAAAGTGACCGCGGGATTCAACCCGGTTTTATTGCGAATTTCTTCGGCTGAAATCCGCGTTAACAAGTCATTCAACTCGTCTTTTCCACGGCTATCTGTCTGCAACATCGTATTCATCAACGGTTGGCCTTGAGCATCAACTGCTACAAATGCCTCGCCAAAAGATGAAACGCTGACTGCCAGCACATCTTCTTTCACGAACTTCTTTGACTCTTGAATAACTTCTTTAGTCGCTGACCAGACCACACTCGGATCTAGTTCATATTCGCCTTCTCTGGGAACCGATGTCTCGTATTCTCGGTAAGCAGCAGAAAGGATATTTCCTTCATTATCGGTAATCGTACTCTTAACACCGGTCGTCCCGAGATCCAATCCCATAAGTGCCACGTTGATGTACCTCCTTTGTGTTTGTAAACCGCTTTCATCTCGTAGTATAGGGGATTGAAAATATTTGACAATAGTTGACGACCATATCGAAAATTTTTCACTTTTTTTCGAATCGGTGCTATAATTTTGCATAAAATGATGCACCTTGAGAAAGAAGGGGTTCTTAGTGGTCTCATTTCAACGCCAAAACCAAATTTTAAAGATCCTTAATACGCAGCAATTCGCTAGATACAGCGATCTAGCAAAACAACTTTTCGTCAGTCCTGCTACGGTTAGGCGTGACACCTTGGATATGGAGAACCGTGGTTTAATCAGACGGGTTTTAAATGGCGTAACGTTAAGTGAAGAACCTAAAGATGTTCCATATGATTATTCGGTCACCTTGAATCTGGATGCTAAACGGGTGGTAGCCACACGCGCAAACCGATTAATCAAAAGTGGTATGAGTCTCTTTATTGATTCCAGCACCACCTCTTTAGTCCTTATTCGCGAGCTTAAGGATATTGATGAACTTTACATTGTCACAAATGGCATCTTGGTTGCGCTTGAAGCCTCCAAGCGCAATGGTTGGTATGTTAGCTTGGTAGGCGGAACTGTCAATAAAATGCTGGAGAATATCAGCGGAGACAAAGCAACTCGTGATATTGAGAATTATCAAGCCGATCTGGCAGTTTTTTCTTGCCGCGGTCTCATTGCTACAGGCGCCACCGATGCTAATGATCAGGAAGCCAACATCAAACGAGCTTTCGCTGCTCACGCTGATCAAGTGATGTTGTTAGTCGATCACACCAAAGTCGGTAAACACCAACTGTATATGAGTGCCCCGATGAATACGCTTGACTATATTGCTACTGACAAAGTGATGCCCGAAGCAATTGTTAATGCAGCTCGCGCTAACCACATCCGAATTTTCGATTGAGCGCATTAATTAAATGGGTAGCGTATCTGCAACAAGTATGCAAAAAAGCGCTAGAGACAAGTCATAAAACTCATCTCTAGCGCTTTTTTGGAGGAGCGTCTTGGTAATGTTCAATTTTTATACTGGCAACCGCTTGTGATTCAGGTTTAGCTCAGTGCCATCACATCACGCACAATCATAAGTTCTTCATTTGTCGGTACCAGCAGCGTTTTCACGGTTGAATCTGCCGTGCTTAGATCTGCTTCAACGCCATGTGACTTGTAATTCAGATCATTGTCGATTTTGGCGCTGAGGTAATCAAGCGACCGCATAATCTTATCACGGATCTCGTCACCGTTTTCGCCAATGCCAGCGGTGAAGACCAGCACGTCGACGCCATCCATTAAAGCAGCGTAAGAGCCAACGTATTTCACAACGCGGTTCACAAAAATATCCAGTGCCAGCTTAGCGCGTGTATTGGTGTCCTCGGCGGCTTCCAAGTCACGCATATCATTGCTGAGTCCGGAGATACCTAGCAGACCGGAATCGTTGTTGAGAATATGAATCATTTGGCCAACATCCGGTATCGCCAACTTCTTCATGAGATAGCCTACCAATGACGGATCAATGTCACCTGATCGCGTGCCCATGGTGACACCTGCTAATGGCGTAAAGCCCATGGACGTATCAATTGACTGTCCGCCTTGAACCGCGGTGATGCTAGAGCCAGACCCTAAGTGCATGACAATCATGCGTAGATCTTCTAGCGGCTTGCCCAACATTTCAGCAGCACGAGCGCTCACATAACGGACACTTGTTCCATGCGCACCATACTTCCGCGCACCATATTGCTCATAATATTCGTATGGAATGCTATATAAAAAGTTCTCCGGTTGCATTGTTTGGTGGAAAGCCGTGTCAAAAACTGCCACTTCATTCGCCCAAGGCATCATTTTCCGAAAAACCGAAATATAGTCCGCTTCAACGGGATTATGCAACGGTGCATAGTCGCGCAGGTTCTGAATCTGCAGCAACGTCTCATCATCAACAACAACCGATTCGGCAAAAATTTCGCCGCCAGCAACCACTCGATGGCCGACCCCGATAATCTCGTGCAAATGCTCCACTAACCCTAGCGCCTTAATATTACCCATCAAGCTGGCAACTGCTTCTTGATAGTTGGCAATTGGGGTATCGCTCTCGTACTTCTGACCGTCGCCATATTTAATTTTAACCTTCGATTGCGGCTGGCCCAATCGATCAACCAACCCCTCAGCCAACTGCACTTCAGCCGGCATATCAAAAAGCTTCCACTTCAGGGTCGAACTACCTGCATTGACTGCGAGAATCTTTGCCATTATTTTATTCCTCCTAATTTTAAACAAGTGAGCGTGAGCCGGCGCGCTTAGGGATCGGAGTGTAAGCGGCCTTGGGCGTGATGGCCGCTCTTTGGCCATTGCGACCAAGGTCCTTACACGCAGATCCCTGCGCCGGCGAACGCGTTATGATGAGCGTGAGCCGGCGCGCTTAGAAACCCTCGCCGCCGAATAACGCATGATGATTCAACTCTGCATCAGCACATTGAACTGTTACAAGCTGACGATAGTGTTAACGCCCACTAGCAGCGTCCCACTCACGACTTTTTCTTAGGCTGTGGCGATTCAGGGGCTGGGTGTTGTGCATGCCACGCTTTAATTTGTTCAAGCCGCTCTTTAACCTTAGCTTCACTGCCTTGGTCGGTGGGATGATAGTACGTTTTGCCGATGAGATTATCCGGCATGGTTTGCATAGTTGTCAGTTTATCTTTTGTGTTGTGAGCATATTGGTAATCTTTTCCATAACCTAAATCCTGCATCAAATCCGTTACCCCATTACGTATTTGAAGCGGAACCGGTTCAGCCAAGGTTTCAGTTGCGTCCTTTTTAGCAGCACCATATGCCGTGTAAAGCGCATTCGACTTTGGTGCAAGTGAGAGGTAAGTAACCGCATGCGTCAGATGGACGGTGCACTCGGGCATGCCGATAAACTGGCACGCTTGATAAACCGTGACCGCAATCTCTAACGCCCGCGAATCCGCCATTCCGACATCCTCACTGGCAAACCGAACGAGCCGCCGCGCGATGTATAAGGGATCTTCACCAGCTTCTAACATTCGCGCCAGCCAATAAATAGCTGCATCCACATCCGAGTTGCGCATTGATTTGTGTAATGCTGATATCAGATTATAGTGCTCTTCGCCATTCTTGTCATACAATAAGGCTTTCTTAGTCAACAACTGAGCAACATCAGCTTGCGTTACTGAAACCACGTCATGCTTCGTCTCAGCATTGGTGACCGCCATTTCCAGCGTATTCAACGCAATGCGGGCATCGCCATTGGCAAAATCAGCAATCTGTGCTAATAACTTCTTGCTAATTTTGACTTGCTGCAGCCCATAACCACGAGGATCCTTAAGCGCCCGCTGCAATAAATCAACCAGCTCGGCACTCGTCAAGCCGTGTAGCACAAAAACCCGAGTACGTGAAAGTAGCGCGGCATTCACCTCAAACGATGGATTCTCGGTAGTGGCACCGATTAAAATAATGCTGCCCCGCTCAACATACGGCAAAAACGCATCCTGCTGAGCTTTATTAAACCGGTGAATCTCATCCACAAACACAATCGTCTTTTGACCCAATTCACGATTTTGTTCAGCTTCTTTCATCACCTGCTTGATTTCTTTAATCCCGCTGGTGACGGCAGAAAATGTGACAAACTGTGCCTGCGTTCGCCGGGCAATAATTCGCGCCAATGTGGTTTTACCAACCCCAGGCGGACCCCAGAAAATCATGGAACTAATCTCATCATGTTCGATGAGGTTACTCAACACCTTGTTTTTTCCTAACAAGTGCGTTTGGCCGACAAACTCATCAAGCGTTTGCGGCCGCATGCGACTTGCTAACGGCTGAAAGTTACCATTTTGAAACAGACTTTGATCCATATGCTCACCTCCGATCAACGTCCAGCCTCAATTTTAAGCGTTTTCAGGCCGCGACGCAATCATTCCATTGTTCTATTATTGTGTTAACATAATGATAAGTAAATTCATAAACTCGCGATGTTGTCCAAACAACCTCTCCGGGCATTATAACGCGCTCAAACATCACGTGTTCATTGGCGCATAAACCTGTGTGGAAAGACTTGAGATGTAATGCCCAAGTCGATCCATGCGCTTCGGATCCCCACACATGAACGCGCCCACCGGCTCACGCTTAGCTTAGGAGGAGAATACCATGGCTCAACCTTCATCTTTGGAAGGATTTCCAAAAGGCGAATTTGCGGCATTTTCAACGGCAAAAATGACCCATTTCTTACCGTATTCACAGGGCACCACTACAAAAGACCTAAAAGGCTTCTTCGGCGACAATTTTCAATACCTTACCAAAACGCCTATTGGCCGCCTAAAAATCGAAATTCCCAATACCGAACCACTCATCGTTCAATACGGCGAAATCATTGCGCGCTTTTCGAATGGCAAGTTTAAAGTTATCGACAGCACGTACTTCCACAAAAACTTTAATGATCCACTGGTTGATGAAGACGAAAAGGGTATTTATTGATTCACCCTGCAATTAAAAGCGCAAATTAAAAAGTGCAATCCTCCGCTGCGGAAGGTTGCACTTTTTGCGTGGTACAGATTACTTTATGCTTCGTCATTTTGAACTTTAGGTGGTAAAGCAAGGATGACGATTTGCGCAATAAGAAGAATGAGTGTTACCAGGTTTAATGGGACATTTGGGGCACTTGTTTGAACTGCCGAAACGATATTCGAGGCAATGGTAAAAGCAACAAACCACCAAGGACTGACGCCTGCATCCCTAAAACGCCGCCAAATAACCGTTAAAACAGGCAAAGCAAGCATTGACCAGCCATAGACGATTGCCAGGATAATTGCCACCAAAATCACGGCCCCAATACCCAATGAATTAAAGGTATTGATGATATTTTGCGGTTGCAGCTTACCTAATGCGGCGCTACCAAGAAGGGCGGCAGTGATCGAAAAGATGAGGAAAAAGAACGCCGGTACAATAATCAATGCTGAAAACAGGACGCTCCACCAGTACTGACTGCGGCTCGATTTTCCGGTGAAGTCACCACCACGAAGAAACAGATCCTTGACCGCCGCCCCAAAAGTTACGCCAATTGTGCTGCCCATATGCGGGTGAACTGGAAAAGGCTTCACAGTCTGCTCACGACTAGGGAACAGCAGAATGATGAGGTCTACGAGGGCCACAACAAGCGGCAAAATGATCATTGGCAACAAGCCCATACCGCTGACGGTCAACAGTGGCCCGACCAATGCAACTAACACCAGCACAAGGTACCACCACGGGTTGACCTTAGCATCACGAAACCGCCGAAGCGTTAAACTCAGTTGTGGATAGCTTAGATACATCGGCACCATAAATAATAATGTGACCACTGATTTGATGATGCTTTCGCCAAAAGAATGCGTGGTTGTCGTCAAGATAGAGCCTGTAAGTGCTGATACAAAGCCAATGACGATACCTAGTAAGAACTGTGCCAGAAATACCCACCAATACTGTGAGCGTGAACTAACGCCTTTAAAATCACCGGCACGAAAGAAAAAGTCTTTAATTGCCGGCCAAAAACCTGTTTCCTTTTCCATGGTGTCTCGCCTCCGTTTTTGAATAGGGCGAGTATACCATTACATTTATTAATATCAAAATGTTTTGAGTTAAATAAAAAGAAGCGCCTTTGAATAACCGTTGTTATCCAAAGGGGCTTAATCCAGTGTGGCTAGTCCATTTACACTATTTTCACAACTAATTCTTCGTTGCAAAAAAACAACGAAAAATTTCTAGCGTTTTTGGAATTCTTCTTGTGCCTGCTCGCGTAATCGCAGTAATTCATTAATTAAATTTTCCCAATCCTCAGGCCGCGGCGGAGAAAGCCATATCATTTTGGGATATCGTAATCATGATAAGCATTCACCAAGTCGGTAATAATCAGTTGTGTTTCCGGTTCAACTTGCTGGGTCATCTGAATGTTCAAAGTTGAAAATGATTGAATATCCCGCGTAATAATCGCGTTATAGTCGTGACCGGATGTAAAGTCAACGCAAATCGACAATGGTGCTAATACCTTGCTCAACGGAACATTAGCGGCGAGTGCCAACAAACAGTGGTAAAACAAAAACTGTGCCTGTGAGCTTTCCAAGTGCAAGGCCTGGTTTAAAACAAAATGCTGACAATACTCAAAAAATCCCGGGTAAGTTTTAAAGAAGTAGCTAATGTCGATATGATCATCGAAAAACTCGCTGCGAAACGGTAACACTAAGACATCTACAAAACATTTATTGACGGCATACGCAATCTTCAGCTTAGCAACTGCAGATAACGTCACTTTAAACTTGGCTTCAAATCCGTGGATAAAAGCTTGCCCGCGCTGCTTAATTGTCTCAGGAAAAACGATTTCCTCGGAATTAATAATGCCAAGAATCGCCAAAAATGTCCCTAAATAGTCACATTCGCTGTTAATCGCCTGATCGCTGGCGTCAAAATGAGCCTGATAGATCGCAATCGCTTTGTTTCTGGTTGCCAAAGTACCTTGACGAATATTGGCCACCAAATCAGCCACTTCTTGGGAACTCGCAATTGTATAGCCCTGTTGACAGCGGAGCAAACTAATTAGCACATAAGCCTTGGTTTCAATCAGTTGGCTCATTGACGGCTTGGCATCGGTTGTTTTCATGAGGCCCAGCAATTCGGCTAAGGCCTGCCGAACCTCATGATTAAACTTATCTTCAGTGACATGTGTGACCACCATGATTTTGGCCAATAGCAGCCGGATCGCGAGTTCATTGCCCGTCAGCTCGCCTTGGCTCGTCAAAGTAATCTGCCACTTTTTCAATGTCTCCCGCAGCGCAATATAGCGTTTATACATAAACGTGTAACTCACATAGTTCGCCTCGGCAAAGTCCGCTAAGTTAAACGTGGCTTGTTGGGTCATCAGCGTCAGCAGGATATTGACTTTTGGTGACAGTTTCAGATAGTGCGCCAAAAAGACCGAAGTATTGGTATTATGGTGCTCATGCAAGATCGTTGATGCATCCGTTACTTCAAGACTAAAACGATCATCCAGTTGAAAAGTAGCAATATCGTCCACGATTTCTTTTGTCCATCGCTTAAACATATAGTAGGAAATTTGTAGCTTATCCTGTAACTCGCTGTTTCTTACCTGACGATTCGGATATTGATCAAGATAATTGAGTAACTGAAGCTTCTTTTGGTCGTTTTTTTCCATCAGTTCAACTAATTTCACAAGATCCACCTTACTTTTTAGCACGTTCTATCCTCGATTGAGCCAACAATGTTTTTCCGGCAAGCCGATACGCTAAATTGGCTAAGTTCAAACGCCGCCAACGATAACTCACCCGGCTTTGGGAACTCACGGCAAAAATCCGCCCACTTTTGCCATCAGCATCAAACATCGCTGATAACCAAAGGCGCGAATTTTCAGATATCATCGTTTCTTCTGGATCAATATCGTTCACGAATTCTCAGAGTCCTTTATTTGTGTCCATGATGCCGCCAGTTTTCTAAACTTGCAAACACCTTGCTCAGACAATTTTGATTAAGAAGCTTGTTTCTTAGCCTGACGCCGCAGTAGCAAAATCAGTAGCAGGATGATCAGTGCCATGAGGACGATCACGGCACCAATTAGAATGTACGTCCACTGCGGATGGCTTGGCTTGATCGTCACATCCCGCTGATTTAACGTTGAAGCCGCTTTTTCGGTAATAGTAAATTGTTTGGTCATGGTCCAGTGATCCCGGTAATGTTGCTTACCTTCTGCCGTTGTGCGTAAGATCTTTCCGTTTGGCTGCCGATTACCATAGACTTCGAGTTTAGCCACATACGTTCCCGGCTTTAACGCTTTCCCCGCCAACGCAATTGGAAAATCAAAGTTCGTATCTGGCGCAATCTGCAGACCCTCTTTGGCAACTTGGTAAAGTGCCTGGTTAGAACCTTTAGCAAAGATCTTTGCATCCACGGCTACTTGCTGAATGAAGGTTGCCGTATCATTTTCCATCGAAGTTAAAATGACATTGCGTGCATTAACCTGACTTGGCTTAACCGCATTCAATTTAACGTGAGCTGGAACAGCGGCTAAGTTTTGGCGCATCAGGAGCCCGATGACATAGGAAAAGCGATTTTTGATCGCAACCTTTTTCCCTGATGTTTGGCTACCTTGATCACTCAAGCCATGTTCTTTAAGGGTGATTCCCCCAGCCATGACGCCATTAAAACTTTTATCCGGCATCTTAACAGCTAAATCCAAAACGGTACTGCCCTTAGCTGGAATAACGGTTTGCTTGGGCGCTTTAACATAATCCTTCATGTTGAATTGCAAACTCTTTGCCGGCTTAATCGTGTTGGGTGTATATTCCACCACGCCATTGAGATTCGTGGTGGCACTGGCAAGCTCGACATCGAGTGTCACTGGCTTTTCGGTTTCATTACGCAACTGAACATGTAACGTTTGCTGAGCGCCAGGATTCATTTTGATGTCAAAATAGCTAACATCAGGATTCACTTGATTGTCCGGTAACTCGGCTTTAGCAGCAAAGTTTAATTCCGAAGCAAAAACTTGAGTGGCAGGCATGATCAACATCACAATAAGCGTTATGAAGCAGAAAAGTTTTTTCTTCACAAAGTATCTCCTTTTGATTAAGTTCCCCCAACGATGCGGCCTAGTGCCGTCATCGTATCCTTCTCCAATGAGTTTGAATGTTTCAAGTCCGTTAGCAAACCGTTGATGCTAGCCAAAAATCATCAGTGTCGTTCCAGCTTTTTAAGGTTTGGTGGTACCCGTTGTACTTGGCGTGCTTGTAGTGCTTGGGGTACTTGTGGTATTCGCTGGTGTTGATTCCAATGACCAGGTTAAAGCAGTCGTGTAGGCTTTAGCCATTTTCGGGGTCTTGCCTGGCACTGACAACGCAATTGACTTGGCCATCTCCTTATCATCGCCGAACCGGTAGATCCAGGTGCCCATCCCTTGATCAGCAGCCGCTTCAACCGGAGCAATTTGTGCCTGGCCCGGAATGAGATCAAATGACTTCTGGAACTTCGGTGCATATTGTGCATCGGTGCTTGAAACCAAGTTACCATTTGTGAAGCTCAGTTGGGCGCCGGTCAATTCCTTGGTCGGATCGTCTTTAACCGCGAATTGATTTTCCTGCTTCACTTTTAATGTCCAACCTTCAAATGTGCCGCGCTTGTCGGTCACCTGGATAAAGTTCGGGCGGTCAACGGTTGTGCCATCGTCTTGTGTGAAAGTTTGCGGTTTTGCGTAATACGTTGCATCTTCATGACTGATTTCAGCTTCTCCAAAAATGAGACTTGAAGCAAAGTCGATCGACAACGGGCCCCCGGTGCCACCCGGAACTTTGCCACCAGGCTGAGTAGGATCGGTCGGCTTGCCTGGGTTCTTATCAGCGGGATCTAATGGGTTTTTCGGGTCAGTTTGGCTTTGATCCAACTTAAACTTAACCTGGCCATTTGAAGTCACATCACTAGCAGAAACCAGTGTCGGTGTTACTCCAGCCAAACCCAACATACCTAATCCAAGCATCGATGCCATCACGTAAAACTTTTTCATGTTTATTCTTCCTCTTTCTTGTTTGTGTTAGATTGTTTTGTCAACAAAATCAGTAGCATCAGCAACACCAGTAGTAGCCCGATTAAACTCACAAGCAGTGGGGTCATCATTCCCAATGCCGGTAGCTGGTCTTCTTTGGTCGGTGGTGGTACGTTCACCTGTTGCTTTGGCTTGATCTGTTCTGGTGACGGTTGATTAACCGGCTGTTCAACTTCAAAGAAGCTAATTTCACCGGATGTTTGTGTCTCGACTGCTAGCGCTTGCGATGGTGGACAAGTAAAACCGATTAGCAAAACTACCAGCAGTAGCCACTTTTTCATCACTTGGAACCACCCTCTTAATTGGTCGGCACATCTTGAACTGACCATTCAAACTCACCTGTAAAAGTTCCCAACTTTTGCTTCTCGACTGGCAACACTAACTTGAGCCCACGAGCCTGCTCGTCAGTGGCCTGATTCCACTGACTGCTTAACGACTGCGGTGACGTCATGTCTACCTCCTCTGCCAAAACAGCTTGATCGGAGAGTTGTTGTTCCGTGCCTGAGCGGTTGATGTAGCTTAGACAACTGGTCACATCGAGATTGCCATTTTTAAACGGCTTTATAACTTTGACATAGACTTTGACTGACTTAGCTGCCGCCGTTCGAGTGTCTTCAATAATGAATTCACCATCAACTTTGGGCCTTAGGATCTGGGTCTCCGGCTTGATCAGACGGGGTCCAAAATCAAAATCCGGTACTTGTTTCAAAAACAGCTGACCGGGTTTTTTAGCTGGTGTGACGACTGGCGGATTCTTAGGGCTTTCGGTGGTGCCTTTAGTTGCATTACGAACCACCTTAAAGCGTGAGGCCGCCTGAATCTGGTGTTCCTGCCCTCTCGTCAAAGCGGTCGGGCTGCGTTTGATCCGGGTTGGCGTAAATGCCCACGATGATGTATCAGCTTGATCCGTGACCCATTGATCATCGGCATAAATGCCATATCCTTTTGTCTCACTGGTAAAAGATGCAAATGTTAACGTCGGTTTCGACGCCGACAACCCGGTTGGACTGGTTTTCCCATGACTTCCCGAGGTCATCAGCAATTCGTCAGCGTTGTCGAGTCGAATCGTCCCACTGCCATTTTTATAGAAATCGCCGTGAGTGTTTTTCAATTCGGCTTTGGCACCCGGCCCTAAATTCAGGCTGGAATTCTTGTTAAAGTTGTTTGCTCCAACTGTTTCGGCTAGAAAACGGCCATTTTTTTGGACATCAATGGTTAAATCGTGGTCATGGTACATTAGCACGCCATCTTTTTTGTCTGTGAGCTTAACGTCTAAGACCGCGCCTTCCCCAACTGTTATGCGATTCTTGTGCAACGCCCCGCCATCTGAATAAACCAGTGCATTGGCGCTAACCACTTTGAGTCGCGCCCGATTTTTCAGGGTTAGGTTCAGCGGGCCGGTTGATGGCCAGAAAGTACCGATCAGCTCTGTGTTTTCCATATTAATCGTGGTATCCGAATCTTCTTCAAAAAGAAAGTTAGTCGCTTCAGCAAATTCCTGAACTAAAACCGATCCAGCAATTTTAGTGGTATGAAATGAATTTTTCCCTCTGAAGACGATTTGGTTGCTTGCGTTACGAATGTGGAACGGCTGGGCCCCGCGATCAGAATAGTAATCAACATTTTCAACAATAATCTTGCTGTTCTTAATGAGGTTCTCCGCTGGTGCAATGCCGTAATAATTGTTGGCAGAGTTCTTGACGCGCGGATCACCGATTTTCAGATTCTTGAACGTGATACTGATATTACTGGCGGCAAAGTACAAACCGACATGCCAGTTTTCGCCACCGTTGTACATATAAGTGTATTTGTGATCACCATCAATCACGAGTGAATGCTTGACCGGAATCGCCGCGCGACCGATGTTAATGTCAGCAGTCAAGCGGATATAGGTTTCACCTCGCCGTACCGCTTCGGCCAATGCTTTGGCGGTTTGGACCAAGCACGGTTGCGGTTGGCTGCTTGAATTCGATGAAGCGGCCCGTTTGGATCGTTTCAGCGTGGTTGATTCTGCCGGCGTTGTGGTACTGGTTTGTTGCGGTTTCTCGCCGACCACTGCTGGCACCGATGCCTGCGTTGCCGCTGATTCACTTGCAGCCGATGCCGCGCTCGGTGTTTGTAAACTTTCGTGACTAGCTACCGATGACGAGCTGGTTGCAACTGACGGCTGACCAGATGTTGTCGGTTGACTCGCCAGCGCCGATTCAACTTGTTGCCCCACGTTTAACCCAACCGGTTGTAACAGCATTAACCCCGACATGAGCCAAAAAAAAGCTGTTTCAAATTACTCACCCCCTTTGCGATGTTATTGATTATATAAGCTAAAACTATATGTTGTCATTTTCAGTTTTTATTTGCCTGCTAAAAAAATAAAAAAATCCTTTTTAAGACGGTAAACAAACCGCGTCCATACAGGCCAAGAAAGCCCGCTATTATTTGAAAATCTCCAAGTTTTCGCTACCACATCTTGATAACATACGTCTGCTCAAGTGTTTTTTAATTAAGATCGGGACTTGACTTTAGCCTTTTGGTCCGTACCAAATTGCGAATGGTTTTCAAATCAGTGTATTGGCGGTTTTTATGTTAAGCTAACTCCAGCAAGTGTTCTCAGTCCCAAACGCCTAAGCAGGAAACGATGAGTACCATGACCTAGATGCGTCACGATACTGGAAGTTGCAACTCACACGCCTGCTTTAAATTGGGCTGACGCATACTTAACATCATGTTTACGGAGGCTCCTATCATGCAAAGCTTTGAAAAATACCATCCGATTATGTCCGTCCATTACACCATGGATTGGCTGACAACCTTTAAGATCAAAGACATTTTCCAGTTGCGCGCCGATCGCCAAGTTGCTGCCGAATCCGGACGCGAATTTGATCAAAAAATTACAGACACTGCCCGCTACATTAACCGTTCGATGCGGCTGGTAATGAGCAACAACGCCTTACTTTATGGCATCATGGATCGCGCCAGCCACGAATTCCTCGGCAGTTTCTGTATCTGGAATTTCAGCCAAAAGAAAACCGTGGCGCAAGTACGCTTTGAGACCCTTGCCAGCCATCAAGGCGAAGGCATTATGAGTGAAGTGATCAAACGGATGCTGGGCTTTGCCTTTTTTGAGCTTGGGTTGAAGCGGGTTTATGTCATCTTGCCTGCGACCAATGAACGCGGCGCCAAGTTATTGACCACCAACTTCTTTACCAAAGTCGGCGATTATCATCATGACCGGACCTTACCAGACGGCAGCAAAGTTCCACTGGTTCGCTATGAATTGACCGCCGAAGATGTTGCGGATAAGGAAGACTTCCATTTTTAGACCGGCCGACTTATAGGTGACCCCTACTCATACCCAAACAAAATAGGCCCTGAGAAAACACAGCTTAACCGTGTTATCTCAGGAGCCTATTTTTAAATGCGATTAAAATACGTCATGGTTTCGGTGTTACCGGACCCGCTAACTGACAGCGTGGTAGCCAAGTAACTTTGATTAAGCCACTTGCACCGGGAATCGATTGAACATCATGATCAGATAACCAGCCAAAGCAGGAATCGCGATTGCCGTGCCAATGAACCGGCTAAAACCGCGCGATGCTCCTAGCAAACGAAGGCCCTCAACAATTGCATCCATAAGGAAAAAGGCCCCGGCAATTGCCGCAAACAAAGCGCCGGTCATGACCCCAAAATTGAACATCACGATGCTCGCCGCGATGGCCACAACCGCAATCAAAACTTCAAGTTGCATTAACCGTTTATACTCATCCGGATTATCCTGAAAATTGAACATCGTCATGCGCTCCTTTTTGCCATCCACTTGTATGATTGAAATGAGCATATCACGCGATCGCCCAGCAACTTGGCCGAAAACGGGCATTTTGATAAGACCTTAATGATTTTAACCAAAACGCAAAGCTTGTTTTTCAAGGTGAGCCATGTTATCTTTTACTTACTAAATGTAAGCAAAAGAGGGATACGAAATGGCTAATCAACTCACCGGTCTTCATCATCTAACCGCAATTACATCAAGCTCACCACGGATTTTTCGGTTCATGAGTGGTATTTTAGGCTTGCACCTGATTAAAAAAACCGTCAATCAAGACGATGTTCGTACCTATCACCTTTATTTCACCGATGACATGGGAACTGCGGGAACGGATATTACTTTCTTTGATTTTCCCGGCATTCAAAAAGCACAACACGGCAACAACGAAATCGCCCGCACTAGTTTTCGGGTTCCTTCTGATGCTGCATTAACGTATTGGATCAAACGATTTGATGATCACCGCGTGCGCCATGATGCGATTGACGAACTATTTGGCGCCAAGATTCTCCGTTTTCATGATTTTGATGGCCAGCAATATCAGCTGATCAGTGACGAACACAATGAAGGCGTGCCAGCGGGAACCCCTTGGCGACATTCGACGGTTGACCCACAATTTGCAATCGGCGGTCTTGGTCCTGAGTACATCACGACTGATCACTATGATGAGTTAATCAGCGTCATGACCGATCTGCTCGGCTTTAAACAAATCGCCAAGGACGGTCAATACACCTTGCTTGAACTGAACAACGGCGGCCACGGTGCGCAAGTCATCATCGATTATCAGCGGTTGATACCCGCAGCTTATCAAGGCTTTGGTGGCGTCCACCACCTTGCCTTCCGCACTGACGACCGTGATAGCCTGCAATACTGGATTGAGAAAATCGGGAATGCTGGTTTGAATTCTTCTGGCTTTGTGGATCGCTTCTACTTTGCTTCAGAGTACTTCCGGCCAATTCCCGACATCCTTTTTGAAATCGCCACGGATGGTCCTGGCTTCCTGCTTGACGAGACTTACGAAGAAGCCGGCGTGCATTTGGAACTGCCACCATTCTTGGAAGACCAGCGTGAAGCAATCGAGCGGCAATTGGTTCCGTTTAATACAGAACCGCAGACAGCAGAAAAGGCAAAATAACGTGAAACTGCTGTTGTTGGTGCTGCTGCTGCCATTTCATTGACCAGACCTGTTCAATCGAACGGGTCTGTTTTTTTACGGTTTGATATACCCATACCCATCTGCTTCAGCCTGAGCAATCTTAACGACCCCGACTGGAACCACTTTGACCGTTGCTGGCAACTGCTTTTCATCTAAGTGGCGCTGCTGTAATGAGTTGTGGCAGGCGAAGAATTTAACCTGTGGATGGGCGGCGATGAATTCAGTCACTTGCGGATCGAAATAAACGGTGATCCCATCGCCATTCACCAGTACTTCGATGTCAGCGTCGGGTTCAGCGCCTAGATAATTGTTGAGATTTGAAGCCAAATGCGCCCAGCGTTGGGTTGTGTCCAAATGAAAAATTGTTTTTAATGCCATTGTCTATCACCTCAGCATGAGGATACTACAAGTCACCCAACTAAAAAAGAAGCTGAAGCAGCCCGCCCTACTTATTCACTTAGTAAGTAACGGTGGCTGTTTCAGCTTCTTTTAAAAGTCTATCTAAGCTTCGAATTAAAGTGATGCCAAGATGACAAAGTTCAAGATGAAGCCAATTGTCACAATGGCCAACACCGGATGGATTTCCTTCACCTTGCCAGTGATCAGCTTGATCAGGCAGTAGAAGATGAAGCCCGCGGCGATCCCATATGAGATGTTGTAAACAAAGCCCATCACAATTGATGCCATGAAGGCCGGGATCGCTTGTGACAAGTCATCCCATTCAATTTCCTTAAAGGTACTCATCATCATGATACCGACTAAGATCAAAGCTGGTGCCAGTGCTTGGGTCGGCACAATAGCGATGAATGGCGCAAAGACAGAACTGAGCAGGAACATGCCGGCAACGACAACGGAAGTCAAACCGGTTCGGCCACCAGCACCGATCCCAGCGGCACTTTCAACATAAGTGGTGACGTTACTGGTACCGAAGATAGAACCAACCCCAGTCGCGATGGAATCAGCAAACAACGCCCGATCCATTTTGGATGAGAAACCTGATCCTTGTTCCAGCGCCTGTTCGTCAGCGTCCGAGAAAATACCCGTGCGCCGGCCGGTTCCGATAAAGGTACCCAACGTGTCAAAAATATCCGAGAAACTAAAGGCAAAAATCGTCATAATTGAAAGCACGATTTTATCCGGATTGGCGAACAATGACCCCATCCCTTTAGCAGAAAAAGCAGCGCCAAAAGTTGTCTGTAGTGAGGCAAATGTGCTTCCAAACGAGTTGGCGGCACTGAGATGTAAATCTGTCACGCCCATCGGAATCCCGATAATCGTGGTTAATAGGATCCCGATCAAAATAGCACCAGGCACCTTTTTAACGTTCAAGATCACCATGATGACCAAACCAATCAAGGCTAACACGGCACCGGCTTGGGTGAAGTTAACCAGCGCCGGAACAATGCCGCCGTTTGAAACCACGGATTCAATCCCGTGCTTGAGGGTCAATGCACCTTCCTTAAGCGGCTGGCCGTTGATGGTATTAATGCTAGATGCTTCGGATGTGAACTGTAAAAAGCCAGCGTTCTTGATCCCGATATAAGCAACGAAAACACCGATCCCGCCGCCAATCGCGTGTTGAATGGCTTCCGGAATCGCAACGATAATCAATTTCCGAATCTTGGTGACCGTAATCAAAATGTTAATGACACCACAGATGAACACCAGTGCCAACGCTTCTTGCCAGCTAAAACCAAGCGCGAAGACAACTGTGTAAGTGAAGAAAGCATTGAGGCCCATGCCCGGTGCCAAAGCATACGGCACGTTAGCAAACAACCCCATAACCAAAGTACCGACCGCACTGGCAATGATCGTTGCTAAGAACACCGCCTGAGCCGGCATGCCGGTTTGTGACAAAACTTGCGGGTTAACGAATAAAATATATGACATTGCAAAAAAAGTTGTAAGCCCCGCCATGACTTCTGTCATCGGCGTGGTCTTATTCTGCTTTAAATGAAAAAAGTTTTCCATGACACGCTCCCCTAACTTGAATATGAAAAGTTTACCGAAGAATGTCGCAACTTGCAATAGAAAATACGTTTATTTTTCAAACAGTCGTGTTTAATGTTCGTGTTTTGCTAATTTTCACTGGCTATCGCACGTCTTTTCGGAAAGCGGTATAGTGGGACTAGTACTTTTGATTTCAGAAAAAGGGGGTATTTTTATGTGGCTGTGGTTACATCTGATTTCATGGGCCGTCTTGGCAGTTGCTGCCGGCATTGCGCTTTTTAGTCGTACTCGTCAATTTGTCATGTGGACGATGATTGCGCGAGTTTGTTACCTCGTCTCCATCATCAGCGGCGTGGTCTTAATGCGGTTTTCTTTCAACCGCAATCCCATGTTAACGGTCATCAAGATTCTGATTGCCATTGGCTTGATCGGTTTGCTCGAAATGGCGTTTGCCGACAAAAAGCAGCAGCATCTGAGTAAAATCATCATCTGGAGTGCCATTGCAGCGTTCGTGCTCGTCACGGTTGTCGGCTTTGCACTAGCACAATTTCGACCGTTTATTTAATGTCGCTCTGAGCTAATAGATCCCAAGAAAGGATTTTCCCGATGTCACGTATCAGTTTCCTGCTTGTTGGCTTGCTCAGTCTGCTGCATCTCACCATCATGGCTTTAGAAATGTTCGGCAAACCAACGAGTCAGGCGCAAAATCTGGCATTACCGCTTGACTTTGTTAAACAACCGCATGCACAAATGCTGTTGAAGAATCAGGGCATTTACAATGGTGCGCTGGCTGTTATCATGCCACTAAGTCTTTTGCTGTTAAATGGCCCGAATCAACTGATCACGCTTCGTTTACTAACCGGCTTTGTGGCCATTGTCGGCTTATACGGCGGTGCAACGATGAGTAAGAAAATTTACTTTGTTCAGGCTATTCCCGGCGCTTTTACTTGCTTGACGCTCTTCTTTCCCGAATAATGATACTTACCGACGCCACTCACCATTGACAACGGAGGTATGCTGATGGTTCTGATTTCTTTGCTCCTTGATTTGATTGCATTTGGTGGTTATTTTCTCGTGACCGCCAACCCAAACCCACCGATCTTCTTACTGCTTTCGATTGTGGAGAGTGTCATCGTTGTTCTTTTAATCGGTTTCACTTTCGCTTATCGTGGTCAACGACACTCCCGCTTTTTTGATGCGTCAACCGGAACGCGGCCATACACGGTCCGCTTCACGATCATCGTAGTATCCATGCTGGTCAACGCTGCGGCATTATTCATTTATGTCATGGCGCTGCTGGGTAATTCGATTTTTTAAAGTAAACATCAAAACGAGACGCCTCGTCAATTTGAGCGCGTCTCGTTTTTAATTTTCAGGGTTAGATAAAAAACTAGTGCATCTTCTTAAGCATAAAGAATTTAGTTTTTCGGAAATCATAAAATATTTTTGAAAACGCAAATAATTTTCCAGAACTAAGATACGAATCATCACGAACCACTAAACTCGGGCTGCCATCTGCTAGGTTAAAAAACTGCGCCGGTGTGCCGGTTATCATTTCACATTCAATGACAGAATCAATGAAACCTACTTTTAGTCCAGGTTTTTGATCAATAAAAGCAAATAACGAACCTTTTAGTGCGCTATCTGGAATTTCGCCTACCATTGATTTCAAGTAATAAGAATGTTCCACTAAAAAAGGTTCATCGTCCAATGTTCGCTGGCGAATAACTGAAATGAGTTCAGTATCTTGCGCCAACTTCTGGCTCTCAGGTACAAAAGCTGCCTTTGATAATGGCACAATTTGTTGACTAATGCCGGTTGTCTTAACAATTTTGCCTTGCCTTGCCATTTCTGCCGTCAGTCCAACATTGTTTTGAAGTGAAATTGCGCCTTCCACATGATGCGGGCGCGCAAAAGTACCACTGCCATGAGCTTGATAGATATAACCCAGGTTGGCAAGATTCTTCAATGCTTGCCGTAACGTATACCGCGTAACCTGATACTGTTTCATCAACTCCGGCTCAGTTGGAAGTTGTCCATCTGCGCCTTGGATCATGCCTTGTTGAATATCTTTCAGCAGCTGATTCACAAGTTCCTTTGTGCTGTAACTGCTTTCCCGTTGTGACAACTTTTCCACTCCTCTATATTCGTCACTCACACTCGTTCGTAAAGTCTTAGCCTGAATTATAACCCCATTTCAATAGATGAACTAGTCAATCCATTTAGTAGCATGTCATATTAAAAGACAATCACCTCAAAGTAGCAATAAAAAAGCCGCAAGAGTAAAAAATTCTCTTGGGCTTCTTTTTAGCTTAAACGTGGATCAGTATCACTGTTTATCTAGACAAGTTCAGGTGAGATCCTCACCATTGCTTTGGATGACCTTATGGAACCAGTCAAAAGAATCCTTCTTACTTCTGGCAAGTGTTCCTTTTCCCTGATCGTCTTTATCAACGTAAATGACGCCATATCGTTTCTCCATCTGGCCGGTTCCGGCTGATACAAGGTCAATAATCCCCCAAGGTGTATACCCCATAAGCTTGACCCCATCAACTTCAACAGCCAACTTCATCTGTTCAATATGCTGGCGTAAATAGTCAATGCGATAGTCATCATGGATACTGCCGTTTTCTTCAACTTTATCAAACGCGCCCAGGCCATTTTCCACGATGAATAACGGTACATCATAGCGATCACTGAACCAGTTAAGCGCATAACGAAGGCCAACCGGATCAATTTCCCAGCCCCAATCTGAGCGGTGTAATGTCGTATTTTTAATCTCCTGATTGGATCCCAATGTTATGAAATCAGTTGGTTCATCATCAGCAGCTTTAACAACATGAGATGCATAATACGAAAAACCAATGTAATCAACCTTACCAGCCAGTAGGACATCGCGATCCTCCAATGTAATATCCAAATTAAATTGGCGTCGGGCAAAATAGTGTTCTAAAAAGGCCGGATAGTGTCCTTTCACCTGAACATCCGCAAGATAATAATTTGTCTGCATCATTCGTTCAGCTTTAAAAACATCGTTGGGATTAGGAGTCGCGGGATAAACCGGCCCCATTGCAACCATGCAGCCAATCTTAAAGTCGGGGTTAATCATGTGCCCGATTTGGACAGCTAGTGCGCTGGCTACTGCCTCATAATGAGCCGCTTGAAACATAGCTTGCTCTTTGTTTTCGTCTGGCTGAATGATCAATCCTGAATTTGTAAATAACGACCATTCATTAAGCATCCCAACTTGATTATTGATTTCATTAAAGGTCATCCAATATTTAACTTTATCTTTATAGCGATCAAAGACAACCTTAGCGAATTTAACAAAAAAGCCGATAAGTTTACGATTGCGCCAGCCACCATAAGCCTGAACCAAATGATAAGGCATTTCAAAATGCGACAACGTAATCACAGGCTCAATATGATGGGCAAGCAAATCATCAAATAAGTCATCATAAAACTGCAAGCCTTTCTCATTTGGTTGTTCTTCATCGCCTTTAGGAAAAATCCGGCTCCAGGCAATACTCGTCCGGAAACACTTAAGCCCCAGTTCCGAGAAAAGCTCGACATCATCTTTATAGTGGTGATAAAAATCAATGGCATCGTGGTTCGGATAGTTTTCACCCGGTTGAACGCCATCTGTAATTCGACGTTTGGTTTGATTATCTCCAGCGGTCATAACATCGGCAATACTGATTCCTTTTCCATCAGCTGACCATCCGCCCTCAAATTGATGAGCAGCAACAGCGCCGCCCCATAAAAAATCTTTAGGAAATGCTGACAACTTTTTTCCTCCTTTTAAATCATCTAAATCACCGTTAACAAAACCTTAGGCAGCCGCTTCTTGTGCGCCTTTGGTTTGCTCATCTTGATACAGCTTGCCATCGTAAAACTTAATAAATGGGAACCAGATCAAGAAGGCAACGAATGCGCAAACAAAGGCTAGAACGATTGCCCGCCAGTCTCCCGCCGTGCCAATAAAACCAGACAAACCAAGTGGTGTTGGCCACGCGGGCTGTGCAATCATCGGTTTCACCATGTGTAAGTCAATGGCAAAATATGCAATGGTCATCGAAGCCATTGGTGCTAAGAAGAATGGGATGGCAGTGTATGGGTTGTAAACAATCGGCATCCCGAATAAAATCGGTTCATTAATATTAAAGAAAGCAGGTACGATAGAAGCTTTACCCAGAGCACCAAGCTGAGCAGATTTTGCAAAGAATGCAATGAAGATAACCATGCCTAATGTGGCACCGGAACCACCAATTGTGACAAAACAGTTATTGAATTCACCAGCAAATGGAATATTGGCGCCCTTTTGATTCAGTTGCATGTTGGAAAGTACAATCGGCGTTAAGAAGGAGGTCACAATCGTTGCCCCGTGAATGCCGACAATCCATAAAGCATGCATGATAAAGTACACAACAAGTAATCCTAGCCACGTGCTCGTCAGATTAGTCACAAAGCCAAATGGGATCGCCACAATTTTGTAAATGTCGGTATTGAAGATCATCAAGATACCGTTGATTACAATGACAGTTAGTGCAATTGCTGCAGTTGGAATCAATGCCGTAAATGATCGAGAAACTCCTGCTGGTACGGTGTCTGGCATCTTGACAACAATATTCTTTTTAACAAACCATGCGTATAGTTTTACCGCAATAATGGACATAATGATGGCTGTAAAGATACCAGTAGTTCCTAGACGTGTGACGCCACCGGCAATGGCATATCCGTCAACAATCTTGCTGTCCTTAGTTATCTCGGTGATTAAAGTTGCCGTCCCACCCTTGAAGACCAATTCCGGAACGCACATGAAGAATGCCATCATCGAAAGCAGAGCGCCATTAAGCGGATTCACATCAATCTTCTCTTCCTGTGCTTGAATCCGCGTATACTCATAGCCAAATACTAAACAAAAGTAAAGGGACAAGATTCCCATCGTTGCGCCGTTTGCTAACATGTAGAGGTTTGAAATCTTGTCAAATGAGTTCTTCCACAGCCCTGTCAATATTGGAAAACTCTGTGGTAACACATTAATAATCAAGAACATAGAACCGACAATCGTAAACGGAATGGATGCCATCCCTGCTGCCATCACGCCACGCACAATTCTAAACGAGGCCAGCTTCCCCATTGGCCCCATCAGGTGAGCGTTCATAAACTTAAATAGTTTGTTATTACTCGAATCCATAATTTAATCTCCTCGTTTCAACTTATTGAAGACTTTGGGCAAATTGACGTATTCGCTTTAAATAGCGATCACGATTTGTTTCGATTAAATGAACCCGAGCCAAAATATAAAAACAAATACCCAGACCAATTAATAAAACTGTGGTGATCAGCGAAATTCCTTTTTGCCCGAAAAACGGGAAAATGCTTGCCCCATGACCGGTCACAATGACAACCAGTGCCAAAAAGTTACTCAGAAGTTGTCCTGCATATCCGACTTTAGTTACCGGTAGCTTATTATCCCGGCGCCAGTATTTACTAACTTGTTCAACTGCAACCGCTGCGGTCGTGAGGATCAAAGTGAAAGGCCACCACTTTGCAAGTCCTACAGCACTAAAGCTCAAAAAGAACCAGTATAAATTAGCAAAAAAGAAAGCCGCGGTCGTATATCGAATCAATAGATAGCGATTAAAAAACATACTGGTTAGACTCAGCTCTTGGCGGCCTTTGTCATACTTCGACTCGCTCGGTTTTGGCACGACTTTCACACTCCCTTAATTAATTCGACTCCTGTGAAATCTTCCGGTAAAGATCAACGACTTCGCCTGCCAAATCGCGAAAAGTGATGGCATTCATCACATGGTCTTGCCCGTGTACCATTAGTAACGAAACGGGTTGATGATGGCCTTGTGCCTCATCTGTCAACATCCCGGTTTGTGCATTGTGCGCATCGGCCAAGAATTTGTCTGCTTCTTTTAGTTTGGTGTCCGCTGTCTTAAAGTCACCAACTTTTGCGGCTTTAATTGCCTCAAATGCCGATCCCTTTACATTACCGCCAGCCATGATCAGTTGCATCACCATCAACTGTTGTTTTTCGTCCATGAGAGCCTCCTACTTTTTGTCGATTAAATCGAGCGCCGCTTTAAGGACTTTATCACCCTTCATCAACCCGTAATCCTGCATGTTAATAACTTCGACCGGAATACTCAGGTCCTTCTTGAACTCGCCCTCTAAATACCGCACTTGTGGACCGAGCATTAACACATCCGGATTTTCGGAATCTAATTTGTCGTGGGCATCAGCTGTTGACGTTGCGAAAATTTTTGCGTCAACACCTTCTTTGGCAGCCGCATCCTCCATCTTTTTAACTAACATACTGGTTGACATACCAGCAGCACAAACAAGCATGATTGTCTTCTTAGCCATAAAAAATTACCTCACTTTGCATTTCGAATAAAGGGTTACATTCCAACTGTAGACGCGCGTCAGATTAAATATTCATTCGAACGACTATTCATTCGAACGACTTTATATTAGCAGATTATCCAGATGTTGTAAACGGTTTCTTTGTAAATTGATTTTCCCCTCTTAGCGCCACGCTAAGATCCTACGTAAATTTAGGACAAGTTAGTCATAGAATGAATTTTTGCACATAAAAAAAGCGCCCCGAAAAACAGAGCGCCTGCTACTTATTTTTGCAGATTAAATTATTTCGCCGGTGCTGTCACTTCAGTATTCGTCTCTCCCTTTGTCAAAAAGTCGACTAAATTCTGCAGTGAGAAGTAAACCATGTTGTGCACGGCGGTTTCTGTGTAGTACGCAATATGCGGGCTGAGAACAACATTTGGCATCGCGAGCAGTTCATCCCATAACGGATCCTTGAAGCTACCGTGTTTGGCGAGGTTCAACAGATCTTCGGTTTCGTATTCGTACGTATCGATTCCGACGCCGGCCAGTTTACCGGACTTCAGGTTGCTGAGCATCGCCTGGGTATCAATCAGGTTCGGCCGCGCGGTGTTAATTACGATCGCGCCTGGCTTCATAAGATCAAACGCGGCCTCGTTGATAATGTGGGTATTTTGTTTAATGCCCGGAACGTGAAGATCAATGATGTCACTTTGTTTGAATAGTTCTTCCAAGCTGACATATTCAAAGTCCGGATGATCGCCTTTCATCGGATATGGATCGTAAGCAATCACTTTGGCACCAAAACCTTTGAAGAGCTTGATGGCAACGCGGCCAATGTGTCCGGTCCCCATCACGCCGACTGTTTGCTGACCAAGTTCTTTGCCGATGAAGGTGCTGGCTTTTTCGTAGTCGCCTGCATGTAGCTGTGCTTGAACCTTTCCCATGTTGCGAAGTAGATATAACGTATCGGTTAGCGCAAATTCAGCAATGGCAGCCGGTGAATACGCCGGAACATTACTTAAGCGAATGCCGTATTTTTTCATCGCCGTCATATCGATATTGTCGGTTCCGACATTGCGGATGGTGAGAAACTTGATGCCATATTCGTGCATTTTTTCAAACACACCAGCTGCGTATGGCGTCGTTTGTAGTGAGTTAATGCCGTCAAATCCCTTTGCCCATTCAACGGTATGCTCATCAAGAAATTCCGTATGATATTCCAGCGTGTTGCCGGTTTCCTTAGCCCACTGTTTGAAATATTGGATCTCATCCACGCGTGCACCATATGCAATAATCTTCATATTCTCAATATCTCCTTGATTTCGATTTGTCCATTCATCAGTATACAAGATTATGCTCGTAAAATAGAACGTTTAACCGCTACCTTTTGAAAAACTTACTGCTGATTAAAAGGTTGGATGCTGCCCTTGTTCCAAAGCTAACAATTTGCGTTTCAACGTTAAGCCACCGCGAAACCCGCCTAGTCCGCCATCTGTGCGTAATACGCGGTGACAGGGAATCGCCATCATTAATGGATTCCGCCCGACCGCATTGCCGATTGCCTGAAAAGCACGTGGCCGATCAACTGCTACGGCAACTTGTTTGTAAGTTCGGGTTTCACCATATGGAATTGTCATCAAATAACGCCATACCGCCACTTGCAGTTTTGTGCCATGAAAGACTAACGGCACCGCGATCTCTCGACTGTCACCGCTTAAATAATCATAAATTGCATTGCGAAAAGGCAACATCTCCTCGCGATCAAATACCAGTGGCCCTTTGATATAACGCGTTGCTTCGCTTAGTTTGGCATCCGGCGATCCGACAAAAGCAAGCTTACCTTGATCGACCACAATCAAGTAATTGTGCTCAGGCATGTTTAGCCATGTATATTGCATAGAAAAATCCTTTCCACTAAAAAATCGCCCACTCAGAAAAAATATTATCGCGAATCTCGTTGCTATCAGTGATGCCAGCCTATCCACCTAATCGCTAAGCCATGACAAATATGTCTGGGATCAGTATACTGTTCAGCAAACAACGACCCATCGACCCGCAGCGTAAAACCCGACTTACACGTACCAAAAAGGAGAGACTTACTTTGGTCAAAATCCTAGTGGTTGAAGATGACCGCAACTTTAACGACCTGATTGCAACCATCTTACGGCAGAATGGTTACACTGTTCAAGGTGCCGAAAATCCACCGGCAGCCTATGATTTACTGCAATCCGAACAATTCGATCTCGTCTTATCAGACATCATGATGCCTCAGGTAGACGGTTATCAATTTGCACAAGAACTGCGCCGAACCGATCCAAGCATCCCCATCCTCTTCATAACGGCGCGAGATGATATTGCGTCCAAAGAAAAGGGTTTTAATAGCGGCATTGATGATTATATGGTTAAGCCGATTAACTTCAATGAATTGCTATTACGAATCAAAGCTTTGTTACGCCGCGCAAAAATTACGGCCGACAACTTGTTGATCGTTGGCAATCTCACTCTCAACAACGAGGCGATTACTGCACAAGTCAATCATCAAACGGTTGATGTCACAGTTCGGGAATTCCAGATCCTTTATAAATTGCTTTCATATCCTGATCACGCTTTTTCCCGAGCCGAACTTATCAACGAGTTCTGGGACCTTGCCAGTGATACCAGCATGCGCGCGGTAGATGTATACATTACAAAACTACGCGAGAAATTCAAAGCAGCAGATGGCTTTACGATCAAGACCATTCATGGATTAGGTTACAAGGCGGTGTTAACCTTATGAAATCAGTAAATGAGCAAGCCGTTCAACCACAAGTAAAGCAACACTTTTCATGGTTTCAATTCTTTGGCTCCTTCTTTACCTTGAGCATTCTAGCAGCCTTACCGGGAATACTTTATGGTAATAATTGGCATCTAGTGTTGACCCCGTTATTAGGCTGGTATCTGCTTTACTGGGCGTTGGTCGCTGCCGGCTTCTCCGCATTCACCGCCTGGCAGAAATACCGCGCTTTTGACAAGCCACTTAAAGCTTTGAGCGATGCCGCTGAACAAGTAGCAAATGGTAACTTTGATGTTTATTTACAACCGGTTCATGCACCCCAGAATTACGACTACCTAGACGCGATGTTTGCTAACTTCAATATTATGGTCGCCGAACTGGGCTCCACCGAAACCCTGCGTAGTGACTTTGTTGCCAATGTGTCACATGAGTTCAAACGACCGTTGGCAAATATTCAAGGTTATGCCCAAGCATTACAACAGTCAGGGCTTGACCGGAAAACACAGCAACTTTATTTGACCACCATTAGTGACTCGGTCGCCCATTTAGCAACGCTTGTCACGAATATTCTAAAGCTTAACAAACTACAAACCCAAGTCACGGCACCTGATTACCAAAAATTCGATCTCAGTGCGCAACTGACGCGCTGCTTACTGGATGATGCCAATGCGATTGATGCTAAACAGTTACATCTAACAATTGATTTACCCGACTCACTGCCAATTATCAGTAATCCCCAACTCCTCGAGATCGTTTGGCACAATCTCATCGGCAATGCAATTAAATTCGCACCGCCACGTGGTCACCTGTCGATTCTCGCAAAAGCTGACGATACCACGCTACGTGTCCATATTCACGACGATGGTCAGGGAATTGACGAAAATACGCAGGCACATATTTTCGACAAGTTTTACCAAGGCGATACATCACATGCAAGTGCAGGAAATGGCCTTGGGCTCGCCATTGTGGCGCAGGTTATTCGCTTGCTTAATGCAAAAATCAGTGTCCAAAGTAACCCTCACCAAGGTACTACCTTCACCGTATCTCTTCCGCAAAGTGAAAATTAACAATTCAGCAACATTTCATGAATAATTCAAAAACACGCCCTCCGTATGCTTAAACCATGAGCAGTCGTTAGCCACCCGAAATCGGCTTGGCAAACGCCTATAACAAGATATGGAGGGTTTCTCTTTATGCAAAAAAACAGTTTTATCGCCTATGAATATTTGACCCAGACGGTTTCTCCCAGTATGCAAGCCACCTATGTAGACGGTTATGCAAACTTCGGCTGGCAATTACAGGAGTCAAAAGAAGGACTGCACGGTGTCACTTTAGCATTCAAGCGCGATCGCTCCATTACCCACAAAAGCGAACTTAATCGGATACAGAAGCAATTTGAACAACAAATGGCTCATGTTGTGCGCTTGGAAAAATCGAAACAATCAAGTGCAACCTCACTGAGCCTGTTGATCGGCATCGTTGGCACAGTATTCATGGCTGGCTCGGTTTTTGCCTGGGAGGCCGCATTGATTTTGCTATCGGTTATGTTAGCTATTCCCGGTTTTCTTGCCTGGGGAAGTGCCTATTTTGCTTACCGCTGGTGGCAGGCCCGCCGTTCGGCAAGAATTGATCCTCTGATTGATCAACAATTTGATGCCATTGCCGAGACAAGCAAGGCCGCTTTTTTACTGCTGAACTAATAATGCGCCCTCCAGATTCCTTTTTGATCGTCACACTAATATTCAGATTAGAGGCTAAAAAGAATGAAACAATCTGCACCCAAGAACCGAAATTTGATTTTTGCTGTATTATTGACAGGTACCCTGATTTCGTCTTTACTGCAAACTGCGCTGACAACCGCATTACCCGATATCATCAAGACTTTCGGCGTAACTGCTAACGCCGGCCAGTGGCTCACCAGCGGCTTTTCCTTGGCCATGGGGATTATGATTCCTGCAACGGCATTTCTGATCAAAAGAATTCCGACCAAGGCCTTGTTCATCGCCAGCATGCTCTTGTTTGCTGGCGGTTCACTGCTGGCTGCACTTGCACCAACTTTTGCCATTTTATTGGCAGGCCGAATTATTCAATCACTCGGAACCGGTATCCTGCTGTCGTTAACGCAAGTCGTCATTTTAACTATTTTCCCCGTTTCGAAACAAGGTGGCATTATGGGCATTTACGGCTTGGCTGCCAGTGCCGCCCCGATTATTGCGCCGACGATTACCGGCCTCTTAATCGATTACATGAGCTGGCGGGTCATATTCTGGGTCGGCGTCATCGTTGCCGTAGCGGATATTATTTTTGCTTTAATCGTTATCAAAGATGTCTTGCCGACCGAAAAGCTGCAATTTGACTGGCAGTCTTTCTTGCTCATCAGTATCGCCTTTACCGGTATTACCGTTGGCTTCGGTAATCTTGGTACCGCACCGTTTCTGAGTTTGGCAATTGCCGCGCCGCTAGCGATAGCAGTTGTGGCCGGGATGGCATTTATCTACCGTGCCTTGCATGTTGATCAACCATTACTTGATTTACACGTCTTTAAAGATCCGGTCTTCCGGACTGCAGTGATTCTAAGCGCGTTAATGTATGCCGTTCTCATGGCGGTTTCCACAGTTTTTCCCATCTACGCACAAACCGTCCATCACCTCTCCGCCACCATGTCTGGCCTGATCATGATGCCCGGTTCGCTTGCCATGGCAATTATGAGCCCGATCACCGGCCGATTATACGATCGTTACGGCATCCGCCCGCTTGCAATTATCGGCGTTCTGCTAGTCCTAATTAGCAGTCTCGGCACCAGCTTTTTGACGACTTCAACTTCAATCATCTATCTGACCGTTGTATGGGCCATGCGAAGTATCGGCTTATCCTGCTTAATGATGCCACTGGTCACCTGGAGTGTCACCCAGCTAACCGGCAAAGCTATTGCCTCGGCATCTGCCGTTTTGACCACCTTACGAACCGTTGCTGGAGCAGTCGGGACATCGGTTAGCGTAGCGTTAATGTCGTTTATCGCCAATCGCGGTGCAGCACAGCAAACTGTGGTGGCATCGGTTGGTGGCGTGAATGCTACTTTTATTAGTATGTCGATCATCGTCGTCTTGATGCTGATCATCATTCTAAAAAGTGTTAAATCTTCTAAAACGCCAGAAGTGGTTGTCGCTGAAGACCAAAAACATTAGTTAATTGGAGGGTTACCATGCAGCGATTACGCCGGTTGTTTCATCGTCATGCCAGTACCCCGGCGGATCGAACCGCACTCATGGGAACTTTGGCTGCGGGTATTAATTTTATTCTTGCACTCGTCAAGTTGGGATTGGGTCTGGTCACCGGTTCTTTATGGCTATTATTGTTTGGCGGCTATTACCTCATCTTATCGCTTGCTCGCTCAAGTTTTCTACACCACTATTCGCGATCTCGTCAATATGATGAGCTACCTGAAACCAAGGTATTTGTTCAAACCGCTGGCCTCGCTTATGTTGTTTTAGGACTGGCCTTTACGATCTGTGCATTCATCATGTATCACGATGGCTATCAGGCACGGTTTGGTAAAATAACCGCCATTACAGTTGCAACCATTGGCTTTTACAAGCTTACCATGGCAATCATCGGCTTCTTACGAGTCCGGCGGCTTCACCATGGCGCGTTATTTTTCCTAAAAACATTTAATCTGGCAGATGGCGCCATGGCCATTGTCTTGACGCAATATGCGTTGTTGTCAGCTCAACAGGAAATGGCGAATCAGGTAACCGGCATTTTCGGAATGGGCGTTGGCAGCTTACTGGTTTTGATCGGTTTGGGAGCATTGATCAGTACCAGATTCACTGATCAAACGCATGATTGATTATCACAATCATGCTGGGTATCACTTAACCGTAAAGCATACAAATAAACAGGTATTGACGGTTGCGCAATGCATCGCCAATACCTGTTTTAGTTTGGTTATTTGTTTGGTTCAGGGTTGCAGTTTATCTCTTGAAAGCAGGAAATAGGATTGCTACAAGCAGACTACCTAACGCAACTAGCCCACCAACAATGTGTTTAGACTGAAGACTATTCGCTCTTTTTTTCACAACAAAAACCTCTTTCTATCTCAAACGGCGACAACTACCCAACGATCTGCCGGGATTATTAAGTATTTAGAACAACTTCATACACCAATACATTGAAACCCACATGCCAGCTTCGAAGATCACGGCGGCTATTATGGTAAAAAGTCCCGTCAACAGCATCGTGACCACGCGTTTTCTTTGCTTCATTCTGAATGTCTCCCTTAATTGGTGGAACCTAGACGAAACCATTTCTTGCCTGCATAAATCACAACAAACGCAAGCACAATACCCCCAACAATTGCCGGTACAATTTGGCTACCAAACAACTGCGGACCTTCATACAGCAACTGATCAGCAGCCTGAGCACCTAAAGCGCCAAAAGTGATGCCAAGCGTGTTCGTGACGATGCCGCGGGTTTTCGTCGCTGGCCTGTTAATGCGATTAGCGACTATTGCGACAACAATCCCCCCTACAATCCCGATCATCATATTCAATCCAGTGGCGATAGTCGTTCACCTCCATTTCTCATTGGTTATCACTAAATATGCCAAGCCATTGTTTATAAGTTGCTAATGAAATGTTGCTATGATGTTAATTTGAAACTTTGGATGGCAGCTGGTCCGACTCGCTCAAATTTGGTAAATATCAGCGCCTAACCGTATTAGCCACGGATGTTAATTTTTGCTACAATTCAACGCGTCCTGATAGCGGTTGCGCCTTGATTGTGCTACACTTTAGTTTCTATCAAACTCGGATAATACGCGGAGGTACTATCACATGAAAATTGTCGTTTTAGCAGGCGGCCGGAGCACGGAACGCAATGTGTCGATTTCCAGCGGCTACCGGATCACGAACGCCTTGCGACAAAAAGGGCAACAGGCCACCTTCATTGACCTGTTTCTTGGCTACGACCTTGAGGGAAAAACGGTTGACCAAGTGTTTGACGATGCCAACACCAGTAAGGATCTGAAAATTTCAGATGCCATTCTGACTGACGCCGACATCAACAAGTTACGGACAGACGGCAGCACGCAACTGTTTGGTCCTAACGTTTTGGCGATCTGCAAGGCTGCAGATATTGTGTTCTTGGCACTGCATGGTGGTGATGGCGAAAATGGTAAGGTTCAGGCAACGTTGGATCTGAACAACGTCAAATATACCGGTTCCGGTCCGCTGGCTTCCGGCATTACCATGAACAAGGTCTTCAGCAAAGAAGTTATGTTATACCACGGCATCCAGACTGCGGCGTTCAAAGAATTCAAACGCAATCAAAATGGTAAACATACGGTACCGTTTGACTTTCCGGTTGTCGTTAAGCCTACATCAGGCGGCTCTAGTGTTGGCACGCACATTGCGCACAATCAAGAGGAACTGGAAAATGGCATTGCAGATGTTTTCCGGTTCGATAACAGCGCGATTGTCGAAGAATTCACCCCTGGCCGCGAATTTTCTTTAGGCGTTGTCAATGGCCGGGCGTTTTCTGCCATTGAGATTAAAGTGCATTCCGGTTGGTACGACTTCAAGCACAAATTCCAAGCGGGCTACACCGACTTCATCACGCCGCCTAAGAATCTGGATGAATCAGTTCATCAAGCAATGAAGGATGTCTCGTTACAAACCATGGACGTTTTGGGATTGCAAAACTATGGGCGGATTGACTTCTTTGCCAACGATAAGGGCGTCTGGGTGATCGAAGCCAACAACCTGCCTGGCATGACACCACTTTCGCTCTTACCACAGGAAGCCGAAGCAGATGGCGTAGAATATGGCGATCTCGTTATGGACATTATCAACGGTAAACTGAAACTTTACGCAGAAGGCATGACGGAAGCCGGCATTATGACCACAGCCAATCACTAGAACAAGTAAACGAAAAGCGTTGCGACTGTCAGCTTTCATCTGACAATTGCAACGCTTTTTCTATGTAGGTGTGTGGTCAGGGCGGTTATGGCACGAAGATCCGTTACCCACATAAAAGAAATATGATGCCTAATGCCAACATTGTGACTTAGGGAACTCAATGGTATCGCCGACCTCCACCGGTTCCGTAATCAGTAGGCTCAGGCACGGCTGATTGTTACTATGATGCGGATGGCGGGCCTTTTCAAGCGCACACACCTTGCCGACTGTTGCGCCATTCAGCCGAACGGGATCACCGGCTCGAATGCGCTCAATCGGCGGAGCAATCGTAATTACAGTACCGCGGCCGGCAATGGTTGCAGCAGTTTGAATGGTGTACATGGCTCAATCCTCCATTAAATCCTGGCAAAAATGGTCAATTTACTTTTTTAAAATCAGTTCATTCAATCCTCTATTCGATCGTACCAGCTTACCGGCTTGGAAAACAAGCAACTGGTTCACAGTTTGAATATCGGCATCGGTCAGAAGCACGGCAAGCTTTCAAAAAATGATACAAGACAAAGGTTAGTTTAAACGATACACTAAAAAGAAAGCTATCCACGAAAATCAATTTTTCACACTAGAAAGTAGGGATACCCTTGAAAAAACCACAGACTTTAAAACCGCATGATCAAGTCGCTATTGTCAGTCTCAGTGCCGGCACACTTGGCGAGGCGTTTGCTGCCCATCAACGAAAACTTGGCATTAAGCGTTTGGAGGATATGGGGCTGACACCTCGGTTTATGCCAAATGCTTTACGCGGACGCGATTATTTAAACGCACACCCGGAAGCCAGAGCCGCAGATTTAAAAACAGCGATGACCGATCCCGACATTAAGGGCATCATTTGTGCCATCGGTGGCGATGATACTTACCGCATTGTTCCTTACCTACTTGACGATCCGACATTTATCAAGTCTGTTCAAACCCAGCCTAAAATTTTTACCGGCTTTTCCGACACCACCATTGACCATCTCATGTTTTATCAGCTAGGCATGACCACTTTTTACGGACCGAACTTCTTGAACGACTTGGCTGAGCTGGATACGCACTTATTGCCATATACTGCTGCCAGCTTCCGGCACTATTTCGAGAATCCGGCAACGACTGCCATCACTTCCAGTCCAACTTGGTACGAAGAGCGGATCGACTTTTCCGCGGATCAATTAGGGGTGCCGCGGAAAGCGCATCCGGAGCAGCATGGCTATTTAGCGCTGCGTGGGCATGGTCAGGTTACCGGAACATTGCTAGGCGGCTGTTTGGATAGCCTTCACGACTTGCTCTACCCGGTGCGTTACGACGATGAGCCGCAAGTTGCCAAAAAGTATCACCTCTTCCCGCAAGATTGGACTGACAAGATTCTCTTCATCGAGACTTCAGAAGATAAAATTTCACCTGCCACCTATCGTGAGTACCTAGGGCATCTGGCTGATCACGGTGTCTTGCAACAAGTGAAGGCCATCTTAGTGGGTAAGCCTCAAAACGAAACCTATTTTGCGGATTATCAGCAGGTGCTCTTGGATGTCACGCAACCTTATCAAACGCCCATTCTCTACAACTTAAACTTCGGCCACGCTTATCCCCGCACCCTTTTGCCATATGGTTTGCAGGCAACCATCGACTTTGATCACCGCCAGCTAACCGTTGACGAGCCTTACTTTAGCAACCCTCTGTAAATTTCGTATCGGCAGCTTAAATGTTACGTACAGGTACCGTAAATCCGGCCATTTTCTGTAAACTATGTGCTATTTTCAAAGTACATGGGAGGGAAAAGATATGGACCAAACGCAAAAATTAAACGCTCCGATCCGCAAACATATTTTTCTGATTGTTGCTGGTATCTTACTTTTATTGTTGGCTGCAGCTGCTGGCTTTGATTGGCAGATTTCTCAAACGATCGGTAACATGAACGATCCGTTTGCCACCCTTTTTCAAGACGTTGGCCTCTGGACTGCGCCACTGATTATTATGTTGAGTTGTAATGTTGTTTGTCACTATGCGCTGCGATCATCGCAACTCGCATGGTACATTCGCGGCTTGATGGTGATCGGTAGTGTCATCTATGCCGGCTGGGAACTGTGGGCTGGTTATCTGAAATACGCGATGACGATGGTGATCACTTCAATCAACGACATCAACGCCGGCAAGCCAATGGGAATGGCCAATTCTGATGGCAGCAAGCTGGCTCTTCCGGGTGGGCTAAGCGTCATCTTGTTCCTAGTGCTCTACGTTGCTGTGTTTGCTGGCAGTCAATACTGGCTTTCACGTAAAAGCGACGAACAGCTTCATTACTTATTAAAAGTGGCGGTAGTTGCCACTTTGGTTTGCATCATGTCCGACCAAATTGTGAACGCCATGAAAACCTTCTGGGGTCGTTTCCGCCCTTACGAATTAAATGGTAACCCGGCTCACTTCACCAGCTGGTTCCAGCCAAATGGTGCTAACGGTCACATGAGTTTTCCGTCCGGCCATACCCAAACCGCGGCGACCATCCTCACGTTGACTTGGTTCGTTGATCGTGACCAGCCGAAGCGTCAACGGTTAGTCTTCTGGCTCACTTTCGCTTACGGTGCTTTGATGGCTTATACGCGGGTCCGGATTCTCGCGCATTTCACCGGTGATGTGACCATGAGTCTGATTCTCACCTGGTCAATGATCTTGATTCTGGGTGCGGTGGCGCAATTGCCATTGGTTGACTGGGAAGCGTTGACAATGCGTTCAAAATCAAAGAAGCTTGATACAGAGCCGGCCGCTTGAAGTTTACTTTATCAGCGTCGGTGGGTGAAACTTAGTGATATGTTTAACCGCAGCCGTTTTTGAGATGGCTGCGGTTTTTTGGTGTTGTGACATTGTGGGTGGAGACTGGAATGCGTTCTATTTGGGAGCTTTGTTTGCCTTTGCGTTCTATAACGCGCTCCCCGGCGCAGAAGTCTGCGTGTAAGGACCTCAGGCGCAATTGCCAAAGCCCGGCCATCACGCCTGAGGTCCTTACACTCCGACTTCTAACCGCGCCGGCTCGCGCTCATAAAAAAATGGCGAGCCGCTTCGACCTTCTGAACGCATACGCGCCGATCGTTACGAACTCACCGTGGTTTGGCACCGAATGGAGTATAGCATGAAATGTGCGGTGATCACAAGCATGATGATTTACTTGTCAAACATTATGGTGATTAGTGCAAGAACAGAAACTGCTAACAAATCGCCATTTATTTTAATTTTTTGCTTTGGTCATCGGTTTTCACCAGCCACCGAATGCAAAATTCCCCGGGTAATAGTCCTGTCTCGAATAACGCGCGCTGCGGATCTTCTCCTTGCCTTGCTGTTTCTGACCTCCTCTGCCACAATCAAACCAAGCGAGGTGGTTATCTTGAACTTTTCAAAACAGCTTCAGCAGATTCGCATCGCACACAGCATGACGCAAGCTGACTTGGCACAACAATTACACGTTTCGCGGCACACGGTATCTAACTGGGAAAATGAACGCAACTTACCGGACTTAGAAACAGTGACTCAAATTGCCCGGATCTTTTCGGTGTCGCTTGATACCCTGATCCTCGACGATTCTGAGTTAAACGAAAAACTTATTAAGGATAGTAAAGTGAGCCGACATCAGCTCGTTATGGCTGTTTTGACAACTGCTGATGCCATGATGGCTGGTATGGCGGCAACGACTATGTTTGGCTTTTTCCCGCGATGGCTTGCAGAGCTCATATGGTGGGTATTCGTTGCTGTCCAATTTAGTTTCAGCTATGCGATAACGCCAAAATCGGTGGATATTTTTGCCGACTGGTCTGTTAGAAGTCGCCGTTTCATGGGTGTCGGTTTCTCTGCACTAGGATTGCTCAATTTACTAACAGGACTCGTCCTCGTCTGGTTTAACGGCATAGACCTTCAATTAATCTTGATCATCATCGCCGGCGCAGGCTTGCTTATCCTAACAAAGCCCATCTGGCCAAAACGCCAGCCTGCAAAATGACTGCGCAAACTTTTCACTTTCGGTAGACCTTTTCCGTCGTCCATTCACCATCCATCTTCTCGAGTGTCACGACGACCTCCTTAGACGGATGGTAATGCTGCTCAATCCGATTTCGCGGGATCACTAGAGCGGCTGTAAAATTCTTGGATGGATTTATGAATCCCATTTGAGTATAGCCGCGATCCTTTAACCGAAAACGATAACCGCTTAAAGCCGCCTGTTCGCCGATCTGTATTGGTCCGGAATAACGATAAACTAAGCCGTCTAACTTAAAGTAGCGCGCATTGTCATCACGCCCAAGATAGACCACTGATGCTATAACTCGGTGACGCGTATACATGGGTAAGCTTGTAAGCGCCGGGTAATCATTTAATGCCCGATACCCTTTAACTTCACTTTCCGGGACGGAGACATAAGTAAATAGAGCCGCTTTCTTAGTGCGGATCTGCGGTGTGATTTTTGCGGCCCATTGATTAAATTGGTAATTAGCCGCATTGTCCCTTTCGCAACCAGCTGTAAACCGTCAAACTCATGCAAATAAGGATAGCAGGTACGATAATCCGCCGCTTCCAGGGATTGGGTACATAAAAAGAAACGAGTAGGAGGCAGAAGATAATGAATAAAATGACAATAATCGCAACAATCAGCCACCCGTTATTCCATTGCTCCGCTGTTTGCCATTGTTTAACAGTAAATACACCAGCTATCATGGCACACCTCCAATCACGCTAGCCTAACCGTCAGCAAGAACTTGCCTTGGATTCTACACGCGAATGGGCGGAATGAAAAGTCTCCGATTACTATTTATATTCAGTCTCTAGAAAACAAAAACGACCGTCTGATCTCCAGACGATCGCTCCTATTATCTTTTTCCATGCCACTTTGATCAACCCTACTTATCGCGGCGATTGGCCACCTGATTCAGGCTGAACGTAATATGTTTCTTGCGGTGGATGATTTCTTCCTGCCGTCCGTGGACCATTGGCCGCTTGTTGGGATTTCCAAGGTAACCGCAGAGCCGCTTGACGACATCGCAGGTAGCCGGGTCGTGGTTGCCGCATTCCGGGCATTCATATCCCTTGGCTGTCGCTGTGAACTCGCCTTTAAAACCGCATTTGAAGCATTGATCAATCGGGGTGTTGGTGCCAAGATAACCGATTTTATCGTATGCATAGTCCCACACCGCTTCCAGTGCCTTAGGATTTTGCTTCAGGTTCGGGTATTCGCAATAGTGGATGAAGCCACCGGCACTGTATTGCGGATAGTCCTTTTCAAAGTCGAGCTTTTCAAATGGTGTGGGTGACTTGCGGACGTCATAGTGGAAACTGTTGGTGTAGTATTCCTTGTCGGTGATGTCCTTGACGATGCCGAACTTCTTAGTGTCTTCGCGGCAGAAGGTGTCAGTCAGTGATTCGCTTGGAGTGCCGTAAACCGAGAAGTGATAGCCGTATTGTTTCTCCCAGGCCTTGCAATGATCATCCAGCGCCTTCACAATCGAAACGGAAAAGGCCTTGGCATCAGGATTCTTCTCCCATGCGGAGCCATAGAAAACCGTTCCGACCTCATACAGACCGATGTAGCCAAGTGATACGGTGGCGCGACCATTTTTGAAAAGATCGTCAATGCTATCGGTATCGGCTAAGCGGTGGCCAAATGCACCATACTTGTAAAGAATCGGGGCACTTTCCGGCGTGGCTTGTTTGGTTCGTTCAATCTTGTAAAGCAAACCTTCCTTGCAGATGCGCATCCGTTCTTCAAAAATCTTCCAAAACTTATCTTTATCGCCTTTGGACTCCATAGCAATCCGCGGTAGGTTAACCGTAATAACGCCGAGATTCATGCGCCCGGCATTGACTTCCTTACCTGTTTTCGGATCAGTCCAGCCTTGCAGGAAACTGCGACAACCCATCGGCGCTTTGAAAGAGCCAGTCAGCCGCTTGATTGTGTCATAGGAAACCACATCAGGATACATCCGCTTGGTGGCGCACTCAATCGCCAACTGTTTGATGTCGTAGTTCGGGTCTTCCGAATTAAGGTTCAAGCCGCGTTTTAACGTGAAGACAAGTTTCGGGAAAATCGCTGTCCGGCGTTCCTTGCCCAGACCCAGAATTCGGATTTTCAAAATATCCTTTTGAATTTCACGTTCAATCCAGCTAGTGCCAAGACCAAAGCCCACGGTCACAAACGGGGTCTGTCCTTGCGTTGAATAAAGGGTGTTAACCTGATATTCCAGCGTTTGCAAGGCATCATAAATATCCTTCTTAGTCTGCTTCACTGCCAACGCTTTGAGGGTGGTGGGATCATCAATCACATCGCCGAATTCACGCAAATGCTTCTGGTAATTTTTCTCGGCAAACGGCGCTAGCACCTGATCTGTCCGGTCACTGGAACAGCCACCATATTGACTGGAGGCCACGTTGGCAATGATTTGTGTCATCTGGGTCACCGCCACCTGAATCGAGTGGGCCGGCTCAACCTCGGCGTTCCCAATGGAGAAGCCGTGATTCAACATATAGTCAAAATCAATCAGGCAACAGTTGGTTTCCGCCATGAACGGGGTATAGTCAAGATCATGCCAATGAATGTCGCCACGCAAATGCGCATTGGCAACGGCTGGCGGCAACATTTTCAAGCCAATCGCTTTAGCCACCGCACCGGCTGTCAAATCACGTTGGGTCGAGAACACCCGACTATCCTTGTTAGCATTCTCGTTGACGACGCTCTTATCGCGATTGACCAGTCGCGCAACATTGTAATTAACGTCTTGCTTCTGTTTGCGCGCTAAATCACGCTTCAGCCGATATTGCGTGTAGGCTTCTGCCCAGTCGTACTTTTCGGCGGCAATGAGTGTCTGCTCGACAACCGTTTGAATTTCGGCAATCTCAACATCATCATGATACCGATCGCGAATCTTAGCCGTAACCGTATCCGTCAAGTGGTCAATGGTTAACACATCGCGCGGTGACAGTTTCGCCACACTTTCTGCCGCTTTGGTTATCGCGGTGCTGATCTTGGTCGCATCAAAATCAACGATCCGCCCATCCCGTTTCTTGATTTGTGTATAAAATTCGATCATGGCTAGTCCTCCTGTACCCTTACTTGCAAAACTTGTAACAATGTATTTAGTATACAAGATTCAGAAGCAAAAGTAACGGAATATCTACCAAATTTTGTGGTTTGTTAAAATAAGCATACACTATATAGTGGTTTTACATCATTTGATTGTTTGCGATTTGTTTTTAAAATAACACCATTTTAGCAGCGAGTTATAACCTCCGCGCATGTTAGCCATTCATTCCTTAGCCATAAAAATAGCTGCTTACCGAGAAAACACTTCTTCACTAAGCAGCTTGTCCTTTTTTAAAGTCGCTTTAGATTCAAGACCTTGATTGCGGCGAAAAATAAGCCACCGCCGATCACCAAGGCCACCACCATTGCAGGCCAGAGTTTAGCAAAATCAGCTGCATCTACCAGAATTTTCATGTTGTCGCTGATCAAACTGATCGGATTCAGATTGTGTCCTTTTTTAATCATCTGGGCCACGTACAGCAACGCCACGATGATCACCGTGAACAACAGGCCACCGTACTGATTAGTTGCCAGCGTCGAACCGAACACAATGAGACTCAAAAAGAAAAACCCGAAGATTACCAGTGGCAGTACTGCTAATAACACATGGGGGCTGTGTGTATCGGGGAAATAATAAGCGGTATAAGCCCAGGTCACCGCAAATGCAAGGCCGATACACCAAAGCCACTGCAATAGGCCAACCACGGATTTGGCAACAATCACCGACCAGCGGGGCAATCCTTTTGTCACCAGATTGATAAGCGTCCCTTGTTGAATCTCCTGACTGACACAGCCGCCCAGCATCAGTGCAAAGACATAAATGCCCATCTGCGTGAGGTTCTTATAATACTGGGTCCAGGAATCTAAGGAAGTCGGCGTCGGTACGGTCACCTTCACGCCACCTAGTCCACTTTTTAATAACTCCGGCAACAATTTTGCCATCAACGGGCTTAGAATGCCGAAAATCAGAAAGACAACCGTCAAAATCAAAAAGCGGTGCGTGCGCCAACTTTCGATCAGTTCCTTCTTGGTAAAAACCATCGCGGCAGTCATTTGATCACCTCCATGAAAACCTGCTCAAGATTCGCTTCCCGCCGTCTAAAGCTGCTGGGTACTAGTTGCGCGGTCAACAACGCCGTCAAAACCCGATCAGCCGTTGCAGCGTAACTTTCCGAGTAAGCAACTGTTACCTCAGATCCACTTGTCCTCACCTGTTTTACGTAACCGTCATGTTGCTGCGATGCTAACAAAGCCGCTGCTTGTTGTGCTCGCGATGGCGTTTCAAACGTTAACTGCAATTGAGGTTTGGCGTATTGTTTTTTTAAGTCGGCCAGCGAGGCACTCACTTGTAGCCGCCCTTGATGCAAAATGCCGACGTGATCACAAATACGTTCCACATCGCTTAAAATATGCGTGGAAAATAAGATCGTTGTCTGTCCGCGCAAACTTGCCAGTAGCGCTAGAAATTCCGTGCGCCCTTGCGGATCAAGGGCGCTAGTCGGCTCATCACAAATCAGCAACTGTGGTGTATTGAGCAGCGCCTGCGCAATACCCAGCCGCTGCCGCATCCCCCGTGAAAAACCGCCAACCCGCTGCTTAACACCCGCCAAACTTACCCGATCCAACATCGAAGACACACGCTTAGTTAACACCGCCCCGCGCAACCCGGTCAGTTCACCGCATAAGCGTAAATACTCCGGCGCCGTCATATAAGGATAAAATGCGGGCACATCCGGTAAATAACCAGTGACGCTATTGGTTGTCGTGTCACCAAAACGAACTGGTTTGCCTGCGACTTCAATCTTCCCCTGATCCGCGCGCACCAAGCCTAAAATGAGCTTCATCGTGGTCGTTTTGCCTGCACCATTTTCACCGACAAAGCCGTAAATAGACCCAGTCGGTAAGGTTAGATTAAGATCCTTAAGCACCTGTTTGCTTCCGAAACGCTTGCTAACATGCTGCAATGTCAAAATGGTCACGACTGATCCTCCCGTCCAAAGACAAAATAAGCAATGGGCCCAATGATCTGAATGAAGATCACAATCACCAGCCATAGTGTACGGTTGCCGATCCGATAATGCGGATGTCTCAACACATGAACCACGGCCGTAATCATTAAGCCAAACTCCAAAATGATTAACGGGACTAAAAACGGCCAATACGTACCAAAAAACGCCCAATTTGTTTGCATTCTAAATCCTCCATGATGTGTCCACCGAAAATGGCTTCGATAAACGCGTTATTTTTGTGTCTTAAGTTGTTCTAATTCCCGTAGCAAAGGTCGAATCCCAGGCCGCTGTCGTAAAGCTGCCAGTGTTGGACTTTCCAAGATAAAAGTAATCACTTGTTGCTTAGCATGACTCGTAGCTCGCGGCATTTGCGGGCCTAAGTCCAACTGATTCAGCCAGGGGTCAATAGCATCAAAATACGCATCGCCATGCAGTGTCCAGGTTAACTCGCCTGTCATCAGAGCCCGCACAAAGCGGCGTAATACTGCTTCGGCATTGTCTGCTTGCACTTGCTGGGCAAAGCTCGTTAACGCAGCCAGCTGAAAGTTCGCCCAAACCGCCGTATTCAGGTGCACCAAATCAAACGCCGCGGCAATGGCTTGGCCGCGCTGATACGTTTTCTTCAACCTCTGGGGATCGTCACCAAGCAACGTCATATAATTCGTCAGCTGACTCATCATGATACTCAAGTCCTGCATCAACCCACTCTGACTCGTCGCAATGGCCCGTTTCAAATCGCCTTTTTGTTGAAACGCTCCGGCAATTAAACTATCTGCCGGTAATTGTTCAGGGACATATTCGCCCAACAACGCCAATACCTCATCAGGCCGTTTGAGTAATAGCAGGCTATAACCTTCCAACTCAACGGCTTTAGCAGTCAACCGCAGATCGCCACTGTTTTGGTGCACACGGACGAATAATTGCTGTGCTTCAGTCACATAAGTTTTCATTTTGGCTGTTTGTGATTCACCAGGTAACAAGTCATAGTTATTCAACAGCAGCAGCCCCATTTGCAAAAGGAACGGATAACACGAATAATAACGACGAATTAAATTACGAATGGACGTCAACACCCGAGCAGGCGGCTGAGTTTCAAATGCCTGCTTCAGTGACGTATAAATACGCCTGATTTCACTTGGCTGCAATTGAGCATCATATGCCATCAATTGATCGATGCTAACATCAAAATAAGCAGCAAGAATTGGCAGCAGCGTAATGTCAGGGTAACTTTGGCCAGTCTCCCACTTTGATACCGAGGCTTTGGAGACCCCGACAAAATCAGCCAACGCCTCTTGTGTCACGCCCTTTTGCTTCCGAAAGGCACTGATGACAGCACCGACATTAATTTCCATTCGGCTTCCTCTTTTCTGTTTCTATAATAATTGTAATGGTCGCATTGGGTTATGTATATCGAGCTTGGGTAAACTTACGGGTATCAAAATCAACTGCTGCGATACAATGATTCTCAATATCTTGTTTATGCGCAAAAATGACTTTGTATATAAGCGTTAATGTAACGCATATATACAAAGTCATTTACTCATTTCCTGGCGCGACAAAGGGTGAACTGTCCACAACATTTTATTCGCTTTCTTGCGGTTTTGATTTTAGACTAAAATGAACGAAAAAAAGGATCATGACAATCGCGAACATTGAAACCATCACTAGCATCGGAATGGTTCCATATACTTGAATCAACATACCGATTAACGGATTGAGCAGCATCGTCACCAAACTAGTAGCAAATGAAAGGCCTGAGATTAAAGTTGCCCGCGCAGAGTCTTTCACCCACAGATTCAACATTTCCAGAACAATCGGATCTAGAATATCCACTGTTATGTACAACAAGCAAACACCTGCAGAGAAGAAATAAATACTTGCTTGCATCTGAAGGATCACCCCCAGCCCTAAAATACCGGCTACGATAAGCGCCAATGTTTTAGAACTGACCTTGGTAAGCCGATAAGCCTGAGCTGCCACCAATCCGCCCACAAAACTAAAGAGCATAAATATCAGTCCATTTGCAGAGGAAGAAAAGCCGAGTTTGGAAAAATACGCCGGCAACATCGCAAAAATGGCATTTACCATTGCAGATATCAAAGCCGTAAAGATAAATAAGGACAGAACATTGGTCGATGCTTTAATTTCCGCAAAAACGGTGAGGATATTCTTAACTTGACTAGGTTCCTTAACTTTTTCAATTGTTGCAGTGACACGTTTATCTTCCCGCACAGAAAAGATAACCAGACCCGCAACTGCCACCATTAACGACTGAAAAAAATACGGTAACACGCGATTAATTGCATATAAAACGCCGCCTAAAAAAGTTGCCGCGCCTACAACAATGGCCCCGATAAACTGTGCCTCACCACGAATCTTTGCGTACTGTTTGGCCAGACCGTCTCTGCGAATGGCTTCAAAGAAAAGCGCCTCATCCGCCCCACTAAGCAAAGCGTTACCCACGCCTTCCAATAAAAAAGCACCTAACAAGGTCGTAAACATAAAATTGTGACCTACCAAACTGGCCGATATCATGACCATAGGCGAAATTGTCAGTAAAACCAAGCCCCAAATAATAACCGCTTTTTTTCGAAAAAGATCGCCTAAAACACCACTCGGCAATTCCGATGCAAACTGCGATAACAAAAATACCGACTGCAAAAGTCCGAATTGTACTAAATTGAATTTTAGAAATTGGACAACAAAGATGATATTGATGATTCTGGTAAATCTAAGTTGCGTGAAGACTGTATACCAATAGTACTTATATCTATTACTTATGGGCCGCCCAAACATATAACACCTCCATAACACCTTTAAGTTTCGAACGCTTTCATTTTAAATTTCGTTCGGTCAAATCCCTAGTCTACAAATGAAAAGAGACGCTGGCTCGCCAATGCTTAAGTCGGACGTATTAGCTGTCATGAGTGCTACCATTTAGCAAACTGCCCGAGCGCAGGGATTTAATGATGGTATCATTTGCTTCTAATAATGTAAATATCAGCTTTTAGACGCAGCCCCTTCTTCTGCTAAGATAAACGGCAATAAACGCAAAAAGACAGGTGCCTTCCTGATAGCCGGAAAGACACTTGCCTTTACAAAAGATAATGCCAGGCTGCACGTTGGCGCCGCCTGTTATCGCACCTCATCACTGCCCATGCTGCTTTTCTTCAATATGCGCCTTGGTCAACGCATAAATCTCCAACACATGGTCATCGACTAAATGATAATAAATCTGCTTGCCGGATCGCTCACCGGCGACTAATCGAGCCTGCTTTAATAACCGTAACTGATGCGACACTGTCGACTGGCCAAGATCCAGCATGGCTGCAAGATCGTTAACGGTAATGGGTCCTTGTGCAATAGCGAGAATAATTCGCATTCGCGTGGGATCGCTCATGGTTTTGAATACATCAAGAACATCTCGTAAATCGGCGTCATCCGGAATTTCACTGTTATTGGCAGCTACCGCATGAACATCATTCGTTGTCATCGCAATGCGCTCCTTATGATACTTAAGCCTCATTTTAGCAGACTTTGGTATTAAAAGCGCAGTTTGTTATGCAACGATTCACCGAGCCGAACCCGTTACCCTAGCTGTGGTTGCACATGCGGTGTTTGTGAATGTGTTCCTTCTTCCGTTAGCAAAAGCCGCAAACCGTTGAGAATCACCATGAGCGTGCTGCCTTCGTGAAGAAAGACGCCCCAGGCAATGTTGGTTAACTGCAGCACATTTAGCGTGACTAAGAGCAACACCACGGCCATTGAAAAGACAAGATTTTCAACGACAATACGGTTCATTTTGGTTGAAACCTGATGGGCAAATGCAAGTCGGGAGAGATCGTTTTTGATCAACACCACATCGGCAACGTCAATGGCGACATCGGTTCCTGAACCCATTGCAATGCCGACTTCTGCGTTTGCCAAAGCCGGCGCATCATTCACGCCATCACCCACCATCGCTATTGGCCGCATTGTTTCCTGCAATTGCTTAACCACCGCTACTTTTTGATCTGGCAGCACGTTGGTCACAACCTGTTTGATGCCTAAATCGGCGGCAACAGCCTCACCGGTTTGTTTCGCATCGCCGGTAATCATAACCGGTTGAATATCATGATGTTTCAAGTAAGCAATGGCCGCTTTAGCACTGCTTTTGGCTTCATCCATCAACGCGATTAGGCCCACCACCGTTTGATCGACTGCCACAAAAATCACGGTTTTCCCTTGCTGCCCCAACGCCATGGCGCGCTGCCGGAAAAGCGCAGGCGCATGCGTAAAACGTTGCGGTTTACCCACTGTATAGGTATGGCCTTGATAATCGGCAGTTAACCCTTTGCCGATTTCGTTGTGAACGGTGTCGATCACCACATCAGTCGCCGGATAATGAGTCACGATCGCATTGGCTAACGGATGGTTACTTTGCTTTTCCATCGCCGTGACAACTGCCATCACCGCTGCTTGATCAACATCGGCAGCAAATTCACTATCAGTCACAGTTGGCGTCCCTTTTGTCAGGGTGCCGGTTTTATCAAACGCAATCGCCTTTAATTGCGTCAGGTTTGCCAAGTACCGGCCGCCTTTGAAAAGCACGCCATGCCGCGCCAGATTCGAAATCCCCGCCAAGGTTGCAGGCACGGCACTGGCTGCCAAGGCACAAGGCGAAACCGCCACCAGAAAAACAATGGTGCGATACACACTCGTCATCCATGACCAATGGAGTAATAACGGTCCCGCCAGAAACACCAGGGGTAATGCTGCCAAGACGACTTTGACGTAAAGTGGTTCAAAGCGCTGAATCACGCTGGCCATTTTAGTCGGTGTCGCTTGTGCTGTTTGAACCATTTGAATGATCTTGGCAAAAACCGTTTCGTCACTGGCCTTGGTCACCCGCATATCAAAGGTTGACTGGCCGTTAAGCGTCCCACCGAAGACTTCATCGCCGACCTGCTTTTCCCGTGGGATACTCTCCCCGCTGATCGCCGACTCGTCAAGGCTGGCAGTCCCGGCAATAATCACGCCATCTGTCGGCACCTGAGCACCATTGAGAATCTGCAGGCGGTCGCCGATCTTCAATGCGGCAACTGGCACAACTTCAAACTCGCCATCATGCCCATAGCGTCGGGCCTCAAGTGGTGCCATTGCCAAAAGTGCGGTAATCTCTTTGCGACTCTTATTCTCGACATAGTCTTCAAGAAAGTCCGCGCCAGCAAAAATCAGAATCAACATGGCCGCTTCTTCATAACTGCCAATCGCAATCGCGCCGACTGCTGCCAATGCCATTAGAATATGAATGTTCGGCGCAAATCGATGTTGCTTTTTGGAGTCCTGAATCGTTTCAATCACGCCTTCTGCAATCACGTGATAGCCGGCAGCGACTGCAGCAGCAATCAAGAGCCCTGCGCGTGCCAACGGTTGGGTGATGAATAAGCCGCCGATAAAAGCAGCCACACCTAACAAATAAAAGCCAATTGGTTTGTTTGTTATCATCAATAATCCCGCCCTTATATTTAATGTTCATATGAGCATGTGTTCATATAACAACTTGAATATACCGGGTTTGGGTTCGGAAGTCAATTAAAAATGCTTTTTTAAATGTGGCAAAGCATTTGCGCTCACTTTCGATAACGCGCTCCTTGGCGCAGGGACCTGCATGTAAGGACCTTGGTCGCAATGGCCAAAGTCCGGCCATCACGCCCAAGGCCACTTACACTCCGGTCCCTAACCGCACCAGGTCACGCTCACATCATAACGCGCTCCCCGTCGCAGAAGACTGCGTGTAAGGACCTCAGGCACAATGGCCAAAGCCCGGCCATCACGCCTGAGGCCGCTTACACTCCGACTTCTAACCGCGGCGGCTCGCGCTCAGCAAAAAAAAGCCATCAGCGCGAGAAAACTCACCTGACAGCTTCTTTAAAATTTTAGTTAATTAAATCGGTTACTTCACTTTATCCCACACGTTCGCAATTACGTTGGTTTGATCACGATCCGGACCAACAGAGAAGGTCAAAAGATCCACTCCGAGCAGCTCGGTGATGCGCTCAACATAATGCCGTGCGTTTTCTGGCAAATCGGCTAGTGTCTTGGCATGGGTGGTGTCTTCCTTCCAGCCCGGCAATTCTTCGTAAACCGGCTTGCATTCACTCAGGAACTTCAGCGATGCCGGATAATTTTCAATCCGTTCACCGTCACGCTCATAAGCGACGCAGATCTTAACAGTGTCCAAACCGGTTAGCACGTCAATTGAGTTGAGGCACAAGTCGGTAATCCCGGCAACGCGGCGTGAATGGCGCACAACCACCGCGTCAAACCAACCGATTCGCCGCGGCCGGCCGGTAACGGTCCCAAATTCATGCCCAGCATTCCGGATGAAGTCGCCGGTTTTATCAAGCAATTCTGTCGGGAATGGGCCATCGCCAACACGCGACGTGTATGCCTTGGCAACGCCGACCACGCGATCAATCTTGGAGGCCCCAACGCCAGCACCGACCGTGACACCGCCAGCTGGGTTCGATGAGGTGACAAACGGATACGTTCCTTGATCAATGTCCAGCATGATCCCTTGAGCGCCTTCAAACAACACATGCTCACCTTGATCAATCGCGTCATTTAACACAATCGAGGTATCGCAGACATATTGTTTCAACTGTTGGCCGTAGTTGTAATATTCTTCAAAAATTTCATCAAACGTCATTGGCGTGCTGTTATAGACCTTGACGAATTCTTCGTTCTTAGCTTTCAGGTTTGCCTTCAGCCGTTCTGCGAAGATATCCTTATCCAAAAGGTCCGCCATTCGAATGCCGACCCGGGCAGCTTTGTCCATATAGGCCGGACCGATGCCGCGATTCGTCGTCCCGATCTTATCGGCACCTTTTGCTTCTTCTTGTAATTTATCGAGTTTAATGTGGTAAGGCAAAATAACGTGGGCGCGATCTGAGATTCGTAGATTTTCACCAGTTACCCCTTGTTCGGCAAGTCGAGCCAGTTCGCCGACTAAGCTCTTAGGGTTGACCACAACGCCATTACCGATGACGGATAACTGATGCGGATAAAGAACACCAGACGGAATCAAGCGTAATTTATAGACTTGACCATTGGCATGAATGGTATGGCCTGCATTGTCACCGCCTTGATAACGGCTAACCACCTTGGCGCCTTGGCTCAAGAAATCAGTAATCTTTCCTTTACCTTCGTCGCCCCATTGTGTGCCGACAATAACTACAGTTCCCATTAATTAATCGCTCCTCACGAATTAGTGCGGGATTTTGCCCGCCAATTGGTAGTCTAACAGGATCGCAAGGTGATGACAAGCAAAATACGAACTTTAATAATGGATAAAACCACTATTCGCGAAAAATCCGAACGAAATTATTTATATTTTTAAATTCAGCGGCTCGAAACGAATGATCCCGCCACCGCATAAGGCATATTACGCTTTAACCCGGTCAAATTTTACCGAGCAGCCGTTGCCCGTTATTGACCAAAATATCCTGCGCCATTTCCGGTGACAAAATTTCCGCACCGGTCAGCATTTTACTCGACATGTTCAGCACGGTTGGTAGTGCACGGAACTTTTTAAAATGCGTCATAACCGGATCAAAGTGTTTTAATTTGGTAATCCGGTTTGCCATTTTGGCGCGGTATGTCTCAGGCTCAAACAGTTTCAACATTTGTGCGGCGATCATCGGAGCTGTGTACGGAATATCACTGCCATATAGCACATGGGACTCATCCGCCAGTGTCAGCAACATCGGTAACTGACGTGGGAAAACCGCGCCAGCAGTGTCGAAATAAACATGGCGCAAAATTGCATACATATCGGCGTTGTATTGCTGCTTCACAAAGGCAGCATCACGATCAGCCAAAATACTGAGAAAAGCCCCTGCATGCGGTACAATCAGTTTAATATCCGGATAGCGATCAAAGAAGTGATACCGGATAAGGTTCATAAATGTCATGGTGGTATCCATGAAGAAACCCATCAGCGGTGTGGGCATGTCAATGTTGACGTTCAACGGTCCTTGCGATGGCCGGTTCGGGTGCATGAGGACAATTGCTTTCTTTTGATTAAGGCGTGCATAAATTGGGTCAAAAATCGGCGTGCCGAAATAAAGACCCCGCGTATTGGTTGGCACGGTGAAGCCCAGCGCATCATGGTCTAAGGCAAAGTCAATCTCCTCAAGCGTTTCATTGAGATATGGCAATGGCAAAGAGGCAAAGTAACCTAATTTATCGCGGTGCCGTTGAGTGACTTGCGAACCGGTCTCGTTAGCATCCCTGGCAATCTCAACGGTTTCGTCCTTATCCCCAAAATTGAAATGCGGGGAAGACAACGACAGAATTGAATAACTAATGTGGTTCTTGCGCATGAACCCAAGTGTCAGGTGTTCATCCCATCCCGGCGTCGGCCAGCCGTCCGGATCACCGGGAATGTGCTTTTTAAGTGCCTGTGCGTATTTTTTCGGTAAAAAGTGTGTGTGAAAATCAATTGTGCCATCCATGTTGTTCGTATCTCCTTTAGTTTATCTGTTCTTTTTCCATTGACGATCACGAAAATCGAGCAACCTCAACGCAGGCACTGCGAGGAGACTGCTCGACACCGTTTCCGATGCGATAGCGAAATCAATGGTCTTTTTCCAACTTAAGCCACCTGTTTCTTTTTAGAACACTTGGGGAAAGACCTCAAGCCACATCAATCAACTGATTGCAGCGCTTCTAACATATTCACTTTCTTCAACGAGTAATTGACGAAGAACCCAAGTGCAACGGTGATAATGGTGATCACGATGGTTGGAATAATGAAAGTTGGCGCTGAAAGGGCGGGATTGAACATGACGTTATTTGGCGGAACGACGGTGATAATATACTCATGCAAGAGTTCACCAAAGCCCCAGCCGACGAAGATGCCAATAATCGAAAGCAGGATCGTTTCACGGTAAATATAAAGCGTGACTTCCTTATCATAAAACCCTAGGACCTTGATAGTTGAAAGTTCCCTCATCCGCTCAGCAACGTTAATGTTCGTCAGGTTATACAAGATCACGACGCCGAGAACAGCTGCCAACACAATCAAAACGCCCATAATCTTGTTCAACGATTTCACAACTGTCGTAATTTGATTCCTCAAAGAAGAATTCTGAACCACGCCTTTAACGCCATCTTCTTTCATGAATTGCGCGGCATGGGCCCGGGTATTACTGATAGACCGATCATTTAAGGTAACCAAATGCCCATTGACCTTGTAATTGGTATTAAAGGCCTTTTGGTAAGCTGTTTTGTTCATGAATAAGAAGTGACCCATATACATTTCGGTAATGCCGGTTATCTTGACTTTGCGACGGGTACCATCTGCCTCTTTAACGGTGATCGTATCCCCAACGTCAACATTTAACAGTTTCGCCAGCCGCTCGGAAATAATGCCGCCATTATCTTGAAGGGTCAGTTTATTTTGACGTTTGCGCGTTGCTAAATGAATGTAGCTGTCAAAATTCTTCGTTGACTGCGGCACAATCATGGTGATATCTTGCCGATCATGATTGGCGCCGGCATTTTTGGTGACGGTTTCGTAGTGAACTGATTTCGTCTTCTTAACCGCGTTTTCGTTAAAAAGCTTATCCAGACTTGTTTGTTGATTCTTGGTGATATTGTCTTTTTGTGCCACGATCATATCGTATTTGATAATATCGTTGAACTGCCGATCATTAACCCCGCCGATGCTGTGCTGAACCGCTAAACCGGAAAACAGCAAGGTCACTGATCCGGCAACCCCGAAGATCGTCATAAACATGCGCTTCTTATACCGGAAAATGTTCCGCGCCGTCACTTTATGCGTAAAGCTCATGCGCTTCCAGATAAAGCCGACCCGTTCAAGCAGAATCTTTGAGCCGTTTGCAGGCGGTTTTGGTAAAAGCAGCTGAGCCGGCCGTTCTTTCAGTTCACGCCGGGCAACCCACCATGCAGGCAGAACCGCACTGATCATCGCAAGTAACAACGCCGCGATGCTAATGCCTGGATAGAAATGCAATTCGATTGGCGGAACATTAACCCCGCCATGGTAGGCATTGTACACAATCAATGGCAGTAAGATATGTCCATTGATGATCCCTAATATCGAACCAATTAAGCTGGACAGGAAACCATACACTGTAAACTTTTTGATGACATCATGCCGACTATACCCTAGTGCAACCAATGTACCGGAATTGATACGTTCTTCATCAACGAACCGCGTCATAGTGGTAAAAGTAACCAACGCTGCGACAAAGTACATGAAGAATGGGAAAATATTGGCTAGCGAATCAATGATATTTGAAGTGTTGTCATAAACCATGTAGCCTTGCCCACTTGGAGTTTCACGCCGAGTGTCAACCGTGTACGTAGGTGCTTTAAGATTTTTCAGCGCTTCTTTAGCATCCTCAAGTTTAAGACTGTTACTTTGGATTTCTTTTTCTGCGTTTGGTGCTTGCTGATCATATTCAGCCTGCTTGGTTTTGAGCGTTGCTTCGTTTGAGGCCATTTCTTGCTTAGCTGCCTCAATTTGTTGCTGTCCCGACTGCTGCTGAGTCGCCAATGACTGCTTAGCTTGTTCTAATTCTTGTTGCTTAGCCGCATAGGATTGCTGGCCTTGTTGGAATTGACTCGCGCCAGAATTATATTCTTGGTACTTTTGTTGAAGCTGGTTATTGGCCGTATTCCAGGCTGCAACTTGATTGTTATAGGCCTGTAAATTATTTTGATATTGTTCAAGGCCTTGGTTATACTGCGCGATACCATTTTGATATTGCGCCTGTTTCTGCTGGAATGCTGGCAGCTGAGCGATTTGCGGGTTATTCGCCAGCGCTGCTTCAATTTCTTGTTTAGCGGCAGCCAACTGCGCCTGACTGTTAGCAAGCTGCTGATTGGCAGTATCCAATTGTTGCTTGGCACTGGCAAGATCTTGCTGTTTGGCATCCAGTTGCTGCTGACTGGCTTCAAGTTGTTGTTTGGCACTGGCTAGTTGCGACTCGCTTTGTGAAAGTTGAGTCGCTGCTTGTTGTAACTGTGCTTCCCCGCTGGCAATTTGTGCTTGGCCATTTTTAACGGCCGTATCAAGTTCCTGTTGCTTTGCCGTAATTTGCTGCTTGGCACTGGCTAATTGCTGCTGGCCGGTTGTCAGCTGTTCCTTAGCCGAGTCTAACTGTGCCTTAGCTTCATCAAGCTTTTTTTGACCCGCGTCAATCTTCTTTTGGTATTGCTTTTTGATAGCCGCCAAGCGATCTGTCGGCGCATCTTTCAATCGTTTGTTCAAAGCCGTTTTATGACTTTGAATCCGATCGGTATATTGATCGGAATACGGATCCAGCTTCTGGGTATTTTGATACGTGATCCGCGCCATCATATAAAAGTCGCTATCGAAGTTATTCGCTGTGACGACCCCGTATCCTTTGAGATCACCGCTACCCGAAGTACTGTCGCCTTTGTTAATGGCGGACAGGACTTCAGGCGAATAGACAAACCCGACAATCCTGAATTGCGTCCGCTTAAGCACCTTGCTGCCGGTTTGATCCGCTCGTTGCACAAACTTAATCGTGTCACCTAACTTATATTTGCCTTTGTAGTTAGCATCGATTGCAATTTCATTCGTCTTAGTCGGCATGCGTCCGGAAGCAAGCTTATATTTTGAGATCTTATCCTGTTTTGACATAATCCGAAAACTAGAATGCGTGCCTTTGAGCGTGACATCTTTAAGATAACCGAATTCAACCTGCTTTGCACCAGTTGTCGCCCGAATCGTCTTTTGATCGTGGCTATCCAAACCATCTTCACCAATGACGGTTAAATCGGCCAAATTATATTGTTTAAAATAGGTTGCGCCTGTTGCTCGCATATCCGGACCGGCAACCCATAACCCGACCAAGGCAAATGACCCAAGCATCATCAAAAGCAAGATCGAGAAAAATCGGCCCCATGACGTTGTAAAGGATTTGCGTATATCCTTCCAAAGCATTTTTTTGCTCAAACTGTGTCACCTACCATTTCAATTGTTCGACCGGTGTGGGCTGATCATTGTGATAGTCATCTTTGACCTCGCCATCATGAATCTCAATGACGTGATCGGCCATGGGCTTAATCAACGAGTTATGCGTCACAATAATGACATTCTTATCAGTTTGGTGGGAAAAGTCTTCAAAAAGTTTCAAAATGCTTTTCCCGGTCTTATAATCCAGCGCCCCGGTTGGCTCATCTGCCAATAACAGTGACGGGTTCTTGGCAATCGCCCGCGCAATCGCCACCCGCTGTTGTTCCCCACCAGAAAGCTGAGCTGGGAAGTTATTCATTCTTTTGCCCAACCCGACGTCCACCAACGTCTTTTGCGGATCTAATGCGTCCGGCGCAATTTCGCTGGCTAGTTCAACATTTTCCAGTGCGGTTAAGTTCGGTACCAGGTTGTAGAATTGGAAGACAAACCCAACCTGCTCGCGCCGAAATGTTGTCAACTGCCGCGCATCATATTGAGAAATGTTCTCACCTGCCACTGTGACCTGACCACTGGTGGCTTTATCCATCCCGCCCAGAATATTCAGCAAAGTTGATTTGCCTGCACCTGAAGCCCCTAAAATGACGGTGATCTCACCTGAATTGATTTCAAACGAAACATTATGATTGGCATAAACAGTACTTTCACCTGAGCCATATTGTCTGGTTTCATCTTTTACCGTGATAAATTTTGCCATGCCGATGACCTCCAAAAAATAATTATGAACATCGTGTTAATCATCTTACAAAAATAGCTTAAACCCGTCAGGCTCAGGAAACTATAGGCAATTTTTTCAGATGTGTTCAGTGATATTTCTACGCAGGCCGTTGACATACCGACTCATTCACGTATAAACCAGCATATAGGCAATTTTAAAATGAAGTCGCTCAATAATCTTTGTATTCCCTACCAAAATGGTTTATGATGAACATCGTGTTAATCATCTTTAAAACCAACTTAAATGTTAAACGGTTGTATAAAGGAGCGAGATCATGAAGAAAGCCGAACAAACTGCGCAAACCAAACAGGCCCTCGTTCGTTCTTTGATTGCTGTAGGGCGTAAAAAAACGTTAGCAAAGGTTTCAGTTGCCGATCTCACTAGAGCAAGCGGAATCAGTCGTGGGACTTTCTATTTGCACTATCTCGATAAAGACGATCTGGTGGCTAAAACCGAAGCCGCGTTGCTTAAGGAATTAACCGATTGCCTGGACTTCGGGATGGACACTTCGATGGATCCCAGCACCCTTGCTACCGGCCAGCGATCTCCATTGATGGTCAACATGGTGCATTTAATTAACCAACAGCGCGATCTGTGCCAATTTCTGCTTAGTCCAGCAGGTGATCCAAGCTTTTTAGGCCGAATCGCCAAACTTTTACGGGATAAAATTCTCGGTCACCTCGCTGAATTGAAAGGTGAAGCGCATTTTATCCACGACATCCCCGACCCATACGTCAGTCAGATCATCGTGTATGGCATCATCGATATCATCCAATTGTGGTTAAATGAAACGAACCCGCGCTCGGAAGCAGAGATTGTCGATATTTTGATGAAAACCCGCTTTCTATCGCCGTACCAATTATTGGCGCTGGAAAAATAACCGTTCATTAACGCCGCGTCCATTGGCAGCACCGTTTATTCATGCCATAATGGTTTGCCGGCCTAAGTTGATCGGCAACATTACTACGATGATCCAAGGAGGCTAGCATGAGTGTTGAAGGTAACTACCAAAGTACCCGCGGAGAACTTTCGGAAGCGGAAAAGAAAATTGTCGACTATGTTTTAAACCATACGCAAGACGTGTTGACCATGAGTGTTTATGAATTGGCCAAAGCCGCCGGAACAAGCCCGGCCACTGTCAGTCGGGCAGCCCAGCGTTTGCAATTTAACGGCTATAACGAATTAAAAATGCAATTAGCCGCCGATTTGAATGGCGAAGTCGGCGAAATCAATCATCAGGAAATCCAAAAAAATGAAAGCCTGACAACGATCAAAACCAAGTTGAAAACCAATGCAACCCGCTCTTTAGCCGAAACAGTTGATCAGATTAACGAAAACACGGTTCAAACTATCATTGATTTGATTCACCGTAGTCGCCAAATCCTGCTATTCGGCGTTGGTGCCTCTTATCTATCCGTACAAAACATCGCTCAAAAATGGAGCCGGCTGGGTTATGCTTGCCACTTTAGCGATGACTTAAACCTTTTCCTGCCAGTCGCGGCCACTGCCGATCCGAAGCATACGCTCACGTGGTTCATCTCCAATTCCGGCGAATCACCCGAGGCTGTCTTAGGGGCCAAATTAGCTAAGAAAGCCGGTTTACCGGTAGTCGCCACGACCAAACTTGGCAGTAACGCCCTCACCCATTATGCCAATATCGTGATTCAAACGTCACAACCGATGGAGGCGCCCAATCGTTTTGCCGCGACGCAATCCCTACATGCCCAGTTTATGTTAATTGATATTTTATATTACGCTTACGTTAGCCGTTACTACGATGCCGCTAAGAAGCAAACCGATGATTCCAAGGCGGCAGTCACAGCGTATAAAGAATTCATGCGGCACGGTTTCAAATGATCCTGCCTTTACGTACCGGCCAACGGTGCGTTATTTTTTGCTCCCTTTTGAAACTTTATTTCAAACAATTTAGAAATATGTTGAAATATCATCAAAGATCATGTACGCTAAGTTCACGAAAGGGCTTTCAGATTTTCGCTATTGATCGACACTTGCCCGCAAACCACTAACAGCTTCTGCGGGCGTTTCTTGATGGAGGAATTGGGATGATCGGGTTTTCCTGCTATTTAAATGATTCGGCAACCGAACAGCAAGCGGCTTATCTGAAACAGATGCAGCAAGCCGGATTCACTGGGGTCTTTACCTCATTGCAATTATCCGAAGCCAAACCGGAAATCATCCGCCAGCGTTTGGATCAATTGGTTGCCAATTGCCATCAGCTTGGACTGACAATTATGGCGGATGTCTCTGCTGCAAGTTTGCAACGTTTGGGAATCGCACTGCACGACGGAAAAGCAATTCAAGCGTTGGGATTAGACGGTTTGCGCATTGATGACGGCATCGACATGACCACAGTAGCCGCGTTGTCACACACCATGGCAATTGCGCTCAATGCCAGCACACTTTCCGCTTGCATGATTGATCAGCTTGCCAACGCTAAGGCCAATCTTTGCCATATCGAAGCTTGGCACAACTTTTATCCACGACCGGAAACCGGACTGGATCCGGCATGGTTTGCGCAAAAAAATAAATGGCTGCACGCACTTGGGTTTAAAACCATGGCATTTATTTCCGGCGATGCGCAACAACGCGGACCTTTATTCGCTGGTTTACCAACACTTGAAGCTCACCGTGGCTTACTTCCGCTTGCTGCCTATCTGGAACTCAGGCAACTGGCGATCGATCATGTTTACGTCGGTGATCCGCAACTCAGCCCGCGCAGTATTGCCGCGTTTCAGTCATATGTTCACGATCAGGTACTTTTAATCCAGGTGCAGACTGACGATGAACGCCTTCTCCACCTAACATGGCACAGCCGCCCGGACATCGCGCAAAAAGTCGTGCGTTTGGCCGAGGCACGGCTGGAACACATTTTCGCCACGCCACAACCAGCACAAACCGATCCCCGTCCCCGCGGCAGCATCACACTTGATAATAGTGCGTATGGTCGCTATGCCGGCGAGCTTCAGTTGACACGCTGCGACTTGCCAGCCGACCCGCGGGTGAATGTGATTGGCAAAATTGAACCATCTAATTTACCGTTACTTGACCAAATCGGACCGCATCAGGCGATTCGATTCAAAATATCATGATGTGCGCTGGCTCGCGCTCACACTATAACGCGCTCACAAAGAAAGAGGACCTTAACATGGCGACTATTAACTTAGACCAAATGACCACTGAAACCCGTAATGAAAAGACGATGCAACTCGATACCATGAGTGTTCATGATTTTGTCACGGTCATGAATGCCGAAGATCAAACCGTTGCGCAGAGTGTTAGCCATGCTTTACCTGCGATTGAAGCCGCAATTGAAACGATCACGACTTCTTTCAAACGCGGTGGCCGCCTTTTTTACATCGGTGCCGGAACTAGCGGACGTCTTGGAGTATTGGACGCGGCTGAATGTGTCCCGACTTTTGGCACCGCTCCAGAAATGGTTCAAGGATTGATTGCTGGCGGTATGAAGGCGATGACTGTTGCGGTTGAAGGCGCGGAGGATTCGGTTGCGCTTGGCCAGTCCGACTTAAAGGAGCGGCATTTGACCCAAAATGATACGGTCGTTGGTATTGCCGCCAGTGGCCGGACGCCGTATGTCATTGGCGGGCTAGACTATGCACAATCCATCGGCGCCGCTACTGTCAGCCTAGCCTGCAACCATAACGCCGCGATCAGCCAGCATGCTCAGATTGCCATCGAGGTGCCAGCGGGTCCGGAAGTCTTAACCGGTTCCACCCGCTTGAAAGCTGGCACCGCGCAGAAACTGGTTTTGAACATGCTGTCAACCGGTGCGATGGTGGGCATCGGCAAAGTCTATAAGAATCTTATGGTCGATGTTCAGCCCACCAACGAAAAACTGGTTGTCCGCAGTCAGCGCATTATTCAGCAGGCAACCGGATGCGATGCCAAAACCGCACAAACAGCCTTTGAAGCGGCGAATCGCCATGTCAAATTAGCCATCGTCATGATCTTAACGAATCAACCTAGCACCACCGCTCAAACATTACTCAATCAAGCAAATGGCTTCATTAGTAAAGCCGTTGCGTTAAGTCAGGAGGAAACAGAAGATGGGGCAAGATAAGTATCAAGCAATGGGTGACGGCATCTACGCACAGGTGGGTGGCCCACAAAACGTCGCAAAATTAATCCACTGCATGACCCGAGTTCGGATGACCATTAAAGACGAAGCCAAGGTCAATGTCGCAGGCTTGAAAAAAGTTCCGGGCGTCCTTGGTGTCGTTCAGGAAGAAACCTTACAAGTCATTGTCGGCCCGGGAACCGTTAACAAAGTCGCGCAGGCCATGGTCGCAAAAGTCGGCGTTGGCTTAGGTGATCCTTTCCCGGGAAGTGCTTCGGTTGGCAATGACCATCAAGATAACAAGTCTGCGGTTGAAGCCAAGGCCGCCGAAGTTCATGCCGCTCACAAAGCCGCACTGAAACAAACGTGGTGGCGGGCCGCTTTGAAGCATATCTCCGCCATTTTCATCCCGTTAATTCCGGCATTTGTCGGCGCCGGCTTAATTTCCGGGGTTGCCGGTATTTTGGTCAACATGATGGCCGCTGGTGATCTGCCGAAAAGCTGGACCGAATTCATCACGGTATTAAAGGTTATCAACGGCGGTCTTTTCACTTTCCTAAACATTTATGTTGGGATTAATGCCGCAACGGAATTTGGTGCCACAGCCGGACTAGGCGGGATTGTCGGCGGACTGATTTACCTGCCAGGGGTTGTTGCGCCCGTGACCATCACCAACATCTTCACTCACCAACCGTTAGCAGCTGGCCAAGGCGGCATCATCGGCGTTATCTTCGCAGTTTGGCTGCTTTCACTGGTTGAAAAGCAACTGCATCGCTTCATTCCTGATGCCATCGATATTATTTTCACGCCGATGCTGAGTCTGCTGTCCATCGGGGTGCTGACGATTTTCCTGATTATGCCATTTGCCGGCTGGCTTTCAACGTCACTGGTCGGCTCGATCAACTGGATTCTTCAAGTCGGCGGTCCGTTCTCAGGATTTGTTTTGGGCCTTGCCTTCTTGCCAATGGTCATGCTGGGATTACACCAGATTCTCACGCCAATCCATCTGGAAATGATCAAAAATCTCGGGTTTACCGCCTTGCTACCGATTCTGGCAATGGCAGGCGGCGGCCAAGTCGGTGCTGCGTTAGCCTTGTGGGTCAAATGCCGCAAAAATAAGCAACTCACCCGATTGATTAAAGGTGCCTTGCCAGTCGGAATTCTTGGCGTTGGCGAACCGCTTATTTACGGGGTCAGTCTGCCACTTGGACGGCCATTTATCACCGCTTGTGTGGGCGGCGGCATTGGCGGTGCGGTCATCGGACTGTTTGGCAATGTCGGTGCGATCACCATCGGGCCATCCGGAGCAGCGCTTATCCCGTTGATCGCTAACCACCAGTGGCTGGGTTATGTCTTTGGCCTTTTAGCTTCATACGTGGGCGGATTCATCGCCACCTACTTCTTCGGGGTTCCTAAGAGTGCGATGGTCGCAACCACAGCTGACGGCACGGTCATCGAAACAGCTACCCCGCAACCTGAACCGGTCAACCAACCAGCCGCAACTCCTGTTACCACTCAACCTGGCACCACTGAATTTGTCGCACCGGCCACTGGGCAATTAGAAGCCCTTTCCGCCGTTGAAGATGACGTTTTTTCTCAAAAAATGGTCGGTGATGGCTTCGCAGTTGAACCGACATCCGGGACGATTGTCGCCCCAGTATCCGGCACCATCGTTAGTGTGCTGCCATCCAAGCACGCGTGGACCATGACAACCGCAACCGGCTTGGAAATTCTGGTTCACATGGGCCTAGACACCGTTGAACTCAACGGCGCACCGTTCACCTTCAGCGTTAAGGATCAAGACACGGTCACAGCCGGTCAGCCAATCGCCACCATGGACTTAGCCGCCGTTCAAGCCGCGGGCAAAAAGACAACGGTGATGACCATCATTACCAACATGGATCACGTCGCATCACTAACCGACTTCGCCCCGCGCAACATCACAGCGGGCGATGATGTTCTTGCCGTTACTAGCAAATAGTGGTGTAATCGGTAGAAAAATAAAAAGCATGATTTTCACTTTAACCGTGAAAACCATGCTTTTTTAATTGCCCTACGCTGATATTCAAACCACCAACATCCGCGCCGTTAACAAACTGCCATTAACGGTCAGCATTTTTCAACTGTGCCTCTTGCAGATAAGCAAAAATATGTCCGAATGCAATCTCACGAATCTGTCCATAACGAATGCGAACCGTTTCACCGCTGTCTGGGCCAACCAGATTCAAGTCGAAGTCGGTTTCGTCAACATGTTCCGGATAGCCTAGAAAATGCTCATCACTATCCGCAACCTTGATGCGTACCACCCGTTCAAACCCGGCTGCCTCGGAGATGATCGCCTTAACCAGATTATCGTTAGGGTCGAATTCCCGATCAGCATTTAACACTGGCTGCTGGCTGAAATGATGGGTTTGGTCCCACTGCTCGTAAAAGCCGATCGTCTGCAAATAATCCGATGCGGTGGCCACATTTTGAATACTTGGTAGGGTCATCAGAATGTAGCCGCCAAACTGGCCCGCCATATCCTTGAGGCTGAGGACAACCACATGCTCATTAACCGCTTTGACGCGCCCGACGAAGAATTGATCCTCAGGCCCTTTTGGCACCACCGAAATCAATCGATTCTCCGCCAAAGCATTCTGAAATACCCCTTCAAGTTGACCGTCGTTTTGATACAGCTTGGTCGGGACGTGGTGTAGTTGATCGCGCTTGCGGACTAGCTCGGTTTCCAGCTTCAAATCCAAGCCGTGAAATTCCATCACTAAAATATCGGAAAAGTCGACTTGCAAGGCACGGACATCCGTATAGTTAAACTTGTTGAAAATCGCCATACTAAAGCGATCATCTGCCACCGCGGTGACCCGGCCCTCGAGATAAGCGTCATCGTCAGCAACAACCACCATGATCATCTGCCCGCTTGCTTTTGCCTGCTGCGCCAATTGCCAGATCAAACTCTTGGTGGCGTCAAACTTGTACGGCGTTTCTTTCCCTTGAAGCGTCAAAAAATGCTCCGACTGTGCTAAGTCAATCCGAAAATTCATGTTGTCGAGATCATCCCCGGCAAATTCCACCTGATCAATCGCTGAAAAGGCAATCAAAGCGCAGCCATCCGCAATCCCTGAATCGTTATAAGTTCCCAGAACAACCGCATCGTGACCCAGTACCTGCACATATCCAGTGTAAAAATCATCGGTATCACGCTGGTAAACGTTGATCAGCAGGTGTTCATTGAGTGCTGTCATTAAACTCATTAAAATGGCATCCATGCGGCATCCCTCACTTTCTTGTTCGTCAATGGTCGTTATTTATCCAATCTTTTAAATACAATTTACTGATCCGGGCCATTATAGGCGATATTTGTGAATTTATTGTACGATTTCACAAATAGCAGTTTAACCGTCCCCCGCGGACCAGAACGGTTCTTCTCAATGATGACTTCAACTTCACCAACATTGTCATCACCCTCATCGCCGCTGTCTTGATCTTCATCGTCATCGCCTTCAGCATCACGATAATAATCGTCACGGTATAGGAACGCGACAATATCGGCATCCTGTTCGATGGAGCCGGATTCACGAATATCGCTCAGAACCGGGCGCTTGTCTTGCCGCTGTTCCACGCCACGACTCAACTGCGATAGAGCGATAACGGGCACATGTAATTCTTTGGCCAGTTTCTTAAGCTGTCGTGACACCGCGCTGACTTCCTGTTGACGATTTTCTTGGCCGGAGCCTTCAATCAGCTGCAAATAGTCAATGATGATGAGTCCCAAGTCGCCTTGTTCCCGGGCTAGTCGCCGACACTTAGCACGAATCTCGGCCATCCGGATCCCCGGGGTATCGTCCATATAAATCTTAGCCTTGCTCAGGCTCCCCATTGCAATAATCAGGTTCTGCCATTCTTCTTCATTCAATTGGCCGGTTCGCAAATGATTGGCGTCAATGCTGCCTTCCGAACACAACATCCGGTTGACCAGTTGTTCAGCCCCCATTTCCAAACTGAAAATGGCCACACTCTTGTCCGTTTTCGTCCCGACATTTTGGGCAATATTTAACGCAAAGGCAGTTTTCCCGACAGCTGGACGTGCCGCCAGAATAATCATTTCATCTTCATGCAGGCCGGTTGTAATCTTGTCCAAGTCGCGAAAACCGGTTGGCAAGCCTGTGATGGTTTGGTCGTTTTGATAGAGCTGATCGATCTGCGCCATCGCCTGATTCAAAACATCTTTAATCTGCTTGAACCCTGCCTGATTGCGATTCTCAGAGACGTCCATGATCTGGCGCTCGGCGTCTTCAACTAACCCTTCAACGTCGTCTTGTTCCGTATAACTGCGGCTGGCAATGCTTTGCGCGGTGCTGATGAGCTTACGCAAGGTGCTTTTTTGCTGCACGATTTTAGCATAATACACAACGTTGCTGGCAATCGGCGTCGATGCCACCAAGTCGGTAATGTAGCCAGCTCCGCCAATGTCATCCAACTGATTGTGATTGTCCAGATAATCCGTCACCGTGACCGTATCAATCGCGGTACCATTATCCTGCAAATCCGTCATCGCCTGAAACAACAGCCGATGCGACTTTTTGTAGAAGTCATCTGCCGTCACGTATTCCTGGGCATCCGGCAATGTGTCGGCATTCAGAAAAATACCGCCAAGGACGGCACGTTCCGCTTCATCACTATGCGGCGGCTGCTGTTCAATTAACTGGTTATCCATGCGCGTCCTCCTTCAATTTAATCGGCTCATTTTTAACCGCTTATCCCTAACAGTCTACGTTAAAATGCTGACCGAAACAAGCGTTTGCACATCTGTATCGCTCATCATATGTTGATACATTGGTAGCGGTCATCTAACGCGTTCTCCGGTCCCTAACCGCGCCGGCTCACGCTTCTCCATAACGCGTTCGCCAGCCCAGAAGTCTGCGTGTAAGAACCTCAGTCGCAATGGTCAAAACCCGACCATCACGCCTCAGGCCACTTACACTCCGACTTCTAACCGGGCTGGCTCGCGCTCACCATAACGCGCTCCCTGGCGCAGAAGTCTGCGTGTAAGAACCTCAGTCGCAATGGCCAAAGCCCGGCCATCACGCCTGAGGCCACTTACACTCCGACTTCTAACCGGGCTGGCTCGCGCTCACCATAACGCGCTCCCTGGCGCAGAAGTCTGCGTGTAAGAACCTCAGTCGCAATGGCCAAAGCCCGGCCATCACGCCTGAGGCCACTTACACTCCGACTTCTAACCGCGCCAGCTCGCGCTCACAAAAAAAGAACCGCCGAAGCAGTCCCTTTCTTGCTACAAATTATTTCTGTTCAATCACATGCACGCGAATTCGCGCATCGATGCCGGGAAATAGGTTGACCATCACATTGGTGAATCCTAGCGAACGAATTGGCTGTTTCAAGTCGATTTTGCGCTTATCGACCTTGATCTGATACTGCTTGTCCAAAGCGGTTGCGATTTGCTTACTAGGAATGGAACCGAACAATCGGGAATCCTCACCGGCCTTGCTTTGGATCTGAACAACTGTCTTGTCGTCTTCGATCTTGGCTTTAATTGCTTCAGCTTCGGCCTTCTTCTCGGCTTCTTTCTTTTCTTCAAGCCGTTGCTGGCCACGCAAGGCGCTCATGGCTTGCGGAGTCGCTGCCTTGGCTAAACCCTTGCGAATCAAAAAGTTCTCGGCATACCCGTCAGGCACTTCTTTCACCTGACCGCGATTACCTTTGCCACGAACGTCTTGTGTAAAGATGACTTTCATCACTAATCCCTGCTTTCTATGCGTCTTCGTCTGCTTTCTTAATCTGGGCAAGCAATTCGGTCCGCGTTTCGGCGATGGTTTTGCCTTTGATCTGTGTTGCGGCGTTGCTTAAATGACCGCCGCCGCCCATGGCTTCCATAATAACCTGCACATTGACATCCCCAGTGGAGCGGGAGGAGATGCCGACATCGCCGCTTGGCCGTTTGGTGATGACAAAACTGGCATCGACACCGTTTAGTGACAGCATCGTATCAGCCGCTTGTGCCGCAATAACCGGATCGTAACGCTTGTCCTCTTCCCCAGTACATAGTGCCATATTTGGGGCAATCATTTCAATTGTATCAATCAAATGGTTGCGCTGGATGAAGCTGTCGATATTTTCTTTCAGCAGGTTCTGAGCCAGCATCCCGTCTGCCCCCATGGAGCGCAGATAACTGGCAGCATCAAATGTACGGGTTCCGGTGCGTAAGCTAAACGACTTGGTGTCCACCGTAATCCCGGCCAACATCGCTGTCGCTTCAAGCTTATCCAGACTCGGCACATTGGTTGGCTGATATTCAAACATTTCCGCAATCAGCTCACAAGTCGAACTTGCATACGGTTCGATGTAAACCAACATTGGATTGTCCGGAAATTCCTCACCGCGTCGATGATGATCGATAATCACGGTGCGGGCAGCCAGACGTTTGTACAAATCAGGCGCGGCTGAAATCGATGGCTTGCTATGATCAACCAGAATCAACAAACTCTGATCGGTAGCCTGTGACAATGCTGCTTCCGGCGTCACAATGGCGTTAGCAACTTCCGGATCCTGACCAACCTGACCCATTAAGCGTTCGACATCGGAATGCAGGTGATCCGGGTCAATGACAATGTAACACTCCTTGCCGTTCATCTGGGCAATCCGACGAATCCCCATGGCGGCTCCAACCGCATCCATATCCGGCCGTTTGTGACCAACCACGAAGACTTTATCCGTTTGCTTAAACAGCTCTTGCAAGGCCTGCGCCACCATCCGGGCACGTACCCGCGTCCGCTTCTCCATCGGGTTGGTCTTGCCACCATAGAAGCGCGCCTCGTGTCCTTTTGCCCGCACAACGACCTGATCACCACCGCGGCCCAGCGCCAAGTCTAGGTTGCTTTGCGATGTGACGGCCAATTGTGCCAAATCTTCATCACCATACGCAATCCCGACAGATAGCGTCAATGGATAATTCTGCTTCGAGGTTTCTTCCCGAATCACGTCCAAGATCTTAAACTTATCGCGTTCAACATCACGTAACGATTTGGCATAAGCCAGTAAGAAAAAGCGATCATTGTCAATCCGCTTTAAGAACATCCCAAACTGATTGGCCCAATCTGTCAGTTGATTCGTCACGTAACTATTCAAGTTGGTGACAACCTGATCATCCATCGTCTGGGTGATTTCATCATAGTTATCAATGAAAATCTGGCCAATCGCGATCTTCTCGTCTTCGGCCCGTTCCTCAATCTCGGCATAACGCGTGATATCCATCAGATAAACAACGCCAATGCTCTTTTGGACAATGATTTCGAATTGATGCTGGCCCCATGTCACCATCTTGGTTTCGTTGGTGTCTTCATGGCTGCGAATAAGTTCCGCCAATTCAGCATCGACTTTTTCCAGCGGCTGCCCAAGCACATCCGTATCGCCAAAATACTTCTGCAGAAACGGATTTGTCCACTCGATATTCAAGTCTTCATCATAAATCATGATCCCAATCGGCATTTTAATCAGCGCTTCTTGTTCCCCGCGCTTAATCCGATAACTGAGATCTGAAATATACTGATTCGTATTCTTGGCAATCGTCTCAAGGGCATAAAAAATCGTTGCCACCAGACTGATCAAAATCAGCAGCATCAACAAAGCCAACCAAGGCCGAATCAACGCGCCAATTAAAATACCGATGACTGCCAAAACAACCATCGCAATCGCTGCATACCGCATCCGCATGTCTTCCAGAAACTCAGGCATACGGATCCGTTCAAACAATTTCTTCATATAGAAAAACTCGCTTTCACTTCGCGCAGATACTTAAGGATTTCTTTAGCTATTCTACCATACTGTGCAAGCGGATTCTGGCAGCAAGGAAGTAAAAGAGCACGCAGGAACTGATTCATTTGGGCCTTGACGCTTTAATAGCTGGCTTTTCGCGTTTTCAAAGGGTTTAGGAGAACTTATCCGTTCGTGACAGGCAATTTTTACCAATTTATTACCAACTTTAGCTAGCTAATTTTCAAACATAAGATTACACTGTAAACACGGAATACGACGTAAACAATGATGTATCGCTAACTCCCCCCAAAATTAAGGAGACTTGATCAATGACTATTTTAAAAGTTGAGCATTTGTCAAAAACCTATAAAACCGGTAAACAAGCACTGGTCGACTTGAATTTCGCTGTTCAAGACGGTGAAATTCTTGGTTTTCTTGGACCAAACGGCGCTGGTAAAAGTACAACCATTAACATTATTTCAACGCTACTCAAAGCGGACTCAGGCACGATTGTATATTTCAACAATCCACAAATGCCGCGTAAAGAGGTTAAGCAAAAACTGGGCATCGTCCCCCAAGACATTGCGCTTTATGAGGATATCTCTGCCTACGAAAACGTCAAATTCTTTGCTGCACTTTACGGCGTCCACCGCCAAGAGATGCGTAAAAAGGTCGAAAATGCATTAGCTAAAGTCGGTCTTTTGGAAAGACAAGCTGACAAGCCGGCCACTTTCTCCGGTGGAATGAAACGACGCTTAAATATTGCTTGTGCTATTGCACATGAACCTCAACTCATTATCTTCGATGAACCAACAGTCGGTATTGATCCACAATCACGTAACCACATTCTTGAGTCCATCAAAACATTACGAAACCATGGTGCCACTGTGATTTACGTCACGCATTACATGGAAGAAGTCCAGCAAATCTGTGATCGGGTCATCATCATGGATGGTGGCACGATTCTACTTAATGACCAACTCACCGCTATTTTAAAAAAATTCGGTGATGACAGCTATCAACTCACACTAACCGGACACCCAACTGCAGAAGATGCGGTGATACTAGAGCAAATGGCCGGCATTAATAAAGCCGTATCGGTTGGCCAAAACAGCCTGCTATTAAGCATGGCAAATACCGGTTCCCTTAATCAAGCCCTCACTTTTCTAGCCGAGCATGGACTGGCGCTAACCGATATTTCTAAACAAGAACAGAATCTTGAAAATGTGTTCTTAAATCTCACTGGAAAACAATTACGCGACTAAGAGGAGGTTCGCCATGTTCACAATTATGCGTTTGGATTGCTTGCATCTTCTGAAAAACAAACCGATTATGACCTATCTCTTACTTTACCCGCCTTTGCTAATCTGGGTAACAGGTTTTGTTTTTAACAGCATCTTTGGCGATGATGTGCTGACCTCATATGATTATTATGGTGTCACCATGATGATTTACCTATCCATGGCAACGGTTGTCATTTTGCCAGACATGCTATTCGGTAGTCGTGTAAAAAACGCCAACAATCGTATCATTTATACTCCCATTGCGCGAACAAAAGTTTATCTTTCTAAATTACTAGTTGCTACCGGCTTTTCTTATGGCATATTGGCAGCTTACATGTTACTGTTCAACGCTATCAGATTCGTTAATTTTGGCGGCAGTCAGATTCTTCCGTTGCTATTGCTGGATCTCGCGTTTGTTATTTTCGCAATTACGTTCGGCGGCGCATTCTGCGTCATCTTGCGAAACGAGGATCTCTCAACGAATCTGTTAAACCTTGTCATTAACGTATTTGCTATCGTCTCCGGACTCTTCTTTCCAATGAAAATATTCGGCAAAAAAATTGCAGCAATTGCCGACATGTCACCGATTGCAAAAGTTTCTGACGTCTTCTTTGCAATCATTTACGACCATAACTTTCAGGAGTCGATTACGACATTTGCAATTCTAGTGGCCGGCTCGTGTGTCTTTTTGATCATCATTCATATGCTGTATCGGCCAGAAAAATTTGAGGGATAAAGATGAAACTTTTAATTTTCAAAAATAATACCATGCGTTTCCTGAAAGGACCTGCATATTTGTTCATAGCTGCTCTCGTTCTCATTGTGATGACAGCCGCAACGGCATTTGCAGTGACCATGAAAGCACCCAAAGTTGATGTCGGCGTATCTACCAGTGCCTCGGAACTGCTGCAAGCGGCCCCAATTGAAAAACGGCAGCTAGTGTTCACGAAAGTCACTGATTCCAGCGACATCACCGAGAATCTAATTATGGGAAAATATGATGCCTATGTTTCCAAAAAAGCGGGACATTACACAGTAACCTCCGTTCGCAGCTCAGCTTTGAAGCGACAACTAACTGCCTATTTGAATAACGGCACCTATTCCAAAGTTGCTGGTTCAGGCACTCATCATTTCAAGATCTTCCTGAGTATGTTGGGAATCACTGTCATGATGTTGTCGCTAATTCTGTATAAGTTCTATTTTGACGACTGTGCCGGTATTGACCAGCGCATCTATTTAAGCGGGCTTTCTCATCAAAGCTATTTACTTCAGCACATTATTTTTAATGCAGCCATTCTCATCTGCTTGAGCATACCCATCACGGCGCTTATATTGCCACTATTTGGTATTAAACTCTCCGGTACACTGTTCGCAACGATACCCCTTGTTTGTATCTTCGCATCCACATTTGGCATTATGATCGCGACGCTGACACGTACCAAACAAGGAGCTATGGGCATTGGAACAATTCTAGTCGTCCTTTCATTCATGTTATCAGGCGCCTTGTTCTCAATTAAAAAAGCCACGCTACAGGCCCGCCTTCAATACCTTTTCCCTCAGCATTACATTGCAACTTTGGGAAAATATCTGGATGGCGCTCGCACACTTGGTTCAGCGCTCATCATGCTCCCTATCTTTACTATCATCTGTGTATTCACGGCCTTGATCGCCCAAAAAAAGCGCAGTATTGTCTAGGCGCACGGTCAACCCATACCATCTCCGATCACATCGATTCTGCGGCTGACCTCGCCAGCACCAATAAAGGAAAGTGGTTTGGTTACATATACCTGCTACATCAAATAACCCTGACACTCATCGTACGCTCTGGCTTCACGACCATCTACGTGAACGCGAGTCTTGCTTGATTGTCAGGGTTATATTGGGTATATTTTCACTGATCGGGTCTTAAATTGAAAGAAGGAACATCAACCGTGAAACCTGTCAAACCAACCAAACCGACATTAAGTCATGCCTATATTCTGCAAGTCGCACTGGGGTTGCTAGATCGCGAGGACCTGCAAAAGTTCAGCATGCGAAAATTAGGACAGGAAATGGCCGTTTCGCCAATGGCCGTTTATCGGTATTTTCCTAATCAGGAAGCCCTTTTTGATGGCGTGGTAGAGATGCTTTGGCGAAGCGTATTAACCATTGACCCCGCAACTGCCGATGAACCTTGGCAGCAACAAATCATTCACTTAATGACCCGTTTACGCCAAACCTTGCTAGCGCATCCGCATGTCCTGCCATTAATTTCAAGCCGTCCGTTAGCAACTAGGTCTGAGTTCGCATTAGTCGATAAAATTTTAACAGCCTGGACAAAAAAAGGCTTCAAGATTCAGTCAACTACCGTGTTCCTGATTAATTCGCTCACCGCCTATACTGTTGGCTTTGTTTGGACCGAAGCCGTTAATCCTCAGACTGTAGATAATTCCGAATCGCAAGGACAAGTGACACCACGTCACCCTTCAAAAACACTGCAAACATTCATGCAACCGATAGAAAATCAGAAGTTTACCGACGACGAGCAGTTTTTGATGGGCATTCATGCAATCCTGACTGGATGGGGAAAATAGGCCGTCGCGCTTTTTTCAGCGAGGGAAGACGGATCACAGTTCACACGCTATCAATCATATATCAGACGAAAGCGGCGAATAATTCTTGCATTCCTTGACTGAACACCGAAATTATTCACCGCTTTTTGAGTGCCCGTTAATGGCAGAATTTTAAGCTAATTCTCCCGTTGTGATACAATCTTTTTTTAAACCATCGTTCAGTCAATCAATCGAAATGCCCCATGAACATCATGTTCTCTTTCGGTGTAAATATTGAACTAAAGAGTGAAAGCACAAAAATGGCTCTGACTGCCGCTGCGTCAGAGTGTATCCACAAAATCATATTCAAATTCTATCTATGCCGCGCTGCCGAAGAGATCTGCAAGACTCTTCGGCAGTTTTTGCATGAATTCACTCATGATCTGATTAATGACCACTTGGGCTTCATGATAAGTTGACGCTATACCAATTAATTGTGTCATGAGCCAATCCAAGGCTTGCGAAATGCCGATATCAGGTAGAGCTTTTCCATAGTAGAAGAACAAGTCACCCAGCGTGCGTTCGTCAGTTTCTTCACGTTGACATAAGGCAGGTAGATCATAGCTCATCATGACCATTGCCATATGTGCGCAAAGGCCGTCATAGCCACGTACTTGTGTCGCATCAAAGCGCAGATATTGTTTAGCAACCTTGAAGTAGCCTTCGATTTGCCAGCGTCTGCCGTACATCTGAATGATGCGTTCGGGGCGCAAATTAGTCTTTGTGGTTGCTAAAACCAAGAAGCGACCCTTGGCACCTTTTTTAGTCACGAAAACCAGCTTCATGACCATCTTTGTACCGTCCATATCGTATTGCACAATGGGACTGTACAGATAATGCTGATGCGTTGGCCGTTTACTCTGCTTTAACGTGGCGTAGAGTCGCTTAACATCCATTTCTCGTCCACGATAACGAAAATACACTTTCTCCGTCTGCTTGATCATGCCGATGCCATTGATCCCGCGTTTAAGCAGTTCATGGAATATCTTGGGATAAGCAAACCAGCTATCAAATAAAGCATAATGTGCCTTGGCACCTGCTTTAATCGCCTAATCAACCAGTTCAAGTGCCACTAGGTTCATTTTGCGATGGGCTTGCTGGCATGCTTTGCCGCAAGTGATCGACCATCATAAGGCTTTTGCAGGCCAACTTGGTTCTTTGTCTTGCTTGAGGCCATCAGCGCAAAGTTGAGCGGCAGAAAGGTATTGCCATCACTCCAACCTAGTGTCAAAGCCCGAAGGCCGGTATAGTACCGTTCATGGTCATGATCGAATACTTTGGAGAGTAATTCGGTCTTCTTGGAGAACTCGCGCTTAAATAGTGAGTCGTCAATGACGAAGGCTTGATCACGACCGGCTGCGGCAAATTGATGGAAATATTGAATCAGACGAACCGCTACCAGTAGAACCAGCCGCTGCCAATTGATTCGAGCATCATTCAAGCAATTACGGGCTGTCCGTTTTGAAAAGTTTGGATTGGCTTCAGCTCGATGCAGTGAGTAACGTTGAAAGATGGACAGGATAATCCACTGAAACAAGCTGGCAATCTTGATACCTTTGTGTTTTTGCGCGTTTGCTTGCCGAAGCGCCTCAGAAAGATGGACCAATTTGAAGAAATGTTTTGTTTTGAGCTAAATATTATGGGTTGATTGTTGTATAGTAAACATGGATGTAAAGACTCCGTTGTATGTTGGTTTTGGTCAACTTAATTATACGACGCGGAGTGCTTTGCGTCTTTTTTGGTGTCAAAAAGTCCCGATTTCTCGGGACTTTCTGCGGATATTCAACTTTCACTCTTTAGGTCTTACTCTGTACATTCTTGAATGTACTGAAATGACGATTTCATGTTAGAATTCACTTAACTCGAGTTGCATTAACTTTACCCTTTGCCTCTTTGACGGCGTGTTCCTGATAAATCATCTGAATAGCCGAAGATGCCACTAATCAATGAGCTAAGTCTAAATTGTCATATATTCGATAAGCGGAATCATTTCTGCTTAAAAAAGGGGAGCTAGTATTGTTTGTCTCAAATATCTCTTTCAAAGATTACATTGGTATCATTCACCAATCTATGGTTTTGTTAATGACAATTCCTTTCGAAAAAAGGATGATATTAATTATCAGAATCACCCTAGGCGTTTACGCAAGTTTAATGTTACTGGGTGAAGTGTTTGCTGGAAACATGTTTGATAGACTGTCAACTATTCTGAGTTTTATATTCTTTCTTATATTTGTCTTTTCACCAGCCTCAGTATTAACCATTCTTGGAATATTTTTATATGGATGTCCTGGTTATTCGTCTAGACAAATTCTTTTTTTGTCCTCTCCCAAAATTAAAAAGCTTGCAAAGTTACGGGCACAATACAATATCGAAAAAGTAATTAAACTAGATTTCCCTCAAATTCTCCGTCTAAGAGTCCCCTTTTTAAAACCGCAACGTCATTTAGTTCTTACCCATAGACCAACAAAAAGGCAATTGAGGAAACTTAAAAAGAAATACCCAAACGCAAAAATCAGTTACGTTCATTCCTACCCTCGAAAAAAGAAGGCCGCTGCGTACAGCATGGCCTTCACGTATAAACATTATTTGGTTTTCTTTAAATCAATCCCCTTTTCAAAACAGCCTTATTCAATCATTGATCTAAGCAATGAAAGCAACGCTAAACTTTGGGGTGATATTAAATCTAACAAAAGATATTATCAACGGTTAGTATCCGACAACGTAAGATTTCACGTTAACGCTTCGTTGTGAGACAAGTGATTTTTGAAACCATCGTTCAGTCATCCCTCAAGACTCCTCATGAACATCATGTTTTTTACGGCATAAATATTGAACTAGTAACATAATCACGAAGAAAAGCAGCCCCGTGAACAGATTTCTAATAATCTGCAGCGGAGCCTTTAGGATTATATCAACGCAAAATAGAAATACCGTAAAAACGCAAGTAGCGATGATGTCTTCCCTTAAATCAACGATAAGTATTCATCTCCAAAAAACGTGACACCTAACCCAACCATACTGTGAGACGGACCGATCGAGTTACCTGCTGACAAGCATAATAATAAAGATATATTTTTGTTGTTTCCAACTTAAACTTCTTCAAGATCGAGCCTGTCTTTTCTTCCAAGATGACTAGCCAGTTCAACAACCGCTGGCTCTGTTAAACTGCTTTTTAGGTACCCTTTTTCCCTAACTATCCCTAGTGTAAAATAATTCCATGAAGTTGTGGCATCGTCCAAATAAACGTCGGGTTTTTCCAATTTAACGTTGATTTTCAGAAAAGCCTAGCAAAAATAGCGGTCTCACTGTCAATTTTCCTTCCCAATCGCTGGGCGTTTTTTCACCGGCAAAGACATCCAGACAATTGACAGGACAATCAACCCGCCGCCTAGTATAAACGCCGGCGTCATTTGAATCCGGAAAAAAGGTAATGAGTATACGAGAACAAATACTGGGTTTAGTGCGCGAATTAAATTGGCATCGCGAAATGAGATGAACTTAAGTCCGCGGTAAAACAGCAGCAGTCCCAGAAACCCGGAGCAAAACGCCGAAACCGCAACGGCACCAATACCCACGTTGGGCGAAAAAGCTAACTTGCCACTGCCGGCTGCAACAATGCCGAGTATGATCACTGCGGTTGCTTGGTTGTACAAAAGCAAAATTTTTTCATTGACACGCGCCAATGCTTTTTTCGCCAGCGTGTTGGTTAACGCAAAACTAAACGTGTAGCCAAACGCACAAACCAGTCCGAGCATGTCAGTCATACGCCCGGAGAAATCGGATACCAACGCTGTTCCGGCAATACATAACCCAATCGGCACTATTTCTCGGCGATCAAACCGCTCATGCAACAAGAATACAGACAATAAAATCGCAAAAACAATATAGAAGCGGCCGATCAATCCGACACTCACCGGATCAAGAAAGAAAAGACTCAAATACTGCAAAACAATGCCTAAACAGTTGGTCAGTCCCAATACCCAAATAACGGGACTTTTCACCCATATCAATTTTGTATGGGTTGCACCAATCGTGATAAAAGTCAAACCGAGTGAAACAAGCGCGTTATAAAAACTTGCAGCTAGCGGCGACAGGGTGTTCATCGACCATTTGTTCATCACCGGTGTCACTGCCATCACAGCCACTGACAAAAGATTAAGTAACAAGCCCACGCGCCGCTTACTCATGGGGCCACCCAATGTGCTGAAAAATTTGCCGATAAATATGATCATGAAAAGATTGTTCCGCATCCGGTAATGGTGCAAAGAGTAAACGGCGATCATCGGTTTCAGAAGTCATCGGGATCGCCTCTAAACGTAAAACCTCTGCTTGTACAACTGCCGTTACATGGCCGGTTGGCAAAACATAGTAGCCCAACGACGAAATCGCACTGGGTTCGACGATTGCGCCGGATTCTTCGTAAGACTCACGAACCGCCGCCTGAATAACCGTCTCGCCTGGCTCCAATTTACCACCGGTCAGCTCCCATTTCCGTTTCACATTATGTACCCAAATGAGTCTGCCATGATAAAACTGCAACACCAGCACCGAGTCTGGTCTCTGCGGGATTGGGCCAAAGTAAACGTTTACCATATCAAATCACCTCTTCATTTTTTAAAGTCGGAGTTTGATTGTATCGTTCACAGTCAGGCAGGTCAACAATTTTTATATACCAATTCTAGTCAAAAAGAAAAATCCGTACAGATTCACGCAATCTTAGCTGCGTTGCTACACGGATTTCCCTGATTTTGAAGACACAGTTCACGATCGCGTCAAGTCGCTGCCTTTCACCCAACCGTGCCCGGACACATAGTAAAAAGTCTGCGTGGCCGATCCTTTCAACTTAGCCTTGGCTGTTATCTTACGCGTTACTCGATAATCTTTATGATTGGTCAGGTTGCCGACCTTTTTGAAGCTTGCTGTCGGTGCGTCTGCCGCGAAGGAGCCTTTATAAACTGCGGCGGTGCTTTTCGTTCGATAGGTGCGCGCCTGGTTGAAGATGACTAGCCCCTTGCCATTCAACGTGTATTGGACAACCTGCTGATCGATATTGGCTTGCGTCATATCGGCGGCAACAGTGCTGCTGACTGCGAAAAGTGATAAGCCGATCAATGCGATGACGAAACGATGCTTTTTCATGTAACATGCTCCTATACTCGTTTTTCATCAGTATAGTTATTTTAAGAAATCCGTCAATCAATTTGGCAGCATCTTAAGCTTCTAGCAAGAATTAGAGGCGTTATTTACAGAGGACGCTGGCATGTTACGTCTGTTGTCCCCCCGCTGCAAAACAAAAAGCCGTTTGCCTAGTGTTTTGACGTGCACTACGCAAATGGCTTTATTAAACTTATTCGTTATTTCGGTTGAATTAACCCCATGGCATCCATCGTTTCGGCAATTTGCATGGAGTTCCATGCCGCTCCTTTAAGAAGGTTGTCGGAAACATCCCACATGTGGAAGAACCGAGAATTTTCAGCATCCGGGCGAATACGGCCAACGAAGACCTCTTTGCTGCCGACTGCATTCATAGCTTGCGGATAGAGCTGTTGACTTGGATCATCTTGCACCACAACGCCAGGCGCATCGTTTAATGCAGCGCGAATGTCGTCGGCGGTGGCGTTAGCGTCTTCAATTTCAAAATAAACTTCTTCGGAATGGGCAATTGGTACTGGAATCCGAACACAAGTGGCGGTGACTTTGATCGCATCACTGTTCATGTCGCCCGCCATAATCTTTTTGGTTTCGTGAATCATTTTCCACTCTTCATGACTATAGCCGTCTGGTTCGAAGACATCGATTTGAGGCAAGGCGTTGAAAGCAATCGGATAGTGCTTTTTGTCGCTAGCAGTTGGCAGAATTTTAGGCTCTAAGGGTTTATCGTCCAAAGCAGCCTGGGTTTCATCAAACAGTTCATTCATGGCTGACTGTCCGGCGCCGGAAACTGCCTGATAGGTTGAAACAACGACTTGTTTCAAGCCGAATGCTTTGCGGATCGGCTCAAGTGCGGTCACCATTTGAATCGTCGAACAGTTCGGATTCGCGATGATGCCGTGGTGGGTGCGCAGGGCTTCCGGATTGACTTCGGGGACAACCAGCGGAATATCGGGTTCCATACGAAAAGCGCTGGTGTTATCAACGACCACGGCGCCGGCTTTAACAGCTGCAGGGGCAAAACGTTTGGAAACCGAGCCGCCTGCTGAAAATAATGCAATATCAATCCCCTTGAACGCATCATCAGTTGTTTCATGAACTGTTAACGTCCCGTCACGAAAAGGTACCGTCTTACCTTCTGACCGTTTGCTGGCCAAGGCAAGGACTGACGCAATTGGCAGCTTGCTTTCTGCGACCATCTTCAACATCCGGGTTCCGACCGCGCCGGTTGCCCCTACAACTGCTACGTGATAACCACTCATGATTGATTTATGCTCCTTCTATTAATGTGTCTGCCAAATCTCGATGCGGCAATGAGTCAATGAACTGCTCATAAGCCGCCTGCTCGCCAGTGGGTTGGAAAGTTGCTTGTGTCAGTTTACCACTTTCAAGCGCTTCATCCGGTACGGTGATTGTCGCCGTCACGGTTGCGTTCCCGATGAGTTCGATCCAGTAACGCCCATGGTCATGATGAACCATCGTCTTCACCATGCCGCCTGGATTATACACGGTATTCACGCACTCAAACGCCGCCTCCTGGGGATGAGTCAGAATAAACGCTAAGGTCGTTGCGGACATCCCGGTGCCACATGCATTGGTGAACCCGACGCCGCGTTCATAAGTCCGGGCAAACAAGGTGTCCTTACCTAAGATTTCGGCAAACGTTACGTTAACCCCTTCCGGAAAATACGGATTTTTGGCATTTAACATTTTGCCAATTCGCTCCAGATCAGGACTGACCAGTTCTTCTTTAGACACAAATGCAATTAAGTGCGGGTTGGGTACTGCCACTGCGGTAAACTTCAAACTAGGATGGATAGCCGGCAAGACAGTGTCAACGATGCGGTCAACGCCAAGATTGGCAAATGGCAAGTCAGCAGCGGCAAAACTGACTGGCGAAATTTCAACTGAATATGCCGGAACACCGGAAGCTAATGGCGACTGTTTTGCAACGGCCAGGTCGGCAAAATCCGTGTGCACCTTGAATGCTGATTGACCGGTTTTTTCACTTAGATAGCGGGCAACTGTCCGTAAACCATTGCCACACAATTTAGCCAGGCTGCCGTCCGTATTCACCACCGTCATTTTCCCAGCAGTCCCGGGCGCATCCGTTATTGCCAAAACGCCATCTGCTCCGCCTAACCAGCCAGTTTGGCGATTCGTCACCTGCTTGGTAAAAGCTGCCAGTTGGCTTGTGCTCAATGGCTGTTTCAATTGCGTTTCATCTAATAAAAAGAAACTATTTTCAGAGCCATGAACTTTTTGTAATGTCACCATACTCACTGCACCTCCAAACGCTGATTGATCGGAATGAAAAAGGCGTTATAGATGGCCTTGACTGCTCGATTCGCCGATTCCCGCGATGTGCCAAGCATCAATGAAATCTGGGAGGCCCCTTCATTAATCATCGACACATGCACGCCGGCGCTCGCTAGCGGCTGCAAAATCGTCTGAATCAATCCGGTTCGTTGTGCCATCCCTTCACCTACCACCATGATAATCGCATAATCGTCAATCCACTTCAAAACGTCCGGGTGTACAACTTCCTGAATTTCAGCACAAATGGCCTTACGTTTCGCCTCTGTGAGCTGCCGATCATCCAAAATAATGGTCAAATCGTCAATCCCGCTTGGCATATGCTCATAACTGATGCCATGTCGCGCCAAAACCTGCAGCAGCTTGAGCGTAAATCCGACTTCCTTATTGAGTAAATAACGATGCAGATAGATCGCGCCAAAATGTTGTGAGCTGACAATGCCGGTAATCGCATGTTTCGGCACAAAATGTTGTTCCGGGACAATCATCGTCCCAGGGGCAGAAGGATGATTCGTATTTTTTAAATTAATCGGAATCTGTCCCGCAATGGCCGGTAGAATCGCTTCATCATGAAAAACGCCAAAGCCGCCATATGACAACTCCCGCATTTCCCGATACGTCATTTCTTGAATCATCTGCGGATTTGCCACCACCCGTGGATCAGCAGCCGCAACGCCATCTACATCGGTGAAGTTTTCATACAGGTCGGCATGAAACCCGTTTGCTAAAATCGCACCGGTAATATCCGAGCCGCCACGTGAAAAAGTAGCAATATCACCATCACTGGTATAGCCATAAAATCCCGGTACCACCAGCACACCCAGTGGCCGCCGAAATGCCGCCAAACGATCGTAAGTTTCACGTGAAACCTCAGCATCATTGGGATGATCAGTTACAACAATTCCTAAAGTTTTCGGTTCACCATACGTGGCTTCGATACCTTCGTGGTTCAAAACTGCCGTCATGAGAAAAGCATTTAATTTTTCGCCTCGTGCCTTGAAGCCAGCCATTAGGTAGTCGGCATTTTTAAAGCTGGTATTCGGTAACTGGTATAGTTCATTTTCGATTTTTTCCATAACTTGCGCGTCAAGGTTGAACGCCGTGGCAATGGCCTGATACCGAGCCACAATTTCAGCAACGATTGCAGCCGTTTCACCCTGCTGCAACACCGCTTGGGCGTACTTGATTAGCAGGTCTGTCACCTTGACATCGCCGGGATGCCGTTTACCAGGCGCACTGGTTACGATAACCTGCCGATCCGGATTCGCCTTCATAATCGCCACAACCTTGGCAAACTGCGCTCCATCTGCTAATGACGAACCGCCAAATTTTACGACACGCACGATAAACTGCCTCCCTAACCCCATTTTCCAGTGTATCCTTGACGCCAACAACCTTGCCAATCACCAACCGACAGCGATTGCGTAAGTGATTTTCATCTGGCATCAACAGACGGCAATGCAAATGAGAACTCTGTCATTTTATTCTGTACTTTAACAGACTCCCAGAGAAACACAAGCCCCCACCATCCCGCCAAAACAGCATTTTTTGACGCCATTGCATAGTAATAATGAGCTTAAAAATGTTTTTAATTTTTTGCTAGGTATTGGGGTGGCGGATTGAAAGTGGGTTGTTGGGAATCAGGCTTTCAAGATGGTTCTTTGGAATACAGTCACACTGTTCGCGCTGAAGAAATAGAAAGTAAGCGTCAGCCACCATGTTTGAGGCTCTTATATTTGGTCTCTGAGTAAGAGATACTCTCGCTCACCATAACGCGCGTTCCGCTGAGCAGGCATGTAAGGACCTTGGTCGCAATGGCCAAGAGCGGGCCATCACCGTCTAAGGGCACTAGTTCGCTTTTACTCCCATAACGCGCTCCCGAGCGCAGGAGTCTGCGTGTAAGGACCTTGGGCGCAATGACCAAGCCCGGGTCATTGCGCCCAAGGCCACTTACACTCCGACTCCTAACCGCGCTGGCTCGCGCTCACAAAAATTTGACGCGTACCGTTTTTTATTATAATGTGGTGTCAAACAGATAGAGGTTGCAGCCAACATGACTAACCGAATCGAGCGAGATCCTTCGTGGTGACATTCGGTGAAAGGGGCGGTTGCCGAAATGGGTGATCCGGGATCGGTGAGCCTGTTGGGCCAGGGTTAAATAAATCCTGTACTGTCGCTTAGGTATCTAAGCGGGGCGCTATCATTCAAGTAGATTGCAAGTTGGGATCTTTTTGTTTGACGCGCGGCCAAACAAAAGGGTCCCTTTTCGTTTGCCGTTGCCCTGCCATCACTCGGGAGGATGAACTGAATGAATTTTGCCACAAATCACGAAGGTCAATTAACGATTGGCGGGGTTGTTGCCAGTCAACTTGTCCACACTTTTCAAACGCCGCTTTATGTTTATGACGTTGGCGCCATTCGCCATCAGATTCGGGCGTTCAAGCAGGTTTTTGAAACTGCGGGGGTTGCATACGCCGTTAGTTACGCTTCCAAGGCGTTTGCTACCATCGCGATGTACGAGGTCGCCAAAGCCGAAGCCATTCATGTCGATGTTGTTTCCGGTGGCGAGTTATACACGGCTCAAGCAGCGGGCTTCCCTATGGACAAAGTCAGTTTCCACGGTAACAACAAAAGCAAAGCCGAACTGGAACAAGCTTTAGACGCCGGGGTTGGCACGATCATCGTTGATAATTTTCACGAGTTGGACCTGCTTGACGAGTTGCTAAAGGCGGCCGTGGGCAAGCAAAACGTCTTGATCCGGGTGGCACCGGGGATTAGTGCTCATACACACGCTTATGATCAAACCGGCCAAACCGATAGTAAATTTGGCTTTGATCTTGAAAGCGGGCAAGCCGATGAAGCAGCCAAGCGTATTCTGGCGGATGATCATCTTAATTTGCTGGGTATTCACGCCCACATTGGCTCCCAGATTTTTGAAGTCGCCGGGTTTGAAGCCGTCACCCAAAAGCTGCTGGCAGTCCTTGATCATTGGCACCAGCAATTCGGCTTTATTCCTAAAGTCCTCAATGTCGGCGGCGGCTTTGGGATTGCGTATACCAAGCAGGATGATCCGCTACCACCAGAAGCTTTCGTGCAGGCGATTGTGACCACCTTGAAAACCCAAAGCCACGGTTTTAACTGGCCATTGCCTGCCGTTTGGATTGAGCCGGGCCGCTCGATTGTCGGTCCTGCCGGCTACAGTCTGTACACGGTCGGCAGCCGCAAAGATGTCCCGGGCTTGCGGCCTTACGTTGCGGTTGATGGCGGCATGGGCGACAATATCCGCCCTGCCCTTTATCAGGCTCAATACACTGCTGTGGTTGCGGATCACCCGACTGCCCAGCCCACAGAACGTGTCCATTTAGTCGGAAAGTATTGCGAATCCGGCGACATTTTGATTGATGATGCCCCGCTGCCGGCCACACACCCAGGCGATGTGGTTGCCGTGTTCGACACTGGCGCATATGGCTACTCGATGGCGTCCAACTACAATCGCAACCCGCGTCCAGCCGTTGTTTTTGTCGAAAATGGCCAAGCACAGCTAGTGGTCACGCGTGAAACTTACGCCGATTTAATTCAACACGATCAGCACTACACCGCCCCAAGTCAATCAGCGCCGACATCAACCGCCACTACTGTCGCAAAAAAATAGGAGGCCATCATGGCACAACTCGATACCGAAAAAATCATTTCAACCATCGCAAACAGCAAGAAAACCACGCCAGTCAAAGTGTATCTCAAAGGGAAATTAGCCGACTTGCATTTCCCTAAAAGTGTTCATGCATTTATTGGCAAACACACGGGCACTGTCATCGGTGACTGGGCAGAGATTCAGCCCGTTTTAAAAACCGCTAAACTGGATGATTACTATGTCGAGGCTGCCGGTCGTAACACCGGGGTGCCATTATTGGACATCAAAACAACCAATGCCCGTATCGAGCCTGGTGCGATCATTCGCGATCAGGTGCTGATTGGTGACAATGCGGTGATCATGATGGGCGCGATTATTAACATCGGCGCGGAAATCGGTGCCGGAACCATGATTGACATGGGGGCCGTGCTTGGCGGCCGCGCCATTGTCGGCAAACATTGCCATATCGGCGCGGGCACAGTGCTTGCTGGCGTGGTGGAACCACCGTCAGCTAAGCCAGTGACAATCGGTGATCACGTGATGACCGGTGCCAATGCCGTTGTGCTTGAAGGCGTGACCGTGGGCGAAGGGGCTGTCATTGCTGCGGGCGCTGTTGTCATTAATGACGTTCCTGCCCATACAGTCGTCGCCGGTGTCCCAGCCAAGGTGATTAAAAAAGTCAACGATCAAACGGAAGCTAAGACGGTGCTGCTTGATGAACTCAGAAAGTTGTGACATTTAATGAAGGAAGCCGAACTCATTGCTATTCGCCGCCAGCTCCACCAAATCCCGGAATTAGCGCTGCAGGAAAAAGAAACCCACGCTTTCCTGCTCAAAACCATCCAAAGTTTTCCGCAGACTTTTCTCACCATCCGCACCTTACCGAAGTTGCCAACCGCCATTCTAGTCAAAGTCACTGGCTCCGATCCGCAACGCACGATCGGTTATCGCGCCGATATGGATGCGTTACCGGTCACCGAAGCAACCGGTTTGCCGTTTGCCTCGCATCACCTGGGGATTGCGCATGCATGTGGTCACGATATGCATATGACCGTGGCACTTGGCATTCTCAGTTATTTTGCCGTTCATCAGCCAAAGGATCATCTGATTTTCTTCTTCCAGCCGGCTGAAGAAAGCAAGAATGGCGGTAAACTGGCTTATGACATGGGCGCTTTCACCGGTGAGTGGCAGATTGATGAATTTTATGGCCTGCATGATCGGCCTGACCTGCCTGCTGGTACGATTAGCACGCGGCTCGGAACGCTTTTTGCCGGCACCACTGAGATTAACGTTGATTTAATCGGTAAAAGCGGCCATGCAGCGTTACCGCAAAATGCTAACGATATGATCGTCGCAGCGGCCAGTTTCATCAGCCAAATCCAAACGGTTGTCGCTCGCAATGTCGGCCCCACAGACAGCGCCGTGATCACATTCGGCCTCATGCGCGCCGGAACCATCCGCAACGTGATTGCCGGCAGCGCCCATCTAGAAGGCACCTTGCGTGGCTTCACGCAAAAGCAAATTAATTTCTTGCAACAGCGAATTCGGGATATCGGTCAAGGCATCGCGGCTAGTTTCAACTGCGAAGTCAAAGTTGATTTGAATCAAGGCGGTTATTATCCCGTCGAAAATAATCCGCACCTGACAAAAGATTTCATTGATTTCATGCAAGCCGACCCAGCCGTGACCTTTGTGCCAACCGATCCAGTCATGACCGGTGAGGACTTTGGTTATCTATTAAACAAAATTCCTGGCACCATGTTTTGGCTAGGCGTGAATGATCCGGATTCGCAGTTGCACGCCGCTGACTTTTTACCAGATGAAGCAGCTCTAGCGCCAGGTGTGACGGCTATCATTCATTTTCTGACGCATCGGATGGCGGAAGCGGCTTGAGGGTCTTGATTGATAGTGTGCAAGGGCAGTCACGGATTTTTTGGTGATGGCTTGCCAGTTGGATTCAGCATAATGCGTTCGCTGGCGCAGAAGTCTGCGTGTAAGGACCTGGGTCGCAATGGTCAAAACCCGACCATCACGGCTAAGGCCGCTTACACTCCGACTTCTAATCGTGCCGGCTCGCGCTCACTTTAACGCGCTCCCCGGCGCAGAAGTCTGCGTATAAGGACCTTAAGCGCAATGGCCAAGACCGGGCCATCACGCTTAAGGCCGCTTACACTCCGACTTCTAACCGCGCCGGCTCGCGCTCAGGGGGGTTTTTAAATGCAAAGAGCAGAATTAATCACCGCGATTGTGACACCGTTTAACGACCGCGATGAAATTGACTATGATAGTATGCAACGGTTAGTCGATCATCTCATTGATCAAGGTACTGACGGGTTTGTGGTTGGGGCTACGACGGGTGAAGGGCCTACGTTGAGTCATGATGAAAAGATCACCCTTTACACCCGTTTTGTGGCCATGGTTCACGGGCGCGCACTCGTGATTGCCAATTCGGGGTCTAACAACACCCGCGAAACCACTGATTTTACGCATGAAGTCGGTGGAATTGCCGGAATTGATGCTACTTTGGTTGTGGTTCCGTATTACAACAAACCGGATCAAAATGGCATGATCGCGCACTATACCACGGTTGCGGCAAGTGCGCAAAAACCGATCATTATTTACAACATTCCAGGACGGACCGGCGTGGACATGTTACCGGAAACTGTGGCAACGCTGGCACAAAACCCCATGATTCAAGGGATCAAGCAGTGCGGCAGTTTGGCAGCACTCAGCGATATCATCGACCGAACCAAACATGATGCCTTCAACGTCTGGACCGGCGAAGATGCTCAAGCGCTGACGATCAAAACACTGGGCGGGATGGGCGTTATTTCAGTTGCCTCCCACCTATATGCCCACAGCATCCGGGAAATGTATCGTGCGCTTGATCGCGGTGACGTCACCACTGTAGCCGCATTACAACGGCAACTGTTACCGAAAATGGCCGCGTTATTCCATTTTCCATCCCCAGCGCCTACCAAAGCCGCACTTAATGCTTTGGGATTCAAAGTCGGCAGCCCGCGTTTACCGCTACTGCCATTAACAGCGGCACAACAACAAGAATTAGCCCATCTATTAGGGGTTTCGGAACTATCAGCAATTGAAGCGGAGGTGCTTGCATGATTCACGTTCTTGTCGCCGGTTTTCGCGGTGCCATGGGTCAAAAAACAGTCAAAATGGTCCAGTCACAAAAAGATTTCGCATTAAGTGCCGTTTTTGATCCCAAAGCAACTGCCGCTGATGCCCAAAAATATGGACTACCAGCTGATACAAAAGTGCTCACGAGCTATGATCAGCTCAATCCCGACATTGCCGATGTGTGGGTTGATTTTACCAACCCCACTGCCGTCGCTGCCAACATTGAAGCTGCGATCAAAGCTGGCATTCACCCAGTCGTTGGCACAAGCGGCATGACGCAAGCCGATCAAAACCGCTTAATCGAACTCGCCCAAGCCCGTCAGCTCGGCGGTCTAATCGCCCCAAACTTCGGCCTTTCCGCGGTTCTCTTAATGAAGTTCGCACAGGAAGCCGCCGCCTACTTCCCTGATGCCGAAATCATCGAAATGCACCATCAGGATAAGGCCGACGCTCCATCAGGCACCGCCATCGCCACTGCGCACAAAATCGCCGCCGGACGCACCCAAAAGCCCTTGTCCACCATCGACAACGACGCCCGTGGCCAACGCATTGATGACGTCCCGGTCCACGCCATCCGCTTACCAGGTTACATCGCCCACGAACAAGTCCTCTTCGGCGGTCCCGGTGAAGCCCTCACCATCCGCCAAGACTCCTTCGATCGCCAAAGCTTCATGCAAGGAGTCGCCGTTGCCATTCGCAAGGTTCAGGCAGCGGATCATTTGGTTGTGGGGTTGGAAAATTTCCTGTAGACAAAAAGAACGCGCTGACATACCTTTAAAAAAGCTGGGTCAGCGCGTTTTGTTTTATCAAAAGACGTCTCAGGATCACATTTTGTACCTGTCACTTGATAAACTATGTACCCGGGTTGGCAGTCGCTATCCCTGCTAGTTATTCCTTTGGCCGCGTCTCTGCCAGTTGTTTCAGCACTTCCTTCAAAGTAGGCGCCTCGGAATCTTTTTTTGAAATTTGCGCTAAATTATCAGGCTTAATGGCGATCGGCCACTCAATCCCCAAATCAGGATCCAGAGGTGTTAGTGCCACACCGCTCATCCCCTTTTCCCATTCGTTGTCGAAGAAGTAAAGATATTCCGTATCATCGGCAACCGCCTGAAACCCATTACAAACGCCTTGAGGAACAAAAACCTGCACACCGGGCGTTAAACGAACCGTGACAACGGAACCCAAAGTAGGACTGTCCCGTCTTGTATCCACATAGGCACCAAATGCTTCTCCATGGGCAACCGTGACGAGCTTCGACATCGCTTCACCATGCAACCCTCTAACAGCCCCGCGCTTAGTCCGGGTCAAATTGACCTGTTTCCAAGCCATATTAGGGTTTACTAACACTTGCGAATGCTGGCTCTGGCGAAACAGCTCTCGAACCGTTCCGCGCTCATCCGTCACCATCTTCACATGAATAATCTTCAACCCATCAATTTCGGATGATGCGGATGAAAAAGGAACAACTTCTAATGTCATAAGCAATCCACTCCCTTTTTAATGTATTAATAGCGCAAACCGCTCTTACTTACAAGAGCAACTATATGTTTTAATTCGGCTAACACCTTGATACAAAAAAACTGCACAGATGGTCATGGCATGGGAAAGAACGATAAACATGACTGTTAAAAAGCGCCGTCACGGAAATTCAACTATGATTACAGTTTCCGCGTCATTTAATATTGGTAGAAATGTTGAATATTAGCCTATCATTGCCGAAAATGGTGTCATCAGTCTGTTGTCCGTTAAGCATAGTATCTTCGAGAGTAATTCCGACTACGATTTACGTAAAGCAATGATGGAAGAAAGCATCGACGATAATGGCATTTTAGTGGAACGTCTGGGATGAATAACGAGAATCAAAACCCCCTTTTAGAATCGAGTTATCTATTCGCAAGATAAGTGGTTACACCATTTTGACTGGCTTGATCAGTTGTGACTATATTGCACGTTCAGGCAGCGGATCATTTGGTTGTGGGTTTGGAAAAATTTCCTGTAAACAAAAAGAACGCGCTGACTTGGCCTAGAGAGGCTGGTCAGCGCTTTTTTGGTACCACTTGCGCAACCTATCTCCTAGTCATCAGGAGTACCTATTGTTCACGTTTCCGATGGCAGGATTGTATGAACATCAACATTCAGTTCCTTCAAAGCATCAACATTCTTTTTGAAAAGTGCTTCATCAACTATTCGAGTGCCTAATAAGAATACTTTGAGATTCTCATTATTTTGCTTATTTTGGGGATCTAGCCGATAACTCAAAACTAGCTTCAAAAAAGCAACATGATGACGAACATAAAGAACGTAATGATCTACCTTGGATAAATCCAGCGACTGCAGGAGATACGCAGCTGATGACAAATCGTCTTGACTCAAAAAAGAAGCAGCAACATTGTACAAAATGTTGACGAGCAGTTCATCGTACGTGGCCAAGTGAAACTCACGAAAAGAAGTCAACATCTTCTTCCAAAGTCGCAAGTTAACTTCACCGGGTAGTGATGAGGCAAGATTACCAAAAACAACATACTCAAAACTAAACCATTTCCCTGGCTGCAACAAATAATCTTGTACATAATCACAATCTTCGGCTGACAAAAGGGGATCTTCACCTGCCAATTCCTTCACACAACTTTCAAGAATCAACAAGATCAAGCGAACAGGTGCAGTCATAGGGTGCGCTTGTTCAAATGCGGCTGAAAATGCCCTTAAACCGGCGATGTCAAGTTGATCGTAATATTCAGATATATTCTTGAGAATACTGGAAATTGATTCATCCTGACCATTGATAAGTAAACAAAACTCTTCAGGTGTTGTAAAAGTCGGCTGAAGGATCTGAAGTAAATTGCGGACAGTAATGTCATCATGATCGCGTTCGAAGTGCGAAATAGTTGATTGATGCAAATTTCCTCGCACTTGTTCGATTCCTAATTCTCGTCGTTTACGAATCTCTCGAAAATAAGCCCCAACGTTATCATTCTGCATCAGTCATCACGACTCCTCCTAAAATTAGAACTGTTGTTAACTAAATAAATATGATTCTTGTCATATTCTTTGCTGATGGGTTTTTGGTGAGATGTATGCTGTTAATATTAGCATAGTCATACATCAATTAAACATGTGTTATCAGTCACTTTTGCAAATGGTAGCAACCTTTCACCAAACTTATCGTCACGGCTTATCAACGTTGCAAGGTATGTATACCATTACTTTGAGCCTCGCTATGTAACGCATTTTGTTTGGAGGGGACTTATATGCTTTTGGCTATCCACGATCTGACATTTCGATTCCGCGGAAAAACAATCTTTCAACACGCAACGATGCATCTGAAACAACCCGGCGTTTACAGCTTAGTCGCCCCAAATGGCTACGGTAAAACAACCTTACTGAACTTACTCACCGGCTTATTACAACCGCAATCAGGCTTAATCCAGTTGCTGGACAAACCGATAACAAGCCAGTTGATTTTTCAAAAAGTTGCCTATCTCCAAGACAACTCGGTTCTTTATCCCTATTTGACCGGGCAACAACATTTAGATTTCTTAACAGCAGTTCATCGGCTGAATCCCCGGTCTGTTGCTGCCATTGCTGATCAGCTGCAAACGACCGATTTCTTAAACCAACGTGTGGGCAAATATTCTTTAGGGATGAAACAAAGACTACTCCTGGTGATGGCTTTGGTGGTTAAGCCTACCATTCTCTTACTCGATGAACCGCTAAATGGGTTGGATCCTACTAGCCTACAACTGGTCCGTGAAGTCATTCTTACCCTTGCGCACCAAGATGTCGCTGTCTTGATTTCGTCACATAACTTGGATGAATTGATGAAAGTGACGCAGCATTATTTCTTCATTACAGGACAACAAATTCATGAAGAAGTACTGGGGCCAAATGACTCTGCAGAAGCACGCTATAATGCGCTCTTTGCAACATCTCGATGAAACAGGCACTGTTCGTTCTTGAATGGCGACGCTTAAAAGCAAGTTTTGTCCTGAGCTTGGCGCTTGGTCTCGCCGTCATCATTGCCGTTGCTTTCTTCTTAATGAGTCGTGTCCGGCAACATCAAACGTATCAAACATTAAACGTACAAATAGAAACGAAACAAGCCGCATTAAGTCGGGTTGATGGCAATTGGCGCTATATTGCTACCCATCCCGATGAAACCAGCCCGGATCAAGTCGCACAGGCAAAACTAAAAGTGCGCCATGCTCGTCACTTAGCGCGTTTATACACCCAACAGGAACAATTTCTGAGCCGTCATGACAATCGCAACTATTTGAAAACCAGCTTAGCAGTCTTTCACCAGGAAGCGTTGTTAAAGAAGCTTAGCCCAGATGACTTTAGCGCCGATCTTATTTTCAATCGGCAGCAGGCAATATTTTTCCGGAAATTAGTAGCTACTCATCAAGGATATGAGATCAATGGCAGTGCAACGCTTCCTGCTATTTTCCTAACCGACTTTAGTCACTTGATCAAACATTGGGCCGTTCTCTTACTGATGGTAATGATTCTGTCAACAACTTGGACTTTGTCATGGGTGGGTAACCAACACAAATGGGTCACTTTAAATCAGCCTAATCATCGGAACTGGCTAGCCATGAATTTTCTGGTTATTCTGATGACTTGGCTGGTGATGCTATTCATAATGCTTGGTCTTGGTCTACTCATCAGTAAACTCTGGGGACGCCCTCTTATCAGTGGCACTCACAGTTGGCAAAATACGGCCACTGATCATGCGCAACCTCTAAAAACCCTGCTCCAAGAAAATATCATGATGTCTATTGTACACTTTGCCATTCTTTATTTTACTTGGCAACTTCTTAGTATGCTTGCTGCCCGAGTTCGGAGGTGATTCGATGTTTTTTCATTATTTGAAATTTGAATTGACCAAACGCAATCAACGCTGGTGGGTTTGGCTACTCGTTGCCATCCTGACCGGAATTGGCGTTACCGGTAATTTCCAACAAAAAGCAGCACAAAATGAATTTATCCAGAAATATCGTCAGGAACTCATTCATCAAGGTGCAAGCCAAGCTAACGGACCAACCGCTCTGAAGATTGAACTGCAACAACTCAACCGTTCACCAGCAGCTTATAATCATTGGTTTGCTGCGGAATTACCCGTTTTAAGCGGCCAACGCCCAGCAACGAACAATAATGCTGGCGCCAATTATCGAATCGCGGTTTTGAATGGTTCAGCCAAACCAGATTATTTGGATGCAGTTAACCGAACGGAACACCAAAATGAACTTCTTGCTCAGCACAAACTTAGTAGCTACTATCCTCAGGGCCTGCTATTTACTGATCAAGAACTGCAAACAATGCCAGCTGAAACCGCAAAACTTGTCCGCGAGTGGTTTCCGACCTTTTATGTTCGTGGGTTTGATTACCTGCAATATTTATTCCAACAAAATATTCCGTTTTATTTACTACTCATCGGCATTATCGTCTCAGGTGGCCTTTTCGCCAAAGAATTAGCACACCAACGCGCACACGCCAATTGGTTAAGGCTACAAGGTGAAGGCTGGGGCACACAGATCGCTGTCCAATTTTTGACAATCGGTTTGACGACAGTGGAGATTGTCCTCCTGCCGCTTCTGCTCACAACACTAGTGACAGGTTGCCTAAATGGTTTTGGCAGTTTACAATTCCCAGTAATAAATGTCACCTATCAGAATACCTTGAATAGTTTTGCCGAGGACTTTACTACCAGCGGCCAACTCATCTTCCACTCAATTGCACTACTATTGCTTTTAATTGCGTTAGTGACAGCGTTCAATATTGTGACAGCGCTAATCGCTAAAAATGCATGGATAACGACTACTATCGTCTTGTTGGTCACAGCCAGTGCATTGATAATGCCGCCAATTCCGTGGTTGCCATTAAGTTTCTTCAATGTTTGGAAGATTGCAAGTGGCACCATTGCTCAATCTACGGCGTTACCTGAAATGCAACTTGCGTCAGGCATACGGGTTATCATGGTTTGGCTACTCGGTCTGCTAGCAGCAGCGGCAATTGGCTCGCTGAATTTCAGCCATCACTCTAGCTTTAAGGCATCTAGTAAGGCCGATGCTCCTGAAAACGAACGATCTTATTGACGGTTCACTGTCAAAAGCGATGTCAAAGGAAATATTGTTCTTTAATAGCTATCTACTTGTGATGCAAATTTCCACTGTTTTGAAGTCGTGGATCGCGTCTGCCTCCCATTGGTAAAAGAACTCACATAAGCAGCCATTGCAGACCTGTTAAAAATGCGATGGCCACTTTTGAGTTATTTTGAAGACAAATATCAGCCACAGAAAATCCCTCTAAATATTTATGATATGATTAGAAAAAGATGGCCTTCATAGTCAAAGTTCAACTATAATTAGCCACATACCATAAATCCACGCCACTTGGAGGGATCACTGTGAAAAAAGCAGTCACTATATTCGCCATTCTTTTGGGCATCAGTCTTTTCGCCCCTCAGCAAGCAGCGCACGCACAAACGCAATCGCCACAAGCAACCAAAGTGCAAGTAACCACTGTTCATGACGCTCTTAAGTTAACTTTTCAAGTCAAACCCAACACTAAATACTCGCTAAAAGACCTGAATAACCAGCAATTAGCCAGCGGTAAAGCAAAAAAGAAAACTGTGACGCTGAAAAAGCTTCACGCTACATCGACAAAATTAGTTTTAAAAACAACATCCCGCCAGCGCACAAGTAAAAAAGTCATCGCTGTTCCATCCACATATCCTATTGCGCACAGTGCCATGACTAGCAAGCCCGTCGCGATCGGTCGCAAAGTTGCTTACTACGGGCATAACAAACAACTATTATTCACGATTAAGTCCACCTACTTGCCAAACATGCCCGAAAATAAAACCGGGATCTCGCTAACTTTCCATAATAACCATTACGCCATTCCGCTTAGGTTTTCACCGAGTTACTTCACCGCCTCCGCGAATAATCAGAAAGTTGCCATTGAAACACCATCAAACCTACCTGTTATCAACACGAGCGAGGAAAAGACGATCAATCTCATACTCGATGTACCTAAGGGAAAAGCTGCTGACGGCGTGCTCGTATTTAGTAATGCCGATTTAACTTTACCTATCAATTTCTTCTTTTAACCGCACGATCACCCTTGCGCTTCATGAGGCTCGTTATTTTCACCACCACCCAAACTCCGCGCTAATTGTGCAAAGCTGGCCTGTGCAAACCGCTGGATTTCTTCTGGGGATTCCGGATGTGCTTGGACTAGCCAAAGCCGCAAAATATTGGTGAGGCCTCCAAGTGCAAAGGCCATGATGTAGTTGACCTCTTGATCCGTACCTTGCGGATGCCACGGCGCCGGAAAGTCACGATAATGTGCGACTGCATTTTGTTGCCAGACGCCATTCAACCGATCGAACAGACCTTGTCGAATCAACAACCGGACAAGGTCTTTTTGTTGCCACCAAAATGTGAAAAAGTTTTGCATCGTGGTGGCAAAACTAATCGGGGTTTGATCGCGGGTGGCCGCTTTTAAACTTTTGAAATAATCATCTGCTAGTTGGCGGCACAGATAATCAATTAAATCATCCTTAGTTTTAAACGCACGATAAAAAGTTCTTCTTGATAAATCCGCCGTTTGGACAATTTCCGTAATCGAAATATCTTCAATCGCCTCATCCTTCATCAACGTCACTAATGCATCCACTAACCATTGTTTTGATTGGCGCGCCATGCGTTGTTTTCCATTCATGTCCACCGTCTCCTAACTGACACAAACACCACCAATTTGTAGCACTTGTCACCAAACCCTTGTTGCTTATCTTTAGCCCCAGTATACTCAAAGTGCTTTCGAAAGTCACACATGTGTCACGTGTACACAAATGTAGCAGATGAAAGGATCTGATGCAATGACGCGCTTGACTAAAGTACTTTGTTTTATTGGCCTGACGATTGCCATGTTTATGGGGACGTTGGACACGACTATTGTGAATATTGCGATTCCCAAAATTATGACCGAGCTTCACGGTTCACTTGCGAACACCAGTTGGGTCATGACGATTTACACACTTGCCATGTCGGTTTTTATGATTACGGCTTCCAAAATAGCGGATCGTTATGGTCGTAAAAAAATCATGTTACTGGGTCTGGCTCTGTTTGGAGGCTTCTCTGCCGCCTGCATGACCGCTCCCTCGCTACCCGTACTCATTACATTCCGCTTTTTTCAAGGTCTTGGCGGAGCCATCATCACGCCAATCGTGTTACCGATGGGCATCGAAGTCTACGGAAAAGAAAAAATCAATCAGGTCGCTGCGTTGGTCGGTGCTGTCACTGCGCTGGCAGCTGCCGGCGGACCGCCCATTGGTGGCATCATTTTACAAATAGCTTCTTGGCGGTGGATTTTTGGGATTAATATTCCGCTAGCCATTCTCGCATTTTTGCTGGTTACTGTGTGCGCAAAAGAATCGTATGATGAATCACTTGCCGGCCGGATTGATCTTCCGGGGTTACTGTTACTGACAGCTGCACTTGGAGGCGTCACGTTTGGGCTGTTGGAAGGTCGCCAATACGGGTGGACTTCACCACTGATTTTGACCAGTTTAATTGGCGGTGGAGTAGCACTTATTGTCTTCATCATGACTGAAAAAGTGGTTCGGCATCCGTTACTGGAGCTTAATCTTTTCCGGGAAAAAACGCTTAGTGCATCCAGTGTGATTTACTTCATGACCGGTTTCGCCTTAGTTGCACCAAGCTTAATCCTGAATTATTTTCTGCAAGACGTCTTAGGAGATAGTCCCTTACACGCTGCTTTGATCATTATCCCGGTTTCACTGACCATCATGATTGCCATGCCGCTTGCGACTCGACTGCTTGCCAAAGTCGGCGCGATTCCGGTCACACTCACCGGTATGCTGGTGATGGCAGCCAGTCTCTTCCTGCTTTCGCTCATTAAAACCGACACAGCCACCGCACTCATCGTCGTACTGCTCATCATCAATGGGATGGGTTTTGGCTTCGCTTCGGTCTCGTTGGTCGCCTCGGTTCGCTACCTGCCCAAAAACAAAAGCGGCATCGGCTCCGGAATCGTCAACGCTGCCCGCCAAATCGGCACCTGCCTAGGCATCGCCGTCCTGGTAACGGTGCTGGATACCAATATCGACACAGCTAAGACCCAGATTCACCATGCCAGCGATCAAATCGTAACGGAAAAAGTGCTCTCACCTTACGTCAAAAGCGTGGCCCACCAGCAATTAGCGAAAGTTTTCGCCGGCTCATCCACGCCGACAACTCATCAGCAACAAAAAATGAAACAAGCCGTTGCTCAAGCAGCAAAAGTGAAAACCAATCTACCCAAACCCGCGGCAGGAACTGATCTAAGGCGACTATATGATACCAGTTCCGCGTTACGCCACGCTAATATCAAGGTCACAACTGGGTTAACCGCTTTAACGAAAATGATGCAACAAAGCCACTCACCCCTGTCAGTGAGTGTCACCAAGCTGGCCACCGGTGCCATGACCATCAACACGAACCAGACCATCTTTTTAAACGGCATCAAACAAATTGCACAGAAGCAAACGCTGCAAAAGACTTTTCAAGCAATAACGGGCCGTAAAAATACCCAGTTGTCACGCGCGTTTAGTCACACTTATCTTGTGGGTGCTCTAATTGTCTTATGCCTCGCTCCTGTATCGCTCTGGACGGATCGGCGGCAACCGAGTACCACGAACATCTAAAACAAAACGGTTTCCATTAACACCCAAGCGAAAATTAAAATCCTTGACATTTTTCCGGTAAGGCTCTAATATTCAAATCAATCATTAATATTTCGTCCATGAAAAACCGTTGATGTGGAGATCAAGATCATTGTGCGCGCACAGAGAGTTGCCGTTGCTGAGAGTGCAATCGAACGCAGATGATTAAATGGACCACGGAGGGTTCTCCCGAAAGTTCGCGAGTACGGGGAAACGTCAGGCATACGTCAGTTGTCGGAGGGATGTTGGTCCCTCGCTAAGCGTGATCAATCGGACTCTTTTTAGACAATTAAGTTAGACTATTTGTCGAAGACTCGAGCGATCAAACTAAGGTGGCACCGCGGAAAATCCGTCCTTAACTAGAGTTCTTAGTTATGGACGGATTTTTTTGCTACTGCAAGCATGTTATGAAGAAGCACCTCACCGCGTCAGCAACAACCACTCATCTCAACAATCAAAGGAGGTCCCCCAAAAATGAAACAAACCAAGGAAATCAAACGATGGCCATTTTCACTTAGCCTTTTTTCTCAACAACCAAGTCGCTATAACAACCAAATTTGGAGGGATCGCCATGATCAAACAAGCTATTGAAAAAGTCGTCAACCATGAAGATTTAACGTTTGAAGAAAGCCAAGCTGTTTTGGATGAAATTATGAACGGCGAGGCGTCTGAAGTGCAAACTGCCAGTCTACTAACCGCGCTAACGGCTAAGCGACCGACGATTGATGAAATTGCCGGTGCAGCAGCTTCTATGCGGCGGCACGCACTCGCTTTTCCGGAAACCAAGGATGTTTTGGAAATTGTCGGAACCGGTGGCGATCATGCCAACACCTTTAATATTTCTACCACCAGCGCCATTGTTGTTGCGGCGACTGGAACGCCTGTTGCCAAACACGGTAATCGCGCGGCTTCATCCAAGAGCGGTGCCGCCGATGTACTTGAGGCTTTGGGCTTGGATATCAACGAAACGCCGGCTGTCAGTTATCAAAGCCTGCAGGAAAACAATTTAGCTTTTCTGTTCGCGCAGGAATATCACAAGTTGATGAAGTATGTCGCTCCCGTTAGAAAGCAGCTTGGTTTCCGAACTATTTTCAACATTCTCGGTCCGCTGGCAAATCCGGCTCACCCAACGCGCCAACTGCTTGGTGTCTACGATGAAACTTTGCTTGAGCCGTTAGCCAACGTCCTGAAAAAGCTCGGCGTCACCAATGCGCTGGTTGTTCATGGTCGTGACGGCCTTGATGAAATGACAACTGCCGCGGAAACAGCCGTGGTTGAACTAAGCGCTGGCCAACTCACCCAATACACGGTGACGCCGGAACAATTCGGCTTCAATCGCAGTCAGCGCGCCGATCTGGTCGGTGGCACGCCTGAAGAAAATGCGCAAATCACGCAAAATATTCTCGCCGGCAAGCACGGACCGCAACGTGACATTGTCTTACTAAACGCCGGTGCTGCCCTGCATCTGGCTCATCCGGAACTGAGCATTCAAGACGGCATCGCTCTCGCTGCGGAAACGATTGACGCTGGGAAGGCACGTGAAGAATTAAATCACCTGCGCGCCTTTTCTGCCAAACGTAAGGATGTGGTGGCATGATCTTAGATGATCTCGTGGCAGCAACCAAAATCCGCCTTGCTCGCCACCAACAACGCCAATCCTTAACTGAACTCAAACGCATCGTTGCCCATCAACCACCCACCACAAAATCAGACTTCCTCACCATCTTAAAGCAGCCTGGTTTACACGTTATCGCCGAGGTCAAAAAAGCTTCGCCATCAAAAGGAACGATCGTGGCGGATTTTCCTTATATGGCGATTGCTCAAGCTTACGAACAAGCCGGCGTCGATGCTATTTCCGTCCTCACTGAACCTGATTACTTCAACGGCCATCTTCGCTATTTAAAGACGATCAGCCAACAAGTCTCAGTGCCCACACTGCGTAAAGATTTTACGATTGATCCCTATATGATTTACGAAGCCAAGGCAAATGGTGCGTCCATTATTTTACTCATTGTTGCCATCTTAACTGATCAACAATTACGCACCTTCCGCCAACTCGCGGAGAATCTCGGCATGCAAGCCATTGTTGAAGCCTACACCGCCGAAGAAGTGACCCGTGCTTTGCAATCAGGCGCAAAAATCATCGGCACTAACAACCGGAATTTGAAAAATTTTCAGGTTGATTTTACAAACAGTCTGAAACTACGCGCCATGGTTCCTGACTCGATTCCTGTTATCGCCGAAAGCGGGATCCAAACGCAACAAGATGTCGAAAAGTTAGCTGCAGCCGGTTTCAACGCCGTCTTAATCGGTGAAACCCTCATGCGCTCCAAGCACAAGCGGGAATTAATTACGGCATTCAGGGGGATTTGAAAAATGGTAAAAGTGAAAATCTGCGGCTTAATGCATCCCGAAGATATTTTAGCCATCAATGCTGCTCAAGCGGATTTCGCCGGGTTCGTTTTTGCTTCCGGACGGCATCACGTCACCCTGGAGCAGGCAGTGGCTTTACGCAAGTTACTCCATCCCGATATTCAACCAGTGGGCGTTTTCGTTCATGAATCGGTCGCCGATATTCTGGCGATTTATCAAGCCGGCGCCATTGAAATTGCGCAGCTGCATCGAACAAGTACACCAACCGAAATTAAGCAGCTGCAACACGCTGGCCTGCAAGTCATCCAGGTCTTTGAACGCCAGGCAATTGACTTAACTTCGCCGGCTGATTATCTCATGGTCGACAGCGGAAAAGGTAGTGGCCAACTGCTCAATCTAGCGGCTATTCCACACATCACGCGACCACTGATTCTAGCCGGTGGTCTGACGCCGGAAAACGTTGCCCGTGCCATTCAAGTCGTCCACCCTACTATCGTTGACGTGTCCAGCGGCGTTGAAACTGCCGGTCACAAAGATGCGCATAAAATTCATCAATTTACTCAAAACGCAAAAGAGGAAATCATTTATGAAAACACTAAATGAAACTGCTCAACCTACAAACCGCGCCGGCCGCTATGGCAACGACTTTGGCGGCCAGTATATCCCGGAAACCTTAATGACCGAACTCGAAAAAATCACCGCGGCTTTCAACACTTTAAAAGACGACCCGCAATTCAAAGCCGAACTCAACGATTTGTTAGTCAATTATGCTAACCGACCATCGCTACTGTATTACGCCAAAAACATGACCGAAGACTTAGGCAGGGCCAAGATCTATCTCAAACGTGAGGATCTCAATCATACTGGTGCCCATAAAATCAACAATGTTATCGGACAAGCCTTACTCGCCAAGCATCTAGGCAAAATCCGGTTAATTGCCGAAACCGGCGCTGGCCAACACGGTGTTGCCACCGCAACGATTGCCGCTTTGATGGGCATGGAATGTGAAATTTTCATGGGAAAAGAAGACACTGACCGCCAAAAGTTAAATGTTTATCGCATGACCTTGCTCGGCGCCAAAGTCCATTCTGTCACCAGCGGCTCGATGGTGCTTAAAGACGCGGTCAACGCTGCCCTTCAGGAATGGGCCAGTCGCAGCGATGACACCTTTTATGTGCTTGGTTCAGCCGTGGGTCCAGCACCATTTCCGGAGATGGTCAAACATTTTCAAAGCGTCATTTCCATTGAATCCAAGCAACAACTGCAGGCTAAAGCAGGACAGCTGCCGGACATGATCGTAGCCTGTGTCGGCGGCGGCAGTAACGCCATTGGCAGTTTTGCCGCATACATTGATGAGCCTTCTGTACAACTGGTCGGCGTTGAAGCCGCTGGCAAAGGTGTTGATACGGCGCGAACCGCTGCTACGATCGAACGCGGCAGTGTCGGTATTTTCCACGGCATGAAATCCTTATTCATGCAAAACGAAGATGGACAAATCGATCCGGTTTACTCCATCTCTGCTGGTCTTGACTACCCCGGCGTTGGCCCGGAACACGCCGCCCTCGCCGAAGCAGGCCGTGCCCAATATGTTGGGATCACCGATGACGAAGCAGTTCAGGCATTTGAATACATCGCGAGACAAGAAGGCATTGTCGCGGCGATCGAAAGCTGCCACGCCATTGCTTACGTTGAAAAAATTGCCCCAACCATGGCCAAGGACCAAATCATCATCTGCACCTTATCCGGCCGCGGCGATAAAGATGTTGCTAGCATTGCCAAATACAAAGGAGTTGACGTTGATGAGTAATTTAGCTGCCATCTTCAAAAATCATAAAGCTTTCATCCCTTTTGTCGTTGCGGACGACCCGGACTTGGATACCACTGTCAAAAACATTGTTGCCCTTGCACATGGCGGCGCGGATATTGTCGAATTGGGTATCCCCTTTTCTGACCCGGTTGCGGATGGGCCAGTGATTCAGGCTGCGGACCTGCGCGCATTTGCTGCCAACGTGCGCACCAAAACCGTTTTTGAAATCGTTGAAGCAGCGCGGAAGAAAACCGCAGTGCCGATCGTGTTTCTGACTTACTTAAACATCGTCTTTAAGTACGGCTACGATACCTTTTTGAAGCGTTGCGCCGAGCTAAAGGTTAGCGGTCTGGTGATCCCCGATCTGCCATACGAAAGTCGCGCTGAAATTGTGCCGTTTGCAGAAAAGTATGGCATTGATATTATCCCGTTAATCACACCGACTTCTGGCCACCGGATCGAAAAAATTGCCAAAAGTGCTTCTGGTTTCATCTACGTGGTTTCCTCTGTGGGCATCACCGGTGAACGGGACGAATTTTTCACCGGTCTAAAAACGTTGGTTACGGAAATCAAACGCTACACTGATGTGCCAACAGCAATCGGCTTCGGTATCCATACCCCGCAACAAGCCCAAACCATGGCGTCGATTGCGGATGGCGTCATTATCGGCAGCGCCATCGTGGACATTGTCGCCAAGGAAGCGCAAAACGCCCCCGCTGCGATTGAGCAGTTTACAAAGGCGATTCGGGCAGCGGTTGATACGCAAAAGCAAACCGAGTCTGTCGTTAGTAGGAATGCTTAAATGTTGTCTGATTTAAGTAGACTTGATCCGTAAAGTAGCCACTGGCCAAAAAGATCGCAATACTCTCAAACCGAGTACTGCGATCTTTTTCATTTTTATTGATTTACGTTCTAAGCAACCGCTTCTTAAGCATTCAGTTAAAGCAACAAAAGAGGGCGGAACGTAATATCAATCGACAATAAAGCATCTTGCTAAACCAAAGTGGCACAGTAAGACGAACATTCCTCACTTCTTGTTTTTCTTAACATTTTCGATTAGCCAAAATATTCCCGAAAAAATAGCAGGGATGGCGATCACCGGTAAAAAATAAGCACTGTTGCTGTAAAACGAAGCCCAAAAAAGCACTACCCCATAAATAACAAACACGAATACCCAAATAACTTTTCTAAGCAGTGTCATGTTCCATCCTCCTCGCCATAAATTGAGATGGACCCATTAATCGGTAAATAAAAGCATTCTGATAATATAACGACTCGAATGCAAAGTAAAGGAGAAAGACCTAGGAGGACTGTAAGAGTCATTCAATCTCCTCTTTGAGCTTAATCTCAGTCTATAGGATTTCCAGGTAATCATTCAACACGCTTCACTTAATAATGATGGCTAAGAGTTGCCATAAAACTTGACCCAATCGGATTTAAACTTACTTAACTCCGATGCTGATCAGGGAAAATCTTCTGGAAGTTCATCGCCGCCCCAATTAGATTGGCATCATTATGAAAATGGCAGCATTTGACAACAGGCATGATTTCCTCAATGCCTTCTTTTTTTAGTTGCTCAAATAATCGCCCTGAAAGTTCAGCTGCTAATGTTGGCCGCCGAGAGATGCCGCCGCCTAAAACAATCATTTCCGGGTCGAATAGAACTTGAAGATTATAGAGGTTTTTTGCTATGGTCTGATACATTTCATCCAACGCCGATTTTGCAAGTGTGTCCCCATTTTCGCTTAACTCATAGAGCATTTTTCCATCAACCGTACGATTGACTTGTTCAGAATAAGCTTGTGCGACTTTGACCAAGGTTCCGGTTTGACTAAAGATTTGCTGACTCTGACTTTTCAGCAGGCCGATTTCTCCACCAAACAGATGACTTCCTTTATACAGTTGTCGATTAACAAAAAGTGCGCCGCCGACTCCGGTACCCAGAACAACAAAGACAATATTTTGTGCTTCTCTGCCGACACCTAGTTCTACTTCGGCTATCCCTGCACAGTTGGCATCATTCTCGATTGTCACCGGCAAGCCGAGATGTTGTTCGAGTTCATCAAAGATCGGCCGTTGATGGATGTAGGGCACGGCGCTGATGCCTAGTATTTTCCGCTTTTCTTGGTCAACTGCTCCTGGTGCACTGATTGCAATGCCTGTTAGCGGGCGCTTGGCATCGCGGATAATTTCGGCCATATTTCTTAGTAATTCATCAAATGTGACAGGTGTTGGAAAAGCGTTGACTGGGCTTAACTGCTGATGCTCCCAAATGCCGTGCTTAACCGTGGTTCCGCCTATATCAAATACCCCTAGACTCATTGGTCACCTCTAAAATCCATTGTTTTCACTGACCTGCCCCATCCAGCGGCCACTTTTCTTCATTGATCGTTGGCCTGTCGCTAAATCCAGCCGATAAAACCCATAGCGATTCTTAATAGCCATTTAACCACGACCAGCAATCCACGAACGTCCAAGCATGATACCCAAAGCAGTTGCTGCCTTCGCGAATACCTTGGTGCAAGTAGTTTAAGTGTTCTTTCATAAATGCGATGCGATAGTCGTCTTGAATCTCGCCATTGTCCGCCATAAAAGCTTCTTCGTTTGCGACCCCCATACCATTTTCGCTCACGTACCATGGCATGTTGTGATAGTCGTTTTTCATCATCATGGCGACATCGTAAAGCGCTTTGGGATAGATTTCCCAGCCGCGATGAGGATTGATCTTTTTGGCGGGCCAATCATACGGCTGATAAAAGTCGGCCGGCATTTGCGCAGGCGTTTTGGGAGCTGTTGGTGCCTGAACTCGGCGCGGTTGGTAATAATTTAAGCCGATGAAATCCACGATATGGTCTTTAATCAGTGCCTGATCTTCGGGTTTCGTCACTGGCAGCAATTCATTTTCACTTAACAACGCAACTAGCTCATCCGGAATGGTCCCCAAAACTGCGGGATCCAGGAAACTACGCGTGTTCAGGAGATCCGAGCGCCTAGCTGCCAACATGTCCGCAGTTGCTTCACTTTTGGGATATGTCGGTGAAATATTCAAAATGATTCCGATCTCACCAGACGGCAGCGCGTTTCTAAACTTCGCGACTGCTGCTTTATGTGCAAGCAAGGTATGATAAGCCACCTGGACAGCCCGCTTAAAATCGACTACTGCTGGGTAGTGATACTGATGCAGGTAGCCGCATTCCACATGGACAAGCGGCTCGTTAAAGGTCGTCCATTTTTTAACCAGATCACCGAACAACTCAAATGATGTCTGGGCGTAAAAGGCAAAGGCGGCAATGGCTTCCCGACTTTCCCAGCCACCACGCGCCATCAACCACATCGGCATGTCAAAATGAAACAGGTTGATGATCGGTTCGACCCCATGATCACGCATGGCGGTAAAATACTGCCGGTAAAACGCGACTGCTTGTGGGTTGACCGTCTTTCCATCTGGCAAGAGACGGGCCCAGGAAATCGATGTTCTGACTGAATTCAACCCGATTTCCTGCATGCGTTGACAATCCTTTAAATACTGGCCGTAAACATCAGATGTGATCGCTGGTCCTTGTTGCTGGTGAAACTTCTCCGGTGCGGTTTGAAACCAGTAATCCCAGGTGGTGGCTGATTTTCCGAAATTTAAACTCTGGCCTTCTGTTTGCGGTGCCGACATTGCAGCGCCCCACAAAAAGTTCTCGGGAAATTTCTTCATGCTTCCTCCGTTACTTGTGTAAAATTTGTTCCGACGCCAACCATTGAGAAACGGCATCGGCATATAAATGGATATAGCGCTCATAAACCATATCCAACTGAATCAAAATCGGAATTTGTGGTGAGATATTGCCTAAAGCCTCTTCTTTGGTCAAACTGGCAGCAATAAGCGTCACGTCTGCATGGGTAACAAGTTGTGAATAACGATTAGACGTAATCAATAGAATCGGTACCTGCCGCTGCTTGGCAATTTTCATCGCTTTCAGCAACTCTTCGTCATCCCCACGTAAACTAGCCACCATGATTAACTCATCTTGGTTCGCAAAATTGGCGGACATCAAAATCGAATTTTCATCAGTAATCACACGGACATACTTGCCGACTCGGGAAAACTTGAACTGGAAATCGGCGCCAGCGTAAGAATTGAAGCCTTTACCAAAAAAATGAATGATTCTATGTTGATGCAGCCGTTCACAAAAAGCATCAATGACTGCTTGTGAATAATGACTGTCACTGCGGGTTGCAAGCGAATGATAGGCTGCCGTGATTTTTGAGGATACGGATAAATCAGTCGTTTCCTGATTTAAAGACAGCTTGTAAAGAAAGACCAACTCTTTGTAATTACTCAAACCGATCTTCTTGCAAAACCGCGTAATAGAAGCTTTTGATACCGCTAAGTGCGCAGATGATTTATCAATGGTCATCGCCGGTTGTTTACTCAAATGGTAGTCGGCGATCACCTGTTCCACAGCAGTGAAGTTCAACCGACACGACTCGATTAAAATAAAAATATCTTCTGGCATTCGTTTTCTCCTCATTCAACGATATGGACCGTTTTAATTTCACCCGGTTTAAAGGTGCCTAGGAGAATCGTATCATCTTCTTGGGTTTCAGCGACAGCATGACCCCTTAGATCTACAAACGTATACCGCACATTACGCAAGCCTTTGATACTGCCGCCGTCCACTTCCCGGTTAAGATCCGGATTATAAACCCGAATATCAAAGCCCGGTTCGTCGTTACTTTTGCGTAATGAGCTGAAAACCAGCGTCTCACTGTCAAGCGTCATTCCTTTTGGTGTTGGCACTTGATGGTCTAAGGGATTCGAGACAAAATACTTAAGCGTTGTGGTAAAGCGATTCAGGTCTTGGATCTGGTAATGCGGGTTGCTGATCGCATAGTCGAGATAATCTTTTGCCAAGCTTGCTGGCTGAAAATCGTGATCTAACTGCAGTGCGAATTTGAAGCGCATTTTCTTTTGCAACTGACTATCTGGTGTCGGAATGGCTTTAAACTCATTGCCTGAAGCCACCCCTGGCCGTCTTAGCAGATCCGGCCGGCCGAGATAACCGACCGAGCGAAACAGCGTCAAGGCTATCGTTTGAAACTTTTCCCCGATGAATTGATACTCTTTGATCCCTTTGCTAAAAACTGTCCAGCTGGTTGTCGCATCATGACTGTTTACATACGTCAGCATTGGGAAAATTGCCGTTGGTTCTTCCCGCCAGCCCAGTTGTTGCCAATCGTCAATATGAGGATCCTCAACCGCTCGCTTCACCGTACCAAACGGCGTGTCCGAGTATGAAAAGGCATTCTGATTCGGTGTCTCAATCAACACCCGCATCCGGTGATCACACGCACGATTGTCGAGCTCCAAATGAAATTGAAGCTGGCGACTGCCTTTTAATAGTTCAATCGTCAATTCATAAGGGATTGCCTGGGTTCGCTTTTTAGCTTGGCGTTCCTTTAGGTCTTTGGCAACTTGCCACTCACCGGTCATAATGAGTTTTTCCATTAGTTGGTTGCGGATCGTGTGACAAGTAGCACCATTCAAATTGAGCCGATACCGATCATCCACATAAGGCGGCGAATAATCATAGGTATCGCCTTCATCCCCGCTATCTTCAAACGCCAAAAAGTTCTGATAAGCGGCTTTGCGTTTGCGGTCGATTAAGGATAGTTCGCCTGCCTCAAAGGTCACCTGATACGCCTCATTTTCAATTGAAACAGCCGCGGTTTCAGCTAGCAGTTTATTAGCGGATATGCGAGTTTTTTCAACCACTTGATACGCTACAAAACTAAGCGGCGGCACTTCTGCTTCAATCAATAATTCATGAACGAAATAAGCGTTGGCTGGTGCATCCGCCACTTCTTTTCGGCGAATGGAACGATTCGATTCTTTGCGTGTTTGTAAACATTCGACCGGAACCGTCACGCCGTCTTTTTCAAGTGCGATCGCGGCAAAGTGAGTCGATACCTCACATTTTATGACCTTTTTAGTCGTCCACGGCAAGGTATTAAAAATCACCAATTCGCCTTCGGATACCTGAACTCGCGATTCGGAAATTTTTCTGGTCAGGTAATCCACTAATGAGTAAGAAAGCTGATCTGCTTCAACATAGCGCGCGGTGATGATCAGATTCGTTTTGTCGCTATTACACCCGCCGGCAGAGTCATGTGCGTGGTTTTTATTCAGCAATTTCCAGATTCGATCTAGCAAACCTTGCTTATAAGGGATTCCGCATTTTTCTGCCATCACCATCAGCGGCTCCACTTGATAAATCATGCGCCGTTCCACTTTATCATTTAAGTATTTATGATCGTAACGAGAAGAGTAAATGGAACGATGGATCTTGGAGACTGCACTAGAAATAAATTCGCCGGTGATTGTTGGTAGCTCGTTTTCTTTAATTGCCTCAAAAAACCCGGGGTAATTGCTTTCTTCTAGCTCTGTATCAGGAAGCACTTGGCGATACAGGTTCATGCGATCGCGCAGATTGAAATCAATGTACCGTTGATCGCCGCCGACCGGTAACAGTAAATCCGCACCCGTAGCACCGGCCGCAATCGTTTTGACGAGGGCAGGCGCATCATCAGAATAAATCAGACCAACGCCCACAAAATAGCCGTCTTTGATATTCGCAGTTAAGACTTGGGAACCATCCTCTGCCTGCCAGTAAAATTCACGCTGCGTTGTTACATCGTCAGGCACCCCGCGCCAAAAGACTGCTTGCTGAATGCCAACCCCATTGTAGATTTTGGGCATGTCTTTACTTTGCCCAAAAGAATCCGGCAAATAGCCAACATTCATGCAGCCGCCTAATGATTCTGCTAACGTCATGCCCAGGTTCAGATTTCTGACAATCGATTCACCGCGAACGATTAATTCATCGGTTTGCGTATACCAAGGGCCAATAGCGAGTTTGCCGCTTTTGACTAACTTCATTAGCCGCTCTTTTTGTTCTGGAAAACTGGTTAAATAATCATCAAGAATACTCATCTGCCCATCCAGCAAATAGTAACTGATTTGCTGTTGCTCTAAGGCTTGCATGACTTCATCCAAATGATAAGCCAGCTGCACCAGTGACTCGTTGGCAGTGAAATACCATTCAAAGTCCCAGTGGGTGTGATGGATGACATGAACTTTTCTTTTCACTTCTGCATTAACCCCTAAATTCGATTTGATCAATGATTGCTGTCAGCTTTTCTGGATCATCCTGTGTCAGGACTCCTTCTCTAAAGTCTGGGTCAATCAACTTTCTGGCTATCAGGCTGAGCAACTTCAAATGTTCGGTGGCCCCTTGTTCCGGAATGGTCAACCCAAAAGCCACCTTTACTGGCTTTTGATCTAATGCTTGCCACGGAATTGCCTGCTTAAATTTGATTAAGAATAACCCCGGTTTCTTATTGACGCTGCTTTTGCAATGAGGAATGGCGATATGATCTTTAAAGCCGGTGGTTGCTTCCTTTTCACGAGCTTTTAACCCCTCAAAATAGGCTGTTTCATCGGAGACAAAGCCTGCATTATAAGCAAATTGGGCGAGGCTTTTGAAGGCTTCTTCCTGGGTTGTTGCTGTTTCATCAAATAAAATATGGTGACGATTAAAAACTTCTTTATTCACTTTTCTACCTACCTGTTCATTTGTCGGTTTCAACGGTTAGCATTACTTTTCGGGTTCAACAGCGAGCCCTGCCACTGTTTGTTTGCGGGTGAAGCCGATTAACAGTGCGGCGGTCAGGATTCCTGCACAGACACATAAAATCCAGGTAATAAACGGTAGCGGCTGTTCAATATAACCAATAAAAGTTCCTAGTGGCGAGCCGATACCGCCGTAAAATTTACACCCTGTCGCAGCTACTAGACCACCGGCAACCGCTGAACCAACCACGTTAGAAAAGATCATTCTGACTGGATCGGCCGCGACAAACGGGATTGCGCCTTCAGTGACACCGACAATTCCCATCCCAAAAGCAGCACTGGCGGCGATTTTTTCATCCTTGGTGAATTTCTTTTTGAATAAGATGGTGGCCAGCCAAACTCCCAGTGGCGCAACGGAAATTGCTGCTTGGGTCGCGGTTCCAGGAACAAAATTGGCCCCGTTAATCCCATACTTGGTCAACGTATCCGTGAAAATCGCGGTTCCAAAGACCAAAGCCGTTTTATTGATCGGTCCACCTAAATCAAACCCGATCATTGCCCCGCAGATAGCGCCAATCAAAATCGGCGCTCCGGAATAGTTGTTATTGAGATCCGTCAAACCTTTATACATCGCATCCATGCCAACCGCGATCGGGTTCCCGATGACATAAAGAACAATCAACATAATGACCGCGGTGGCGATAAACGGAATGATCATGATTGGCACAATCGGCACCAGCAGTTTTGGCCATTTCACTTTTTTCAAGCCCTTCACCATGTAACCTACAATAAAGGCAACAATGATGGCGCCAATAAAACCGCCGCCCGCCTTCGTATTCAGAAACTCGGGATCATTGACCAAATAAGCGCCAATCATCGCCGGGGCAATCGCTGGTTTGTCAGCAATAGAATTCGCGACAAACCCGGCAAACAACGGAATCATCAACTTAAAGCCGATTTGCCCCACATAGAACAACTTGGCCATCAAGAATCCCATTTGCGTTTTATTGTCAAAGCCCCACTTAACAATTCGGCCTAAATCGTCTCTTTGAAAGGCGTACAGATTAGCAATCGTCAAAAGCAACCCGGCTGCAATCACCATGGGCACCATGTATGAAATGCCGCTCATAATATGCGTGAAAAAGTTGACCTTATCTTTATCGTTACCTACCTGAATCTTGCCAACCTTCGCACCTTTTTTTCCAAAAATTTTGGCTTCTTCAAACGCCTGATTGATCAATGCCTCCGAATCTTCAATCGCTTGGTTTGATTTGGTAACGAAAAGCCGCTTACCGGTAAAGCGAATCGGATCAATTTTAATATCCGAGGCGACAATGACCATGTCTGCCTGCTCAATATCTTGCTTCGTCAACACGTTCTCAGCACCGATTGCCCCATTGGTTTCGACTTTGATCTCATAGCCCATTTTCTTCGCCGCTTGCTCCAGTGATTCCGCAGCCATATACGTATGCGCAATCCCCGCTGCACAAGCCGTCACGGCAACAATCTTCTTCTCCATATTGCTGGACCCCTTATCTATTTATTTTCAATATGAAGACTAACGGAATAGCAAGGGTAATAAAAGCGTTTTCGCACATTTGGGTACTAGTACCAGCATTCCGAATGTTGGTGATACTTATTTCAAGTAAGATGAACCGCCTGTGCTTATAACGCGTTCACCGGTAACTCGGTTTGGATCGCTTGACTACGCAAAAAATTAAGGATACCCTAAAAATATTCTTTTGTTGTTAAGCTATCTTCTCTATTCAAATTCTATTCAGAGGTGAATCCAATTAAACAACTACATAAATTTTCAAAGCTATTAGGACCTATCCTAATCGTTTATGGCATTGCACTTGCTTGGTCATTGTCATCACAGCTGATTCCTTTTTTGATCGGTCTGTTCGACATCGACATAGATGAAACCAACATCCCGATGTCTTTGAACCTGCTCTTTTTATACGCTGAAGCTATCGGCATTATCGGCATGGCCATCTATTATCGCAGTGATCGTACATTGCTGCCTTTTTCCCGTCAAAATGCCGTTAGAGACTATGCTTTAGGCTTACTTTTTGGCCTGCTCATGTTCAGCCTTATCTGGGGCATCATCGCACTGCTTGGTGGTTACCATGTGCTGGCGACTTTTCAGTGGCCAAATTTGCTGTGGCTTGTGCTTTTCTTCTTCGGCTATGCGATTCAATCAATGTTCGAGGAATTGCTTTGTCGGGGATATATAATGGGCTACTGGCTTAAGCAAAATCGTGTCGGGCTGGCGGTTTTGTTGAACGCCATCTTTTTCACGCTTTTGCATCTTGCCAATCCCGGCTATAATTTTTCCGCCGCCACCGGCTTGTTTTTCTTTGCCATTGCAATGTCACAATTTCGCTTGCTGACAGGCAATATCTGGCTGTGCGGTGCCTTTCACGCCATATGGAATTTCGCGGAAGGTCCCATCTTTGGCACAACCGTTTCCGGGCTATCTGGTGAAAAGTTCGTCCTCGAGTCCCTCCCGACAACGACATCGCAGTCACTGACCGGCAGCGTTTTTGGACTTGAAGCTAGTGCGGCGTCAAATATTGTCCATATATTGCTGGTGGTCTTACTGGGGATTATCCTTATCTTCTGGCAAAAACGACGCACGCATCCGGTTTTATCGGCGAACTAGTACCGTTTAACGGTTATTTTCAATATTTGATTGTTCTGTGAGATTACAGCAACACCCGATCGAAAGGTAGGCCCAAACATGTTATTACACATCGCTTCGATAATTTTCGGCATTGCAACTTCGGCTTTTTTCCTCTATTTTCTCGTAAAGAAGCCTTCTAATTTAAAAGCAGTCCGCAGCTTCCTGTATCTCTATGTGACCACAGGTGGACTCTTAGCAATTTTTGCTTGGTATTTCCTGCCAAGTAGCCAAAAATATTTTTCCGCCTTCACTTTGGGTTTAATGATAGCCGTTGGTGCCTATTATTTCGGCATGAAAAAACACATGACTAGTCATGACTGATAACAACAATAAAGGATCGCAGCTTTCACAGTTGCGATCCTTTGTTTTGACACTATTATTCGGCTAAAGACTTTTAAATTACCAAACAAAATCTTCCATATCCTCAGCATTCAAAATCGTCACTTGCTTCCCAGTTCGCTGAATCAATTTTTCATCAGCTAACCGTTTTAACGTGCGCGAAACCGTTTCTGGGGTTGTGCCGAGATAATCGGCTAGCTGCGTCCATGCCATCGGTACCGTCACTGTGTCTTTTCCAGCGGCAGTGCGCAAATCCAGTAGGTAGTGAGTTAAGCGTACATTGATGGAATCGTTGCCGAGATAGCCCGCTTGCTTTTCCAATGCCTGCATTTTACGGGCGTTTTCTGTGAGTAATTGCAAGCTGATTTGTGGTTGTTGCATGAGTAACTGTTGAAAATCGGCAGCGCTAATGGTGCAAACAGTGGCGGTCGTCAGCGCTTCGGTATAGACATTCGGATTAGCAATATTCAACAAGCCGGCTTCCCCTTCATAATCGCCGAGGCCGTCAACGCGCAGTAATTGTTCTTTACCATTTGTCGCCAATTGATAAGTTTTGAGTTTTCCCTGTGCAACCACTAACAAATGAGCAGCAGTGTTAGGACTGATCAGAACCGTTCCTTTTTGCACCTGATGCTCGTGGGTCAACGCATCAATCGCAGTGCGGGCTTCATCAGTTAGATTTTTAAATAACGGTACGACCGCCGTACAACTATGCGCCATTTTTATCCCCCTTACAGACAGGCTCTCTCGTCAATCGATCGTTTAATGTTGCTCAGTCATCGTCCTCTTCAAGCAAGGTCCGCCCCGCCGTCACCTCACGACCGAGACGCGTTTGCAAGTGCAGGATACTTTGCTCATGCCAGCGCTGCAATTGTAACATATCCGCTGCCAACACTGCCTTGTTCTCTTTATTGGCTAGCGGAATCGCCCGACTGACGAACAGCTGGCAAGTATCCAGATCATTAACCACAGCATCCAGTTTCATATCATTGGTCCAAAAACGAAACGCGGGATCTTCTTGCAACATCGTGTACTCGCTAAACTCCGCGGTTGTCGTGGGAAAATCTTCTCCTTGCGCCGCTAAGTCTGCCACTAACACCGTCAGATGCTGCTGCGCTTGTGTTGCCAATTGCGTTAACAATTCGCGATCCCCGTCACTGCTTGGTCCACTCAACGTTTGGGAAAATTGGGCCAGTTTACGTTGCAAGACTGCTAAATTTGCTAGTACATGTCCGCTCATCGCCCCAGCTGTCGGTACATGATGATCATGGTCGACTTGTTTAGCTGCCGCTGCTTGACGGGCTTTTACTGTTTCTTCGTCAATAGTGTGCATGCCTGGTGTTATGCTCATGCTCATAATTTCCTCCTTGAAAATGCGTTTGCCGCGCTAGAAGCCTGTGTAAAGGTCTTGGATGTATGAAGCCCTGATCACACTCGGCTTAAAATTGTGTTCGATGTCGCAGCAACCTGCACATAAGGACCTTTCGCGCAATGGTCATAGCTCGGTCATCACGTTCAAGGCCGCTTATGCTCTGATTGTTAGGTGTTTCTGCTTACACTCCGTTCTAAAACGCGTTCGCAGTCGCAGCAATCTGCGTGTAAGGACCTCAAGTCTAAATGGCCAAAGACCGGCCATTTAGGCTTAAGGCCGCTTACACTCCGATTGCTAAGCGCTCCTGCTCACGCTCTATGCTTCTTGACTGCGAACGTTCACAACGGTGTAGCCCAAGTCCGTAATGGTTTTTTTCAACGCATCGGCATTGGTCACGGCTGGATCAATCTGGGCTTTGACCTTGCTGCTGTTAAATAAGGCTTTGACGGTTTTGACGCCGGCTTGTTGGCCTAGTGCCCCTTCGATTTTCTGTAGGCAGCTCGGGCAGGTTAAACCATCTAATTGATAAACTAATTTTGTCATGTTAAAGATCCTTTCGTTTTTATTTATTCTCATTATTAACCGTTTGCGGATGATGTACCTTGATGGCCGTCAAGTTTTGCCATTTTCTTGGTGTGTGTCGTAATCTCAAGGCGTTTGCAATGACCAGCAGGATGGAAATTTCATGGAATAACATCCCGCTAGCCATGTCGACCAATCCAATCAATAAGCCACTTAACAACAACGCCACCGTGCCAATTGCAATGACAAGGTTCTGCTTGATGTTGCGATTCATCCGCTTGGCTAAGTCGAAAAGCACGCCGAGATTCGTGAGACGGCTGTTGGTCAAAATAACGTCTGCCGTGTCAATTGCAACATCCATGCCGGAACCCATTGCAACGCCAACATCTGCTTGTGCCAAGGCGGGGCCGTCATTGATGCCATCGCCGACAAACATAACTTTTTCACCGCGGGCTTGTGCTGCTTTGATCGCTTTCACCTTATCTGCCGGCAGTAAACCACCGCGAGTCTGACTCACCGGTAGTGCCGACATCATGTGTTCAACCGCTGCCTGCGAGTCGCCTGAAAGCACCATTGTCTTCTTGCCACTTGCTTTTAAGGTGCTCAGCATGGTTGGCGTTTCCGTCCGCAACTGATCGCGCAAGCCATAAGCTGCCACGAGTTTGTCGTCAATGGTTACCAAGACCAAGGTTGCACCACTGGCCACGATTTGCTGAACAGCGGCCTGCTGGTCAGCTGTTAGCGGCTGGTGCAAAACCTTTTGATTGCCGACACTGATCGCGTGTCCGGCGATTCGGGCGTTCACCCCAACTCCGCGAGTGACTTTGACATCGGTTGGCTTTTGCATGGTCTTTGCCTGAAGATCGGCAACAAGTGCCTGTCCCAGTGGATGCGCCGTTGCTTTTTCAACCGCTGTGACCGTGGCTGCAACCCGTTGCTGATCAGCGGTCCAGTACTTAGCTGTTGCCACACGGATCTTGCCTTGTGTCAGCGTTCCGGTTTTATCAAACATCACCGTGTCGATTTGATCCAACTTGGTCGCCACATCGCCGCCTTTGATTAAAATGCCATGTTTGGCACCAAATCCTAGGCCGACCACATTGCTAACCGGAGCGCCAATGACCAATGCGCCGGGGCAACCCAGTACCAAAATCGTAATTGCCAGCCGGACATTTTGGCTAATCAATCCCACCAGCAAAGCGATGACTAATACCAGCGGCGTGTACCAACGGGCAAATTTCTGGATGAAGGTTGCCACAGGCGATTGGGCGTCCTGCGCATCTTCAATTAAATCGATAATCTGCTGATAAACCGTGTTGTAGCCGGTTTTTTCAACTTCAATGTCAACCGTGCCATCGCTCACCTGCGTACCGGAGTATACTGTGGCGCCAACCTGCTTGCGTTTGGCATCCGGTTCGCCGGTGATCGCGGCTTCCACAATGTTTGCCTGGCCGCTAATCACCTGCCCGTCAGCCGGTACCGTTTCGCCAGCCAACACCCGCACTTGATCGCCAACCGCTAACTTCCCCACCGGAATGGTCGTCCCATCCAGCAGCCTGGCCGTTTTCGGTGCTGCGGCAGCCAAGCCTTGGATCGCCGAGCGCGTTTTGGCTAAACTACGCTGTTCCAGCCAGTCGCCGAACAAAAATAGAAAACTAACAACCGCACTTTCAATCGGCTCGCCAATCATCACCGCGCCCACTAGAGCAATTGTCACCAATAGCTCAATACTAATCTGCTTATAACGCAGCGCTTCCCAGGCATTCACCGCAATCGGCAGCCCGGCCACCAGACTCGCCAACACCAGCAACCATGCCTGACTGAAAATCAATCCCGCCGCAGTCAAAACACCGCCGATCACCATCGCTTCTTGTTTATGTGTTTGAATAAAACGCATCGCTGATCCCTCCCATTCGAGACCAGTGTACTGAGGAATCATTATTGCCACCTTGACCGCAATCAACTTTTCAATCAAAACAGGGGAACTTTCTTGAGCTTTTTTTAATCATTTCATAAGATACAATTGGAAAGTTGAGCAGATAGAACGCATTTTCGCTTTATTAAAAAACGATTAACGTCATGTGTTATTATAGAAGCAACCAAACAAAGGAGGACGCGTCAGATGCCAGAAGAACAACCAATGGTCCTGTTCAAGGACGTTGAAAAAGTCTATCGAGGCGGGAATGTCGCGGTCGAACATATTAACCTTGAAATTAATAAGGGTGAATTTGTATGTCTTATCGGGACATCCGGTTCCGGGAAGACAACGACCATGCGGATGATCAACCGGATGTTGGAACCCAGCGGCGGTCAAATCCTGTTTAACGGTAAAGACATTCACAAAATCGATGCCGTAAAATTGCGGCGTCAAATCGGTTATGTCATTCAAAATATCGGCCTCATGCCACACATGACCATTTATGAAAACATCACGATCGTTCCTAAATTATTAAAGTGGCCTGAAGAAAAGCGCCGGGAAAAGGCCAAAGAACTGGTTGATCTCGTCGAATTACCCGAAGATTATCTGGATCGTTACCCATCAGAGCTTTCCGGTGGGCAACAACAACGGATCGGGGTTATCCGCGCGCTTGCTGCCAATCAGGATCTGATCTTAATGGACGAACCTTATGGCGCCTTGGACCCGATTACCCGTGAAGCACTGCAGGAATTAATTAAAAATCTGCAGGAAAAGCTCGGTAAGACCGTTGTTTTCGTGACCCACGATATGGACGAAGCGCTCAAACTCGCCACCAAAATTGTTGTCATGGATCACGGTCACATTATCCAAAACGCCACCCCAACCGAACTACTGACCCATCCCGCCAACAAGTTTGTTGAAAACTTAGTCGGTCAGGATCGCCTGGTTCAAGCGCGGGCGGACGTCACCACTGTTGAACAGATCATGTTGAAGAATCCGGCTGCCATCACACCTAGCAAGTCTTTGGCTGAAGCGATTTCCCTCATGCGCAAACGCCGCGTTGATACGCTGCTGGTCACCGATGACGAGGATCACCTCAAAGGCTTCATCGATCTGGAATCGCTGGAAACCCGTTACCAAAGCGCCACCAGCGTTAGCGACATCACCAAGTCCAGCATTTTCTACGTGAAAAAAGATGCCCTACTGCGCGACACGGCTGACCGCATTCTTAAGCGCGGATTTAAGTATGTGCCTGTGGTCGACAATGATCAGAAACTGGTCGGCATTGTCACCCGTGCTTCACTTGTTGATGTCGTTTATGACACCATTTGGGGCGACAATGAAGATGATCAAGACAGTGCTGCGGCCAAGAATAACGATCAGTCAGCCGCATCGTCGACGACCACCACTTCGGCAACTGAAGATACCCGAGACGCACCTAAGGAGGTGTGACCATGTTTGCATTTCTAAACGCACATGGCAGTGAACTGATTACCAAAACTTGGGAACAGCTTTACATCTCGGCAATTGCACTTGGACTCGGAGTCATTGTTGCCGTTCCACTTGGCATTCTGCTGACCCGTTTTCCTAAGACGGCTAAAGTCGTGATCGGCCTTGCCAGCATGTTACAGACGGTGCCTTCGTTGGCTTTGCTGGCATTAATGATTCCTTTATTCGGGATTGGGAAAGTACCTGCCATCGTCGCATTGTTCATCTATTCATTGCTGCCAATTTTGCGTAACACTTACATCGGCATGGAAGATGTTGATCCCGTGTTGATGGACGCTGCTAAGGGAATGGGCATGACCGCCATGCAATCCATTCGCCAAGTCGAAGTGCCGCTAGCCATGCCAGTCATTATGGCAGGAATTCGCTTGTCTGCCATTTATGTCATCGCATGGGCAACCCTAGCATCGTATATCGGTGCTGGCGGGCTTGGGGACTTGATCTTTAATGGTCTGAATCTCTTCCAGCCGGATCTCATCATCGGCGGGACCATTCCTGTAACCATTTTGGCACTGATTGTTGATTGGCTGTTGGGGCGGTTGGAATACCACCTAACACCTGTCAGCGAGCGCGCTTAGGAGGTGGCAAGATGAAGACATTCAGAAAACTACTCCTGACCCTATTGCTGATTCCGGTGCTGCTATTAGGTGGTTGCGGCTTCCCTGGCCTTGGCGGTTCCGGTAATGACGGTACCGTCCGAATCGCCTCCCAAACAAGTACCGAGTCACAGATTATGGCGAATATCATTGCCGAATTAATCAACCACGAACTCGGCTACAAGACGACTTTGGTGAACAACCTTGGTTCCGGGACGGTGGTTCACCAAGCGATGATTCGTAATGATGCTGATATCAGTGCGACTCGATACACCGGCACCGATATCACCGGCACATTAGGCATGAACCCTGTCAAAAGTCCTTCCAAAGCGATGACCATCGTCAAGCGTGAATTCAAAAAACGCTATGACCAAACCTGGTATCCGTCTTATGGCTTCTCTGACACCTATGCTTTCATGGTTACCCAAGAAGAAGCCAAGAAGGATAACCTCAATAACATTTCCGACCTAAAGAAAGTCGCATCACAGTACAACGCCGGGGTTGATTCCAGCTGGATGAACCGTAAAGGCGATGGCTACAGCGACTTCACCAAAGCATATGGTTTTGATTTCAAACGCGTTTATCCAATGCAAATCGGTTTGGTTTACGACGCGGTTGAAGCCAACCGGATGCAGACGGTTCTCGGGTATTCTACGGACGGTCGCATTCGCAGTTACAATTTGAAGATTCTAAAGGATGATAAAAAGTTCTTCCCGCCTTATCAGTGTTCATTAGTGGTTAACAACAGTCTTTTGAAGAAATATCCAAAATTAAAACCGCTGTTACATCGTTTAGACGGCAAGATCAATCTGAAAACCATGCAGGAACTGAACTATCAAGTCGACGATCAATTACTTGAACCGAATGTGGTCGCTCAGAAGTTTCTGGCTAAACACAATTATTTCAAAGGAAGTGACGACTAATGGCTAACATGGATACTTGGCAGCAATTTTGGTATTACCTTGCCAATAACGGTTCGTACGTGCTCAGTCAATTTGCTCGCCATTTTCTGATTTCCATTTATGGTGTGCTGATTGCGGCTGTGATCGGGATTCCGGTTGGCTTGGCAATTGCCCGCCACCGCACCTTGAGTAACACGGTGATCGGCATTGCCAACGTGATTCAAACGATTCCTAGTTTGGCAATGTTGTCCATCATCATGCTCGGGCTTGGTCTTGGCGTGAACACCGTCATCGTAACGGTCTTTCTCTACTCCTTGTTGCCGATCATCAAGAACACTTACACCGGCATGCAGAATGTCGACAAGAACCTGATGGATGCCGCCAAAGGAATGGGCATGACCCGCTGGCAATCACTGTACATGGTTGAAATTCCGTTGAGCATGTCAGTCATCATGGCCGGGATTCGTAACGCGCTGGTCGTTGCCATTGGGATTACGGCAATCGGTGCCTTCGTGGGTGCCGGCGGTCTGGGCGATATCATCGTCCGCGGCACCAATGCAACCAATGGCGGTGCGATCATTCTCGCCGGGGCATTGCCAACCGCTTTAATGGCGATTATCTCCGACCTGGCGTTAGGCTTTTTGGAACGCCGATTGGAACCAAAAGGAAAATCTGCTTCATAATTGAAAACGAGCAAACAGTAAAAAGGCGACTTACCCGAGTCGTCTTTTTTCATGTTCAAAATTTTTTACTGCCCGGCGCGTGATTCATCCATACTTCTTCAACTTTTGGTCCATATTCGCCATGCTTTACGCTTCTGTTAACGAATCACCATGTTTTCGTTTCATTTTCGTTGTGAAAAGACCTCACAAATGCGGCAAATCAATCACATCTCCTTACTAGACTGACTGTTAATCGCTGTTATTAAAGAATGTCAGCCAGTCGAAGGGAGTTTTGCATATGGTCTTTACATTTTTAGCGGTTGCCGCGGGGTTGTTGACTAGCAGCGGATCGGCCGCAACAACCGTCAATCCCACCACCGAGCTAAACCAGCATGTTCAACAGGTTGTCACGTCAGTATCGACTGTTGCGCCACGCCACCTGCCCCGTCTGTTTCACGAAGAGCCAGCCAGCCTACCTGAGCAGAATCTGGAACAAAAGGTCAAAACAAGTCGGCCAAAAACGACTAAATACAGCAAGTAACGTTATTGAATTGCGTGATCAACAACTGATCACAGTAGCTACTTAGCACCATCGCCAAGCGTCAGGAAACTTTGCCGAATCAAAACCAAATACAGAAAGCACTTGATCTTTCGTTATTGGATCTTGATTCGGTTTTTCAAGGTAACTGACTTTTGGCTTTTTATATGATTTGTCATGCTCGTCACTTATTCATTTTTAAAAGGTTGTCCATCAGGTGCTGACGAATAAACACGAACATTAAAACGTTTTTTAATGTAATTGTCCTTTATTTACCCGAATAACTGCGCTAAACTGGTTCCATTCGCTAAAAGAGGAGGCAAAACATGACTTATCCCAGTTTACGTGCACGGATCAAAGTCGAATGGAAGAGTTATCTTGTCGCAGCATTGTTCACCGTCATCGCTGAATATATCGGAACGGTGAAACTCAAGGTCGGTCCCGGCATGATCATTTTATTCCCGGTTTTCTATGCCATTATTCTTGGTATGCTCAGTGGGCCGCAAGTGATGCGATGGTTTGACAATCGCCATGTTAAAGCTGCTTCCAAATTGGTTATCGTTGGTATTTGCCCGTTTGTCGTTAACTTAGGGATTACTGCCGGCGCAAATATGGACATGATCTTACATGCTGGTCCGGCATTGCTGGTGCATGGCTTCGGTAATCTGCTTGGGATCTTCTTCGGCCTACCACTGGCAATGTTGCTGGGGCTGCACCGTGAGGCAATTGGCGCAACAAGTTCACTGAATCGCGAATATCACCTTGCCTTAATCAATTCGGCTTATGGTTCGGATTCTGACGAAGCAAGCGGCAGTATGGCGATTTACATCGTTGGCGGTATTCTTGGCACGATTTATTTCGGCATGATGGCAACTGCTTTGGGACTGACGGGTTGGTTTGATCCTAAGGCGTTGGGGATGTCGACAGGCGTTGGAGCCGGCATTTTCATGGCCTCTGCCAGTGCCAGCCTTGCGCAACTATTCCCGCATGACGCCAACACTATCACCGCCATGGCTTCAGCCGCCAACACCATCGCCGGCATCACCGGGATTTATATCACCATGTTTCTCGCCATCCCGCTAACCGACAAGCTCTACAATCTTTTCGATAAAATGTTCGCCAGTCGCCGCGCTAAAACGGCAACCGCTTTGAAAGGACGGATTAAGTAATGCGTTTACGTGAATGGTTATTTCTCCTCAGCGTTTGTGGGGTCGGGACGCTGCTAGCTAACTGGATCGGATCCGGCGTCAGCATCGCTAAAAGCCTCCCCGGCGTGATCATTTTGATCGCCATTACCATGGTAGCTGTGGTCTTAGCTAAAATTGTGCCATTCAAGTTGCCGATTATTGCGTACTGTTCCATTTTAGGCCTACTCGTTGCCTCACCATTTTCGCCGATTGCAGCGGTTGTGATTAGTTCTACCAAAGTCATTGCGTTTGCCGCGCCATTTACCGTTGTTGGCTCGTTTGCCGGCATTGCAATTTCGGATAAGCTGGGCACATTTGTCCATCAAGGCTGGAAGTACATCATTGTCGGAGTTGCCGTCATGACCGGAACATTTGTCGGTTCACTCCTGTGGGATACGCTCACGTTGAAACTGACAGGGGTGATTTAAGTGACGAGCACATTGATTCAGGATACCTTAACCATGACCGCACCTGGTGAGATCAAGCCGCATCAGGACATTTTAATCCGCGACGATAAAATCGCGCAGGTCAGTGACCATGGGACGATAACCGTCCAAGCAGATGAAACCATTGATGGCACGCACCGGCTATTCATGCCCGGCTTGATCGACAGTCACTTACATACCGGCCAACAACTCTTACGTGGCCGCGTGCTGGACACGAAAGGCATTATCTGGCAAAAAGTCATGCTGCCATTTGAAGCCAACATGACGGCGGAAACCATGACGCTTAATGCCCAGTTAACCGCCCTTGAAATGATCACCAGCGGCACCACCGGTTTCGTTGAGTCAGGCAGTTATCACATGGCCGCAGCCGGCACCGTTTACGCGAAAAGTGGTCTACGCGGCGCCCTTGCCTACTCAACGATGGACGATCCGACGTTACCGGCAACTATTAACATGGACGCCAAAACCGCCATCGCCCACACCGATGCCTTGTATGATCAATTCCACGGCCGCAATCATTTGCAAGTTTATTACTCATTACGCGCCTTAAATAATTGTTCCGATACATTGGTCGATCTAGCTGCCCAGCGTGCCGAGGATCGTCAGACTTTTCTTGAAGCGCATATGAACGAGTATCCTCAAGAAGTCGCCGGTATTTTAGCGCGTTGCGGTGAGCGGCCATATGTCTACCTTGCAAAACGCGGCGCCTTAAGCGATCATTTTCTAGGAGCACATAGTCTGTTTCTTGACGACACAGAAAAAATGCTCATCGAAACCCATCACGTCAAGCTCAGTCACAGTCCGTTCAGTAACGCCGGAAAAGGCATCCCTGCCACGCCTGAATTATTACATGCAGGTGTTTCAATTGGTTTGGGTACCGATGGCGCTGCGCATGGCGGTCTGAGTCTGTGGCAGGAAATGAAGATTTTCCGCTCCGTTATGACCCTGCATTATGGCACCTTGCAACATCAGCCTGCTGTCATGCCTGCCCCGACAATTATGTCCATGGTCTTGGATGGCGGCGCGGCGGCCCTGAATCTATCCGGTCATCTGGGCCGAATCGCACCGGGTTACCAGGCTGATATCATCGGGTTAAACATTGATAGCCCCCACCTTTGGCCAACCGGCAACTGGAATAACACGTTGCTTGAAAGCGTCAATGCTAATGATGTCGCGGATTCGATGGTTGCCGGCAAATGGCTGATGCGGAACCGAGAAGTGTTAACATTAGACGTAGAAAGGATTAAAGCTGCGTGTGCGCGGCGTTACCCAACATTATGGCAATCATCATCATCGCAATTGGCAACATCTTAATCGGCGGCCTCGTCGGTATGACTGGCGTGGCTGGTTTTTTACTCCCCATTCTATACACCGCGGGACTTGGCTATAGCACTACGGAAGGTCTGGCCTTTAGTTTCCTGGCTTTCATTATTTCCGGCTGGTTGGGCTCGCGTCATTATCAACATGAAGGGCTCATGGATCGCCGGGTCGCTTATCTACTCAGCGGCGGCAGCTTTGTCGGGGCAATTATTGGCGTACGCCTTAATCTATTACTGCCAACCAGCTGGGTACAATTCTTACTTTATCTGGTCGTCCTGCTATCCGGCATTGCTATTTTGATCCAACAACGCCACCCGCCAAAACCCGGCGTTGATCACTTGAATCAACCGGTTTTGCTCGTCATCCTAGGCGTTGTCACTGGATTGATTTGTGCCCTTTCCGGAGCAGGCGGCCCGGTACTGGTCATGCCGCTACTCGTTTTACTCGGCTGCGAACCGCATGCAGCAGTTGGCATCGCCTTGCTAAACTCGGTCTTCATCAGCTTACCGGCCGCAGTCGGCTACCTCAGCCAAGTCCAATTCATGACCACCTTACCGCTACTGGCAATGATCATCGTGACACACGGTATTGGCGTCATCGTAGGCAGTCGCATCGGCCCGAAAATCGATGGGCGCTTATTGAAAAACGGTACCGCGATTTTTTCGATTATTCTCGGCTGTATTAAATTGTGGCCGTAAGAAATGTAGTCTCGAATAAAGCGTTGTTTTTTCAACGCTTTTTTGTATGGGCGCAAACTGACCTCTGCGCCATTAAACGAGTTTTTAGTTTGGTATCAATAACACACCATGCCAGTATTAATTATTTTTTGAATATGCACTTGACATGAATATTCTCAAAAACTAATATATGTGAATGAACGTTCATTCCTAAAGGAGAAAATATCATGACAGCCATTCCATTACCAAGTCCGATTATCGCGCAGGCGGTGAAGCTCTTCGCTGAGCGTGGATACGCCGAAACGAATCTGCCGTCGATTGCCAAAGCAGCAAAAGTCGCGGTAGGCACTATTTATCGGCATTTTAAAAGCAAAGAAGATATCCTTAATACCGCCTTTACCGATATTATGAACTTCTTCCACGACTCCCTGGCAACCGCGGCAAACTGCCAACCGGATGATCCGGAGACCACTTTCAGTCGCTTATTCGATGCGGCGACCGCGTCCATGGAGCAATATCCGACAGAATTGCATTTTATTCAACAAAATGTTTTCAACGAGGCACTTAACGCTGAGAGTCGTGCTGCGCGTGGCCGGGTGATTATACTCATCAATAACATGTTGCTGGAAGGCCAGGAGCGCGGCGTGATTGTCAAAGCCGACGTTCGGACGCAGCTGGCAATTTTGTACGGCAGCATTGTCAGCATGATCGACATCGTCTGGGCCCAACAGCAACTTGAAGGTCATGTCTCGAATCAGAAACCATTAGCCGCGGACTTGAAAAATCAAGTCTGGAATGGCCTCACAAGTGAAAGAAGGGTGTTTAATTGAAAAAGCTTCACGACCGCCATATCCCCTCACTTATCTTCTGGCTTGTCGTGATTTTGGTGGCACTTTTAACCATGCCCGACGTATCCGGCATTGTTCGTGATAAAGGCGCCTTATCGCTACCCAAAAGCGAAGAAAGCCAAATTGCCGCGACAATTGAGAAAAAAGCCAACCATAATCAAAAGGTGCGCTCATTTGCCCTTGTCTTCAGTAACGGCGACGACAAGCTTTCGACAACGCAAAAACGCGCGATCAATCAAACTTTAGCCAAACTCAAGGACTCCAAAGCCGTTAAAATCATCAACGTCACTAAGTCATCCGATAATGCCGAAACCAAAAAGCAGCTTGATGCCAAGGATGGCACGACCCAAATGGCATTGGTTGACGTTAAAGCGAAAGGTCAGGTTGGTCCGCAGACGCGCGATCTCGAACGACAAATCAAAACCAGCCATGTGAAAACCTACGTGACTGGCAGCGATGTCCTTAATGATGATTTTGCGAGCGTGACCGAAAAAGGCATTCAAAAAACCGAGATTATCGCGGCTATCTTCATTTTCATTGTGTTAATTATCGTTTTCCGTTCGCCAATTGTTCCGTTAGTGTCATTACTAACCGTGGCGATTTCTTTCTTAACATCACTGAACATCATCATGACCTTGGCAGACAAGGTTAACTTCCCGATCTCCAATTTCACCCAAGTCTTTCTGGTTGTGGTTTTGTTCGGGATTGGGACAGATTACAATATTCTTCTATACGATGACTTCAAAGCAGCACTGTCGCAAGGCATTCCCAAGACCAAAGCAGCAAGAATCGCCCGTCGTTTTGGTGGTCGAACGATTCTATATTCCGGGCTGTCGGTTCTGATCGGGTTCTCCGTGCTCGGCCTTGCCAACTTCAAGTTCTACCGGTCCGCAGTTGGGGTTGCGATCGGCGTGCTCATTCTTTTGACCGTTTTGCTAACCTTAAACATGTTCTTCATGGCAACCATGGGTGAAAAGCTATTCTGGCCAAGTAAGAACCTCAACGGCCACAGCACAAGCAGACTTTGGCATGGCCTTTCCAAGCTTGCCATCGCGCGGCCGCTCATCACGCTGGGCGTCATCGGCATTATCGCCATTCCGTTTCTGTTGAACGTCAACCAGACGCTGAACTTTAACAACGCCGATGAATTACCGGAAACCCTCCAATCCAAAGTCGGCTACCGCTTGATTCAGGATCATTATTCAAAAGGCATGGCTTCACCGACAACCATCTATATTCAAAGCAAGCAGGCGCTGAACACCCAAACCACCTTGGGCACCATTGACGACCTGACCAACTACCTACAAAAAGAAAAAGGCGTCAAAACCGTTGCTTCAGTAACCCAGCCCGGCGGTAGTCAGATTAAATCGTTGTATCTAAACGATCAGCTGAAAACCATCACTGCCGGCTTAACTCAAAGTGTTAAAGGCTTGAAGCAAGTCCAGGCTGGTCTCAACGATGCCAATACCCAAATCAAAAATGCCAATGTTGCCGGAAGTACCCAACAGGTTCAGACACTGGCAAACGGTACCACAACGCTTTCTTCCGGTGCTTCCAGTCTCAACAGCGGGATAAGCCAGTACACGTCAGGGGTAACATCCCTAAACAGCGGCCTTGGCCAATTGAATGATCAAATGCCGGCTCTCAGCTCAGGTGTCAACACCTTGAGCACCGGTTCGACGCAACTAGCTAAAGGCATGAACACCTTAAATAGCAATAGCACGGTGCTTGCTAACGGCATGAGTCAACTTAGCAGCAAATCCGGTGAATTAACCACTGGTATGGCAACTCTCAATGATCAGCTTCAAGGCGTAGCAGGGATTGCCAAAGATATCATCGCTAAAATCAATGGTCTAACCAGCGCCGATCGGTTAACCCAGCCGATTTTAAATGAAATCAATCAATTCTCTACCGATGTTCAAAAACTAAATGACGGCACTGCTGCGATGGGTAACGGGCTCAAACAGCTAAACGCGGGTACAACTGCGCTAAACAGCGGTATTGGCACCCTCACGAACGGCACTCAACAACTAAACAGTGGGATTAACTCATTGAACAGCCAGGTACCATCCTTGGTTTCCGGGGTCAACCAGCTCAGTTCCGGATCCGCTAAGCTCGCCGCACAAAACGGTACCCTCACGAATGGCGCCGCGCAAATTGCCAGTGGTGCTGATCAAGTCAACACCGGCGTCCAAACGCTGAATACGAAAGTCAAAGCCATCTCGCAACAAGTAACCGCCATGCAAAGTGGCCTTACTTCCGCCGATCAAGCCCTCGGCACGATTGCAGACGGCAGTACCAGTATGAAACAATATCTGACCGAACTGCAGCATTCCTATTTGGGGAAGAAGTTCTACATCCCCAATGAAACTTTGAAAAGTAAAACCTTTAAGCCAGCCTTATCGACTTACATGTCAGACGGCAATAAAATCACCAAATTAACGGTTGTGTTAAAAGGCGATCCAAGTACCGATGCTGCCGCCCAACAAATCAGAGCGATCAAAACCGATCTGACGGCCAAACTGAAGCATACACCGCTTGATGACGCCACCATTGCCATTGGTGGTCAAACTTCACAAACAGCGGATCTTCAAGACCTGGCAAATGGTGACTTTGAACGAACCGCCGCCATCATGATCATCGGCATCGGCATTGCGCTGATCGTCGTGACGCGTTCGTTAATTCAACCTATCAGCATCATTTCAACGTTACTCATGGCGTATGTCACCTCACTGGGTCTGACTAAGCTATTCTCAACCTATGTGCTTGGCCGGGATATGCTAACCTGGAACACACCATTCTTCACCTTCATCATGCTTGTCGCGTTAGGGGTAGATTACAGTATCTTCCTCATGGTTCGCTACCGTGACAATGCCTTGGAAGGTGGCACGATGACACAACGCATCACCAAAGCCGCCAGTGTCATTGGCGCAGTCGTCATCTCGGCAGCGATCATCCTAAGCGGTACGTTCGCAGCGATGATTCCATCTGGCATTACCACTTTGATTCAGGTTGCGCTGGCTGTCATCATTGGTCTCATCCTGCTCGTCTTCCTACTCCCGCTGGTTATGTCCAGTGTGATCAGTATGACTGACAGACAAATGAAGCAAAACAATCATCCTGAGGGTCCCGGACCGCATGCTGATCCTTCACCAAAAACACCTGCCCCAACCACGCCTAAACAAGCAGCTAAGCCCAATCGCTCAGGAATGCATTCTCGCGCGTGAACCAGTGCATTTTGTCAGCTATAACATTTGCAAATAAAACTGATGGTCCTTATCGCCAGCAGCAATAAAAACACCTGTCGTTTCATCAATGCGACAGGTGTTTTTTTCGTCCCTGAAAACAGGCGGGCACCGATTGCCCTATTTTGGAACAAGTCAACTCATAACATGCAAAAGGCAATGTGTTGCTCGGTCTTACTTCACAAATTGCTGGATAACTGTTGTTTCATGAAAATAAAAGAAGAGTCCGGAAACGAGCACACTCGCCAAAATACGAATGACCCATTGCAACTTGGAGACTCGCTCAGGCAAAAATTCATTCTTCTCAATGCGCCAATCGATGTCCAGCTCAAACATCAAAAACACAATAACGCCCATATTAAAAGCGTACACAGTACCATATAAGTCCCGCAAATCCATTGCATAAAACACCGCGGATACAATGAATCCAAGCGGGACTGCTATCAAAACTGCATGGGCTAGGCAATAGAGATGATAGGGGATACCCAATTCTTCATCTTTTCGAAATCCATTGCGAACAAATTTCCGGAAACGCTCTTTTTCTGTCATGACTCACATACCGCCTTCCAAGTTTGTTTTCTCCAATATAACCTGAAAGACTCAATAGCATGCGGTTAAAAAATAAACGTATGGTTTTTGCCGATTAACGTTGTTTTTTGGCATTTTTGGAACACTTATCATGGAAAGCTCAACGTGAATGTCGTACAAACTCCCAAAATTCCGTAGGCTGACCAATCAATAAATGGTTAACCAAATCGAGATAACCACCGCTGTTAGCCTAATTTTCACTTTTTTCAGTGAAAATTTGCTTTTGAAAATCGTTTAGTGACTGAACAACAGCAACGTCCAGCCCCTTTTTTAAAGAGTAACTTAAGAAAACCATCGCGATTGCCACATATAGTTCAATCAAGTAAGCAACTGGAAAAGCCGTCACAGCGCCTTTGGAAAGCTCATAGTCGATATAGCGAGCGAATTTCGCATGGAAAATCTTCTGAAATGATGCACTTAGATCACTTTCGGGTGTGTGTACACGTAGTAAGTCACTAATAGGTTTGGCGTTGGTGGATAAATATTTGGCGATCAAGACTAACGTATCCGCAATGTTTGTCTGATGAATTCTGCGTTGTAGATAAGCTGCTAGTGCCGAAGAAAACGCATGATTAACCTTGCTAAGAAGCGCGTATTTATCCATATAATGACGATAAAAAGTTGTTCGACTGATTTTTGCTGCAGAACAGATCTTATTTATTGTGATTGTTTCAAAAGGCTCAGCAGCCAGTACTTTGAAAAAAGCCTGCTGGATGGTTTGATCCGTTTCCTGAAATTTACTCATCAAGATCACCTTCTTTTTTAGCGTGACCTTTTTTGGCCCAACTTTCAAGTTAAAGTAACATTCCTGCCCATTTTGATACTTCTTTTTCTTAATATAGGCCACTAGACTAAGGGCATTAATACTTGGAAACATAATAAGTTTATTTATTAAGGAGATCGTTCAGATGTCAAAAAAGAAAACAATTTGTTTCTATGCTATGACCGCGATTTTGTTTGCCTTGATTTTTATAGTCGCAGTTTTCTTGAGGGTCAAGACTTTTGAATATATCATCCTGCTTATCCTGATTGCCGGTTTAATTTATCTGAAACAATCACAACGAATAGTACGGCTTTGGCAAATCTCTTTAATCTCCATCGGTTTGTTCTTCATTGCCTGTCTAACAACCGCTTTGACTCGGCCAAATCTAAAGGTTTCATTGTCTGGCAATCTTATTAATAACGCTTTTCAGATGATTAATCGCCACTATGAGTCACAACATGGCGAGTCGTTTATCATTAAAAAAATGGAGACACCATCTAATTACCACTTCCAGGATTGGCAACCACCTAAGACCTATCGAAATCAAGAAGTTCATCTCAAGCATGCACGTGCTTACTTACTTTCAAAAAAGCAGCCCGATGCATCAAAAAAAGTCGTTTATCAAATTCACGGTGGTGGTTATCTAAGCGGCTTTAGTAACACTTATAACCAAGCCGCTCTGCGTTACTCACAATCGGATCATCACGCGACCGTTTTTTCATTAGATTATCGCACTGCGCCAAAGTATCGGTTCCCTGCAGCATTGAACGATGCCATTGACGGCTATCGTTGGTTGCTGCAGCACGGCTATCAGCCTCAAAACATTATAATTGCTGGTGACTCTTCAGGTGCCGGTCTTTCACTTGCATTAACCCTATACCTCCGTGATCATAAGCTTGCATTACCTCGAGCACTCGTTTTGGCCTCGCCTTGGACTGATTTAACCGCAAGTGGCAGCTCGTATCATACGAAAGTTACCAGCGATCCTTTATTTGGTTCATCGACAATCAAGACTGCTCCTAAATATCCGGTTCCCATTACTTACGCCGGTTCACACAATTTGAAAGACCCTTATTTATCACCTGCTTTTGGGAACTTTAAGGGCCTTCCTCCCATGCTCATCCAAACGGGTAGTCATGAGCTGCTACTGAGTGACAGTACGACAGTCGTCAAAAAAGCGCGCGCTGCTCATGTTCAGGTTAAGTTTGTCGAATTTAGTGGTATGTACCATATTTTCTATATTTCCACCCCACAAATTCCAGAGGCTCAGCGCGCTTGGCAAAACATTACTTCCTTTATTGCTAAGCATTCATGACCGTTACGCTGTATAACCAGAAAACGTATCAAACGCTAAAAAAGCGCAAATAAACCCTGCCACCTACAATCCAACTACAGTATGTTCAAAATAAGGCTATTGATGGCATCAGTTTAATCGTCCACATTTCAGTTTACGTTGGGGGCAATGGTATGTATCTTTCAGACAAAACCCACTTCAGCAAACTGCTTTCATTCACCGTGCTTCTCCTCATTTTGGTCCTATGAAACTGCTTGCGTTTGCGCGGATTTTTGGAATCTGCTATCGTCATCAGTGACCTGATACTGCATCAGATTAATTGATAGAAACGAAGGCAACCTTATGACGAATTCACCTGTTTCACACCGTACGCAATTAGCCATTTTATCTGCCGGCTTGCTGACTTTTGTCGGTATTCTGGTGGAAACTTCTATGAACGTCACTTTTCCAACCTTGATCAAAACCCTCCATGTATCGTTATCAACCGTTCAGTGGCTGACCTCAGGCTATCTTCTGATGGTAACGCTGGTCATGAGTACCACCGCTTTCTTATTGCGGCGCTTCAACACGCGTTTATTATTCCGGGCAGCCATTTGCTGTGCGCTCGCGGGGACGCTGCTGTGTATCTGGGCACCGAATTTTCCGATTCTGTTTGCTGGTCGGCTGCTGCAGGCACTTGCTACCGGGGTTTCCACGCCGTTAATGTTCCACCTTATCCTGACCACGATTCCTCAAGCACATCTTGGCATTTATGTCGGCATGGCCAGCGTGGTCACCTCGCTGGCACCGGCTTTGGGCCCGACATATGGCGGTTTGCTAACTTACTACGCGTCATGGCGGATGATTTTCTGGCTTGTCATGCCCATCATCTTACTTGTCTGGTTCATGGGTGAAGCAACGATTCGGGTCAAAGCACACTCAACCTCTGATCGCTTCGATTTCCTCGGATTCCTCTTGCTGGCGCTGGGTCTCTTTTCACTGATCGAAGTGCTGGATCAGTTCACGGCGGCCGGTGTGACCGGTGCCTTCTGGGCCTATGTCATCGCGCTTATAATTGCCATCATCGGGATGGGCCGCCACTTAAAACACACCCATTCGCCATTGCTTAATTTTTCGCTATTCAAAAATGCCGGCATTCGTGCCCGCGCGATTAACTTCTTCATCCTGCAATTCAGCAACATCGGTATTGCATTTGTCATCCCGATCTTTGCCGAAAATGTCTTGCATACCAACGCTTCAGTGGCTGGCTTGTTACTACTGCCCGGTTCACTGATCGGGGCCGCGGTTTCACCGATTGGCGGTGCGCTTTACGATCGTTTTGGCGCCCGCCGCTTGCTACTCACCAGTAATGCCGCAATGTTTGTCGGCGCCGTTTTACTTGGCAGCTTCACTCACCAGTTGAACATTCCCTTAATTGTCGGTTTTTATATCATCTTCCGAGCGGGCTTCAATCTGGGCTTTGGCAACACCATGTCCGACGCCAGCACTATGGTATCCGGATCAGCTAAAGCAGACATTAACGCTTTGTTCAACACCCTTCAGCAATACGCCGGATCACTGGGAACAGCCAGCTTGTCAGCCATCATCACGTTTCAAAATCGCCTATCACCATCTGGCGCCGATGCAACCGGCAGTCAAATTGACTTCATGCTGCTCGCGGTACTCGCCGTGTTAACGTTTATGGTTCAATGGCGGTTACACGCTTCAAAATGATATCACCCGAATGTTTGGCTAAAGTTATTCATATGTACTTATGAAACGCATGCCATGTAAATCATGGATTGCGTTTTTTTAATGTCAAAAAAATAGATCCTTTGAGGCAAACTCCCTCTAGGATCTTATTTTTATCCGCGTACTAATTTATATGCTTGTTGCTAGCAAGGTTATCGCCTCGTTTACACACTAACGTTAGGCTTAACCCGGCAATTCTGCTAAATTTTCTGTTGAACCTCATCAACGTGAACAATCAGCAGGCGGGTTAGCCAGGGAAACTTTTCCTTCTTGGCTGCAAACGCCGGGCCTTGATCGACAAATCGGCCAGTACCAAACACATGGAAACCGGCGCCGGGTCCAACTGTTCCTTCAACTTCCTTGGAACCAAACGTTAAAAGAACATGGTTATCCTTAGCAAAGTCGCCTTCGATACTGTGCATACCGGCTGCAGGAATATAGAGTTCATCGTCTTTGCGGCTGACATAAGACATCCAGGTATTGACCACGTGAGCCGGGTTGCCGTTGATGGTAACAATCGTAACAGGACCTTCGTGCTTCAACACTTCGAGGAACTTTTCATTCATCGTCTGATCTTCTTTCTTTTCATTCTTGATACGAATGCGGACGCTGCTCATAGGTCGCGCCCACGCACGTTTCTATTGGCAGGATAACATAAAAAATTATGTCTAAGTATGCTCTTTTTTGTGCGATCTTGCCTTTGACTCTGCCTCGAGTCCCATCATTTTGTGCTATAACTGACCATCAACTAACACGTGTATCGTCAATAAGCTGGTACTGCTTCAAAAACTTTTTCTTTGAAACCACCCGATGATTGGTGATATCTAAGTAATCACCTGGATAGCCCATGACATACATGCCATACCCGGCAAAGCCGCCGCCGATCGTGCCGACAGCTCCTATCTTTAAATTAGTGTCCAGCGATGGCTTCAGACCACTCATCAAAATCCGCAGATGATTATCCAACCAATACAAGTAATTCGCTTCAAACGCTTCACGAACCCAATCTGGCTGGGGCGTTGTTTTGCCTATTTCCCAAATATCAGCAGGTTCACCTTTGTATAAAGCCTTCATCATTCTCACCTCATGACTTTCGAATGTTGACTGAGAGCTTTTATTTCTGCCTCTGCTAGCAACGCTATTTAACGCTCTCAAATATAGACTACGCAACAATGAACATTTTCCCCTTTATAATACCCGCAAACCGGCACGCGGTGTCATCTAACAAATAAACGTCGGGTTTTGGCCGATTAACGTCATTTTAGCGATTAATGTTGCTACTCTTTGCCACCATCACTTCCTAAAAACGCCTGAAAAGCGGACTCAAACCGTCTCATTTTCCAGACATTTTTCAACGTGTTGATCATGATTAAAATAGATTCTTCAAGCAACGGTATTTATAGAATCGGCGCCACTCCATCAAAGGTATAACTGCCATCGATGACCGTCACCTTGACGTGATGAGGCCCGGCCGCCAAGTCGGTCACCACCGTATTCGGTTGCTTGGCCAACGCAGTCAACGGCACCACTTCCTGTATCCGCCCGTCAACGGCCAGCTGCAAGCGACTTGCGTGTGCTTGCATCCCAAAGAGCACAAAACCGGTTCCTTCAACATCAAAGTCAACGGTAGCGCCTTTTTCGCCAATTGACTGCGAGCGTTCCCACGCATGCGGAAAACGTGCAGCAAGGCGTTCCCACTGATCATTACTAAACGTTAGGCTGGCATCTAAGTCATCGCGGCGATGTCCTAATACCGCTGGTGCTGACGTACTCGTGACCGTCAAAGCCTGAATCACCGTCTTGAAATAGCCGGTGCCGACTTTGACTTGCCCCGCCAAACCCGGTTGATCACTTGGATCGTCATAAGTTACATAAGTCTGGCCATCGACTTGCACCGTCACATGGCGATCTGTTGCTTCAACAATAAGTTCGTGACTCACTTTGGCATCGAAAACCGGCACATCAAGTGTGGCTGCCAAAACACCGCGAACATAAAAGCGTAACTTTCCGCCAATTGTCAGCGTAGCCACATATGGCGCCGAGAATAAACTGCCTTCAAAATCGTCCACACTCCGCACGCCAAGGCCAATATAGTTGGCACTGACAGTATTTTGCCGGGTTGTCGTGTCAAACGTAAACTTCAACGCAGCCGCATAGTTTAACCAACGAATATCGCCAACGGTAAAGTTCGGATCGGTTTGCGTTTCCCAAGCCAATGCCCGCGACTGCTCGGTAATCTTTTGTTGTAACCCGCGTTTACCGTCCTGCTCAACTACTTCAAACGCGCCATCCATGTCGGTTGTATATTTCGGGGTGCCGCCACGGCGCGTGAGATAATCAGCCGGCATATCGGCATAGGTGTAATCATCGTGGAAAAGAACGTGATTTTCCGGATCCTGTTGCAGTGGCTGATCAGGCTTAACATCAGGATTAGGTAATAAGGCTTGTGGCTGGAAATCCGCGGTGGTTGCACTGATGATCGCCCGCGGTTCAATCGTGACCGTTACATTTCCATTGACCGGCGTCAGCGTGGTTGTCTTTTCGCGATCGTGAATTTTACCGGCTTTATCGGCCCAAGTCTGCCATACGTGTAGCGGTTTGGTCGCAGCAGCCAGATTCTTAACCGCAATCTGATAGGTTTGGGGGGCACTGGTGTCGTTTATTAGCACCACCGTGTAATCCGCTTCATCCGGGGCAACTAAAGTCATGGCACTGGCAGCTCCAAACGCCTGCGTCAGATTTTCAGTACCCGCCACTTCACTTACCGTGGCACTCGGAACATACCGCCAGTTTTTTGCGGCTGTTTGATCGCGCCATCCCGTCACGGCAAAATCGGTGAAGTGATGCATGACCGCCAAAGCCACCGTATCTTGCTGAAAGTAACCCGACCACGGCGTATCCATTTCAAGTAATTGCTTTCCCGGATATTTTGCGCCGGGATATAAGCCGCCAATCGCTGGTTGAAAAATGTATAAACTTCGGCGCGAGCGGGCATAACTTTTAACTAGGCGATTGGCAACATCCAAAGCACTCATAGGACCGCCTATGCCAATGCCAGTTGTATCCTGCGTCCTAAGCGTGCCGAATGTGACCGGCGCAATGCCTTCACTGTACCAGACTTCCTTATGCAGCTGATCGGCAATCTTCGTAAATGGTTTGTCCGGACCGTCATCGGTGTTGTAATGGTAGCCAACTGCCGGAATCACCGCTTGTAACTCAGGATCGTTAAGCAATGCTGTCCCCATATCGGTTCCATAATTTTGATCTGACGTTATCAACTTAATTGCATGATAATCTGCTACTGGAAAACCTTCAGGGAAATCAGCTTGATCGGTTTTCAGCCGGTTAGCAAACCATTTAAGATAGCGATACATCGGGTGTTTGGTCTCGTTACGGTCGGGATCAATGTAATCAAAAAGATAACCATATGCCTGCCAAGCCGCAATCACCGTTTGCTTGTAATACTGATACATGGCTTCAAAAGCTTCTGTCGGCACCTTTTCATCAGGATCATCGGACTTCACCTGGCGCCAACTTGGCCGTAAAAATCCAGGCTCTGCCCAGCGTAACATGCAGGTTTTCAAGTCCGGCTGAATCTTTTTGGCATCAGCAATGAGCTGAAACCCCATGCCCCGTGCCACATTAGCCGGTTCGTCCGCAGCGCGCTGAGGAGCCGGTTCGGTGCCGCATGATGTATTCGAGTCGCTGCCAAGTTCTACTTTTAGCATGCGCATTAAAGGGTGTTGTCCGCCGAATAAGTGTTGCAGCACTTGCTGATAGACTTGGGGGTGTTCCCACTTATAGTCCATTAATAACCTTGATGTATTGTTGCAGCTTAGAAGTCCAAACCCTTTAATTGTGTTGGCTTCGTTTTGCTCTAACTGCAACTGACTACCATCAATCGTCAACGTATGCATGTTATTGCATCCTCACTTTCTTATTGCCCGACTAACGATCAACACCGCTGCCGGTTGCCATGACCGCCTGCACGTCTGCATCCGTAATCAAATTCAGATCGCCGCTGATCGTCAATTTCAACACACTGGCCGAAATTGCATAATTAATCTTGGCCTGCGCATCAAAGTCATGCAGAGTGGCGTGCATCAAACCTGCCCCAAACGCATCACCTGACGCCACGCCTTCCATCACATGCATATGGAAAGTTGGCCCTTGGTATGTTTTGCCATCTTCAGCCAAAAGTCCTGTCCACCAGCTATCTTCAACCGAGTGGATATTCCGCACAACACTGGCCACGGTTTTAACATTCGGCCACTGCTTCATCACCTGCAACATGCCGGCTTTGAAACTATCGATCTGATCAATCCCGGTCGCCATATTACCATCAAATGCTTTAATGCCTAAGGTTGCTTCAAAATCTTCATCATTAGCCAAAACAATCGTGATATAAGGCATAACCTTGGCAAAGAATGCCTGAGCTTCTGCAGGCGACCACATTTTACCGCGATAATTCATGTCGCAAACAACGGTAATATCATGTGCGGCACAGTATTTAACGGCTGATTCAATGGCGGTCTGCATATGTTTGCCGATCGCCGGGGTAATTCCGGAAAAATAAAAATAGGCCACGTCTTTAAGCAGACTGGCCCAATCAAATTCATCAGCTTCAGCGGTCGCAAAAGAACTGCCGGCACGATCGTACACGACATTCGTGTTGCGCACACTGGCCCCTTTTTCAAAGAAATAAATCCCTAAACGCGGCCCACCGCGCAAGATCTTATGTGTATCTACGCCCAGACCACGAATAGTGTTGCGCGCAGTGTCGCCTAATGCATTATCAGGCAGCTTGGTGACATACTGCGCCTCGTCGCCAAGCAATGCCAAAGAAACCGCCACATTAGCTTCAGAGCCACCATAATTAGCCTCGAAGCCAGACGCTTGAAGAATACGTTGATGATCATACGGCTTTAACCGTAGCATCATCTCGCCGAATGTTAATACTTTTGTCATCTGTAAGCCTTCCTTTCGTTGGGCACGATCGCGCTTACAGTGAACAAAATCTGACAACAGCGTCACCTTAGTCAGGCTGATGGCTTGGCGCTGCTTTTCCTTCAAAATAGTTAGGATAGGCACTTAAAACTGCCTTAACATCGTCATCAATCGCTAACAAATGATCCGCAACCAAATGACTGGCTAACTCAGCATCTTTAGCCTTGACTGCATCGACAATTGCCTGATGTTCCGTGATAATGTTATGCCATTTCAAGCCGCTAACTTCCAACCGTAAGTATCGGTAGCGATTAAATTGCAAATTCATTTGCTGTACCCAAGCCCAGACAAACTGCTTATGATCGGCCATATAAAATATTTCATGAAAGTCGTGATCAAGATCAAAAAAATGATCGTAATCCCGAGAATGCTCATAAACACCCTGCAACGCAATTTGCTGTTCCAATTTAGCAATTTGATCTGGCGTCATGACATCAACTGCGTCCGCCACAATCGTCCTTTCCAAATTGACCCGGGCAAACCGGCCTTGATACATTTCATCCAGATTGATCTTTGATACATAAGTACCGCTTTGAGGAATGACATTAAATAGTCCTTCCCGCCGTAAGCGGATAATGGCCTCCCGGATCGGGGTCGCACCGATCTTGAGTTGCGCGCTCAATTCAGTCTTGTCGACTTTTTCCCCGGGGGTCAGCTGCATGCTGAGAATCATCTCCTTGATAGCGTTATATGCTTCATCTTGATAATTCGATATTTGCATGGGCGTCACCCTTCCTTCTTTTTCACCTGATTAACTGATTGTATAACATCCCCAGCCTTTCGAGAAAGATGCTGCTTGAGACGTTTAAATTATAAAACTTTTTGATAGGTGTTGACACCGTTTTCGGTAAGCGCTATCATGCCCTTGTAAGGATATACTAATATATCAGTTAGCCGAGTGTCAATGTTTTCGCGCGTTTAGTTTAAAAAATACGCCTTTAACATTAACTGACTGGTTGTATATCTACCATTAAGGTCACAACTGGTTGCAGTTTGTGACCAATCAGGTTTTAAGTGGCATAAGCTGATTGGCAAGGAGGCGGGTGTGTCAAAATTCAGGTTCCGGCATTTATGCATTTGTTTTACCTATTTATTTTTAAATGCACTTACTTAATTTCATGGGAGTGAAAAAAATGGCAAATGATGTTAAGAACGATCCTAAAGCGGTCAAAACGACGGTTGGGGTTGTTACCAACGCAAAGATTCAAGATTCACAGCAGCCAAAGATGCCACTTGGTGTTGCAACCGCAATGTTCCTCGCGCCACTTTGCTGGTACGGGCCAATCGGTTCAACCCGAAGCGTTTTAATTCCACAACTATTTAGTCAAATTGATTCGGCACACAAGGTTTGGGCTGTCGGCATTCTGGCAACCGTTGCGTCTATCACCGGTGCGATTGCCAACTTATTGTTTGGTGCTTTTTCTGATGTGACGCGAACCCGTTTTGGTAAGCGGAAACCTTATATTGTCCTTGGTACCATAGCAATCGCGCTTTCACTGGTCGCCATTGCTAATACGACTTCAATTACTGCTATCATCTTTATCTGGATCATCGCGGCGGCGGCCGAAAACGCGATTGCCGCAGCGATTTATCCGCAAATATCGGATCGGGTTGCACCTAAATGGCGTGGCACTGTTTCAACCTTTTACGGCGTTGGTTTCACGATCGCGCAACAAGGTTTTGCTCTGTTAGCCGCTCAATTCCTTGGCAATGTTAAATTCGGTATTTATGTCATGGCAAGCATGACCGTTGTGTTGGCCATTATCCACGTTCTGTTGATCAACGAAAAGAGCAACCTGGACGAACCAAAGATCAAGCTCGACAAAGAATCACTCAAGAAGTACTTCTTCTTCCCAACCCATGATGCGCGCGACTTTTATCTCGCCTTGTCAGGTAAGTTCCTGATGGTTGTCGGTTCTACGATTGTTACCACATTCCTTTTGTTCATCTTCACCGACTATATTGGCCAAAGCACCAAACAAGCTGGCGGTTCCATCTCTGTATTTTCAACCATCATGTTAGTCATTGGTGTCTTCTTCGCTTTAGTTGGCGGTCCACTTGCCGATAAAATGAAGCGGGTTAAGGGTCCGGTTGTTATCGCAACATTCGCCTTAGCCGTAGCTGCTTTGTTCCCATTGTTTGTCAAAGAAGCTTGGGCAATGTTTGCCTACGCTGTTATCGCTGCTTTTGGTAATGGCTTGTACAACTCAGTCGATGGCGCGTTGAACATGGATGTGCTGCCATCTTCTGATACTGCTGGTAAAGACTTAGGACTGATCAACTTAGCAAACACGTTGGGCCAGATGCTTGGTGCGATGGTTGCTTCTGCTATTGTTGAAGGCTTCGGTTATCAGGCAGTCTTCATCTTCGCGGTTGCAATGGAAATCATCGGTGGCTTCTTGATTGCCGCCATCAAACGTGTTCGTTAATTTGTTGAAATTATATTTGTCACTTGACGTAAGAAAGGACGCTTAACATGACCACAACTGAAAAAGGCTTATACCCGACGGAATTTTGGACGGTAACGGCTGGCGATCTGGCACAAAAGCGTGACCATCTGGCAACTCCAAAACCAGAAACGACACCCGGCGATGCAGCCAAGATCGTGATTGATCCTGCTGACCGGCATCAGGAATGGATCGGCGCAGGTGCCGCCATCACCGATGCAGCAGCATCACTTATCTGGAAGCAGAGCAAGGAACAACGCAGTGCCTTGCTACATGAAATGTTTGACCCAGAAGAAGGTCATTTCTCGACCATCCGTATTCCATTAGGATCCTGCGAACCAGCCAGTCAACCTTATTACACTTATGATGATGTGCCATTTGGCGAGCATGATGCATCCTTATCTAAGTTTTCTGTTGGTGAAGGTGAACCCGGAGCGCCTGATGCAACCAAAGATCTTAAATATCTGATTCCGGTTGTTCAGGAAATTCTGGCGATTAACCCAGCCGTTAAGATTATGGCTTCACCATGGTCTGCTCCCGCTTGGATGAAGAGTACCGGCGAACTAAAAATGGGCGGCCACTTACGTTTTGGCGAATATACCAACAATGGCTATGCAATTAAGGACACGTTCGAAGGCGTTTACGCGCAATACTTTGTTCGTTACCTTGAAGAATATCGCAAGTATGGCATTCCGATTTACGCCATCACGATCCAAAACGAACCTTCCAATGCAGCTGCATGGCCAGCCATGATCTGGAAGATTCCGGAACTGGCACACTTTGGCTACAAGTTCCTTCGCCCGGCTTTGGACAAGACCTTCCCTGATACCAAGATTTACTTCTGGGATGGCAGTTTAAACGTCCTTGATGTCATCGACAAGCCACTAAGCGAGTTGGTGACCCCTGATGAAGCGGCTGCATTTGATGGTTTTGCCTTCCATACCTACGATGGTCCTTACACCAACTTGTTTAAAGGCAGTCGCCTGAATCCAAACTGGAAACTCGCCATGACCGAACGCCGCTGCATGATCGAAGAAACACCAGAAGATGCTTCTCATATTATGTTTGGCTTGATCGGTAATTGGCTCGTGCGTCAAGGCTTGAACATGATTGATCTTTGGAACATTGCCTTGGACGAACGGGGCTTGCCAAACCAGGTAGGGTCAACTGGCCGTCGCGGGGTTGTCACCATTGATCACACAACCGGTAAAGTTCAACGTAACCTGGAATACTACATGCTGCGTAACTTCAACCAAGATGTTGTTCCGGGATCTATTGTGATTGGCTCCACCAACTACACGCAAGATGGCTACACCGGTGGCTTAGGCTCCGTTGCCTTTCTTGCTCCCGATGGCGCCATTGCTGCTCACCTCTACAACCCATCCGGCAAGCCGTTGGACGCCGCCGTTACCATCAACAATGACGGCCCGGTTACTTGGCAGCATGTTACCGTTCCGGCATGGGGAACCGTAACGCTTCATAAGGCATTTGGTCCCGTCAATGAAAGTGCGCCGCGTCAGGATGAAGACTTCAAGCTGAATCCTTATCCGGCAAATCTGATGGACGACTGGGCACCGGGCAAAGGTGTGAATGCTAACAAGAAATAACGTCGGAAAAGTCGGAATCAAACAACGCGGATAACTGTTGTTGATTCGACTTTTTCTTTTTTAATGGTTCAGAGCCTATACAGAAATATTTTTTGAATTAAAATGTTAAAAGTATTCTGATAGCGCTTTCCATTTTAACCCGCACGTGCTATATTAAGTGTGTGAAACTGATATATTAATATATAAGGAGGTTCATCATTTTGGTTAAGCTAACCGACGATTATCAAGCAAAGGCTGCTGACTTCAAAGCGGCTGGTATCGCTGTTCCGCAATTCGACCAAGAACAAATGAAACAGACAACTGAGGCCAATCCTGTATGGGTTCACTTCGGCGGCGGCAATCTTTTCCGCTGCTTTCATGCAAAGATTGCGCAGGACTTGCTCAATAATGGCAGCTTAAAGTCTGGTGTGGTTGTTGCCGAAACTTATGATGGCGATGTGCCTGCCGATATCTACAAGCCATATAACGATCGCGTGTTGCAAGTGGTTATGCAACCAGACGGCACACTTGATAAGACACTGATCGCCAGTGTTGCCGAAGCGATTTACTACAACAAGACCAATCCTGAAGGCTGGGAACATTTAAAAGAAATCTTCACGAAGCCTTCACTGCAACTCGTTACGATGTCCATTACCGAAAAAGGCTATCAACTGACTGACATCAACGGCAAACTGACACCAGCTGCCGAAGCTGATATCGCAGGTAAGCCAGATGATGCGACGACCAACATGGGTGCCATTGCGCGCCTACTTTTGGCACGTTACGAAGCCGGTGCCAAGCCAATTGCCATGGTCAGCACCGACAACTTCTCTGAAAACGGCAAACGTTATGAAAACGGCATTTTGACAATTGCCAAGGGCTGGGCTAAACACGGGACCGTCACCCAAGGCTTCATCGATTATCTGACCGATCCTAAGCAAGTCAGCTTCCCATGGTCCATGATTGATCGGATCACACCGAACCCGGCGCAAAACGTTGCCGACAAACTTAAGGCAGAAGGTTTTGAAGACACCACCATCGTGCACACACCTAAGCACACCAATATTGCGCCATTTGGTAATACGGAAGAAACCCACTACCTCGTCATTGAAGACAGCTTCCCAAATGGTCGTCCGGCGCTGGAAAATGCCGGTGTCATCCTCACCGATCGCGACACCGTTAACGATGCCGATCAGATGAAGGTCACCGCTTGCTTGAATCCATTGCACACGGCTTTGGCTATTTATGGTAACCTCCTTGGCTACACGTCAATTGCTGCTGAAGTTGAAAATCCTAATTTGCTCACTTTGATCAAGTACCTTGGCTATAAAGAAGATCTGCCAGTTGTGAAGGATCCTAAGATTATCGATCCTAAGAAGTTTCTGGATCAGCTGGTCACCAAGCGCTTGCCAAACAAGAATATTCCCGATACCCCGCAACGGATTGCCAGCGACACTTCACAGAAATTGCCAATTCGTTATGGCGTGACGATCCAGCACTACTTAGACAAGGATCCTGAAAGCGTTAAGCAGCTTAAGGCAATTCCGCTCATTCTTGCCGGATGGTGCCGTTACCTGATGGCAGTGGATGATAAAGGTAACGACTTCACCCCAAGCCGCGACCCATTATTGGATCAGTTGCAGCCATATGTTGCCGACATCAAGTTAGGTAGCGATGCCGATGTCCACACCGCACTCAAGCCAATCTTGAGCAATGCCCAGATCTTTGGCCACGACCTTTATCAAATCGGTTTGGCTGACCAAGTAGAAGCCGACTTCAAGAAACTCATTGCCGGCCCAGGTGCAGTGACTAAGACCCTTGAACAATTTCGTCAAGATCATGAAAAGGAGCTTTAATTTATGTCAGATTTAAAAATGGGTTTTCGCTGGTTCGGCGAAAAAGATGACCCCATCACCTTACAGCAAATTCGTCAGATTCCCGGTACGCAACAAGTTGTCGGTGCGCTTTTCGATGTTCCGGTAGGTGAAGTTTGGCCCAAGGAAAAAATTGCCGCACTGAAGAAACAAGTTGAAGATGCCGGCTTAAAACTGGAAGTCATCGAATCCGTCAACATTCACGATGACATTAAGATTGGCCTGCCATCACGTGACAAGTATATCGAAAACTACAAGGAAACCATCAAGAACCTTTCTGAATATGGGATCAAGGTCATTTGCTACAACTTCATGCCGATCTTTGACTGGCTGCGGACCAATCTCCACTATCAGCTAGAAGACGGTAGCAATGTCATGGCTTTTCAACATCAATATCTAAAAGACGATCCGCACGATATTATCGATTCGGTTCGTAACAACTCAGAAGGCTATGTTCTTCCTGGCTGGGAACCGGAACGTCTGGCTGAAATCGAACGCTTATTCAAAGCTTATGCTGACGTTGATGCCGCTAAATTACGCGAAAACATGAAGTACTTCCTCGATGCCATCATTCCAACCTGTGAAAAGTATGATGTTCGCATGGCCATGCACCCGGATGATCCGCCGCGCGAGCTCTTTGGCTTGCCGCGAGTTTACAAGAACGCCGAAGACATGCGGATTATTGAAAGCATGCATGAATCTCGGTACAATGGGTTTACCATCTGCACCGGTTCCTTAGGCGAAAATCCAAACAACGATGTACCAGCCATCATCCGTGAATTTGTCAAAAAAGATCGGGCACCTTTTATCCACGCCCGTAACATCGAGTTCATCAACAAAGAAGGCGACTTCCACGAATCCGATCACCTTTCCAAGGATGGTTCGCTGGATATGTACGAAATCATGAAGGCCTTGCACGACCTTGATTACGATGGCTACATCCGTCCTGACCACGGCCGTAACATCTGGGGCGAAAATGGCCGCCCTGGCTATGGTTTATACGATCGTGCTTTAGGCATCACCTATCTAAACGGCCTCTGGGAAGCATTAGAAAAAGGGAGCGCAAAGTAATGGCTTTTTTGGACGATGATTTTCTCTTAACCAATGAGCCGGCTAAGCAACTATTTCATCAATATGCTGCTGACCTGCCGATTATTGATTTTCACTGTCATCTTAACCCGCAGGAAATCTATGAAAATCGTAACTTCAAGAACATCACCCGCATTTGGTTAAACGAAGGCACATACGGCGATCACTACAAGTGGCGCCTGGAACGGGCTAATGGTGTCCCTGAAGAACTCATCACTGGCGATGGCGATGACTACGAGAAGTTTGTCGCCTGGTGCAAAACCATGGAAAATGCTTGGGGCAACCCTGTGTTTGAATGGACTCATCTCGAACTGCGCCGTTTCTTCGGCAGTGATCTGGTATTGAGTCGTGACACCGCCAAAAAAGTCTGGGATCTCACCAACGCCAAACTGGCTACCCCTGAGTTTACGCCGCGCGCGTTGATTCGGCGCAGTCATGTCGAAGTTGTCTGCACCACCGATGATCCAGCCAGCGACTTGCACTACCACGAACTCATTGCTAACGATGAAGACACCAATGGCTTCAAGGTTTTGCCAGCGATGCGCCCTGATAAGTTAATGGCGATCTGTGCTAATACTTACGGCGACTACTTACAAACCCTTGGCAAAGCAGCAGGCGTTGAAATCACCGACTTTGCTTCTTTGAAGAAAGCCATGAAACAACGCTTCACCTTCTTTGCCGAGCATGGTGGCCACCTTTCTGACCACGGCCTCAACAGCTTCCACTACCGCCCAGTCGATCAAGAAGCACTTGATACCATTATCAAGAAAGGCATTGAAAACCGGCCAGTCAGCGATGTTGAAAATGATCAGTATCTCACCGGACTCGTTGAAATGCTGATGGATCTCAACCGGGAGTTCAACTGGACGATGCAGTTCCATGCCAATGTTGATCGCAGTCTCAGCTTACCGAACTTGAAAAAGATCGGTCCCGACACCGGCTTCGATGCGATGGGCAGTCAACCTGATTTGGTCGGCGAGTTCCGGGATCTTTTCCAAGCGATGGACGCGCGTGGCCCACTGCCAAAAGTGATCTTCTATTCCCTGAATCCAAATGATTGGCTACCACTCATCACCATGTTACAAAGCTTCGTTGGCCAAGGCGATAAACAACACCTGCAATTAGGTGCTGCCTGGTGGTTTAATGATACGGCTGAAGGGATGCATCGGCAGCTTCAGACTTTTGCGCAACAAAGCCTGTTACCAAACTTTGTCGGCATGTTAACAGATTCGCGTAGTTTCCTGTCTTATCCGCGGCATGAATACTTCCGTCGGGTACTGTGCAACTTCTATGGTGAACTGGTCGAACAGGGTCGAGTGCCATATGACCTTGATGCCCTTGGCCGGATTGTCAAGAATATCAGCTATGGGAACGCGCATGACTACTTTGGTTTCTACGACAATAACAACGATTAAACGCTTAAAGGAGTACGATCACACGTGAATGAATGCCTGACAATCGGTGAACCGCTAGTCGTCTTTGCCGCTGAAGAAGCAGATGTGCCATTAGCGGCCGCCAAACATTTTACCAAGTATCTGGCTGGCGCTGAGTTAAATGTTGCCGTTGGATTGAGTCGACTCGGCCATTCCGTCGAGTACATTACGCATCTCGGTGAAGACCCGAATGGCATTTTCATTCGCCAACAACTCACAGCAGCCGGCATCGGTTCCGACAATGTAACCACGACTTCACGTTATCCAACCGGCATCGAGTTCAAGGCGCGTGTGACGCATGGCGATCCTAACACCTACTATCTGCGGGCAGGATCAGCGGCAGCGCATTTTGATCCCGCGGCGATTGATCGGATTGACTTGGCCGGCGTCAAACTTGCCCACATTACCGGTATCTTTCCAGCCGCCTCGGCATCAACGCTGGCTGCAACTAAGCGGCTGATGAAACGTTTGATCAGCAATCGCATTCTGATCACGTTCGACCCCAATTTGCGCCCAGCACTATGGCCTGATCAGAACACCATGGTGACAACGATTAATTCGTTGGCCAAAAGTGCATCGATCGTGCTGCCGGGTGCCGCAGAAGGAAAAATTCTCGTCGGCAGTGATGATCCGGAAACCATCGCTCACTTCTATCTCAATCAAAGTGAGCAAACGCAACTGGTCATTGTCAAAGTCGGTAAACAAGGTGCGTATCTGTTAGGCCGTGATGTGCCTGGACAGTTACTGCCAAGTTTTCCGGCCGAACACATTGTCGATACGGTGGGCGCAGGCGATGGCTTTGCATTAGGCGTCATCAGCGCCTTACTGGAAGGTCGCTCACCGGCCGAAGCAGCCAGCCGCGGTAATGCTATCGGTGCCTTAGCGATTCAATCACCCGGCGACAACACCGGTTACCCAACGCGACAACAGCTTGACAAGTTCATGCAAACCAGTCTTAATAAAACTGAGCGCGCGTGAGACACTCAATTCTTTTAAGCATCCCATTTGATTTTCTTCACTACAGAACACGTCTAAGGAGAAAAAAACAACCATGCAAAAATATGACTATCTTAATCGCTTAATTAACACCGGCTGTGTCGCCGTTGTCCGCGGTGACGATGCTGATGAAGCGGTCAAAACCGTTGATGCCGTGATTGCTGGCGGCGTTACGGGTATTGAGCTTACTTTCACCGTCCCGCATGCTGACAAGGCATTGGATGAACTCAGTGAAAAGTATGGTGACCGTGAAGACGTCCTGATCGGTGCCGGAACGGTTCTTGATCCTGCAACCGCGCGTCTGGCTATCATTGCCGGCGCCAAGTTTATCGTCAGCCCAAGCTTCAATGCTGACGTTGCCAAGATCTGCAACCTTTACTCAATTCCTTACACCCCAGGCTGCTTCACCCCAACCGAAATCCAAACCGCGCTTGAAGCTGGCGTCGATCTCGTGAAGGTCTTCCCTGGCAGTGTTGCTGGTCCGGCTATGGTCAAAGCACTTCACGGCCCATTCCCGCAGCTGGCCATTATGCCAACCGGTGGTGTGTCGCTTGATAACCTCGAAACCTGGTTCGATGCCGGCGTTACCTTAGTCGGTGCCGGCAGCAACCTCACCGCCGCAGCCAAAACCGGCGACTATGCTGGCGTCACTGCTACAGCTAAGAAGTATCGGGCCAAGCTTGATGCCATTCGGGCTGGTAAGTAAAGAAAAATCTATCACTATAAAAGACTGATCTACTTTTGTTAACTACCAAAAACACTTGCCATGAAGGACACTCCCGGCAAGTGTTTTTTAGTTATATCTCCAAATACTATTCTTGGTATGTTAAGCGTTGTTTGCTGACAATTTTGGGTAGTCATTACCTTGGAGATGGCTGCGACACTTTTTCCAGTATTTTTCATCTCTATATTTGACCATCAGCCAAAAAGAGACTCTAGGGACACTTCAATCGTCCCTAGAGCCTCTTTATTTAGTTTTGATCTTCCATAGTCAGGGGTCTTAAGCTTATCTAGTCGTTCACTTTACGTGCTTGATTATTTAGCTTTCCCCTTCTGGTGTAAGAACCATGCAAAGCCGCTGATGCCAATGAGGAAAACGACTGCTGCCATCGTAACGGCCAGTGACAGCTGTGATTCACCTGTACTTGGATACTTGGCTGTTGATGAGGAAGCTGTTTCTTCGCTAGAACTGGCACTTTCGGATGAAGCATCACCTGTTGATGGCAGCTTACCTGTTGGCGCTGCGACAAGACTGGTTTTGGCTTTCTTCAGTGCGGTTGCGGCTGCATCTAATTCTTGCTGACTCGGCTTACCTGCTAACAGTTTTTGTGCTGCTGCTACTGCTTGCTGATAAGGCGTCCAGCTGTTCTGGGTGTAATCATCGGCACGCAAGGTTTGCGACTCGGTGACGAGCTGTGTTAGCTGGTCGCGGTTAACGGTCACAACGGTCTGTTTGAAGGCCGTGACCGCTTGTTTTAATGTCGATGCTGCAGTGTCGATATCATCTTTTGAAGCATCAGGGTTATCCGCGACTTTCTTGGCGGTGTCGATCGCAACTTGGAGGGTTTTAAGCGCATCTGCTGGGTAGTTACCTTCGTGGTCGCCAGTTACTGCTGAATGACTGAGCGTTTGTGCCTCTGTGAGTACCGTTTGCAGTGCCGATTTATCCGGGCTAAGGGTTAAGCCGTCATAAGCATTATTTAACTTCTGCAAAGCCGTATCAACATCTGCTTGAACCGCGTCAGTGTCTGCCAGCACTTTTTTCGCATTAGCAAGTGCTGACTGGAAGGTTGTCCAACTTGCGGTCGTGTACTTATTAGCTTGGTTGGTCACTGTACTGTCTTTGTCATAAGCCGTCTGTAGTGCCGACTTATCTGGTTTTTGGCTGTTAAGCTTTAAGCCAGCATAAGCGTTATTCAGCTTTTGCAAGGTTGTATCAAGACTGTCTTGGGTCGCGTTGGTGTCAGCGAGAACCTTTTGCGCATCTGATAACGCCTTCTGGAATGCCTGCCAACTTTCACTTGTGTACTTGTCGTCTGGATTCGTAACCGTCTTATTCTTATCGTATGCAGCCTGAAGCTTCGTCTTACCTGGTTTGGCCGGGTTCAACGTTAAGTCAGTGGCTGCCTGGTTCAGACTTTTCAAGGCGCTGTCGACATCATTTTGGGTTGCGTTGGTGTCGGTAAGAACCTTTTGCGCATCTGATAACGCCGTCTGTAATGCCTGCCAACTTTCACTTGTATACTTGTCGTCTGGATTCGTAACCGCCTTATTCTTATCGTATGCAGCCTGAAGTTTCGTCTTATCTGGCTTGGCTGGGTTCAGCACTAAGTCAGAGGCTGCCTGATTTAGATTCTTCAAGGCGCTGTCGACATCATTTTGAGTTGCGTTGGCGTTAGCGAGAACGTCCTGCGCATCCGTTAATGCGGTCTGGAATACTTTCCAGCTGGCGTCCGTGTACTTATCGCTTGGGTTAGTCACAGCTTTTGCCTTATCATAAGCCGTTTGCAGTTTTGTCTTGTCTGGGTTAAGCGCCAAGGCGGCATATGCTGTGTTGAGATTTTTGAGGGCCGTATCAATATCGTTTTGCGAAGCCGTCGTGTCTGCAAGGACATTTTTTGCTGCTAATAAAACTTTTTGAAACGATGTCCAACTTGATGACGTGTACTTGTTATCAGCGTTCGTGACATCTTTGACTTTATCGTACGCCGTTTGCAGCTTGCTGAAATCGGCAATGGTGTCACTTGGGACGACACCGACATAATCAACTGCTAACGTACCGCTTTTGACAGTGAACGTCACGGTATGCTGGCCGTACTTCAAATTTCGTAATGTGTAGGTCTGCCCGAGATTGTCAGCCTTGTTGGTTGCAGCATCTGTTGCGACTTGTTTGCCATCAACCGTCACATCCAACTTCGCTGAGCCATCATTGTTGCCACAAATATCCAGACCGGTCCCAGTGAACGTATACGTAAGGGTAGCACCGGCGCCTGTATTCTTGGAAACTGTCCGGTCCCGCAAGTACATACCTTGTCCGGTTTCGTGCGTCCAGTGATCGTTATAAACCAGTTGTTGTTTTGGTGTGGCAGATGTGTCGTACATCTCTAAGTCATCGATTTGCTGCGAATAGTACGGGGTATAGCCTTTGACAGTTTCAACTTTCAGGTTATCAAAGTCAGTGTGGAAGTAGCCGCTGCCTAAAGTGACTCGTCCGGAAAGCTCAGACGTGACCTTGCCATCAGCAACCTTTTGGCCATCAATGGAAGCCGTGATGGTATTGCCTGCTGCCTGAATGGCAATATTGTGCCAAGCCGTATTCGTTGTATCGAAGCCGGAAATCTTGGTGCCGCCTTGACCGGTGGCGACATTGCCGCTTGCAACTGACTGACTGCCGATATGCAATGACCAGCCACCATCCTGCCAGAATTTCAGGTAGGCTGCCGGGCCTGAATCAGCCTGCTGACGTGCACCGATCGAAGCATAATTTGCGCTGCCATGGGTGCCTTTATCTTCAAATGAGACATCCGTGCTGGCTTTGTAATTCATCCAGCGATTGTCGCCGATCCATGCCAACGCATCGCCATCGTTCCAAGCCCCGCCCGGTTCGACCACCGTTGAGTCCAACTGCTGGCGTAAAACGTAATGACCTGACTTGGCATTTGTCGTCTTGTAGCCTTCAAGTGTCCCATTACGATTAAATGTATACAACGGATAGAAGCCTTCGTCACCACCGCGCGATGTTATGAAGTCTTCAGTCTTTGCGGTGTTGCTAGTGCCATCAGCATTCAGCGTGGCAACTTTCTTACCGCCATATTCAAAGTTATCTGCATACAAGGTCGTGTCTGAGGTGTCAGTCCCTTTACCATTGGCATCGGTATCAAGTACCGTCCGCTGCTTGTTCGATGAAGCCGATATGCCTTGGTTTAAATCGGAATCCTTTGCCTTATCAAGCGTGGTGACCGTCTTGATTGAAAATGGTTTAACCGTAACGGTATAAACACCTTTGCTATCAGCTTGGACATCGCCAACATGTTTGAGGTAATTGCTGTCATACGCATCTTTTGCAGTCGTATCAGCTGCCCGTGTTTCCCATTCCTCAAGGGTCGGAGTTCCTTTATAAGCCATGTTGGAAGCCGAGATCTGATAGTGCTTCGTGTACTTACTATCATTGACGATAACCGTGGAAAAATCCTTTTTATCCGGTGAAGCAAGGGTTAAATAGTTAGCCAAACCGTTGCGGCCGTTGACATTATTGGAACCCGTTGCCGTGGAAACACTTGCCTGAGATACGGCGCGCCAGATACCAGACGTATTGTCGCTATTTTCCCAACCAAGTTTGGCAAATTTACTGAATTGGGCAAGCACATCAATCGCAACATCACTATTCGTCCACCCTGACCATGGATCGGTTGCCTGCAGGACACTCTTAGATGAGTATTGACCGCCTTCATAGAAAGCCGCAATCGCCGGTTGATAGATAAAATTCGTCCGCCGTGAATCGGTAAAGCCTTTCACGATGGTGTTGGCCATTTCTAATGAGCTACCTGCTCCACCGATTCCGGTGCCCGAATTAGGCCGGTAGTCGGAGTTGCCAAAAGTGGCCTGAGCTTCACTATTCCACACTTCCTTGTCGTACTTATCAGCAAGTGCCGTGAAGTTCTTAGCGCTGTCATCTTCGGTTGAGTAGTGATAGCCGGCTGCCGTAACCGCGTTTCGTAAGGATGAATCGGTGACCATATCCTTACCAAAACTACCAACGCCGACCTCATCGGAAATGACCACTTTGATCTTGTTATAAAGTTGACGTTCTGTGTCATTCTTGAAGCCGGTGTTATCGGTTTTAACGCGCTTTGCATATTCTTTAGCCCACGCCAGATCCGGCTTATGCTCATTTAACCCCGGATTAACATAGTCGACCATATAGCCATATGTACGATACGCGTTCAAAATCGAGTTCTTGTACCAAGTGTAAATCTGATCGTTTGTTTTGGCCCATCCCGGAGCGTTCCAGCGTAAAATTGTCACCTTCAGATTGGGATTAATCTTCTTGGCATCTGCCACTAACTGGAACCCTTGATCGCGGGTCACATTGGCAGCTTCTGATTCCGTACGTTGGGTGGCCGGTTCCGAACCAGTGGAGTTGTTGCGGTCATTACCCATTTCCAGTTTGAGATTGGTCATAATGGGTTGACTGCCGCCAAACAAGGTCTTCATCATCTTGGCGTAAACATCGGGCTGCTCGGATTTATAATCCATCAACAGCGCACTAGTACCGTTCCCACTCAGGACACCGAAGCCCTTAAAAGTCAGGCCGTTGGTGTTGTTGGAAGCAATGTCGTTCCCATCGAGATGAACGGCAACCGTGTCTTCCGGGTTTTGCGATGCAGCGCGGGTTGCAGCGGGTATTGTCAGCAACATTACCAGTGATACCGCCATCATTGCCATGACAATACCGGACCAAAGCAATGTGTATCTACTGCTTTTAGGTCTTGAGCCAATCAGCTTTGCTTTCATTTGAGTATTTGCCTCCCATGTCTTTGTTCCGTCTGCGTTTACCGGTTGCTTTCTTTGCCTGAACGCGGCACCCCCTTTAGTAACCGTGCATAAAAGCACTTACTGAATGCGCTTACTTGTTAAACTCGTATATTAGTATACATGTTTAAGGATTAACAACAATAATTTTTGCCAAATTTGTCGCATGTTTTTTAATGGTTTAGGCCAATTGTTTGCCATTACGGCCTATTTAAGCAGGGTTTGTCAATTTTCTGTCGATTAAAATAGTTGCTGATATTTTTGGGAGATTAAGTCAGGACATCCTTTAGGCATTCACGCGCACGCAAAAATACCAATCTTACCGCCCGTTATGGACAGCCAAGATTGGTATTCTGCGTCTACACCAACAACGCTATTATTAGAATTTCGTTACTGCTGATACTTTCACCCAAAACTTACTTCGCTTTATAATCCAGCGGCAGCTTATTCCAGCGATCATGATAGAAGAACGCCGCGGCTTTGGGTTGGCGATCGCGGGTGAAAATGCCTTTCTTGTTACCGTTGACCCGCATGTTACCTTCAACCGTCTGGAAGTCAGCCAGGTTCCAGACCTGTTCGCCTTTGATGAAGTCATAATCATCGAAGACACGGCTGAACATTTTCAGCACTTCGACTTGATATTCTTCGGTCCACATGACACTTGGCAATTTATGCAAGCCAGCTTCGGTGTCGGCCCCGAACTCGGTAAAGACAACTGGCTTCTTAACGCCTGCTTTTTGCCACTTATCCATTTCATCGCGCAAGCCAGCCTCGCCATCGGAAATCTGATAGCCGCCAAAATGATACCAGCCTGGATACCGGTTAAGCATGTAAAAGTCTGGGAAGTCGAGTACTTTCGACGTCTCGATCGTATCATCTTCGCTCAAAGTAAACGTCCGCGGGCGGCCTTGAGGGTCAAGATCTTTAGATTCGTCAAAAATCTGCTTGAAGTATGGGACCGCATTTTCATCAATTGTATCCGGTTCATTAAACAGACTCCATGCCAGAACAGACGGATGGTTCTTATCGCGTTTGATCAAATCACGAATCTGGTCAATATGGCGTTCATGCAGCTTCTTGAGCCATGGCCCTTTGAAGAAGGACTGGTTCAGCCCGCCAAGAAAAGCAGCAGCGGCCATTTTAAAGCCGACTGCCGGCACTTCATCAGTCAGCAGGAAGCCTTCCTCATCCGCGATCTTGTAAACCTGCTCGTCATATGGATAATGCGATGTCCGGAAAGAGTTTGCGCCAATCCATTTCATCAAGGCAAAGTCTTTCTTTTCAACATTTAAGTCAAACGCGCGGCCAGCAAATGGTGAATCTTCATGCCGACCAAAGCCTTTCAGATAAATCGGCTTGTCGTTGACCAAAATATCGGTTCCGGAAATCTTGATCGTGCGAATACCGATCCGATCGGTGTAAGTATCAAGCGGTGTCTGGGTATCATCGCCAAGCTGAATCGTCAGCGTATAAAGATAGGCATTGCGAACCTGCCATAGGTGAGCGTTTTGAACCTGTAAGGCGCCTTGTTTGCCTTGAGCAGTCGCAACCACCTGGCCATCCGCGTCTGCCAGACTAACCGTTACCGGCGCGTCGCCATTGGTTTCAACCGTATAGTTCACTGTTGCATCGTTACCAGCTAACGCAAAAGTAGTGGTGTAATCCAACACCCGCTCTTGAGGCAAGGACAACAAGTGAACCGAGCGATTTAAACCAGAGTAGTTATAGAAGTCAAAGAACGGGCGTACCATTTTCTTACCATTCCGCAGCGTAATCGTATCCCCGGCCGGCAATGCTTCCCGCGACAATTCGTTATTACCTTTGACAACCACGGTATTTTCAGCACCATACTTAACGGCCTCGCTGATATCGGCAGCAAATGGTAAAAAGCCGCCTTCATGCGTTCGAATTTCTTTGCCATTAACAAAAATCGTGGCCCGGTGAGTTACCGCATCAAACCGCAGAAACAATGCCTTTCCCTTAGCCGCAGAAGGGACAAAAAAGTTACGACTGTACCAGAAATCACCGGTATATTCACGACTTGCTTTATCCGTAAAGAAGTCATTGAAACTAGCCGGAACCGGCATCGAAACGCCATCGTGAAAACCGGTCTCCCAGCCGGACTTTTCACCTTCTCCAGCTTCATCAAACTTAAATTGCCAAAGTCCATCCAGTTTCTGATCCGTGCGCTGATCATTGGTCACTGGGTATAACAACGATGTCTCCATGCAAAAAGCCTCCATTTCAAGTTTTAAAGAGTACGTTTTCTGAAATCGCTTACACCTTGTAGTGTACTTATTTTAGTAAAACTTGTCAATGGCTATTTTGTTTGGCACTAGAAATTCTGATATATGAGTTAACCCAATATGAAGCTCTTATTTTTACTAAAAGAAAGCTTTCCTGAGGCCGTTAAATCAGAGTTTTGCTGCTATCAATAAAATTTAAAAAGCCATCTTTTTAAAAGATGACCGTGCTGGCTAAGCCCACCCTAGCAGCCGTAAAATCGCCATTGCAGCAACGCCCGCGACCACGACGGCAAAGAGACTTTTGGTTATAATCGCCACGACTATCGCAGGCAGCGATGCTAGTAAATTCGACCAGTTGACGCCTGGCCATTGTCCGGGGTGAATCACCAGGAGACTTTCAACAAAAATCGCGGATAAAATCGCCACCGGTACAAAGCTAAGAAAATGCAGCAGCCACTTAGGAATCGTCATGCGTTTTACCAAGACAATCGGCACCACCCGCAATAACCATGTCGCCAGCCCGCAACTCAAAATCGCCACAAATGTTTCAGGATTCTGCATGCCGTTCCACCCCCATTCCAAACAGACAGCCAATCACGGTTGCGACAATAATCGCCGTTGTCCCCGGCAAGTAACGCACCAGCACCACCATCGCGACCGCAACCACACCAGCCACACTTAAATGCCGCAAAAAAGGCTTCGATCGATCCGTAATCATCTGTAAGTACAGCAAACCGATGAACATCGCAACAACTGCGAAATCCAACCCGAAATTATCGGGATTAGGAATCAAGCCACCAATCACCGCTCCTAAAAGACTGGCAATAAACCAGACTAAATAGGCGCCAACATTGACGGTATGAAACCAGGGAGCATTTAAATGATGGCCGGTGTAATTAAGCTTGTTCATCGACAACGCAAAGCTCTCATCCGTCAGCAAGGTACCGATCAGCACATTTTGCGTCATCGATTCATCTTTTAAATAAGGGGCGACCGTCATCGACATCAGACTCATCCGCGCATTAATCAAAGCCGTTGAAATCACCATCGCTCCAATCGGACTGCCAGTGGCCAACATACTCACCAACACAAATTGAGCTGATCCGGCATACACGATCAGCGACATCAGCCCGATCATCAGCAGCGACAAATGCCCGGTTTTCGCCACAATGCCATAAGCCATCCCGACAGTAATGTACCCAAACACTGTCGGCATCACATCGCGAATCCCGCTTCGAATCGTCAGCTCATCATTCATCCTGTTCCCTCCGCTTTTAGTATATTAATGTTAGTGTACTATTTACTAAGCGGGTTGCAACCGGAATCTAATCTAAAAAGTTGTGGCGGATCTTTCAATTATTTCAATTTTAGTCAGCCAAAAAATTAGACAGTCAAAAATACCGCGGCTCTATACGGAACGTGTGTTCGTTTTTTAATTTTTTAAAAAAACACTACACGGTATATAAACAAGTCGATGTCTGTTAACAATTATGGTTATTTTAAAAAATAATAGTTGATTTATAAAGCCAGTCAGAACATACTCAGATTGTTGAAACGAACATGTGTTTGGTTCAACGACAAACTTTAAGGAGGTCTGCATTATGGCAGATGAAGCAGTATTAGCAGTTCAAAACTGGCTCAACAAGACTTATACAGGTATTCCGGGATTTGAACCGGCGCCAACAGATGGGCATACTGGTTGGGCAACAATCTATGCCTTGCGAGAAGCATTGCAACACGAATTAGGTATTAGCAGCATCGGTGAAGGATTTGGCACCGCAACTCGAACCGCTCTTTCTGGTGTTGTTGACCAGCTAAAACCGGGCTATAAAGGTAACATTGCTCAACTGATTCAAGGAGCATTTTGGTGCAAAGGTATCAATCCTGGAACCGAATTGAATCAGAATTTCTCTGCAGAAACCGAACAAGCTTTTAAATCACTTCAACAAGATGCCGGACTGACCGCTGATGGCACTGTGACTGTGAACTTAATGGCTGCACTTTTCGATATGAGTACCTTTGTTTTAGTTTCTGGCGGCGATGCAAATGTTCGTCAATTGCAACAGTGGCTAAATGCCGAGTACAGCACTTATCTCGGTATTATGCCTTGTGATGGTATTTATCAGCGCGATACAAATGTTGGGCTAATTTACGCCTTACAGCGAGCCGTGGGTATCTCCGCTGATGTTGCAAACGGTAATTTCGGTGATGCCACCAATGCTGCATTAAAGAACGTCCAGCTATCAGTCGGATCAACCGGCCTGTTAGTCAAAATCGTCAAATATGGCTTGTATTTAAATAGCATGTACAGCGGTGACTTCAGTGAAAGCTTTGGAAGCGACGTCGCCACCAGCATCATTCGCTTCCGGAAGTTTATGAAATACCCTAACGAAACTTCCGGCATCGCTGACTACACTGTTATTAAGGGCCTAGTTACCAGCAATGGTGATACCGGTCGTGATTCAATCGCATTAGACACAGCAACGCAATTGACCGCAGAAGATGTTAAACATTTTCGAGACTATGGTTTTAGCATCGTCGGTCGTTATCTAACAGGCACAGTCGGTACTGACTTTAAACCCAAGAACCTAACCCCAACAGAAATCAAAACGATTCTTGATGGCGGTATGAAGTTCTTTCCAATTTATGAAGACGGTGGATACGTTGAAACATACTTCACTGCGAGTCAAGGACGGAAAGATGCCCAGATTGCAGTTGCGGCAGCATTGGAGTTAGGATTGCCATCAGGAACTGTTGTTTATTTTGCGGTTGATGTTGACTTTCAGGAAGGGGACATTGAGGGGACTGTTATCCCATATATTACTGCAGTACAAAATGCCTTAGAGGGGTCTATTTATAAAACTGGGATTTACGGCACGCGAAACGTTTGTTTACATGCTGAAGAACATGGTATTCAATATAGTTTCGTGGCTAATATGTCATATGGCTGGAGCGGTAACCTAGGATTTAAGATGCCAAGTAATTGGGCATTCGATCAGTTCGTAGAATACCCAATATATGGCGTTAGCATTGACCAAGATGCAAGCTCGGGCAAAGATCAAGGAGTTTCGCATGTTAGTTCATCTGTGAAAGAGGTAAATACAGAGTTCTTTAACTACCTGAAAAAGGTACAAGATGACGCCGATGCATTTGTCAAGAATATGGATAAAAATGGTAACACTGTGCCAGATTCACTGATGGCAGCACGTTTAATTTGCCAATTGTATCGGCAGTTTAGGTATGCAAGCTTACCATGGACAATTATGACCGGGGCACTGAATGACACATGGATATACAATGAAAACAAAAAATGGAATATTACAAGCGACGATGATTTTCCAGAATTGACCGATACTGCGACAGGAATTAAGACTGACTTTATTCATATGATTGCAGCATTAGCTAGCTTATTGAATTTTAATGCTGCCGTTTCAGCAACTGGGACACAAGATCTTGCTGGATGGGCAGGAGATTTGTTGACCGGGATTTCGGATTCAATTAAGTCGGCTGATAAATATGCCAACTTACTTGTTGCAATGGAAGATCATATTGGCAAAGATGCATCAAAGGGAAAAAGCTCATTTGGAGTAGGCGACTTGTTAGCTGATGCGGATGCAGTCAATATCTATGCCAGCTTAAAAAATGGGAATGCCTCCCTGTATTCGATTATTGACAGATATTACAACAACAAGGGGAATACAGAACGCTTTAATCAATATGTATCAAACCGGTTCTCCGGCAATCATGATAAAATTGAGTCAGATGCACTTCGAGTTTTAAATCCCGATGGAGAGTTGGCTCAGACGGCTGAGTTTGGCAATGCATTGAATGCTTTCAAGGATAAATTCGAAGTCTCGTATTCGCCTGATCAAGCAACGATGGCAGCAAGCGTATTTAAAAATATGATCCAGGGTCACTTGGAACATTAATGAAAATAAATTGTGAGACTGAACACGAAATTTGCTAGAGGAAGCGATTTTGATGGTTTACTGGAGACACTTATATGCAATGTCGATAGTTCTTGTGCTTTTTTTCCTGTCACTTGCCTTTGCAAATTGGACGATGTTTCAGACTATCTTAGGTCTAAGTATGTTTAGTCTCTTTTTAGCTCTGACTCTGTGGGAAATTCGTCTAAATTCTAAACAGGTAAAGCGACCTCGACTACAAGTTATTTTAACCTATATTTGTATCTATGTTAGCCTGTTTTTGTTTAATATGAGTGTCCATCAAACATCACTTTCTACGTTTGGACAGACTAACGTTATCCAGTTTTGGAATGAGCATGATACGATAGTTCATTTAGAAGGCAAGACCTACCATTTGATCTGGTCAAAAAGCACATTTCCAAGAACTGTCTATTTTTATAACTTGTATGGACGAAAAGGCTTGTTCTTCCAACGCCTTAACGATGAGGTTATCTATTACTCACCAAGTATATCTAGAGGCGTAGACCGCGGGGCTGTAGGAACGTTCCTGCGCGGCATTAAAGGGGAAAAAGACCAAATAGGCGATTAACAGGTAAATAAATATACAGATGCAGTTAACGGAAACATTCTTTATGTGAGGTTCTCTTTCGATTCCTAAGATGTTTCAGTTGACTAACTAGGTCAAGGTTTAAAAAGGAAGGCACACCGACGAGAGCTGGCGTGCCTTTTTTTTGAGGCCGCACCACAATTTTTGACCGTGCAGTGTACCCTCTGAAACGCCGAATTATTGAAAAATCGTTCGACAAAAGCGTTCTAGGCCGTGCCAACCTTCGCAATCTCTGGCCAGCTGGGTCTGGAACGCTGTGACAGCGCATTGAAATTACATGTGCAGTTTTGCGAGGTTTGGAACTATTTTTAATAGTTTATTCCACCCCAGTTTTCGCGTTTTAAACAACGTCAAAATTTTAGATAGAATTACGACCTGTCCTCTTCATGTAGCAAACCAATATCATTCATGTAAAAAACGCTGACAAAAATATTCCAAATGAACGCTATGCAACACTTATATAGTCAGCTTAAGCCTGCAAATAAGAAACCAAAAATACTAACGCCGTGCCAAAATCCCGAAAAATAAAAAGTAGTATCTTCACCGCACACTTAATTTCTGGTAGCTCAGTATTTATTTTTCTCCTCACTTTTTGAGTATAATATGATGCGCCAAGATTAATAACAGCAAAAGCAAAAAAGAAGATCGCATCAATTAAGTAAATAACAGGCGCAATTGAAAAATTCGCCGTTATTGCTCCTAACGAAAACACAACGATGAAAAAATACCAAACAATAATGATGTTATAAGCACGATTAAAAAGCTGATTTGACGCCTTTGTGGTAAGCTCCTGCATCTTCTTTCTAGCTTCTGAGTAACTTTCATTTGTATATTTGCCTTCTTGGAGTAACTTGTTTTTCTGTTTTCCTCTGAGAATTGAAATAATTGTAGAAGCGCCCACCCAGATACAAACCATCTCAATAAAGGGTATATAGACATTCATTTTTGATATTCCTTTCCTTAAACATTTTCTGTCCTCGGCTAAAAAATTCAGAATCACTCAGATAAAACACATTTAAGTATCTTGGCAGGAAAATCTGAAAGCCTTTTTTACTGTGACAAAATTACGTTGTTCTGACTAGAACCGTCTCAGATTCAGTGATACCTTAGTCACTCCCGATCTCATCACTATAGACTCTCTCTGACGAATATTCCAAGATGAAGTATACAATTCCGTATCAAGCATTGCTTATGTAAGTCGATACAGGTCAAGATAAGTGTCCGTTGAGACTGATATAGCGACCAAATAGGCTCATCCGACGAAACAACGCAGCGACCCGGTTTTTGTCAGCACCGCTCTGGTTCCGCATTCTCACTCCATCCGGCCGGAGATTGGCACGACTCGGAACTGTTTTACTTACTTGTTCCACAACAGCATTAGGGTTCCAATAGGCATCAAATTCTGAGAAGCGACTGATTCAACGCTTTAGTAGAAGACAACGGCAGCAGCATAAAATATAGCGAAGTTGAGTCCCCCAACTACGACAAGCAGTAAAAGGTAGCGATAATACCATTTTGACCCAACCTTTCGAACACACATTAAGCTTGGGTACCTTTCCGAGAGTCTTTCCAATTTTCTCTGCTTGATGACGCGGAAAACTTGTTCTTCACCCAGAAAAATCACATTAGCAAAGAGGAGGAAGACCCCGATACTTGGTAAAAGAAGAAGCCCTGTAGATGTGTTCCCATAGATAACCCCTGCAGAAAAGAAAATGACGGCCAAATAGCTCCCAATCATTTGAGAATTCATCATTCTTTCAATATACAAATTTCGACCAACGAGCGTGTTCAAACTCTCATCACCGTCTTTCTCCATGCCGACACTCCCGTCAGAGTCAATCCGTTTAAATGCCGCTATTCGTTCTATTCGCTCTTTTTTAAACATTTCATTCTTAATTCTTAACGTGATAGAAAAAACTAACATCACAAGTACGTGTGGCACGATATAAATGTAATCCATATTTTCTCCCTAAATTATTGCAAGTTGTGTCACCTAGCGTATAAAGCAGTAAACCTCATCCAGCCTCCAATTATACCAATCGTTGTGGAGATCTCCCGTGTTTAAACAAAGCAAGATCAGTTATATTAAATTAAGCGAACTATATAATCTTACTTCAAATCCCGAAACTTCTTGGTGTGAACGTAAAATTAGAGTTGTAACAAAAACAAACTCAGAGAAACTGTTCTGCTGTAGCCGTGCTTAATCACGTGATTGTAAGTCTGCAACAATAAGTGCCAAAAACGGTGTAGCTCCCTCTGAACTCCAAATTCTATGCCAATTTAGAGCCATTTTTGCTTAAAATCAAATCTTTTGAAACAAATCTTTAGAGTTGACTAATCCATAAAAGCTATTTGAATTAAGTTAACCCTCGTGGCCTCATCTCGTCATTTCTATCGAGTAGCTTTAACCTTAAAGTTATGTTGCAGTTGCGGCCAAACATGCTCGTCAGCCCACGCAATCATGACACCATTGCCAAGAAACGAGAATAATGTGGCAATGTTAATCCCTAACAGTTTGCCAGTCGCCGCCCAAGCAATTACCGTGACAATGATCGGTGGGATGAAATCGGTTAACTGTGACGCCGTGGCATTACCCTTAAAGTACAGGAAGCGCAAAATATTGGTGGTGTCGTCATTGGGATGCATGATGATATTCGCGCGTTGATACAGCGAAATCGCAACACAAAAGCAGAAAACGCCAAAGCAGGAAACAAAGATTCGGGCGATGACAGGCCAATTTCCCAGACCCAACCAAGTAAATAGCCACGTGAAAACATTGACAAAGTAACTGAAGAACAGCGTATAAATAACCTCACCGATGAATCGTGGCCAGTCCCACTGTCGAATCAAAATTAAGTTGGAGATGGCATTGAGCACGCCAAATGTAAACAAAACCGCACCGATATTCCATCCCTGCCAGTCATTGAGATTAATCGCCGCGGCGGTCCACAAACCACTTCCCATCGCCCCAACGATACAAAGTCCATTACCCGCTGCGTTTAATATCAAGCCGACAATCAACCCGATCCAGCGTTCTGTTTTTGTATTCTTAATGAGAAGACCTTCTTTCTATTCTCTTGATAGATTTCTTGATCATTATAAACGCCCGGCCGCATTGATGAAAATCCGTCAGTGTGGCCGGGCGTTCAATTTTTAAAAGTGTGTCAGATTAGCGCTATAGTTCGCCGCCTTTTTCAAAAGTCGGCGTCATCTTTTCTGCGCGGATGCAAACCAGTTGATGCAGCAAGTATTGGAGGTCGTTGGTGATCGTGGCTGCGGTTTCGGCATTCAATTCGTCATGCCACGCTGGCAGATCTTCAGGCTTGACGTCTGCAAACTCTGCGTCTCCCTTAGCCACCGCCGCGCGTCCGGCCGCAAATCCGAACTTGCGACTTTCTGAAACCGCCACTTCGGCATCCCAGTTATGTTCGGCAAACAGCGGATCCGCCACCATAGCAATCAACTTATTCAGCCAATAGAAGCTGTCAGTCGAACTTTTATCAGTCGGGGTGTACTGGAAATTCTCGGGCGTCGTGGTGCAGTTGGCAAAAAATGGCACCGGACTATTGAAGATATTGACGCCTTCTGCCAGCCAGTGAATCGCCGCATGGGCTTTAGGCATGTTCGGTCGAATCTGCAAAATATGCATTTCCTGATTACGATTCATCCCGATTGGCCGATAACGATGCCGCGTTTCGGCCGTCCCTGTCTGCCCATACGGATCAAACTCGGTTGCTTGATAATGGCTGCTTAAAACCATCGCCACATCTTCAACCGATAGCAAATGACTCGGAACCCGACTAAATGGCATGGTCCGACTTTCCGGATCCTGGTCAACTTCAGGATTCAGCATCTTCTGGGCATACCAGACACGCGGGGTATTATAAAAATGATCTGCCTGCGTATCTTCACCGAAAATATCGCGGAAATTAAAGCCTTTCTTCGCTTTATTCAGATGATACTTTTCAGCAAAAGCCTTCAAGTCGGCACTGTACTGGAAATCATCCGGCGCATCAAAATCAATCTCCTGAATCCCCGTTTGATTCGGCGCCAATACATAACGATCATCAGGAATCCGCTCAGCCGCCCAGTGATGACCGCCAACCGTTTCAAAATACCAGACTTCATCAGCATCGGAAAAGGCAATGCCGTTACTTTCACAGGTGCCATACTTCGTCAGTAATTCGCCAAGCCGCTGCACCCCTTCTCGGGCATTATGAATATACGGTAATACCACCGTCAGCATAGCCTCTTCACCGATACCATCTGGCTCAAGTGGATCCAATCCCAGCATCGTGGTGTTTGTGAACTCGGTTTCCGTAGCGCTCATGGCAACATTTTCGCTGTTAATCCCGGCCTCACCCCAAGTACCATCGCTCGTGTCGGCAACTGGGGTACAGGTATACTGCAGCGGGTTCTGCGGCAAGTCCAATTGAAAGCCGTTAAACGTTGACACATACCGCTGCGGCTGTTCATCCGGCTTCACAACGATAAACCGCTTCGGATTAATCCCGCCTGCCGCATCCTCATTGCGGGCAATCATCGTTGAGCCATCAACCGACGCCTTCTTACCAACAAGCAATGCTGTACAACTCAAATGGTTCACAAACTGATTCATAGACACGCTTCCTTTCAGTTGCTTTTATCATAGCACTGGTAGGGCCGAGTGCTGGGGCTGGACTAGTGATTTTTTGTAATCCATGCCCATTTTGCGTTAAAAGTTTTTGACCAAAAAACTTCGCCTTGATGCTAGTTCGAGTTGGCGCTATTTTATACGTGTACCTCTCTTGACACATATTAGCTGACCAATACATACCCATATCATCGTTTGTTGCTTTCACAACTGGTTCTCCTATTCGATCAAGCCGCTAAAATCATGCTAGCGAGGACAACCTATGACCAAATTAAAAAAGATGACACTTAATCAGAAACTTGCGACCATTATTTATACCATTATCGGGCTCTTCGTCATTGGCCATCTAACCCCAATAATGGCTGTCAGGACAAAGCTGCTAATGAACGGTTATTTTCAGAGTGCGTTTTGCGCCCGCATTCAGCGTTCTTCTGAAAATGCTTATGCCCCTGCGTATAGTCATGACGATGAAGGAACGGTTTATTACGTCAAGCCCTCCCCTGTTTCGCAGGCGGAACTTAAGCAGACGACTGCTCGGCTAAATCGTTATGCCGTCAAAACCTTTATTTTGAGCTTTGCGGAAGTAACCTGGGCTGACTAAGCCTCGCTACAGGTCAATTGGCTTACCGTGATCGTAAGTTTTCCGGTCTTCTTCCGTAATGTTTCGAACCACGTGACAAGGGGAACCGAATGCAACAACATTGGCTGGAATATCCTTGGTGACCAAACTGCCAGCGCCGATGACAGTATTATCACCAATGGTAACCCCGGGCATCACCGTGACATTGGCACCAAACCAACAATTGCGACCCACATGAATCGGCTTATTATATTGATAGCCTTGTTCGCGCAGAGTTGGATCAATCGGATGAGTCGCAGTTACCAACGTCACGTTTGGCCCGAACATGGTGCGATCGCCCACGTAAATATGGGTATCATCCACCAACGTCAGATTAAAATTAGCATAGATACCACTGCCAAAATGAACATGCGCCCCACCAAAGTTTGAATGAAACGGCGCCTCAATATAACTTTTAGCGCCAATTTCAGCGAACATTTTTTTGAGTTGGGCAAATCGTTCTGCTTGATGGCTCGCCGGAATCTGGTTGTAAATCGCCAGCTGATCAATTGCCGCCAGCTGTTCTTTTTGCAGATCTGCATTCATCGGTTGATACAACGCCCCTTGATGCATTTTATCTTGAATCGTCATGAAATCGCTCCTTTACCTTTAATAGGTGTCAATGTTGGACTGTTTTCGAATTAGCCAGTTTTGTTTGACCTAATCTTAACGACCGTCATCTCTTTGCTACATGCATTCGTAGTTACCTCGTTTCTGCCTCATCGTATCACAGACTTACGCAACGTAAAAAATCGGCCATTTGATGATCCTAGCAAAACACTCATCAGATGGTTTGGGGCGATCTTTAGTTTGGTAAAAATATATGGTTATAAAGGCGTCGTTTTATTGAGTCTTGCCTTGATGTTGAAGTCGATGTCCAATGGTATTATTCAACGTTCGGGCGCCTAAACCGAGCGCAATCACAACAAGAATCCACTTAGGCAACAGTAAACCTACAAGAATATAAATAACGGCAACAAGTACCATTAGTGACGCAGCGCGATATTCCTCCCAATCATGAGCATTTAAATTTTCTTTTTTCGGTCGCTCGCCAATGACTAATCGGAACAAAATAAATTGAAACAGATCAACCATAAAGATAATAACTGCAAATAATGTCGCACTAATACGGCTACCTGGATGGTCACTGATAAAACTGGTTGCAAACGGCACTAAACAGATGAACACAAGATAGAAAAAATTCAATACCAAAAAATTGGTGCTTGGCTGCTGAACAGTGTGCAAAAGTTCTTGGTGAAAGATCCAGTACTGGCCGACCACCGCAAAACTGATAAAGTAAATGACGACAGAAAACCCGGTTGCGTAAAGGTCCACTTTAGTCAGCGTTTTGGGCACTTTAATATCTAATACCATCAATGTCAGCACAACCGCGAATACGCCATCCGAAATGGCATCAAGCCGGCTTTTGCTATTTTCAAACATGTGCATCTGTCCCTTCTTTACCTTTTATCATACCCCCAAATAGTCGTGCTTTAGCGTATGATGAGACTAGCAATGTTTGCCAGCTTATAAGTACCTATGCAATCCTGATACATGGTGTTGCGCACTATGTTGGCTGACATTCATACAAATTCCTGAAGGAGCAGCAATTATGACTTTTTCGATCTTTGCCTTTTTACTGGTTGCCGGGATCGGTGCCGGACTCACTGCTACGTTAGCAGGGTTAGCTTCACTGGTCTCGTATCCAGCCCTGCTCGCAATCGGCGTGCCACCAGTCATTGCTAACGTCACCAATACAGCGGCACTCGTCTTCACTGGGGTTGGTTCAGCCGTCTCCTCACTGCCGGAACTGCGCGGCCGGGGTAAATTTCTTTGGCGTCTGATTCTGATTGTGTCACTCGGTAGTATTTTCGGTAGTGCTCTTCTATTGATTGCACCGGCTTCGACATTTGAAAAGATTGTGCCATTTTTCATCATCGCGGCGGGACTTTTACTCTTATTCAGCGGTAAACTACCGACTCAGGAGCATCGTCCAGGCGAGCCGGTGAAGACCTTAACCTTTCGCCAAGAAGCTGCACAGACCATTGTTATTTTCGTAACGGGTGCTTACGCGGGGTATTTCGGCGCTGCTGCCGGCGTGGTCATGCTGGCAACTTTGACCCTGACAGTTGACCAACCGTTTATTGTCTCCAACTCGATGAAGAATCTGACCGGCTTTGCAGCTAACGCCATTGCCACCGTCATTTATGCTTTCACCACTAAAATCGAGTGGTTAATGGTTATTCCGCTTGGCATTGGACTCTTCATCGGCGGCTACATCGGCCCGATCATCGCCCGCCGCTTACCGGTTCAATTATTACGCGTCATTATTGCAGCACTGGCCTTCCTGCTGGCGGCAAAGTTATTTGCGCAGGCTTATCTTTGATTTTTCCTAGTTTTATCGTTCATCCGGGCAAGCAAAAACGCCGCATGAACTTTAGCGAGTACTGGCGGCGTTTAGCTTGTAATCACGATTTTGCAGGGAAGTATTGTGAGAACACATCATACTCCCTGTATTTTTATACCTGCATTGACCTTGGTTGCACAAAAAGCCATCACGCTCACAGCAACCACATTGCTAATCCAAATAAGATTAAGTGAACGACTAACCTAATCAAATGATGCTTTATATGCGGCCTGCCATACAATCGGATGCCATTAAACCACGAAACCGCTGACAGACCTAATAACCCGATCAAAAGTATGACCAAAGCGCTGAATTTGTCAGGAATAACAGCCGCTGTCAGGACTAGCGCAGCGGCCAGTGCGAATAGCTGGTTTAAGTAAGAGGCGTTCTGGTTCGTTTTTCCCGCTTGCCAGATTGTGAGCAGCATCAAAAAACCATAAAACCCGATCACCACACGAATCAAAATCTCCGCCATATTTGTTACTAGCCTTCCTGCGCCTGCAACACTTGATCCATCACATGCAAGACCCCGAACTCATCGTTACTGCGCGTCCGATACTTCGCGTGCTGCGCCATCCCTTGAGTCGCATTCGCCATGATGTAACTGTATCCGACCGTCTCTAACATCGGAATGTCATTATCATAATCGCCAAACGCCATCATTTGTGCGGTTGGAATATCAAAATGGCGGCTTAAAATGCGCATCCCGCGACCTTTATTCACCCCCAGATTCTGAATGTCCAACCATGTTTCGCCGCTCACTTGAACCGTGTAATTTTGGCCAAAAGCCGGCCGGAAATACCGTTCCGCATTGACACGACTATCGGCATTAGGGAAGTAAATCGTCACTTTGTCCACTTCCAAGGAAGCCGCCATCAGATCAGGCACTTTTTTTAGTTGATGATAAAACGGCAATAGTGCCGGGGCATACTGGCCATCTGCCGCATTAATATAGGCAGCGTCCAAGGCACATAAGACGGGAACGCCATCGGTCTTGTCACAGATAAACGCCACAATCTCGCGATACGCTGCGGCTGGAATTAAACTCTTGCCGATGATCTGACCATGTGAGGCGACCAACCCGCCATTATCGCAAACCAATGAAATTTGCTTAGTAAAATGCGGAAAGGTTTCCTGCAAGGTATACAGCGGCCGACCACTGGCAGCCACGAATTCGATCCCGGCTTGATTGAGCCGCTGAAGATAACGATCAAAGTGCGGCGGCAGCGTCCCTTCACTGGTCAACAATGTCTGATCCATGTCACTGGCGATTAATTTTACATTTTGCATTTCTTTCTCCTATTAATGAATTAACTAGCGCTTGGCGGCTCTCGCTCAATGCGGCGCCCCTTTTGTCACCACATTTTCGATCACCTTCGCAATTTGTTCCGGTGATTCTTTCATCCCTTGTTTCAACCACATCGTTAACATGCCCTCCGCCCCTTGCACGAAAAATGCGTAGTAATAAGCGAGCTGTTTTGGATCGGCTTCACGGTACCATGCCTGGTAGCGTGCTTGCGTCTGCGTCTGAATCGGACGGACAATTTTCTCCAACACCGTACTATCCGGATTGGTCAGAATAATCGTGGCTGCTTGCGGATGCTGTGTGATGACCTTGAGAATCGGAACTAGCATCTTGGTCATGTCATCTATTTTAACACTGAGATACGGTTGAATTTCATTTAATAAATCGGTTTCAATTTGTTCAAATAATGCCAGCGGTGATGCAAAGTGCAAATAAAAGGTACCTCGATTCAGATCCGCTTGCCGACAAATCTCAGTGACCGTCACCTCATCCAGTGATTTCGTTGCCAGAATTTGCAACAACGCCGCTTTAAACTGGCTCACGGTATATTGTACCCGCCGATTATTGCTTATGCCTGTCATCATAACCTCCAAACCAACATGATCTGTACAACGTGTTCATTTAACAACAGATATCCGGATTCTGTGCTTGAACGACTGGTTTTAATCTAACATAATGTTATTAAATGAACAACGTGTTGAGCGTAGGTTTGACTCAAGCGCGAACTATCTCAACACCTTTCAGGAGGCTACCATGGCATATATCGAAGTAAAACATGAATCAAAACGTTACCAAATGGGCGAAACCGTCATCACCGCCAATCACGATATTAATTTTTCGGCTGATCAAGGTAAGCTCACGGTCATTCTTGGTCCCAGCGGTGCCGGTAAATCGACATTGCTGAATATTCTAGGCGGGATGGATTCGCCAACAGAAGGTGAGGTCTGGATTGACGGCACGGATATCGCAACTTTTTCGGATCGCCAATTGACAGCTTTTCGACGGCACAATGTCGGTTTTGTTTTCCAGTTTTATAATCTGATTCCTAACCTGACGACTAAGGAAAATGTTGAACTGGCTGGCTCAATTGTCGCTGATGCATTGGATCCCACCACGGTTCTTAAACAAGTCGGCTTAGGTGCCCGGCTGGATAATTTTCCTTCGCAGCTTTCCGGTGGCGAGCAGCAACGGGTGGCCATTGCCCGAGCCTTGGCGAAGAATCCGAAACTGCTTTTATGTGATGAACCGACTGGCGCATTGGATTACAAAACCGGTAAACAGGTCTTGCAGCTGTTGCAAGATGCCAGCCGCAAAGACCATAAAACCGTCTTGATCATCACCCATAATGCCGCGATTGCCAAAATGGCGGATCGGGTTGTTGAAATCAATGATGCTCGAGTTCGCAGCATTCACGACGAGCCGGCACCGACACCGGTAGCGGACATCGAGTGGTAGGTGATCAGTTTGAAACCATTAACTAAAAATCTTTGGCGTAACATTCGCGATTCACTCGGCCGCTTCATTGCGATTGTCATCATTATTATGCTTGGCGTGCTTTTATTTGTCGGGGTTAAAGCCACGGGTCCCGCTCTCAAAGACTCACTGAATACGACCGTTAAAGCCGATCACCTCGCCGATGCCCAATTGCTGGCAACTACTGGCGTCAGCTCTGCCCAAGTCAAAGCGGCACAGTCAGTCAAGGGAACCCAAGCCGAAGCGGTTAAATTCAAATATGCAATCGGTGGCCGCTCAAGTGATGTTGTCGCTTTATACGGCTATCAAAAAACGGCCACAATCAATCGCCTCCACCTCACCAGTGGCCGCCTCCCCACGCACCGTGATGAAATCGTGCTAGACACCGTTGCTAAAAAGAGCGGCTATCGACTCGGCCAGCATTACACGTTTGCACGTAGCAGCGGGCTTAAGGACCGAACATATACCATCACCGGCTTTGCTGACTCACCAGCCTATATCGAAGACACTAGCCGCGGGTCGGCAAATATCGGGGATGGCACGGTCCGTTATTTTGCGTATATCCCTGATCAGCAAATGAACCTGCCTGTTGCCTCGCAGCTCAACATCCGCTTTCCAAACTTACAAACCCGCGACACTTTCAGCACAGCCTATCAAGACGCCGTAACTGCGAAAATGAAACAGGTCAAGCAACGCGTTAAAGCGCAGGCGCAAGCAGATTTAGCCAAGACCATCCAAGCTAAAATGACCCAGGCGGCGATGACCAAAGCCACCAATCAGGCAGTTGCAGCTGGCATGCCTGCCACCGCAGCGACTGCAACAGCGACGCAAACCGTCAAAACTTACCAAGCAGGGTTCAAAAAGCAGGCAACCGCAACGGCCCGCCACCAACTGACCACTAGTCTCACATGGCAAACCCGCGATGATTTACCGGGCTTCGGCGATTATGGCGGTTCAGCCGATCGCATTGCCGCCATCGCCAATGTGTTTCCCGTATTCTTCTTCCTCGTTGCGGCATTAATCACCTTTACCACCGTAAGTCGCATGGTCGAAGAAGCCCGCGCTCAAATCGGAACTTTTAAAGCTTTAGGCTATGGCAAATGGGCCATTGCCCGTAACTATCTGGCCTATGCTGCCTTAGCCGGTTTACTCGGTGGTATCATCGGCGTCTTTGCCGGCAACTTCAGCATCCCGCGCATCGTCTTAAGCCTGTATAAGAACTACATCCCGCTTAAGCAAGTGATTTCGCTGCAATGGCCACTGATCTTTTTGTCGCTGCTATTAGCCTTAATCGCAACTCTTGGCGCTGCGATCATCGTGGTGCGCAATGAACTGACGGAAAAACCCGCCGCTTTGATGCGTCCGCGTGCGCCCAAGTCCGCCAAACGGATCCTGCTTGAACGCATCACCCCTTTATGGTCACGCCTTTCATTCAATCAAAAAGTCAGTTACCGCAATCTTTTCCGCTATAAGTCACGCCTTGTCATGACCATTCTCGGGATCGCCGGCGGAACCGCCTTGATTCTTACCGGATTTGGCATAAAGGATTCCATTACCGCGACCGGCACTTTACAATATGGCGACGTGATTCATTACCAAGCCATCGTCCGACTGGCAGATGGTAAGCAACCAGCCGCTGCCAAAACGATTCTGCAAAAAAGTCGTGCTTATCGTAGTGCCGTCAGTGTTAGCAGTACCACTGCCAAATTAAGCAGCAACGGTCACCAAATTAGCGATGTTAATCTTTTTGCTCCGACAACCGGCAAACAGCTTGAACCTTACGTCAGTCTGCGTTCAACGACTACCAATCAAGCCTTAACCCTGCCAAGTACCGGCATTGTCATTACCAGTAAACTGGCAAAAGCACTGAAGCTTAACACCGGTGATCGGTTAAAGGTGACGACGACTGCTGGTCAGGCTCATCGTTTTACCGTCAAAGGGATCGCCAAAAATTATGTCGGTCACTTTGGCTATCTCTCTGCCACAGCGTATCAACAACTAGTCGGCAAACAGTCTGCACCAAACTCGCTGCTCGTTCGTCTGCGCTCGCAAAGTCAGCAGCAGGACGATCGCTTAGCTAAACGTCTGCTGAATCATCATGCGATTGTGGGCATCAGCTTCACCACCACCGCGAAAAAGACCTTGCACAACATGAGCGGCATGTTAAACCCGATTGTCCTGATCTTCATTTTGCTTAGTGCGGTTTTATCCTTCGTCGTCCTCTATAACCTAAACAACATCAACGTTTCCGAGCGTATTCGCGAACTCTCCACCATCAAAGTGCTTGGGTTCTTTGATCGTGAGGTGACGATGTATATCAGCCGCGAAAGTATCGTCCTTACCATTGTCGGCATCCTGTTAGGCTATGGACTGGGTAATCTTTTAACCGCCTATATTCTATTCCAAGCCGAAACCGAGGCCGTTGTCTTCCCGTTGACGATTAGTATGATCGGTTATCTCACGGCCACGCTTTTGATGATGGCCTTTACCGGTATTGTCACCTGGCTCACGCACCGGCGACTTCAACGTGTGGATATGGTCGAGGCACTGAAATCAAACGAGTAACTTACAATTTTGTCATGCAGTCGCGGATCGCGGCTGCTTTTTTCATGTAAAATTCACGAAAAATCGCCACTAAATGCTCAAAATGACGCAAATTTGACGCCCAGATGAAGATTGAGAACAACTCCTAACAATCCTGTAATGGTGACGTAACATTGACACAGTAAAGTAGCCTTTAGTTAATTAATTAAGGGTGAGGTCAAACATGAAATTCAATAAAGCAATGATGACATTGGTTGCAGCAGTTACCTTAGCGGGTTCTGTTAGCGCCGTAACACCGGTTTTCGCTGACACAAGTGCCAGCATCGCATCTAACAAGAGCGAAACCAACGATTTATTAAAGCAAATCGAAGCAGCTAACACTGAAGTGATCAACCTCAACAAGCAGATTGATGCAAAGAATGGCGAAATCAGTGACGCCACTGCCAAGATCAGTGCAACGGATGCCAAGATCGCATCGTTGAGTGGCGAAATCACCGCTGCTCAAAAGAACGTCGCAGCCCGGAAGAACAACTTGAAGGATCAATTGATTTCCCTTCAAAAGAAAGCCGGCAGTTCAGTTAGCGGCAATGTCTATATTGATTTCGTGTTGAACTCACAAAGTCTATCTGACTTGATTGCCCGTACCATGACAGTCGGCAAGTTAAGTCAAGCCAGCAAAGACGCTTTGGATGCGGTAACCGTCGCCAAAGATAAGTTAGCCGCTTTGAAGAGTGAACAGGAAACGGCACGTCAGACCTTGGTTTCGACTAAAGCATCCCTCGAAACGCAAAAGTCACAGCTAGAGACCCTTCAAAAGACCGCAAGCGATAAGCAAGATGCTTTGAACAAAGAAATTGCCGATCACAAAGACGAATTGGTTGCACTCCAAAGTCAATTTGCTCAAGAACAATCAGAAGCAGCCAAAGCAACCCAGGCTGCCTTGAAGACAGCGGCTGCATCAACTGCTTCAAGTTCTACCAGCTCAACTTCAAATAAGAGTGCCAACAGCAGTGTTCTTTCGACTGGTACCTCATCAACCAACACTTCTTCCAACAGCGGTGCCTCATCTACTGTGATCAGCAGCAACACTGCTTCAGGTAGTGGCAGCCATGCTGATTACAGCGGTTCAGGTAACACTTATCCTTGGGGTCAGTGCACATGGTACGTTAAGTCTGTTGCTTCATGGGCAGGCAATGGCTGGGGCAACGGTGCTGAATGGGGCGCTTCCGCTGCAGCAGCCGGCTTCACGGTTAACCACACCCCGGCAGCAGGTTCCATCATCGTCTTCGCTGCTGGTCAATCTGTTGGCGGCCAATGGACAGCTGATGGCTCTTATGGTCACGTTGCTTATGTTCAATCCGTTTCTGGCGACAGCGTTACGATCACTCAAGGCGGTATGGGCTTCAGCTCACCAACCGGTCCTAACACCCAGACCATCTCTGGTGCCAGCAGCTACGTTTACATCCACCGGTAATTTTTACCCACCCTTAATATCACGTCTTGGGACCTCACCAATGAATCCCAACCTAAAAATACCGTTGAAATAAATAACCCTCTGAACAACTGTCATTTGAAGACATGTTCAGAGGGTTATTTTTTATGTGTATTGACGCAAAAGTAACTTAATGGAAGTGGGCGTTGCCATTTTACTGACTTAAGATGAAAGCTTCCTCCTCTAAATGCCCGCTCCCTCAGCAGTCACAAGCAACATCACAAGTTGCACAATCATCAAGATAGAAACTATTGGCGCGGCTGATTTTAACAAAGTCCCCGATGTCCCATTGTTCCCGTTTAGCGATCTCATTAACGATCACTCCGAAACGCTGGCGGAATTTGTAAATGTAACAGAAAATCGCATCCTCGTGGCGTACATCAGGCCCGGCAACAAATACATTTTTCGCCTGAGTTGATTCATCAACGTCATTCAAAGCAATTTCGCCATCATTATTTTCAAATAATTGTGGCCAGAGTTTTAACGGGCCGGCATCAAAACCTGTGCATAGAACGGGCTTATACGGCGTCGTAATCGTACGTCCGTCTGTAAACCACAATTGATACTGGGAATCCTGGGTGCGCGTGACGGTCTTCAACGCAATCTTCTCTTGTAACGTGATTCTGTTAGCAACTTCCGCTGGCAAATCCAAGAATCGCCGCCGTGTGTACGGTGCCAACCGAATACTTGGGTCGGCCGATGCCGCATTCAGACCCGTTTCCTTGGTCAACAAAAGTACCTTATGGCCTAGCGTTGCCAAATTGATAGCCGCATCAACTCCACTTTCGTTTCCGCCAATCACAATCTGGGTTTTCCCCGTCAAGTCCTGCCACGAGGTCACTTGCTGATAGTGAATGACGTTTTCCGGATGATCGGTTAATTTAGGGAAAGCATACTGACCGACTGCCATGATCAAGTACTTGGTGGTCACGACGCCGTGATTCGTTTCGAGTTGATAACCTTCAGTAGTCGGTGAAATTGCACCAACGCGCGTATGTTCAGCGATCGGTAATGCGTAAGTATCCGCCAACAATTTAAGATAATCGGCAAATTGTGAACCACTCAGATGCTCTGCACCAAGCGTATACGCAGGCGAGGTCTCCATACTGACGGCATTCAAATCCGGCATGCCGAATCCGTTACTGGTAAAGGATGGCGTAATGAATCGCGTTTCTTTTGGCCAACGTCGGAAACTTGCGCCAATTTCTTCCTGCTCAAGAATCTGAAATTGACTGCAGCCAAGTTGTTCTAACATGATACCGATACCAACGCCCGCTGCTCCACCACCAATAATCGTCATTTGATTCATCCAAATCGCTCCTTTTGTCAATTCAACCGTTCACTGTCAAGATTCATCACCCGTGTTACGCCAGCTTCACACGCCTTAGCAACTAACTGCGCAACCATTGTGCCAATAACCGTCAACCCAGCCGCGACCACCACAGCTAAAAGTTCAACCACTGCGAACTTCCCCGCGGTCGCTATTGCATGAGTCCCATTAAAGAATTGGACAATCATTAAGCCAACAGCCCCTGTGATCCCACCGACAGCATTCATCGCAAAAGAATCTACCACATCATAGAAATGTTTTGAATGCTGCATTTTTGAAACCATCTGCCGACAAATCACGCCAGCAACGGCAGCAACAATGGCCATGCTCAATGCCCCGACATATCCGACTAAAGCGGTACTGGTTACCAAACCACACAGCACGCCATTCAACAAATCGCCTAACTGCACCACACCATTTTGCCGATAAGTCAGCCAATACCAACCGATCATCGCCATCAACACGGCCACGAATGTATTAATCAGCACCTGTCCGGCAAGCTTATTCAAACTGCCTGCCGGGGCTAAGTTAAACCCTAACCAGCCAACCAGAATCATGATCGTTGCCGCGTAATCAGTTCGAAAATCATTTGGCATACTCGGCTGATCACCTGGAAGTAACGCTTTTGCCAGCACCAAACTCGTCAACCCTGCCGTCAAATGCACGACAATGCCGCCGGAAAAGTCCAAAGCACCTAATTGTCGCAACCACCCATGATCAGCCCATAGCCAGTGTGCAAGCGGGCAGTACACCAACACAGTCCACACCGGAACAAAGCCAAACATGTAGCGGCTGTTCCTGTTACCAGCGATCGTACCCATCAACATCGCAACCGCATATAAGTAAAAATCCATTTGTACCAAGCCAGCAGATAATGATGAAAAAGTTGTTGCGTGTAATAAGTCAAAACCAAATGCCAGGCGGTTACCAAAAACCAACCAACAGGCAATCGCAATCATTAACGCAATACTCATGGTTAAAAGTGCTGATTGCTGGCGAACCCGTGGCATCATCCCGACATACAGCAGTGGCACACTAAAGATCATCGGCAACATGATCAAGAAACAAACAAGTGCAAACATGAATAACCCCCTCATTAGCGTCAACCAATCCGGATAAGCCGCCTCAGTCTGAGTAGCCTTGGTTCCTAACCAGTGTTTTCAAACAAAGCTAGCGAACTGATCAACGGGTGTGTTTCTTTATCGGCCAACAAGGATTCATTGCTTCTATAGATATACAGCGCCAGTTAGTACCCGCTTGGTTGATATAAAAGCAATCTCGCCTCTTAAATCGTAATCATTACGCTTTATGAAGCGATTTTCACCTTAGCATTTGTTGAACATCATTGTCAATTAATATTTTAGGAGGATGTTAAGATACGTCGCACGCAGGTATGCTTACCAGTATTTCTTGTTGGATACGAAGCCCGCCCTTATTGGGTTTCTCAGCAGTTATAAAAATACGGTACTTGATTTCTCATTATCGATTTTATTGTTGTTATCAAAATTCTGATTTTCATTATTATTGTAAATGAGCAAAATTTACAGTCCGCCGCCAATATCATTGAAAGCGTTTTATATATTTGATAAAATACTTTTAGTGATGAGCGGAAAATTATTTAGAAGATCCCAAATATCTGAACTTCTCAACGAACTCAAATAACATCCTATCCCTTTTCCATTAGTGTTTAACCTAATTCCCTTGCAGTTTGCTTGGGGAGTTGTCCCTATAAAAAAGTCTGGAACACTTCATTGTCCTAAAAATGAATTTGAAAGAAATGCTGTTCCACTGATTCTCGCCACGATAAAGGATTAAACAAATGAACATGATTAATGTGAATCATTTAAACAAAAAATTCCAAGACAAAACCGTTCTCTTAGATGTCAGTTTTTCGATTCAAGAAGGGCGAATTACAGGAATACTCGGTAAAAATGGTGCTGGAAAAACCACACTATTAAAAATATTATTAAACCTGATTGATAAAACCAGCGGTACTGTAGATTATACTTTTCAAAATAAGCATATTGCATACGGAAACAGAGCGCTTTATCGTAACGTGGCAGCGGTTCTTGAATCTGTTGATAATCTATACGACTATTTAACTGGACGCCAAAATATCAACTACTTTTTGAATCTCAGCGGTATTTCTCCAGCCAGCAAAACTTCCGAGATTAATTCACTTTTCAAAAAGTTTGATCTTTCATCTGCCATTGACCAGCGCGTTGGTCAGTACTCGCGGGGAATGAAACAAAAACTAGCACTCATTTCCTGTTTAGTCAGCGATGCCAGCTTACTGTTCTTGGATGAACCGACCCTTGGACTTGATTTTGTTGCTAGCCGCACGCTAATCAGGCAGATAAAGGAAATCAATCAACAGTTGCACAAGACAATTATCCTTACCTCACACCAAGCTGATGTTCTTGAGAAACTTGTCGATGATGTTCTTCTTATCGATAACCAGAAAGTACGATTCTTCGGCCCCTATGAAGAATTCCAAAAAACCTTTTCTTCTTTTGGTTTCGTTGTGGTTTCATCCCATTTTTCTTTCAAAGCCAATAATGCAATAACCGTCAACTCAAGCGACGACGGCAAGCGTGTGACGACAACTTTCAAAACATTGAAAGATCAACAAGAATTCCTTAAAAAGCTTCTTGAGCATGGGATTACCATTCATGCGGTGCAAAATCGTTATCCATCTCTTGATGAACTTTTACGTTTAGTCTTTTGATCGAGAATGAGAGGTGAAAGACTTGATCATACATTTATTTAAAGCCGAATTTTCTCGATATCTGGCAGAAGTTAGAACTTATTTCCCGGATCAAATTACCAGTATGGTCGTCACCATAATCATCTTCGTAGTCTTTACTTTTCTTAATATTGATGCTGGAAATTCGGCTTTTTATATCGGGTATGCATATTGGTACCTAATTAGTTCGATTATCGGTGAAGCCTCTGAAAGTATTTCTTTAGAAAAACAAATGGGCACATTAGACCAGCTCTTGCTAAGACCAGCCGGACTCGAATTAGTTCTCACTGTAAAAACAACTGTTTGGATCATCATTAATTTCATTAAAGTTTTCATCGTTCTTGCATTTATTGCCTTGATATTTCACTTGAACATAGGATTTCACATCGGACTACTACCGATCTTTTTCATTACTTGCATTGGAATTTTTGGCTTCTCCTTACTGCTCGCCGCTTTAACACTGAAGTATACAAAAACCGCCTCTTTTCAGTCGGTTATTTCGTATCTCCTATTATTTTTAACAGGTTCAATTTTCCCATTAACGCAATTACCTGAGTTTGTTCAGATTTCTGGAAGAATGTTGCCGATTACCCTTGGGATCGATCTCTCAAAGCAATTAATCAACCAGCACAGCGTTTCAATAAACACTTTCTTACTGCTCTGTGTTCAGTCCCTTATTTACGTGTATGTAGGCCATCTCGCTTTTCAAAGAATTTATCGATCCAGTAAGAAGTCTGGTATTGACAATTCTTACTAGGATAATTGGTCGTACTAGGAGTGACAATAAGGACGAATGCCTCTTACTGCTGTCGTGCTTGTCTTGCAATTGGTATTCTGGCACGAATGAATTTGTTCTTTTTTTACTCGAATTTCACTCACTTGACCTTTACGCCATGAAAGATATGAATCTCAGCGATCTTTCAAAGTCTAAAATTTTAAGATTTCGAGACATATGAATCGCTTTGCAGATATTGGTATGTATTGACTTAAGCGACCATCCTAACCCCATATTTAAAAATAGCCAGTTACCAATTACAGAAATAATATAGTCGATACCGCAACAATATTATTAACAAAATGAAGGGCGATCGTGTCTTGTATTTTCCCAGTTTTTAAGTAGACAACTGCAAACACTGCTCCATTAACAACATATATCAAGAATCCAAAAATCGTATCTCCACCATGTGCAGAAGCAAATATGAGAGCACTCAATAGCACTTTAAAAAATAACTGATTTTGCTTAAAGAATAAATGCATTAAGATTCCTCGGAAAACCAATTCTTCCGTGATTGGTCCCAATACAATCACGTTAATAGCAAGAAGAATAACCATAAGTTGGTTGTGACTTAACAGAGATGATTCAATGACCTGATTATTTGACGTTTGTACACGCTGATAAATCGTATAATTCAAGGTTGACAGGATTTCATTGCTAATTAAAATGGTCAGATAGCCACCAATCACGTAAAAAATATCTCTCAGTTTAACACGCTGAATAATTTTTTGATTGGTGTATTTATGAAATAATTTATAGGCCATATATATTACTACGACACTCGACGTAACACACGCAAATGCCAGCGAAAGCGATGATACTACATTATTTGTGTAAGGCATGATCAGCAAAAAAAGTAGGGGCGATGGACTCAACAAATATAATACGAGCATATAAAAGCTTCTTCTGATAAGGGAACTTTCTTGATGTTTCACAAATTAGCGCTCCTTTGTCTATTTCATTAATTTCAAAAAACTATTCAGTCATTAAATAAATCTACCATTCAAAATAGTTAAAAAAAGAATTAATATCAAGACAAGGCCTCTGAAGATTTTTCTATCCTTGTCGTTACAGGGATTATCGCTGTTTTTTTACATTGGCAATTGATAGCAAACAAGAGCTATCATTGCAACTGACATCCTATTACAATTGCCGAATCTTCTTATACACATTCAACCTCTGTCACAAATGAATATTTTCTGAAAAATATCCAAAATTATTATAATAATTATATTTGTACTCTTCGGAACAAGAATGACGTCATAATATTGATCCTCATTCGACAGCTTTTCCCAACCACTCATGTTTGGCAACGTCTCAGTCTGGTACTTTCCGCGCTTGTTCTGCTCTGCTTCCAGGTAGTTATCATGTATGGATTCGGCTATCTAGCGGACGTCAATATTCCAATCGGTTGATGGGCTTGGTTCGTATTTGGAGGGTACCGGCAGATGTTTCACCGCAACAACTGCAAGCATCTATCAGCGCCCACGCTTGGCATCAAATACGCTTGCCAAATGATACGAATGGTTATCAGCTTTTGTCAATAGCTAACAGATAAACGTCGTGAAACGGCCATTAAACGTCATTCCGGGCGAAATTTTAACGATTATCGCCGAATTCGCGACGTTTAAATAAACTTTCACCAAAAACAAGCAGAATGGGGTAGATTTATTGTACGGGACGAACTATTTCCCTGAGCAAGTTGCTACAAGGGGTAAACGAGTACAAATAATGGGAAATCCTCATCAAATTTTCCAAGGTACTACACCCTTTCATCTTTCTTGAAAGAAGAACCTTTATCAATTCGTTCCGTAAAGGATAAAGGTTCTTTTGTTGTCTTATTTGATTCCGTAAACTTTGAACCTGATTGGCACGCCGATTTGAATCTTTTCCTGTTTAGTATTTTGATGTCTGAAATCCCGCTCCTTTCCGGAAAGGTTTGGCTTTGCAGTGCTATTCATGCAACTTGGCACATCTCTGCAGGCATCCTCTTTGGCACATCGGTATTAGGCTTTTCTGAAACAAACCTTTTCTTCAGGTCAGTACCAACCACCTCTACTCAGTGGCTAACCGGTGGCACATTCGGCATTGAGCGAAGCAATATTACATTGCTGCTGTTCACCTCGCTTATCCTTATTGTCGCTTGGCATTACCGCCAGCAATTTAAAGACTTGCATCGTCAGGTTAAGGACTATCAACTCGGCTAACATATCGCTGTGTGACGCTATCAAAAAGGCCGCTATTTAGTTAGCGACCTTTTTTGCTGACGTCGATAATATTCTCATTCAAACTTTTTGTCGTCCATAGCCTTTCAGCGTTGCGCGAATCGCCAATCCTAATGCAACAACTGCGATGCTGTATAAAACGACCATGCCATAAAACTTACTAATCGGGTTCCAGAATAACGGCCAGAAGACTTGATACAGCCAAAAACTGACCACCAACAGACCCCAAAATACGTTGATCCAAATTTTCTTCATCCCTCGCGCCTCCTTGCCGTGAACGCGGTATTATCTCGCTTAAACCATTGGCGATGCCGGTTCATGATAATATTTGTTGATCAAATGATAGGCCGTCGCTTGTAGTCCGACCATTAAGATGATGGTGAAACCGAATAACCATGCCGTCCACAGCAACGAAACCGGGCCGCTGGTGGCGCTTAAGGCTGTTACCGAAGTCCCCGGTGTGCGGCCAACGATTAAGGTTGGAAAGACACCAAGGAAAATCGTGTAAATAAAGCTGGCCATCGTTCCAACGCTTAACCAAAACGCAAGCCGTTGTCGCTGGCGGAAGATGGCCCAGGTTTCAACACCAAGAAACGCAACTAGTAATAGCAACAGGAGTGAGACGATAACCGGCCGATTGGTGAAAAAACGGGTGTTAAATGGCAACAAGACCACAAACCCACCAACCGCCAGATAAAGTGCCCAGGTCGTGCGTTTCAAGGCCACCGTCAACTGAACCGCAACGTCTTTTTTGACTTTTTTAATCACGCGGGTCAAACCGACATTCAAGCTTAACAAGACGGCTAAAATACCGCCCAATAGGCTGAACGGGGTCAGAATATCGCCCATCCCGGCATAGACGAAGCCATTACGAATCGGTACGCCGCTGACTGTCGAGCTAAACACGATCCCGAGTAAAAACGGCGGCATCAAACTGCCAACAAACAGTGCCCAGTCCCAAAACTGATTGTAGTGGCGACTGTGCCATTGATTGCGATAATCAAACGCCACCCCACGAAAGATTAAAAAGAACAACATGAGGAAGATGAGCGGGTAATAGCCGGATGTTAATGCCGAATACCAGCCCGGATACGCCGCAAACATCACGGCAAAGGCAGTGACTGCCCAAGTTTCGTTACCACCCCAGACCGGACCGGTTACCTTCATGATTTGTTGACGCTTTGCTAAATCATCGCCCACAAAGAAGGTCGCCATTCCGGCCCCGAAGTCAGCGCCATCAAGTACAAAGAACAACATCAGCTCAGTGGCAATAATCCCAAGAAAAATGACTTGTAAATTCGAAAGACTAGGCATGACTGAACGCCTCCTTGGCAAATGGATCCGGAATTTGGTGTTCTTCCAGATAATTACCGTCAATCTCCGGCAGTCCGCGCGTTACCGTACGATGCGAAATATAAATCATGGTGCTAACCAGGAACACATCCGCAACGAAAAACATGGCTAGACTCGTTGCCGCTTCAGTAACCGTGAGACTTGGTGAAACCGCATCGTATTGCGTCAACAAACCATAAACCACGAACGGATAACGGCCAACTTCAGCCACAATCCAGCCAGAAGTAAACGTCAGGTACGGAAGCCATAATGTCCACCCCAAAGCACGCAACGTCTTAGGGTGAGCTTCAATGCTAGACTTGCGCCGATGCAACATAACCGTGGCAAAAAGAGCAAACATCGTGAAGAAATAGCCCGCATAAACCATGAGATGCATCGTCCAAAACAGCAAGGTAACTGGCGGATAATAATTCATCTGCCCGTCGTAGGATTTAGCAACTGTCTTATCGAACTTCGCGTGGTACATCTTAGCAACCACGTTCATCCCAGGCATAGCTCCGGTAAAAGTATTCTTCCCAAAATAAGTGCCTAAATTCGGAATAGAAACTGCCTTAACCGTCCGATCCTTTTCATTGATCAAAGCTGCCATTGCCCATGGCGCTCCGGTTGTGGCGCTGCCTTCCGTGTTGTAGCGCCCTTCAATCGCCGTAAACTTCATGGGTTGCAGCGCTGCCGTGGCGGCTCCTTGATCATCGCCTTGAGCCGGTTGTAAAAAGGCAGCTGGCAACGCGATGAGCAACCCGATCTGCACGGCAATTTTAAACGCCGCTGTATCCCGTTTATGCAGAATCTGCCAAGCAGAAACGCCTGCTGTGACAAAGCCGCCGGTGATCAGAATGGCAAATAAAACATGCAAAAATTCCGGCTGGTACTGCGGATTCTGTAGCAACGTAATCAAACTATTCAACCGCGCGCGGCCATTTTCCAAGTGAAAGCCATAGGGATTCTGCATGAAGGCATTAATTGCAATAATCCAAACCACTGAAAACAGCGATGCCCCTAACATGCCAACCCCTAACCAAGCATGGGCGCGCTTTGGCAATTTACCCCAAGTAAACCGCCATAAGCCAATGATGGTTGATTCGATGAAGAACGAAATCATACTTTCAATCGCCAACGGTACCCCAGCGACATCGCCCATCAACCGTGTGAATGCCGACCAATTCATCCCAAACTGAAATTCCATAATCAACCCGGTCACAACGCCAGTACCGAAACTAAAGAAGAAGATTCGGCTAAAGAACAGCGTCAACCGACCGAATTTTTCCGTATCCCCACGGCCATAAGCATATAAAAATTCAAAAATCATGGTTGTCAGCAACATGCCGACAGTCGTTGTGACAAACAGAAAATGCGTGATGGCGGTCACCGCAAACTGCATCCGCGATAAATTCGTAACTGCTAGTGGAACCGTCGCTAATGTGAGCCCCATTTTGATCACCTCTGATAATCAAAATCCTAATATCATGGCATTTTGTCCTCCTGATCACCGTCATTGTAGAACCAAATCAAATTTTTATATAACGATAAGCTTGTGATTTTATATTCAATTGAAGCGCTACCGAATACTGATATATTAGCTATCGTTTGTTCTTAACGTCTTTCCAAAATAACGCATGTTCGCTATAACAAGCATCTCGTTCTGCCAGACGTTCGATGTTCATTAATATTTCTATATTTTGCATGAATTCCTTCAATCCGTTAAACTAAATTAGTAATATATCTTGAAAGGAGCTATTTCGATGGCAAAAATTGCTGTACTCGTTACCGATAACTTTGAAGATGCAGAACTGACTTCACCAGTTAAGGCTTTGAAAGATCAGGGGCATGATGTGACCTTGATTGAAACACAAGCAGGCAAACAAATTACCGGTAAGCATGGTGCAACGGCAACCATTGACACAACGATTACCGATGTTAAACCTGAAGACTTTGATGGTTTGCTGCTACCAGGCGGGTTCTCACCAGATGAGCTCCGTGCCGACGACCGGTTCGTTAACTTTGTCAAAGCATTCCTGTTAGATGACAAACCGGTTTTCGCCATCTGCCACGGCCCACAATTCTTCATTCAGACTGGTTTAACCAAGGGGCGGACGATGACAGCCTACACCACGGTCCGTCCAGACTTGTACTACGCAGGTGCGATTGTCAAAAATGAACCGGTTGTTGTGGACCACAATTTGGTCACCAGCCGGACACCGGATGACTTGCCGGAATTCAATCAGGCAATGTTAGCCCAGTTAAAATAATTTAAATTTTTCCATAACGCGTTCGCCAGCGCAGGGATCTGCGTGTAAGGACCTTGGGCGCAATGGTCAAAAACCCCGGCCATCACGCTCAAGGCCACCTATGTTCTGATTTACGCCCATAACGCGCTCCCCGGCGCAGGGATCTGCGTGTAAGGACCTTGAGCGCAATGGCCAAAGCCCGGCCATCACGCTCAAGGCCGCTTACACTCCGATCCCTACCCGCGCCGGCTCGCGCTCACCAAAAAAAGGATGCTCCTGCTTTTTAGCGGGAACATCCTTTTTAAATACTTGATTAGTCTTCTGAAACAAATGGCAGAAGACCCATAATCCGCGCTCGCTTGATTGCGATCGTCAGCTTACGTTGGTTCTTAGCGCTGGTGCCGGTTACCCGACGTGGCAAAATCTTGCCTCGTTCTGAGATGAACCGATCCAACAAATTCGTGTCTTTATAATCGATGTATTCGATGTGGTTTGCGGCGATGAAGTCGACTTTACGACGACGACGGCCACCACGGCGTTGTTGTGCCATGAGAATTCCTCCTTCTCTATCAAAGATTCCAAGCGAGTAAAGGGGTTAACATGCATCCCTTACCCTAGATAGTATGACCAAAAGTCACACGTTAGAATGGCAGATCATCATCGGAAATGTCGATCGGTTTGCCGTTATTGGCAAATGGATCAGGATTAGCAGCATTACCATTGTTACCTTGGTTCTGACCTGCTGCCGGGCTTTGTCCCGGATTCGATGATGGTGCATTACTTGGGGCGCCTTGAGAGCCAAAGCTAGGCGGATTTTGCGGCTGGTTGTTACCAAACTGCTGTCCCCCGCCATAGTTCTGATTTCCCTGACCTGCTGGATTAGCAGGTTCAGATGGCCGCTGTTGGGTGGTTGCCCGTGATTCCAGTAACGCAAAGTTTTCAACGACAACTTCGGTCACATAAACTTTCTGTCCTTGCGCATTATCGTAAGTACGTGTTTGAATGTGACCTTCAACACCAACCAATGATCCCTTCTTGGTAAAGTTAGCGAAATTCTCCGCTGACTTACGCCAGATCACACAATTGATGAAGTCGGTTTCTCGTTCGCCGTTTGCACTGCGGAACTGGCGATCAACGGCCAAAGTGAATGAACCGACAGCTGTCCCACTTTGCGTATAGCGCAAGTCAACATCTCTGGTTAAACGACCTGTCAATGCAACACTGTTAAGCATGCCGTAGCGCCCCTTTCAAAAAGTTACAATTAGTCTTCCCGCTTCACGATCATGTGACGCAGAATATCATTGTTGATCTTGGCAAGACGATCAAATTCATTGATCGCTTTGTCATCTTCTGCAGACAAGTTCACGATATGATAGAGACCTTCGTTGTACTTGTTGATCTCATATGCGAGCTTACGCTTTTGCCAATCCTTGGAATCAATGATGCTGGCACCATTTTCCTTCAAAATATTGTCAAAACGTTCAACCAATTCGGTCTTTGCAGCTTCATCCAGATCCGGACGAATGATGTAAGTGACTTCATATTTGGTTTCAGCCATGACGATTCACCTCCTTGTGGACTTTAGGCCCCGATCGTTTGCCGGAGCAAGGAGTAATAAGGCTACAAAAATAGCCGGATACTCACGAATTAAAATTGTAGCATAAATCTCCGGGGATTACTACTGCTAAAACGGTAAATCATCCGTAGCAATTTCTGCCGGTTCAGCTGGTGCCCCCGGTGGCATACCGTCAGTTCCGGTCGCTTGCATGGAACCACTACGCCGACTCTCGGTCATGGCACGCGACTCCAGCCAGGCAAAATTATCGACGACTACCGAAGTCCGCCACTGCTGTTCGCCTTGTTTATTCTCGAAATGATTATTGCTGATTCGGCCGGCAATCCCGATCAACGAGCCTTTTGTTGTCGAGCTGGCAAATGTCAGTGCGCGTTTGCCAAAGATCACGCACTCAATAAAATCGGTTTCCCGTTGTCCGGTTTTACTTTTAAAAACCCGATCCACCGCTAACGTAAAGCGTACTAGTTCCAAATCAGCAGCAGTTTTAAACACTTCTGGTTCCTTCGTCAGACGGCCGGTTAAACTCACATTGTTTAACATGATAACTCTCCCCCTCAAATCTCATCGTGCTATTTTTCACTGTCTGCTATACATTACGCAAAAAGTGCTATGCTGGATGTAAGCGAATTCAATTTTTGGAGGGATTACGATGCCCGCTTATACGTTAGATCAATTCAGTCGCATGATTGACCATACTAATTTACATGCTGATGCAACCCACGTAGTTTTGAAACGGTTCTAAAGAATTAAGCAATAACCTTAGCACAGATCTTGAGACCAACTGAGAACCTAAATAATCAAGAAAACAAAAGTCAATGTCAAAATCTATATTTCCAGTGAGCCTTTCATACCACCCAGCATAATTATTGTTGCTTATTCAGAACGCTTACTTCTGTTTGCGTGAATTGCTGAAGTGTAATTGGATATCCAACTAACATATTACGTATCTTGTTATTATGGAAATAAGCGAAAGTTGGTGTTCCATGAAACTTAAACGGACTGAGTGATTCCAGAATTTGTTTATAGTCATCAGCTGTCGTCTCCGTGAAACTCTCGTCCATATTCATATAGTATATTGGGTGCTTAGCCTCACTTATAAACTGCTTCAGCGTACGAGAAACTGCTCGACAGTATGGGCACTCCTTAAAACCAAAATAAACGACAAAATCAGAAGAAGCATCCCCACTATTGACTAATTCCAAGTACTGATCAGAGTCAATCTGCTTCACACCATTTATATTGTTTAAATATTCTTTTTCTGTTACCTGGGGTATGTCGGCATCTTCGTGTGCAGATACCCTTATAGGATTCAACAGTAGAGTAAAGGTTATTATTCCGATAAATCCAGCTATTGCAAGTTTAATGATTTTTTTCATTTGAGTTTCACTCCTTTTGAATTTTTTAATCATTCTTCTAAAAAAGCTGACACAAATACGTGTCAGCTTTTTCGCATCCGGCAGGTCTACTACCTTACCACCAGCATGTCGCCCAGTAACCCGCTCCCGTAGCTAAACCACCTGCTCCACCTGCGCCCAGAGCGGTGAGGAATCCACCGGGAAGTCCACCAACGAACCCGCCAACAAAAGCATTTCCCATTGCTTTATTAGCTTCGTTCGCTGAGCATTTACCACGGCCACCATTGATACCTTGGAGTTGATCCTCACCTAAGGCATCGTACAAACTAAGAGTTGTCGTCATCATATTCGCTCCATTTCTTTATTTTTTAGAAAACTAGTTTTCCTATGTATTAATCTAATATCTTAATAAAATATTATAAACGCTTTTCTTTCCAAAAAAATCTGTATAATACATATTACAGTCTAATAAGGGAGATTAAACACTATGAAAAATGCAAAAAACAAAAATTCCGTTATTGGTATATTTATTTTATTTTCAATCCTGATCTATTTATATGGTAACATCTTCGTCAGTCCAAACAACTGGTTAAACCCTGTTGCGCTCGTTGTTAGCCTTATGATAGGTGGAATCGCTGCAGCGGTGTTTTATCATATGGTTAAAAGAAAAAATAACTAAAAATCATTATATTTATTTTGTGCTTTTCAACTAAAATTGCTCACACTACCAACGTAAAGCGCACTGGTTCCAAATCAGCAGCAGTTTTAAACACTTCTGGTTCCTTCGTCAGACGGCCGGTTAAACTCACATTGTTTAACATGATAACTCTTCCCCTCAAATCTCATCGCTCTATTTTTCACTGTCTGCTATACATTATGTCAAAACTATGATGTTTAACGTAAATGGATTAGCGATCAAAAATTTTGGGGAGCAAGCTACGAGCCGCGTGAAAAACGAGGCACAAAAATACCGTTCGAACTGGCAAACTACCCATTCGAACGGTATTTTCATTGACGCTTCAACGCATCTTGGTTCAGTTAGGCTTCATCGCCATCGTCAGGTGCAGGTTTATCAGTCTCCGCACGATCTAACAGTTTGTTAACCTGTTCATCGGCATTGCCTGCATACTGCCCGTCAGCCGGTTGCGCATGTTCATCAGTTGGTCCGGCTTGCGGATCGGTTGGCTGATCCGGTTTGCTGCTGTCGTCTGGATCGTCGCTTTCCGGTTCGACCTTAGCCATGGTTGCAACCTTGGCATCATCGTCGACCCGAATCAACCGAACGCCTAGTGTTGCCCGACCAGTTTGCGAAACATTTTGGATATTGAAGCGAATCATGACCCCAGAGTCCGTCATTACCAGAATATCTTCGGTGCCGTCAACTGTTGTGACCCCTGCCAGCGGACCATTCTTCTCAGTAATATTCGCGGTCTTGATACCTTTACCGCCGCGACCCTTAATTGGATATTCCTTGGCAGCGGTGCGCTTACCGTAGCCTTTTTCGGAAATAACAAAGACTTCGGAATCCGGCTTAAGGATATCGGAGCCAACCACGTAATCGTGATCACGAAGGCGAATGCCGCGAACCCCGGTGGCTGTCCGACCCATTGACCGAACATCCTGTTCCTTAAAGGCCACACTGTAACCCAAGTGCGTGCCGATCAAGATGTTATCCTGTCCAGACGTCAAAATGACATTGTTCAGTTCGTCTTGATCCTTCAAGTTGAGCGCAATCAGACCGTTGCTGCGGATATTGGCAAATTCCTTGACCGGTGTCCGTTTAACCACACCGTTTTGGGTGACGAAGAATAAATAGCGGTCATCATTGTCGCCTTCGTGGACGTTAATGACTGTCTGAATCTTCTCGCCCGCACCAACACCTAGCAGGTTAATGATCGGGATTCCTTTTGCCGTCCGGCTGTATTCTGGAATCTCATAACCCTTGCTGCGGTAAACTTTGCCTTTGTTGGTGAAGAAGAGCAAAACATCATGGGTTGAAGTGGAGATCAGGTGTTCGACGAAATCATCGTCATGCACGTTCATCCCTTGAATACCACGACCACCGCGATTTTGCGTCTTGAATTCACTGGTTGCCAAGCGCTTAACGTAACCGTTATGACTCAAGGTAATCACGACATCTTCTTGCTCAATCAGATCTTCATCTTCAAGACTCAGCACTTCACCGACCAGCAGTTCAGTCCGGCGCTTGTCACCGAATTTCTTTTGAATATCAAGCAGTTCATCATAAATAATCTGGTGAACACGTTCCGGTTTAGCCAGAATATCGGTGTAGTCGGCAATGGCTGCCTCCACATCTTTATACTCGCTTTCAACCTTGTCGCGTTCCAGACCAGTCAACCGCACCAGCCGCATGTCCAGGATGGCCTGACTTTGCTTATCGGACAGATTGAACTTGTCCATTAAGATGACTTTTGCTTTGTCGCCGGTTTCGGAACTGCGAATAATCGTAATGATTTCATCAATATGATCAAGCGCAATTCGCAAGCCTTCGAGAATATGTTCCCGTGCCTTGGCCTTCTTCAGGTCATATTGCGTCCGCCGCCGAATGACATTTTCCTGGTGATCCAGATAATATTGCAGGATCTGTTTCAGGCTCAATACCTTTGGCGCACCATTGACAATCGCCACCATGTTGAAGGAAAAACCGGTTTGCAGCGGTGTCAGTTTGTAGAGATTATTCAAAATAACTGAAGCACTGGCATCGCGGCGGACATCAATGACAATCCGCATCCCATCACGATCGGATTCATCACGCAAGGTGACAATGCCGTCAATTTTCTTTTCATGGACCAAATCAGCAATCCGTTCCACCATCTTGGCTTTGTTGACCATGTAAGGAATTTCGGTAATAACAATCCGTTCGCGCCCGGACTTTTCAGTTTGAACGTCGACTTTACCACGCAACACAATCGTTCCGCGACCGGTTTCGTATGCGTGGCGAATACCGGACTTGCCCATGACAACACCACCGGTTGGAAAATCGGGTCCCGGCAATGCCTGCATCAAGTCGGCGGTGGTGGCATCAGGATGATCCATCAGCACATGCAAGGCCGAAATCGTTTCCGACAGATTATGCGGCGGAATATTGGTGGTCATCCCAACCGCAATCCCGGTCGCACCGTTGACCAGCAGATTCGGGAAGCGCGCTGGCAAAACAACCGGTTCTTTTTCGGTGCCATCGTAATTATCCTGAAAATCAATCGTGTCTTTGTTGATGTCGCGTAACATTTCGACGGCAATTTTACTCATCCGGGCTTCGGTGTAACGCATCGCCGCCGCACCGTCACCGTCAACCGAGCCAAAGTTCCCGTGGCCGTCAACCAGCATATACCGGTAACTAAAGTCCTGCGCCATCCGCACAAGCCCTTCATAAATCGAGCTGTCACCATGCGGATGGTACTTCCCCATGACATCCCCGACGATCCGCGCACTCTTCTTGTATGGCTTCTCCGGTGTGACCCCGAGTTCATTCATGCCATACAGAATCCGGCGCTGAACCGGTTTGAGGCCATCACGTACGTCAGGCAATGCCCGCGCCACAATGACACTCATCGCGTATTCAAGGAATGATTTACGCATTGTTTCGCCGAGATTCACATTCGTAATCCGGCTTTCTTGGCGATCATCCATTAAGCGAAAAGTCTCCTCTCAAAAGTTCTCATTTTACCTGTCTGCATCCTAAAAGCGATCTATCATACGTCAATGTTGTTCGGATCAACAAAGACCGCATTTTCTTCGATAAACTTCCGCCGCGGCTCAACATGATCGCCCATCAGCATTTCAAAAATGCCATCTGCTTGTTCAGCATCTTTTGGCGATACCCGTAAAAGTCGGCGCGTGTCAGGATCCATGGTGGTTTCCCAAAGCTGGCTGGCGTCCATTTCACCAAGCCCTTTATACCGTTGAATATCCGGCTTTGGGCTAGGCGGCAGTTGCCCCAGAATATCCTGTAGCTCTTCATCGGAATCGATGTAGCGCATCATTTTACCTTGACGCAGGCGATACAACGGTGGCTGGGCGATATACACGTAGCCAGCATCAAGCACCGGCCGCATATAGCGATAAATCAGCGTCAGCAACAACGTCCGGATATGGGCGCCATCGACATCGGCATCGGTCATGATGATCAACTTGTGATAACGGGCCTTGCTAATGTCAAAGTCCTGACCAAAACCGGTGCCCATCGCCGTGAATAACGTTCTGATTTCTTCATTGGCCAAAATACGTTCCATGGAGGCTTTTTCAACATTCAGAATCTTACCGCGAATTGGCAAAATCGCTTGGGTCAACCGGCTGCGTCCCGACTTAGCCGAGCCGCCAGCGGAATCCCCTTCGACAATGAACAATTCGGAAATTTCCGGATCTTTACTGGTGTTGTCAGCTAACTTCCCTGGCAGATTGGAGATTTCCAAGCCGCTCTTCTTACGCGTTACTTCACGCGCCCGTTTAGCAGCTAAGCGGGCTTTGCTGGCAAGCATGGCCTTGTCAATAATGAGCTTGCCGTCAGCCGGATGTTCCATAAGAAATTTGTTGAAGTGATCGGAGAAGGTACGATCAACCACCGTGCGGGCATCCGAGTTCCCCAGTTTGGTCTTGGTCTGGCCTTCAAACTGCGGATCAGGATGCTTGACCGAAACAACTGCGGTTAAGCCTTCCCGAACGTCATCCCCACTGAGCGGATCATCGCTGTCTTTAAGCGCACCGGAACGCCGAGCATAATCATTAATCACCCGCGTCAGGGCCGTTTTAAACCCGGTTTCGTGGGTACCGCCTTCGTAGGTGTGAATGTTATTGGCAAACGTCAACAGCGTGCTGTGATAGTCATTCGTATACTGCAGCGCGACTTCAACCGTAATGCCTTTATCCTGACCTTCCACATAAATCGGTTCCTGCAGCAGGTTTTCTTTCTTCTTCGTCAGGAAATCAACATAAGATTTCAAGCCGCCTTCATAATGAAACACCAGCTTTTCATGAGTCGCCGCACGCTTATCAGTAAACGTCAGCTTAAGCCCCTTATTCAAAAAGGCCAACTCACGAATCCGCGTTGTCAGGACTTTATCATCAAACGTTGTGGTTTCCGTGAAAATATCCGGATCCGGCTGAAAATGAACCTTGGTGCCATGCTCATGCTCCGGTGCCGGGCCAAGTTCTTTCATCGGCGTGTTAACCTTGCCACGCACAAAGTCGATGTAATACCGTTTGCCGCCGCGAACAACCGTCACGTCCAGATTCGTTGATAGCGCATTGACAACCGAAGCGCCGACACCATGCAAACCGCCGGAGACCTTATAGCCGCCACCGCCAAACTTACCACCGGCATGCAAAACCGTATAAACCGTCTCAAGCGCCGGACGACCGGTTTTTGCCTGAATGTCGACTGGAATCCCACGGCCGTCATCGGTAACGGTCACACTGTTATCCGGGTTGACTTCAACTTCAATTCGCGTTGCAAACCCAGCCAACGCTTCGTCAATCCCGTTATCAATGATTTCCCAAACTAAATGATGCAATCCTTGACTGCTAGTTGAGCCGATGTACATTCCTGGGCGCTTGCGAACCGCTTCGAGTCCTGACAGCACCTGAATTTGACTAGCATCATATTCTGCTGCCAGTTCTTCTTTCTTTTCTTCGGCCGATTCTTTCTTGTCCGTCACTGGTTATCCTCCTCGTATCGTTTACAGTTGCTCACGCCTGCTTCGTCAAAACGCCATCCTGCACCTGAAAAATAGCGGGCGCCGTGATGATTTCCTTTTGAATGCCATCCAGACTGGTCGTCGTCAGAAACGTCTGAACCTTGGCTTGAATGGCCTTCAATAAATGTGTCTGGCGAATAGCGTCAAGTTCAGACAAAACGTCATCCAGTAACAAAACCGGATATTCGCCTGTCTGATCCTTCATTAAGTCGATTTCGGCTAATTTAACTGCCAAAGCCGTGGTGCGCTGCTGGCCTTGGCTGCCGAAATTAGCAACATCCTTATCATTGACAATAAACAAAACATCATCGCGATGCGGCCCGACCAAACTGGTGCCTTGCTCGATTTCCCGCGACTGCTGCTTTGCAAACAAGGCACCTAATGCTTCATAGACCTGCTCACTATCTTGTCGAAGATCCGCAGTAACCTGAGTCTGATAAGCAAACTGCAACTTTTCGCGTCCCTTGGTAATGTCTTGTTGAATGGCAGCAGCATAATCCGACATGGTCTGCAGCAATTTTGCCCGCGCCGTGATCAGCTCGGCTCCAAACGCCGCCAACGAATCAGTCAAAACGTCTAAATACACAAGATCCTTGGCTTGATGGTATTTCAGCTGTTTTAAGTATGCGTTTCGCTGTTTTAGAAACGTTTTGTATTGGCTCAGATTATAAAGATACTTGGGACTCATCTGGCCAAATTCCATGTCGATAAACCGCCGTCGCCCAGCCGGACTGCCTTTGACAATCGCCAAATCTTCCGGTGCAAACAAAATGACATTAAAATGCCCTAAGTATTGCGACAGTTTTGACTGTTCGATCCGATCAATCCGCGCCCGCTTACCTTGATGACTAATAATCAATTCCAGCTGATGCGTCCCACTTTGGCGACTGATCTGACCGGAGACGCGCGCAAAATCACTACCAAAGCGAATCAACTCTTTATCATTGTTGGTCCGATGGCTGCGCGCTAACGCCAATACATAAATCGCTTCAAGCAGATTCGTCTTGCCTTGCGCATTTTCACCGATCAAAACATTGATCTCAGGTGAAAATGCCGTATCAACCGTTGCGTAATTGCGATAGTTTTTTAACGTTAAATGATCCAGCTTCATGCGCTCACGATCACATAGGTCTGATCGGCAACTTTAATCTGATCATCCGGATACAGCTTCCGGCCACGACGGTCTTCAGCTGCCCCGTTCACGGTTACCGGGTGCTCACCCAAATACCACTTAGCCGCACCGCCGCTATCAATCAAACCTGCCTCTTTCAGAAACTGGCCCAATGTCAAAAATGCGGTGGTGATCTTGATGGTTGTCATCGTCGTCGCCCTCCAATCCGAAATGTATCGGCAAACCACCAGAAACCGTGATTTGCCGCTAACGAACACAAATTAATTATACCCTTATACCAAGTAAAAAACAATTCAAAACGGGCATTTAAGCGGCTCTGAGGCAATTTAAGCCCAAGACGCCCCCCTAGACTAAAAACACTTAGAAAGGCCAAAAACAGCCAAATTTTTAGTTTTATCGTTTTTAGCCTAGCCTAAAGCCGTTTCTGCTTATGAATAACTGTCTATTCTCTGGATTAGGTCTCGCTTTATGCCAAAAGACAGTTAAGCTCAGTCTTTAGACGTCAAGCTAAGTTTTGTTAATTCCATCGACATCCAAAAAATAGCGGTGCCTAAATTGACTATTTGCAAGCGCTTTTATACAATATCATCGTAAAAATGTCGTTCAGCTTTACGATTTTTATTTTAAATTATTTGATATTTCCATGGTTGGCAGGGAAAATCAGTAAATAAACTATTTATTAAATACAATAATTATAAAGTCGCCAATTAACTTTTATATTTTTGCTTGCCACGTGGAAACCGTCTATACAAGGAGGAAATTATGGCGCCCACTATGAAATCAGTTTTTGGAATGTTTGTGGCCTTTTCTGTAACTATCTATGTCTACGGTAACATCATGGCAGATTTCCGTAATTGGTTGAGTTTACCGTTAATACTTGTCAGCTTGCTAATTGGTTGCCTTGCTGCGAGTCTCTATTACCGTTTTGGCAAGCGGAAATATTAAATTTCATCGATCCTCGGCATATCGTTGAAAGCTATCAAAAAAGATTCCAGAGCTTTGCACACTCTAGAATCTTTTTTAATTGGCCCTGTATTTGCGTTTTTCTATTGCCTAGAACGTCCGCACCGGCGTAATCAACTGAATAAACTTCTCTTTATCTTCGGTTGGAACCAAGGTGAATGGCCGCAGCGGTGCCGTAAAGTCAACTTCAATCGCTGTTTGGCCAAAGCCTTGCAGCGCGTCCTTCATGTAATCAGGGTTGAAGGAGATTTCCAGATCCTGACCGGTCAGCTTGTTGAAGCTTAAGACTTCTTCGACATTCCCGACATCTGGCGAATTACCATAGATGGTTGCTTTTTGCTCGCCAATGTTGAGGACTAAACGCACGACGTTATTGCTGCTTTCGTGACTCAGCAAGCTGGCCCGCTGAATGGAAGCTAGCAGTGCCGGCGCATCGAACTCGGCTTGCGTATTGCTGGATGTTGGAATAAGGCGACTCGTGTCTGGATAATTGCCTTCAAGTAACCGCGAATAAAAGGCGGTTTGGCCAAATACAAATAATACCTGGTTCTCGGCAATGCGAATTTCGATTTTAGTCACATCGTCACCTAACATGCGACTTAGTTCTGTCAGACTTTTACCAGGAATGATGATGTCGTAATCGATATTGCTTGCTGCTGGCAAAGTTAGGGTACGTTGCGATAACCGATGCGAATCGGTCGCAACGGCAACGAGTTGATCGCCGGTAATCGTTAAATGCACCCCGGTCAGAATTGGCCGACTTTCCTGAGTGGACACGGCGATAACGGTTTGGTTAATCAGTTGGCGCAAGACGTCAGCCGGAACAGATAAGGCTTCATCTGCGGTAATTTCCGGTAGACGCGGATAGTTGTTCGCATCTTCTCCACGAATCGTAAACTCGGAAGCCCCTGAAGTAATGACCGTTTGAAAATTGTCCTTTACTTCTACTGTCATGGTGCTTTCTGGCAGCCGTTTAACGATTTCGCTGAAGAAGCGCGCTGGTAATACAATTTCACCAGTGCTGCCGATTTGTAAATCGTTACTTTCATCAGCAGCGTTAATGGTTGACTCAATCGAAATATCAGCATCACTACCGGTCAGCACTAGCCCTGTATCATTGAGCACGATTTTTAACCCTGTCAAAATCGGGATCGTGGTTTTGGTTGAAATAGCCCGGGAAACGTCATTCAAGGTTTTCAAGAATGTGGATCGGGTAATCGTAAATTTCATAAGAGCCTCCTGTACGTCGTTTTATATATATAATATAAAGCTTTTAAAGTAATAGTAATAGGGCGTGTTCAAACTGTGGATAACTTTGCGGAACAGCAAATCATGAAGTTATGCACCTGTGGATAAGTGATAGGGACAAAAAGTTCTGTTTCTGGCAGTTGTCCACAAGTGGATTAACCACGATTTTTCAGGATATTTCGTAGTTCGACCACATGTGCTTTTAAATCTTCGTTGGTGGTCATGGCAGCCATGATTTTTTCGTGGGCGTGAATGACAGTCGTGTGATCTTTTCCGCCAATTTCCTGGCCGATTTTCGGTAAGCTATTGTCGGTCATCTCTCGTGCTAAGTACATGGCGATTTGCCGGGGAATAACAATTTGTTTAACCCGCTTTTTGCCTTTTAGATCCTGAACGGTGACTTGAAAATATTTGGCGACCGCATCGAGAATCTGCGGAATGGTGAGTTGACCGCTGCGATCGTCGAGCTTAAGGGCTTTTAGTGCATCTGCCGCTAAACTGGTTGTGATGTCCTCGTTCTTCATCGTTGAAAAGGCCTGAACCCGAACCAGCGCCCCTTCAAGATCACGGACGTTACTTTCAATTTGCCCGGCAATGTATGAAAGCGTGTCATCCGGAATACTGAGATCTTCTGCATTGGCTTTATTGCGTAAGATGGCGATACGGGTTTCAAGATCCGGCGGGGTGACGTCAACGGATAATCCTTTATTGAAGCGAGATACCAGACGTTCCTGCAACTTAGGAATCTCATTAGGCAGGCGATCACTGGTTAGGACGATTTGCTTCATATTTTCGTATAACGTATTAAATGTATGGAAGAACTCTTCTTGCGTGGCTTCTTTGTCACCGAAGAATTGAATATCATCAACCAACAGCAAGTCAACATTTCGGTACTCTTGACGAAATTGTTCTTGCTGTTTTGTTTGGATGGAATTAATGAAGTCATTGGCAAAATTCTCGCTGGTGACATATTTAATGTTGGCAGCGGGATTATTTTCCAAGACCAGATTCCCGATCGCCTGCATCAAATGCGTTTTTCCCAAGCCAACGCCGCCGTAAATAAACAGCGGGTTGTAAGTCGTACCAGGCGCCTCAGCTACTGCTAAAGCCGCCGCGTGAGCCATTTGGTTACCCTTACCAATCACGAAGCGGTCAAAAGTATATTTCGGGTTTAAATGCGTTTTTGCCTTAAAGGTCAGTTGTTGGTCATCATCGTCATCGGTTACTTGATGCTGATGCGTGGAAGCGGGCTGCAACTCGTCTTTGGTCATGATGACAGGATCGACTTCTAATTGGGCAAACTCATAGACGCCTTCCACCACTTTGGTAACCAGATTTTTCTCCCAGTAAGCCTTGTGCAAAGATGCAGGTACTTCGATTTCGAGTTTATCTTGGGTCAATTTGACCGGCTTGGCTGTTTGAATCCATGTGCTGTAACCGACTGGGGTCAACTCTTCACGGAATTTATCATTCAGGTAAGCCCAAAGCTCCTCTAAATTGGGCATAAACGCCCCTCCTCTAATAACGGTTGGCATCGGCGTCCCAAAACCGATAGCCAACATTGATGGTAGTCAAACATAATGATTAGCGCACAAAAAGCCAAGGCAACCGCAAAAGTTGTCGACAGGTGGATAAGTGTACACTAGTTTCGATTTAGGTAAAGCCAATCAGTTACCCAAACGCCGCAACAAGCGAGATAACGGCATTATTTAGGCGAATCAGCTTAGTTAGATCATGGATTTTCGGTTAGTGCCAAAAATGTTCTGCAAAAATAAGTTTAGCATTGCAGAAAGGAGTTTTCCACAGAAATCACAGTTTTCCACAAACAAAAAATCGAAAAAGAAACAGGGTGCGAACAAATTATCCCCAAGGCTGAGGATGATTGCAGCCAAAATCCCCAAATTGCAAGTTATGCACAATTTGTCTGTGGAACCAAAACCTTGTAGCCGTAAGTGTTTCACAAGATATGAACAGGCGATTTACAGCCTGTGGATAACTATGTAAACATGGATGTGAACTTGCAAATTACTTGTGCGCAGCCTGTGCATGAAATAAGCTTTGTATTTTAACAACACACAAGTTATCCACAAACCCGATTGCTGCAACTGACCCAGTTCAAATCCTAAAAAGATGTACGATGTCAGTGAAAAAGCCTTGACGCGGCTTGCTTCCTCGTGTAAACTCGGATGATGTCTGATAATGCAAGTCATCTTAATAAGATAAATCGGTTTTAACTAGGAGGTGTCGTCAATGACAACCAAGCGGACTTTCCAACCAAAGAAACGTCACCGCGAACGTGTTCATGGTTTCATGAAGCGGATGAGCACAAAGAACGGCCGCAAAGTTTTAGCACGCCGTCGCGCTAAAGGACGTAAAGTATTATCTGCCTAAGCCACTGACCGCGTCAGTGGTTTTTTTTAGAGCAGAGCGCGAACCAGCGCGGTTAGAAACCGGAGTATAAGTGGCTTCAGACCCCAATGGCCGGGTTTTGGCCATTGGGGTCTGAGGTCCTTATACGCAGGTTTCTGCGCTGGAGAGCGCGTTTCGGAGCCGTAATTGGTCGGCCGGGCTTTGGCCATTGCGGCTCAGGTCCTTATACGTAGACTTCTGCGCCGGCGAACGCGTTTCAGAGCCGTAATTGGTCGGCTGGGCTTTGGCCATTGGGTCCAGAGGTCCTTATACGCAGGTTTCTGCGCTGGTGAGCGCGTTTCGGAGCCGTGATAAGGTCGGCCGGGTTTTGGCCATTGCGGCTCAGGTCCTTACACGTAGACTTCTGCGCTGGTGAGCGCGTTTCGGAGCCGTCAACAGTTGCGATAGGCAGCTCTGTTACAGAGAGCGCGTTGTCTGCAATCAATCGGTACGTTCTTGAACCACTCGCAACATCACCAAGCGACTAATTAGCACAGCAAAGGCAGTCACCCAAAAACGCTTACCCGCATTTTTCCATGAATGACCCGGCACCGCGTTTAACCCATGCGCTGACACGTCACAACCAATGAACGGCAATGACCCGATTGTTGGTCGTTGTCGTTCATTTGCGTTTATGAGGCTGTTTAGCGGGCTGAAAAGAAACCTGTCGTTAGCCGCTGATACATATAGGAAAACATCTTGTCATCTTGTATACTTAGAACCAGATTGTGAGGGAGCATCATTGCGCAAGTCATATCGGATCAAAAAAGAAGTTGAATTTCAAAATGTGTTTGACCATGGTGATTCGGTTGCCAATCGTAATTTTGTGATCTATCACATGAAACGCGATCAACCGCATTTTCGGGTGGGCATCTCTGTAGGCAAAAAAGTCGGCCACACTGCCGTCATGCGTAATCAGATAAAACGCTATATTCGCCAGAGTCTGTTGGAGCTAAAGCCTGAGATTGATCCCCAGACTGATTTTTTGGTTATCGCGCGTAAGTCCGCTAATCAGCTTGATATGGCTGAGACAAAGAAGAACCTGATTCATGTCATGCGGTTGGCGGGCATCCTGAACGAAGATATCGAGGTCATTTGACCATGTTGAGATTAAGAGAGGGATTATTTGTGAAAAATCGTCAATTCAAACGCCTGCTCGTCATTGTGAGCATGCTGAGTCTAGTCTTTCTTCTGACTGCCTGTGGAACGGCGCCGGTGTCAGAAAACAGTACCGGATTCTGGGATCGCTATGTGGTTTATACTGCCGGTCAATTTGTTATCTGGCTGGCCAATTTGTTTGGCGGAAATCCTGGTGTCGGGATCATCGCCTTTACCTTAATTATCCGGATTTTGATTTTCCCGTTGAGCTATCTGTCCATCAAGAGCATGGCCAAGCAGCAGGAAATCGCCCCGCAGTTAAAAGAACTACAGAAAAAATACAGTTCAAAAGACACCGAAACCCAAACCAAACTCCGCGACGAGACGCAAAAGCTTTATGCATCAGCTGGCGTTAACCCGGTGATGGGCTGTTTGCCGATTGTGATCCAGATGCCGTTCCTGATCGCACTATATCAAGCGATTTTACGAACTTCTTCATTGCAATCCGGGACTTTTCTATGGATGAACCTGTCACAACCTGACCCATTGTGGATTATGCAGATTCTGGCAACCTTATTTACGTTGGGAACCAGTATTTTATCGATGATGGCCCAACCGACCCGCAATTCAAGCAGCTGGGTGATGATGATCATTTCACCGGCTATGATTTTTGTATTCTCCGTTACCTTACCAAGTGCGCTGGCCATTTATTGGGTTGTTACCAACGCCTTTTCAATGGTTCAGCAATTGTTGATTCAAAATCCATTTAAGATTCGGCGCGAACGTGAAGAAAAAGCACGGGCCGAGAAGGAAAAAGAACGCGCACTTAGAAAAGCGTATAAAAAAGCGACCAAACGGCGTAAATAACAACGGGAGGAAGCAAGATGCCAACCTTTCAAGGCAGTACGATTCAAAGAGCCATTGAGGCCGGACTCAAGCAACTGGGCTTACCGCGTGATGCCGTGAGCGTCCAAGTGGTTCAGGAAAATAAGAATGGCTTCCTTGGATTCATGCGCAAGCCAGCGATTGTTAACTTGAAACCACTCGAACCACCGGCAGATCCCGCGCCTGATCCTAAAGCAAAAGAACCTGCCACCGGGAAATCAAGCGCCGGCAAACTGGCGGTAGCGTTAACTGATAGCGCCGGTAAAAAGATTGCCAGCGCATTTAACGACATCACCACTAAAAAGCGCGATAATCAAACGGCGCTGGCGATGGTACAAAGTTATTTGGAAGATATTACTAGCGGCATGGGCATCAAAACCCAAGTCAGCAGCGAGCGCCAAGGTAATACCGTTACCTTCCAACTCAAAACCGATGAGGAAGGCTTGCTAATCGGCAAACATGGCAAGATTATCAATGCGATTCAATACTTAGCGCAAACCGAGTTTAACCATTATGGTAAAAGCAAGTGGACCATCATGCTGGACGTCGGCGACTATCGCGAACGCCGCCAAGCAACCGTGACCCGCTTAGCTGAACGAACCGCGCGCGAAGTTCTGGCAACCGGCAAAGCCATTTACTTAGACCCAATGCCATCGTTTGAACGCAAGGCGATCCATACAACACTGGCGGACAATCAATACGTCGACACCCATTCCGAAGGCGTCGATCCCCGGCGCTATGTCGTCGTCACCCCCAAACGCCCATAACTAACTTTTGACAAGTAAGCAACATTTCAGTATGATGATCACAGTTTAATCACGATGAAGTAGTCAAAGTGCTTTATCCAGCCTTTTCTAACGATAGGGAAAGGCTGGGTTCTGCGCTTTTTTTGTGAGCGCGAGCCGGAGCGGTTAGGGACCGGAGTGTAAGCGGCCTTGGTCGTGATGGCCGGTCTTTGGCCATTGCGACCAAGGTCCTTACATGCAGGTCCCTGCGCCGGGGAGCGCGTTATGATCGAGCGCGAGCCGGAGCGGTTAGAAGTTGGAGTGTAAGCGGCCTCAGACGTGATGGCCGGTCTTTGGCCATTGCGACTGAGGTCCTTACACGCAGACTTCTGCGCCGGGGAGCGCGTTATGATCGAGCGCGACCCAGCGTAGGATTCAAACGTCTCACACCGCGGCATCCACCCATTTTCCAACCAACACAGCGATTCTCACATCATCAAAAGGAGTTTTTGCATATGGCGACATCTATTACGGCTTATGACACAATTGCAGCCATCTCGACACCACCTGGCGAAGGGGCGATTAGTATTGTTCGTTTAAGTGGCGAAACGGCTGTTGCCACTGCCAATAAGGTTTTTAAAGGCAAAGATCTCACCCAAGTTAAAAGTCATACCATTCATTACGGTCATATTGTCGATCCCGAAACCGGTGATTTGATTGATGAAGTCATGGTCAGCGTTATGCTGGCACCAAAGACGTTCACGCGTGAAGATGTTGTGGAAATTAACTGTCATGGCGGGATCGTGGCGACCAATCGGATTTTGCAGTTGTTGCTTGGCGAAGGGGCGCGTATGGCTGAGCCGGGGGAATTCACCAAGCGCGCCTTTTTAAATGGCCGCATTGATTTGACTGAAGCGGAATCGGTGATGGATCTGATCCGGGCAAAAACGGATCGCGCTATGCAGGTGGCTGTCAATCAGCTTGATGGGAACCTGCACCATTTAATCAAACAGCTGCGGCAGGAAATTCTTGAAGTGTTGGCTCAAGTCGAAGTTAATATCGACTATCCGGAGTACGATACGGACGAAATGACAACTAAAATGCTTTTGGAAAAGGCTCAAACCGTCAAAAAGGCGATCGAGCAGCTCCTAACCACTGCCAGCCAAGGAAAAGTGTTGCGTGAAGGCTTGGCCACTGCCATTGTCGGCCGGCCAAATGTTGGGAAAAGCTCGTTACTGAATCACATGTTGCACGAGGAAAAAGCGATTGTGACCGATGTTGCCGGAACGACGCGCGATGTCCTTGAAGAATACGTCAATGTTCGCGGGGTCCCGTTGAAGCTCGTTGACACAGCTGGGATTCACGACACCACCGATAAAGTCGAAAAAATCGGCGTGGAACGTTCTCGGCAGGCCATTACGCAGGCAGATCTGATTTTACTGGTTTTGGATCAAAGCGAGCCGCTGACAACGGAAGACAAGCAGCTGCTTGCGGCAACGGCTGATAAGAAACGGATCATCGTGTTGAACAAACAGGATTTGCCTGCGCGTTTAGACACGGCGGCGTTGCTGCAATTGGTTGATGCCGATGAAATCATCAAAACCGCCATTCCAACTAGTGATGGCATGGATGCACTGGATGAGCGAATTGCCAAACTCTTCTTTGGCGGCATTGAAAATAGTCAGGGAACAGTCATGGTCTCCAACGCGCGCCAAATCGGCTTATTGCGGCAAGCTAGCAAAAGCCTGGATGCGGTCATGGCCGGGATTCATGCCGGGATGCCAATTGATTTGGTGCAAATTGATATGACCGCGGCATGGGACAAGCTTGGCGAAATTACCGGCGAAAGTGCCCCAGATGAATTAATTACCCAACTATTCAGTCAGTTCTGTCTGGGTAAGTAGCGCATGAGCGTGTGAAAAACAGATGCTTGGAGGAAAACAGATGCCTGAAGTAAAGAAATTTGAAGCCGGCACTTATGATGTCATCGTTGTCGGTGCTGGTCACGCTGGTTGTGAAGCGGCCTTGGCTGCAGCACGCATGGGCGAAAAGACATTATTACTGACGATCAGCCTGGAAATGTTGGCATTTATGCCATGTAATCCCAGCTTAGGCGGTCCGGCCAAAGGAATTGTGGTCCGTGAAATTGATGCCCTCGGCGGTGAAATGGGGAAGAATATTGATCGGACCTACATCCAGATGCGCATGCTCAACACGGGTAAAGGTCCGGCAGTGCGCGCATTACGTGCCCAAGCAGATAAAGCGGCCTATCACCGCAGTATGAAACACGTCATTGAAGATACGCCGCATTTGGACTTACGGCAGGGACTCGCTACCGAAGTGCTGGTCGAAGATGGTAAGGCAGTCGGCATCGTGGCTGCTACCGGGGCCATTTATCGCGCCAAGAGTATTGTGCTAACAGCTGGCACCAGTTCCCGCGGTAAAATTATTATCGGCGAACTCATGTATAGTTCCGGCCCTAACAATAGTCTGCCAAGCATTAAGCTCTCTGAAAATCTGGAGCAGCTGGGCTTTAAGCTGCGCCGCTTCAAAACCGGAACTCCGCCGCGTGTTAATGGCAATACGATTGACTTTTCCAAAACCGAAGAACAACCAGGCGATAAAACACCGAATCATTTTAGTTTTACAACGCCGGATTCGGTTTATCTCAAAGATCAGTTGAGTTGTTGGATGACGTACACCAACGCGACGACTCATCAGATTATTCGGGAGAATCTGGATCGCGCGCCGATGTTTTCCGGCGTGATTAAGGGAGTCGGGCCGCGTTACTGTCCATCCATTGAAGATAAAATTGTTCGCTTTGCTGATAAGCCGCGGCATCAATTATTCTTGGAACCTGAAGGCCGCGACACCTCGGAATATTATGTGGGGGACTTTTCAACGTCCATGCCTGAGGAAATCCAGTTGAAAATGCTGCACAGTGTGGCGGGATTGGAACATGCCGAACTCATGCGCGCTGGTTATGCCATCGAGTATGATGTTATCGAGCCATGGCAGTTGAAGGCAACGTTGGAAACTAAGGTTGTGCGGAATTTGTATACCGCCGGACAAATGAACGGTACCAGTGGTTATGAAGAAGCTGCCGGGCAGGGAATTGTGGCCGGGATTAATGCTGCCCGCCGCGCTCAAGGCAAAGGACCCTTCACGTTGAAGCGTTCAGATGCTTATATTGGCGTGATGATAGATGATCTCGTGACAAAAGGAACGAATGAACCTTATCGTTTGTTAACCAGTCGCGCCGAGTATCGGTTGTTACTGCGTCATGACAATGCGGATCTGCGCTTAACGCCAATGGGACATGAACTTGGCCTGATTAGTGATCAACGCTATGCAGACTTTTTGGCTAAGCGTCAAGCCATTACCGATGAATTAGCACGCCTTGAGCACACCCGCCTGAAGCCCAAGGATGTCAACCCGTGGCTTGAGGCTCATCATTTTGCCCCACTTAAAGATGGGGTCTTAGCCAGTGACTTCTTGAAGCGTCCGGAAATCAATTATCAGACGCTAGCGCAGTTCTTACCGGAAACCCCAACCTTGGATCATCGGGTGATTGAACAGGTTGAGATCCAGATCAAATACGCCGGCTACATCGCCAAAGAAGAAGCTAGTGTGGCCAAGTTGAAACGGCTTGAAGGCAAAAAGATTCCGGCGCGCATCGACTACGAAGCGATCAATGGCTTAGCAACCGAGGCACGGCAAAAGCTGGTTAAGATTCAACCGGAAACCATTGCCCAAGCAAGCCGAATCAGTGGTGTCAATCCGGCTGATGTCGCTATTTTGTCCGTGTATATTGAACAGGGACGAATTAGTAAGGTGGCACAGTAACGGGTTGCTGGAGAAGGTACTAAGAATATTTGTATTAAAAAAACCGCGGTCAGTGTGATCGCGGTTTTTTTAATACAAAACTGCTCCCGGTAGATTCTTTACACCTATGCAGAACACCATGGCGATTAGCTAGTAAGCGATGCACCCAGTAAGTTCTTCTTTACGTGAATCCCGTTTTCTTTGGCTAACGCGCTATCGTAATGGTGAGCGACTTCGATGACAATTGAAGGGAGTGAGTACATTAATTTTCTGATCTTATAAGCATTCGCATCATCTAGGTTTGCAGAAATTTCATCGAATAAGAAGATGGGGCTTTGTCTTAATAATCCTCGAGCAATCGCGATTCTTTGCGCCTGCCCGCCTGACAAATTGGAGCCATTGTCGCGGATGTGTGTTTCCAACGCATTGCTACCTAGTTCGCGATCTAAGCCGACTAAATTCAAAATATGATGAAGCGTTTCATCCGAGTAATTTTGATACAACGTAATATTTTCACGCAAAGTTGCATTAAACAACCATACATCTTGGGAAACCAGAACAAAATCACCTGTAGTAATCGGGCGCCCCTGGAAGCGAATCGAGCCGTTTGTCGGTTTTATTCTTCCGGTAATGGTCTTTAACAGTGTCGATTTACCAATACCAGAGGGACCGGTTACAATGATTTTTTCACCTGGAGCCAGAGTTAGGTTTAGATGGTTGAATATAACGTGCTGGTCACGCTGAACCGATAAGTTATTAATTGCTAATGTTTTCGGATCTTTGGCGGCGGGCTGAGATTCCTTGGCGTTAGGCGTAAGAAAGACATTTTTGACAATAGGCACGCGTCGTAACTTTTCAGTGCTGACAATCTTGGTTTGAATCTGCGTGAGTTGGCGAATACCACTGATTACGGAGTCTGCGGTTAAAGTTAACGTCACAATAATGCCTTTAGTGACCCCAAACCACCCATTTCTTAAAAAGATAATGCCAATAAAGATAGGGGATAAATAAGCAAAAATGGCAAACGACCATGACACAAACTGAATCCAATACTGGTACGTGTTCATTCGTTCATACTCAGCTTCTTCAAGGTTAAGCTTGTTGTTAAAGCGAGCATAAAAGGCGGGTCCGGCCCCAAAATTAATGATGTCAAATCTGCCGCGAAATAAATCCTTAATGATGAGCATCAAATCAGCATTGGCATGTGTCCATTTCTCGGTTTGGCGCGTCAGTTTATTTCTGCCAAAAGCGCTTGGCAATAGCGATATTAATGAAAACAGTAGATAAATTAAACTTAAAACGAAATTAAGTTTGAGTAGGACAATCACCGATCCAATTAAAGTAATACTGCTTTGAAGGACTGTTAGCAACGACTCAAAGTAGCTTTGTTCAACTTGTTTGGCTACACCGTCAACACGGTTAATGACGTCGGATACTTCAGATGACTCGGAAAGTGACTTCGAGAGGGCATCATCAAAATAGTCCTTCTTTAGTGCTTGGTTAAGTAACCTAATGGCTCGTTGTCCGGCTTTGACAAAGTAATATTCGGCAACGGCAGTGATCGCAAAGGAACCAACAGCAAAGAAAATGAATTCAGCTAGCTTCAGGTTATCCGAAAAGTCAAGTTCAACAAGCTGGCCCAAAACCAAGCCTGACAAGAGTTGCTGGAAGGCACTAGCAAGCGCAAAGCAAACAAGTTTGACTTTTAATAAGGCGGGTAATTGATGCGACACCCAACGCAAATTGATTTTTCTGTATGTATTCATTTTAATCACTCCTTGCACGCTATCAAAACCCGTTGCTAAAGCGGAGTCGCAAAATTGAAGGAAGTGTATCAGTATATGGACGAAAACGACTCCTAAAGATATTAGTTACCAGTCAACCCCTTTTTTTGAGATTGTCAAGATAAACCGCGAACAAATTGCTGAACTAGGGATTAAACGAGCAGAAGTTGCCCTATGAAAACAAATAAATTTATATTATGCTGGTAGCTGTATTAGCTATACCACCTAGTCAATTTTCAAGTGTCGTTCGTGCCCGCGTTTAAAAGGAGTTGTCCAGTTTGATGAAGCAAAGTCTAGTCCAGTCTGTGTGGTTTGTTTTCCTGTTGATCCTAGCTTTTGTGCCTATTTTCGGCATTTTACCCGGTGTTTATCTGTTAGTAACCAGTCAACATGCAGTTAACTTGCAGCCGATGAAGGGATGGATCAGAGGGGCGCTTGTTACTCAAGGATGTTACGTGGTCGCACTGCTTTTAATTGCGGTCTTCTTCGTCCCGCGGTAATCTTCATTTGTGTGCCGCCGATAGCCGCTGAGGCAGGATTTTTGTGCTGGAGGCAGAACCTTGGTATCCTGAGAGCGGTCAGCGATATTCGCGATGAATGGCGACCAATCGCAGGCACAAATTTGTGAGGTATACCGGTATGATCGCTTTTTTACCCCGGATCTTGTTGTCTGGGCTCATGCTACTGATGGTTGTGATGTTGGTACTCTGGCTGTTTGCTATTTGGAAGAAAAGCCAGTTTTCGCTCCTGTTGAAATGCGCGCTGACGCTGTTGATCGTCGTGCTGATGCTGGCAACACTTTATGTCATTTTAGGCATCTTATTGTTTGCGGTTAATACGCCTTAGTTGGATGAACATAACGTATGCTGAGAAAAAGTGTTTGCTTAGGCAGGCACTTTTTCATTGGTTAACACTAGAAACCAATGAAACTAATTTTCGACTTCGTTAGTACGTTTCAATAAAAAACGTGGCAGGTTGCTTGCCACTGACGCGAAAAAAGCCGACAATTAGTAAAACGCCATGCGATAACGCGGTAAGGAGCAAGGGATCATGAGCCAGCCTGATACAGAGGAAATCTTAGAGGTATGCGGCAAGGTCGGGGAGATCATGCTCAATGCGGGCGCGGAAACGTCCCGCATTGAGACGACGGTTGAATATATTGGCCATGCTGCCGGTGCCAAGGTGGCTTGTTATGCAACTATTACAGCTGTTTTTGTCAGTTTGGAGAATGAAAGCCGCACGCGATTGATCAAATCCTCTTTGGGTGGGTTTAATTTACAGAAAGTCGATGAATTGAATCAGCTTTCCCGTGAGTTTGTGGCGCATCAGATTACGTTTGATGCCCTGAAACAAGAAGTGGCCCGGATTGAGCGGCAAGTGATCAATTTTCCTTGGTGGGCGCGGATACTTGGCGCTGGCTGGGTGTCGGTGGCGCCGATGCTGCTTTTTAAAGCGACCAATGGCGACTTGGCTTGGGCTTTTTTTGTCGGGATCTTTGGTTATCTTGCGGCTGAGTTGGTTGCCCGGAAAACGACGACGCCTTATTTTAAAGAAGCAACAGGTGCGTTTGTGGTGGCCATTTTAGCGGAGTTGCTGGCTAATATTGGCTGGGGTGCCAGTTCGGGGAACATTATTATCAGTGCCTTGATGCCGTTGGTGCCGGGGGTGGCGATTACCAATGCGATTCGGGAAATCTTGTCGCGTCAGATTATTAGCGGCATTGTCCGAACAGTTGATGCGGTTTTTGTTGCCGGGGCGATTGGTTCTGGCGTTGTCATTGCCATTGTGTTGACCCAAGTCGTAGGGGGACGGTAACGTGCGATTATTGGTTGAGTTTATCGTGAGTGTTTTATCAAGCATTGGTTTTGGCGTGATCACCAATATTCCTAAACGGGCATTGCTACCGGCAGGCATTACGGGTGGCGTGTCGTGGTGTGCGTATTGGCTGATTAGTCTTCAGGATCATAGCCTAGTGTTGCCTAACTTTACCGCAACGGTGGTGATTGGCTTGTTAGGTAATTATTTTGCCATCCGTCATCGGGTGCCGGTCAATACCATTTACATACCAAGCTTAGTCTCACTTGTCCCAGGCGGCATTGCGTATCTAGGCGCGCGTAGTTTTACCATGGGAAAAGCCGCGAGTGCAGCCCAGCAGATTTATAATGTCATCTTGATTGCCATGGCCTTGGCAGTCGGGTTTGTCGTGGCGGAGGTTATTTTCAAAGCCATGCGCCCATTTTTGATTCGTTTCATTGCTAAGTTACCTAAAGTTCAGACAAAATCACGGAGGGGAAAATCAGCATGAGTTTATTGGCAACCTTGTTACAGGCGCTGGAAGACGATGAACAGGAAATGATTGCGATTCGCCGGCATCTGCATGCACATCCGGAAGTATCGTTTCACGAGAAACAAACGGCTGCTTATATCAAAGCCTATTACACTGCGTTGGATATGTCAGTCGTGCCATGTGGTGACGGTTATGGCATGTACGTCGATATTGAAGGCGGGCAGCCGGGGCCGAAATTGGCGTTACGGGCGGACTTTGATGCCTTGGCGATTCAGGAAGATAATGAGCTCCCGTTTAAATCGCAAAATCCCGGGGTCATGCACGCTTGCGGCCATGATGCGCACACGGCTTACTTATTGGTATTGGCCAAGGAATTGAACAAAATTAAAACCCAATTGTCAGGTTCGATTCGGATCATTCATCAACCTGCAGAAGAAGTATCGCCTGGTGGGGCAAAAGGCATGATTGCAGCTGGGGTCTTAGCTGGGGTTACAAATGTCATCGGAGTTCATGTGATGTCGTCAATGCCAACGGGACTCATCGGCTATCATACTGGCGCAACCCAAACTGGCCGGGCCAATTTTACCGATACGATTATCGGCAAAGGCGGCCACGCTTCCATGCCGCATTTGAGCAACGATGCGATTGTGGCTGGCAGTTATTTGGTCACGGCGCTCCAAACGATCGTATCGCGGCGAATCGATCCTTTTGATACGGCCAGCGTCACGATCGGTTCGTTTGACGGAGTTGGCTCATTTAACGCCATCAAACAGGCGGTGGTGTTAAAAGGCGACGTGCGCGTGATGAAGGAAAGTACCCGGCAGACAATTCACCAGCAGATTGTGACGATGAATCACGGGTTGGAAGCCATGTTTGGGGTACAAACCAAGCTGGATTATGACGATAATTATCCGGTTTTAATCAATGACGCAACGTTGACGAATCAAGCCATGACAGCGATCAAAGCAGCCAAAATTCCCCAAATCACGGCGATCAAGGATACCGGTGTTCAGGATCCGTCTGAAGATTTTGCTTATTTTGCGCAGAAGGTTCCCAGCAGCTTCTTCTACATCGGCTGCCAGCTGCCTGATGGCTCAAACCATCCCCACCACAGTCCTGACTTTATGCTGGACGAAGATGCCATTCTAATCGCGGCTAAGGCTGTGGCTGCGGCGACATTGGGGTATTTGGATCAAAATAAAACCGTACAGTAGTGGCAAAAAATTAGTTGTAAGCGGCTGATCCCTTTGACATTACGAGATGCTACGGGACAAAGTTATGTGACGAGCTGCTAAGGAGATTAATTTGGATTAGAAAAAAGAATCGAAGCACTTTGCTGCGATTCTTTTTAAGTTGGAATTGTTTGGAATTCTTTGCCAAATACTGCAATTCAAGTTCTTTTTGTTCCCTTCGCTTATCCTATTCATGATTTCTGGTCTTCGTCTGCGAATCGCTTGGTCAATATTTCTATTATTGTAACAACTATCCAAATTATTGGGATTATTGTTAATATATTTAAAAGAGATTGCATCAATGTCGCACCAAGCAGCATTCCGAGACCAATATTGGCCAAGGCGAGAATCACCCAAAAGACAAGCTCAAAAACAGGTTTGCTAAACATCAAAAGCTGCGCCTCCGACACCATCCAAATGATCCAATCTCTCAATAACTTCCGGATTTTTGGATTTTGCACCTGATCCTGCGACAGTGGCACTGGTGAGGTACTTTCGCGCACCAACGTGGTTAATGGTTTGTCGTTTGGCTGCCTTCACAATAGTAGCGTTCTTCATGTACATTTCCCCCATCGATCAATTCATGACGTTGCGTTCCTGTCATTAAAGCATCGGTTTCCTTACGCATAATATAGAACAACAGATCGGTAACGGGGCAAAAATATTTTAACGTTGGGTTTTCCGGAATAACCGTCATTTTTTGGAACAAATAAACGTTAAATCGAGTTTTCTCTACGTTAATTTAAGGAAAAATTCAAGCATGTGATGATGTACTCCCAGATCTTTACTAGTTTCAAAAAGGTGAGCCAGACTCTCAGTAATGAAACGAACAAATCAAATCTAGCCGCAGATGTTATACGGAGGATTAAAAAAGCCTTAGTGAGCATTTCCCCACTAAGGCTTTTCAACATCACTAACCCGCTGAACATATCGGTTGATTATGCAGCCGCTTCACTCGTAACTGCTTCGACTTTTTCCATTGACGCCGCAACTTTTTGCGGCGTCAATGACTTGTCGACTAAGATGAAGGTTTCTTCTGGCTTGGCTGCAAATTCGGCTACTTGAAGGATTTTTTCAGCAACATTTTCGGTAACGTGTAAATCTTCAAGGTTTGTCGGCAGGCCAATCTTTTCATAGAAAGGCAATAATGATCGGATCTCGTCATCGTCACCGGTTTCGGCCAGCTGAACTAAGATACCATAGGCGACTTTGGAGCCATGTAAAACAGCGTGGGTTTCCGGCAAATATGAAAGTCCGTTATGCGTCGCGTGGGCACCTGCAGCACGACCGTCAATACCGCCAAAACCACCGACTTCACCAGCAAGGCCGATGATGGTGTCAGCAACTGCTTCAAACGCTGGCGTATCACGACCGGCGTCAAGATCAGCTAAGGCTTGCTCGGCGTTTTTAAACAGAATTGCCTGAATGGTCTTGGCGGAGGCGCGACTCAATTGACCGTAAGCATTCAGTTGATCGACTTTGTGGCGGGTGATGCCGTCCATTTCGTACCACTTGGCAAGCGTGTCGCCAATCCCGGCAACGAAAAAGTCGTGCGGTGTGCTAAGCAGCAGGTTGTAATCGACCAAGGTGATGTAGGCTGATTTTTTAAAATATTCTACGTAACTGAAGGTGTGGCCCTGCGCATGATAAATGGCGGCCAAGGGCGTGAAGGGTGCACAGTTAGAGGCGAGGGTAGGGATACTGACGAGTTCAGCGCCCAAAGTTTCGGCCGCGACTTTCGCGGTGTCGATCAAGCGGCCGGCACCAATACCCACCACGGCATCGGCTTGACCGATTTCGTCAGCCAAGGCATGACCGTTCTCGTCACTGGCAGAGCCATCATAATGATAAATCGGTAAGTTCAACTTGCCAGGATAAGCCTTGGTGAAGGCTGCGAAACTTTTCTCGCCAGTAATGACGACTGGGTTGGTAAAATCCTTTAAGATCGTATCCAAGTATGCAAGTGCCCCCGCTTCACTGACAAACCGATTAGCGCCGGGACGCAATTCTAAATCCAGCTTCATCGACAAAACCCCTCTCATGTAAATCTCATTTAATGTGATAATTGTTAACATACGCGATGTTATCAATGAAGTCAACCTTAATTTTTAAAAGTTGAAAGTTTCTCAGTATTGAGGGAGAAAGGGGTGTAGACATTTTCGCTTATCGAATTGTTTTTAAAGTGATATACTAACTAATGTGGTGGAGGTTAGTATATGAGTCGAATTAGTGCCAACTTAGCTAAATTAATGAATGATTACACTTCATTCACGTTTGGAACTGCCAGAAGATACAACGTCAGTGCGTATCAACTAGAGAAGAGTATTTCCCAAGGTGTTTTAACAAAACTGAGTATAGGAACGTATGTGGTCTCAGGATATCTAGAAGACGAGATGAGTATTATATCTCAGCGTTTTTCACGAGGGGTATTTTCACAAGAAACAGCACTTGCTTTTTATGATTTAAGTGACGAAATGCCTTGGCGATATACGATGACGTTCCCAAGAGGCTATCACGCAGCCCCTAATGCTTTGAAAGACAATCATATTCACGCACAATACCGAACTGGTCGTTACTATTCAGCAGGCATCACGACAAAGTTAACAGCTGATAAGAATAAAATTTCGATCTACTCTGTTGAACGAGCACTGCTGGATGCCTGGAATTCTCCGAATACTCAGCTTTATGTTAAAAATGATGCGGCAAAGCGTTATATGCAACGAAAAGACAGAAATTATCAAGAGCTGCTGACTCTGGAGAGAGAACTGTATCCAAAATCGACGCTTTCAGAAGTTTTGGAGGTTATTGCCCAATGACGGCTAATCAGATACTCGATAAAATCAACCAGCGAGCTCAAAATCTTGACCTGCCTAAACAATATTTCCAGAAAATGTTTTACTTGGAAAGTTTCTTAAAGCAAGTGTCACAGTTGCTGTAGGAACAGAAAAAACAAAATGCTTGACATTTCCCAGCGACGCAGATAAACTGCTTTCAACTTTAAAAATAACTGATAAAATGATGAAACATCATGAAGTGGAGAGTAATCAGCAACGCAGCTTTAGAGAGTCGATGGCAGGTGGAAATCGATGCAGGCGTCTGATGAAAATGACCGCGGAATGGATTCGGCGATGAGTCGGGTACGCATTAGGCCTGCGTTAAACGGTCTCGGTGTCAACAGGCATCGTAGAGGTTACACGGTAACGAACCAGGGTGGTACCCCGACATTGTCGGCCCTGCTGAATCAATTTTTTGATTCAGCAGGGCCTTTTTTTGTTAAGCGTGAGCCAGCCCGCTTAGAAACCGGAGCATAAGTGGCCTTGGTCGTGATGGCCGGGCTTTGGCCATTGCGACCAAGGTCCTTATGTGCAGGTTTCTGGGCTGGCGAACGCGTTATGGCTTGAGCACCAGCCGACCCTAGTGACCATGTTATCTTTTTCGTTTTCTTAATCCGCTCATCCCGTCCATCACTCTTATCAGTAACGCAAACACACCCATGCGCACATAAAACGCATGACAACAAGGAGGCATTTTTAATGAAGAAATGGGTGAAGTTAGGGTTTTCAGCGGTCGTTGCGCTCAGTCTTGTGGTGATTCTAACGGCATGTGGCACAAGTCAAGCCAGTAGCAAGTCTGCCACTGATCAATTGTCGGACAAAACAATTACGGTGGGTGTCACAGCCGGCCCGCACGAACTGATTATGAAACAGGTCGCAAAATTGGCTCAAAAAGACGGTTTGACGATCAAATTGAAGCAGTTTACCGACTATAACAGTCCGAATGTGGCGTTAAACGATGGCGATTTAGGCGCAAACAGCTATCAGACCCTACCTTTTTTAAAGGAACAGATTAAGTCCAAGAACTTTAAGATTACGCAGGTTTTCAAGACCGTTGCGTTTCCGATGGGCGTTTATTCCAAGAAGATTAAGGATTTGAAGGCGCTCAAAAAAGGCGATTCGATTGCGGTACCAAACGACCCGTCTAACGAGTTACGAGCGCTGCAACTTTTTGAGGCTGCGGGCGTTATTAAGCTCAAGGCTGGTATCAGTCAGAAGGCAACTAAGGCCGATGTCGTCTCCAATCCGTTGGGGCTGAAAATTGAAGAACTGGAAGCATCACAGTTACCGACCCACTTACAGGATGTGACCGCCGCTGCAATCAATACGAATTTTGCATTTGATGCCGGCCTCACAATCAATCAAGATGCAATTTACCATGAAAAGACGACGAACAACCCGTATCCAAATTATTTTGTTGTCCAGACCAAACACCGTAACGATAAAGTGATTAAGCAAATCAAAAAATATTATCAAAGTCAAACGATTAAAGATTACATCGCTAAGAAATTTAAGGGTTCCATTGTCCCGGCATTTTAGTGAAGCAATCAACCAAAAGAGGGATTGAAATGGCGCAATTAACAATCGCATTAGCCCAAATAGACATTGCATTTGGTCAACCGGAGAAGAATTTTCAGACGGTTGCCAATGCCGTGGCTGAAGCGGCACAACAAGGCGCAGAGGTCGTTGTATTGCCGGAAATGTGGAATACCGGCTATGATCTCGAACATCTGACCACCACCGCGAATCCGGATGGGTTGCGGACGAAGGCGTTCTTGAGTGCGCTCGCCCAGCAGTATCATCTGGCAATTGTTGGCGGGTCAGTTGCAGCAGCCGAAAATGGGCACTTTTATAACCGGAGTTTGACGGTTGATCAGCGTGGTCGGCAACTTGCCAAGTACGATAAGGTGCATCGGTTTCGCTTAATGAATGAAGAAAAGTTTATCACAGCCGGAGCAACGGCAGATCATTTTACCCTCGGTGTTCCGGCCAGTGTGGCAATTTGTTATGACTTGCGCTTTCCCGAGTGGTTCCGGCGCATGGCCAGCGATGGCACCCAGCTGTTCTTTCTCCCGGCAGAATGGCCAACACCAAGATTGCCGCAATTTAATGCCTTGCTAGCCGCACGCGCCATTGAGAATCAGGCATATGTGGTCGCGGTGAATCGTGTCGGTAACGATCCGAACAATGCATTTGGCGGACAAAGCCAGGTGGTTGATCCTTTTGGTGAACGGCTGTTGAAGTTAGACGATCAGCCACAGGTAAGGATTGTGACAATTGACCTTGATCGCATTGCAGCCGCGCGCCAGCAGATCCCGGTTTTCACAGATCGCCGGCCGGAACTTTATTAAGCCGTCAGTAAAGGTCGCATCGTTGGGCAATCGTTAATGCTAATTTATTAAAAAGGGGCTTATCCAGTGACATTTTCAGAATCAGAGGTGCTTCAGGCACTGCCGAAGCAATTTTTTGCCAGTTTAGTCAAGCATGTCAATGAACGGATTGCGGCTGGTCATGACGTGATTAATTTGGGTCAAGGCAATCCGGATCAGCCGACACCCGAAAATATTGTTCACGCGACGCAGCAAGCAGTAGCGCGGCCCGGGAACCATAAATATTCGCTTTTTCGCGGACTGCCGACATTTAAGCAAGCAGCGGCCGAGTTCTATGCGCGGGAATATGGCGTTACGTTGGATCCGGAGAAGGAGATAGCGGTTTTGGGCGGTTCCAAAATCGGCTTGGTCGAATTACCGCTTGCACTCATGAATCCCGGGGAAACGATTCTTTTGCCGGACCCGGGCTACCCGGATTATCTATCGGGGGTGACGTTAGCGCGCGTGAAATTAGTCTTAATGACGTTGACCGCCGAAAATAATTGGCTGCCTGATTATACGAAAATTAAACCGGAAGTGGCCGCGGCTGCCAAACTGCTGTATCTGAATTATCCTAATAATCCGACAACCGCGGTGGCTACCCCGGAATTTTATGACGAGACGATCGCCTTTGCCAAGGCCCAGCAGATTGGGATTGTCAGTGATTTTGCTTACGGCGCGCTTGGATTTGATGGCCAGCGTCCGGTGAGTTTTCTGCAGCAGCCTGGTGCCAAAGATGTCGGCATTGAGCTATACACGCTGTCCAAGACCTACAATATGGCGGGATGGCGGTTGGCCTTTGCTGCTGGCAATGCCGACATGATTGAAGCGATTAATCTGATTCAGGATCATCTGTTCGTCTCGGTTTTTCCGGCGATTCAGGAAGCAGGGATTGAAGCACTCCTCGGTGATCAAACGTCAGTCCCGGCACTGGTCGACTTGTATCAGCAACGGCGCGATGCCTGGTTTTCTGCCACCACCGCGATTGGTTGGCACGGTAAAAGTTCACCGGGGACTTTTTACGCATGGATGCCGGTACCAGCTGGATACACCAGTCAGACGTTCACCGAGTTATTGCTCGATCAGGCGGATGTGGCAGTTGCGGCTGGTAACGGATTCGGTCGCCATGGAGAAGGTTATGTCCGGATCGGCTTGCTCACGAGTCCGCAGAGGTTGCAGGAAGCGGCGGAACGGATTGGAAGGTTGGGGTTATTTTAAAACGTTAAGGAAAGGTGCCTGGTCAACTAGTTGATCAAGTGTCTTTTTTATTTGCTTTAAATGTTAATGTTATTTTCGATACTGCCAGTAAACCGAGGCGGTATCGGGGAATGCAATCTATTAATAAAATGATGAACGGTGAAAATGTGACCCATTTGTTATGAAAATGATATAAAATAAATGGTAAGTACTATGATTCTACAATATTAGGATTTATGCCTTTTTTTGTATTTTAATGTGGTAAATAACTAGGAGGGGTCATATCGTGAAGTTCGGGTCTAAACGGACGGTGGCTGCTTTGCGAACAAAACAAACAGTGCATGTTCGCTTTCGAATGTACAAGGCAAAGAAGCGCTGGCTAATTGCAGGCACGGCATTATTATTGATGCCTGCACTTTTTCAGCCGGGGCAGGAGGTTCACGCTGACAGCAAATCCCCACAAACGACAGCCGTTACCAGTCAGTCCGGTGCTACAGCAGAAACGACTGCAAAAACAGCGACTGGTAACACACAGCCAGCCGGCACAACAACGCAAAATACAGCGGCTGCTTCAAGTAGTGCGGCTGTCAACGCTGCTAGTTCTGCAACTCAGTCATCTGCATCAAGCATCGCTAGTTCAGCTGTAGCGTCAACCGGCGATTCAGCAGCAAGCACGAGTGATGCAACCGATTCGAAGTCGCTAGCGACAGGTTCGGCAGCAGTTAAACCGCAAACGGTGACCCAAGAAGACCGCTCACTTGCATCCGCAGCTGTTCAGACAACTTCGGCCGCAGCATCATCGACGGCTTCATCTGCATCGTCACAAGCATCCTTAGCAGCACAATCGGCAACAACAACTCAGGCCAACACGCAAGCTCCGGCCAATGCAACAGCTGCTGAAAGTACGCAGACCATTGGCGACTATACCTACAGTCTTGATACGGCAAACGGTACAGCAACGGTTACCGGCCGCGCCAACGCCAACGTCACCGATATTAACATTGGCGCGTCTGTTACCTATAATGGCCAAACTTTTAAAGTGACGGCGATTAACAATGGCGCTTTTGCAACGCTTAATAATTTGGGTAATGTTAATGTGGCTGATACCGTCACGTCCATTGGCGAAAATGCTTTTGCATACAGTCAATTCACAGGCAATATTACAATTGAAAATGCTATTGATGTTGGTAGTGCAGCTTTCGCTAGTGTAAAGGCGGTTTCTGTCACTCTTAATGGCACTGCCAATATTGGAACAAAGACCTTCGCTTATGCAAACTTGAGTGGTGGTATAACCATTGCTGATGCTAAGACTATCGAGACACAGGCATTCTTTGGTCTTACAGCTTCATCTTTAAAAATTGATGGTCAAGCCGATATTAGCGAGTCTGCTTTTGAGTCTGCCAATATTGCTGGGGATGTTACCGTTAATAATGCACAGACGATTGATAAAAATGCATTTGCTAGCCTCAAGGCGCAAGCGCTCACTATAAATGGACAAACCGATATTGGTGAGGGAGCGTTTATATACGCCCAAATCACAGGTTCTGTTAATATTACAGGCGCAAATACGATTGGTGATAATGCTTTTCAGTTTGCTAAGGTAACAGACGCTATCAATGTGCCAGATAACGTTGCACTTGGTGAGAAGGCTTTTTATCAAGTGTATGCGGCATCACTATCACTGAATGGCGCGGCAACGACTTTTGGCAATCAAGCCTTTGCCATGTCGAGAATTGGTCAGGTGACGATCAACGCAGCAACTATTGATCAGCAGGCGTTTTTCCATCTTTATACTGATCAGTTAACATTTGGTGATGATGTTCGCGTGATCACGGATGGGGCGTTTCAGTTTATTGAAAATACTAAGGAATTACCGCAAATTGACGGAAAAGATAATCCGAAAAATCAAATTGACTCACTTAATCTCTCGGCTAATATTAAGACAATCACGAATGCAGCTTTTTATGCTGCTAAAATTACGGTAATTACAGTGGCACCTGACAGTCAGCTAACGACGCTTGGGTATCAAGCCTTTGCCTTTGCAACTGTAACTTCAATGGATATGCCTGATTCATTAGAGCAGATTGGTGACCAGGCTTTTTATGGCGGGAAGCTTGTGAAAGTAGCGTTTGGACCCAAATTGCAGTCAATTGGTAATCTGGCCTTTGCTGAATTTGGCCCACTAGGGAATGCTGACTTTAGCCGAGCAACGGCACTTGAGACAATTGGAGATAGTGCCTTTGCATACAATACTATCAATAATGCAATTGCATTTCCGGCAAAACTGGTCTCAATTGGCAATGCAGCGTTTGTTGGCAATCGAATTCCGGCATTGAAATTAAATAACGGTTTGCAAACAATTGGGGACACGGCTTTTGGATACAATCAGATTCAAAATGAGCTGGTTGTACCAGATAGCGTGACTGATATCGGGAAGTACGCGTTTGTTTACAACTCTATCAGCAACCTGACATTAGGTAACGGGTTAAAAACGATTGGTCAAGAAGCCTTTGAAGCCAATGTCATTTTAAATGCGCTGACAATTCCGAGCAGCGTCACGACCATTGGGGCAAAAGCTTTCAACGTTAATTTGATGCCTAAAGTGATCATTGCAGGCGCACCGGTCATCGGTAAGGAAGCTTTCTCAACGAACCGGATCACGGTTTTACAAGCAAGCACTGCGCAGCCAGCTACACCAGATGCGCTCAATCAAAGTGCAGATGCTTATACAGACTCAGCCCACGTAAGCCTAAGTGACTTCTTTGATGTCGCCATTTCTGGTGTTACTCACCAAGACATCGTTGTTTCAAACATCAAAGGTTCGAATGGGGTCAAAGTGACCTTCGATACGGCAAGCAAGTCATTTAAGATGCCAGCGCAAACGCAGGGATTCAGTTTTGACTGGTCTTTGAAAGGAAACGATGGGGTCACATATACAGGTCATTACAATGTTCATCTTGATGATCCGGTGATTCGTGCCCATGATATCAGTCTTTTCACCGGCCAGGTTTGGAAGCCGGAATTGAATTTTATAGATGCAGTCAAACAAGATGGCACCAGTGTTCCTTTAAGCGAACTGACATGGACGGTCACGGATGAAAACGGGAAGATTGTTTCGGAGAAAGATAAGAACGGTATTGTTACCGGTGACGTGGATAATACGCAGCCGACAACGTATACGGTGACATACACTTACGGCGCTGAAAGCGGTTCGGCGAAAATCTATTACAATCAGCGTCTGGCAGCTTCTTATGCGTTGGTCGGGACTCAAACCACAACGGCAACAGGCCAGCCAATTACAGTTGATACCAAGCAATTTTCATTAAGTTTGGGTGAAGGCTTTGATGCTGGGACACTTCAGCTGAGTGATCTTAATTTCTTTGACGCCAATGGTAATCAAGTTGCCGCTGATGCGCTGACGGCAACTGGTGTTTACACCGTTTAGCTTTCACAAGCCGCTTGGGATCGCATTGCTAAACTGACTAATGACGACGGTCAGTCTGCGGCTAATTTTAACTTTACGGGTACAAGTACGGCACAGTTGATTATTGGTCTGACAGCAACCGGCAAGCTTGGTAATGGCGGATTTGTATATGATGGGACAACACTGGCCAGTCAGGCTAATGATTTAGCAGTCACGGTGGTCTTGAGTGATGGTACGCAACAAACGATGAACTTGACAGCTGCAGATATTACACTGGTCGAAAAAAATTCGGCAAATGCCGGTACGTATCACTATTTGCTCAACAGTGTCGGTTTAGCACGGTTGCAAGATCTCCTCGGAGAAACTGTCACAATTGACCAAACTGAAATTAATCAAGTTTCTGGTACGATCACGATTACACCGGCCGAAGCTACAGCCACAGGAAGCAATGTCTCCTTTGTTTATGACGGTCAAACTAAGGCCAGTGACGCTAAGGGGATTCAGGCAACGCTTAAACTTGGAAATTCGAGTCGATCAGTGGCATTAGCCTCAAGCGATATTGTTGTCAATAATGACGGATTAAACGCTGGACAATATAGCTATAAGCTAAGTGACGCCGGTATTGCTAAGTTACAACAAGCAGCAGGATCTAACTATCTGGTAGACACAACCGATTTGTCAGGCACTGTTACGATTACACCAGCAGCGGCCACAGCCACGGGCAACGATGTCACCTTTGTTTATGATGGACAAACCAAAGCGAGTGGGGCTAAAGGTATTCAAGCCGCATTGAAACTTGGAGACACAGAGCAAAGGGTAGCTCTGTCTCTAGCAGATATTGTTGTTAATAATGACGGTGTCAATGCTGGTCAGTATAGCTACAAGTTAAGTGAGACTGGTATCGCTAAGTTGCAACAAGCAGCGGGAACTAACTATCAGTTAAGCACGACTGACTTAGCGGGTAACATTACGATTACGCCAGCCGTTGCCACAGCAGATAGCAATGACGTTTCGTTTGAGTACGATGGTAAGACAAAAGCCAGTGAAGCTAAAGGTATTCAAGCCACGGTTAAGCTGGGTGAGTTTGGACAAGTTGTTGCTCTAACATCGGCTGATATTGTTGTTGTGAATGATGGTGTAGATGCAGGCAAGTACAGTTATCAGCTGAGTGACGCTGGTAAAGCCAAGTTACAAGCAGTAACTGGAAATAATTATCAGTTGACTGCAGACGATTTGGCCAAGGTTGCTGGAACTATCACGATCACGCCAGCTACCACCACAGTTGATAGCAATGACGTTTCATTCGAATACGATGGTAAGACCAAGGCCAGTGAAGCCAAAGGAATTCAAGCCATAATCAAACTAGGCGAAGGCGAAAAGACCGTTTACCTGACGTCAGCTGACATTGTTGTTGAGAATGATGGTGTAGATGCAGGTCAGTACAATTATCAGCTGAGTGATACTGGCAAAGCCAAGTTACAGTCAGCAACCGGAAATAACTACCAGCTAACGGCAGACGATCTAGCTAAGGTCACGGGAACCATCACGATAACGCCGGCCGTTGCCACAGTGGCCAGCAATGACGTTTCATTCGAATATGACGGCAAGACGAAAGCCAGTGAAGCCAAAGGTATTCAAGCCACGGTAACGCTAGGTGAAACTGAAAAAAAGGTTGGCCTGACATCGGCTGATATTGTTGTTGCCAATGACGGAGTAACCGTTGGTAAATACACTTACAGTCTGAGCGACAGCGGTAAAGCTAAGTTACAAGCGGCAACAGGAGGGAACTATCAGTTAACGACAGAGGTTTTGGATAAGGTTTCAGGAAGCATCACAATCACCCCTGCTGGAGCAATAGCAACAGGCAAGGACGCTCACTTTGAGTACGATGGAAAAACGAAAGCCAGTGAAGCTAAGGGCATTCAAGCGATTTTGACTATTGACGGGACTGAAAAGACCGTTGACCTGACCTCGGGGGACATTGTTGTTGCGGATGATGGTGTAGATGCAGGTCAGTACGGGTACAAACTGAGTGACACTGGCAAGGCTAAGTTACAGTCGGTAGCAGGGAACGACCATCAGCTAACTGCAGACGATCTGGCTAAAGTCACGGGAATCATTACGATCACGCCAGCCGTTGCCACAGCGGCCAGCAATGACGTTTCATTTGAGTATGACGGCAAGACAAAGGCCAGTGAAGCTGCAGGTATTCAAGCCATGGTTAAGCTGGGTGAGTCTGAACAAGTTGTTGCTCTAACATCGGCTGATATTATTGTTGTGAATGATGGTGTAAATGCAGGTCAGTACAGCTATAATCTGAGTGATGCTGGTAAGGCTAAGCTACAGGCAGCAACCGGAAATAACTACCAGCTAACGGCAGATGATCTGGCTAAAGTCACGGGAACCATTACGATCACGCCAGCCGTTGCCACGGCAAACGGCAATGACGTTTCATTTGAATATAACGGCAAAACCAAGGCCAGTGAGGCTAAGAGTATTCAAGCTACAGTCAAACTAGGCGAAACTGAAAAAACGGTTGACCTGACGTCAGATGATATTGTTGTTGAGAATGATGGTGTAGATGCAGGCAAATACAGTTATCAGTTGAGTGATGCTGGTAAAGCTAAATTGCAGGCCGCAATCGGAAATAACTATCAGCTAACTACAGAAGATCTGGCTAAAGTCGCGGGAGCTATCACGATCACGCCAGCCGTTGCCACAGCAGATAGCAATGACGTTTCGTTCGAATATGACGGCAAGACGAAAGCCAGTGAAGCCAAAGGTATTCAAGCCACAGTAACACTAGGCGAGACTGAAAAAACAGTTGACCTGACGTCAGCTGACATTGTTGTTGAGAATGATGGTGTAGATGCAGGCAAATACAGTTATCAGTTGATTGATGCTGGTAAGGCCAAGCTACAGGCCGCAACCGGAAATAACTACCAGCTCACGGCAGACGATTTAGCTAAAGTCATGGGAACCATCACGATCACGCCAGCCGCTGTCACAGCAGACAGCAATGACGTTTCGTTCGAATATGACGGCAAGACGAAAGCCAGTGAAGCCAAAGATATTCAAGCCACGATAGCACTAGGCGAAACTGAAAAAACGGTTGACCTGACGTCAGCTGACATTGTTGTTGCCAACGATGACGTAAACGCCGGTCAGTACAGCTATCAGCTAAGTGATGCTGGTAAGGCTAAGCTGCAAGCCGCAACTGGAAATAACTATCAGTTGACTGCAGACGATTTGGCTAAGGTTGCTGGAACAATCACAATCACGCCAGCTACCACTACAGCGGATAGCAATGACGTTTCATTTGAATACGATGGTAAGACCAAGGCCAGTGAAGCCAAGGGTATTCAAGCCACAATCAAATTAGGCGAAATTGAAAAAACGGTTGACCTATCGTCAGCTGACATTATCGTTGCCAATGACGGAGTAATCGTTGGCAAATACACTTATAGTCTGAGCGACAGCGGCAAATCTAAATTACAGGCGGCAACAGGAAGTAATTATCAGTTAACGACAGAGGCTTTGGATAAGGTTTCAGGAAGCATTACAATCACCCCTGCTGGAGCAATAGCAACAGGCAAGGACGCTCACTTTGAGTACGATGGAAAAACGAAAGCCAGTGAAGCTAAAGGCATTCAAGCGATTTTGACCATTGACGGGACTGAAAAGAATATTGACCTGACCTCGGGGGACATTGTTGTTGCGGAGGATGGCGTAGATGCAGGCAAGTACAGTTATCGACTGAGCGATGCTGGTAAAGCTAAGTTACAGAGGGAAGCAGGGAGCGATCATCAGCTAACCGCAGACGACTTGGCTGAAGTCACGGGAACTATCACGATCACGCCAGCCATTGCCACAGCAGATAGTAATGACGTTTCATTTGAATATAATGGCAAGACCAAGGCCAGTGAAGCTGAAGGTATTCAAGCCACGGTTATGCTGGGTGAGTCTGGACAAGTTGTTGCTCTAACATCGGCTGATGTTGTTGTTGTGAATGATGGTGTAGGTGCAGGCAAGTACAGCTATCAGCTGAGTGATGCTGGTAAAGCTAAGCTACAAGCCGCAACCGGAAATAACTACCAGCTAACTGCAGACGATTTAGCTAAAGTCACGGGAACCATCACGATCACGCCAGCCGCTGTCACAGCAGACAGCAATGACGTTTCGTTCGAATATGACGGCAAGACGAAAGCCAGTGAAGCCAAAGATATTCAAGCCACGATAGCACTAGACGAAACTGAAAAAACGGTTGACCTGACGTCAGCTGACATTATTGTTGCCAACGATGACGTAAACGCTGGTCAGTACAGCTATCAGCTAAGTGATGCTGGTAAAACTAAATTGCGGGCCGCAACCGGAAATAACTACCAGCTAACTGCAGACGATCTGGCTAAAGTCGTGGGGACCATCACGATTACGCCAGCTATCACCACAGTTGATAGCAATGACGTATCATTCGAATATGATGGCAAGACCAAGGCCAGTGAAGCTAAAGGTATCCAAGCTACAGTTAAACTAGGCGAAAGCGAAAAGACCGTTGACTTAACATCAGCCGACATTATCGTTGCTAATGACGGAGTAACCGTTGGCAAATACACTTACAGTCTGAGTAGCAGCGGCAAAGCTAAGTTGCAAACCGCAACTGGAAATAACTACCAGCTAACGGCAGACGATCTGGCTAAAGTCACGGGAACCGTAACGATCACACCAGCCATTGCCACAGCAAACAGCAATGACGTATCATTCGAATATGATGGCAAGACCAAGGCCAGTGAAGCTAAAGGTATCCAAGCCGTAGTCAAGCCAGGCGAAAGCGAAAAGACCGTTGACTTAACATCAGCCGACATTATCGTTGCCAATGACGGAGCAACCGTTGGCAAATACACTTACAGTCTGAGCGACAGCGGCAAAGCTAAGCTGATAGCAGCAACCGGAAATAACTATCAGCTAACTGCAGACGATCTGGCTAAAGTCACGGGAACCATCACGATCACGCCAGCCGTTACCACAGCAGATAGCAATGACGTTTCATTCGAATATGACGGTAAGACCAAGGCCAGTGAAGCCAAAGGTATTCAAGCCACGGTAACACTAGGCGAAACTAAAAAAACGGTTGAGCTGATGTCAGCTGATATTGTTGTTGAGAATGATGATGTAGATGCTGGCAAGTACAGCTATCAGCTGAGCGATGCTGGTAAAGCTAAGCTGATAGCAGCAACCGGAAATAACTACCAGCTAACGGTAGACGATCTGGCTAAAGTCACGGGAACCATCACGATCACGCCAGCTACCACCTCAGTTGATAGCAATGATGTTTCGTTCGAATATGATGGCAAAACCAAGGCCAGTGAAGCTCAGGGCATTCAGGCCACAGTCAAACTAGGCGAAAACGCAAAAACCGTTGCGCTAACCGCGGCTGACATTGTTGTCGTCAATGACGGGGTCAATGCTGGCCAGTACGGCTATAAGTTAAGTGCTGCTGGTATGACAAAGCTACGCCAGGCAACAGGAAATAATTATCAATTTAAAAAGGAGGACTTAATCAAACTTGGCGGCACGGTCACGATCACGCCAGCTACGGCATTAGCTGATCTGAATGATGTTTCATTTAGTTATGATGGACAAACTAAGGCGAGTCAGGCACACGACTTAACTGCCAACATCAAACTTGGTACTAAGGTTGTTTCGGTACATCTGAACGCCACAGACATTCTTGTAACCGATGATGGTGTGGGCGTAGGTCAGTACCAATACAAATTGGATGCTAACGGAATCGCTAAATTACGTCAGGCATCAGGTGATAATTACCAATTTGATGCCAAAGTCTTGGCGGGATTGACTGGTACGATTACAATCAAACCGGTTACCGGTGCGGTGACGGTTAATGACACGTCTTTTGTTTATGATGGTCATACTAAAGCAAGTGCCGCCGCGGGATTACAGGCAAGCCTTTACCTGCCGCAAGCCGAGGCCAAAACAACGATACAACTGACTCGGGAAGATATCCTTGTGACAAATGACGGCACAGCAGCAGGTACGTATCGTTATCGGTTGAGCCAAACCGGTATCGCCAAGTTACAGAAGGCTGTTGGCAAGAACTACGAGTTAGATCAAGATGAATTGGCGGGATTGACCGGCACCATTACGATTACGCCGCTAACGGTGAATGCCACAGTTAATCATGGTCAGTTCCAATACAACGGTGTCACTCGTGCAAGTCAAGCAGGCGGATTAGCGATAACTGTCCAACTGCCAGAAAAGTCTCAAAAGATCGCCTTGACGAACACAGATATTGCAGTTGAAAACGACAGCGTCAATGTCGGGACGTACACGTATCATTTGACAGCAAGCGGGCTGGCTAAATTGGCCGTAGCGATTGGTCCTAATTATCAGGTTACTGATCAAACGTTCAGCGGAACCATCACCATTACACCAGCGCCTATATCTGCAACGCTCAGTGGTCGTCAAAAGAAAACTTACGATGGCCAGCCAGGCGCTTTGAATGACGACTATTATCGGTTAGTTTTGGGTGACGGAACTGAAATTCAGCTTCAAGCCGGCGATCTGATCTTTGTAGACGGTCAAGCTCCTGTTAATCCGGGAAGCTATGCGGTAGCTCTCAGCACATCTGGCCTGCAACGAATCAAGGCGTTGTTGCCAAATAATCTGTTGAAAAATGTTAACACGCAGCAGGCTATTTTTGAGATTGTTGCCTTGCCAAGTCCTGATCCTGGGACCGGAACAACGCCGGATACGCCGGGTCATCACTTGCCGGATACCGGAACGGATACTGGGACAACGCCGGGAACGCCTGATCATCACTTGCCGAATACAGGCACTGGCACCCAACAGTCCGAGATCTCCACGCATAATGGAACGAAACATCGACTTCCACAAACAGGCGATACTCAGTCACAAACACTAAGCCTCATGGGATTGTTGCTGGCAACGATGAGCGGCTTATTCGGATTAGCTGGCCGGAAACGGAAAGCGCACCGTTAACCGTTTTGTTAAAAATGTAGTGATTAAAAAGATCCTATCACGATGAGTTCTACTCATGTGGTGGGATCTTTTGTTATGGCAAAAACTAGGCGCAAAAGCTTACAGTGGTACCGCTACGCCTTGGGTTAACCCTGATTTGATTTTGGCAAAAGCCGGGTCTGTTAGGAAAGCACTGATGAGTTGCCGCATATTGATGTTACTATCCTGAATCTCCGGCATGTTTGGCGTAATGGTTGTGCCTGTCACAGTAAGATTGTACTGGCTGGCGAGACTGGTGATAGCTTGCTTGGACTGATACATGTTGTAGAGTTTAACGGTTTCACCCTGAATAAAGGCGTAGAACATATAATCGGATTGATTCACAGACGGAATCGTCTCGGAAAAGACGATTAATTGTCCACTGGCGCCAGATACTAGATGATAGCTGTATGTTTCATCGGTACTGTTGGCATATTCAGCCACTTGATAAGTTTGCAACCCGTTCATGGTCCAGTACATCGTGAAAAGTAGGGCAGCTCGGTCGGCATCGGTCAGGTTTGCCAATGCGACAGCCGGGGCAAGTGGTGCCTTTTTCATGTCATCAATCGGGTAGGTTGGCTGCGTGGTTTGCGGTGTTGAACCGGAGCTTGCATTGCTTGTATTTGACTCGGTGTTTACTGATGGAGCCGAGGTACGACTTGAGCTGGGGGATGCAGGAACCGATTGAGACTGTGGTTGTGATGTTGCGTTGTTTGGCGTTGGAAGCCAGTCGAATAGACCGGTTAAGGCAAGAAAGATGATACCGACGATGAGCACTGCTTGAATACCGAGCTGTAAATGATACTGATTTTGAAGTAACACAGCGGGCGTCCAGAAAAGGTCAGTGGGGCCGCTGGCGTGTTCGCTGTCTGCTTTAACTAGTTTCTGGTAACGCCACCGTGACAGGTACAACCAAACGACTCGACTCACCAGTGCCAGCAACATGCCGATCAACAAAGAAGTGTTTTGAATGGTTGTATTGAGCTGTGAAGAAACATGGAGCGCTTGACCGCGAAGTAACGAATTTCCCAAGCTAACCGTTGAATCAGGTTGAAAGTGAACAACGACGGCGTTGACTAAGCAGATGGCAGCGAGGATATCCGAGACAATGGCAGTAGTGCGTAAGTTGCGCTGTCGATGGTTAGCGCGAAAAATACCGCGCATGTAAACACTGCGAGCCCTGCGAATTTGATTGGGAAACATCATTTTGTGCTGTGTGAGCTGTTGATCAACGATGCGATTGGTGTTGAGATACTGTAGCAATGTCAGGATCAGTAACACGATAATTAATAAGCTGAGAAAAAGATAAAGCGCCATGGATATCTCCTTTAGGTTGGACGTGTTCTGATTATAACCCACATCGTTATCTGCCATGAGCTATCTTGGTCATGATAGCAAAAACCGTCGCGACTTTTGCGCGACGGTTTCGTTATGCAGTTTTCATTTTGTTTCGTAGGCTAGGCGTTCGACCAAGGTAGCAAAGTTGGTTAGATTTTCGTAAAATGCGTGTTTGGCAATCGGAGCAAGTAATTTTAGTGGCAGATGGGTATCAGTTGATTCAGGTACAGCCAAGGTTTCCGTCACAACCGTTTGATCGTCAGCGGTGGTGAATGTAAACGTCAAGTCATAGGCAAGACGGCCTTCAGTACTATGGTAAGTGATACTGTCAGCGGCTGTTGTGACAGTGATCATTTCGGACTGATTAAGTGCGGTTGTTTGACGAATAATCTGAAATTGATTTTGGTCTTCAGTGACTGTATCGATTTCCGGAATCCACTTAAGCATTTGCGTTGGATCGGCAAGCATAGCCTTGACCTCGGTTGCATTTGCGTGAACGGCGATAACATTGGTAAATAAGTTTTTCATCATCATGGAGCTCCCTTCTTTTGATACTTTGAGAATAAGCAGAGAAGGGACTTTATAAAAATAAGAATGCTGATATTTTAGAAGTCGTGGAAAATCGTATCCCCAAAAAGCTCTTTAAAAATCGCCGCTCGCTGACTTGCTTCACGTTGCGTGTCAGCATTCTTGAGCTTTTGTGCAGCAGATGCAAGTAGGTAGTAATCGTTGGCCAACATATAATGAGAGCCGTGTGCAGTTGCAAAATCGATCCCTGCCTGCAGTTGGTTGGCACATGCAAGATAGTCGCCTGCTTTATATGCAGTGTATGCATGAAGGTAGAATAAACTATTTAGATTTGGTGCATAAGCGGTTGTTTCAAGTTCTTCAAAGGCGGTTGAAAAATCGCGGTCGGCTGCTTTTTTCTGACCGGCAGTCGCTTCTATAACGGCCTTTGTCGCAAAACTTAAGCGATCTAGCACTGTCAATGGTGTACCGGCACTGTGCTGTGCTAAAGCCAGTTGAATATGCATCAGTGCTGATTGATGATGGGTTTGATATTCAGCGATACTCAAGTAGTAATAGTAAGCTTCGGTTTGCGCGGCAGTTGCAATGGCTGCTGAAGTAGTGGGTGATTGCAAGAAAGCTAATAACGCCTCATATTCATGAGCATTACATAAGCGATCCAACTTAGCATTCAAATCAGCGGTCTGACTAATCGCGTAATTTTCCGCCAAACTTAAGGTTTCAAGACTCAGACCAAGGCGCCGGCATAAAGCTAGTGTCAGCGCTACGTTAGGGATGTACTTGTCATGTTCGATTGCGGAAAGCATGGCTTGTGAACAGATCCCAGTAGCAACAGTCTTCTGCGTTAGTTTTTGAGCTTTGCGGGTTTGTTTCAGGATGCTACCGATAGTGGTTGTCACAAGTTGTCCTCCTTTGACGTGTTGGCAAACAGCCGCATATTGCAAGCAGCGAACGAACCATCTGTGCTTACTAATAGACGAATCGGAAATATTAGTATTCTTATTATATCTTGCCTGACGGACTCGCTAGACTTGGCGTATCAATATACGAGGGAGTCCTTAAAATGAAACAGATTATTCAAACGAATTACAGTGGTATTGATGGCTTGAAAATTGTCGACAAGCCTAAACCTGCAGTTTCACCATTGAGTGCTTTGGTTCAAGTGAAGTATACACCTGTTTTGCCATATGATTGGATGACAGAAGAAGGCAAGCTAAAACAAATGCGTCCGGTCAAACTACCATTGACTGTAGGCTATGCGTTTGCGGGCGTGGTTCAGGCAGTGGGTCTGTTACGCGACCGACATTTGGTAGGACAAAATGTGATCGGCGTGCAACCAAGCGGCGCCAATCAAACGTATCTTGATTCACGATTGCCACCGTTTCTTTTTCCTGTGCCAGCAGCAACAACTTTGCAAGCGGCAGCCACGCTTATTGGCGGTGCCGATGCTGCGATGTTAGCAGTCCAGACGGCAGCGGTTGAAGCGGGAGATACAGTTTTAGTAACAGGCGCTTCAGGAGGGGTAGGAACATATCTGATTCAGTTATTGAAAAAACGACAAGCCCGGGTGATCGCACTTGCTAGTACGATCAATCATGACTTTGTCGCTTCTCTTGGCGCAGATATCGTTGTGAATTATGAACATGACTTGGCAGCGCAACTGCATCGGGTGACGCCTCCAAATAAGATTATTGACACTGTAGGGCAACCGCAATTGTTGCACTTACTTGCTGAAATGTTTGACCAGTTTGCATTATTGTCCTTGTCAGTGCCTGACTTTCAGTTACGTAAAGCCGGCCAAACATTTCGATTTACCAATGGCACGATAGGGATTAATGGCTACCGACAATTACTCATGATGTTAGCCGATGGAACGTTAACAGCGCATATCCAAACGGTTTATCCATTTGAAAAGATTCGGGAAGCGCAGTGGCAATCCAAAGTCGCACATTCGCAAGGACGGATATTGGTAAGTTTCTAGCGGCCATCTAAACACTACGATTTCAAAATATCAATCAAATTCTTGTTAGCCGCACTTTTTGCCGGTAGCAAGCCGAAGACGATCCCGACGATGCTGGAAATTGCAAAGGTTCCGACAATCGAGCCAACCGTGACAACCGGTTTGAAGGGTAGGAACATGGCGATGAGCCACGCATCCATGGCCCCGACAAGTAGACCGATGATGCCACCGGTTAGTGTTAACATGACGGACTCTAGCAGAAACTGTTTCATAATTTCGGCCGGTGTGGCACCGACTGCCATTCTGATCCCGATTTCCTGCGAACGTTCTGAGGCCGAGATGTACATCATGTTCATGACGCCGACACCGGCAATCAAAAGGGAAATTCCGGCAATGGCGCTGACAAACAAGGTTAAGCCGCTGATGACGTTACCGATTCCCTTAAGCAGTTCGCCGTAATCGAAGTATTCATAGCTGCCACTGCGATGTTCACTGCCGGATTTCTTTAACTGCTTCACGACATTTTTGGTCAGTTGGCCGACATCACTGCCGCGTTTGTAGGTGATGGCAAGTTTGCGTCCTTCTTGTGAAAGCTGACCGGCGCGATAGGCTTTTTCCGGAACCAGAACTTCGACGTCTAATGCCGAATAATTAGACTTGGGTGGGCTGAAAACCCCAGCGATATTGTAACTTTTAGTGCCTAGGATTAGTGAAGAGTGTAAGGCGGCAGAATTACCATGGAAAATCTTCTTGGCCAGATTCTTGGAAATCAAGGCGTCCTGACCGTCTGCTTGTAAGGAATCCTGATTAAAACCGGATCCGGCGATAAGCGAAACGTTGGGTTTGGTTTTATTCACTAAAGTCACTGACATGGTGGTGTCGGCATTTGCTAATTGCCCCATGACTTGCAGACGTTCTTTTTCATGTTTGATGACGACTTTTTGGATTTTATCCGGTGCGGTTTGCTTGGCAAGGGCGACATCGCTTTCCTTAAAGCCCGCATCGGCGTCACCGCTGCTGTTGGGATTAAAGGTGATTTCGGCGGTTTGTTGTCCCTGTGTATCTGCTTGCAGGTTTTTGACGGTCGCGGCTTTGATGCCGTTACCTAACGACAGGATGGTCACCACTGAGGCAATACCGATGATAATCCCCAGCATGGTCAGGAAACTGCGCCGCTTGTTAGCTGCCAATGCGCGAAAAGAAATTCGAATCAGCTCAGTTAGTCGCATGGGCCACCTCCGTGTCACTGATGATCTGGCCATCCAGGACCTTGATCATACGGTCACTTTCCAGCGCCACATGTTCATCATGGGTGACCATAATGATCGTACCGCCTTGTCGGTGCAGTTTTTTGAAAAGTTGCATAATATCTTCTGAAGTATGGCTGTCTAAAGCGCCGGTCGGTTCATCGGCAATCAGAAATTGCGGCGAATTCGCCAGCGCGCGGGCAATGGCCACACGTTGCTGCTGGCCACCGGATAAATTGCGCGGCAGCTTATCTTCGACTCCCGGAAGGCCAACCGAATCGAGCAGCTCGGCGATTCGTCCTTTAACTTCTGATCGGCGCTTACCACCATAACTTAGAGGAATGAGGACATTTTCAAATATATTCAGATTATGGATCAGACTGAAGTTTTGAAAAACAAAGCCGACATTACGATTGCGCATATGTGAGGCGGTTGTGGCATTGAAGTTGGCGACATTTTCGTCTTCAAAAAGATATTTGCCCTCAAATGCCGTATCAAGAAATCCAATGATGTTGATCAGCGTTGTCTTTCCGGATCCGGAAGGCCCCATGATCGCGACAAACTCGCCTTGGTCGATGTGCAGATTAATATCCTTGAGAACGTGAAAAGCGGTATCACCTTGGCCGTAACTCTTATTGACATTTTGAAGGTCAATCATCGACAGTCACCTTCGCTCCGTTTTTGATTGACTTGGTCGGACTTTGGAGGATGCGATCGCCGCTGTCGAGACCTTCAGTAACTTCATACATGTTGTCTTTTTTGGTATAAGTGATCTTAGTCCGGACAGCACGACCATTGACGACTTTATAGACAGCACCTTGACGGACAGCGGTTTTAGGGATCTCGAGGCCGCCTAATGGCAAGATGATGCTGACAGACTGACCATTGAGGAAGCCTTGATCCAGTTTGGCCGTCACTTCATATTTAGCCAGATTCGGCTTACTGGATTTGGCGGGATCACTACTAATAAAATCAATCGCCGTTGTTTGTTTCGTCTTCGTTGAAAGTGCCTGGACGGTTGCGCTTTGTCCCACTTTGACATCATTGTAATCAAATTCGGACACTTCGCCGACTGCCTCCATGTCTGAAGAGGTTTCCGTGATGCTTTGACTGCCATTTGATTGATAGTCGATATATAAGCGGCCGGCAAAAGGCGCTTTAACGGCGGTGTTTAGATCCTGTTGCAATTGATTCAGCTCCTGTGTGGCTTGGTCAACACTTGCAGCTGCATCCTGGCGATTGTTTTGGGCTTCCGTAAGTTGTGACTGAATCTCGGATTTTTGTGGATCGTCTGCAGCCAGTTGATTCAGCGATGTTTTCAGTTGGTTAATTTGGTCATCCAATTGCTTTTGGCTGCGTTGCTGTTTTGCGAGTGATTGCGTGGCAGTGGCAATCTTTTGCTGGACATCGGGATGATAGACCGTCAATAACTGTTGGCCTTCCGCGACCGTGTCCCCGTTTTTGACGGTGAGATTTTGGACGGTGCCTTCTGGAATATCGATCTTTTGCGAACGGACAGCTTGTACCTGGCCGGATAACCGCAACTCATGGCGTTTGACCTGATAAGTCGTGAGGGTAGCCGGCGCAGTTGTCGGTTTTGTTTGCTTCTGCTGAGTTACGAAAAAGATAATCGTAACAACGATGACTGCCAAAACGCCGATTCCGATAATGACCAGTCGTTGTGAGATGCCTTTATGCTTGTTCTGTCTGTTTTTCATCATGCTGCCTCCGTGAAAACGTATTTCGTCACCGTGCTGTTGGTGTCAGTATACGGATTGAATTGGTTAACGTCCAACCATAAACTTTGTGAAGTTCATGATGTTTGGTTGATTAAGAAACTAGCTCGTGATGATAAAAACGTTTATAAAATCATAAGAATATACAGGGGCAAACACTGTCACCAGTTCGACTATGCCAATTGAGTCTTGGCGTCAAGTTGATGGTTGAAATAACAGATTTCACCAAAAACCGGATGTTAAGATTTTTTGAAAAAGTTCCACGTGAAACCAAAAACGAGTGAATCTCCGTTTTTTATTCTCCAGAGACTCACTCGTTTTTAATTGGTTAGGGATGATGACAATAACCCAAACATAGCAGATTAAATGCTTGAATTTCTATTGAAAGACTGCGGGAACGCAATAATATTATGGTGATTCACATACTGATGCTGTGGCTGATATTTCTCAAAAAAGTTACTATCCAGAGCAAAAAGGCGGGTAACAAATGTAGGTCGGACATGTAGTCTTTGATAAAGATCATTGAGCGTTAGTATGTGCTGATTAAACAACAGTGTGATCAAAGCACGCAATTTGCCGGGGCGTACGGGGATCAACTGATCATCTAGAGGTTCCATTAATCGGTATCCTTTTTTATTGCGTTGCCCAAAGAAATAGCGCTGTTCTTGATAACTCATCAGCCCAAGATCATAGGCGTGCATTGCCATAGCAACAATTGAAACCTGATATTTACGTTTTAAGTCAAGGTAGTAATCAGGATTTGAACGGCGATACAGCGCCTTGAAATCATGTGTAAAGTCTTCAAGTGGCAGAAGTAATTCAGCAGCAAATGTGTGGGCTTCGTGCTCAATTTGCTTATATTCGGAGGGGGTTAATTCATCGAAATCAAGCGTCTTGTGGAGCAGTAAATGACCTAATTCGTGGGCAAGATCAAAATTACGCCGAACTGCTGATTTCTTGATGGAACCCAATACAATCCAGGCACGGCCGCTGTCAGCAATCGTTGAATAGGCATCAATATCACTACCGAGATCTTTTTCAACAATATAAATGCCTATTTGTTCAAGCTTGGCCATTAAGTCATGATTATCCTGAAGTTTTAAAAAATTTCGTGCTACTTTTGCCACTTTGCGAATCGGTGAAGGCTCATGCTGATTTAGTACCAACTGATGGACCAGTTTTTGAAGCTGATCAAATCCGGTGGGGCTGGTGCGGACGAACTGTTCAAAATAACTTGTCAGGTCATCGGCAAAGTCTAAGTAGCGTGCTTCTAATTTAGTCTTTTTGCGACTTGAATGGTCAGATGTTCTGAAGGCTATTTTTTCTTCATGGACAACGTGTTTCGGGGCGCTTCCGCTTATTAAAAAGAGCATTTCGACGTTAAAAATTTTTTGAAATGTGTTTAGAATTTCTATTTTCGGCATGACATTGTCGTTTTCGTATTGCCAGACAGCCTGCTGGGTGACGCCAATGACATCACTTAATTCTTTACGTGTATAGCCGTTTAATTCTCGTAGGGCCTGGAGTTTTGAACCAATAAACATATTAATTGCCGCTATTCAGCGTCTGCCTCCATTTCTGTTTCCGGATCAGCATTAATTTCGTAGCCAAACAGGGTGTTTTGTTCATATGCTGCGTCGGGCACCTGATCAGACTGAATCGGCTCAACTTCCTCAAGGCTGATCTGGAATGGACTGTGTTTGATTAAAGGGGTTAAGTCTTGAATGGGTTTCAAAGTCATTTCGGTTTGATTCGGCATCGTTAGTTCAATATGCTTGATCATTTTGCTGTCGTTATCTACCGCGTAAGTCACAATGTAGAATTTTGAGAACGGTGATGATTTTTGAGCTGTTTGATTCATGAGACTTACAACAGCATTGTTGGTATCAGGCAAAGCTAGTTCCAGCTGAATGACGCCATTAGTTTGCCGACTGCTTAGTAAGCCGGCTGCACTCAACTCATTATTGATGCCGGCTAATTGATAAAGATAATTATTTTTGTCTACAGTCGTATTCGTATTATTGAATCGACGCTTTAGCTGCCGCGCATTTTTAACAATGATCAATGAGCGATGATTGCTTTGTTCGTGGATAAATTGAATGTATTCCCAAGCGTATCCGGCCTTATCGGGTTGACTACTAATTGAAGGTTCCTTACTGACTAGTTCGCTAATCTTAGAGTCGATGAAATTGCTCCGGGTCCAGGCAAACGCACCGCTAATAGTCAAAGACTGCTGTTTCTGCTTACGCTCAGCAAGGTAATCCTTATAGCCGCCCATTAAACCATCAACCAACTGTTGTGCGATCGAAGCAGGGATTTCCAAATGATGCATACAAACGCCCCCTCTGTGATTTTTGCTTAATTTTATCATAGAAGTTTAAATGTTACCGCAAATAACGACTATTTTTTAAAGTAAGCACCTAAATAGGGCATGAATATGAAAATCGACCTTCGAGTGACAAGATACGTCTTCTCGAAAGCCGATTAGCTTAGCAGGATGTACATAGCTTATTAATGCTGGTTTCTTTCTTAGCGTGCTTTTCAGTGGCAGTCGGTAGCTTGGCTAGGTTGTCAAAATATCACTGGGCGTTGTGACATTCGATAGATACCAAGCAGATCGTAATGCCATACTTGGCAGCATCGCAATCAGGTTTTCTAAATCAGCGAACCGTCAGCAAACTGATACCGATGGCTAATAACAACACCGCAACCACGGATTGAACGCTAATCTGCCATGTTTTGAACGTCTTAGTGCGCCATTCCGCAATAATAATCGTTAACGTCATGACCAAGGCGACTACGACCATGATTAACAGTTGCAAAACCAGACTATCCATGTGAACACCTCTAAACTTCTAAATCAAAATAGGGATTAAGCTTCTTTTGAATATTGTGAATTTGAATGAGATCGATCTGCGGAAAGAGCCGATAGATAAACCCGGCGAAATTATCGCGATGATATTTGTAGTTCATCCGAGCCATCCGATGCTGCCGATTTTCGGCGGTAATCTCCCAAACTTCTAAATTGTAGTCCGCATTCTTAACGATACTGATATAAGTATGTTGATTGATCCAAACCACAGGATGCATTGTCGATTGTTCTAACATAACGAGACCCCTCCATCAGCAGATTTATCGATGTTGCAGCGTTACTGATCGGTGATACGACCACGCCCAAATAACGTGCAACATGCTTTGAGTATAGCAGAAAAATCGCGCAGTTGCGGTCTTGACTTTACCCCGTGAACACGTTATAGGAAGTTGCAGAAATGTTGATATATCAATGATCTGCCGTCAAAAATAAAAATATTTTCACGACTGAATACCAGTTTTTATTATGGGAACATTTGTTCGAATAGTCAACCTGAAATTTGGTTAAATGATGGCTGAGAAGAACCAAAAAACCTCACCGCATGTGGCCGATGAGGTTAAAACCGAATTAAATCAAGTTGAAATGCGCGAGTGCATTGGGAATGCCATGACTACGGTAGTCATCGGTTTGATAGTCAGCAACGGCAGCAACTTTAGGATAAGCATTACCCATCGCGATCCCGGTATCGGCTGCCTGCAAAAGGGGAATGTCGTTATACCCGTCACCGAATGCGTAGGTAGGAATATCGCGCAATGCGGGTTGATTCAGCAAGATGTTCATGCCAGTACCTTTAGAAATGCCGCGATTAACGACATCAAAGGTGTAATGTGAGTTACGGTAGAAGGTCATTTCCGGAAAATCCTTAATGAATTGTTGTCCGACTTGATCGCCGGCATCGGTCCAAGGTACAAACATTAGTAGCATGCAGACGGCTTCATGTTTGTAAAAATCGGGCTTAATCGGCGGCGGGGTTTGCCGCACCTGAGCGTAATTATCAGTGGTCAACTCATTGTGTCCCGTTAAGGCTGATTGGTCACTTGTATACATCGCGACCTGAATATTGCGGGCAGCACTAGCATTAAGAAACCGTGTCAGTTGCGGCTCACCGATCACGCTTTGGAAAATATGCTCGCCTTCCAGGAAAATATCACCACCATTTGCTGCAATGGCGCTTCGAACACCGGTAACGGCCATGATGTCATCGAGTTCGTAGTAGTTGCGGCCAGTAGCAATGACAGGCAAGACATGGTTGGCTTCGAGCGCTTTTAGTGCAGCAACATTTTCCGGCGGGACCTGTTTTTCATCATTCAGCAGGGTTTTGTCTAAATCAAAAAAGACAACAGCTTTGTACATAGTTTCCTCCATATATAAATTAAGATGATGGCCTCATTCTACCATGGATCTGCCTAGGTGTGAGCCGTGGCGGGTAAACAAACAAACCGCTTACACAAAAGCCGCGCAGACAGACAATTCAGCGCGGTGATTTAGGACGTTGAGAATCAGCAACTTCCTATTAAAGAAGCAGAAACAAAATTCGACCCCAGATAAAATTCTCCAGGGTCGAATTTTTAATGTTCACCTGCGCAAACTAATGTGGCCGCTCACGCCATTAAATGGTGCTGAATGGCTGATTATTTGTGGCTTAACTTACTTGCGGCAGCCTTGTCCAAGATAACGACAACATCTGGATGCTTTTGCAAAATAGATGCTGGCACGTCGTTGGTAACAGGGCCTTCGATCATCTTTTGCACGGCATCGGCCTTATTTTCGCCAAATGCCAAAAGCAAGATCTTTTTGCTCTTCATAATGGAACCAATGCCCATGGAGTAAGCATAGCGTGGTACGTCGTTTTCGTTTTCAAAGAAGCGGGCGTTGGCGTCAATGGTGCTTTGGGTTAAAGGTACCTTCCGGGTTTCGGCATCAAATGGTGAGCCTGGTTCGTTGAAGCCAATGTGACCATTGCGGCCAATACCCAAGACTTGAATGTCAATTGGGTGATCGGCAATCACTTTGTTATAACGCTTGGTTTCTTCTTCTGGATCCTTGGCAAGACCGTTTGGCACGAAGGTTTCCTTAAACGGTTTCTTGTCAAAAAGATGGCTCTTCATGAAGTAATGGTAACTTTGATCATTGTCCGGTGACATACCCACGTATTCATCCAAGTTAACCGAGGTCATGTTACTGAAATCAACGTCACTGTTTACCATTGCCTGATACATGGTGACCGGTGTGCTGCCAGTAGCCAAGCCAAGCACCTTGGCACCGTTGTCCATGCCTTGCTTAATCAATTCAAATGCGTATTTTCCTGCTTCTGTATCATTATCAAAAACTTTAACATCCATGATTGATATCCCCCTTATCTGGTCTAGTCCAATATAACACCATAAAATGCCGCTGTCAACAATGGTCTATACCTAATTTGCATTCTTTTAAAAATCCGGCGCTGTGGCTAAATCGCCATCGCATTGTAAACCAGATCACGAATGAGCGCGGCTTTATGATTAACGCTGGCAGTTGAAATAGCACTGAGATGTTCCTGACTTAGATAGAAGAAACTGATTTTTCTTTTTCAAAAAGCAATCCACAGGGCTTAATTGAAGGCGAGCAACAGCGTCTAGATTTAGATAACTTGTGAAACAGATAACGAACACTGTTACTATCTGACACGTATGATTTTGACCCACAAATAGTGCTGACGCGATTGATGCTGAATATTTGGCACAACTAACTGTGCCAAAGTAGCTTTTGTCAGCGATTACATAAAGCGGTTACAATAATCTTCGTAAACAAGGGAAAGGAGAGTGTTTGCTTTGGAAGCTAAATCAGCAAACACGCCGGCAACAGAGAAGAAGAAATTCAATCTGAAGGCCGGTATGCAATCATTCGGGACCAAGCTTTCCGGCATGGTGTTACCTAACATCGGCGCCTTTATTGCTTGGGGCCTCATTACTGCCATCTTCCTTAAAGGTGGCTGGCTGCCAAATGCGCAACTAGCAAAAATGATCACGCCAATGGTCACTTACCTATTACCATTGCTCATCGCTTTTTCCGGCGGTTCAATGGTAGCAGGTCACCGTGGCGGCGTTGTTGGCGCCATTGCTGCAATGGGGGTTATTGTCGGAACCAATGTCCCAATGTTCATTGGGGCAATGGTGATGGGCCCACTAGGCGGCTGGTGTATTAAGAAATGGGACGATCGGGTCCAAGACAAGATTCGCCAAGGTTTTGAAATGCTGGTCAATAACTTCAGTGCCGGCATTATCGGGATGCTATTAGCAATTGTTGGCTTCTTCTTAATGGGACCGATCATTTCCGGCTTGACTAACGCAATGGCAGCCGGCGTTGATTGGATTATCAATCATGGTCTGTTATGGTTAGCAAATATTTTCATTGAACCAGCTAAGATCCTGTTTCTAAATAATGCGATCAATCAAGGGATCTTAACACCGCTTGGGATTCAGGCAGCAGCTGAACATGGTAAGTCCATCCTGTTCCTGCTTGAACCTGATCCGGGTCCGGGGCTTGGTGTCCTGCTTGCATTTGCCTTATTCGGTAAGGGTGCGGCCAAAGGTTCTGCACCTTCAGCCATCATCATTCATTTCTTAGGTGGGATTCACGAAATTTACTTCCCATATGTTCTAATGAAACCGGCATTGTTCCTGTCAGTTATGGCTGGTGGTGTGACTGGGACGACCTTGTTCTCAATCTTCAATGTTGGCTTAAAGAGTTCGCCATCTCCCGGCTCCATCCTATCGTTGCTCGCGATGTCACCGGTTAATATCGGAAACTATATCGGCTTAATCGTTGGGGTTACTGGTGCCACTGCCGTTTCCTTCCTGATTTCGGCATTCATCTTGCGCCGCGATAAGGGTACTGGCGATGAGTTGGCAGCCAGTGAAGCGAAGATGAAGTCGATGAAAGCTGAAGCTAAAGGTCAGGATGTGGCTGCTGCTAAAGATGTCATGAGCCAGGCTAAAGGCATTAAGCAAATTATCTTTGCTTGCGATGCCGGCATGGGCTCCAGTGCCATGGGTGCTTCGATTCTTCGTGATAAAGTCAAGAAGGCTGGTTTGGATCTGTCGGTTACCAACACGGCCATTAGCAACTTGCAGGATAAGCCGGGACTCTTAGTTGTGACGCAAGAAGAATTGGCTGATCGGGCTAAGAAACAAACGCCTGATGCAGCACACGTCGCTGTTGAGAACTTCTTGAATAGTCCTAAGTATGATGAGATCATTGCTAGTTTGAAGGCTGAAGCAGTTGGCGGGACAGATGAAACCGCAACTAAAGAAACGCCAAAAGCTAAGCAGGAAACGCCAGAAGACGAGCTTAACGATATCGACTTCGATAAGATTACAGAAGTAGACTTCCTGCATCACGATCAAAATATCGGCTCGGCAACTATGGCACAAGCGACATTCCGCTCTGAGTTGCGAAAACTCAACAAAGACGTCAAGGTTCGTAATGTTGCGATCGGTGAGATTGATGATAAGGATCATGTCTTAATCATCGCATCGAAAGAAACTGCCCGGCGTGTTAAATTACAATTTGCCAATGTTCAAGTCTATACCGTGGATGGTCTTTTGAACGCGACGAACTATGATAAACTTATTGAGAAATTGAAATAAGCGAGGTCGAGTTGCGGCCGTCTGGGGCGAAAAACATGTTACTAACGAATCGTGAACAGGAAATGATCAGACTGATGATGAGCCAGCCCGCCGGCATAAGCCGCGACGAGCTGGAGCGACAGCTGGGTGTCAGCCGCCGGACCATTTACCGTGAGCTTTCGCAACTGGAACATGATATCGCAACGGTGAATTTGAAATTGGACAAAGGCAATGGCAGCTCGTACCGGATTGTGGGAGCAGCTGCTGATTTAGCCAGTCTATCTGCAGCCTTGTCACATCAACGGCAAGATCTCACCTTTGATCCCAGTCAGCGGCAGAGTGCGCTAACACTGATGTTGCTGACAACGGATGAAACTTTGACGATGACAGCCTTAGCTGATGCGGTAGATGTCAGCATTACGACGATTAAGCAAGATCTGGATATTCTCGAACCGGCGTTAAATGAATATCATCTTAAGCTGAATCGGCAAAAAGCAGCTGGTATCTGGATCGAAGGACAAGAAGGTGATATTCGCCGGGTTCTGGTCGGCGTCTTGAATGCTGAAATTAATCCGTATGTGTTCTTTCGCTTCCTAAACGATCCGCAGCAAGACTTTGATCCGGTGGCGAACTATTTCATTGAACGGTTACCGCAAGAAGAATTACTTGCTGCTAACACCGCACTGTCTCAGATTAAAGCTTTAGCGGATCTAAATGACAATCAACGTAAAGCAGTGCTACTAACGGTTGCAATTAATACACGAAGATTGCGTGAGGACCATCACGTTAAACCGCAGCAGCATTTTGATCAGGAACGACTGTTTCAGGATCAACAACTGGCGCTACAATTCCTAGCCGAGATGGATTCGACAATCCGCGAAAAAGTACGTGTCGGTGATTATCAATTCCTTGCCATCGAACTGAGTAATATTCGCGGCGGGTTGGCAGGCGAACCGGTTGATCAATTTGATTTAACCATCAACCTTGAAGTTCAGGATCTTATTCGGGAAGTAGCCCGATCATTTCCCGGGAAATTTTCCGGGAACCCACAGCTTTATTCCTCATTACTGGCTCATGTCCAACGAACGGCTGGAGGGGATTGGCTGTCTGGTGTCACAATGACCAATCCCGTACTTGCTCATTTGCAAGATGATTATTCTGAACTTTACCAAGCGGTTCAAAAGGCGGCTGACCATGTTTTCGGCCAAGGAGCCTTCACTGGCGACGCGCTTGCCTATCTGGTTTTATACTTCGCTTCGGTTTTGGATCACGCGCCAGCAGAAAAGCCCGTTGCGGTGCTATTGGTTACTAGTGATGGACCCGGAACCGGCAGCTTGATTGCTGGAAAGTTGCGTGTGCAGGTACCGGAAATCCGTAAGATTAAGATTGTTCAGGTGAGTGATTTACCGGAACAACAACTTGAACATTACGATCTGGTCCTTGCTACCATGCCGCTGCCGGGGTTTAAGCATCAGTACTTGGTGATTACTCCGATATTGGGACGCGAGGAAATAGCGGAAGTGCGCCGGCTTGTTCAGCGCGCCACACCTAAACAAGTGCGGCCGTTGAATCAACCGTCACTGGACCAAACAGTTACCGCCTTTGAGAGCCTAAAAACCATGGTGATGGCAGCAGATGGGTTACTACAACACTTTGCCGTCAACGACTTGAATGAGCCGGTCACCACGATTGCTGCTGCTATCGATGCGATGCTTGCTCGGTTACCGACCGTTGTCGTTGAACCGCCAATTGTCAAAGAAGCACTGTTAAAAAGATTGGAGTTAGCGCCGGTTGGCATCCCGAATACAGGTTTAGCAATGATTCACACGAGTAGTCGCGGTGTCACAACCCCATATATCGGGGCGTTTGATCTCAAAACAGCGATACCTTTAGCGGCAATGGACATGGGCACGATCCAACTGCAGCGGATTCTCCTGTTGCTGACGCCGAATCCTGTTCCACAAGAAACATTGACCCTCCTGAGTGCAGTTAGCGCCAAGCTAGTTGCCTCACCAGCGGACATACAGCTTTTTGAAAAAGGCCACTATAGTCAGTTATATCAAGTGATGACAGAAGTTTTTATGCACGAAATTCAAAAAATTGATCGAAGGTGACATGATGAAAGGACTTGACGTAAAGACGATCAAACTTGGTCAAGAAGCCAAGACCAGGGAAGAAGCCATTCGTCAGGCCGGCCAACTCTTGGTCGACAATGGCAACGTTGAACCGGGTTATATTGATTCAATGATTGATCGTAATCGTGACGTTTCAGTGTATATGGGTAACTTTATTGCGATTCCCCATGGCACTGAAGACGGCATGAAATATATTAAAAAGACCGGTATTTCGGTCGTTCAATATCCGTGGGGAGTTGATTGGTCGGATGATCCGGCTGATGAGAATCTCGTCACCGTTGTGTTCGGCATTGCCGGATTAAACGGCGAGCATCTCAAACTACTCTCACAAATTGCGCTTTATTGTAGCGATGTTGAAAATGTTCAAAAACTGGCCGACGCACAAACGCCGGAAGAAATCGTCAATTTACTGAAGGAAGTTGAATAAATCATGATGGAAGCAGTACATTTTGGTGCAGGTAATATTGGTCGCGGCTTTATCGGTGAAACGCTTGCCGCTAATGGATTCAAAATCAATTTTGTCGATGTTAACGAGACGATTATCAATGCGTTAAATCAGCGCGGGGAATACACCATCACTTTGGCCGCCCCGGGTGAAAAGAAAATTCATGTGGACAATGTTGACGGGTTGAATAACGCCAAGGATCCTGAGGCAGTTGTGAAAGCTATTGCCCAAGCCGACTTGGTTACGACGGCGATTGGCCCGAAGATTCTCCCGATCATTGCGCCGCTGATTGCTCAAGGTTTGCAAGCACGCGCGGCCGCTAACAACCACCAACCATTAGATGTGATTGCGTGTGAGAACATGATTGGCGGATCACAGTCGCTGAAGAAGAGCGTTTATGAACATCTTGATGACGCCGGCAAGACCTTTGCTGATACGTACGTTGGCTTCCCTAATGCAGCGGTTGATCGCATTGTCCCGCAGCAAAAACATGATGATCCATTAGCGGTTAGTGTTGAAGACTTCAAAGAATGGGTTGTTGACGAAAGCCAGATGAAGAACCATGATCTGAAGCTTAAGACCGTCGATTATGTGCCTGATCTCGAACCATACATTGAACGCAAGCTCTTCTCAGTCAACACTGGCCACGCAACCACGGCTTACACCGGCAAGTACTTGGGCTACAGCACGATCGGTGAAGCCATCAAGGATCCTAAAGTCTTCAATCAGGCCAAGGGTGCACTTGCCGAAACCCGCTCGCTGCTTTTAGCTGAATTCAAGAACTTTGATGAAAAGGAACTTGAGACTTATCAAAATCGGGTCTTGCAACGGTTCCAGAACCCGTATATTTCCGATGATATTTCGCGAGTTGCCCGGACGCCAATTCGTAAGCTTGGCTACAACGAACGCTTCATCCGACCGATTCGGGAACTGAAGGAACGCGGTTTGGATTACAGCGTCTTGATGGATACGGTTGGCATGATGTTCCATTATGTTGAACCTAATGATGCCGAAGCCGTTAAACTTCAGGCGATGCTCAAGGATCAGCCATTGGTAGACGTCATTAAAGAAGTAACCGGGTTAAAAGATGCTGCTTTGATTGATGAAGTTGAAGCAAGTGTTAAATCCAAGGATCGTTAAAAAACGGGCTTAAAATCAAACGATTAGACTGTCGGGTGACGCACCGGCAGTCTTTTTGCGTTAATATAGGAATAACCTTTTAACACGAGGAAATGGAGGCATTCGTTAATGGCAGATGAAGAGGCAATGTTGGCAAAAGTTCAAGCGAGCTGGGCGCAAACGGCTGCTCGGGATAAGGCACGGTACGCGGATGAACGGGTACCGGAAGATGTTCATTGGGAGACGGAATATCGGTACGAACAGTCGGCTGATCCGCAGCAAACCCTGAACCTGTACTATCCGGCCAAAAGACGCAACGCAACCATGCCGACCGTCATCGATATTCATGGTGGCGGGTGGTTTTATGGTGATCGTAATTTGAATCGTAATTATTGCCGCTATTTGGCTAGTCAAGGATACGCAGTGATGGGTATGGGCTATCGGTTGTTACCGGATGTTGATTTACGCGGCCAGATTCAAGACATCTTTGCTAGTCTGCGCTGGTTATCGCATTTTGGCCCTCAACGCGGATTTGACCTTGACCATGTGCTTTTGACCGGGGATTCAGCTGGCGGCCACCTGGCGTCCTTGGTTGCCTGCATCCAGCAGAGTGCGGAGTTACAGGAACTCTTTGGTGTGAGTCGGGTTAATTTCAACTTCACCCTGGTGGCGCTGGTTTGTCCAGTCGCCGAACCAAGTAAGCTTCCCGAAGCAGCCGGTGACATGAGCGATATGGCCGCGTTTTATCTGGACAAGTTAAGCGGCGGCGATCAGGCACTGGCCGATCACCTGAATTTCTCGCAGGTTGTCAAAGGCTTGGACCTGCCGCCGTTTATGCTGATTGGCGGGCAAAATGACAGCTTTTACTTGCAAAGCCAAGCCTTGTTGAAGGTGTTCGATGCTAATCACGTCACCTATACAACGAAGCTATGGCCGGCAAGTGCGGGGCCGCACCTTAAGCATGTGTTTAATGTTCAACATTGGGAATGGCCGGAAAGTATTGAGACGAACTTGGAGATGCTGCGGACGTTTGATGCGTTAAGCAAGCAGCAAGATCAAGCTGAAGAAAACGAATTTGAATAGTCTGCGGAAGTGGCAGTCATAGCAGCCACTCATCCGGCGATCTAAAAAGACTCAGAGGCGATCTGAGTCTTTTTAGATTAAAAAAACCGCGCAGTTTGAAGGCTACGCGGAGGAAACGGCAACGAAACTTAGCTACCACATGATGGCTATTATTGGGACTGCTAGCGCTAAAAGAAAATATCCAAAAATCGCTTCACGTGCGCTTGATAGGCCGCGGGGTTAATCCAGTAACTTTCGGCGTGGGCCGCACCCGGGACAATCCAGAGCGCTTTGGGACCAGCGGAGGCAGCGTAATTTTCGCGGCCCATTTTGGTTGGCACATAAACATCTTCAGCGCCGTGGATGACTAGTAATGGCAGGCGGTTTCGCGTTAAAGCCTGACGGACGTTGACCACGCGGAGAGGATAACCTAAGCGCCGATAATTGATGAAGCTGGCTAATGGTACCAGTGGCAACGTGGAAGGTGGAATTGCTTCTTTAAAAGATAAGCCAGTTCCGTTTCAACATCCGTGTACCCGCAATCTTCAATTACGGCCTTGACCTGTTTCGGCAAACTCGGCTCGCCTGCGACCAATGAAACCGTGGCGCCACCCATGCTCGTGCCAAACAGCAATAACTGGGCATCGTTGCCAAGCCGGTCAAGAATGCGTTGCAGCCAGCCAAGGTAATCAAGCCGATCCAACCAGCCAAAACTGATGTACTCGCCATCAGATTCACCATGGCCACGATCGTCAGGCAACAACACATTGAAGCCCAAGTCGTAAAACATGTGGGCAAAGTTACTCATGGTAATCCCGGTGCCCTTATAACCATGACCGATAATCACCGCTTTTTGACTACCGGGATGCGGCAGCCAAAGTGCTTCAAGCCGCTGATTATCCGGAGCTGTCATATGCCAGGCTTCAATATGCCGCTGACTTTCAACCCAGTGGACATGACGGTAATATGATGAGGCGTATTTTTGCATGGAGCTACGGGCATCAGGAATGTAATTGATTCGCCGAAATGCATATTGGTAAAAACGCTCAGCAGTTGCTAAAGTGCCCGCTGACAACAACAGTGGGGTTGCAAGGCCGATCAAATGGCTTTGTTTCATGATAAAGAGCCTCCCATTTCCTAGTCTTGCAGTTGGATCAAAGCATGGCAAATGCTAAAGCGGACGATTGCCGAAGCCTTGCTTATGAATCTGCAAATATTCTGTTATTACTTTAACTCATTGCATAACCAGTCGCAATTTCTCGATTTATCTCGTATAATAACATTGCAAACCGTTAAATGTGAAAAAGGGAGAAATCGATGCACGAATTAAAATTATTCAGTCTCAATGGCAATCGACCACTCGCGGAAAAGATTGCGGCCGAAGTGGGTTTACCGTTATCGCCCGCTCGAGTGAATCATTTTGCCGATGGAGAAGTTCAAATCGAGCTGCCGGAAAGTGTTCGTGGTGCTGATGTTTATGTCATCCAATCGGTCTCTGATCCAGTGAATGAAAACTTCATGGAGCTCATGATCATGGTGGATGCATTGCGCCGCGCAAGTGCACACCATATTAACGTGGTCATTTCATACTATGGCTATGCGCGTGCTGACCGCAAAGCACGATCACGCGAACCGATTACTGCAAAACTGGTCGCCAATATGTTGGAAATGGATGGAGTCGATCGGATTGTGGCGGTTGAACTGCATGCCGACCAGATTCAGGGATTCTTTGACATTCCAGTTGACCATCTGAAAGCCCACCGGTTAATCGGCGACTACTTCAGAAAGCTGAATCTTGGCGATAATGTGGTCGTCATCGCCCCTGATCATAGCGGAACCAAACAGGCGCGGGCATTGGCAGAAGAATTACATACGCCAATTGCGATTGTCGACAAACGTGATCAGGAACACATCGGCGTGATCGGTAACGTTGAAGGGATGCACGCCATTGTGATTGATGACCTGATTGATACAGGTGATCGAATCGTTGACTCCTACAAAGCCTTAAGTGCAGCTGGTGCACTAGATGTTTATGCAGCTGCTACTCACGGCGTCTTTTCACGCGGGGCCGTTGATCGGATCAAACATCTAGGATTGAAGAAGGTTGTCATCACTGACACGATTCAACTCGATCCCAAGCATCAATTCGAAGGACTCGATCAAATTTCTGTTGGCCCGATGCTAGGCAAGGCCATCAAGTTGATCAACAGCAATCAGTCCATTCACGTTTTATTCTAACAACTTTTAAAAGGCGGCCGCGGCCGTCTTTTTGCATGTCAGCATGGCTCAAAGCAAGTCGGCAATACGCCATAGAAAAGTCTGTCGAAGGCGTCAAAATACCAAATTGAACGATTTTTCGCAAAAAAGTTCGCAAAACACTTGCGCCAGTAAGGGGTACATGATATTATATTTAAGTCGTGAAGCGCGACAGACATAAATAAATGGGTGGTTAGCTCAGCTGGCAGAGCAACGGACTCTTAATCCGTGGGTCCAGGGTTCGATCCCCTGACCACCCAGAATAGCGTTATCAACCAGTAGCAAACGTTGTCAAAACAGCGTCGTTACTGGTTTTTATTTTAACCAGATTGTCATTGGTTATCATTGATTATCAATAAAAGAAAACCACGAGAAAACCACGGAGTTCATTTCTGCTTGGCAGGCGGTGGCCGTCCATTATGGGCGGCTATTTTATTATTTATTGTTGCTACTGTATGTTATACTGTGTTCGTCTATAGAGACAATATAACCAAAAAGGAGGAATTATCATGCATTTTCTTTGGGCTTTAATTGTTGGTGCTATTATTGGTGCAATTGCTGGTGCTATCACTAGCAAGGGCAAATCGATGGGCTGGTTTGCTAACATCATTGCAGGATTAGTGGGTTCTGCAATTGGTGAGGGACTTTTAGGCCATTGGGGGCCACAACTGGCAGGAATGGCTTTGATTCCTTCAATTATCGGCGCAATTATTGTTGTTGCCGTAGTCTCCTTCTTTGTTGGCAGATCAAAAGACTGATAGGAGGCCATCTTTATGGACGCTTTAAAAGCTGCATTTAAGTTTATGGTTGCTAGTACTCTCATCGTTGGCGGTGTTTTAGTTGCAGGTACAGTCTTCGCAGCTAAGGGCATTGATAATGCTGGAGATAAACTACAAGAAAAGCTACATGACTAACACAAAATAGCCACTTCATTATGAGGTGGCTATTTTTGTGCCAGTAACTGGTTCTGATATTCGTTGTCTAGTTCAGCCACGACCGTACCTCAAGGAGCAGTCGTTGAAATTGTGTCAGAACGCGTCTGTCAGCGCCGTATTCAAAGTGGGTTTGAGCCACTTAGAACTTTTTCAGCACACAAAAAAACGGGCATCTCTGCCCGCCCCAATTGAAAACGAAAATGAAAAGCTACGTAGTCAACTTCCAAAGCAGAACGATCTGCTAACCAAGAAACTGACTATTTCTTATGACTACTGACTACAAACGCTCACTCAACGATGCTACGGTCTATAAAATGCGCCACCGGTTAGCTATGCCGTGCGTCGGTTAAAACGGATCTACCCGCTTATCGCCTAGGACTATCTTAATTATATCATAATCTTTTGGTTATCGATACTATAAATTTGCCACAAACAGTCCCCTTAGCTGCTGGATCATGCTAACCACTGAATAAGGTGGCTCTTGGCTTGCTGTGGTAACTGCTCCACGATTCTGATACCAAAATTCGGTCAACATGGCAACAGCAATATCAAATTGTGAGTACGTTTGCAACTCATCAATTTTTGCTGTGCTGTCAACGGCATTATGAACATAGTCTTGCGCCGCTTTCAGGTAGTTGCTGATCAAACTATCATCGGTATTAGTCTGCACACGCAGGCTATTTTTAATGTCATTAGTAGTGACAGTCATGTGCTCATCTCCTTATAAAAATAGGGGCGTACCCTAAGGCACACCCCCCTACTAATTTATGCGCTTAGACCTTTGCCGGTGTGACGTCAACGATTCGGGCAGCGTCTGGATCGATCACTTTATAGTCGTTTCGGATGACAACAGCCAAGCCCTGAGAATAGCTATCGAAGCGTTCCCACTGGGTATTAACTTCATTCTTCTGGGCTAAGAAAATTGCTTGAGAAAAGTCCCCAATGATGATCCGATAGGTGCCCACCTTATCAGTCGGCAATACTTTGTTAGCAACCACGATCACCGGAGCCCCAAACAGTTGCTTACCTGATGGTGCCGTGATGGACGGTTGTAACAAGTAACGGCCTTCGCTGTCTTTCAGGGTGTCAAGGTAGTTGAAAGCGTCCTGATTGACGATAACAGACAAGGACAATGCTGGGTCTAGCTCAATATTGAAGGTTTTCTTCAAGTCGTCCAAAGTGGTACCGGCGATATGCTTGAAGTTATCACCGGTAGTGGACTTGCCAGTCAGAACACTAATAATGTTGCTGTTGTCCGTGTTTTGTACCAGCTTCTTGAGCTGATCCTTAACCTCGGCAACAATATCAACTTCACTATCTTCGACCAGTTCATTAGAAAGATAAATCTTGCCAGCACGGGTAGCGACCTTGTAGTCAACACCACGGAATAAGGTTGCATTGATCTCTGAAATGTCTGCGAGTTCTGCCTTGGTGGCTAATACGCCATTGTTAGTGAGGGCAATCGGATAGGTTCCGACTGGGGTACCGACCTGTTTTACAGTGACATATTTAGCCAGATCGTAATCAGATTTTTTTAAATCAAAGACGTCGTTGATGACTTCTTTAGGAACGACTGCACCAGCAGTGGTTGTCGTTAAGCCGTCACGTTGTTCGCCCATGCTGCGGATGTAATCTTCGTAAGCGCGAGATTCGGTATGTTCTTTGTTGTCGATAATTGTTTTTTCGGTCATGGTTTTATCTCCTTTTTCTGGTTGTTCAGTATTAGTTTTAAGCCACTCAGTGTAGCTGCGTTTGTCCACTTGGACGTTGGTATCGTCATACGCTGGAATAGCCACCAGTGAGACGTCAAACAAGCTCTTTACTTGCTTGATGGTACGGATCACTTGCCCGCTGTCGTCCTTAGTGAACGTGTCACCGTCTGGCGCAGCATTGAAAGTAAAACTCATGGCTGACAGATTGCCAGCTTGGACGTTGTTATAGGCATCGTTGGCTGTGGTCGTATCGGGTAAGGTTGCTTCAAACTGCAAGCCTTTATCATCCACGTTTAAGGTCAAGGTTCCGGCCTTGGTGCTGGCTAAGACTTGGCTAAAATCATGGTTTGAAACCATATAGACGTCTGATAAGTCCACATCATCGAAGGCGTGCGGATCAACAACTTCTTTAAAGCCACCGAGGTCTTTACTCGGGCTATTGAAAACTACTGCATAACCACTTAGTTTTTTTGGACCGCTAGTGGTGTCTTCCTGTTGCTGTGTGTCTGGATCGTCTTGGTCTTGGCTGTCGTCTGCTGCGGCAGTTAGATCAGCGTTAGGATTCAGGCGTTTTTCTACGTCATCTTGATTCATTAGACGCACTTCCTTTCTGTTTATCTTGATAAGTGACAAGGTTGCTTAGTGGTGTGTAGTTCAGACTGGCCATAATATCATCTCCACCGGTAACTGGGGGTAGGTTTAACCTAGCTCGTGCTTCATTAGTGGTCAGAATACCGCCTTGAAGCCCCTTAACTGCTAGTTCTTGCATCGTGGCTGGGTCCGCTGAAAACAGCTTGTCAGTGTTGAAGCTGAACCGGTTGTCGCCAGTCGAAAGCTTAGCATCCATCTCACTCGTGAAGCAGGTAAAATACTGAATCAGTGTGTTTTGCAGATAAACCAGATTCGACTGTACGGCATTGGAGTGCTCGCTTTCGATACCCAGCCGATCCAGTGGCAACCCGAACGCTTTAGCAATCTGCTTCGTTGTCCAATCGCTAGAATTGACTAGATTCAGCACGTCAGTATTAACTTCGAGTTGCTTGTAATCCATATCATTGTCGAGAATGATGGTCTTAAGGGCATTATCGCCACTGTTGGCAGCTTCAAATTTATTTCGGATGTTTTCTTTGGCTTTGGTGTCTAGCTGGGTCTTGTTGACCTTAAGAATGCCTGTCCCTTGGACACCGGAGTTAAAGAAGCCTTTCAGCAACGCATGTCCAGACTTTTGCACCCCAACCTCATCATAGAGGCTATAAAGCGGCGATATTCCTTTGTAACCGTCTTGTGTGAAGCACTTGAAGTGTAATACCTCACTGGCATTTAAACGCTGTGAGCGGCCACTGTCAGGCGTGTATTCGTAACTGATAATGCCGGTTGTATCGTCTTGTTTAACCACCATCTGGCTGTTGGGCACTAATTCGAAGCCAGTGACCTGTCCGCTGGGGTTCTTAGTAACCAGTGCAAAGCTGTTACCATTCAGCAACATGTTAGCTGCTAGAGAAAATTTGAATGCCCACGCGGTCATGTGGTCATTGGGTGCCTTGTTAAGAAGCACGCTGATACGCTTGTCACTGTACTCAATCGGGTTGGTTGCAAGATCACTGGCAATCACGCGCACGGCCGTAAACACATCCGAATTGCGTAAAGCACCAATACCCACATATAGGCCACTGTCGTTGCTGGTCATGCTGACAAGCGCATCTAAGAACGGGTCGCTGTTGTCATCGCGTGGTTGTGTCGCGCTATTCGTGAAAAAGCTCATTGTTTCACCTCCCTTTGTTGAAGTTGATAATGACTGCGATGGAGATCAGGGCCGTGCCGACTGCTATCATGCCAACACCAAACCCGAACAGCCACCAGATACCGACAACCATACAGATCAGTCCCAGCAGCAATAGCACAGTCTGCACATTAAAAACTAAAGTCATCGCTCGAATAAAAGTCATTGTCTGCTACCTCACTTTCCTTGCTTTGATCCATTGCAATTGTGTAAGCATTCATCAGTGCGGCTACGGGGTCAATCTTCGTAGCGTTGTGGGCCTTATCAATAATTGGATTGTTATTAGCGTCATACTTTAGAATGGCGTTGTTCACCGCATAGGCCAGTAGTTGGTTGTCTCCATGCTTGAGGAGGCCGTTAAAGAGATCATCACGAAAGCGAGTTGTTGGAATCGACAGCGTGCGCTGTCCTTGGCGTACCTCAACCATTGGCAAGTCTCGTTTCTCAAACTCTGGTAGCAGGTAGCCGAATGACCATGGATCATAACAGATGGCACGTACGTTCCACTGGTTCCGCTCGATCAGATCGAGAATGAAGCGTAGCACTTCGTCATAGTCGATCATGCCGCTTTCCAGCTTGGTGATACTGCACTCGCCACGACTAGCACCACTGATGTAATCGAATCCGTCACGCTTTATCTTTTCTTCCAGTCCGTACTTCGTTCCTACGAATGAATGACTGTCAGCATACAGGTAGCCATCTTCTGGAACTAACCACGAAATACTGGTCAGGTCGCTAGACTTGGAAAGGTCCAGTCCGATATACACGTCCTTGCCTATAGTGTCTGGTGGCTCGATAGTGGCTTTCTCCCAGTCGTCCAGACTGATGTAACTGTCTGCTCTGGCTGATTGCCAAGTGTTGAAGTTCTTGACGAGGACAGGCCTTAGGGTTCCTTGCCTGGCTGCTAGATCAACATCAGCTTGCAAGCTAGGGCGCATCGTCTTAGCTCTTTCAGCATTAGCCAGTAGTGGATTTGACTTCTCCCAAGTCTCTGGTGCAAAGACTTCATCCTTGCTGTCTTGCTCAAAAATGGCAATAAAATACCGATCTGCTTGTTCGCGACCGGTTAAGATTTTGGAGACGAATTTATATTCTTTATACATAGGGCCATTCAGGTCCGGCCCAGTGGTCGAGATGACGGCCAGTAAACTGTTGTCGCTGTTGATCTGGCCGGATTTGAGTGTTCGTAGGATCTCATCATCACGAGCCAAGGCGAACTCATCAATAATAGCCAAGTCACTTTGATAACCATCTAGGCTGTGCAGATCAGACGCAAGCGGAACAGCTCGGCTGTTGCTCGGCAAGTCGATGATTTCGTTACGGTTGATCTTCAAACGATCACGCACCGATTTAGACATCTTAGAGACCTGACGCAAACCACTAGACATCATATCAAAAGCCAAATGTGCTTGGGCGTTACTGTTGGCTGTGTAGACGATTTCGCGGTTCATGGCTGGCTTGTTCTCCATGAGGAGATACAGCGCGCCCAGATCGGCCATCAGGAAGCTCTTGCCATTCTTGCGTGCCATGCTGATGTAGGCTCGATCATAACGACGGTTACCGGTTGCCTTATCACGCCACCCGAACAGCTCGGAAATCAACCACTTCTGAAATAGTTCTAGCTTGAGTGGTGATCCATCACGTGCCGGCATCAGTTCGATAAACTCAATGGCTTTGTTGGCAAAGTCCTCATCAAAGTAATACGGCCATGGATTCTTTTTGCGCTTGCTGGCTTTCAAGTCTCTGCGATAACGTCTTGCCGCTTGCTTGATCTTTTTACAAGCAACAATCTCACCGCTTAGTACCTTGTCAGTGTATTCAGTCGCATAGTTCATGATGACATCAGATTCGCGAACGGATCGTCAGGCTTCTTCTTAGTCTCATTCTTTACTGCCAGCTTTGCCCGACTGTAGACTGACAAGCCAAGCAAGTCATCAATGCGGATCATCTGATTAGTGGCATCAAGCTTCATTTTGACTGCTGGATTAGCTTTCACACTATCGGCGGTGTCAACCATCATGCCTTGTTCTTGAACCAGCTTGGCAGCTTTCTGAATGTCAGAATAGGCTTGGCAATGACTGGCAATCAGGGCAGCATCTAGTTCACTAACTGGAATGTCTTTTTTGAGCAGTGGTACAATACGCTGCCATTCAGTCACTGCATATTCATCAAGCCATGCGGGGGGCTGGTCAACTAATTCTTGATAGGTGAATAGTGATTCTTCCATGTCACGCCGGTCTGCCAGATTCTTTTTACTCATTACGCCGCGCATTTGCGTAATAGATTTCAGTGGTGCTCCCATCTCGATCACGTCCTTTCTTTATAATTACAATTAGACTTATCTAACTTAATTATAACACATAGTACCAAATACCCATGATATATTGCGGTTATCAATGATTTTCAACAACGAAACTATCTCGTTTGGTCCTCAAGACTAGATGACCTAGCCCCAGTATTTATGTGGGGGTAGCGTGCCGCGTCTTCTACTTTCGTTTTGGTTCCATGGCAAGCATTGCACAGACTTTGTAAGTTGCTCTCGTCCAGCCTGCGGCTCCAGTCCACACGTATCGGCACAATATGATCTACCACGTCAGCTTGCACATATAAGCCGTTTGCTTGGCATCGTTCACACAGTGGATGTGCTAGGCGATACGAGTAAGACAGCTTACGCCACACTTTGGACCTGTAGAACTTGAAGTAACGACCACCAATTGCTTTGCGATATGCGTAGCGTTCGTTGTCGGACGCTCGTGGTTCTGGCTTGTGCTTATCACAGTACCGTTGATTGAACGGCACCATGGTGTTGCACCCAGCATGGTTACACAGCTTCATAATCACGCCAACACGCCTGCCATTTCAGGTTCAGGCTTATCATCGCGATAGTAAAGCTGAACGGTTATCATATTATCTGGTGCAGAGAATACCCGAATGAATCCGACTTGCCACCTGTGTAACGTCATGAACTTGTCGATGATACCGTTTAGTTCTCCTTGATGTGCAGTATATTCAAATAGTTTCATCGTTCTAAGCTCCTTTGGTTGTCTTCTTGAGTGTCACAACATCGAACGCATTAGGATCATCATCATAGGCAATGGACTGAATCGCGTACAAGGTGCCATTGAGTTTTATCTGTGTGCTGTCATCTATCGCGTCAGTGTGGCGTACTACGATCGCTATGGTGTCCGCTAGGTTTGTGCCCGTGATCTGGTAGGTCTGTGTCACAGTGCGGTTATATGATCCATAGAACAGGGTACCAGTCGGCGTAAATGTAGAGATGTTAATACCTGCACCAGTCCTGCGACTAACTGTCTTACCGATTTCAGCCACCTTGTTCAGGCGGGCAATTGAATAGTTCTTCATGATAATTCCTCCTTATTAGCAGATGTGGGGCGCAAGCTTGATCTGCTCTTTAATGCTTCGCCCTGAAATGTTTGCATGCCAGTTAAGCTCGGCGTAGTCGGCTATCTCAAATCCGGCTGCCAATAGTGCGCCTTTCATCATGCCGTTAGTGATGTAGAAACCACTGGGTAAGTCAGCGAATAGGTGCTTGATACCGTATGAGGTATAGTCGCTGTTGATTGTCTTTCGCTTGGCCAGTCCCTTAGTCCAGAGATACAAAGCGTTCTGCTTGTCCTCGGGCATCAGCATAAACGCGAACGGATGATCCTGTTTAAACGGGTTAAAATCTGGTGACTTAGGTTCAATGTGCCAATTCTTGTACTCATAGTATTTGCGATACTTCTCAGGGATAGGGAATTCTTGTTCAAACCTAGCCCATGTACTTTCTGGATATAACATCCTTTTAACCTCCGTAGTTTTGAATTTGTTCGTTTTTTAAGTGGACCACGTTTTGGACCACGTGGACCACCTATGGACCACGTCAAGAGATTTCTATATCCCTTGAGCCGTAAGGGGTTGACCACGTAGACCACGTGGACCACGTTAAAATAAAGATGTATATTGTATCTATAGTAGTGGGATAGTAGGGAAGCAAACCATTCCCTGATGCATCTTCACTGGGCAGTTTTAAACTTGTTTGTTTTATACGTGGTCCACGTGGTCACCGTGGGAAAGTGTTGATTTAACAGCGTTTCAAGATGAAATAACGTGGTCCACACATGGTCCAATCGTGGTCCAAGCGTGGTCCAGTTAGAGTTGACCAAGGATTGACCACGTTTGGACCGCGTTCAAAAGTCTCTCTATCCCTTTAGCCGTAAGGTATGGACCACGTAACCCATGTGGACCACGTTAAAAACAAGAAGATTACATCCTGACGTATCCTCGTGGTTTGTTTCCATTGATGCGCAGACGCTGAGACTTCCAGCCGGTAATGTTATCCATGATGAGCTTGATCCGTTTGGCATCTGAATTTGTACGGCCCATCAGGTAACGGTCAACTGATTTGTCGAACACCACTTCCATAATCTCTCTGGTCGTGGTTTGTTTCAGTGGTTGTAATTCTCCAGCATCCAAGTGCTGCTGTAACCAAGTGGCCACATCGCCGTTATGATCGACATGAGTATGAAAGAAGCTGGCCTTTAGGCTCAATGACAGCTTTTCCCAATTCGATGGTACTTTCATGTTGAGGAAGTCTTCAATGGCCTCTTTCATAGGGTCAACGGTCTCTGCTTCTTGCTGATATGGTTTAGCCAGTTGCATCAGATTATCATCAGCAAAGACACTCTCGCCTGCATCAACCCATGTTTTAGCCTCTGCCAGCACCTGATGGATATCGTGGTCAATCTTCGGTACGCTTTCTTCATTGCGCCATACGGCCTTTACGGGCTTTGTAACGCCACACTTGATAGGGAAGAAGCGGCGCTCACCAGTTGCGTCTTTCAAGTAGTCCTGCTGATTAGTGCTGCCAATGAACACGCACTTGCGTAAATGTGGGTAAACATAATGGCTGTAACTCCCTCGGTATGAATCAGACTGGGCGCTAATGAAACCCTTAGCTGATTCAATCTCGGTCTTTTTCATAGCGGAAAGCTCGCCTAGTTCCATGATCCAGTTACCTTGCAGCTTCTTATAATCTTCGTCCGTTTTGCCCATTGATTTTAATGAGTCGCTGAACTTCTCTGGGAATAAGTTACGAGCAGCCGTACTCTTGCCAAGTCCTTGTTTACCTTCAAGAATTGGAACGATTTCAAACTTGCAACCGGGCTGATAGACACGTTTTACAGCACCAGCTAACCATTTACGAGTAACAGCACGGGTGTACTCATTGTCCTCGGCACCTAGATAGTCGATGAAGTAACTTTCTGCTCTGGGGATACCGTCCCATTGCTCAGCTTCGATCCAGTCTTTAACCGGATTAATTGAATGTTCCTTGCCAACAACAACCATGGCATCTTGCTCATTCTGCTTGCTAAACAAGAGATTGTGCTTACGCTCCATATACGAGCGGACGAAAGCATCATCTTCATCAGTCCAGAAACCCTTACGAATCGGCAATCCTTTAACGCCTTTTGTCTTGATAAGCATATCTGAAAAGTCGTCCCAAGCAACGACATTGGCGAAGACTGGATCATTATCAAGTAACAGTTGAATATTAACCACTGAATCTTTTCTAATCCCACCATTGCCATCAAGTTTAAGGTCATTTCGCCATTGCTCTTGACCTATAAAATCAACGTTGACCACTTTATTGGCTTCTTGCTTAATATCTTCGGGCATCGCTTTAACCAACCGCACGCCTCCTCTCTTCGGCTTTCAATACTGACTTAAAAATCTTATTAACTTCGGCTTCTGCCAAGGGTGTATCTAGATAGTTATCATTAGTTGTAAACAGCAAGTTATAAACTGTCTGCGGTTCTGCACCAGTGAAAAACATTTTGCCAGCAATCTTAGTCAGAAAATCATTGCGATTGCCGGTACTAGTGCCGTTCACCATTTCATCTAGCAGCTTGCCTGCCCATCGTTTCCCTCGATAAACTGTTGAACCATCAAACACTGGGTTAGGGTTGCTGATACTTTGAATTTCATCTAGTAACCACTGAGGCACTGGGGCTAATTTGGTGATCTTGTGCCCTTTGAGTGGTTGATACATGCCGTTCTCGCGAATGCTAGGGAAAACCGGTACACCAGTCGCAATATAGTCAAGGCCGGTTTTCTCGCCATTCTTAGAGAACAAATCCGATCGACTGGTTAGCTTCAATTCCTTGGGATAGGTGAAGAAAATATGGAGTCCACCGTTTGGCGTTGTTTCTATATAGGTAGATGGAATCTGACCAGCACGACCATCAGCGCACAATTTAGCCAACGTCTCATTGCCATTAGTCCCGCTTTTATGACCCATATCAATGTCAAACACCAGCACGCCATCAAGCCCCAAGCCAATATTGTAATTAGGATGTTCGCCCCACCATTTCTCGGCTTGTTCTGGGTCTTTGGTGGCATCTTTGTACCCATGCGAACCAGCAAGTGGTGTTCGTGTCTCTGGCGCAAGTGGATAGACTGCAAAGCCATGCTGTTGATATCCAAGCGCCACTTTAAGCACGTCTACCATCGGCCGCATCTCCCTCCATAAGTAGACGGCGAGCATCAATGATCATGTCGGCGACTGTGTCGGCCAGTGCTGATTGCTGTTCATCGTTGATCTGATGTCGCAAGATATTCACCATTGCGCTTGTATCGCTCAAAAGCGCCTGTGCGGTTGTATAGTAATTTTCCTTCATATTAATTGCCTCCATTTTCCTTGACAAAAGCATCTAATTGAGGCAAGCTAAAAGTCGATGTAGATCTTTTCGCTTGTCCTCTTCTCGCCTTGAGTTGCCGCTCTTGGCGATTTTTTTGTGGCCTCAATTAGTGAACGTTTTTCGGCTTTTTGAGCTTGCCAATACCGATCACAATCAGCGTCAGCCTTTACAAACTGCGGCCACGTCCACCCATACTTGCTATTTATCATTTTTGCCATGGTCATAGTCCTCTCTAAACTGTAGAAACGCTCCCAGCACGCCACCGTTCATGAAAACCATCAGCATGACGGGTATGACTGTCGGATGGATAAATATCCACGTAATAAGGCTAGTCATCGGCATCGTCCTCGTTTTCATACAGCTTTAGGATCTCCGATACACGCAGCAGCTCTTTTGCAGTCGTAACGGCCAACTCGCTATTGGGAATATACTTGCCATCAACCGTGACAGTACTGTCTTCTGCAATGCACTGAACGTTAAGCTGAATGTATTCAATCAAATTTCCAAGCTCGTGATCTAGTGCTATCTCTTCTTTACTAAACAAATTCATAATGTTCCCTCTCTGGCTTTATGTGCCTGTCATAAGTTGCTTACAATTTTCCGCCTGCCCAGCGTGATTACTTGCCGTGGTTATTCATGTAATCGTCTATGTCTGCGGTATTGATCCGCTTAACGCCACCAACCACTTGCATCGGCAAACCTTTTCTAGTCCAAGACAGTAGCGTGTTACGCGCCACACCGGCATAAACCGCTGCTTGACCGATGTTCAGCTTTTTAGGCTCATCATGTTGTGGTGCAAGCTTACTGACCGCTTGGATCACTTCCTGATGAATACGATCTTGTAGCTGCTTGTCGAAGTCCTCGGACAACAATAGTTCTGCTTTCATTGAAGCCATATCATTTCACCTCCACGGCAACAAGTTGTTGCTTTGATATCTATAGCCTACGGCAACATTATGTTGCTGTCAACAATTAGTTGCAACTTTGTGCAAAAAAATTTATGATAACGAGGAAGAGAGGTGGCAATTAGATGCAAAATAACATTTTGAAAGCCAGAAAAGACAAAGGCTTATCTCAAGCTGATCTCGCTAAAAGGATCGGGGTTACACGTCAATCAATAAGCCTTTATGAGAACAATAGCCGAGAGCCCAAAATCGACACTTGGCAAAAATTGTCGAATGTTTTAGGAGTTTCAATACCATATCTCCAAGGGATATCGAGTGATCCAACCGCAATTGATGAAACCATCGCACATACGATGACTAATCGAGAACTAAAAAAAATTATTGATGACTTTGAACATGGAAATAAAACTCCAGAAGATGCAGAAAAAGTATTATCTGCTATCAAAAAGTCCATGAGCACCACTGAATCCGTGAATCAAATGCGCCTGCGCGCCATGAATCAGTTAGTTAATAGTATTGACAACCTCGATTTAGAAAAGATGGATACTTTTGAGATGCTGACCATCAATGATGCAATTCAGCTCTGTATTGCTTTCTACAATGGTTTTCATTCGGATAGGGGTCTGTCGGCATCATTTGGTGCTTTGTTAAGTGGATTACGTTCAATCGTTAAGAACGATGGGCAAGTCGACTACGTCAAGTCTGAATTCATGAGTTCTTTTGAACAGCTTCTAGATGCAGTAACAGCAAAACACGCTTAATTTCCATATCTAATATCATGGCTGAAAAATCAGCCGCCACCTTTTCGCCATTTTCGGCGAAAACTCTCCAATCTAACACCGCCTGCCCAGCGTGACGGATAGGAGAAAGCAAATGGCATCAATTAAAAAGTACGCAACGAAAGACGGCAAAGAGTTCTGGCGCGTTCAGGTCTTTGCTGGTAATGATCCACAGACTGGCCACAAGAAGTACAAGGTGCGGCGAGGGTTTAAGACAAAAAAAGAAGCCACTGTTGCAGCAGCTAGACTTGAACTAGCAATCAGCAACGGTGACTTAGAAGAAGAGAAACCAAGTCCCGTGTTCTTTCGGGATGTATATGAGGAGTGGTATGGAAACTACATTAATACGGTAAGAGAGTCCACATGGGCCCGAACTGCTGGAATGTTCAATAATCACATCCTACCGGCATTTGGCGGTAAGCGAATTGCCACGATAACCACTAAGGACGTGCAGAAGGCTGTTAAAAGGTGGTTTGAATTCACGTCTGCTAACTATAAGCGGTGGTATAACTATGTTTCATCGGTTATGGACTATGCAGTTCGACAAGGGTATATGGATAAGAACCCCGCCAAAGCCGTTGTTTTACCGCACCATGACGATCTGGTTGGTGATAAGCCGGAGAACTTTTGGACTAAGGAACAAATGAATCACTTCTTTGCCTGTATCGACCAAGCGAACCACTTCGATATCTTCATTATGTTTAGAGTTTTAGCCTTTACAGGCGTTCGTCGCGGTGAACTATTAGCGTTGACGTGGAATGATGTAAGCTTTAAAGAAAACAGTATTAAAGTGAACAAAACACTAACGCAAGGTGATAAAGGCCATCAGATCGTCCAGGCACCAAAGACACGTGCTGGGCGGAGAACCATTCCGGTAGACGGTCAAACGATGGCATACTTGAAACGGTGGCGTAGAATACAGCAGGAAACATTAATACAGCTAGGTATTAATACGATGCAACCGAATCAGTTGCTTTTCACTAATACTAAAAACGGGTATCAGTCATTAAACACACCTTCTAAGCGACTGCATAAGCTGCAAGATGACAATGGACTTACACCCAGAATAACCATTCACGGGTTCAGGCATAGCTTTATATCTAATTTACTGATTGCTGGTGTTCCTGTTACGTCAGTACAAAAGCTGGTAGGGCACACAGATCCGACTATTACGCTTGGTGTGTATGCTCACGTCAGTGCAAAGCAGGAATCAGAGGCCACCGCTGCACTTGCAAAATATATGCAAAATTGAATTAGAAAACCACAGAGAAAACCACGGGGGTTTTAAGGCTGGTTGATAACGGATCTAGGGTGCATGGTTAAGGCATTTCATGTGAAACAGTTACGTTTCCCCTGACCACCCAGAATAGATAAAAAAATCACGATTTGTAAGTATAAAATATGCTTGCGGGTCGTGATTTTTTTTGTTGCTGAAGTGAATAAACATTTTTGCATTTAGTCGGTGACACTACTGGATTTTTCTTCTGGAGTGTCGATGAGTCAATGTTTGACGAAGACGAAATCGAAGCAGCGGCGGAAGTATAATGATGATATCAAAGGTTGAACTAACTTTTTAATAAATTTGGAGGTTTACAGTCATGGTGAAACGATTGTTGAGTGCCAGTACCAGTGAAGTCATGCAGTTTAATGGGCAGCAGTTAAAAGAAAGCATCAAAGCCAGCGAAGGCCGAATAATTGTGAGTGAAAATATCGTGACGCAAGAGAATCTGGATAGCATTACGACGGCAGAAATTGCGGCTGCTTTTGGGGCGGATATGATTTTGTGTAACCGGTTGGATGTGAATGATCCGAAAATTTTCGGTCTTTATCCGGGTGAACGGCATCTTGCTGCTGCGCCTAAGCATGATGGCAAAGCGAGCATTGACCGATTGAAGAAATTGGTTGGGCGGCCAGTGGGGATTAATCTTGAACCGATTGGCGATCATCCTAACATGATGGAACAACAGATTGCGATTTTACCCGGCTGTACCGCAAGTGAGGCTGTCATCAAAAAAGCAGAAGCAATGGGTTTTCAGTTCATGGTTCTAACCGGGAATCCGGGCACGGGGGTCACTAATGAAGCGATTATCCATAGCATTACCGTGGCCAAGCAATACTTCAGCGGCTTGATTATTGCGGGTAAAATGCATGCTTCCGGAGTTGATGAACGGATCATGACAGCAGAAACGGCCAAAGACTTTATCGAAGCAGGAGCCGATGTGATTTTGGCGCCAGCAGTTGGCTCAGTGCCGGGATTTGACGAAGCCGATTTAACCGAAGTCGTGAAAGTGGTTCATCAGTTAGGCGGCTTGGTCATGAGTGCGATCGGTACTAGTCAGGAAGGCAGCGGCAGTCGGGTGTTGCAGGCAATGGCAATTCGCAACAAAATCTGCGGTGTCGATATGCAACATGTCGGCGATTCCGCTTGGGGCTTTGAGTCGCCGGTCAATAATTTATACGCCGTCAGCAAAGCAATTCGTGGGGAACGGCATACGATTCAGCGGATGGCGCGGTCGATTAATCGCTAATCACAGTAGCTTGTGTGATGGAAAAAAGATTACCGTACTGGCTGCAAAGATGTAAGCGTAACTCGTCACTTGCTTTTTGAGATATAAAATTTCCTGAGTAAGTGTTAAGATAAAGCATCTTGGGTAATTGCAGGCGAAACCCAAATCAAACATTGCCGGAGATGTGAAAGGATTTAAAATGCGAATTAACGTTTTGCAACACACTCCCAATGAAGGTCCGGGGGCTATTAAGACTTGGGCAGATTTTTACGGACATGAGCTTTACGTTTACCATCCTTATCAATTTGACGGCACATTACCAACCGCTTCTGAAACAGATTTGTTGGTTGTTTTAGGAGGACCGATGAGCCCAAATGACGATATTGATTGGATTAAGGCGGAGCGTCGTCTTATTAAGACACTGTTGAGCCAGCATAAACCAATCTTTGGTGCTTGTTATGGCGCGCAACAAATCGTAAAGACGATGGGCTATCAAGTTAGCAAAGCACCGGCTAAAGAGGTTGGTTGGGCGCCTGTACATCTACAAACGCATATGATTCCCGGTTTACCAGATTCGTTGCTGGCTTTGCATTGGCACGAAGAAATGTTTCAAGTTCCGGATGAAGCGACGTTGTTATTCAGTAATGAATTGTTAAAAAACCAAGGCTATTTACTTGGTGATCATGTAATTGGTTTACAGTTTCATCTGGAACCGCAAGCTGATGATGTTCGCGAAATAGCAATTAACGATGCGGCTTATGCTTTAGACGATAACGCTTTACATCAAACGGCCGCAGAAATTATGCGCGTCGATCCACCAGAGGCTAACCGCTTAGCCATCTTCCGTATGCTGGATTTCATAACTACGCCAACAAAATAGAACTTGAAAGAGTCGTCTCAGTGAAGAGGCGGCTTTTTCTTTAAGGATTGACTACCGAGCTGTTTACTTCTCCTTTTTAAAGATAAATTGTACACTATTAAATAACGGGGCGCAGCAGATCAGAATGCGTAGGCCAGCTGTTGACTGACACAAGTGAAGGGCAGTGAAAATCATGCACGAAGACCTGGGGAGTTATGCTTATGTTCAGCGGGTGTATAACGCTAATATGCGCTTGGCGGCTTATAAATTACCGCGAACTGCTGAAAATGGAACCGTGACTTTAATTGCTGACGAGCTCATCAACTTGACCATGCAAATTGAAAATGGCCGCGTCAAGAAGATTACGATCATCGCGACCAATCCGCGCTCATCGGTTTACATGCAGGTGTTTGAAGGGTTTGAATTCGGCTTCAATGCGGTCAGTACGTGGATTCAAAATTATGAAGAAACAACCCGAACACATGGACCTTCGCAAGGTGTTGTGAAAGGAATTTTGGCTGACTATAACACGACCAAGGACAATGTTTTGACCGTGAGTCTGACGCGCGTGTCAGGCAAGGCACCAGAGTAATCTGGCTGATACGGACGCCGATCTTTAGTTGCGAAAAAATAAGGATCGCCAAATAAGTGGATTTTAAAAATAACGAATCGGCGCGAGGCAGCGTTTTTTGCGTCTTGGCAAAATTAAAGCCAGCAAGTGAGCTTTGTTTTTGAAATCGGCTTTTAATCATGCTAATTTGAAGATGATACAGCGGAAAATGATTCGCCCGGTTGCGTGATGATTATGCACAAATGTTTTATCTTTTTATTGCTGGAAGTTATTACAACCCTTTAATAATTTTGTTGGGAGCTTAGCCTTAAATTGAAAGGAAAACAGCCATGAAAATAACATTTATCGGTGTTGGCGATATGGGTAGTCAGATCGTGCCGCATTTGGCCTAGGCTGGTTATGATGTCGTGATTTGGGACAAAGAACCGGCTAAAATGACGGCACTGACTGGGGACCATGTTCGGGCGGCGACCTCACTGGAAGATGCGGTGACCGCTTCTAAAATCATTATCACGTCGGTCATGTCAGCTGATGTGCCAGCATTGCATATCGGGACGGTAGATGACCCGGGAATTGTCAATTATTTACAGCCGGGCAGCACGCTGATTGTCACTTCAACATTGGATCCTCGAAAAATCACCGCGATTCAAAGTGCCATGCCAGCACATGCGACTTTGCTAGATGTGCCGATGATCGGCGGGGTGAAATATGCTCGTGAAGCCAGTCTGGTGCTGATTGCAGCTGGTGACAAGCAAGTGGTAGAGACAGTTGCGCCGGTTTTGGAGACCTTTGGCAAGATCAGGTATGTTGGTGACCAAGGCAACGGCGCTAAGCTAAAGTTGATCACCAATGTTGCGATTATGGCAGCCGAAGCCGGTATTCGCGAAACCTTGGATTTAGCTGATGCATACGGCATTGACTATGAAACCACGCTCGAATTGTTACAGATGGGACCACTTAAGCCAGTCGTACTCCGGGCGCTAGACGAAAGCAATCCGCGGCCACTCAAAGACTCGGTTGCTGATGAAGTCGAATTAGACAACGCGACCAAGGAATTTGTCGACTTGCCAATCGCCACGGCGGCCATGAAACGCTTGCAAAAAGCGGTTGATTCAGTTGACGGCGAAGCGAAATTTATCGATATTACTAACAAGAAGACGGCGCTGCCAAAAGCTTCGGAATAATCATGATATATCGCAAAAGGGACAACTCTTTCACGCAAAGGGGGTCTCTTTTTTGGTTGTATCAATGCTTAAAGTGAATCCTTGGTATAAAAGTTCCTGATCGTGACGTTGACCAGTTCCGCACTTGCAAACGGTTTATGTTCAAACAGGTGTAAAAGAACCCTTTTTCTAAATCAAAAAAATAAAAAGCCCCGGCCATTTCATTTTGACCGTTCGGCTTAAGAGAGCTCATCAATTCTGATCGTGGGTTTTTATACTGACTAAAGCTCCATTTATTATTAGTGACACCAAGGGTATAAGGAACGACAAAGTGTTTGTTTTCAGCAGATAAAACGTTATAAGGCAAAGAATGATGATTAAAAGAGAGGCAACTTTTGAGAAGGAATAACCTGTATCGCCATTTACTTGCTTAACAAACCCCAAATTTCCATAGATGATGAGGAAGGAACTGGCCGCGACTAACTCGGGTTTTTGAAATATGCCACCGAATAGAAAGAAAATGTAACCTAAATTCAGAGAAACTGCGACCCCAATAGATTGGAACGGTAATGAATGCCTTAACCACATGAATACACCCATAGCTGAAGAAAACAAGTACAGTTTTAGAGCCTTCGTATTAAGCAAAGGTTTTCTCTCCTATCATTTTAAAGTGTCATTCGAAAAAATTGAAGGTTTGAGTGCATTTATTAATGTCAATAGCCTTGCCAGCTTCACTATAGCTTAGTGCTCAGGAGAGTGTTTCTGCATACCGAGATTTAAAACAACTGATCCCAAACTTTACTTGTCATCACTGTAAAGGGTGTTCTTCGCTTTTAGTGAAATGCTTGCACGTTGACGACATTTTGCGGTGTGCCTTTGAGAAAGGCCGTTAGATTAGCAATCGTGAGTGCCAATAATTTCTCTCTGGTTTCATAGGGAGCCCAAGCGATATGTGGTGTTATATAACAATTTTTAGCGGTTAAGAGGGGATTGTCCGGTTGAATGGGTTCCTGTTGTGAGACGTCCAGTCCGGCAGCAGCAATTTTTCCCTGGTTTAATGCCAATGCAAGGTCATTTTCATTGATGAGTTTACCGCGGGCGGTGTTAATGATGATCACCCCTGGACGCATTTGTTCAATTGTTTCACGTCGAATCAGATTAAGGGTTTCCGGTGCTTGCCGGACGTGCAAACTAATGATATCAGCGGTAGTGAGTAATTCCTTTAGACTAACTTGCTGGCTCATTTGATTGTCATGCGTTTTGGGCCGCCGATCATAGAAAACTACCTTCATTGAAAATGCATGGGCAATGGAAGCTACTTTTTGAGCGATTCGGCCATAGCCAACTAATCCAAGGGTTTTCCCCGCTAATAAGGTCAGCTTTTTTGCCCAGAAAGTAAAGTCGGGACTCGCTTCCCAACGGCCTTCATGAACAAGTCGATTGTGAAGCCCGACATGACTGGTTATCTCTAGGATGAGGGCAAAAGTGAATTGAGCGACGGCATCGGTTGCGTAGATAGGGACATTGGTCACAGGAATTCCTCTGGCACTTGCTGCCTCAACATCAATCACATCATAACCGTCTCCCATGACACCAATATATCTAAGATTGGGCGCCTTGCCAATAATCGCTTTAGTCAAAGGTGTCTTGTGCGTTAAAACGATCTCTGCATCACCAATTCTAGCTAGGATTTTCTGCGTATCGTTGACCGGTGTGCGATCGTAAAAATGACATTCCCCGAGCTTCTTTAAAGCACTCCAATCTAAATCGCGGTTCAATGCATAGCCATCGAGTAAAACAATCTTTATCATCTATAAAACTCCCTCGTATAAATACTTCCTTGATATCGATCTAGTACTTTCACGGTGAGTGTGTTTCACGTGAAACTGCCATGAAATCATTTTTGGAAAATCCTGAAATTTCTATAACTTTCAAACTGATAGCGGTGGATCACTGAAAAGAGATATTATACTGAAATCAACATATCTTGATTGTACGACTTAGCTAGATCAAACGGGAGGAAACACTTGAAAAAGAGGAATTTGGTGGCAATATCAGCGATGATTGGATTAAGTGTTTTGTTGACAGTCAGCTCGATTGCGATGAGCCTTTATGGTCCAAAGAATAAGCGTGATCCTGGGGCCGATGCAGAGGGCTTTTCAATCAAACTGCCTCGGCATTTTGAAATCACAAAATCCGGCGTTGGGCCTTTTCTAATCGAACGGATCCCACAAAAACGCCAAACGACCACTGATGCCAACACGCTGCTTTATCATGTGCAGGCAGCGGGCTGGAATCGCCGAATGTTGGTTGTGAAGTCAAAAGAAGATCATAACTATGATTTTCGAAAGTCTGGCATAAATGGTAAAGGCTATGCATTAATCGATCTGAAAACAGGTGAACATAGCTGGTATCGCACGTTGAAAGGGATGCAGAAGAAGCATCCACAAACGCACCAGATTCAGGTGCAACCGTTAGATCGTTATCATTGGCGGGCATCGGCACAATCACAGAAGACTAAGGACGATCCGGTCATCACATCACGGGTCTTCACTAACATGGTCACGGGTCACTAATCAGTAAGTCAGCAAGCATCGTCAGTGGCCAAAAATAAGTCAAGAAGCACCTCGGCCAATATCAAAAGCGTTAACGCGATCAACTAGTTAGTTTGATTGACGTTAACGTTTTTTATGTGGCCACGTTATAGAAAGGCACTGCGCTAACCTCCAATTAGCCGTACTGAAGATTTCCGGATTAATTTACGACCGCATCGGCAATGGCGCTATCACCTGATAAGTCTTGAATGGACGGCCGGTCTTGCGGTAAATCGTATCACTTTTCAGAAAGCGATGATCCTCCAAAAAGTTTAGATACTTTCGAACCGAGACGTGCGATAAGCCAGTTTCAGCGGTTAATTGTGCGACCGTAAAAGATGATGGCAATTGTTGAATTGCGGCTTGAATCATTTTCAAAGTTGCTTTGCTTAGACCTTTATCCAAGTCGCGAATGGAAGAAGCGTGCGTGTGTGGTTCTAAATAAGCATCGAGTTGACTTTGATTCAATTGCTGACTGACCAGCGCTTGATTTTTCGTTTTAAAACGCTGGATGCTTTTTTCGAAGCGTTCCATCGTGAAAGGTTTGATAAGGTAATCAATGACACCCAGATGTAAGGCGTCATTTACGATTTCGACTTCATTGGCTGCGGTGATTAAAATAACATCAACCATTTGCTTGGTGCGGCGTAGTTCGGTTAAAAAGTCGATCCCATTACCATCTTTCAGGCGAATATCCAGAAGAATGAGTTGAATCGAACGGCTTGCCAGCAGTTTTTTGGCCTCGGCAATGGTCTCCGACGAGTAAATCGTCTCAAAAGTACCAAGCTTTTCCAGATAGTTGCGATGAATAAATTGCACCATGGGATCGTCTTCAACGATGAGAATGTTGGTCATTTTTTGCCTCCTCGTGGTAGTCCACCACCAAAGTCAACACAAGTGGTTCGGCTGGACTTAGGGTGGCTGTGCCATGCAAATCAGAAAGTAATTGTTGGAAGTAATCTTGATGAATCACTGACAACAACGCGTTACGGCTAAGCGGTTGTGCTAGATGATAGGTGATGGTCAGTTGGTCCTGAGCATAATCGAGCTGAATCAGAATGGTCGCAGGCAAATCTTGCTGTAAAAGACCAAAGTGCAGATAACGGCTGAGGGTTAAAAGTGATTTAGTTTCGCTAACATTGGGATTGGCAGGCAGTTCTGGCACGATTTCAAAGTTGAGCGTTGTTTTACGTTCCGCAAATTTCTCGCGTTCGCCAATCATGAACCCAGCTACGAGCGGATTTTTTACTAACAATGCGAGGCGATTAGCAAATTCTTGTTCCGGTTTCAAAAGGTCTTGTAAATAAATCGCCAATTCATCGTACTGTTTGATCGAAACCAATCCGTAAATAACATGCAGCTTGTTCATAAACTCATGGGATTGGCTTTGCAGTGCGTTGGCATAAGCTGTGGTGTTCGCCAGCTGATCGGCAACGAAAATAGCCTCAGTGGCGTTGCGTAAAAAGATAACGTAACCGATTTTTTGCTTCTTCACGATAATTGGTGCGGCTGAGAACAAATAATCCTGACCATCTTGCTGATAAAACTGCTCGGTCTTGACCGTCAGCTTAATGCGTTCCGGATGGGCAATTAAAGTGGTTAACGGCCGGCCAATAAATGCTTGTTCATGAATGAGGTGGCGCTGCAGTTTGCTGGCAGCTCTATTAACTAGCACAATCGTCTGGTTGAGATCCACAACAATTACCGGATCTTTGGTTTCTTCCAGCATGGCATTACGTTCCTCAAGCAACCGAGCAATTTCTTTAGGCTCAAGATCGTGTAGTTGCCGCTTAATGTAATAAGCCACCAAAAAGGCGATGAGGATGCCCATAACGATGCCGACTAGTAATGCCAAGCGAAAGCCGTTTTGGGAGTTATGAATGAGCATTTGTAAGGCCGTGACTTTAATGCCGAGTGCCACTACCCCAATTTGTTTGTGGTTTTGGTACACAGGAACAAACCCACGTAAGGAGCGCCCTAGGGTTCCGCGTTGCACGGAAACATAGGCGTGTCCCTGCAAGGCGCGAACCTCATCCCCACCTCGAAAATGGCGGTTAATCTGCTTTGGATCAGGATGGGTGAGGCGAATCGCTTGCATGTTCATGATGACAACAAAGTCGAGTTTGAAGTTTTTGGCAACAGAATTGGCGTAAGCGCGCGTTGCCGGATCAGCCTTATTGGCCTTAAGCGCAGAAATGACACGTGGTTCTTGAGCCAATTGGCGGCCGACTGACAGTAAAAGTTGACTTTCACGCGTCTCGAACTGCTGGCGATTTTCCAATAAGGTGAAGCCATAGACTGTGAAAACCGTCACTAATAAAGTTGAGGTGAAGATGAGTGACAGCCAACTCCAGAGGCGCCATCCTTTTATTTTCAAGCCTTTCACCTTCCTCCGTCAGAAGTTATTGTTTGTGAATCACTCAATAATGGCTTAAATAAATGCTTTGATGCTTAAAAAAGTTAAATAATCTTCACTCTTTAAAGCGCTTACATTATGCTGCGGATAGTAAGAGTCCTAAGGGGGGAAAAGAAAATGGCGAGTAAAACGGGAACACCTAGCGCACCGGAGAGTTCACAAAGTAAGTGGATGGCGATCAGGATTGGTTCCGTGCCGTTGCCAGTTTATCTGGTGATGGCCATGGTGATCATCCTTGCCGGCGCGATGCAGCAGCTGCCGGTCAATATGCTTGGTGGCTTTGCAGTGATTCTGACGATGGGCTGGTTGTTAGGGACAATTGGTGCCAACATTCCGGTGGTTAAGAATTTCGGCGGGCCAGCCATACTGTCGTTGTTAGTCCCATCGATCCTTGTGTTTTATAACGCCCTGAATCCGAACGTGTTAAAAGCAACTGACATGTTGATGAAGCAAGCAAACTTTCTTTATTTCTATATTGCATGTCTAGTCTGTGGGAGCATTTTGGGGATGAACCGCAAGATCCTGATTCAAGGGTTGATGCGGATGATTATTCCCATGATGCTTGGCATGATTCTGGCGATGGGTGTGGGCACTTTGGTTGGCGTGTTATTGGGTCTGGAGTGGAAGCATACGTTGTTCTTCATTGTGACGCCGGTTTTGGCTGGCGGCATCGGGGAAGGCATCTTGCCGCTGTCTCTAGGATACAGCACGATCACAGGGACGACCAGCGGCGCGCTTGTGGCTCAGTTAATTCCGGCAACGATTATCGGTAACTTCTTTGCCATTATGTGTTCAGGTTTATTGAATCGGTTGGGAGAGAAGCGTCCGGAGTTATCGGGGCAGGGACAGTTGGTTCGACTGAATGGGGCAGAAGATGACTTGGCAGACGCGTTGAAAGACGATACGGGACCGCTTGATCTAAAAATGATGGGTGCAGGCGTCCTCACGGCATGTACCTTGTTCATTTTAGGGATGTTGTTGCAATCCGTGACTGGCTTTCCAGGGCCGGTTTTGATGATTGTTGCCGCGGCGATTCTGAAATATGTCAATGTCATTCCGGGTGAAACCCAACGAGGCGCCAAACAGTTATACAAGTTTATTTCCAGTAATTTTACGTTTCCGTTGATGGCGGGATTGGGTTTACTATACATTCCGCTAAAAGATGTTGTTGGCATGTTGAGTTGGCAATATTTTATCATTGTTATCAGTGTGGTGCTCACTGTGGTTTCCACCGGTTTCTTCGTAGCGCGGTTCCTGAACATGAATCCGGTTGAAACGGCTATTGTGACGGCTTGCCAGAGCGGGATGGGCGGTACTGGCGACGTGGCTATTCTCAGTACGGCGAATCGGATGAACCTGATGCCATTTGCTCAGGTGGCAACACGCTTGGGTGGCGCGATTACGGTTATTTCAATGACGGCGATTTTGCGGATGATCTTTTAAATCGACTAGTTTCGAAACTTAAGGAGGATGATTCACATGGCAAAGAAGGATTTTAATCAACTTGCGCTAGATCAAGCAAAAATAAATGGCGGAAAATTGAGTGTGGAACCGAAAGTACCAATTGAGACGCGCGATGATTTGAGTATTGCGTATACTCCAGGCGTCGGGGCAGTTTCTTCTGCTATTGCCAAGGATCAGTCGCTCGTTTATGACTTAACCACTAAGAAAAATACGGTTGCAGTTGTCAGTGACGGTTCGGCGGTTTTAGGGTTAGGCAATATCGGTGCCGAAGCTGCGATGCCGGTGATGGAAGGAAAAGCCGCTTTGTTCAAACGGTTTGCTAAGGTTGATGCCGTGCCGATTGTGTTGGATACGCAAGACACTGAAGCAATCATTGCTGCGGTTAAAGCCATTGCACCAACATTTGGCGGGATCAATCTTGAGGATATCAGTGCGCCGCGGTGTTTTGAAATCGAAACACGGCTCATTGATGAACTCAATATCCCCGTGTTCCATGATGATCAACACGGCACTGCGATTGTGGTGCTCGCCGCTTTGTACAATGCCTTGAAAGTAGCGGATAAAAAGATTGAAGACATTCGCGTGGTGGTTAATGGCGGCGGCTCGGCGGGGCTATCCGTTGCCCGGCGATTCTTGGCAGCCGGGGTCAAACACATCATAGTGGTGGATAAGGTGGGCATTTTAGCTGAAAAGAACGCTGATCAACTGCCACCACATCATGCGGCGATTGCTAAGATAACGAATCGCGAAAACCGCACCGGGACGTTAGAAGATGCCTTGAAAGGTGCGGACGTCTTTATTGGGGTATCGGCGCCGCACATTCTCAATCCGGCGTGGATCAAAACAATGGCGCCCAAACCGATTATTTTCGCCATGGCCAATCCGGAACCGGAGATTTTCCCGGATGAAGCGTTGGCGGCTGGTGCGTATATTGTCGGAACTGGGCGCAGTGATTTTGCAAACCAGATCAACAATGTGCTCGCTTTCCCAGGCATTTTCCGCGGCGCTCTGGATGCTAGGGCACGCAAAATTACAATTGACATGCAGATTGCCGCGGCTAAAGGAATTGCCAGCTTGATTCCGGATGATGAATTGTCAACCACGAATATCATTGCTAATGCGTTTGACGGGGATGTTGCTGAAGTGGTAGCAGAAAGCGTTCGGGACGCAGCAAAAGCAACAGCGAAAGCCTAGAAATCAATTTAGAAGCTTCCTTACAAGGTCGATGACGATTGCGTACGGGGGCTTTTTGCTTGGCGTTATCTATAAGAATTAAGACATTAGGTGAAAAAAGAATTTGTCGGCGTAGTTATAGCTGAAATGAACGTTAAATGCCGAAATCCCTACGTTTAAATGTTGTTGGATCAAATGATGACCGCCTTTGTTATGCTTATACCTGTAGGGAGGGATAAGTGTGGCACTCAGTGATGATCATAAGGTTAAATCTCAAGATGGATTCGCGCACAGTGAAATGAAACGAAAAAGGCGAGCGGTTTTTGGGCCGCTGGGTTTACTTTTTATGTTTGAGTTTATTAATCTTTATCAACTCTTTGAAGATGGAGAATTATTTACTTTTAAAGGATTACGAATACTTTTCGCTTTGTTTATACTTGTTTTCCTAGTTGTTATATTTTCCAAGAATTTAAAAAAGCCTGCACGGTAGACAATGAAGATGGAAAAGTAAGACTCAGGTTTCGGCAGTGCTGCCGTTCCTGGATTGTCTGGTTTTAATCTTATAGAAGCGAGTTGTTCGGATATGAATCACTTAATTGCGGTTTTCCTGATTGTAGCAGTTTTATCTATTGGCCCTTTAATTTGCTTTGTAGTCATTCATAGAAAAAACAAGCGACTGAAGGCACTTGTTCTCGGCATACAAAGTCTTCAGGAAGAAAAGATGTTTACGCAGCGTGCTCTCGATAACGTCCTGTGTGGCATCGTTTCTGAGAAAGTCACTGTTAAGCATGATGGTTCCTTGGATTTGTCCAACTTTATGTCATTTAATAGTTTGGAAAAGTTATATATAGTTTTGGAAAACAATAATCCATAAAGAGTGAAGTAGGGATGATTGCCATCGCAAGGGTTCTTAAGTGGTAGACGCTGCCGTCAAGAAGCTAGAAGCGTTCTTGACGGCAGCGTCTTTTTGCACTCGGAAAAAAAGTTGCAAGTGAGACGCTGTATTTTTCAAGTTCTTGATATTCAAAATAGTAATGTCACTGTCCGGACTCATTTTGGTTACCTTTTTTGACTCATGTCAGGCGCATCAAATGATTGGCCAGTGGAACGATGGCGGGCGCTTGCCTGTTTCGATAAGGTAGATCGCGACCAACAAGATGGTAAGAAAATTGCTTAATTGGTATACTTTTTAATCTACTTGTCAGACTAGCTTACATTAAACGTTGACGCTTTTTGGAACACGCATATACTAAGAACGTAAATATTGGTATATGAAAGGGAGTTCACAATGCGTATCGAGGAAGATTGTATTGGCAAGCTGGCAGTAGATGAGGATGTTTTATATGGGATCCACACGACCCGCGCACTGGCGAATTTTCCAATTAGTCATGAACGGACCGATGCTTTGCTTTTTAAAAGTCTGATTATCATTAAAAAGGCGGCGGCACAAGTGAATGCAGCTGGCGGGACATTGTCAGCCGCTAAAGCGAAAGCAATTGTTGCGGCATGTAACAGCTTGTTGATGGGTGAACATCGTGATGCACTGGTGGCGCCGGCGATTCAAGGAAGTGCCGGGACTTCGGTTAATATGAATGTTAACGAGGTCATTGCCAACTTGGCCAGTCAGCATACCGCTGAGCCGGTGCACCCGAATGACGATGTGAATCAGAGTCAGTCAACGAATGATACTTATCCCACAGCCGGGAAAATGGCGGCTTTGCAAGCTTTGCCGCCATTGCAGCAAGCCTTGACCTTTTTAATTAAGTCGTTGTTGGTCAAAGCAGACGAGTTTGCGGACGTGGTTAAAGTCGGGCGCACACAATTGCAGGATGCAGTGCCAACTACATTTGGTCATAGTTTTCATGCGTATGCCAGTTTGTTCCAGCGCGACCAAAAACGGTTGACGCGAGCGGCGGAAGATTTACGCCAGGTCAATTTAGGGGGGACGGCAATCGGTACCGGGTTGAACGCGACTCCTTATTATCGCGCGCACATTGTGTCCCAGGTTAACCGGCTCATTGACTTAAAGCTTGAGTCAGCTGATGATTTGATCGATGCCACTCAGAATTGTGATGTCTTAGTTGCCTTTTCCGGAGCAATGAAGGGGTTGGCGACGGATTTATCTAAGTTTGCTAACGATTTGCGGTTGCTGAGCAGTGGTCCGCAAGCTGGTTTGAATGAACTTCATTTACCGGCGAAACAGGCAGGGTCTTCGATTATGCCGGGGAAGGTGAATCCGGTCATCCCTGAGGTCGTCAATCAGATTGCTTTTCAGGTTATCGGGCAGGATTTAACGATTAGTATGGCAGCAGAAGCAGGGCAGTTGGAACTAAATGCCTTTGAACCGATTATTTTCCGTGACTTGTTGCAAGGCGAGCGCTATTTAGCCCGAGGCATTGACACCTTGACAACGAATTGCGTGACTGGATTAACCGTCAACGAAGCGCAGTCTGATGAAAATGTGCAACACTCGGCGATTAGCGCAACGATTCTTAGTCCGTACCTTGGCTATGAAGCGACAACCAAACTCGTTAAGACCAGTCTTAAAACCCACATTGCCATTCCTGAACTTCTTCGCCGGCAGCACCAACTGCCAGATGAGTTGATCAAGCGACTGTTCTCACCAGCAGTCATGACAAACCAAGAGCCAATTCCTAAAGCGGCTGCAGTCGGTAAGAATTGATGTGATTTCCTACCAAGTGACACAACTGTTCCACATGAAACAAGCATCTTCGGTTTAGGTGTTTCATGTGGAACTTTTTGTCATCAACAATAGGTTTCACGTGGAACGTACAAGCTTTCTATAATCTAATTCACTCAAAAAAGCACCCGCGGATTTTCCGTGAGTGCTTTTTTGATGAAGCATGGTAACTTTTGGAGAACTGTACTGCTAACTATCCGGCAATTGAGACGTGTGTTGGTTGGTGCTCAATAATCGGCATCCACTGCGACACAATGTTTTCCGGGCTAAAGTGGCTGGCACGTTCCAAACTTTGATGGGCGTAGTGCTGGCGCAAATCGGTTTGGTTAATCATTTTCTTGAGGTTAGCAACAAAATCCGGGACATCCTGCGCTTTGGTCAGCAGGCCATAGTCGTTGTTGCCAAGGTATTCGCGGGAACCGGTATTTTCCATGGCAACAACCGGTAAACCTGAGGCCATAGCTTCGCCGATAACCAGCGGCATGCCTTCCCAACGCGACGTGGATACGAAGATTGAAGCGGCACGGTAATGATCACGCAAAGCCTTATCTTTTAGCGGTCCTTGATAAATAAGCTTGTCACTGACGTTAAAATAGTCGATCAGGTCATAGAAGTTTTTCATGTCTTCATCGGTTCCAGCGCCGGCAATTGCGATCTTCCAGTCGTCCGGAAGTGAAGCGGCGGCCTCAAGCAAAAAATCGATTCCTTTGTGGGCGATGGCGATTCGGCCGGTGAAGGCGATGCGGTGGGCGTTTAGATCAGCTTCACCAGTAGGAACAAGGGTGAGCGGATTGTAGATTTTAACGGTACGCGGATTGAAACGCTTATAGGAATTCAAATCGCTTTCGGTTAACGTAACGAGTGTATCGACAGCTTGCAAGCCGCCTTCAAACTCAGCTTGCATCTGGACATAGTAATCTTCCATGTAAGTAGCGTAGTTGTTGTGCATCCAGCCAATGAGATTAACGTCTGGCAAAGCCCGTTTAATCAGCGGAGCAAAACTCGTTGTTAAACCGGCTGGTAAGATAACTGTTTGAAAGTGCTGATCCCGAATTGTCGTGATCAAATCCGCAATTTGGTCATGATAGTGGGTGTATGGGTCACTACCAAAAAAGTTTAAAAGTTTAGGATCGGTTGGGCGCGGTGCGATGAGCAGAGGTGCGTCCAACTCAAAGTAGGCAGGGGCATCTGCTAAAGTATAAAAACTAACATCGTAGTGCTTGACGAGGTCGTTACCTAAAACGGTTGAAGCGCGTTTAACGCCATCCATGACGATATTTTCTAGAACGATCATAACTTTCATAAGTGTTCGCCGCTAAGATCAGCGGCTCCCCCCTTTCTTCTGAGTACGTTACGAGCTGACTGCAGCGTCCAGTCGAAGTGGCACAACTACTAAAAAAATAGTAGCGGGGTCATAACAGTTTTTGGTTCTTCTGAGAAACTGTTTATATTATCATACGCGCTTTTTATTAGTAAGTGCAAGTTTTTTCTCGCAACCGTTGATTTATCAAGGGTTGTGAGTGCTTGTTTCATTTAGAAAAAAGGGATTATGATAAGTGGCTGAATTGTTTGCGTTCTGTTTCACGTGTAACTGCAACTTAAGCTAAGACGTTGCTTATCTATCTTATAACCTAAACTGAAAATTCACAAGAAAATTTTTTGCTTTTCGACTGTAACCGGCAATTTAGTGAGCGCGAGCCAGCCCGGTTAGAAACCGGAGCATAGGTGGCCTTGGGCGTGATGACCGGGCTTTTATGCTGATTTTCCTAAATGGCGCAAAGGAATGGATGAGCTGGGTTTCGTGGCGAAAAAGATTAAACCGAGTGTTCCACGTGAAACAACCTCGCGCTATGATTTATGCTTTTTTGAGCGCTGCCACCAATAACGATCATGTACAAGTTGCTTAGTGAGTGCTTTCCAATGAGGTCGCAATATGGCTGTGTTAACCGGCAGATTGCCAAAAACTGTTTCTTCATAAGCCTTGGTTAAGTTAAACATATACGCTTGCTGGCCTAATCGTTTATCGATGGCCTGAGCATAATCATCAAGCGACTGGTTCACGGGTCGTTTCTTGACCCAACGTAACGCCCGAAGAAGTATGCGATAACGCGCCGAAAAGTTTGTCGATCCCAGTCCGATTCCTAATATCAGCATGACGAGCGCTGGTAACTGCCAGACACTTATCAACAGTAGAGCTAATAAGATGATGAACAATGATTTTTTTAGCCAACTCAGGCGGTTGAGAGACGGCCGAGATTGTCGTTTCGTTTGTTTGGACACTGTACTGGCGGACACACGCGAACTGGACGAGGATGAATTGCTAGTGCTGGACGGCTGAACGCTTTCAGTGCCGCTGCTACTGGGACTTGGAGGCGAAACATTTTCATCGGGAGTTGCCGGGTCACTGAAGCCTGGTGTTGGTTCAAACGGCAGCCAGCCTAAGTTATCGAAGTAAACTTCCGGCCATGAATGGGCATTGCTGTTGCGAATCACGTATCTTTTCTGATTTCCGGAACCACCGAGCAATGTGCCAGTGTTGAATCCCTTAGCCCAGCGCGCTGGCAAGCCGATACTGCGACATAGTACAACCATTGCCGAGGAGAAGTTATCACAGTAACCGATGGGCGAATCAAAAAGAAAATAATCCACATAGTCCCGGGTTGGCGGGGTGCGGCGTGCATCGGTTTTTGAATACGTGAAGCGTGGATCTGATTTGAGATAATTTTGGACAGCCAGTACCTTTTCGTATGGGGTCGTGGCCTTGGCGGTGATTCTTTTGGCAAGTGTTCTGATCCTTTTTGGCAGGGTGCGTGGCAATTGTAGATAACGGGACGCAACCTTTTGACGGGAACTGGTCGCCGCGGCCAATTGTGCTGCTGAGATCTGTTTTGGTTGCACCTGAATGTCCAATCGCTGAAAACGTGCTTGGTCGGTTGTTTGCATGCGGCGGGTTTCCGGATTGAGCAAAAAATCGGTCGTGGGATCGGGTTGGCCGCCGGTGAAGGTCAATTGACCATAAGGAAGCGGTAAATAGGTTTTACCACCGTTGAAAGTTAAGGCCGTACTTGTGGCAGGCCCGTAATCGATAGTAGCCGCCGAGTCGCGCATGGTGGCACCGTCTAATGGCATACTCTGGTTTTGATCAGCACCAGCCTGCCAACCAGTACCGGTATATTCTGCATCAACGGCAACGCGATAATAACTGGCTTTAGCACTGGTTGCCGTGAAAACCGGAGTGGGGTCATCGTAGACCGGTCCTCCCAAAACGCGGCTATTTTCAGTAAAGCCCGTTCGTCCGGGGCCGTTGATATAAGTCTCAATACCGGCATAAAAACCACGCTGATTTAACCGGTCACGAAAAGGAATCGACACATTTGCCAGCTGATCATTTAGTGGGGTCGCCGATGAAAGCCAAGCGAGGCCAAGCGTTAGTCCGCTTATGAAGACACATCCCAGTAAGAACGGGCGCCAATGATCAGCATAAAGATGGAGCATCGCCATCAAACCGGTTACCAAAGCCAACTGGATAAATTGAATGGTTAATTCGCTGCCGTTAAAAATGTGCACAGCCACCAGATAACTAAGAACGATGGCAATAGCGCCAGGATAGAAACGAACCACAACCGTTAACAGCAACAGAAAAGCTACCAACGTGATCACCAGCGTCATGCTGAGGACGGTTGGAACATCGACGCCGCCAGCCTGCACGAATTTTCCGGTTGCACTGGTAAAGGTGTGTAAATACGCCGTGAACCACGAAACGCCAAATGGCTGCTTCAGCGGCAGTACGCCCCAAAGCCCACCGATTGTCGTGCCGCAGCCCAATAGCAGCCACCATGGCCATTGGCGCGGTAGTAGCACGGCCAAAAAGTCAATCAGACTCATCATCAGGATATAGACGATTAATGCGCGTGGGTGGGCGATTGGATTGATAGTAGCAAAAGGTTCTAAGAAAAGCGCAAGTAGCCACCATGATAACAAAACTGCTAAAAGTCGTTGCAGCCACTTAGGCATGGTCGCCACCTCCTGACAGTGTTGCCACGGTTGTCACAGCCGGAGCAAGTACTTGTTGAAACGGGACGGCGGTTGCAGTGTTGGCAGCGAGAATTAGGTAGGCGCGTTGGTGACCCGGGGCGGATAAGTCATGCAGCCATTCGACATTGGCGCTGCCCTTAGGTTCAAACCCTGCAAGCAAAGCATCTTGTTGACCACGAAAAACACGCGTGAGCCGCTGATCCAGCAAAAAGCCATCCCCACTAAAGATTCCGGTATCCATTAAGCTTGCAAACAAACTTAGTCCCGCCTCAACAGACAGTGAAGGACTGATGATGAGCAGCAAGGTCCAAGCGGTCTGGCTTTCATGTTCATCATCGTGCACGATTAATGAATCAGCGTGGGCACTGATTTTCCAGGCGATTTGCTGAATGTTATCACCCGGGAAATAATCACGGAAATTTTTGATCCGATCACTCGGCAGACCTGCTTCCGAAGCGGCCATTTTTTGAACAAAATGGTCGGCCATCCGCGCAGCAGCTTCAGGCTGACGGGTAGGGCCCACGGTTAGCGGCGTCGTGAGCTGTAAGGGTAGTGTTTTGCGGAACCAACCAAACCAATCGGTCACGGTCACGCTGAAAGGAAGTTGGCGATAAACACCGCGGGGTAATTGTAACGTGATTCTGGCTGTTCGCTGACCGCTGGGAAGGTGCCAAGTGCTGGTTTTAGCAGCATCTAATAAAATTAAATTAGGCAGCCATTTGCCGTGCGTCAGCGTAAAGAAACGCCGAGCTGGCCGGTTGGCAATTAAAGTGGGGTTGTCAGCGGTAAACTTAAGGCGCCGTCGCAATGGTAGTAATAAGGGAAGAACGAGGAGCAGCAACAACACGAACACAAACTCGCTGACAAACCAACTCGTCGGCGAATTAAACGCCATGCCAAAACAGATTAGGCAGCCAAAAATGGCGACAAGGGCACTGTTCAGAAAAACGTTACGCCAATGCATGGGTTCACCTCCGAATTGGAGCGGCGGTATGCTGAAGAATCTCGGTTAACAGATCGGCTGATTTTACAGTCGGGTCTTTAAGAATCAAGCGATGGCCAAAGACGGGAATGACCAAATGCTGAATGTCAGAGGGCTTGACGAAGGATCGTCCGTTGAGCAGGGCAAACGCTTTTGCTGCTGACACTAAGGCAATCCCACCACGCGGACTGATGCCTAGTCGAATTCGCTGATCGGCGCGGGTGGCTTGAACCAGTTTCAGGACATAATCGGCAATGGCGTCAGTGACTGTGATGGTTGGCACGATTTGTTTACTTGCAGCCAAGCTAGCCGCATCAAGGACGGGTTTCAAATTTGCAATCATGGTTTGCCGATCAGGACTGACAAGGAGACTTTTTTCTGCGGCCGCATCGGGATACCCCAGGGATAGGCGTAACATGAAACGGTCTAATTGCGCTTCTGGTAACGGATAGGTGCCGGCGTAATCGGTGGGATTTTCCGTTGCCATGACGAAAAAGTCAGGCGGAAGCGGATAAGTGCGGCCATCGACAGTAACTCGGCCTTCACCCATGGCTTCCAGTAACGCTGCTTGGGTTCTTGGTGTGGCGCGATTGATCTCATCGGCCAGCAAAACGCTTGTGAAGATTGGCCCGCGTTGAAATTCAAATGCATTGGTGGCCCGATTGAAGATTGAGGTACCTAGAACATCGCTAGGCAGCATATCAGGCGTAAACTGAATTCGGGAAAAGGGTATGTCCAAGGTTTTGGCGATGGTTTGAACGAGGGTGGTTTTACCAACCCCGGGAATATCTTCAAATAAGACATGGCCGCCAGCTAATAAAGCGGTAAATGCCAGCAAAATCGGCATCGGTTTACCAACGACGACTTGTTCGACCTGTTTGCGCGCTGCGTTAAAAGTTGCTTGTGCTTCGCTGATTTCCATCACGATCACGACACCTCCATGCGGCCATTATTCAGTAAAATTGTGGAAACAGCAAGTCACAAGCTGAGGCCGTCAGTGGCAACCTTTTTGCTTCTTCCTGCAGTGTTGGCAATCAGTCAAACTCATGCTGATGTTGTTGGCGGTAATCTTCTCAATAGCGCCTTATTTCAGCGTAGGGTATACTATAGCCTGACCCCATAAGCAGACTGATTGGAGGGGACCATATGAAAAAACGGTTGACGTATCACTTGGATATTATCGGGCATTATTTGTTGGTAGGCTGGCTCTTGTTTATTGCGATTACCATTATGGTGAGCTTACTTACCTACATTGTGATGGATGCGAATCCGACATTTATTCACCAAATTGTGACCGGATTGTCAGACAAATTTGCAGAACCAAAAGACAATCTCCATGCTTTTTGGATGATCTTGCTTAATAATGAACGCGTTGCTTTGGGGCTGATGCTAATAAGTATGATCCCGATTCCATTTCTTTATTGGCTTTCGTATGTGGTGACATGTGCGTCAGTCGGCTTAGTCATGGGCGTTTATGCAGCCAAGATGGGTCTCAGCGGAGCACTAGCCGCATTTGCTTTGGGAATTCTACCACACGGCATTCTTGAAATGAGCGCTTTGATTATCGGTGTGACCCTAGCAGCACAAGTCAATCGCGCACTGCGTCATTCAATCAAGCGTTTCTTTTCTGATGCTCATTATGAAAAGTCACCGCTGGATGTCAAAGCCATTGCCTTACAATATGTTTGCATCGTCGTACCCATGATTGCAGTGGCAGCGTTGATTGAAGGTTTTGTGACCCCGGTACTTTTGCGACTGATTGTTCATTGATAGCTGATGGATGTTTGTCTTGAACCGAGTGTCAATCTTTTTTTGGCAACATAAACTAAAGCGAATGAGTTCTCCTAAAGTTTAAGGAGACTCATTCGCTTTTTAAATGATTCGTGGGCCACTTTTCAATAAGTGCCCGTTTTGAAAAATAAGCGCTTAATGTTTCTCGTGGAACATTAAGACCATTCTGACCGAAGCAAGGAGTAGGTGTTTACGTCAAGAAAGTCGCCATTGTGATGCGGATCTTCCTGACGTAAAATGCCGTCCAAATGAAACCCGGCTTTTTCGGCGACGTGATTGCTGGCATCGTTGGTGACGGCTGCATTCAGTGTCAGCTTATTAAGATCGTAATCATGAAAAGCAATATCAGCCATGGCTTCGACTGACTTATGCATGATACCCTTGCCACGCGCAGATGATGTCAGCCAGTAACCGATATCGGCCTTATGATGAAGGGTGTGATCGATGGTATTGAGACTGATAATACCAACCGGGGCATCAGCTTGGTGAATGACCAAATGCAGCGCGCGTTGTTCACCGAAGCTTTTCAAGGTGGCAGCTAAGAAATTGATTTCATCATCGGCAGTTAACGTGGTAGCAACCCATGGTAAAAAAGCGGCCAATGAATCGCGACTAGTTTCGATTTGCTCGAATAAAAGCGGGCCATCAATTTCCGGACGAGGTAGTGCTAGTTTCAGGTCATAATCAATTAGGTAGCTAAACATGGCTTCATCCCATTTTCTTATTAGTTTCTCTTAGTATAAAACAATCTTCTTCTCAGTGCGCATGGACAAGCTTTCAGAAAATCGGTAGACTTGGTAGCTGTGAATACGGCAAAATGTTTTTTGGGCTCAGTCATAAAGGGCCACTGCCGGATCACGATGGTTGATTTGTCGTGGTGTTAAGTAAATATGAGAAAGATGGTGTTTTCATGAAACGGGTTTGGAAGTGGTGCGTAGCTGGGGTGGCTGCGTTGATACTGACACTGAGTATGGCGATGCCGGTATCAACGCACGCGGCGAAGAAAACATATGTGATTGGAACGGATGTCACTTATGCCCCGTTTGAGTTTGCCGATAAACATAATCAGTATGTCGGGATCGATATTGATCTCATGCAGGCAATTGCCAAAGCGGAAGGATTTCGTGTCGACATTAAGCCATTAGGATTCAACGCAGCGGTGCAGGCATTAGAAGCCCATCAGATTGACGGGGTGATTGCCGGCATGCAGATCACGCCGGAACGTAAGCAGAAGTTTGCGATGAGTGATCCATATTATAAAACGGCCGTCGCAATGGCAGTCGCGAAAAACAGTGGGGTTAACCAGCTTAAAGATTTGCGCGGTAAACGCGTTGCTTTGAAGACTGGTACCGCAGCCGCGGACTTTGCGATGAGCTTGAAGTCTAAATATGGCTTCAGCACAGTGACATTTGATGATTCCAATAATATGTATCAAGACGTCATCACCGGCAATTCAGTGGCCTGTTTTGATGATAAGCCGGTGTTGCAATATGCCATTGCGACTGGTTTGAAGCTCAAACTTGCCGGACCTGAAAGTAAGGCCAGCTATTACGGCTTTGCCACTCAAAAAGGGCGCAGTGACGAACTTGATCAAAAGTTTAACGCCGGCTTGAAAAAGGTCAAGGCTGATGGTACTTATGCCAAGATTGTTGCCAAGTATCTTGGCAATGGTACACAAGCAGCGCAAAAGCAGACAAGCGCCAAGACCCAAGACACTGATCGGAGTTTTCTAGGTTTATTGCGGGAAAACTGGGGCACCTTGATGAACGGGCTGCGGGAAACTATGGTCGTGACCATTGTGGCTATTTTCTTTGCGACTGCCGTTGGGATCTTGGTTGGGTTGTTAGGTGTTTTACCGAATCGGTTTGCTCGCGGGGTGGCGACGACATTTATTTATATTTTCCGCGGTTTACCGTTGCTGGTGCTAGCGCTGTTCATTTACACCGGCGTACCAAGTTTAATCGGTTCCAAGATACCGGCGTTTGTTGCCGGGATCATCACGCTGACGCTGAATGAAGGGGCGTACACGGCAGCTTTTGTCAAAGGTGGTATTCAGGCAGTGGATGTCGGCCAAATGGAAGCAGCCCGCAGCTTAGGCTTACCATTTGGAAAAGCGATGCGGAAAGTCATCCTGCCACAAGGGATCAAGATTATGATTCCGAGTTTCATCAATCAATTCATTATTACGCTCAAGGATACTTCGATTCTGTCTATTATTGGTATTCTGGAATTGACGCAAACCGGGAAGATTATCATTGCCCGCAACATGGAAGGGTTCAAGATTTGGACCATGGTTGCGCTGATTTATCTGATTATCATCACCGTGCTGACATGGCTTAGCAACTGGGTACAACGACGCATGGAGGTCTAGGCCGGCTACGTAAAATAATGTGACAAATGTAAGGAAAGCTAACATCAACGCTGGACAGCAACTATTTAGTTCCGCTAGCATAGGATAGTAAGTTTAAAAATCGAACTAGTGCGAGGAGATGAGCTGCGCTTGGCCGCATACTTAAACAAGTAGGTGGCAGAACCAGACTCGGGCAGCAATGTACTGAGTGACGGTGGTTGGCGCACAACCAGTTATTTTTAAACTGGCGCATGCAATAACGGCCTAATGGGCTGGTAATCATTAGAAAGCGTGGTGTTTGGGTTGAAGCGGAAATGGCTGCTAAGTCTGCTAGTCGCCTTACCTTTAATGCTCGGGGCATTAATCCCCGGCAAGACGGTGGCGGCAGCACAGAAAACATATACGATTGGAACGGATGTCACTTTTGCACCGTTTGAATTTGCCAATCAGGATAACAAGTATGTCGGGATTGACCTTGATTTGATTAAGGCCATTGCCAAAGAGGAAGGATTCAAGGTCGAAATCAAACCGCTGGGGTTCAATGCAGCGGTGCAGGCGCTTGAAGCAAAACAGATTGACGGTGTGATTGCCGGTATGTCCATCACACCAGAACGTAAGCAAAAGTTTTTGATGAGTGATCCGTACTATAAATCCGGCGTAGTCATGGCCGTTGCCAAGAAGAGTAAGATCAAGTCGTTAAAAGATTTACGCGGCAAACGCGTTGCCATCAAGACCGGAACGGATTCGGCCGATTATGCCAATAGCATTAAACAAAAATACGGCTTTACGACCGTCACTTTTGATGACTCGAACAACATGTATCAGGATGTCATTACGGGTAATTCGGCGGCGTGTTTTGAAGATCAGCCAGTCATGCAATACGGTATCAATAACGGCATGGCACTGAAGCTTGTCGGTAAACCGGCACGTGAAGGTTCTTACGGGTTTGCAGCTTCTAAGAATAATCAGGCATTGATCAGCAAGTTTAATACCGGCCTCAAGAAGCTGCGGGCCAATGGGCAATACGATAAGATCATCGAGCACTACCTTGGCAATGGCAGTGCCGAATCGCAAAAGACCGCCGCTGGCAACAGTCAGACCACTGATCGGTCATTTATCGGCTTACTGAAAGCCAACTGGTCGACCTTGATGGATGGCCTGCGTGAGACCATGGTCTTGACCATTGTCGCCATTTTCTTTGCTACTTTGGTCGGCATTTTGATTGGCTTCTTAGGGGTCATTCCAAATAAGTTGTGCCAAGGCATCGCAACGACATTTATTTATATTTTCCGCGGACTGCCGTTGATGGTTCTGGCACTCTTCATTTATACCGGGGTGCCAAGTCTCATCGGATCAAAAGTACCGGCATTCATCGCCGGGATTGTAACCTTGACCCTAAACGAAGGGGCGTACACGGCGGCGTTTGTTAAAGGCGGCATCCAAGCCGTCGATCCCGGACAGATGGAAGCGGCGCGCAGTTTAGGGTTGCCTTTTGGGAAAGCGATGCGCAAAGTGATTCTGCCACAAGGGATTAAGATCATGATCCCGAGTTTCATCAACCAGTTTATTATTACCTTGAAGGATACGTCTATTCTGTCCATCATCGGCTTACTTGAACTGACGCAAACCGGGAAAATCATCATTGCCCGGAACATGGAAGGGTTCAAGATTTGGACAATGGTCGCGTTGATTTACTTAATTATCATTACCCTATTAACCTGGCTGAGTAACTGGGTTCAGAAGAAGGTGAAAGCATGAGTCAGTATCGAGTTGAAATGAAAAATGTCCACAAGAGCTTCGGCGATAACGATGTGGTCAAAGGCGTTAATTTAAACGTTGCAAACAATGAAGTTGTTGTCATGATCGGGGCGTCTGGTGCCGGGAAAAGTACCGTTTTGCGGATGATCAATGGTCTTGAAACGGTGACAAGCGGCGAGATCTTGATTGACGGTGAAGACATTGCCCATAAAGGAACGAATATCAATAAAGTTCGCGAAAAAATCGGCATGGTCTTCCAGCATTTTAACCTGTTCCCGAACATGTCGGTCATGGGTAATATTACGTTGGCTCCGATTGAACTAGGCATTGCCAGCAAAGAAGAAGCAACCCAACAAGCTAAGGAGATGCTTGAAGTGGTTGGCTTGACCGATAAGGCAGATGCGATGCCGGCACAGCTTTCCGGTGGCCAACAACAGCGGGTGGCAATTGCCCGGGCATTGGCCATGCATCCGGATATTATGCTGTTCGATGAGCCGACCAGTGCTTTGGATCCGGAAATGGTTGGCGATGTCTTGGGCGTTATGCGCCGACTCGCTAAACAAGGGATGACGATGGTGATCGTTACCCACGAAATGGGCTTTGCTAAAGAAGTTGCCGATCGGGTGGTCTTCTTTGACAACGGTACAATCCTTGAACAAGGGACACCGACAGACATTTTCGAGCATCCAAAAGAGGAGCGTACTAAGAGTTTCTTGAATAAGGTTTTGAATGCCTGAGGTTGTTCAAATTTAAGCATAGATATACTAAAAAATCGGTTCGGGATATGATCCTGAACCGATTTTTGAGTGGTATTTTCGAAATTGCTGCCACATTTCCCGGGAAATAATCCGGATGCTTAGCAGGAAATGGGAGTCTCATGCCAAACCGTGGTCTAAGATGCGGTCCATGACGGCGGCGACACTGCCAGCATAGCCCATGCCGAACTTATCAAGGTGAACCATCAGATAATACAGCCGGTAGAATTCGAGCCTGAACTGATAGCCGGGATCAAGGGGATAAACTTCCTGATAGCCCGTGTAGAAGTCTTGGGTGAAGCCGCCGAAAACGGTCGTCACGCCGATATCGAGTTCGCGGTCGCCATACAAAGCGGCCGGATCAATTAACGCCGGCTGACCGTCTGCTGTGAACATATAGTTGCCACCCCATAAGTCGCCGTGCAATAAGGACGCCTCACTATGATGCTGATTAAGCGTTTTTTGAATGATGGTTCGAACCTGTTGAAAAGTTGTCTGATCGGCTGCTTGCCACAAGCCTTTTTGACGCAGATGGGCGGAGAGCTTGTCGAGGCGTTGATGGATGAATAAGTCAGCCCAGGAGTCGGTCCAGTCATTGGCAAACGAAACGCTGGTGCCGGCATATGGATAGTCGAAGCCAAAGCGGCCAGAGGGTTCGTGGTGTTGATGTAAGTGGGCAACCAAGTGACCGAGATCACGCTGCGAGCCACTGCCGCTGGTCAGGAAGCTAAGCAGCAGGTAGCCATCACCTTCAATGGTGTCATTAGCAATCACCCGTGGAGCCAGAATGTCTGCCTGCTCAAATGCCTCTAACCCGGCAATTTCGCCGGCATAGAAACTGGCCGGATAGCCTGGTTGAACGAGTAGAAAATAAGGCTTTTCCGCGGTGTCAACCCGATATGCTTGATTGACATCGCCTCCGCCTACTGGTGTGATCGCGGTAATGTGTTGCAACGGTAATTGCTTAGTCCAAGCTGCTGTTAGCATACAACTTCTCCTTTCATGGATGCGTTTTGGCATCGGATTTCCCTTTGATAAACAATGTCAGCTACTTGTCACCTTCAGCTTAAAACACTTTTAGCGATCATGCCAATCGCTTAGTCGTTGAGCAGGTGATAGACGAAACGTTGCGGGTCATCTAAGAAGTTACGCAGAAAAGTGATATGGTCGATTTGATCATAGTGAACGGGTGCCAAGGTGTCGCCTAATGCGAGCAGTTGGGCGTCAGGATAAGCCATCAGGATAGGGGAATGGGTACTGATGATAAACTGTGCACCATTTGCGACTGCGGCATGAATCAGGGCTAACAGGCTGAGCTGATTTTCCGGCGTCAAGGGGGATTCTGGCTCGTCTAATAAATATAAAGCGTTGGCATGCAATCGCGCCCGAAATAAGGCCAGAAACGCCCGGCCGTGGGATAAAGTGTCTAAATCTACCTGATACAAATGTTTGATTGCGCTTAGGGTATTGAGATAGGGCAGGCGCTCCAAACTTTGCGGGGCGAGATGTTCAAGTTGCGTTTGCGCGTACTTGATGTGGCCGCGGGTGGCGCGAATGAATGAAATGAAATCATCGGCGCGAAAGAAAAAGCCGGCTTTGGTCCGATATGTCCACGTTAGCTTAAGGTGGCGGGCCAAGGCGCGGCTATTGTCATACTCAGGGTCGTCTTCCAAAGCGGCACCACTCATGAGGATGGCATTGTAATTGGCAGCGATCGCATTGAGCAACGTTGATTTTCCACTACCATTGTCGCCGGTTAAAATGGTCACCGGACGGGTCAGGATTAATTCGTGAAAATCGGCTTGCCAAGGCAAATTAAACGGGTAATCGCTGTGATGACGTGGTGGTGCGTATTCGATCTTGGTGAGTAGCAAAGGAAAGACTCCTGACTTTTAAAGTGACTGATTAAGGCAATGGTTGGTACCAGCTCATGATGCGTTTAGCTAAATCGGCTTTCATGTACCGTGAACTGACACTCTGATCGTTATTGCCTTTGCGGATGTGAATTTCCAGATGTGCCATTTTTCGCGGTTTCATCCACAGCGACTGTTTGAAACTCATGGCTTGAATATCCTTCTTGCGCACAAAATAACGTTGCTTTGTCCAAGTCTCACCCACTTGGATGACGAGCTGATCGGGGGCGGCGATGCCGATTGCCGCATTAGCCCCGGCGTATTGGCCTTGTAAAGCCACGATGACAAGCCACAGCAAGCCAACCGGCAAGAGCCACAGCCACCAGCTAAGATGCAGCCATAAGGTACTGGCTAAGATAGCCGGCAAGACGATCAGGCCAAAATTACCTAGCACGATGTTTCGCACATAGTACCAGCGATGACGAGTCGGTATCGGCTCTAATTCAGGGGCGGCGGTTGGTAACCAGCTAATGAATGTTTGCATGGTCGTTAACGCCTGTCGTTGCCTGATGACGGGCATCAGAACCAAATCATCGTTTTTTTCATCATCGGCAGCACTTGACGCCAGAAGTGCCTGAACCGTGCTGAGATGAAACCACTGCCGTAACACGCTTTGTTTGAAGCGTACGGCTTGGACGCGGGACAGTTGGGCACTGACGGTGTTGGTCTGGAAAAAGCCACGACTGGTTTGCAATTCGTTACCGGTTCGATCAAGCGTGAAGTGGTAATAGCGCTGCAAAATGTTCAGGTAAGAAATGGCAAAGCCGAGCACTAAGACGATAACCGTTAAGGCAATAATCAGATAAATGGCCAGTCCGGTTAGCGCGTGTTCAGCTTGCTTATACCAGCTATCGGGAAGGTATTCTTGAACCTTTTGTACCAGCCAGAGAATCCCGGTAATGATGGGAATGAACCCAAGCGAAGTGAGCGCATATTGATTGAGATCATGTGCATTGATTTTGTAGGCAGCGTCTGGGGTTTTTGCCGCCGGTGTTACTTCGGTTTGCGCGCCCTCAGTCGTAGGGTCACTAGCCGAAGTTGTTGGTGTATCAGTAAGCCCTTGCCGATAACGATTGATGGCATCCGCTACCGTTGTCGGAACGGCGGCCAGCATCCCTTCAGCCTTCTTGGATTCCTTCCCGGCCGTTTCAATAGAGACCTGCTCCAGGCCAAGCGGTTTTAAAAAGAACCACTGCCGGCGCTGAACGGTTTGAATACGGCCGTATGGGATATGATTGATTTTTCGAATGAAGACTCCGCTATTGATGGTCAAGCCGTCTGGTGCGACTAAGTAGGTAAAGCGCAAATAATGCACGATGGACCAAAGCAGCGTTAATACCAAAATGCCTAATACCAGACTGATCCAGAACAAAAATTCTTGGGGCTTCATATCATTCTTCAAGATTGAAAAGCCGCCACTGACAAATAGCGGCCACCAAGCAATAAATGACATCAGCCAATGAATGGGGATGGCAATGGGTGCAAGGCGTTTGGGTTTGTCATTCATTGCGCGCCTCCTGGGCCAGTTGTAGAATCTGATTTCGCAGTTGATCTGCAACCGGTCGAGTAACACCGTCGATAACATGTGCCGTGCTGGCCGTTTCGATATTGACTTGCTGAAGTTCCTGCCATTGCAGCAGCGGCCCGGCTTCTAAGGTCACATTTTGAATGCGGGCAATCGGAATGGCTTCATTTTTTTGAAAGAAGAAGCCTTTTTGTAGGAAAACGGCTGTGGGGGTAATGTTGTACCGCCAGAAACGGTAGCGATAGGGCACTAAAGCAAGACGGAAAATCAATTGTAAAATGGCAAATCCCATGGCGCCTATTGCTAACCACAGCGACCAATGCCAAAAATGCCACGCCGCAATCAAAAGTAAGCCGGCAATTAGAATGACCAAAGCCCAGATTGCGGCACTGGCACGCCAGATTCGTTGAATGGTGGCCGGTAAAGCCTGTCCTGTTTGTTCCATGTTGTTCGTCGCCTCCGTTTTCGTCAGGATAGCAGAAAATTGGTCTAAACGAAACCGTTTACGCTTCAAAAGTGTTGGAATAACGGAGGTTTTTTAACGAATGCCAGTCGAAACCGGGTGCACTCTTGTGAGATAATAACCACAACGCGTTCGCCAACCATAACGCGTTCACCGGCGCAGGAATCTGCGTGTAAGGACCTTTGTCGCAATGGCCAAAACCGGGCCATCACGCCCAAGACCGCTTACACTCCGATCCCTAAGCGCGCCGGTTCACGCTCCATAACGCGTTCACCGGCGCAGGAATCTGCATGTAAGGACCTTTGTCGCAATGGCCAAAACCGGGCCATCACGCCCAAGGCCACTTACACTCCGATCCCTAAGCGCGCCGGTTCACGCTCACCATATAAAAAAATCCTCCTGTCATTGGTAGCATACGTTGCTTACCGACAGGCGGACTTGTAAGGATGAAGCACCGTGATGTTAAACTAAGGGCGCATAAACGAATTCGATTAACTGTTTTTTCATGGCGATGTTGATACCGGTGATGGGCTGCTCGAGAATCTTTTGATATTCTTCGAGAACATCATAAGGCAGTGGCGTCAGTAAATTGAGATCATCAATCACGTCACTGACGCGGTCGGTGGTGCTGAGATCAACGAAAATGTCGATCTTGTTGAGGCAGTCGATTAATAAGTCTGTCATGCCAGCATCAGGCTTGCCACTTTGATCGGTGACGACAACCTGTAAATGATTGACTGGTGCATGATCGATCTGGACAAATTTTAAAGCCGAATAAATATTCATTGGCACACCTCGTCTTAGCTAGCTAAATAACATTGGAACTCGTTACTCCAATTCTAGGCATTTCGATAAACTTTTACAAGCCAGTTGTATCCTGGCGACAATGGATTCATAATGGGGAAAACAGGGATTATGATACTAAAAGGGGCGGAATATGGAGCTTAATATATCTGCACAGGCAGCAGCTCGGTTGGCGCCGCTATTACGCGCGGATCGGGTCTTGATTTTAGATTTAAATGATGGCATCGGCCCTTATTCGCGGTCGTATCACGATCCAACGCAAGCTAAATTCAGTCTGCTGATATTGCCGCGCCGTAATGTGCCAGATGTATTTGATGCGCACCTTGATTCCCCAGTCGGACCGGTGTTGATTAAGAGTTACACCTGTGGACTTTTTGATACCAAGACCGAGTTGACCGTTAATGGGGATGAATTTACTTTGTTGCGCGGAAAACCGCAACTTAATCCAAAGGTGCCGCTAAAATTCGTCTAGAATGGTCGCTTTCTGTTATGATAGCCCCAGCGGTGACAACATGTATCGTCGTTAGAAGGGGGCATTATCGATGGATCGGACAGCATTAAAAGATCAAGCTAAGGCGGAGTTGAATCCCAATTTCAGCTATTATTTACTTATTAGTTTACCGGCGTTGCTTTTGACAGGGTTGGCGGCAATTGTCCCGTTTCCAACGATTCGAGAAGCACATCACGGTGAATGGCAAATACTGGTTAAAAGTCGCCTCGATACAGTCACAGGTAGTCATATGAATGAATACTTGAATATGTGGCAATCAATTCTCATCTTTGTCTCGCTTTTAGGATTACTCTTGATGATTGGCGTCGGCTTTGCCATGATAGATGGGCTGCGCGGCCGCTCGGATCATCATTTTGGTTGGCGGCAGATGTTCAAAATATTTGAACGAGGCGAGTATTTTCTAGGCAGCCTGCTTATTGGTTTATTGCAGTGGGTCTGGGTCTTCCTGTGGACATTGCTACTCATTGTTCCGGGAATCGTCAAAGCCTTGGCATATTCGCAGGCACAGTGGCTTTATCGTGATGCCATTGACCGCGGGCAACCGATTGGCTATACCGAAGCGATTACCCAAAGCCGGCAGCTGATGGACGGTTACAAATGGGAATTTTTCGTCTTGATCCTGAGTTTTCTCGGTTGGTGGCTGCTCGAACTGATTACATTTGGCTTAGCGGCTATTTGGGTCATGCCGTATCGAACCATGACTTTTGCGAATTTCTATCTCAAGTTGAAGGACAAACAAGCAGCATAACACAGCATAACTTGGTAAAAGAAAGCGGGATTGATTCTCGGCTTTCTTTTTTTGTGAGCGCGAGCCGGCGCGGTTAGGGACCGGAGTGTAAGTGGCCTTGGTCGTGATGGCCCGGTCTTGGCCATTGCGACCAAGGTCCTTACATGCAGGTCCCTGCGCCGGGGAGCGCGTTATAGAAAGTGAGCGTGAGCCGGCGCGATTAGAAGTCGGAGTGTAAGCGGCCTTAAGCGTGATGGCCGGGCTTTGGCCATTGCGCTTAAGGTCCTTACACGCAGACTTTTGCGCCGGGGAGCGCGTTATGGGCGTAAACCAGAACATAAGCGGCCTCAGACGTGATGATCGGGATTTGACCATTGCGACCAAGGTCCTTACACGTAGATTTCTGCGCTGGCGAACGCGTTATGATAAAACAAAATCCCCTAGCTGCCGTGAGTATTGGTATACTGTATGTGGTTTCTAGATGATTGGTAGCCGGACGGGGCCGGTAAGTTAGCGGGCCTGTCCATGACACAACGCAATGATGGAGGGAATCATGATGAAGAGACGTTGGTTACTTGGTATTGCGACCGGATTGATGGCATTGGCGCTGACCGCTTGCAGCAGCGGTGGCAGTTCAACATCCAAAAGCTCTAAGGGTCCGGTTACCATTACGTTTTGGCATCGCATGACCGGTAATTACAACAAGGCACTGGAAAGTTATATCAAGACTTTCAACAGTAGCCAGAAGCAGTATAAAGTTGTTGCAACTTCGCAAGGTTCATATGATAATCTGCAAAAGAAATACTTAGCATCGGCCAAATCCAGAACGTTACCGACGATTGGGCAAGTGACGGACACGATTATTCCGGAATACGTTCATGACGGGATGTTGGTCAATATTGATCAGCAGGTGAAGGATCAGTTTTCTTCTGCTGAATTGAAGTCAATTTATCCCGGGATCGCCACCAACCTGAAATACCATGGCAGCTATTATCAGATTCCGTTTGCTACTGGCACTCGGATCATGTTTTACAATAAAGACATTTTAGACAAGTATCATCTCAGTGTACCTAAGACTTGGTCAGAACTCGAAAAGATCGGGCAGCAGCTCAAAGGTGACGGTATCACCGGCGTTGCCTTTAATAAGAGCTATGACTTTGAGTTTGAAACGCTGGCTTATGATGCCGGCAACCGCCTGATTACCCCTAAGTATCAGGCCAAGATTGATACGCCGGCCAGCATTAAAGCGATGACGGCGATTACCAGCATGTTGCAAGACAAGACGGCCGTCACCGCTGGGTTGGATAACTACTTTAATGTGCCATTTGTCCAAGGCAAGATTTTTGCCGGCTTCGGTTCCAGTGCCACGATTCAGCAGATTGCAAGTACTGCACCTAAAGACATGCACTGGGGCACCGCGGTTATGCCGAGTTTTGAAGGCAAAGCCAGTTCGGTTCTAGGCAACAACGGCATTTCCGTATTCAAAGGGGCGTCGGCAGCACAGATTAAAGGTGCCGTTAAGTTTATGAAATTCTTGATGAGTAAGAAGATTCAGACGCAATGGGCCAAGGCGAGCGGGTACGTGCCAGTTGTTTCCACCGCAACAAAGTCGAGTGCTTATCAGGCATATCTGAAGGCCAACCCACCATATCAAGCTGCGATCAAGGCTTATGACGACGCCTTTTCATCAACGCCATTCATTGGCTATAACACCTATCGTAATAACCTTCTGGATGCTGTTGACCAGACCGTTTCCAAGAAGGCGGCCCCGAAGACGGTTTTGACCCAGTTACAAAAGCAGGCAGAAACCATTTTGAAAGATAATCGTTAACGAACCGATAGAAAGTAGGCCGTGTCCATGACAACATTCAAACGGATATTAAAACGCACCCTGATTTATACGCTGCTGGTCTTGGGCCTAGCCGTACTGATGACGTTTGGCTATGTCGGCTATCAAGACGTTACGGCTGGAAAAGGGTACCTGGCGCTGCGTTATCTTGTTTTGACGGCAGAGTCAGTCGTGGGCGGCTTTTTTCTATTTTTAATCGTTGTCAGTTTAGACACATGGCGGGAACATCGGGAAAAGAAGCGTGAGCAGACGGCTTCAAAATCAAATAAGCCGGTCAAACGGTGAATCTGTCACGGTTATACTTGAATACTAACCGGCACCAAAAACGCGACCCCGGAAATTCAGGGTCGCGTTTTTGTATGCCTTTTTCAATTAAGAACTGCGCGCACTTGAATCATCATACCCGATTCAAATAACGCTTCAGGAATTCCTTGGTCGCTTGTTGTTGCGGATTGCCGAAGATTTGATCCGGTGTGCCGGATTCGGCAATGACGCCATTATTCATGAAGACGACGCGATCGGAAACTTCGCGCGCGAAGGCCATTTCGTGGGTCACGATGATCATCGTCAGCCCGGTATGCGCCAAGGCCGTCATGGTGTTTAACACATCATCGACCATTTCCGGATCAAGCGCACTGGTTGGCTCATCAAACAAGAGGACTTCAGGATCCATCGCCTCGGCCCGCGCAATCGCCACCCGCTGTTCCTGCCCCCCGGAAAGCTGATCCGGTTTAGCAGCAACAAACGGGTCCATGCCGACTTGTTTCAACAATTCCAAGGCATGCGTTTTGGCGGCAGCAGCGTCACGCTTCAAAACGGTTTGCTGCGGCACCATAACATTTTGCAAGACGGTCATGTTGTTGAACAGGTTGAAACTCTGAAACACCATCCCAACCTTGGCACGATAGGTACTCAGCTTGACATCATCTCCCAGAATACTTTTGCCATGAAAAAGTATGTCGCCGCCAGTGGGAGTTTCCAAAAGATTAATGTTCCGCAGCAGCGTTGATTTACCGGATCCGCTACGACCAATAATGGAAACGACTTCGCCCGCTTGAACATCAAGATTGATATCGGTTAGAACTTCGTGGTTACCAAAAGCCTTTTTAAGGTTCTTGACTTGGATTAAAGGTTCGTTTGCCATCAGTTAGTCCTCCTTTGCCGTGCTGATTTTGGGTGTTTCGACCTGCATTTGATTGTTCATCACATTGTAATCTTTTGGACCATCGAGATGCTTTTCGATGAGACGGAATAATCGGCTGATGGTGAAGGTCATGATGAGGTAGATGCCACTCACAATCAGATACGTGTGGAAGAACTGGAAGCTTTGTCCGGCAATCGTTTCGCCGCTGAAGAACAGTTCGGAAACCGAGATGACGGATAACACTGAAGTATCCTTAATGTTAACGATAAATTCGTTGGTGACCGCGGGCAGGGAGTTGCGTACCGCTTGCGGTAGAATCACCTTCATCATGGTTTGCAGATGGGTCATGCCAAGCGCATTGGCTGCTTCAAACTGACCTTCATCAACGGAGATAATACCGCCACGGATAATTTCGGAAATATAAGCACCCGTGTTAATTGAGACGATCAATAACGCCGCGGTTGTCCGATCCATGTTCAGATGCCAGGCTTGAGCCGCACCATAGTACAAAACCGCTGCCTGAACGATCATTGGCGTACCACGGAAGACTTCAATATAAACGGACAGCAGCCAGTTGATCACGGCCCGTAACCCACGCTGACCCAGTTTCTTTGGCTTTGGCGTGGTTCGAATAATACCGACCAGCAAACCGATGATAAAGCCAACAAGTGTCCCGACCAAAGAAATCAGCAGCGTCATGCCGGTACCGCGCAATAGCATGGGACCATACTGTTTCATAATCGCCATGAACCAGTTGCCGCTTTTTTCGGTTGACGGCTGATTATCAACGGCTTCGTTCATCAACCGTGCCCGTTCTTTTGTAGAGATCGTAGCAAGCAACTCATTAATCTTGGCCTTATTAGGATCATTTTTTCGCAGGCCGATCGCTAAGTTAGTATCACTGGCATCGGTTTTAAAACCCTGACCCTTGGCAAAATGGATATACATCAGATTCGGATTCGCACGTTCGGCAGTAATCCCTTCTGGTACTTCGGAAACATAGCCATCAATCGTGCCGGATTCCAAGGCCACGCGCATGGCTGGAAAATCGTTCATCGCCGGTTCCTTGACAACGCCTTTGATTTGATTAATCGCCTGATAGTGATAGGTGCTCAGTTGGGCAGTAATCTTGGCGCCTTTGAAATCGGCAATACTTTTGGCTTTGGCATATTTACTATCTTTGCGGACGACCATCGTCAGGTTGGAAATATAGTACGGATTACTGAAATCGATGGTTTTGCGACGATCTGGCGTTGGCGACATGCCGGCAATAATGGCATCGATTTTGCCAGAAGTTAATGCAGGCGGCAGACCATCCCATGATGTTTTGACCACCACAACCTTCTTGTGCAACGCCTTGGCAACTTTGCGGGCAATTTGAACATCGTACCCGTTTGCGTATTCTTGGCTGCCTTGAATCTTAACCGCATTGTTGGCACTCGTTGTTTGCGTCCAGTTGAACGGTGCATAGCCGGCCTCCATTCCGACTTTAAACGTGTTGTCATCGCTGGCAGCACTGACAGGTGTTGCGGCAAAACTGCCAAGCAGGAGGCTCAATGCGAACCCTAGCACGCCTAAACGCGCAACCCAATGTTTTCTCATAAGTGACATTTCTCCCTTCTTGTAGTGGGAAATAGAGCTGGAACCAAAAAATCGACCTTTATTGATACCGCAATAAAGGTCGATTCCATCGATTTTAGTCATGAACCAGAATCATAGCGCCCCGAAGCAACCAGCTTCGACAGTCCATGGGTTATGCGCCCATGGCCCAATGCGAATCGTCCGAATACGATTCAACATTTCGGCGGCGGCACTTACGACTGGTTCAACATGACTCGGCACTCCCCAGTTTTCGTTGCCCACCGCAACCTCTATTTCTTGGTGGTGTATTTAAATGTCAAAAACGAGTGTAGCGGAACGGGAACGGAATGTCAATTTTTGTGGAGTAATCGTAATCGCTAACTTGGTTTTTGTGCGATCAGAAGTTTATTTAAGAAAAGTTTGGACAAAAAGAAGTCTCCGCAGTAGAATTAAATCGAACGTGTGTTCTGTTTAATTCGATGACAGACGTGTCACCTTAAAATTTGTAAAAGAGATTTTTAAAATGGCAGATGAAGCGGTACTAGCCGTTCAAAAATGGCTTAATAAAACGTATAGCAGTGTTTCTGGTTTCACGACAGCGCCCGAGAACGGACAAACTGGATGGCCCACTATTTATAGTTTGCGGATGGGGCTACAACATGAAATTGGTATTAGCGCTATTGGTGAAGGATTTGGCGATGCAACCAAGACAGCATTAGCTTCGGTGGTAGGCAGTTTGAAGCCCGGTTATAAGGGCAATATCGCCCAGCTCATTCAAGGCGCCTTCTGGTGTAAAGGCATCAATCCTGGTAGCGACTTTAATCAGGACTTTTCTGATGCAACAGAGCAAGCTTTCAAAACACTACAGCAGAATGCGGGTATTACCGCAAATGGCGTAGTTACAGTTAATCTTATGGCGGCATTGTTCGATATGGCTGCATTTACCTTGGTTACTGGGGGATCGGAGAAGGTTCGGTCAATGCAGCAATATCTTAATGGACGGTTCAGTAATAACATTGGCATTCTACCTTGCGATGGCATCTATCAACGTGACACTAACACAGCTTTGATTTATGCATTGCAAAGAGCTGAAGGGATGGCTGCTGATGTTGCAAATGGTATCTATGGGCAGAAGACAATTGACAATTGCCCTGTTTTATCTGAGGGATCAACAGATACTGACGCCGTTCGCATCCTACAATACGGTCTGTTAGTAAATGGTTTCACAGACATTCCGACTAATGGCCAATTCACCAGTGCAGTTGGCGATGCAGTGGCTGCCTTTAGCACAATGATGAACCTGGAACCAACCACAGGAAGAATCGCTGGTAATCGGGTTATTAAGGGCCTATTAACTAGCAATGGTGATACAACACGCGATTCAATCGCTTGTGACACATCTAAGCAACTGACGAGTTCTGATGTTGCATTGTTACGTAAATATGGTTTCAGCATTGTCGGGCGATACCTAAAGGGGGCAGTAGGGAATGCTTTTACTCCTAAGAATTTGACTGCGTCTGAGATTAAATCAATTACCGATGGCGGTATGAGCATTTTTCCAATCTATCAAGATGGCGGCGCCGACATTAAATATTTCACCGAAACTCAAGGTGTGCTTGATGCAATGACGGTTGCTTCAACTGCACGAGTTCTTGGCTTTCCTAATAGCACTATTATCTACTTTGCTTGTGATGTTGACATTCTGGAAGGCGATATTGAGGCAACTGTGGTCGCTTATATGCGGGGTGTCAATTCAGGGCTTGCCAAATCAGGCTTTCGTGCTGGAATCTATGGCACGCGAAATGTTTGTGCACATGTCTTAAAAGCGGGATATGCGGTGCGCTGTTTCGTATCCGATATGTCAACGGGCTATTCAGGTAATTTAGGTTATGCAATGCCGTTAAACTGGAGCTTCGATCAATTTATTGAGTACAGCATTGGTGACATTCCAATTGATCAGGTTGCAACGGATGTCAAAATTAGTGATCCGGGCACGAAGACATTCACGCCTGGTGCCTTACCGGACTCAGCAAAAGTAGTTGTTGCTAATGACTTGATGAATGGCTTGATTGACGATTTGGTAAATTTCTCAGCAGGCAAAGATTACATGTTTCCAATGCCGAGCCCAGGTGTAATCGCTACTTGGTCAGTAGATTTTACGGCTGGGAACGGCCCTATTGGTATTAAAGATGGCAAACTGGATAGTGTAGCATTGCAGAAAAAATTCGAGTCGAATTTTGGAAACATTAAAGATGCAACCAGTTATCAAGCTGTAATTGATCAGTCGAAGGTAATACAAGTGGGGGCAAAGATTTCGCAAGGGTCAATCGACTACTCAATTAAAACAGACCAAATTGGGACAGTAGAGTTAGATATCACCGTAAACGTTATCAAAGCTAAAAAGCTTTCAAATGTTGATGTGAATATTGCGGTTAACTGGAAGATCAAATTTATGCCTATCTATTGGAAGAATCATCCTGAGGTTAAGGTCGCCGAGCGTCCAGTGTTTTCAACAGGTTTTTCCTTAGATTTAGCTGGAAATATGGGAACAAACTATCTTTCGGCGGCAACAAGTTTGGTCGCGACAGCGGTGATTGTTGGCGGGGCGCTTATTTTAGTGTTTGCCTAACAAAAGATAGGTTGGTGTGATACGGGAAGTTGAAAGAGGAGAATAATTTACTGAATTGAAAAACATGAAAATGCAAAAAAGCATTGCTAGTAGAAATAATAATCCGACTATGTTGGCCTGATTTCGGCGGATGCTTGCACTTGGTTTAGCAGAATCAAAGAAATCACAAAATTTTAGTTTGTATTTCTGTTGATGATACGCCTTAATTTGGCGTATCATTTTTTGCTGATCAGTTAGCTGGGCTAGGATCAAACTGATGATTCCAATTAACATGAAACAAATGGTAATGGCAATTAAGCCTAGATTAATTTGGTTTGAGAAATTATTCAGGTTTTTGAAAAAGAGAAATAAGCCAATAAAATAGCAACCAATCCCTATAAACGTGGTGAATTTAAACGCTTGTGATAAGCGGGCAATTTGATCATCTTCGGTTTCTAGGAATCTATACGGATTATGGAGGGGATCACCAAATGCTTTCGTCAATAGTCTGTCATGGAGCTTAAACTTGTGCCGGATAAAGAGTGAATAAAAGGCACAGCAAAAGCTTGCGATGAGAAACAGTATGGCATAAATAACCCAACTATATAGTGAAAACATAGAAACGTCACTACCTTTCGAGCGATATCAAAAAATAACGGGAAGCAATTTTCTGATGGTAACAAAGTCTGCTTTTACCATTCAAAGAGTCTTTTGGAGTATGTCAATTGTCAGCATCTGTAACTTTAATGAAGACAATGATTTAAAATTAAGAACGTCAGGGAAGCTTAAAGGCCGAACCAAAATCAAGAGAATACACCAGGCGGACAGTGTCAGGAATAATATTGATCCAAACTAATACTGTGAAGAAATCCTCTAGAAATGTCTAAATAACAAGAATAGATTGCCATACTCAAAGGAAGTTTGACAGTTCGTAGCAGTGAACTCAATTCACCGTGAAAAAATTACCCAACATTTTGGTGGATAGTTTTAACGGGATAGAGGCTGCGTTAGATCAATAAAGAGGCAGAAAAAGGAAACTATCAAGAGGGCCGAACTGGTCATTCCCAGAGTAAACAGTCTCATGCTAATCAAAGGCTGTTTTGATCCGAAGAAATCCTTAATCGGAGCAGTTAGTGACTCTTTCGCTTTAAGATGTTGGTACTCCATAATTTGGAGTATCAACTTTTTTTTGCTAGTCGATTGAAGAAGAATATCAAATACCAACGTTAAAGACACAGCACATAAGGCGAAGGGAGCGGTTCTTATTAAAGGATTCCGGTTAATGAGTTCCAAAAAAATTGAAAGAAAGAGGGCCAAGCTAATGAGGTAACCGAGTCCAATAATAACCAGCATCATTCTTTGCAAATACGCCAATTTGCCTATTTTAGAATTATTTTGTTCTCTGAATCGAAAATAACTATCATCGGAACTTTTGAAAGCCTTTTTTATACTAATAGGATTAATCCTAAACTTTTTCCTTAAGTATCCAGAATAAACTGAAAGACAGATACTGAGAAATAGGGGGAAAATCGCCATTATTAACCAATTTACTGAAAAGGACAAGAGCATATCACTCGCTTTCAAGTTGGTCCTCGAGAAGACAGGGGTGCGGAAGCAACACTAGCATGCAGTGGTGTTGTTGTCGATCATAACACATCGTCACTCAATACAAGTACTAAGCCAGAAAAAGTAAGTGTAAATGCAGAGTTAATGAAGGTTAGGGATTGCTAGAAGCATAACAGTCGCAAAAATAGCGCTCCATAGACAAACTAGGTTGATAATGCTTAGGCTAAGGATACGAAAACCGACAGACGGCGCTTGACTGTCAAAAAAACTTTGAATCGGCATCGCGAAGGTTACCTTATGTTTTATTTGTTGATAATGCTTTATCTGTAATGTCATTTTTTTCTGAGCGATGACGTTAAAAAGAATCCCTAGTCCAACAGTAAAGGAAGTCACAATGATGATTGGCCAAGGATCATCAATTGAATTATTGGAAATGACCTCTGTGATGGTCATAATTAAAAGAACGAATGTAGCAATATCGGTAAGTATAAAAAGAAGCAGCGTCACCTTTGACCAAGTTATTAACTGGCGTATCTTAGAATTGCTTTGTTTTCCAAATTGAAAGGGATTAGTTGGTGAATTACTAAAGGCCTTTTTCAGACTGTACGGATTGTAGTGAAACTTACGACGCAAATAAAACGTATAAACGGAAAGACTCCCACTTCCTAAGAGTAGCAACCAGATAAACGGAAACCAGTTTTCTACAAGGCCCAAAATTATCACACCCCTCTACGCGATTTCTTAATGTAAATGAGCACAAGTTGTTGATAAAGTGAATAACGGTGGTGCTAATCATAGCACGTATAGCGTTAGTTAGAATGTTAGAGGCGAAGTATTTTAACTTTTCTCTATACATGAAGGTGACAGCTGGCAAGGCTGAGACATTGTTAACCGATAATTAAAAGTTCAAGTTGGCAGAGTTAAGGTGCTAGAGTTAAGGTGCTTTATTACAATGCTATAGCTTCTGCTAAAGCCATGACGCATCGCTGCGAAGCTTAACCAACATTTGAAGAGTCATAGCCAGAGTTTAAGTCTGGGCAGCAATCGCTTTTACATATATGCGACTAAGAGCCTGAGCGAAAGTAGTAAAAAAGTTCCCAACGCTGAAACAAAAGCTTGTACGAGCCACCTCTTTTTGGACTTAAAAAGGCTTACCAAGGTTCCTTTCTTTGCATAGGAGATAGTTGCAACAACATTAGCAACAAAGACCACGATGCACATAAAGATAATTGCGGAAAAAGTCCATAATGTTTCACCGGTGATGAACAAGCTCATAAAAGCGCTATACGGGCCGGCAAATAGACAAGTCTTTATGAAACAGTATGCCAAGGGACGCATCTTGAGGGCGGGGTTTCTGGTGCTTAAAAAAGAAATCCAGGTTTGCGATTCGCTCATGGCTATTCTCCTTCGTTTTATTGGTGTAAACGGTGTCACACTTGATTAAAACATATCATCAGGAAGATACAAGCAAAAAGATATTTTGAAAAAATGGCAAAACGTGTTAAATTTGTTTAATAAAGTTCTCATAAAAGGGTCGGGTGCTGATGACGGAGGAAGCTATCAAAATCGGGGCCTATTTACGTACTTTGCGTCTCGAGGAAAATGATTCATTAGAAGAAATAGCGGCTGGGATCACAACGGCCGCTACTTTGTCACGGTTTGAACGCGGCGAGACACAGCTTAGTGCCGCTGTGGTTTTGAAACTGTTGACTCGATTTGACCAAGACGTGGCCTCGATTCAGCAAGGGTATCGGGCGCTCAATCAGGAGAACTTTTTTCAAGAAGTGGAACGGGCAACGGTGGCCGGCAAGTCGGCACTGCAGGCGTTGGCGCAGAAACAGTACCAGCTTTGGCGGCAAACGGGATTTATCTTTTATCGCCTGAATCAGATCAATATTTTGGCCCATAATGAATTTTCCGATCCGAGCTTTCAGACCACCACGAAGATGAAGCATGATGTGATCAAGTATTTAAAGCGGATTCGGCATTGGGGCTTGTATGAACTGGATCTTTTTGCGGCTACCTTGATGCTTTATGACAGTGAGCAGTTGGTTAATTTGGTGACCGGAATGGTTTTGGACTTGCCTGATACTAAAAGTCATCCGGTGCGGGATCAGTATTTGTGGGCTATTTTGACGAATAGTATTGCCTTGTTGATTCATCGCCGTGAGTTTGCGGATGCGACCCGTCTGTGGCATATTGCGATGAACTTGGCAATACCGCCGGACGATCTTTATTCGCGGTTGATGCTGAGTTACCAGCATCAACTGCTGATGTATCATCGTGGTCAGCATCGGGCAGCCAAAGCCGAGATCGAAAAGTTGTTGACGACATTGGCGTTATTAGATTCGCCTTTTTTTGCGCAATTGTTGACCAAAAGTTGGCAGCGGTTTCTTGAAGAGGAGGTGCGTTCGAATTGACAATTGGCAAACAGTTTAAGTTGATGCGAAAGGAACGTAAACTTACGCTAAAAGAGGCCGCTGGCGATATTTTATCGGTGTCAAGTCTGTCAAAATTTGAAAATGACACGTCTCAGTTGGCCGCTGATCGGTTTTTCCTGTTGCTGGATCGCTTGAACTTGGATTGGGATACCTTTACCCAGCCACAGTCCGATAATAAGCGGCCGTTTTTACACCGTTATTTAGTAGCTGTTCGACACGGGGATGTGCAGACGCTGGCCGGAATCTTGCGGCAATTGCCATTAGCGAACACGAATCAGCGGCTGCTTTTGCACCTGACTCTGCACAACCTGGCACCGGAGCGATTTTCGATTCTGGCTCGTGAACAAATGCAGGCAAAGACGTTATTGTTAAAAACGGCGGCCTAGTCATTGTTATTACGCTTGATTGCTCTGCAGCTAGCTGCGGTGGTTCCTTTAAGTGATTTAGCGCAGTTGACGCATGCATTTTCGGTTCAGGTGCAAAGCCCGAATACCCCGCAAGATCACTTGAATCTGGCTAACCGGACTTTTTTGACCGCAATGCTGCGTTATATTGACGCGGGACGGCGAAAAGAAGCACAACAGACACTGGCCTTCATTAGACAGGCAACGGTTGGTGATTTAGGGGTTGAATTTCAGATTGCGTGCACCAAACGCTTATTGATGATTGATGCCCCTGATCGCCGAGTTTCGATGCGCGGCCAACAGGAACTTGACGCGTTAATTGCCATGCTGCAGAAGATTGCAACGCCGGAATGGACCTCATCCTGGCTGCCGGCGCTGGAAGCACTGGCAGAAGCAAAACGCTGTGGCAAGGATGCTTAAAGCTGCGTTATGAAACAGTGTTTAGATCAAGCGTGACGTGTCAGTATCAAAGTGAGTGTTTACAGTTGAAAAGGACGTACTGCCGAGAGGATGGCGAGTGCGTCCTTTTTGGTGTGATATTGTGTTCCACGTGAAACGTTGTCAAGAAAACGGGGCTTTTGGGTGTTAACCACTGCTCACAGAAAAAGTGCGCTACTTTCAGGATCTGCAATGTTTTGATGAATAAATTTTAATAAATAACGCAACCATCGTTCCTGCCGCGGTTGATCCAAAATGTGTTCCAAACTAATGGCTTGCTGGCACAATTCAAAACCGGCAGCTGTTTGGCCGGCGACGGCTTGATACCAGCCACGAAGGAATAAAAGCAGTGCTGAATTGGCTAGATCATTGGCGTCATACAAAAGCCGTTCTGCAGTGGTAAGTGCTTTTTTGGCATCCGGCAGCTGGCGGGCATTGATGAAGACCGTAAAGGCTGAAAAGAGGGTTTTGACACGCAAAGTTCCGATTTGATTGAACGCGCGATATTTTTCGGAGCGCTTGATCGCCAGCGGTAAAAGATTATGGATCGTCTTACTAGGCAAAGCGACCATCAGATGACGAAACCAATACAGTTCAAAGTAATTCCAGACTTCAACCGTGTACAAGTAGCTGACCACGGGTTTGGCAAGCGCTTGCAACTGGGCCATCGCATCTTCAACATTTGTAAATGGCGATGGCTGTTCAGGCGGCTTAACCCGATCAATCATGGTCAAGCGAAAAATTCGAATGGTGATAAATTCGAACTGGGTTTGGCGATTGTGATCCTGAGCGTAACGTTGCTGCCAGATTTTCTCTTGCTTAAGTAAATAGCGATAGTCGGCCAATGTTGGTTCTTCAGAGCTAAAGCGATCCTGAAAAGCAAGTACCGCTTCAAAATCGCGATGAATTAACGTGTTGTACGTGAACTCCGAATCCTTGAGCGGCGGGACAATTCCGGCTTGAAGATCGCGAATGAAAAGAAACTCTTCCACTGACATATTGATACGGAAGAGCAGGTGACTGAGCCGGGAAAAGCTGATATTGGATTTGCCTTGTTCAAATTTACTAATAAACGCAATGGAATTCTGATCGTCTGCTACTTGTGCCAAGGTTTGGTGGTGATTAAGACGCAATTGGCGAAAAACGGCGCCATCAGTTGGATCGATTTTTTCTACCATAGTGGAATTTCACCTCGATGTTATTCTAAGCCGCCTACACTCAAAGTACAAACAAGTTCATCACGCAGTACAAAAAGGAGTGTGGTCGTCATGCATGAATACATGAACAATCATGGCTATCGGGCCATCTTAAACGCCAGTCTATTAAGTGGCATTGGTGATAGCCTATACAATATCGTTTTCATTATCTACGCCGCTACAATGCCATTCAAAAGTTTGGCGGTTACCTTAGCCGCCATGGCGACAAGTTTGCCGACGATGCTGTCAATGATCACCGGCAGTCTCGCTGATCGGACGCAAGCCAAAACCCGCCATATGGTAGCCGCGCGGATCGGGCAGATGTTGCTTTTCTGTGGTCTGGCCGGGATGATCGTGTTGCCTGCAAGCCTACCGTTATTCTTAGGGTTACTTGCCATCAACATCATATCCGATACGTTGGGGCAATATGGTAACGGTTTAACCTTGCCAATCTTGCACCGCTTGATTCCGGCTAAGGAACTGAATACGGCGATTAGTTTTCAGAGTGCAACAGGGACGACCGTGCAAATGGTCTTTCAGGCAGTGGGCGCCAGTCTGATTGTTCTGCTGGATCACAACTATGCACTGTTTGGGGCCATCAATGCCGTGACTTTTTTACTGGCAGCGGTTGTCTTGATCCGGCAAAATAAACGACTCAAGCAAGCCGAACCGCCTGTTGCAACCCACGTTCATCAACCGATTTTTAAAAACATCCGCAACGTGATCCGATTTCTGACAACGAATCACTTCTTGTTGGCAGTGATTATCTTTGCGATGCTGGTTAACACACTGGGCTCATCCGTTGACGGTTTGATGTCAGTCACGCTGGTTCAACAACCGATGATGTGGCTGCGCAATTTCGGGACAACTGTTGCGATCATGAACATTATCTTTTCAGTGGGACTGATTCTGGGGGCGCTATTTGCAAAAGACGGCCTGCAGCGGCTGAGCACCTTTAAGCTGTTAGGGTTGTTGATGGCGGCCATGATCGGTTTAAGTTGCAGCTTCTTTCTTCTGCGGTCACTTTGGGCAGCGATGATCTTTAGTTTTGCAACCGCCTATCTTATGGGCAAAATCAATCCACGGCTTTCAACAGTGATGATGCGACTCGTTCCGGAGCGGCAGATGGGGACGACAGCCGGGGTCATTAATCTCGTCGCGCTACTCGGGGTGCCAGTGGGACAAGTGGTATTCTTCACAATTGCCAATGTCGTGAGCGCCGCAGTTAGCTGGATGGTCATGGCAGGGTTATCACTTATACTGTGTTTAGCACTTTTGGTGATGGGTAACCGCATTGCCGATCCGATATTTACCGATTTTGAAAGCGATCCCTCTAAGGCCTAGGGAACCTTTGCGATAATTGGTATCTACCAATTAGACCGATTTTAAAAAAATCTTTTTTGAAGCGTACTTGCAATGTATACGCTTCTTTTTTAGGTTTGTTTTTGAGTGAAAATGCTTGCATAGCTGTGCCCGGGACGTCATACTAAGCTATTGGGAAGCCTTGTTTTTTAAATTATTTTTGTTTTTAGCAGATATTATTTTCGAGGCAACCACAAATTTTTAGGAGGCGTAAAAATGGTCGGAATCATTCTTGCTAGTCACGGCCAATTCGCTGCTGGCATCAAGCAATCCGGTCAAATGATCTTCGGTGAGCAAGAAAAAGTCGAAGCTGTGACCTTCATGCCCGATGAAGGACCAGATGACTTGCACAAGCATCTCGAAGACGCGATCGCTAAGTTCGACCCAGATGACGAAGTATTGTTTTTAATCGATCTATGGGGCGGATCACCGTTTAACCAGGCAAACTCGATTTACGAGGAGCACAAGGATAAATGGGCGATTGTGACCGGGCTTAACTTGCCGATGTTGATTGAAGCATATGGCTCGCGACTTTCGATGGATTCTGCACAAGACATCGCTGCGCATTTGCTCGATGCCGGACGTGACGGAATCAAGATCAAGCCGGAAGCACTGGATAAAGTGAAGAAACCAGCTGCTCAGGCTGCTGCACCAAGTACGGCTAATGCTGGTCAACCGGGTTCATTCCAATACGTTTTGGCGCGGGTTGATTCACGTTTGCTGCATGGTCAGGTTGCAACGACCTGGACCAAGACAACGAACCCAACACGGATTATCGTTGTTTCTGATTCAGTTGCCAAAGACGAACTGCGGAAGAACCTGATTAAGGAAGCAGCTCCGTCTGGCGTTAAGGCGCATGTTGTGCCAATTGATCAGATGATTAAGCTGGCCAAAGATGATAAACACTTTGGCGGCCAGCGCGCATTGCTATTATTTGAAACACCGGAAGACGCCCTTCGCGCAATCGAAGGCGGCGTTCCAATCAAGGAACTCAACATTGGTTCAATGTCACATTCAGTGGGTAAAGTTCAACCTAACAAAGTGCTAGCATTTGATCAGAAGGATATCGATACCTTCCATAAGCTGGCTGATGATGGTGTGAAGTTTGACGTTCGCAAGGTGCCATCTGATCATCCGGATGACATGAATGCAATTTTGAAGAAAGCACAAGACGAACTGAATGCGCAGAAGTAATTTTTGAAACGGAGGAAGAAGACTCATGACTTTGAATTTTATTCAAATCATTCTGGTCCTCATCGTGTCATTCCTTGCTGGTATGGAAGGTATTTTGGATGAATTCCACTTCCATCAGCCAGTTATTGCGTGCACGTTGATCGGACTTGTGACCGGCAATCTGGCCCCATGTTTGGTACTGGGTGGCCAATTACAAATGATCGCTTTAGGCTGGGCTAACATTGGCGCGGCCGTTGCACCAGATGCTGCATTGGCCTCAGTTGCATCAGCTATTATTCTAGTTCTTGGCGGTCAGGGTACTAAAGGTGTTAGTTCAGCGATTGCGATTGCGGTTCCGCTGGCGGTTGCCGGTTTGTTGCTGACCACCTTAGTACGTACCTTGGCAACTGCGATCGTTCATATCATGGACCGTGCTGCTGAAGAAGGTAGTTTCGGTAAAATTGATTTCTGGCAATGGGTCGCGATCTGCATGCAGGGCTTGCGGATTGCGATTCCTGCAGGCTTAATTCTTGCTGTTGGTGCCGGCCCAGTGCGGGCATTGCTTGAACAGATGCCTGATTGGTTAACGACTGGTCTTGGCATTGGCGGGGGCATGGTTGTTGCTGTCGGGTACGCTATGGTTATTAACATGATGGCGACTCGTGAAGTATGGCCATTCTTTGCGATTGGGTTTGTGCTGGCAACAGTTAAAGAAATTACCCTGATCGGCCTTGGTGCTATCGGTATTTCACTGGCACTGATTTACTTGGCATTGTCCAAGCAAGGCGGCGGCTCAGGTAATGGCGGTTCGAATAGTGGTGCCGGTGATCCTGTCGGCGACATTATTGATAATTATTGAAAAGGAGGTTGACAAACATGGCTGAAGAAGTTCATATCACAAAAGGCGACCGAATTAAGGTTTGGTGGCGGTCAACCTTCCTTCAAGGTTCTTGGAACTACGAACGTATGCAAAATGGTGGCTGGGCTTATACCTTAATTCCAGCACTGAAGCGTTTGTATCATACTAAGGAAGATCGTTCCGCTGCTTTGAAGCGGCACTTGGAATTCTTTAACACCCACCCATATCTGGCTTCACCGATTCTGGGTGTTACGATGGCACTGGAAGAAGAACGTGCTAATGGTGCCCCAATTGACGATAAAGCCATTCAGGGTGTCAAAGTCGGGATGATGGGTCCGCTGGCTGGTGTCGGCGATCCAGTGTTCTGGTTCACGGTTAAGCCAATTATCGGTGCGTTAGCCGCATCCATGGCGATGGCCGGCAATCTCTTAGGGCCAATTTTGTACTTTGTTTTATGGAATGCGATTCGTATGGCCTTCCTATGGTACACGCAGGAATTTGGCTATAAAGCAGGTAGTAAGATTACTGAAGACTTGTCAGGTGGCTTGCTTGGTGAAGTTACGAAGGGTGCCACAATCCTTGGTATGTTTATCCTAGGATCACTGGTTAACCGCTGGGTATCCGTCAAGTTCACCCCGGTTGTTTCAAATGTTCCAAACCAAAAAGGTGCTTACATTGACTGGAGTTCATTACCAAGCGGAAAAGCTGGAGTTCAAAAGGCTTTAGAATTACAATCTCAAGGCTTGTCACTGACTAAAAACAAGGTTACGACCTTACAGGATAACTTGGATAGCTTAATTCCAGGTTTGATGGGCTTACTGCTTACCTTGTTCTGCATGTGGTTGCTGAAGAAGAAAGTTTCTCCAATCATTATCATTCTTGGTCTGTTCGTCGTCGGGGTTGTCTTCCACGTCATCGGCTTGATGTAAGATCAACCACCAAAAGTCGAACCAAGACTTCAAAAGCTCAGACACAAAGTCTGGGCTTTTGTTTTATAATGGAGAGCGTGAGCAGGAGCGTTTAGCAATCGGAGTGTAAGTGGCCTCAAGTCTAAATGGCTGGGCTTTGGCCATTTAGACTTGAGGTCCTTACACGTAGATTGCTGCGACTGCGACTGCGAACGCGTTTTGGAGGGTAAGTTTAAACTTCGCCACAAACGCATTTTGGCGAAAGTCTCTCCAAAACCAATAAACCCAACAAGCAAGGCACATCAGCAAGCACAGTCAACTTCAGTTTAAAAGGATGGCAAAAAATGGTTCAATCAATCAACACCAAATCCGAGTTAGTGATTGAAGGTACGGCCTTTATGGGAATGCCGGCCTATGGCAAGATCATGATCGGTGATAAAGGATTCGAATTTTTCAATGAAAAAAACGTACGTGACTTCTATCAGATTCCGTGGAATGAAGTGGACTGGGTCATTGCTTCCGTCATCTTCAAAGGTAAGTGGATCCCGCGCTTTGCCATTAAAACCAAAAAGAATGGGACGTATACGTTTGCAGCGAAAGATCCTAAGCGGGTTTTACGTGCCATTCGGGTGCACATTCCCGCCGAGCGAATTGTTAAGTCGTTAACTTTCTGGCAAGTCGTAAAGCGCGCCTTTACACGCAAGAAGTAGCAACGATCCCAGGCGTATAAGACAAAAAACAGCTCACAGGACTTCTTTTTTGAAGGCTGTGAGCTGTTTTTTATGGAGCGGTTTATTTTCACTGCTGGAAATCAGCAAGCGTCGGTTACTTTGTTTTGAAGTTTTTGAACAACTCATTGATCGATTCGTATTCTGCATCCCGTAGATCGACATCGAGCGCTTTAGCATTACTAGCGGCTTGTTCTGGCAGGCGGGCACCGGGGATGACAACGGCAATGTCGGGGTTCTTCATGTACCAAGCGAGCATAATCTGCGCAATTGTTGCTTGGTGTGCATCCGCAATGCCGTCAACTTCGCGAAGTGCGGCTAAAATTTCTTTGAATTCATCGGCAGAAAAGCGCTTCTTGAATTTGTCAGCATCATCAGGCCCATATTTACCGGTTAACAAGCCCGAGGCAAGGGGGAAGTATGGGACAAAGCTGATCTGATGCTCTTTTAGATAAGGGAAAAGCGTCGTTTCGGCATCGCGGTGGACAAGGCTGTAATGATCTTCCACGACATCAACTTGATCGTCTTGGTTGGCTTCTTTAATTTGATCAAGTGAGAAGTTGGAAACCCCGATAGCGCGAACTTTCCCGGCCTTACGCGCATTGGCAACTGCATTGACCGCCTCCGCCTTATCGGTTTTGTCATCCGGAAAATGAATGTAGAAGATATCGAGATAGTCGGTTTTAAGGCGCAACAAGGCGTCGTCAATTGCCTGCGTTAAGAACTTAGGATCGTTATTCGGTTTTAAATCTTGATGGGGATCTTGCGCGGCTTTGGTTGCCAAAATAATTTTTGCGCGGTCATAGCCTTGGATGGCCTGACCGATTAACGTTTCGGATTGGCCAAGACCGTACATATAAGCCGTATCGAGCATCTCAATACCATGATCCAGCGCCGTTTTCACAACCGCAAGTCCGTCTTCATCATGTAGATTCGGAAAAAGGTTGTGGCCGCCAACTTTATTGGTGCCTAAACCAAGTTTGCCGGTGACGACATGACTTTTTCCAATTGTTGTTGTGATTGCCATTTTGTGGCCTCCTCTTGTTGTCATTCAATGTCAGTTTAAGGAATACGCATTAATCGTGCAAGCGCTACCGATGATCACTGGGGGGCGAAAATACTGTGTTTGGCGTTAATGATAAGTCCGGCACCAAACATGAATAGGGTCAACCCTACTGTGATCCATAATAACAGATTCCATGAGCCGGTGGTTGTTTGAATAAAACCATAAAGCACAGGGCCAACTGCAGCAAAGAGATAACCGAGACTTTGCGCAAAGCCGGATAGACTGGCTGTTTCGTACGCATCGGCGGTTTTCTTCTGGAAGAAGACGATACAGATCGCAAAAGCCGCCCCGGAAGCCACGCCCATTAGTAAGGAGAAGACCACATTCAACCCGAAGTTGGCCCCCGGGATGAGCACGCCCAAAGCCCCTAATACAAAACCGAGCATAATTCCCCAAACGCTATAGGCCATGCCATGACGCCGCTCTGCGATAAACGGAATCGACAGGGTTGCCGGCATGCCGCTCAACTGAAAAATTGTTGCCAGGTTGCCCGCAGCCAGTTGCGAAAAACCAGCCGCATGCCAAAGACTAGGAAGCCATGTCAGTAATGAGTAATAGAGAAAACTTTGTAAGCCGAAAAATAAAGCAATCCACCAGGCTAATAGCGAACGGGACACGCGCACATTTCGCCGACCGGTCGCGGCCTGATTTTTTATCGGTGCCAGGCGACGAAAGGCAAGGGCCCAGACCACTAAGCCGGCCACGCCAACTAAGGAGAAGGCAGCCATGGTGAACTTCATATGAAATTGTTGGTTCAACAGTCCTGCCAGTCCGGTTCCCAGCGATGCGACTAGCCCCATGGTAACGGTGTAGAGGCTGGTTTTGGCGCCAATCGACTGCGGGAACTGATCTTTGATGATCGCCGGCAGCAAGACATTGCCGCCTGAAATGCCAAAGCCGATGAGCAGCGTACCGATCACTAAGGCGATGAGACTAGGGATGATCCGCAGTAAGCTGCCAAGTAATAAAATAATGAGCGCAATAAGCAAGCTCCACTCATTACCGCGCCGATTTCCCATTTTGGCGATGAGTGGCGATGCTAATGCGAACATCAACAGCGGAATGGTGGTCAACATGCCAGCCATCGAAGCCGGTAACCCCAAAGTGCGTTCAATGGTGGGTAGCAGCGGCGGGATCATGGTAATCGGCAGGCGCAGATTCGCACCCACCAAAAGTATGCCCCATGTGAGCAAAGTTGTTGAATGGTTCTTTTCCATGCGTCTTTTTCCTCCTCAAAAATGTGCCCAGTGATTTTATGCTATCACTTTTTTCAGTGAAGGGGAAAAGATGCCGGGGTGAAGACGGTTCGTCAGTTCTTCTTGTGCGCCTGCCAAGGTTTGATGGTGAGCGCGATGGCAATGGCACCAAGGAGCGCTAATCCGGCCGCAACGAGCATCGCAATCTGTAAGCCGACCATGAAAAATTCCGGGTGGTTGGTGGGATAGGTCGTGACCCGGCGCGCTGCCAAGTGACTCATGGTGCCAAATAAGACCGTGGTTGCTACCGCGGTGCCGCTTACCATGCCGAGATTGCGGGCTAAGGCGTTAAAACTGCCGGCAATGCCAAGTTGCGCTTTTGGCACCACCGACATGACCACGTCGCCAATGGGGGATTGAAACAAGCCGCTTCCGATGCCGATCAAAAGCGTGCTGATGATATAGATAGTTAACGGGGCGTTGAGTTTGAGCGTGGCACCCAGCAGACTGCCGATTGCAATGAGTAGACTACCTAATAGCGCGACAGCAGGAACCTGCCATTTGTCCGCCAGCCATCCGCCTAATGGAGCAAAGAAGACCATCATCAACGGGTACAGCGACAACAGCGCCCCAGCCGCACCCGGTGTGAGCCTGCGCGCGTCTTCAAGGTAAAACGGCATCAAGACGGTACTAAAGAACTGAACCATGAAGATGAAGAAAACAGTCAAAACGCCGAGTGTAAAGATGCGGACGCGAAAGATACTCATGGGTAGTAGCGGGGCTGACTGATGACGCTCAAAGCCAAGAAATGCCATTAAGCTGATAACCGCCAACGCTAACGTGGCAAGAACGAGGGGATCACCAAAACCGCTTTGTTGCGCTAAGTTAAGTCCCCAGAACCCGCTGGCAATGGCGGTTGCTTGCAACACCATGCCGACGCCGTCATAAGCGCCGGGTTGGGGCCGACCATTGTCCATTGACCACAAGGAGATGCCTAGCGCGATCAAACCAATGGGCACATTAATCAGAAAAATCATCGGCCAGCTAAAGTGTGCCAGAATAAGTCCGCCAAGACTAGGCCCGGCAACCCCCCCAGTGCGACAAAGGTGCTCACGACGCCCATTGCCCGACCGCGTTCCGCCAAAGCAAAGGTGGAAGTCACGATGCCATAAGTGTTCGCTAACGTCATCGCCCCACCCAGCGCCTGCACCATGCGGCCCAACATCAAAAAGTTAAAACCCAGATTAATCCCTGCCATTAAAGAGCCAAGCACAAAAGTCCCTGTGCCCCATTTGAAAATCCGGCGTTTACCAATGCGATCCCCGAGTTTACCAAAAGGCAGCAGCAAGGCACTTAAAACAATCAGATATAACGACACAGTCCATTCCATCCGGCTAGCGGAGACATGAAGGTTCTTGGCCATCAGCGGGATTGCAATGTTAACGATTGAACCGTCAAGATTCGTCATAAACGCAAAAAAGCCCAGCGCAATCAGTAACCACCAGCGTTTAGACGTGGTTGTAAGATGTTGCATATGAAATACCTCCGCGACCCACCCATTATTTATGTGGGAACGATATTTTGACTGATCTGGTTAGAACAAGGCGTATGCGAAAAGAGAAATCGGCCTTAGAGACATATTTCGTCTCTAAGACCGATTCAACCTGCAAATCCTTGTAGCACCTTAAACTAAGCGCCCAGATTGATGAAGTCGCCTGATTCAAGCATCAATTTAACAAAGTCCGGGACGGTCTCGGTTCGATTCCAGTCACGCTGCCACTCGCAAGCTAACTGGGCATTCGTGGTCAACTGGGCACCGGCTTGTTCGATGCGGCGCAATGCAGTTTCGTGCGCAATCGTTGATGTGCCACCGACTGCATCAACAACAGGAAAGACATGGAAGCCTTCTGCTAAAGCATCAAGGGTTGGAAAAGTCAGACAGGCTTCGGTCCATAAAGCTGCCATAACCAGATTCTTGCGGCCCGTTGCTTTGACTGCTTCAACAAAGTCCTGATCCTGCCACGCATTAATCGATGTTCGATCAATACTCGGCAGATCACCAAGGACTTTTTTCAGATCAGGAATCGTGTCCTTATTCCGACCGCTTTTGACGTTAACAGTTGAAAGGATGATCGGCACTTTGTAGACTTGAGCCAACTTGGCCGTCATCACCACATTTTGAATGAGCGTATGGTGATTCATCGAGCCAATCGACTCAACTTGGGTCGGTTGGTAATCAATTAAAATCAAAGCAGAATTTTCCGGGGTTAACAGCTGATCTGTCACGGGATCGCGACGTGGATAACTTGTCATGAAAAACACTCCTTAGTGGGCGTCAACTGCGAAAACGACAGCCAACAGGTAGGCGATTTAAACCCTCAGCCCAATATGCTGTTCGGTCCTTACTTGCTAGCTGCCGTACCAGTTAACGCAGTCTCATGAATGCCAATACTTACCAAGAACATCATTACGCCATCATTCTAGTCCGAAACAGACGAAAGCAGTAATATTTTGCCCTGAGGAGGTTATACAACGTCTTTAAACCAAAATTCCGAAGTGGGCTAAGGTTTCAGTCGGAATAGCGCGCTTGATCAGAGTTTCGCTTGTTAAGATCGGCCAGTATTCGACTGACGACAGTGTCTTGTGATTGATCAGCCTGAATCAAGTGCTCATTGGGGACACCCAGATAGTCATGCGGTCGAAACCACCGATGCATAGCCTCTGCGCCAAAAGCGGCTGCTTTCGGGCGGTGGGCGTGGCGTCGGAGAGTTTCGTCAAACGATAGATCAAAGTAGTAAACCAGACTTTGATCGGCAGTGTTCATGAGCGCTTTAAGCATTTGGCCATAGCGAGCCGCACTTAAGATACCCTCAACAATCACGATTTGTTGATGAGAAAACCCAAAACGGGCAATCAGATCAATCAATTCAATGTTAGGACTATTGGGCTTATCCTTCTCGGCTAACATGTCGCGACGAACAACATCTTGAGAAATTAGCAGCGAGTTAGTCAAATGCTTACGTAAGGCCTTTGCGGTGGTTGTTTTTCCACTACCTGAATTACCTCGGAGGATAATAAGTTGTTTCATCAATCGAAGTACCCCGTTTCGCCAGCAATAAAATGGGCCAATGCGGCACGATGCTGCTGATTAAAAAGCCGCGGTGCCTCGCTTGGCGCAAAGTATTGCAACTGTTCAGTTTCGTCGTTATCGGCACTAAGCTCGCCGCCTAATTGTTTCACGAGAAACACCGGACAAAGCCATTGCGCAACATCGCCATTGGGATAAGTAAGGGTGAGGTCACCATCAACCCCGAGCAAAGAAACAACCTTGACCGTTAAGTTCGTTTCTTCTTTAAACTCACGAATCATGGTCTGTGCCGGCGTTTCACCATACTCAATGGTGCCACTGATAAGACCCCATTGACCTTTAAAATCGCTACGTTGCTGAAACAAAACCCGTCCCGCTTCGTCAGTCAAAATACCAATAACCCCAGCCATAATCAGTGGCGTATGGCCAACTTTTGCACGAATCTGTTTAATATAATCTGCCAAGGGAAAACCTCCTAAAAAAAGTAAGCGCGAACCGACGCGGTTAGAAACCGGAGCATAAGTGGCCTTGGTCGTAATGGCCCGGTTTTGGCCATTACGACCAAGGTCCTTATGTGCAGGTTTCTGCGCCGGTGAGCGCGTTATGGGCGTAAACCAGAACATAAGCGGGCATAAGCGAGCTGCCCGGTTTTGGCCATTACGACCAAGGTCCTTATGTGCAGGTTTCTGCGCCGGTGAGCGCGTTATGGGCATAAACCGGAACATGAGCGGCCTTAAGCGTGACAACCGGGTTTTGGCCATTGCGCTTAAGGTCCTTACACGCAGGTTTCTGCGCCGGTGAGCGAGCACCACCTGCAGCACCCAAAACACAAATCACCAAACCTAGCTACAGCATACGCCAACCAGCCTACAGGTTAAATATGGTCTAACACCAGCACCAAATAAGTGTCATACTAAAATTTAGATTAACATAGATACAACTTGGATTATTTCCCGGGCAATAATTGTGGTATGTTGTTAACAAACATAAAAGAGGAGTGCTGAGGCATGACAGTAACGCTAAAACATTTTCAAACCGAGGATCTTGAAACGTTGTGGAAAGTTGCCTTTTCCGATCCCGATGCAGAATGGCACAAATGGAATGGACCTTACTTTAACGATAAAGTTCCGACACTGGAAGAGATGCAGGAGAATCAGGCTAATCAAACAGGGTACCAATGGGTGGCGAATCCTTTTGTCAATGGTATTTGGGTCGATGGCATTCTGGTTGGGGATGTATCTGCGCACTACGAAGATGGCGACTTGCAACGGTGGCTGGATTTAGGCATTGTGATTTACGATGAAACTTATTGGAGTAAAGGTATTGGCAAGCAGGCATTAGATCAGTGGATTGATCGTATTTTCGGACTCATTGATTTGCCACATCTGGGGATCACAACTTGGTCCGGCAACGAACGCATGATCGGCCTTGCCAAGTCTGTAGGAATGAAACAAGAAGCCCGCGTGCGGCAGGTTCGCTACTATCAGGATCGGTATTGGGATTCCGTGAAGTACGGCATCTTACGTGAGGAATGGCAAGCACAGCGTCAATCAAAGTAAAATAAAGCAAGCAAAGAGGCGACTTCAAGCGAGTCGTCTTTTTGCTTGCTTTGAATTTCTGGAGGTATCGATATATCGGAAATTAGACACAACAAATAAGCCTTTGCAGGTGACTACGGTGTGTTGTCAGGCCTCTTTTTCGGCTAACCGTTTGTACAGTGCGACAATTTCTCCGGCTAGGTCGCGGAAGGTAATGGCATTCATTAAATGATCCTGACTGTGAACCATGAGCAGGGTGACTTTGGCGTGGTCACCTTGCGCTTCAGCCGTGAGCATGCCGGTCTGGACGTTATGCGCTTCGGTGAGGAAATGATCCGATTCTTTTAGTTTATCGTCAGCCAGCTTGAAATCACCGGCCTTAGCAGCGTGAATGGCTTCAAAGGCTGAACTTTTGGCATTGCCGCCATTCATGATCAAGCCCATAACGGTTTCAAGATTTTGGTCGTCTTCTGGCATTAGGCTTCTGCTCCTTTGCTGTCATCAATGGCTTTAAGTGAAGCTTTTAACACTTTTTCACCGTTCATCAATCCGTAGTCCTGCATGTTGATGACACTAACCGGAATATCGAGGTCGCGTTTGAACTGACTTTCAAGATAACGGACTTGCGGGCCCAACATTAAGACATCTGGTTTTTCGCTTTCAAGCTTGTTGTCTGCATCAGAGGCAGCTGTAGCAAAAATATGAACCGAAAGTCCATCTTTTTCGGCGGCCTTTTGCATCCGCGTTACTAACATACTGGTTGACATACCAGCTGCACAAACTAACATGATCTTTTTTTCTGCCATAAAAATCGGCTCCTTTTTTAAAAAAATGTAATCGTTTTCCGTTTCATGTGCTATTATAATTCGTAGGTACAAATTTTACAAGCGCTTTCAGAACATTGTACCGTGCTCATTAACTTGTCAGGCTGCGGATCATGCCGTTAGCGCGCAATGGCAACTGCCCGTGGCTGATAGGTTTGAAAATAAATGAACACTTTAAGTTTGGAGGAGGACTTTGATGTATCACGATATTGCCGAACAACTCATTCAAGATATTCTGGCTGGTCAGTATCCGGTTAAGCTACCGACTGAACAGGTGTTGATGGATCGTTATCAAGCCAGCCGCAATACGATTCGGAAGGCACTGGATGTGGTATTTGCCCATGGGTTGGTTCGCCGGGTTCAAGGTAGCGGGTACTATGTCATTGATCATTCGGCTCAATCCGATGCTGTCCTCAATATGTCGATAGGCTTTGATCAGACAGCCATGGTGAAAGGCGGACCGCTGACTTCCAAAGTGGTTAAGTTTGCGCTTATCCCAGCGACAGCAGCCTTGGCGCAACGAGGAAATGTCAGCCGCGGCGATATGGTCTATCAAGTCGTGCGGTTGCGCTATTTAAAAGGGCAGTTGTACGACTTGGAAGAATCGTATTTTCCGCAAGCAATTGTGCCACATCTTTCAGCTGAGATTGCGGCGGGTTCGATCTTCACCTATTTGCGTAACACCTATGCCATGGTTGGAAGCACAACGGAAAATTATATCCAATCGCGACCATTACCAGCCGAGTATGCCGAGTTGATGGCGATGTCGGCACAGACTGATCACCTGTGCTTAGACGGGATCAACTATCTAGCTAGTGGCAAAGTCTTCAACTTTTCCCGAACTTATTTTGTTTATCCGGGTCTAACGTTGTACTACCATACGACCAATATCGATTTGAACCGGTAGTTAAAACCGAAGTTGGTTCAAATGAAATCATTATGCGCTGGTGTGCCAAGAAGCGGCCGGCGTGCTTAAAACTCAAGGAGAGTGTACAAGATGAACGGACTTATCAATTGGCTCAATAAACATGTTGTCCCAATCGCAGCGCGTATCGGATCAATCCGGTGGCTGGTGGCCTTACGTGATGCTTTTATTGCGATCATGCCAGCCATGATGGCAGGGGCGGTTTCCACCGTGCTGAACGCTTTGATTCGGGATATTCCGACTCAATTTGGCTGGACCGGTTTCGTTAACTCAATGCAGTGGCTTATCGGCATTAACGCTGTTGTCTGGACCGGAACCTTAGCTATTCTTGGTTTAATCTTCTCATTCACGTTTGGCTATCAGCTCGCGGTGCAGTACAAGGTTGAACCTGTGACGGCAGGAATCGTCACCTTGGGCACCTTCATTATGAGCTTGCCGCAAAACTTCACCATGACGTTGAAGGCCGGGCTGGCAAAAGGTGCCGTAAAAACATTGACCGATGCCGGAACGGTTGTTTCCGGTAAAGATGTCAGCATGTGGGGATTCTTCAACTTTGGCAAGTTCTTCGGGGCGTATGGTTTCTTCACCGTTATGCTGATGGGCGCGATTGCCGCAACTATTTACATCTGGTTGATGAAGAAACATATCACCATTAAAATGCCGGATTCGGTTCCACCGGCTGTTGCTAATGCGTTTACCGGGATTGTACCGGCGGCGGTTGCCTTGTACGGCGTGGGTATTATCAACTATCTGTTTACTCAATTTGGTACGACCGTGATTGAATTTATCGCTAAAGTTTTACAAGAACCTTTGTTAAGTTTGAGTCAAGGTTATGGTTCCGTGCTGATTATGACGATTTTGGTTCAAGTCTTCTGGTTCTTCGGCATCCACGGGACCAATGTATTAGGACCGGTGCTTGATAGTATTTGGTTAACGGCGCAGTTGGCGAATATCAATGCCTTTCACAAAGGCCAAGCACTGCCGTATCTGTGGACTCGCAATTCATTTGACTTATATGCGTGGATTGGTGGCGCCGGCTCAACTTTGCTGCTGCTGATTGCGATTCTGATGTTCTCAAAGCGCGATGATCAGCGTGCAGTTGCAAAGCTGTCGATTGCGCCAGGGTTCTTCAATGTCAATGAACCGGTTATGTTTGGGATGCCGATTGTGCTTGATCCCATTTACTTCATTCCGTTTATTTTGGCGCCGGTAGTGATGGTTTCCATTGCTTATGGCGCGGTAGTGAGTGGCTTGGTTTCACCGATCAAGAATCAGATTGTATGGTCGATGCCGCCATTTTTAAATGCTTTAGTTGCAACCATGGACTGGCGAGCAGCTGTGTTACAGGCGGTGAATATGATCATCGGCTTCTTAATCTATGTACCATTTGTTAAGGCGGCCAATCGAATTAAACCAGCCCAGCTTGCTGATTAACGGTTATAGGAAAAATTGTTTTAGAAAGGCGGTTTTCAGTTGAAAATTCAGATGACACTCAAGGTTCCGGCGGCGTTCATGTATGGGCAACTGATTCGCTCGGCTCAGGCGGACATCAAGGCGCACACTGGGCGAGAAGTTCTGGTGGGCAGTCTTGATGGGTTCACGTACCAGAAGAAGTGGGCGAATGGCATGACGGGGAAGCTGACGATTACGCATGCCATTGCCAATCAGCGTTACGCGTATGAACTAGACACTGACCGCGATCATTATCATGTGGATTATCAATTACGCGATCTCGGTGATCAGCAGATGCAGCTGGATTACACTGAAATCATTGAAGGCAAAACCGCAAAAGGCAAAGCTAATAATCGCACGGCCGGGTTTTTATTAAACTGGCAACGCAAACATCGCTTTAAGAAGATGTCACGGCAAATGGCAGCACAGTATTTTAACTAAGAAGGGATTCTTGTGAAATGAAACGATTAGGTATCTCGCTTTATCCGGATCAAAGCAGTTTCGAGGAGAACAAAGCCTATCTTGATCTGGCACATCGGTATGGTTACACCCGCATTTTCACCTCACTCTTGCAACTGCTGGGAGAAGATGGTGAAGATCTGTTGGCTAAGTTTCGCCAGACAATCGATTATGCCAATCAGCTTGGGTTTAAGACGATCGTTGATATTAATCCGGCGTTGTTCAAGGAGCTGAAGATTAGCTATGACGATCTGAGTTTTTTTGAAACGCTTCATGTTTGGGGACTGCGACTGGATGAAGGCTTCACCGGCGCAGAAGAAGCGCGGATGACCCGCAATCCATATGGCTTAAAAATCGAATTGAATATGAGCCATGGAACCAATTATCTTGCAAGCATCATGGCTTATGACCCTAACCGCGATAACCTAATCGGCTGTCATAACTTCTATCCGCAGGCGTTCACAGGTCTGAGTGAGGCTATCTTTACCGAATACTCCCAGCAGTACCGAGAGTATGGATTGCATACCGCCGCATTTGTGTCGTCATCCAGCGGTAAAATCGGGCCTTGGCCGCTGCATGATGGGTTGCCGACAATGGAGTCTGATCGCCATCGCAACATTGCCAGTCAAACAACGCATTTGTGTCTGACCGGCTTGATTGATGATGTGATCATCGGTAATGCTTTTGCGACTGAAGCGGAACTTAAAGCCGTTGCCGATACTTTTCTGGCGCCATACCCGATCTTGCATGCCGAAATGTTGGCAAGTATCACGCCGCTTGAAGAAAAAATAGCATTTGCCGCGCCGCATTTATATCGTGGGGATGCATCGGCGTATTTACTGCGGGATACCCAGCCTCGTATCACGTATAGCACGGCCAGTATTCCCGCCCACGACCATGGCCAACCCTTCAAACGCGGCGATATTGTGGTCGTCAACGATGCGTATGGCCGCTATAAAGGCGAGTTCCAAATCGTTTTGACACCATTTAGCGATGATGGCCAGCGGAATTTAATTGGCCATGTTGCGGCTGATGACGCAGATCTGTTAACGCTAATCAAACCGTGGTCAACGTTTAGTTTGCAAAAACGCACAAGATAATGATTGAAGTCGTTGTGTCCTTGTTGATTCAAATGTCGTAAGGAAAGCAAAATCGGTCTTAGAGCGTCTTGCCACTCTAAGACCGATTTTATTTTGTCGTGATGCACAACTTCAAATATCGTTGCTTTACTTACATGGAAGGTGCCGCGTTTTCATGATCGGCAATGATTTTCTCATCGCGGGTAACTTCTTTCAAAACGTTGCTAACCGCTGTGCCGCCAAGGGAGGTACGGCGATTGACCGCTGCTTTTGAGGTGAGTTCTGCGTAAACGTCTGCTTGGATTTGCGGTGCGGCTTCCTGAAGTTCGCTTAATGGCATTTCCTGAAGCGCCGTGCCGGTTTTGATGCCTTTTAGTACCAGCTCGCCGACAATTGCGTGGGCTTGGCGGAAAGGAACGCCCTTTGTTGCCAAGTAGTCTGCCAGCTCGGTTGCATTGCTGAAGTCATGCGTTGTGGCGGCGGCCATGCGCTGTTCATGCACCGTGAGATCACTAAGCATGCCGGTGAAAATATGCAAGGAGCCAAGGATCGTGTTATAAGCATCAAAAATCGGTTCCTTATCCTCTTGCATATCCTTGTTGTACGCCAGCGGAATGGCCTTCATGGTGGTGAGCAGCCCCATCAGCGCACCATACACGCGCCCGGTTTTGCCCCGAATCAGCTCGGCAAAATCCGGGTTTTTCTTTTGAGGCATAATCGAGCTGCCAGTGGAAAAGTCATCACCGAGTTCGATGTAATTAAACTCAAATGTTGACCACAAAATCAATTCTTCGGCCATGCGACTTAAATGCTGCATCAAAATCGCACTGTTACTGAGAAATTCCAGTGCAAAGTCGCGATCTGATACGGCGTCCAGACTGTTGTGATACAGCTGATCGAAGCCTAATTCTTGGGCCACCAGTTCGCGATCAATCGGGAAAGTCGTGCCAGCCAGTGCAGCCGCGCCTAATGGCAAGATGTCGGTGTGCTTTTGGGTAAAGTCGAAACGTTCCCAGTCGCGCTGGAACATTTCGAAATACGCCAACAAATAATGGCCATAGGTGATTGGCTGGGCGTGCTGCATGTGGGTGTAACCAGGCATGATCGTGGCGGCGTGGGCTTTTGCCTGACCAACGAGAACGGTTTGCAGGTTCGTCAAGGCCTCTTTAATAGCAGGTAGGCGATGTTTGAGCCATAGATGGAGGTCGGTCGCTACCTGATCATTGCGGGAACGAGCCGTGTGCAGCTTGCCGGCGACTGGCCCGATTTCGGCTGTCAGTAAGGCTTCCATGTTGAGATGAATATCTTCATTTTCAACGGTAAAATGCAATTTGCCTGCTGCCAGTTCTTTTTTCAGGTGATGTAAGCCAGCGGTGATCGTGTCGGCGTCGGCTTGCGGGATGATGCCGGTTTTGCCTAGCATTTTGACATGGGCTAGCGATCCTTCAAGATCCTCTTTGGCCATTTGTTGATCAAAACCGATGGATGCGCCGAATGCATCAACCCAGTGCGCGGCTTTTTCGGTGAACCGGCCGCCCCATAGCTTATCAGTCATGTTGCTTTTCCTCGGAGTGAACATGGTTGACTTGCTCAAAGACAGTGGTCGGCAGCGTCCAAAGCTTGATGAAGCCCGCGGCCGCTTCCTGATCAAAGGAATCGGCACTGGTGTAGGTTGCCAGGTCTTCATCGTAAAGTGAGTTGTGAGTGGACTGACGCGCGACTGGGACGGCACTGCCTTTGTAAAGCTTCATCTTGACGGTACCGTTGACGACGGCTTGGGTTTTATCGATGAAAGCCATCAAAGCATCGAATAAAGGTGAGATCCATTGGGCTTCGTAAATCATATTCGTCAATTTATTCTCAATGGTTGGCTTGAAGTGTTGGACATCGCGTTCGAGCGTGAGGTTTTCCAGATCGTGGTGCGCCGTCATGAGGACTGCTGCAGCCGGTGCTTCGTAGACTTCACGCGATTTAATGCCAACGAGACGATTTTCGATTTTATCAATCCGACCAATGCCATTTGCACCGGCGATTTGATTAAGCTGTTTGATCATGGCAGCCAGCGGCATGGGGTTGCCATTTAATGCTACTGGAACCCCTTGTTGAAAGGTCAGATCAAGAAAAGTCGGCTTGTCCGGCGCTGCTTCAGGGGCAACGGTCATCCCCCATGCGTCATCCGGCGCCTGATTCCAAGGATTTTCGAGAATTCCGGCTTCGTTAGCACGGCCCCAGAGATTGGCGTCGATTGAGTACGGTGACTTTTTGCCGATTGGGACTGGCACATGATGTTCTTTGGCGTAATCAATTTCTTCTTCTCGTGACCAGTGAAAATCACGAATCGGTGCTTCGATTTTCATTTCGGGATCCAAGGCGTGAATTGCGGCTTCAAAGCGAACCTGATCGTTGCCTTTACCCGTCGAACCGTGCGCAATTGCGGTGGCATTTTGGGCGTGGGCGATTTTAACCAGATGCTCGATGATTAATGGGCGTGACAACGCTGATACTAACGGATAGTCGCCTTCGTATAACGCATTGGCCTTGATGACCGGCGCAACATAGTGATCGGCGAACTCGTCTTGGGCGTCAACGACAATCGAATCAATGGCACCGACTTTAAGTGCTTTTTGTTGAATCGCGTCAAAATCCGCATCCGGTTGACCGACATTCAAGACGACCGCAATCACTTCATAACCCTTGTCCATGAGCCAAGGAATCGCAACGGATGTATCAAGACCACCTGAGTAAGCTAGTACAATTTTTTCTGTCATGAAAATATATCCTCCTTTAATAAATGTCAGCGCGTTATGGCAGGCGTGCTAAAGCAAATGTTAATTAAACCGTTTTTCAATCAGGCGTAGTAGTCGTGATAGGGTAAACGTCATGATGAAGTAAAGAATGGCGACAACGACCAGTGGCAGGAATGGCTTGAACGAGGCCCCTTGCACAACGGTACCTTCAAACATTAATTCGGTGGCACCGATAACGGACAAGACCGAACTTTCCTTAATATCGGTGACGAACTCATTGCCTAATGCCGGCCAGATGTTCTTCATCGCTTGTGGCAAAATGACGTATCGCATTGCCTGGCTTTGGTGCAGACCCAAAGACCGAGCCGCCTCGGTTTGACCGACAGGGACGGAATTGATCCCGCCACGAATGATTTCTGCAACGTATGCGCCGGAGTTGATGGCCATGGCGATCGCGCCGGCAACAAACGCGCTGAGATCTAAACCGAGAATCTGCGTACCGAAGAAGACAATGAATGCTTGAACCAACAACGGCGTGCCCCGAATAAACTCGATGTAGATGTTAGCCACCACTTTAGCCAGCCAATTGCGACTGAGTTTCATCAAGGCAAGCAGCGTGCCGATGATAGTTCCGAATAAGACTGTTAAGACCGCGAAGACCAAAGTATAAATAGCGCCGCGGATAAAGTAGTTACCGTACTTAGCCCAGAAGCCTTGATCCTGATCCTGTAGTTTGTAGGCGGCTTGCAGATAACTCTTGTATTTGGCACCTTTAACCTTGCTGATCGTCTTATTGACTTGTTTTAACAAGGCAGGCGATTGCTTGCTGACGGCGATGGCGGTTGGGGCTTTGTCAGTCGCAAAATGCGGGTCAATCACGGTTAAACTCGGTGTCCGGGCAACATAGGAGTCGGCAATGGTACTAGCCAAAACCCCGGCATCCAATTTGTTGTACGAAATTTGTGCAACCACATCATTTGCTTTATCCAGGCTCGTGACTTTTGCACCGGGCAGTTGAGTCTTGGCAAGCTGTTCCTGCGTCGTTTGCTTTTGTGCCCCTACTCGTTTTCCGGAAAAGTCGGCAATCGATTTATACTTGGCTTTATCGGCCTTGCGAATGACCATGACTTGCGTTTCATACAGGTAAGGCGTTGAAAAGTTAACCTCTTTTTCCCGTTCAGGTGTTTTGGACATACCGGAGACGATCAAATCAATCTTGCCGGTTTTTAAAGCCCCGATCAGCGCCGTGAAGTTCATTTCTTTGATTTGTAGTTTCACGCCCATGTCCTTAGCGATTTGCTTGGACATGGAAATATCTGCGCCGACGATTGTGTCAGCACCGTTAATCGTGGCGTGGAACTCCAATGGGGCGTAGTCGGCGGACAGACCAACGACTAAATAGCCGCGTTTTTGAATCGCCGCTAAGTCTTTGCTGGCAGCTGCCGTTGGAACCGGCTGATAACTGGTGAAGCCGACGATCATAGCGATCAGCGCAATGATCGCGACCGCCCAATGTTTGATTCCCCGCATATAGTTCACTCCTCATTAATGATTATGGATTGAATATATACTCATTGGAGTGAATATGCAAGTAAAATGTTAAATATACAAAAATAATTCATTTTAATCGACCGCTTGCAGTCCGGCCAGAAACGGTCTGATAAGGTGCCAAAGCTTGTGGTTGTCGCGAATATATGAGTTGTGGTTTTCGCCGGGGAGAATATGCAATTCGGCATTTTGAATCGAACTGGCAATCGTAAAAGTTTCTTTACGTGTAATCAAGTCGCGGCTGCCCGCTAGCACTAAGGTTGGCACGGTGATCCTATGCAGCATTTGCGGGGTGATTTGCGGTTCATGGAGCATCATGGCTAACTTAGGAGACGGCCGATGACCAGCGGCAATACGAAAAAGAATGCGCGAATACCAGCGTAAACCTTGAGGCGTCAGATTCGCCCCGGCAACAATCAAAGCGCCGACTTGTTCGGGATGCCGAATTGCCAGCAGCAAAGCAATAATGCCACCATCAGAAAAGCCGAGTATGATCGGCCGGGCTAACTCCAATTCAGTGATTAAAGCTGAAACGTCGGACGTCATTGCATCATAACTAAGCCGGTCCGTAGCCGAACTTTGACCGTGATCACGACTGTCCAAGGCAATCACAGTATAATGCGGGGCGAGATACGTGATTAAGTCGGCGAAGAGTGTATGATCCTCACCGTTGCCATGTAGCAATATAATCGCCGGTCCGTGGCCGCTTTTTTGATAGTAGAGCTTCAGATGATCGTGGTGGAAAAACATAAAATAACCTCCAAAAATTCATGCGTGGGGTGTTAACTTACGGTAAGTAGCGGCGGGAAGGGTACCTTGTTTCGGGATCTGGGACGGAAAGTAAGAGCTGGCGGAGCGGGGGGCTGCATCTATCACCGCGGAGTCGGATCGAAGCAGCGGAAGTCACTTAAAGCGTAGACCGAGGAAGGGATGACACTTTCCTAAACGCGCTCGCAGTCGCAGCAATCTACGTGTAAGGACCTCAAGCCTAAATGGCCAAAGCCCAGCCATTTAGGCTTAAGGCCGCTTACACTCCGATTGCTAACCGCTCCTGCTCGCGCTCTTGCTTTAAAACCGTTATACTATAGAAGTGTATCTTAAACCAAGGAGGGCCGATGATGGCGAAAAAAATCTTGGTCGTTGACGATGAGAAGCCTATCTCTGATATCGTCAAGTTTAATTTGGATAAAGAAGGCTATGATGTCGTCACTGCATATGATGGCGAAGAAGCCTTGAAGAAAGTCGAATCAGAATCACCTGATTTGATTTTACTTGATTTGATGTTACCGAAAATTGATGGGCTTGAAGTTGCCCGACAAATTCGTAAAGAACATGACACGCCGATTATTATGCTGACGGCGAAGGATTCCGAAATTGATAAAGTGTTAGGACTGGAGCTTGGGGCAGATGATTATGTTACCAAGCCGTTTTCCAATCGAGAACTTGTTGCGCGGGTGAAAGCTAACTTGCGCCGTACCTCATCAGCCAATGCTGCCGGCAGTGAGGAAGACGAAGCCAATCGTGAATTGGAAGTTGGCGATTTAACGATTCATCCGGACGCATATACGGTATCCAAACGCGGTGAGAATATCGAATTAACCCACCGCGAGTTTGAATTGCTGCATTACCTTGCCCGCCACTTGGGACAGGTTATGACCCGCGAACATCTGCTACAGACAGTTTGGGGCTATGACTACTTTGGCGATGTCCGGACTGTGGATGTGACGGTTCGCCGCCTCCGCGAAAAGATCGAAGACAATCCGTCCCATCCTGAGTGGTTGGTGACCCGACGCGGCGTAGGCTATTATTTGCGAAATCCTGACGCTGAATAATTAGGAGCACCACTGTTGAATAAAAAGATTCGCTTCTTTCAGTCAATTCACTTTAAAATCGCGATCGTCTTTATTCTTTTGCTGGTCGTGACACTGGAAATGATCGGGGCTTATTTTGTTAAGACCTTAGAGCAGCAAAACATTGAACAGTTCAAGACGAGTGTTAACGTGGACAGCTATATTCAAGATAAGCTGGCCGCGGATTTGTTGCGCACCGATACCGACAATGCCAATGACGATATTAAAAGCACCTTGAGTCAGGCAGATATTGCCAATTCGGCTGATCTACAAGTGATTGACGCAAAAGGAACGATTCGCGGTGACAGTGATATTAATGCCCAGACTAATGTTGGCCAAAAGTCAGCTAATTCCAACATTAAAAACACGTTGTACTCTGGCCAACAATACGAAGGATATGAATATCGGGAGCGTACAGGGTCGACTTATTACAAAGTTGTGCCGATTAAGAATCCGAACGCAACCGGCGACAATAATTCGGTCATTGGCGCAATTGCCATTTCAGCATCAATGGAGCAAGCCTACGATAGTATTAATAAAATCGTTGGTATTTTTCTGATTTCCAGTTTAGTCGCTGGCTTATTGGGTACGTTACTTTCCATTGTCATTAGTCGCGCGATTACCCGGCCGATTGACGAAATGAAAAAACAGGCGATTCGGATGGCTCGTGGTGACTATTCCGGCCAGGTTCGAATTTACGGGCAGGATGAACTTGGGCAGCTTGCAGTCGCCGTCAATAATCTAAGCGTGCGTGTTGAAGAAGCCCAAGAAGCCTCCGAAGCGGAACGGCGCCGGTTGGATAGCGTGTTGGCGCATATGACCGATGGCGTGATTGCTACTGATCGTCGCGGTAATGTCATCATTATTAATCAGACCGCGTTGAGTTTCCTCAATACCAAGAATGAGGATGTTATTGGTGTTTCGATTTTGAAGTTACTCAATATCGCCAAGGATTATACCTTGCGTGACTTACTTGAGCACCAGACTGAATTGTTGTTGGATTTTTCGGAGCAGCTTGATCATGATCTGATTTTGCGGGTTGATTTTAGCTTGATCCAACGCGAAACCGGCTTTATTTCGGGACTGGTCGCGGTTTTGCATGACGTAACGGAGCAGCAAAAGATTGATCGCGATCGTAAGGAATTTGTTTCCAATGTGTCACATGAATTGCGCACACCGTTGACTTCAGTGCGCAGTTATATTGAAGCGTTAAGTGATGGTGCGTGGAAAGATCCTAAGCTGGCACCGCAGTTTCTAAATGTTACGCAAGAGGAAACTGACCGGATGATTCGAATGATTAACGACTTGCTGAGTCTGTCGCGTTTAGATTCCGGTACCAGTAAGTTCAACCTTGAAACCGTCAATTTAAATGAGTTCTTCAACTATGTGTTGGATCGGTTTGACATGATGCTCAAGACGGATAACGAACACACCGGTGAGGCGCGGACTGCACAACCGTTGCCACAGCCGGATGGCCAAAAGAAGCGTTATTCGATTAAGCGGGAAATTACCCACGAAGATCTTTGGGTTGAAATCGATACAGACAAGTTCATGCAAGTGATCGATAACATCATGAATAACGCAATTAAGTATAGTCCGGATGGCGGCGTAATCACCGCGCGCCTATTCCAGACGCATGACCACGTGATTTTGTCCATCAGCGATCAAGGGTTAGGAATTCCGCGTCAGGATCTGGGTAAAATTTTCGATCGCTTCTATCGCGTTGATAAGGCACGCTCCCGCAAACAAGGCGGAACCGGTCTAGGCTTGGCGATTTCAAAAGAAGTCGTTGAAGCCTTACATGGCCGCATTTGGGTCGATTCACAAGAAGGCCGTGGCAGCACATTCTATATCTCACTGCCATACGAACCGATTACCGATGGAGGAGATGACTGGGATGAAGCTTAGTAGTTGGATTTTGCGCGTGAGTCTGATCGCCATGGTTATTTTAAGCCTCGTCTTTACGTCATTGATTTGGCGAAATCCATCGCGGCTGGAGCGCCGAAGTACATCGAACGTGCAGGTAACAACCGAAAATGATCCGAATGTTAAAAAAATGGAAGGCAACGTTTACCTGCCTAACCAAGTTTATTACACGCATCGTGGTCAAAAGCAGCTGCTATTTAAAGCCAATGCCAATATCGGCCATGAAGTTCAACAAGCAATGGCGGATTGGCATATGACGCAGGTTAAAGCGGTGGGCAAAGTCTCGCCGGCTAATTATGAAACTTACCTTGAACAAGATGGCAACTTGCAACTTATCTATCAAGACGTCATGAGTTTTAAACAGTTTGAACAGTGGTTTTTTAGCAAGCAAGATCAAATCAAAGCCTCTGATTTTCATTTTAATCGGGTTTTGGTGAACTTAGACGGTGCGGTTAAAAAACTGACCTTAATAAACGATGCCACGCGCAGGGTTTACGAAGCCAAGTTAGCCAACGTCTCACAGGATCAGCTCCAAAAGCTTGTGACGACTCAGGTTACCCGCGCTTTTCCGATTGAAGAAAAGCGGTTAGGCAATCACGAAGTTGCGTTCTTTACGCAGCCAATCAAACTGCCGCCATATGCTTATCTGATGGATCAACAAAGTGCCAATTATTATGTCTCCCTGCTAATGCCATCGAAAACCGCCAGCAATGTCGATGCACGTGAAATTGGTGATAGCACGCTTTATACTGCGGGTTCAACTCGACGAATGACCGCTGATTCGGGAACTGGTGCGATTGAATTTGAAAACTATACGGCAACATTTCCTGACAGTGGCTTAACTAATTTCCTGCACGCAACCTTCAAAGGACTTAGCGATTTACAGATGACAAACCTGGCTAGTATGCGGTATTTTCAATATGATGCCAGCCGTGGTGAAGTGGTTTATAAAACCTATGCGCAAGGGTTCCCGATCTTTAATGTGGATCAAAAAGGCGACGTTACTGTTCGGTATACGCAGACGTCACAGGAGATTAATTTCTCTAATACCAATCTGACAGTGCCGATTCCTACAAATCAACCGGCACAAACCTTACCGGCAACTGCTACCGTGGTGAATCAGTTAGTGGCTGCGGGCTATCGTGCCAGTCAGATTACGGATATCCTGATTGGTTACCAGTGGACCGGTAGCAGCAATGATCAGCAAGTGGTCGATTTGCAGCCGACTTATTATGTTGAGATGAAAGGCGAATATCGGGATTATCAAAGCTGGCTGAATCATAGTAGCGATGCGTCTGCCAATGCCGCTAGTGGCCAGACTGCGACGCCGAGCAATGATGATAGTAGTGCGAGCGAATCTGAGCCAACGCAATAACGGATCTTTAACTAACTGACAAGCTAATAAACTGCTTGCTGAGGGAGGCGATTTTGTGGATTTTCGACGGATTGAATGGATCTTTCTAGTTGTGTTTGTCGGCCTGAATATTTTCCTGGGAATTAGCTATTTTCAGGCGCAGCAGGTTGACTTGGCAACGATTAAAAGTGGCGATGCGGCAACCATCACGGACATTACGCGCGATCAAATTAAGCTGCCACGTTTAAGCAAAAAGACACCCAAAGGCGATTATCTTGCAAGTCAAGCCAACTCAGCATTAACCGCGGCACACACGAACCTGGTGAAGCAGCAGGTTTCCATTAGCGAAGGCGATTATCAGGAATTGCAGGCCAATCTGGATGTGCCCATAACGTTAAAGAAGAATCAGGAACTGCGCCAGATGAAGACTTTTGTTAAAAACAATGTCTACCATGGCAAGGAGTATGAGTATGCACCGGCGCTCTCTAATGACGAACGCGTGGTGTTTGCCCAGCATCCCCAAGCCGGACTGATTTACGATCGGCGTGCGGCAGTGACATTGCATGTATCCGATAATCGTCTGGTTAGTTATACACAGACTTATCTGACCAAATTAAACATTTTGCGGGATCATTTAAGCTTGATGAGTGAACAGGATGCTGTCATTGCTTTATATCGTGACAATGATATCCCTAATAATTCGGCGATTGTGTCCACACAGTTGGCTTATAGTTACCTGCTTGATGCAAAAGGCAGTACGGTTTATGTCCCGGCTTGGTACATTGGCGTCAAGAATCGTTCGACCGGAAATGTCACGGTAAAACGTGTCAATGCGATCACTCGAACAGTTATGAAAAACCGTAATGACAGTTAAGTGGTAGAATGGACGGCAGTGAGAGCCGATTGCTTAGATCAGGCAGTTGACTAAATGGTAAAAAGTTTGGAGATGGTGATCGTGGGCGAAGATTTTGGGATGCGTGTCAGTGTCCTTGCCAGCAGCAGCTCAGGTAACGCAACCTATATTGAAACGCCTGGTCACAAGGTGTTAGTGGATGCCGGTTTGTCAGGCAAGAAAATAGAAGCACTGATGAAGAGCATCGGTCGAGATCTAACCGATGTTGACAGTGTTTTTATCACGCATGAACATAGCGATCATGTGCGTGGTGTAGGCGTGTTGGCGCGACGTTATCCGCAGCTCAACGTTTATGCGAATGCCAAGACGTTTGCAGCTTTACCAAAAAGTGTGGGCAAAATCCCTGAAGCACAGCTGCGGTTGTTTGATATGGGGACAACTTTGACGTTAGGTGACTTGGATGTGGAAAGTTTTGGCGTTTCGCATGATGCTGCCGCGCCTCAGTTTTACCAATTTCATCATGACGGCAAGGCCTTCACTATCCTAACCGACACGGGCTACGTTTCAGATCGGGTTGCCGGGACGATTCGCGATGCCGATGCGTATGTGATGGAATGCAATCACGACCTTGAAATGTTGCGGACGGGTCCGTATCCGTGGCCGTTGAAGCAACGGATTTTAAGCGATCAAGGGCACCTGTCCAATGAGGATGGTGCGGATGCCTTGATGGATGTCATCGGTTTGCGGACGAAGCGGATTTATCTGGGGCATTTATCACCGCATAACAACAATAAGCCACTGGCGCATTTAACCGTGGCGTCGTTGTTGGCACAGCAAGGTCTGGCGGTGGATCATGACTTTCATATTTATGACACTGACCCGGCAGTTGCCGACCCGTTGTTTGTTGTGTGAAGCGGTTTGAAAGCAGTTTTAGCAGTGTGGAAAAGCGGACGACTTAGATGGAAGCATGTAAGCTGGCCGGTTTTTTTGTGGGTTGGGGAGGATGCGCGTGGCAGTTTGCGCTCGTTGTAACGCGTTTACTGGTGTGGGAGTCGGAGTGTAAGGGCCTTGGTCGCAATGGGTAAGCTCGGGTCATTACGTCCGAGGCCACTAATGTTCTGATTTACGCCCATAACGCGCTCACCGGCGCAGGGATCTGCGTGTAAGGACCTCAGTCGCAATGACCAAGCCTGGGTCATCACGCCTGAGGCCACTTACACTCCGATCCCTAAACGCGCCGGTTCGCGCTCACGAAAAAATACCGATGTTGTTCATAGTTTCGTCAAAATCGTCACTTACAATAATCTTTGTAAACAGGGTGAGTTAGAATGCCCGTAAGGAGGAAACCGTTATGGATAACGGAAGTCATAACTTTCAGGAGACGCCACAGGATCAGAAGCCGCAACGGTCGGCGGAAAAACCGAAGAAGAATGGTTTGAAGCAGACTGCAATTGTTGCTGTTGTGGCTGCCTTGATTGGTGGCGGTGTTGGTGGTGGTACTGCCTATTGGGCGATCAACCATACGACAAGCCTTGGCGTGACCGACACCTCTGGTAAAGCCGGAACGACCAAGATTTCCAATGTTTCAGTCAATCAAAGCAGTGCTTCAGAGCAGGCTTTTGCAAAGGTTAAAGGCGCAGTCGTCTCAGTTGTTAACATGCAAAAGGCTGAAAGTAACAGCGATGGGCTGGATACTTTTGGCGGGCTTGAAGGCATTTTTGGCCAGGATAACCAAAATAACAGTAGTTCGAGCAGTAGTTCATCAAGTCTTGAAGAGGCCAGCGAAGGTTCTGGTGTTATTTATCAAAAGAAAGATGGCAAGGCTTATATTGTCACCAATAACCATGTGGTGAGCGGTTCGGATAAGCTTGAAGTTATTTTGAGCGATGGAACCAAACTGACAGCCAGTTTAGTCGGAACCGATTCAACGTCTGACTTGGCGGTTTTGACAATTGATGGCAGTAAGGTTAACGCAGTTGCCAGCTTTGGCGACTCTAGCAAGATTGAAGCCGGGCAAACTGTCTTGGCAATCGGGTCGCCGCTGGGCTCACAATATGCTACCAGTGTGACGCAAGGGATTGTCAGTGCGAAGAGTCGTACCGTTGATGTGACCGATAGCAGTGGTAACACCACCGGACAGGCAACGGTTATTCAAACGGATGCCGCGATCAACTCAGGGAACTCAGGTGGCCCGTTGATCAATCTGTCAGGTCAGGTTATCGGAATTAATTCAATGAAGCTATCCGGAAGCTCGAGCAGCAGTTCTGAAGGAGCAACGATTGAAGGGATGGGCTTCGCGATTCCAAGTGATGAAGTCGTTTCGATCATCAATCAACTGGTCGAAAATGGTAAAGTTGTTCGGCCAGCGCTAGGCATTGAAGTGCGCGACTTGTCCACCGTTTCTGCTAGTCAGCAAAAATCCGTTTTGAAGCTACCTGAAAGTGTTACCGGTGGGGTCGTTGTCGGCGGCTTTACCAGTGGTAGCAGTGCTAAGGCGGCAGGATTGAAACAGTATGATGTCATCACTGCGCTGGATGGTGTCAGCGTCTCCAATACCGCTGCGCTACACACGCAACTGTATAAGCATAAAGTCGGCGATACCGTCAAACTGACCTTGTATCGTAAAGGTGAGCAGCAAACCGTTTCTATAAAACTTTCACAGACAACAAGTGATTTGAAGAATTAAATGATGAGAGCCTCGATTAAAAGATTCGTCTTTTGATCGAGGCTCTTTTGCTCTTTCAGCGAAATTAGTCGAAAGCGGTTTCTTCAGAATTTCACGAAAGTTTTAGCGCTAATCTGTGGAAAAGTTCAAGTAAAAGATTTGTCAAGAGTGGGTAACTTTTGCGTAAAAAGATGCCCTAGCCTGTGGATAACTCTGTGGATACTGTTCATAACTAAGATTTCCGGGTGTGAGTAAGTTGTCCACCAAACTGGGGATAACTTGTGGATAAACTTTTTTGACTTGTGACAAAACGTTTGTTCCCGGCTGCTGGAGCGGGATTAAGCGGCTGAACTTTGTGAAATCGAACAATTAAAAACTGTGGATGAACGTTGTCGAAAAATTTTTTACTTGAATTTTTTGAATCGTCTATTTAGTGTCAATGGACATACTTAATACTATATTTTGGGCCTTTAGTTTTGAACATGTGGATAACCGGTGTGGACAACCTGTTGTTTGCTGCGAAAAACTTAACATTTGACTTCGGTTGCGGAAGTGGTTACGATGAAATAGGTAAAAGAATTGTGCACAATGTATTTGAAAGGATGGTCCGTCATGAAAATCACGATTAAACCAGCTGCAGTGACGTACTTGAACGAGCACGTTGCAAAGGATCAACATTTGTTTCTGGCATTAGATGATGGCTCAAGTAAGTATTCGAAACTAGGCGGCTCCTGTGCTATTGGCAATAAGTACCAAATTGTTGTGACCAATCAGGACGACCAAGACTATGCACTGCCACTGGAAAATGATGCGGGCTTGAAGCTGACCACAGGCGATCCGGAAACCGATTATTTCGGAAGCGGCCTGACGCTTGATTTTAAAAATGCTTCGTTAGCCTTGCGTGATGATAGTGGTATTTTAGACGGTGCCGTTACCCTTAATCAGGTAACTTCAACGCCGCAAAACGATGACAAACGCCGTGAGGAAATGAAATCGCTAGGCGGCAAGATTTGTTAATGTACGATCATAATCCGCTGAACCTGTAAAACGACAAACAATCAAAATAGCAGAAAATTCAAATTAGCACTCTAACATGACGAGTGCTAATTTTTGTGTTATACTAAAGATGTTCGGAAGAGGAAGTCGTAACCTTCAAAATGAAAGGAAGTTTTCGATGATGGCTAATGATCTTATGCGGCGGAATGATTGGTTGAATGATCCATTCTTCAATGATTTGGGACGGCATATTTTTGACAGCTTTACGCCAACTCGTGGGGTTGACAACAGTCGCCTGCTGAAAACGGATATTCAGGAAAATGACGAGTCATATGTTGTGAAGGTTGATGTGCCTGGAATCGAGAAGCAAAATATCAATTTAAGCTATGACCATGATGTTCTCAGCATTGCAGTTAAACATGAGGAACAGGCTGATCATTCAGACAAGGAAGGCAATATGCTAATGTCTGAACGCAGCTATGGCCGCATGAGCCGCAGCTATCGGTTGCCAAGCGTTGATGAAGGTAAGATTAGTGCTAAAGTCAGTGATGGCGTTTTGACCATTGATTTACCAAAGATGGCAGCTGAGCAGCAGGAAGGGCATCAGATTACGATCGATTGAATCGGATCTGTTTGTCTAGTATGAATACCTTGAGGAGCCGGATCGGGAAACTGATCCGGCTCTTTTTCGAGCGTGAGCAGGGGCGCTTAGCAACAACTAGCTACCGGTCATTCGATCCTGACGAAGAAAGTAACAGCAGTAGCAGCTTCTTCAGAGCAGATGAGGTCACTGAAAACAGGAAATAAGTTCAAATTAATGATTCGTTTCGCTGTAAAAGCGTATAATAGAAGGTAAACATTTAGGATAACCGAAAAGAGAATTGTCTAGGTGAAGGCCTAGAAAACAGCTCCGAGCTAACACTTGCCATCCTTATCGTTTACTGAGTTAGCCTAGACTGAATTATATCGGTTACAGGATTTGAACGTCCAGATTATATTCGTTCTAAAAAGGGTTGCGTTTTTAAATTGTAATGGTTATAATTGGGGTACTTAGGAAAAGGGAGTGGCAACAATGAAGAAGAACTGGCAGCTTATGATGGTGCTTGTTGTGAGTGCTGTGGCGCTGGTCTTTGCGTTCATATTAAAACAGCCATTGATTGCTCAGGGACTGATTACAGTCATGGGGTCAATTATTGCTTTGATTATGTTCGGCGGCATGGTCAAGACCATTCGTTCAGGTAATTTCGGGGTTGATTTGTTAGCAATTACGGCGGTAGTCGCCACTTTGGCAGTCAGTCAGTATTGGGCAGCGATGATTGTTTTGCTGATGCTGACTGGTGGGGACGCCTTGGAAAGTTATGCTGCGACAAAAGCCAGCAGTGAACTGAAGCAGTTATTAGAAAACGCACCAACGACAGCTCATCGGTTGGTTGATGGCCACGTTGAAGATGTTGACGTTGATGCCGTTCAAGTGGGCGAGACGATTTTGGTTAAGCCTCAAGAAGTTGTTCCAGTCGATGGTACGGTTTTGGAAGGCGAGAGTTTGGTGGATGAAGCCAGTTTGACCGGTGAATCCAAACCAGTTGCCAAAAACGCAGGTAGTGACATCATGTCTGGGACGATCAACGGGGATTCGGCATTAACCGTTAAAGTTACGCAGCGAGCAGAAGACAGTCAATATCAGGGAATCATTAAACTTGTTAAGGAATCCGAAGCTCGTCCGGCTCATTTCGTCCGGATGGCAGACCGGTATGCGGTACCATTTACGTTAGTTGCTTATGTCATTGCCGGCTTGGGTTGGGTCTTATCTGGCGACCCGGTTCGGTTTGCACAGGTACTGGTTGTCGCATCGCCTTGTCCATTGATTCTGGCGGCACCGATTGCCATGGTTTCGGGTATGAGTCGCAATAGCCGTAACGGGATTATTGTGAAGTCGGGGACCACCCTTGAAAAATTGAGTGACGCTCGGACTTTCGCTTTTGATAAAACCGGAACCGTCACCCGTGGTATTTTGAAAGTCGCGACAGTTTTACCGCAGGCCGGTTTTTCCCAAGATGAGCTTTTGAATCTAGCTGCCAGTGCAGAAGGCCAATCGACCCATATCTTGGCGCGCTCGTTGACAGACGCAGTGCCAGCAGCAGATCGGCTGCCGGCAAGCGAAGTCAGTGAAGCAACTAGTTTCGGTGTTTATGCAACCGTTGACGGGCATAAGGTTAAAGTCGGCAAGGCTGAGTTCGCCGGTGCAAAAGAGACTTTGGATACAACGGCGGTTTATGTCAATGTCGATGGCCAATATGCCGGTGCCATTACCTTTTCCGACCAAATTCGGCCTGAAGCAAAAGAAACCATGACCAAATTGCACGAATTAAACGATGCCAACTTGATCATGATCTCTGGTGACCAACAATCCATTGCCGATAAGGTCGCTCGAGAAGTCGGTATTGACCAAGTGTATGCTGAGCAATTGCCGCAGCAAAAGATTGAAGTGCTGGACAATGTGCCTAAGGATGATCGTCCCGTTGTCATGGTGGGTGACGGGGTCAACGATGCACCATCGCTGGCGATTGCCGATGTTGGGATTGCCATGGGTGCACATGGCGCAACGGCTGCCAGTGAATCAGCAGACGCGGTGGTGTTACGCGATGATCTAGCAAAAGTGGCAGCAGCAACCTTGATTGCCAAAGAAACCATGGTCATTGCCAAGCAGTCAGTGCTGATCGGGATTGCGATTTGTACCGGATTGATGCTCATTGCCAGCTTCGGCGTGATTCCAACGATTATTGGCGCCATGTTGCAAGAAGTCGTCGATACGGTCACCATTTTATACGCGCTGCGGGCACGTAATGGCTTGCATCGGCAGGCGTTGGTTGATCCGGTTCGCGCAGAAGCACGTGCTTAATTAACAATTTAAGATCAAGAGATTTCAGGGTCCAATCAGATACGCGCGATATAAGCGCATCTGATTGAACCTTTTTTTGTACATAGGATGTTAAACAGTGAACAACAGTAACGAGTGCAATGGTTGCAGAAACTAGTTTATTGGAAGCGGTTACTGCAAGCGCTACAATCTTTTTGTAATTAAGGTTTTAATATATCAGTTCACAAAAGTTTCAAGACACCTCATGACAACGGGTGTTCAAGCAATTATTGAAAGCAGAAGTTTAAGTAAGTTACATGAAAGAAGGAGTTGTGTATGTCAAAAGACACCTTTGTTATTTCTAGAAAAACGGATGTTCATACCGATAATATGGCAAATCCGGTTTTAAAAAACGCTGTGGATATTTTACAAAGAGATATTCAAAAAGCAACCACTGGCGAGGCAGATGCGAATCAAATTACTTTGGTATTGAAAAAAGATGCCGATCAAAAAGTTCCTGATACGTTCACGATGCATTATGTTAGCCCACGGAAAGTTGAAATTGTTGCAGCAACGACCCGTGGCTTGATGTATGGTGCCTTAGCTGTTTCTCGTGAAGTGCTTGGAATTGATGACTTCTGGTACTTTATGGATACGCCTATTAAGAAGCAATCGACAGTTAGTTGGACCGACTTCAGTCAACATTTACCCGATTTCCAGACAAAGTATCGTGGTTGGTTCGTTAACGATGAATTGCTGGTTGCAGCTTGGCAGGATCACGATTCCAAAGATTACGTTTGGGATCGCATCTACGAAACCTTACTTCGGGTTGGCGGTAATCTTGTCGTTCCGGGGACCGATAAAGAAAGCCGTTATCATCGTAATGGAGCTCGTGACATGGGTCTTATCATCGCCCATCACCACGCTGAACCACTTGGATCGGAAATGTTTGCCCGTGTTTATCCTACCCTTGAAGCTTCTTACTTGAAATATCCTGAACTCTTTAAAAAGCTTTGGCGCGATAGCATTTTAGAACAGCGTGGGCATGAAGTGGTTTATGGATTAGGGTTCCGGGGTCAGGGCGATCGACCGTTTTGGTTGGATGATGCGTCACATCAGTGGACTGATGAGGAAAAAGCGAAAGTCATTAATGATACCATCAAACTTCAATACGATATGGTTCAAGAACTTGATCCAGGTGCGCAATGCTCAGTTAGCATTTACGGTGAATTGACGGGTTTGTTCAATAAAGGCTTGCTTAAATTGCCACAAGACGTGATTGAGATCTGGGCTGACAATGGCTATGGCAAGATGGTCTCTCGGCGGCAATGGGATGATGATCCGCGTTCACCAGTTTTGACCATTCCTAATAAGGCACACCGCGCTCGGGGTATCTACTATCATGTCACCTTCCATGATTTACAGGCATCCAGTTTCCTGACATTATTGCCAAACAGTCCGCATTTTGTGGCTGAAGAGCTTGAAAAAGTTCGCAAAGCTAAGATGGATACTTTGGAATTAATCAACGTCGGCAATGTTAAACCGCATATCTTATTTATTCGCGAAGTTGCCCGTTCATGGCGCCGAGACTATCAGGTACATAGTGAAGAAGCGATCATTAAGGACTATGTATCACATTACTATTCCGAAGCTCAAAAAGAAATTACAACGATCTACGAAGATTATTTCAAGGCACCCATCCAGTATGGCCCACACGATGACCAAAAAGCCGGCGATGAGTTCGCTACTTATCTAATCCGGAAAGTTGTCAAAGCTTGGATGGGTCATTACCCACAACTTGAAGAAATGAAATGGTTGACAGGCGATGTTTCACTCGATGATCAGCTTACCAAGGTTACAGAGTTGATTGATACAAAATACGCGGAATGGGATCGCCTGTATCGCCGAGCCGTTCAAGTTTACGCAGATATTATGGGTCAACAACCGCAGCGGCTTTTCTATAACGACATGTTGTTGGGAATTGCTGTCCACGCATGTTCACTCCATGCCTTACGTGCTAGCATTCAGGCCTACCGTCATTATCAGCAGGCAGAAATTGTCCATGCCTTCCTTGGTGCAGATGAGGCTGTGCGTGCCAATGATGAAATTATCCGTTTGCGGCGGGACAATCCATCACCAAAATGGGTGGACTTTTTCCATAATGATGCCTATTCAAACATCGAATTGAATGCAATCAAGTTACGGCGCTTGCGTTCTTATCTGCGCGTCTTAGGCGACGGGTCAGATGAGGATGTATGGGAACGTAAATATCTGATGGAGCCAGCAGATGCCCGGGTTATGTTACTTTCTAACACCCACTTGGCACTTTCGGATGATCAAATTGCTAAGAAGTTACGTGAACAACTCATTGACGAAAAGTAGTTAATTGACAAGTAAGTTCTCGGCATCCACATTTTGCCGTTAACTGTACAAACTTTATAAAAGAGGAAAAAAACAATGCAAAATAAAAAAGGCGTTGTCCACGACGGTTGGGACGAATACGCTTCTAAGAGTATTTACCATGCTCGTGGTAAGAAGATCGGAATTGGCCGATCATTAGGATTCGGTGTCTTTTCAATGTTCAGTATTTCCATGCAAGGTTTGGTTGGTGCGTGGTTGCTGTTCTTCTACACCACATTTTGTGGCTTGTCAGCTGGTCAAGGTGCGACTATCTTCCTGATTGGCCGGGTTGCCGATGCAATTGCTTCACTGGTCATGGGCAATATCTCTGATAATATTTACAAGTATAAGATCGGCCGGATGTTTGGCCGTCGCCACATCTTCATTTTGGCAGCTGCACCATCTGTCCTGTTTGCAATCACTTTATGGGTTGCCGGGATGAGTTACTGGTACTATCTGATCACCTACGTCATCACGACTGTCTTGATGTCAGTGTTACAGATTCCTTGGGAAACACTGCCAAATGAAATGACCAAGGATTACAACGAACGGACGACCCTGTCAACAACGCGGATGGTGATTGCCGGTTTGGGTAACATGTTAGCTCAATTTGTGCCAGCCCAACTGTTCCGCTTCTATCCGAAAACGTCCCCGATGCCATATCTGATTATGCAGATCATGTTCTCAGTTGTCACTTTCTTCTTGATTCTGATTACCTATAAGACAACATGGGAACACTTCGTAACCAAGAATGAAGCTAAGAAGTTAGCAGCTCAAGCGCTTGAAGATAACGGCGGTAAGAAGAGTTCACTGAAGTCAGAACTACGCAACTACTTCTCTACCTTCAAGATTAAGAGTTTCCGTACGCACATGGGAATTTATCTGAGTTCTTACTTCGCTTCGATTCTATGGTCCACCACATTTGTTTACTACATTGTCTTCGTACTTGGTAAATCAACAAGTGTATCCGGTATGTTGCAATCGTTAAGTATTGTATCTGTACCAGTTACCATTTTAGCTGGTTACATTGTGACTAAGATTTCACCACGTTCCTTGTACCTGTTTGGCTATTCCTTGATTTTAATCAGTGCTATTGACTGGGTCTTCATTGGTTTAACTAAGCCAGCCGGCATTATGATCTGGCTGATTGTTGGCACGTTGCTTTATGAAATTGGTTTGTACATCCTTTACTTTGTTCCGTGGAATGTCTTTCCGTTCATTCCTGATGTGGATACCTTGGTTACTGGTAAGAACCGTGCTGGCTTGTTTGCGTCAGTCATGGTCTTCATCAACCAGATCAGTCAAGGCCTGGCCTCAGTTGTTGCTGGATACCTGCTTGATGTTTCCGGTTTCCGCCAGTCCACAAGCGGTGCGGTTAGCCAGCCTGCAAGTGCCACAAATATGATTCTGTTTATCGTTTCTGGCGGCGTGGGCATTATGATCCTGATCGCGATGTTCTTTGCGAGCCGGTTCCACCTCAGTAAGAAGACCTTTAATGTCTTAGCCGCTGAGTTAACCCGTTTACAAAAAGGCGGCAGCATGAAGGACGTTAAGCCTGATACCAAACGCGTTTGTGAACAATTGACAGGGGTACCATACGATTCAATTGAATTCTGGCGCAGAAACGATCAGAAGACTAGCACACCTGCTGACACGTCAACTAAATAAGCGTTTGTCAGTCACAAATACCTAATTTAAGGAGGTGATGCTACCCCGAAAAAGCCATTCTTTTCACGCTTATGAATTCGCTTAGATCATCATAAATGCCTAGCAACGTCTACTCCCAGGGTTGCTAGGTTTTTTTGAATAGTCATAGTTGATAGTCGGAACAAACTTAAAAGAACGGCAAGATTGTGTTCGATTTAAAAAAGTTAAAAAGAACGTGATTATTAAAAAATCGATTCTGACAGTAGTATTTAAGCAACTTTCATACTGTCTGGATCGATTTTTGCTTAGCTGCAGAGTAATCAAACGTTGACAGACCTTGAACCAAAGCGACACCGGCTTTGTCACGAACGTAATTGATGGACAACTGTGCGAAATTGCCCTGGTGTCAAGTTTTCCTGGCGTTTGAATGCACGAATCATATAAGTTTCGGAGTTAAATCCTGCTTGTAAAGCGACTTGCAATAATGGTAGATCAGGTTGTTCGATCAGCAATTGTTTTGCCTTAATAATCCGATAGATCGTTAGAAGACGCCGCGGTGTTGTTTGATATAACTCATGAAAAGTTTGCAACATATATTGCACACTATAATTTGTCATTTCCGCAAGCTGGTCATTGGTTAGGTCTTCTTCAAAATGCTGCTGTAATAAAGTTAGAGTCTGTTCAGCTAGTTTTTGCTTGGTAGGATCAGCCTTTAAACGTGCGGTATAAGGTTTTAGCTTGGTTAAGAAATCTTGGATGATAGATGAGGCATGTTCGTCTTGGTAATGATGTTCATGACGATGGCGCATTTGGGTATGGATAAAACCCAACACTTCTGAGCCAAGGACTGGAAAGAAGATTGAATTTGAAGTGTGAATACCCGGGATCATTGCGTCAATGATCGTACCGCCAAAACTAAGATAACTGGTCTGCCAAAGGGATGTAACCGGGTGATAAGCGTAACTAGTGTGAAGATTAATGAGGATGCCTTGACCCGGTCGCAAATGAATTTGTTGGTCGCCAATGGTCAGCTCCCCTTCGCCAATGTCACTTTGCAGCCATTGGTAATAAGCACTGCCTTCAGGTCTTGCCACTGCTGATTGCGTCCAGTGATGGCCCATTTTATGAATCATAAATGCCTGTTTACTAGCGTGGTAGGTCACAGCGGCTTTAGTATCTTTATCAGTGGGGTTATCAATACTGTAACCGCTGATCGTTACATGATTACCGTCACTCCCATAGCGTCGACGCGACTTATCATACCAGTCACCGTGAATGCCCATTGCTTCAATCAATAGTTGATAATGGTCGGGTTGCTCAGTGGGTGAACGGAAACAGACCGTCTCCTCGGTCAGGATACTGTAAAAGTCTGTATAAACTTGAGATCTGATATGCCCTTCTTTATCACGAAGCGTCATTTTAGCAAAACCGCCTTGGGGACTGGTCTGTCCGGTGATCGTAATATTGGTGCCATAAAAAGAAAGGGTTACGCTAGCATCACTTGTCTGGCCAGTCCATGCCAAGGAATTAAAAGTCATCGGTTGGGCATCTTGTTCATACCAATCCCATCTTGGCCAATAATGAGGAATTGATAACTCAGTACCGTTGACCGTTAATGGTAACCAGACATGGGTGCTGTTGTTCAGGTAAGGGTAAGTGTGGCGATCACCTAAATATAAAGGAACCGTTCCCTTTGCAGTCGTGATGAGTGTGACAAAAGCGGTTTGCGAGTTGTAAGTCAATGTTCCTGATGGGCAAAATGGGCCGTGTGGTGTCCAAGGCCCGTTTAAACGGTCAGCGGTAAAATAAATATTATCGTTATGATCCCAGCTGGTTTTTTGTGATGCCAGAAAGAAATAATGATCGTTGAAGTGAAACATTGCAGGAGCCTCGGTGCCAGGAGCAATATTACTAATGACTTTAGCTTCAGCTGTTTTTCCATCAGCAGCTAGGCGATAGATGTCACCTTCATGCGTTAACAGATAATTAGTACCATCATCGTCTGTAAAACTACCGATATGCCACATGCGGATTGTTTGGTTCTCATAACGTAGCGGGCCTTGAAACTCAAACGTATCGGTTAAATGATCGGCTGTAGCATACGCCACAACCGGATCAAATGTACGTTCATCATCGGTGTGCATCAGCATGATATACTGCCCGGTTTTGGCTTGAATCACTTTGACACGGTCACCAATTCGATGCGGACCTAAAAGACCAGACGGCTGAGGAGAAAGTGCGAGACCGGTATCTTTCCAATGTTCTAAGTCGGTTGACACGTACCGTGAGAATCCGGCAAAGGTAATTGAATCAGGTTGATGATATTCACCGAATAAATAATAGTTACCATTTTCTTGAATCAAACAGCCGCCAGAAGCATTAACGACTTGTTGATGCTGATCATACCAGGGAACGCCATTGAAAATGCTTGGCACGATACTACCTCCTCGTCTTAGCTGAAGCGCGATCCTTACATTGGCGAACGCGTTATTCAGAATCTAAACATCCGAAATCATAACAAATTTAATTGCTATCTTAAGCATACGGGAAAAATAGTATAAATAAAACAACAGAACCATTAATCCCTCGTCAGTACTGATAATTGATAGATCCAGACAAAAGAAAAATGCCGTCATCCAAGTCAGATGACAGCATTTTTATGAAAACGAATGATCAATTAATTTGCTTGACTAGAAGCTTGATTGGCATTGGAACTTGGTGAAGAAGCAGCACGACTGGAACTGCTTGAAGTACCGGTACTGCTACTTTCATCGCTACCGCTACTTGAGGCACTACTGCTGCTAGCTTGACTGCCGCTATCACCGTTTGGCCCCCAAGTCCACTGGTAAGAGCCATCACTCATGGTGACTGACTTGACGGTCATGTCGTCAACAGATTTGCCTTGAACCTTAATAGCGGCGACAGCATCATCGTAAGTTTTGTAAAGGCCGCCACTAAGCACGGTTGTCAGGGGTTCAATGCTACCCGTTGAAGCAGGGGTTGATGATGACTGGCCTTGATCATCAGAAGCTGAAGTGCTGCTGCCAGCCGGGTTACTTGAGGACGGCTGGCTTGATTCAGATGGAGTTTGGCTGGAGCTGCTAGATGGCGTCTTTTGACTTGAAGCTGCAGCTGTTGTTCCTACGCCACTAGCTGGTTCGACACCACTAGCAGACGTTTGCTGGTCCGTCTGTTTGCTCTGGCTGCTTGCACTGTTTTGGCCCATCGCAATGTTTGAGTCGTTACTTTCTTGGGAATTTCTCGCTACTTGAACTAGGGGAAGAACGTTTTTGGCAAAATCCTGATTCTCAACATTTTCGACGGCATTGACGGCAAGATCAATGCTGTCGCTGCTGAGGTTTGCCTTTGGATGTTGCATATTCTGATCTTGGTATAATTTTTGAATTTGGGCAATGGCTAGCGACTTCTTGTAAAGCTGATTGACTTGTTGTTGGTAGTCAGCCGCAAATTCAGGTTTGGTATTCGCGATTGCTTTGTAAGCTGCGTTGGCACGGGAACCGTCTTCAGCAGTCTGAGCCAGATTACCGTTTTGTGTTTTTACGGTTTCTTCAATCGTCAGCATATGACTGGCAGCGTCAGCGTCCTGTTTATCTTTGAGGACAACTTTCTTCTGATCGCGATCATCCACATTCTGAGCTAATTGCTCAAGCTTGGATTGCGTAGATGTCACTGCATTCTTAGATAGGTTTTTGGCTGGAAAGGCGCGTTTCGTGGATGTGTATAGTTGGTTAGTTTGTTCCGTTGCCGCTTGGACGGCATGTTGTGTAAATGAGGTATCGATCGTATTCCGCATCCCATAGAAAACGGTCAAGTACCCTGCAATCAAGGTGCCGACCAAGACTTGGAAAATATGTTTTCGCTTCATTGATGCCACCTCCAATATCCTAATGGTACGGGCTGGACTTAACAAGACCATTGCAAACAGGTCACGAAATGGTTCTTTTTTGTTACACATTAATATAGTTGTAATATAAGGGGTTTACTAGTTGAATGCAAGTTTGGTAAGGTGAAGCAAAACTTGCGAGCCCTTGACTTTATTAACGTTGTCTAAATTTAAAAAAATTTTTTCAATATTTTGTTGTCTGGCGCTTTAGCTTAAAAAGTTTGTCAAGCTTTTTAGTTAAATATCGCTTGACAAATAACCTGACAAACGGTTAGAGTTGCAAGTAATCAAATAACCGTTCATGCAAACCTTTGAAGTGGAGATCAAGCTGATGGTGCACGCACAGAGAGCCGGCGTTGCTGAGAGTCCGGCCGAACGCAAGTCAGTAAATGGACCACTGAGGGTTCCCCCGAAAGCACCGCAAGTACGGGGAAACGTGTTGGCATACGTCAGTTGTCGCCGGGGTGTTGGCCCCGGGCTAAGCGTGATCAGAAACTGCCAAATGACACAATACCTAGGCGCAGTCTCATGATCAAACTAAGGTGGCACCGCGGGAAACCGTCCTTAACAAGAAGTTTGTTATGGACGGTTTTTTTGTGTGAGCGCGAGCCACCGCGGTTAGGGATCGGAGTGTAAGCGGCCTCGGGCGTGATGGCCCGCCCTTGGCCATTGCGGCTGAGGTCCTTACACGCAGACTTCTGCGCTGGCGAGCGCGTTATAGAACGCAAGCCCCAACCAACCAAGTGCCCAAAATAGAACTCCCCCTCGTACACGCGGTCCACTTTACCGCAACCAAACGAAAGGCCTCTATATCAAAAAGCACCCAGCTACCCCAAGCCTCACCATCCGCACTCCCCCTCCTTCGCCTGTACCAAATTCCACCACCAAAAATACTTTCACGAGGTGTACAAAATGAAGAAGCAGCTCTCACTAGGTCTTAGTCTCCTAGGCGTCACCATCCTTTTAGCCGCATGCGGCCAGTCAGCAAAAGCAGCAACCAACCGGCGAACGCTCAACGTTGCAGTCAGCACGGAAGCCAGTTCACTTGATCCGGCTCATGCGGTTGATGCAACCAGCGGCGGGATCCTTCAGCAGATCATGACGCCGCTTTATGATCACGATCAATCCGGCAAAATCATTCCGGCAATGGCCACAAAGGTTGTTAAGCCAACCAACAATGGCAAGACCTACACGCTGACGTTACGGCGCGATGTCAAATGGAGCGATGGGACGCCTGTGACCGCCAAGGATTTTGTCTACTCACTCAAACGCATTGTTGATCCCAAGACTAAAACCGAATTCGCGTATCAATACGATGCGATCGCGAATTATCAGGATATTGTCGCTGGAAAAAAGTCGCCGGATACTTTGGGCGTTTCCGCACCTAGTAAGTACGTACTCAAGATTCAGTTGAGCCAGCCAACGCCTTATTTTTCCAGTCAGATGACCGGTTATTATCCAACCAATGAAGCTGCCGTTAAGCGTTACGGCAAGAAGTTTGGCACGGCTGCCGACAAAATTGTGACCAATGGCGCTTATAAAATTAAGCATTTTAATACGACCAGTGACAGCTGGGATTATGTCAAAGACCCGAACTTCTATGCGGCTAAGTCGGTGAAAATCAATCATGTACACGTCAATGTTTTGAAAGATTCCAGTACCGTTGATAATCTTTTCGCTACAGGCAAGCTGGATGATGCACCGTTATCAGGCAACTTGATCCAAAAAGAAGCGGACAATCCGGCATTGAGCAAAACGCCGGCTGCGAATATGAATTACCTGCAGCTCAACACCAAGAATCCGCAACTGAACAACGTCAACTTACGGCGTGCCATTTCCGCCGCCTTGGATCGCCAAGCTCTCACCAGCAAAGTTTTGCAAGATGGTTCGCAACCGGCTAAGGCATTTGCCCCTAAAGGATTGGCAACCAATCCGACGACAGGTAAAGATTTCACCAGCGATGCCAAAACACCGTTAACCTATTCACCGACGAAGGCAAAGGCCTATCTCAAAGCAGCTTTGAAGGAGCTTCATACCGACAGCATCAGCTTTACGATTCTCACTTCCGATGTTGGTACCGATAAACAAGTGGGCGAATATTTACAAAGTCAGCTCACCAAAGTCCTGCCGCAACTTAAAGTTACCGTGAATAGCTTACCGAAAATGACGCGGATTCAGCGATCATTGAATGGCAAATTCGATGCTGTCTTGATGAGCTGGAATTCAACGATTCAAGACCCCTCAGATTATCTAAACACCGCCACTGCTGATAATATTTCAAACTTTTCGAAATTTAGCGATCACGAGTATACAGCTTTAATGAATAAAGTGAATGATACCAACGGCCAAAGCGCAACCGCACGCTATCAACAAGAACTTGCTGCCAATGCCCGGGTAATTGACGTGGCCGGTTACATTCCTGTTTATCAAAGTGCCAACAGCCGCCTGATTAACACGAAAGTTGGCGGCTTGCATTACAGCATGTTGCAACCGGCTGAATATCGCTATGCATACTTCAAATAAATTAACCAGAAAGCAGGTGTCACGATGACGCTTCCCATGCAAGACTTTTTAACGCAATATCTTCGACTGCAGTCCGTTTCACTGGCGGCTGAAAATCAGATTCCCGAAACCGCAGCCTTTTTAAAGCAACAATTTACTGACCTAGGTGCCACCACCAGCCGAATTCTACGGACGGATGGTGCCAATCCGGCAGTGTATGCAGTGTTTCCCGGCCAAACAGCGGAGGCCCCGATATTACTCTTCTATAATCACTACGATGTCCAGCCGGCCGAGCCGCTGCAGCTTTGGAAAAGTGACCCGTTTGAATTGAAAATAACCGCTACTCATCTCTATGCACGCGGCATCAATGATGATAAAGGTGAATTAGCAGCGCGACTGGCAGCGATTGCCCGGTTGCAAGCACAAGGCGGGTTGCCATGTACGATTAAGTTTCTGGTTGAAGGCGGAGAAGAGCAAGGCAGTCCCCATCTTGATGACCTGCTGACTCAGTATGCCGATCTGCTTGCTTCTGATTTTTGCTTGTGGGAATCAGGTGGACGAAATGAGCAAGGTAAATTTCAAATCTCTTTGGGCGTCAAAGGCGGTGTTGCTTTTCAGATGAGTGTCAAGACCGCTGATTTCGATCTTCATTCCAGTTTCGGCGCGGTGACAGAGAATCCGGCATGGCGGCTAGTTCAGGCACTGGCAACCTTGAAAAATGCTCAGGATGAGATCACCATTCCGCATTTTCTTGATGCGATCAAACCTTTAACGGCGACCCAAAAGCAACTCATTAACCAAGCTGACTTTGATTATGCAGCCTTTGCCAAGAATTATGGGATCACCCGTCCGGCTACGGTGGCAGACGATCAGATCAAAGAAGCTCTGTATAATCGCCCTAGCTTGACCATTAACGGACTTTCAAGCGGTTATGAAGGCCCAGGCATTGGCAAAACGATTCTACCGCATACAGCTTTGGCCAAGATTGATCTGCGGCTGGTTCCGGACCAGACGCCAGCTGAGACGGTGCGACTGGTCAAAGCCGCACTCATAGCAGGCGGTTACCCGGATATTGAGGTCTCGGACTTTCTCGGCGAACCGCCATTTCGCACCGATCCTGACGACCCACGCGTGCAAACAGCGCTAGCATTGGCGCGTGACACTTATGGAGATGATGATGTCCAAGTTGAGTTAAACTCCCCTGGCAGCGGGCCAATGAAGTATTTTTATGATGTCAATCATGCGCCGATTATTTCCTGTGGCATCGGTAATGCTAACTCGACCGCGCATGGCCCAAACGAAAATGTTGCCATTGCGGATTACTTAGGATTTATCGATTATCTAACGCAACTGGTGACCGAACTAGCAGCTTAGTGACGTTCTGCATGCTGTCCGTCATAGGTCATAGCAGAAATGGCAGACAAGTGATCCAACCCTGTGATCAGGATAACGAAAAAAGCCGGGTATCGGCGCGGTGACAATTTGGTCGCGCTGGTACCCGGCTTTTTGATTTTGATACGATTTTATGGCAATTGGCCTGAGGAGCTAGTCGAACTGGCGGCTGAGTTGCTTGGCACGCTTTGACTTTGTTCAGATTCACTATTAGAAGCTGATGAAGATGTCGATTCCTGACTGCTGGTGGATGCTGACGGTGTGCTACTTGTGCTTGTCTGCGATGCGGAACTTGATTCGCCTGATGTTGATGATTCAGATGAACTGGCTTCACTCGTTGTCTGATCATCAGTTGCTGCTTGCTGGGCGGTGGCGATGATTGGCAGCATTTGGTCGGCAAACTGTTGATTATTCACATGTTCAAGGGCAGCCAAAGCGGTTTGCACTTGGGAAGCACTAAGACCGGCTTTTGGCTCCTTGAAGTCGGGATCATCAAATAAACTGGCAATCTTTGCAACCGCCGATTCCTGATCGGATAACTGTGCCACGCGTTTTTGATAGGCCTGAACAAACTCGGGCTTTTGGGTGGCAAGTTCGGATAAGGCCTGGTGTGATTCGTCTGTTAAGGTCTTTAAATCGGATAAGTTAGTGGTGGTTTGTGCAACCGCTTTTTTAACGGTCAGCATATGTTTAGCTGCATCGACATCAGCCTGGGCACTGGCAAGTTTGGCGGCGTATTCAGGTTCCGTGAGCTTTTGCCGCGCTGCGTGTAACTTGGTCGCGACCGCTTCGATCTTTTCTTGACTAAGCTGGTCTGCCGGTAATTGGTGTGCCTTATCCTTGAATAATGTGTCAACTTCTTCGGTGGCAGCTTGAACGGCTTGGGCTGATTGGGTATCAGTCCACATACTATGCATGCCGTAGAATAAGGTAAAACATCCTGCGGTCAGCGTGACGACGATGATCGAAAACAACGTCCTGCGCTTCATGGTTATCTTCCTCCTGAGTCCGCGAACGAACCGCTTCATATGCGGAAATGAAGGACGCCAGACAAAACTTTGTCTGACGCCATCGTGCGGATTAAATGCGCTTCGTTCTTTAGCAAATCCTAATTCTAGCACGTTCTTGGGGAAAAGCAATGAAAACGCATACATTTCATGTGTTATTTATTATGTAAGTGCCCAAAGACTTTTTTCCAGTGCACACTATGGTTACCTAGTGTCACGGTATCATCTATTTTAGCGAATGGTCAGCCAGTAGCCCGCACAGCCGAGAATCAATAAACCAATTAAGTTGAAGATCGTAAAGCCGACAAAAAAGCGTGCATGCGGTCGGCTGCCATAGATCATGTATTGTTTGAAGACAAGCAGATTCGCCATGGAACCAACCAGCGTTCCGACGCCGCCGATGTTGGAGCCGTAGAACAAGGCCTCGACATAACCAGTGAACCGCGCTAAAAGAACCGTTGACGGCACATTGGAGATTGCCTGACTTGTGATGATGCTGCTGAAATAAACAGACGGTTCAGAGTTGATAAGGCTGGATAGAAAATGTGTCACCCAAGGAATTTGCCGCACCACACTGACGATAATGAAGAAGCCGGCAAACGTGAGCACGACCGCATAATCAACATCTTTCATGTCTTTAGGATCCAGCGCTACGGACAACCCAATGGCTAGAATTGCACCCAGCCAAGCCGGAACGACACCAATGACGCCGGCAAAAACCACACACGCAACGGCAATGGCAAACAGGGTCGGACGCATCTGGATGTGAATATGTTCAGTCGGTACTTTTGGCACTGGGACATTACGCAAGAATAAACTCAATAGCACTAACACCAGGAAACTGCACCCCAACAGCGGAATGGACCAACTAAAGAACTGCTGGAGATCGATTTCGAATTGGTGCATCAAGAAGATATTGTGCGTATTGCCAAATGGCGTGAAGGCGCTACCAAAATTAGCGGCCATCCCGATCAAGGTTACTGGAAGAATTTCCGGCAGTTGATATTTCTTGGCTACCCGCAGATATAACGGCACCAAGGTTAAAACCGTCACGTCATTGGAAAGAAACATGCTGGCAAAAATCGCCAGAAAAATAAACCACCATGTTAACTGACGCGTGTTGTTTGCTCGCGAAGTTAACCGATAAGCCCAGTAATCAAGAATATGTAGGTGTTCGAAGATTTGAATCACCGTCATCATGGCAAGAATTGACCATAATGTGGCAAAACTTATGTCGCTTGCTTTAGGCCGTCCGATGAATAAGCTTATGACAACCAACAAGGCGGTGATCTGCAGGACCCGATCTCTGATCAGACGCTGAATAACAATCATCAATTTACCTCATTTGAAAAAACCTCAACTTGTATATTTTGCGCTAAAAACCGAACGATGACAATAGGCAAACGCCGCAAAACGTCTGGTATACTTGAAAAGGATAAGTTACCGGTTGATGAATGACGTGATAAAGGGCTGAGTTGTATGAACATTAAGATCATTGGTGTGGGTAAGCTGAAAGAGAAGTATTTTCGCGACGGCATAGCGGAGTATTTAAAACGGATGGACAAATTTGCAAAAGTTAAAATTGTCGAGGTGGCCGATGAAAAGGCGCCGGAGAATCTTTCCGAAGCCGAAATGGCAGACGTAAAAGCCAAGGAAGGCGATCGGATTTTGAATAAGATCAAAGACAAAGAATGGGTAATCGCCTTGGCCATTGAAGGTAAACAGCGACCTTCCGAAGTTTTTGCCAAAGAAATTGCCGATCTTGGTACATACGGGCATTCGGATATTACCTTCGTGATCGGCGGTTCGCTTGGCTTGTCACCAGCCGTGATGAAGCGGGCCAATGATACGCTTAGTTTCGGCAAGCTGACCATGCCGCATCAGCTAATGCGGTTAGTATTAATGGAACAGATTTACCGGGCCTTTATGATTAATATCGGCAGTCCATATCACAAATGAGCGTGAAGATCCGTCAAAGAATATGAACAGAAAGGGTTATGTGATGACACCAGAAGCGTATTTTACAAAGGCTAAGCAGGCTTTGAACCTGCCAGCACCAACGACTTTACAAAGTGCCTATCAATTCGGCGCCGAAGCAGATAAGTTGGCGGCGTTAGTCCTTGCAGGCAAAAAAACAGCAGCAGCCAGTGCGCGGGATTTGTACGCAGCAGATGAACCATTGCCTCAGGTTGGCGCTTATGGCGTGATTTTAAATGGTGCAGATGAACCGGTTTGTGTGACGTATACAGATGCGGTTGAAGTGCAGCCCTTTTTAGCTGTCAGTGCCGATCACGCTTATCGCGAAGGTGAAGGCGATCGGAGCCTGGCATATTGGCGCGCCGTTCATCTGGCATTTTTCAAAAACGAATACGCAGCAGAGGGGAAGCAGTTTGACCCGGAAACGGCGCGGATTGTGCTTGAGTCTTTTCATGTGGTGTATCCGCTTTGATGTAGCAGTATTTATTGATGCCGAAGAAAAAGTCTCCAATTGCGGAGACTTTTTCTGTACGAGTTAATAGATCTTCACAGCCGGCAGGTCCAATCTTTTGCCAGTGATGATCCCGTTATCAATCAGGCAGTTGAAGACTTGTTGGCCGAAGAACGTTGCACTTTTGGCATCAGAACATCGCTAGCAACCATAACTTTTCATTAATCGTCACCAGCTAGTCAATCCGTGTGTTAAGTTAGTAGCAACCGGGATTTTGAAAGCGAGGTGAGCTGATGCAGATGAGTGAAAAACTTGAGTTGCATGTTAAAGCGGCCATTGCCCAGGCATTAGATTCTGGGGATCATATGATTAGTTTCTATCGAGCGCGTAAAAGCCAGTCCATGTATGTGATTCTTGGCCATTCGCAGAACCAATATTTGCCGATTCGGGTCAGCAATCATCGTTCTTTCAGCGGGTTTCAAAAAGTGCCGACATTTGTCTTGCGCTCACAGGAACAATTGACGGCTGATTTGACGGCGTTCCTGAAGACGGCACCATGGCTGACCTTTTGCTATCGGGATTTTTTCGTCTTGTCACTGGTAAAATATGGGCATCACCATCGGACAACCTTTCAAATTGATGACAGCTATGCCACGTTTTCCCAAGAGTCGCAAGCGATGATCTTTTACCAGCTGATTCAGTTGGGTAAACGACCGCGCGTGATGATGAACGGGTTGTCAGCCGATCTTAATCAGGCACTTGGGCAACTGTATGGAACTGATTTAATTGGCAGCTTTACCAGTCAAAAGTCCCTTCTGATGTACCTGACAGAAGGTGGACGGCGGCTGTTGGATATTTATGCCTGCCAGTATATTGAACAATTTATGGAAGACTATCACGAAACTGACTGGCACAATTTGCAGTTGCCGGCTGCTTGCTTGGCGTCTGAACCGGATCAGGATTAAGCGGATACAAGGGGCGCATGGACACGTCAGGTTTCTGGAGGGGGATGGCAGTATGCTAAATATCAGGCGGTTTCGGTCGGAAGATGCCCAAGAAGTAGCCGCGGTTGTTGCCCAGACGCTGAGAATCTCAAATCGCGCGGATTACTCGCAAGCTTACTTAGAGGCAAGTATTCAGCGAATGAATCCGACTTTCTTCATTGAAAAGGCCAAGCAGACGCATTTTTACTTAGTGTGTGATGCGGATAAAATTGTAGGCACCGGCGCCATCGGACCTTACTGGGGCAGTGAGACGGAATTTAGCTTTTTTGACATTTTCGTGCTGCCAGCTTATCAAAAGCGTGGTATTGGAAAATTGATCATTCAGACATTGGAACATGATCCCTATTTTAAAAAGGCACATCGGGTTGAGATTCCTGCTTCGATTACTGCTGTGAACTTTTACCGCCACATGGGGTATGCGTTTAAAAATGGGGATGCAACGGTGGATGATCAACAGCTTTATCGATTGGAAAAGTTTCCGCAGCGGCATTAACACCGTTCTGTGTGAGTTGAAACTATTATCGGTTGGCGTCACAGTGAAAGGGCGGATTAGAAATGGAAAAGATTACGAATTTTCGGTCACTTGGCGGGTATCGGAATGCGAACGGGCAAGCGGTTAAAGCTGGCTTGATTTATCGTTCCGGTCAGTTGTTTGAACTGGATGAAGCGCAGGAACATTATTTAGCTAAGGATCTAGGCATCAAGCAGATTGTTGACATGCGCAGTGCCGATGAGCGTGCCCAGTTTCCGGATACCGTGTGGCCGGGCGCCGATTATGCGGTGTTGGATATTTTAAAAGACGCCACCGCTAATAATGCCAGTCTCGGCCGTATGATTACCGAGCAAGGCAGTGTCCGCGAAAATATGTTGGCAACGTATGAGCAGCTGGCAGTAAGCAGTTCGGCTCAAACTGGTTATCGCGCATTGATTCAAGCGTTATTGGTGCCAGATCGGCCAACGATTTTTCACTGTTTTGCCGGCAAGGATCGGACCGGAGTTGGCGCTGCGATTATTTTAGAAATCCTCGGTGTATCTGATCAAGACATCATGGCGGATTATCTGCGGACTAATCAGGAACGTAAAAAAGCCAACGAAGAAATTCTCGCTGGCTTAAAAAAGCAAGGGTCTGGCGAGCAGAAACTACAGGCCATTGGCGAAGCGTTAACGGTGGATGCAGCGTATTTACAGCGTTTTTTCCAGGTGGTGACAGAACATTTTGGCTCTTTTGATCAATATTTACATGAGGGGCTGCAATTGTCACCAGCTGAAATTAACCGGTTTCGCGATCTGTATTTAACGAAATGACGGTGACGATGTGATGCCGATTAAGATCGTGTTCATTGATCGTGACGGGACAATTGGAGGCGATGGTCATTTTACGCCTATTCGTCAATTTGTTCCTTTCGCAGGCAGTGTCGCGGGGATTCGCGCTTTGAAAATGGCTGGGCTTCAGGTTTTTGCTTTGACGAATCAGACAAAGATTGCTGCGGGTCAGTTGGACGAAGCAGCATTACGCCGCTCGCTTTTTAAGCTGGGATGTAGCGATGCGTTTATTTGTCCGCACGCTGAAAATGCTGGTTGTACCTGCCGAAAGCCGAAGACCGGTCTTATTGGTCAGGCTCATTTGAAATATCATTTTAAGAATCAGGAAGCGGTAATCATCGGTGACAGTTATCGGGCCGATATGCAATGTGCTGATAACGCCGGGATTCTTGGCATTCATGTTGCAACCGGTCGCGGAAGTGCTGGCCGGCAGGATGTTGTCGGGAACTATGTTGAATGTGCAGATTTGGCAGCCGCTGCAGCTTGGATTCTTCGGTACAATCAACAGGAAAAAGAGGCGAGGTAGGCAATGACCAACATTCGCATCCAAGCAGCTACACCGAACAGTGATTTTGCAGCAATTAAACAAATTTACTATACGACTTGGCAAGTGGCTTACTGGGATCTGATTCCTGCGAGCTTTTTGAAACAGCTGAGTCCGGCCAGCTGGCATCCTGAGCGCCGCTGGCAAAACACGTTCCTAGCAATTGACGACATCGCCGGTATTGTCGGCGTTTGTAGTTATGGACCGGCGCGCATGGCAGAACGTGCTGGGTGGGGTGAGCTTTACTCGATTTATGTTTTGCCAGCGTTTCAGCGGCAGCATGTTGGCGAACGCTTGCTTAACGCCGCGCTCAAGGAACTTGATGGGGCTTATTCGAATGACTATGTGCGCGTACTTGACAACAATCACGCGGCGCAAGCATTTTACCGCCGCTTTGGCTTCACTGAAACTAAGACGGTCCTTGAAGATGCGACGAAATTTGGAACGATTCGGGAACTTGTTATGGTGCGGAAGCCGGCACAGTAATCGGAGGAAAACACCTGCCTCTGCTGATAAACTGCCTATCTTTTTGCATACGCCTATCCCGAAAACGGAAGTGGGGATCTTTTTACCTACCACTCAGGGAACTTAATGGCGCGCGGGGCAGACAAAGTGTCAATCATCAGGTAGATTAGAACTATCATGCAAAAGTGATCCTAATATCATTATTGACGGAGGGCATATGGAAATTATCTTAGTTCAGGGCTTAGGGCAGTCTGCCGATGTTTGGCAACCGGTTCAAAAGCAGTTACGGGTGCCCAGTCGCACGTTTGATGTATTTGCCGGACTAACGCCAAACGACTCGCTGACATTGTCGATGCTCAATGACAAACTGGCAAGGGACTTACAAAAGAATCAAACCCCGGTTATTTTGTGCGGTTTGTCTTTGGGTGCTGTTTTAACGCTAATGCAGCTTTGCCACCCAGCCACTAAAATTGTCGGGGCCTTAGTTAGCGCACCGCAGTACTCACCGCCAAACCGATTATTGATGAAGGCGCAAGATGTGATGTTCCGATTTCAACCAGATTCGGCATTCGCTGATCTAGGTGTTACCAAATCGCAAGTACGTACCTTGACTGATTCGCTGATGCAACTTGATTTAAGGGCGAAGTTGGCAACCGTTGCCGTCCCGACCACAATCTTATACGGGTCTCGCGACTGGGCTAATCGCGGTGCAGCCAAGCGCTTGAACCGGTTAATGCCGCAAAGTCAACTTGAGGTTCTAGCAGGCGGGCATGAGTTGAACATCACCCAACCCCAAGCGTTTGCGGAGGCGATACAGCAGGTGGTTGAACGGGTAAAGTGATTTGATGATCTCTAGGAAAAAGAAGAAGCATTAATAGTTGACGTCTAGTGCGAATTGGCAGTAGATTAACGCTAGGAAAAGGATCGTGGCGCCGTTCGATACTTTTACTAGGAACTTAGCTCGCATGTCAGGTTAACAAGCCATTTGCAACAACGAGTTGGCTCGCACAATTTGAGGTGGTCACCATGATGTTCGGTGATGTCATTAACGTTTTATTTACGTCTGTTGTTATTTTATGGATCGTTAAAACCTACAAAGGCAAAATTGATCATCGCACCAAAGAACTTATCGCAATTGTGATCGGTTTGATCATCATTGGAAATCTGGCCGGGTTCCTCATTGTCCAATCCGGCAGCCGCTGGGCACTGACCTATACGCTTTCATTTGTTTTTGTTCAGTGGGTCATTCTCTGGTCTTTTGCACGGAATTTCTAAAGTGCTCGACAGGGTTTAGTTACCACAGTATTTACTGACCCCGCAGCAATTAAAAAGCAATCGCTCGTCAGTTTTTGGAGACGAGGCGATTGCTTTTTAAATACCCATTATGTCCAAGTACCTGACGCATGGATTTGATAGTGCTTTGAAAATTGTTCTTTCGTGACAACACGATGATTTGTAACGTCTAGATAATCTCCTAAATAACCGATCGAAGTGATGCCGAACATAACACCATGATCATGGAAAATATCGGCTTTTTCGTTTTGCAAGCTTGGGATCATGGGTGAATACAAACCGGCCATGACAATTCGAAGGCGATCATCTAACCACGTAAGGTAATTTTGATCAAACGCCTCTTGTACCCAATTAGGACGTTGGTTCGTCTTGCTGATTTGCCAAACCGTGGCGGGACGATTTTTGTAAAATGTCTGCATAGGATTAGACCTCACTTTAAGAAAGTTCGTTACTTCATCGGAGAATAAATGCGGGAAGACAGTATCGAATATGAAGATACTATTGATGACTCGTCGCCATATTGTAACCTGAAATAACCAGAAAAGAGAAGGAGAACGGATTGGCAGTTGTAGACTTGAACCATTTTTTTAAAGTTAAGATCAGGAGTTTACGATAAATCAACATGGGCATGTCATTCTGCAATCACAAGCTGCACGTGGATTTCGGCTTTCTTTAACTGAAATAAGTATCAAACAATTTATTGCAAGTTCAAGCTGGATTTAAATGCCGGATTTAAATCAAGTTAAGTTGAAATAATTAATTGACACCGATATTTAATGTAGTTACAATCAAATCATTAGTTATATCTAATTTGCGGTAGCGTGTTTTAAAATTAGAAGATTTTCGCAATTAATTCATCTAATTCAGCGATGGAACAGAAAGACAAAGAATGTGTGGTAATACAACATGTGGTAATACAACAATTATCACTACTTCTGTGAAGCTTTTAGCTAGGTGATTTGTCAAACATACAGAAGAGCAAATATTAAAGCATTCCAGTTCACTGCTGGACTTAGGACTGGTCAAACAGTCTTGTTGCAAACTAAGACATATTGTGTTCTAGAAAACTGAGGCTAGGATCCATAGTCAATATCATGCGGAGCGGATAGATAAGCATAAATTCTGTCCATTGCTTTAGCTTTTTTGACGACCGCTTACGGATTACGGATCACAAACCCGCTGGCGTTCAAACAGTGTAAGAGATGATATCACTTTAACGGCGCGTGGAGGCTATTATGAGAAAATACATGAATAAGCGGTCACTCTTAGTTTGTATTATATTATCTGCATTTTCAGGCTTGATGATTCCATTCAATACATGGGCCTATTCGCAAATCTTTGCATTGGTGAGCCAAAAGCGGGTAGTGGTGGTAATAGAGACAATTGGCTTCATTATTTTTGGGATGATAGCACTGTCAACGATTGACTGGCTTTATCAACGATATTTGAATAAAAATATTGCAGACTTTAATCAAAACGTCCGTGTGGGGCTTATTCAATCCAACTTTATCGAAACAAATGAGGAAGGGGTCTCTGATCGTACTTCTTTTTTAAACAATGACCTAGATTTGATCGAGAATAACTATATCCGACAAGCTTTTACGTTGGTTCAGTCAGTCTCAACGGTCCTCTTTACACTGGTAGTTGCACTTCGGGGAAGTGTGGTATTGACCATAATCTTCGTCTTATTTGGTAGCGTAACGCCTTTTATTCCTAAAATATTTAAATCTAAGATTGAGAAAAAATCTCAAAGCTGGAGTTCGGCAATGGGGAGTTACGTCACGTTCATGACAGATCTCATGCGTAATATAAACTCTGTCTTAAGTTATAATGCGCTATCCTTTTTCTTAAAGCGCGGTCAGGGCGTTATTGCAAATGGCGTCGAAAACAGACGACAACGAGACAACGTTATTGCAAATAGTAACTTTGCAGCTGAGGCGCTCGCATATACCATGACTTATATTCCTATTGGTATTGGTATAGTTATGGTGATTAAAGGGAATGTTTCTTTGGCCGGTTTTGTGGCTGTCCAGTACTCAAGTAGTTGGATTATTAACGTCTTTCTCGGTATTGCGCGGGCAAATAGCATGATGAACGCAGCACGACCTTCTATTGCAAAAATTACATCTTTTCAACCTCTTGATCCTAATTTGTTCACTTCAGCGGGCAGTACACGGACCTCGATTCCCTTCGCCACCTTAGCCATGGATGAAGTGGATTTTTCATATCATTCAGAAAATAGTCCCAGTATTCTACGTGATGTTTCGTTCCAAATTAACAGTGGCGAAAAGGTGTTACTGACAGGTCCATCTGGTGCTGGAAAATCGACTTTTATCAATATTCTCATTGGTCAAATCAAGCCACGAAAAGGCACAGTGCAACTTAAAGAAACGCAAGGAGACACCGTAGCACCATTACCCGACATGTTTGGCGTGGTGCGTCAAAGCTCAAGTATCTTTACGGATAGCATACGAATGAACTTAACATTGGGAAGAGAATTTACGGATGAACAGATTCTCATAGCACTTAAAAAAGCGGGATTATCTGAATTTGTTCGAGTTAATGGTATTGACTATATGGTTGCGGAAAATGGAACGAACTTATCAGGAGGAGAACAAAAAAGGATCGAATTAGCTCGTGCATTTTTATACAATAAGACATTCTTAGTGATTGACGAAGGTACTGCATCGCTTGATCCTAAGACTGCTGACGAAATTCATATGATTTTGCTAAATAGTCCATTAACGATTTTGGAAATCGATCATCATATTGATCCGAAGATGCAACGATTATTTAACCGCCATTTGAACTTGAGCGATGGAACAATAAGAGATGTGACTGAGGGATAGATGCTATAGTGGAATCAAGAAATTACTTACGATGAGCAGGCGGACTAATGGTAATCAGTTAGATTAGAAATATAACGGAAATCAAACCGTCGATTAATTGCTTTATGGAGAAATCCCTGGAGTTTTCTTTGTTCAGTGCCACGAGATACGGCCAAGGATTAAGCGGGTGAAACGCTCCAAGAAATAGATTAAGAGAATCAAACTATAGCGCTTACTTTTTCCTTGCCTCGTGTTAAACCTTAAATAAGGTCAGAAAAAAGTAAGAATAAAGCTAGGGGTGGCACGTATGTCTTTGTCCCATAAAAAGTTCTTAGAAGCAACCGTAACTAGCAAAGGTCAAGTAACGATACCTGCCGAAATTAGACGGCGGAGCGGTATAAAGAAGAATACCAAGGTTCGATTCAACATGATGGAAGATGGAACAGTGCAAATGCGTGTTATAAAGGGGTGTAAAATGGAAGGCAAAGAGGAATTAATTACCACCATCCAGGATCTTATGGACAAATATAAAACCGGCATTGACTATTTGAAGGATAAGTAACGTGGAATGTTTAATCGAGGAACAATTGATAGCCGTCAATGTCGTGATTCAAAAAAGGAATGGCCAAACCTCAGCGTTAATAAGCGGACAGCTTGTGTCGCGCACATCCATTTGACACCACCTAAAATATGTGAAAAGATAACTACTAATCGCAATTCAATAACCAGTCACTACCGGGTGACAGTATCGCAACCGCATTAGGTCTATGCAGCGGTTGCGGATACTGTCGCCTTTTTTATTGGGTAGCGGACCGGTTAAATGACAGGAGGAACAAGAAAATGCAGTGGTTTTATTTAGTGTTAGCAGGCGGATTTGAAGTTGTTTGGGCAACCTTTATGAAGTTATCTCACGGTTTTACGCGCTTGGGCTTTGCTTTGGCGACATTAGCCGGGATGATTCTCAGCTTTGGGTTTCTGGCATTGGCGGTGAAGCATTTACCGTTGAGTCTGGCTTATCCGGTTTGGACTGGCATTGGTGCCGTGGGATCGATTATTGTCGGGGTGATTTTATTTAAGGACCAGTTACAACCGGCGACTTGGTTTTTCATCGCCTTGTTAGTCATTGGCATCATCGGAATTAAAGTGACGAGTAGGTGAGGATTTTCACCTTTTGCGTGCTAGACTTAAACCATTAACTGGAGGTGAGGTAATGTCACCGAATCGGATTAAGCGTAGACTTCAAGTCGTTCTTCCTGAAGCCTGATAGGGGACATTGTAAATGGTGAGTTTGCGGAAACGAACGAGTCAAATTAAAAAAGGTGTGAATACGACATGAATGAAGAAGCATCGTGGCTTGAAGAAAGTCACCTAGCAATGCATGGTTGGGATTTTAGTCACTTAAAGGGTCGTTGTGAAACCGAGTCGCTGCCATGGAATTATAGTGAGTGGGTACAGCAGCATCTCCAGTCTAGTGATGAGTGGTTGGATATGGACACAGGGGGTGGCGAGCTGATGCAGACGTTTAAACACCCTGTTGCTAAAACCTCGGTCACGGAAGGCTGGCAACCCAACATTGACTTGCTGAAGCGAACCTTGGTGCCACAAGGGGTGACGCTTTATGCCGACCCGGATGGACAGATGGCGCAGGTGCCAGATCAGCATTTTGATATCGTGACCAACAGTCATGGCGGCTTGCCGATTCCGGCGATTGCTCGGGTACTTCGCTCAAAAGGGATTTTCGTTTCGCAGCAGGTGGGCGCAACTAACAATTACTCGTTGTCACGGTTTCTAGATCCCGCGTATGTACCCGCTTTTCCTGACAATAACCTTCCGCAAGTATTGACGCAATTGCAGGATCACGGGTTTGAAATCTTGAAGGCAGATGCTGCGTTTGTCAAAATGCGTTTCACGGATGTTGGTGCGATTGTTTATTATGCAACGGTTATCCCGTGGGAGTTTCCAAACTTTGACGTTAACCAGGCTATGCCAAAGCTGCATCAGCTCCAAGATATGATTGCCAGTGTCGGCAGCGTCACAACGTTTGAGGATCGGTTTATTGTTTTGGCGCGAAAAAAATAGCCAACTTTCTGCATTCGAAAGTGGCTACGGAGATGCGTTGGTTGCTTAGTCGATGTTTATCAGCGAGTCTACAAAAAATCGCGGCCAGTTGGCTAGCATTCTCTGAATAATAGTGAGAGTCAAAAAGTTAGCGTTCCCATAGCTTTTCTTGATTTTCTGCATCCCATTCACCGTTCTTGAATTTGCCGATGTGATCTTCGTAAGTGGCAATCTTATAAGCCAAAATTTTTCGTGTTTGTTGGAGTTCGACAATTTTCTCGTCAAGCTCAATAAGTTGATTTTGTAAGATTGCCTTCTGTGCAGCATCTACTTGCTTGAGTGATGAACCGTTGTTTGACTCGCGCTTTTTAGCAAGCTGCGTGAATTGCCTGAGAGCATCAATGCCCATGCCTGCGCGGCGCAGACTTCTCACTAAATAGATCCAGTTTAAATCGCGCGTTTGATAATCACGAAATCCCGATGCTGCGCGATGAACAGGCGGCACAATTCCTGTTTTTTCATAATAACGCAACGTATCTGGTGATAAATCAAATAGGTCAGCAGCTTTTTTGATATTCATAATTTTGATCACTCACTATTTTTCGATTTGTGAAGACTGGCCAATCAATCTTAGATGTCTCTTTCTTGCAAAAACTTCACAAACATATCTACCGAGTCAGGAGAGTTGTGATCAAAGAATTGACTAGTATTGGTATCCAGTGTGGCAATTTGGGCTTTATCCTCATGGGTCAAAGCAAAATCAAAAATGTCAATGTTTTGAGCCATGCGCTCAGGTTTGACAGATTTTGCAAGACTGACGATGCCGCGTTCAAAGTTCCAGCGTAAGATGACTTGTGCCGCAGACTTGCCATATTTTTTTCCAATGGTGGTTAAAGTTTTATTTGAGAAAATGCCGTCTTTCCCTTCAGCAAAAGGTGCCCATGCTTCGAGTAAAACATGACCGCGTGCTTTGGCGTTCATTAAGTCTTGCTCGCGTTGGTAGAAGGGATTGATTTCGATTTGATTGACTTGAACTGGAGCATCTTGAAAAGCCACAATATCGGCCAGACGCTCGCTATTGAAGTTTGATACGCCAATCGCGCGAATCTTTCCCGCTTTTTGGAGATCGGCCAGAGCCTTGAAAGAGCCAAAAACATCGCCATAGGGTTGGTGGAGCAGTACTAAATCCAAATAATCCGTTTGTAGTTTTGTCAGTGAGGCTTCCACGGATTTTGCAGTCGCTTCGTAACCGTAATTGCTTAACCAGATCTTGGTCGTCAGGAAAATCTTATCACGAGGGATCTTGGTTGCGGCCAAGGCTTCCCCTACCTCAGCTTCATTCATATAAGACTGTGCCGTATCAATATGCCGATAGCCGACATTCAAGGCTTCCAACACCGCCTGTTTTGTCTGACCTTGCGGAATTTGGAACACGCCAAAGCCCAGTGCGGGAATCTCGACACCGTTGTTTAATGTAAAAGTCTGCATTTATAAAATCTCTTTTCTTTTATTTGCTGCCCTTGTTATAAACCTTGGAGCGCACTCCAAAGCAAGGAAAAAGTTAAACCGAATTGTTAGTTCCTTTTGGTCACCCAAGTGCAAACTTCATTCATTCAGATGTGCTGTATTGAGGATACGTTATTCAAACCCTGAACCACAGTTAAATGAGTCGTTTGGTTCCTGATCCAAGTTGTCCTCAATCAGAAGCTAATTCCTTTTCAATTGCCTGAACTTCGGCTTCATCATCAGCCACAGCGCCACTGGCCAAGGGATGACCACCGCCGCCGTGTCGGACTGCAAGCGTATTGATCTCTTTCGTTTTTCCGCGTAATTCAACGCGATATTTGCCATCTTGGCGTTCGGTGAACACGACCCAGCGATCAATGCTGGCGAGTTTGCCGATGTTGCCAACTGCTCGCTGTTCTTCGCCATATTGCAAACCAAACTGCTGGAGGACGGATTGCGTGATGATCAACGAGCCGGCACCATTTGTAGTGATGTGGACATTTTCAAGTGCCCAACCGATGAGGCGGCCGACATTTTCCGGGAATTGATCTTCTTGGCGGCCGATTGCTGGAGCATCGATGCCGGTGGCGAGTAAGTCAGCAGCGGCACGATGGGTTTGAGCGGTGGTCAGATCGTACAGGAAGCGGCCGGTGTCGCCAATAATGCCAGCATACAGAGCTGCGGCGGCTGGTTGCGTGAGCGTCAGGCGTTGACTGTGTTGAGTCAGCAGCCACACCATTTCAGATGCACTGGAAGCGTTCGTGTCGACCCAGTTGATGGCGCCCAGCGGTTCTTCTTCCAGATGGTGGTCAATTTTAATCACCATGGCCCCGCGCTCAAAAAGCGAACCCGCCACGCGTTCACGATTGGACGTATCAATCACGACGACTAGCGCATGTTGATACGCAGCGGCGGGGACGTCTTGCTGCGGACCGATCCACGCCAGATCCGGTGCGGCTGGTCCGGCGGTGTAGATGGTTTTTTGCGGGTAGGCCGCGCGCAGTAGCAAGGTCAGTCCGGTTTGTGAGCCGATTGCATCAGGATCAGGGTTGATGTGTCGATGAATGATAATGGTCTCGAATTTTTCAAAAGCAGCAAGGATCTGTTTGATTTCGGTTGACATGTTGAGTAAGCTCCCTTGATAAAAATGTTGCGGTGACAGTCCGTTGGCGAAAATCGTTGCCTGACACTTACTTCCTTAATCGTACCGGTCTCAAGGAAAAAGACAACTGCTATAATAAATGCAAGCAAACTTATTGGAGGCGGCGGCTTGAAACGACTATTGAAATGGGTAGCGGCACTTATCGGCGTGGTGGTACTGGCAGCAGGCGGTTATTTGATCTATCTTTTTACGACTTATTATCGTTTGCCAGACGATCAAGCGTTGAAGGTTAAGCATCAGCAAAGTGCGCAGTTTAAGCCCGGACAAACCTACACAGCGATGACGTACAACATCGGCTATGGCTCCTATCCGCCCAGTTATAGTTTTTTCATGGACGGCGGTAAGTATTCGCGTGCTTATAGCCAACAAGCCGTGCGGAAAAGCATCAATGGGGTGATCAAAACCACGCAGGCGCAGCAGCCGGACATCGCTTTTTATCAGGAAATTGATCCGGATGGCGATCGCTCGCGGCATGTGAATGAAGTCGAGATGGTGACGAATGCGCAACGGCAATACGCTAACGTTTACGGCCAGAATTACGATTCGGCGTATCTGTTTTACCCGTTTAATCAACCGATCGGCAAGGCCAAGTCCGGGATTCTAACCTTGAGTGAGGCCAAAGTCGATAGCGCCCGCCGCTACAGTTTACCGGTGGACACTGACTTCAATAAAATTATCGACTTGGATCGCGCGTTCACGGCAACGAAAACCACGGTGGCAAACGGTAAGCAATTCATCATGGTGAACATCCACATGTCCGCCTTCACGCCAAATGTCAAAATCCAACAGGCACAGTTTGCCAAGTTGTTTAAATATATCAATCACGCCTATCAGCAAGGCAATTACGTCATGGTAGCAGGTGATTATAACCACCGGCTCTTGAAAAATACCGCCGAAATCTTCCACACCAAGGACCTAGACGAAACCTGGACGCATCTGTTTCCTAAGTCAAAGTTACCAGCCGGCTTTTATATCCCGACAATGGGACTGGCAGCGGCAAAGGTACCATCAGTACGCGCGTTGGACCAGCCGTATAAGCCGGGAAAAAGTTTTGTGACCTTAATTGACGGCTACATTCTGTCGCCAAATATCAAAGCGGAAAGTGTCCATGTTGTGTCGACCGGATTTCAGTATTCTGACCATAATCCGGTGGTGTTGAAGTTTCAGTTGAAGTAAAACCTCGCCAAAGTTATTGCATACGATTAAGCACGGACTATTTCCGGTTTTATAGGAAAGTAGCCCGCGCTTTTTTGTCAGTTGGCTGCTCTCTGACAAATTTGGCAATGCGTAGACTTTAACCGCATACAGTTTTCTATGGCTGTTTAACCAATGCAACGGGCTTACCAGTTGCGAATTGGTACACACAATTTTCCGTGTCCTCCTAGAAACAAAATTTCATTGTAAACTTATCTAACTCAAATACTTGAAATTGAGTTTCATCTAGCGCCATAATCAGGTTGAGCAATGAAATCTTTGTAGGGAGGGGAAACATCATGGCGATATCTGCTTTTTCACTTATTTTTCTAACCATCTATGTTGGCTTGGCACAGCTTGATGCACTCTCATTGAAGATCGGGTTATTTTCACCGGTGTTTGGTGGGGCAGTAACTGGTCTAGTCATGGGTGACTTGAAAACCGGCTTGATTGTCGGTGCGACTTTGCAGTTGGCAACGTTGGGGGTCGCTACTTATGGCGGCGCGACGATACCGGACTTTCTTTCCGGATCAATCATGGGCAGTGCGTTTGCGATTATGGCAGGACGCGGGGCTGCGTATGGGATCGGGTTGGCGATTCCGATTGGTTTGCTGCTGACCCAGATGGATATTTTAGCGCGGATGACGAATACGATTTTCCAGCATCACGCGGATAGGTTGGCGGCTAAAGGTGATTATAAAGGCGTCGAGCGTAACAATCTTTATGGTATTATCCCGTGGACGGTTTCGCGGATGTTACCGGTTTTTGTCGGCTTGTTCTTTGGCTCTGCAGTGGTCAAGGCGATCAACGCTTGGATTCCGACGTGGTTGATGACCGGTTTGAAGACGGCCGGGATTATTTTACCGGCTATGGGGATTGCAATCCTGATGCGGTACTTGCCGATTAAACGGTATTTTCCGTACTTTATTCTTGGCTTTGTGCTAATGGCTTACTTTGCGAAGTCATTCTCCTTGCTGGGCACGGCGCTGGTTGGCTTCGTCTTCGCGGCGTTACATGTCTTAGATGCTAACGAACGCAAGCACAATGGCAACGGCGGCAATGGCCCAAGTAAGCCTGATAATGGCGGTAGCGGTGATAGCGACGATGAGGAGGTCGAGATCGATGTCTGAGTTAAAATTAAGCAAGTTAACCAAAAAAGATCTTAAGCAGATTTTCATTCACAATGTTTTAGGACTACAGCTGGGCTGGAACTATGAAAAGATGCAAGGCTTGGGTTACGCCTATTCGGTCATGCCGGCACTGAAGCGTTTATACAAAGATGATCCGGCGAAAATGAAACAAGCCCTCAATATGGAAATGGGCTTCTTCAATACCACCCCGCAAATGGCACACTTGATTGTCGGTGCGGATGTGGCCTTGCAAGATCAATTGGGCATGAACGATGAAAATGAAAAAGCGATTACCGGTTTGAAAACAGGGTTGATGGGTCCGTTTGCCGGCGTTGGCGATACGATTTTTGTCGCGATTTATAATGCGATTATCTATTCTATTACGGCATATTTGGCCTTATCGAATCAACCGATTGGCCTGCTGATTCCTGTAATTGGCTGTTTGGTTATTTTATGGGTGCGGTGGAAGTTATTTAATGTCGGGCTGGCTCAAGGGACACGGTTGGCGACGACTTTTGCTGATAGCATGGCGATTTTTACGGAAGGCGCCTCGATTCTTGGTTTAACCGTTGTCGGTGCGATGATTCCTGCAGTTATCAATTACAAGCTTGATTTAACCTATAAAGTCGGCAAAGTCACGATGAATGTGCAGGATATGCTGGATAAGATCATGCCTGCTTTGATACCGCTGGCGATTGCCTTGTTCTCTTATTGGATTTTGGGACGCAAGCATATGAACTCGACTCGGCTGATTTTTGTTTTAATCCTCATCGGCATGGTTCTCGGCAACTTAGGCGCGATTTTCGGCTGGATTGGCAGCTTAGTTTAAGCATGAGGACACTTTTTAAAAGAAGATCCGCCAGCTTGTTAAGTACTAACGTGAAACGGCGATTAGCACACATGCTGAGTTCAAACGTTATGGTGAAAGGAAGATTCGAATGACAATTGTGGCAGCACGCGTTGATGAACGGATGATTCACGGCCAGGTGGCGATGGTGTGGACCAATACGGTTGGCGCTAATCGGCTCATGGTCGTCAATGATGCGGTGGTTCGTGATGACATGGCGATTCAAGGACTGAAAATCGCCCGACCTGCAGGGAAAAAGTTAGCCATTAGCTCGGTTGCCAAGGCGATTGAAAATTTGCAAAATGGCAAGTTTGCCGCTGATCAGGTTTTCGTCATTACCCGCAATATTCCGGATATGGCGAAGTTAATTGACGGTGGCGTGCCGATCACATCCTTTAATGTCGGCAATCTGTCTGAAAAGCCGGGGTCAAAGAAGATTAAGCCATCAGTGGCGTTGACTGCCGATGATATTGCGATGATTCGGCGCTTACTCAAACAAGGGATTACCATTACTGCGCAGATGGTGCCCAATGAGAGTAAGACCTCGATTGCTACTTTTATTGATAAAGTCGAATGAAGGCCCTTTTAACGAAGGTGCAAGCGCGATTGCCGCAATTAAGTCCGGTGAATCGCGCTTTGGCCGACTATGTGTTAACCGATGCCGAGGCCTTCATCGCTCAGACAACTGCGCAGATTGCCCGGGCTAGCGGCGTATCGGCAGCATCGGTGATTCGGTTTGTCCGGTTGTTTGACTATCCGGACTTGCAATCATTTAAACTCGCCTTGGTGCGGGATACGCAAGCCCCCGCGCTGACGCCGCTCGATCCGCTTGTTCAGGATGATGATGATTTGCCAACGATGATGCGAAAATTGAGTCAGACGGCGATTGCGGCGGTTCGCGATTTACCGGACGAGCTGGATCAGGCGGCGGTTCAAGAGGCAATTACCACGTTACGCCATGCGCGGCATATTTATCTTGTCGGCATGAGTGCGTCGGCGTTAGTCGCCCAGGATTTATATTTAAAACTCATCCGGGCAGGGTATCTGGCCATTTTTGACGCCGATGCGCACACGGCACTAGAGCGCGTGTATTATACAACGGCGGCTGATGCGGTGGTGGTCTTTTCCTATAGCGGGCTGACGAAAGAAGTGGTGTTGGCAGCCCAGCAAGCGCGGCGGAATCAGACGCCGGTGATTGCCGTAACGCGTGCCGAACCAAGTCCATTGCGCGATGCGGCCAGTTGCGTGATTGCCTTGCCGCCGACCGAGCCGTTGTTACGAATCGGAGCCGTGACGTCAATGTTTACGGAGACTTATGTTGCCAATATTCTTTTCCTCGGCGTGGTTCATGGTGAAATTAAGCAAACCGAGCAGAATTATCGGGCAACATCACACTTAACTGGAGCGTTGAAGATTCGAGGGGATAAATATGTCAATCGCAGACTTAACAACCGAGCAACGAAATCCCGCCAGCATGCACATCGACACCATGACGACGCCGGAAATCGTGGCGCTGATTAACCATGAGGATGCCAAAATCGCCCCGGCCATCGCTACGCAAACAGCCCAGATTGCCGCGGCGATTGATGAAGCCAGCCAGCGTTATAATCGCGGCGGGCGGTTGATTTACGCCGGTGCCGGTACATCCGGGAGGCTAGGAGTTTTGGATGCTGCGGAATTGGTACCAACTTATGGGATTCCGCCAGAACGAGCAGTGGGCTTGATTGCCGGCGGGATGGGAGCCATGTTTAAATCAGTTGAAGGCGCTGAGGATTCAGCTGAGCTTGCCGAACATGATCTTAGGAAGTTGAATCTGAATGCCAACGATACGGTCATTGGCATTGCAGCTTCCGGGCGGACCCCTTATGCCATTGGGGCGTTGACGTATGCGCAACAAGTAAAGGCGTTAGCAATATCCGTAACCTGCGTGGCCGCCAGTTTACTTGCCGACCATGCCGACATTGCCATTGCCCCCGTGGTTGGCCCGGAAGTCATTACCGGGTCAACGCGCATGAAAGCCGGAACTGCGCAGAAAATGGTGCTGAACATGCTTTCGACCGGCGTGATGATTCGGGCGGGCAAAGTTTTTGGCAATTTAATGATTGATGTGTTGCCGACTAATGCCAAACTGGTGGATCGCGCGCAACGCATTATTGCCGAAACAACTGGTGTCAGTGCGACTCGAGCGGCATCCTTACTAGAGGCAGCTGCACACAAGGTTCCGGTTGCGATCGTGATGGCCAAAACCGGTCTGGATGCTGCTGCGGCGACCCAAGTGCTGGCTGCTCATGATGGCGTGATTAGTGATGTTTTGACCGCTTGGGAGGCAGAACATGGCAAAAGTCTCTGAGTCGCAGTCGTTGTTGGCACCGATTACCGCAGCAATTCAGCAGCAGGCGGTTTGCGGTGTGGCGTTTAGTGTCGTCGGAGCGGACGAGAATGCCGTGCATTTTTTAGGCTTTCAAGGAACCGGAGCCGACCATTTGCCGCTGATGCCTCAGAATCGGTATGATCTGGCGTCGTTAACCAAAGTCGTTGGCACGACAACGCGCTTGCTGCAATTGCTGCTGGCGGGAAAAATTCAGCTGGATCAGCCGATTGGATCACTGGTCAGTGGATTGCGCTACCCACAGCTCACCATCGAACAGCTCATGTTGCACCGCAGCGGGTTACCTGCTGACGTCCCTAATGTGCACGCACTTGATCAAGCAGGGTTGATTCAGGCCGTTAAAACGATGGCGGCAGTTGTCCCGCCAGACACCACCACCCTGTATTCTGACTTGAACTTTATATTACTAGGCTGGGCAATTGCGGCGGTGGATGGGTCACTTGCCGCCAGTTTGCATCAGCATGTTTTTGCGCCTTTGGGGATGCAGGCAACCGGTTATTGTCCGCAGGCAGTGGCACCAAGCGATTTTGTGCCGACTGAAAATGTGCCAGAACGCGGTGGGGTTTTACGTGGGACGGTTCACGACCATAAAGCGTTTTTGCTTGACGGGGTTAGCGGTCACGCGGGTTTATTTTCAACGTTAGGCGATCTGACGACTTTTACCCGACTGTTGGCCGGTTTGCCAGTGTCGCATGGTGAGAAGGTTTTACCTCCGGCAGCATTTTCGTTGCTTGAGCGTTACTGTGTTGGTGGGCGGACGTTGGGCTGGCGCTGCTGGGCGCAAGGTCGCCATCAATATTGGCACACTGGGTTCACAGGTACTTCGATTGCATTTGATCGCGATACGCAGCGTGGCTTTGTTTGTTTAACCAATCGTATTTATCCGAGTCGGACGCACCGCGCTTGGTTACGCATCCGCCGGGAACTGCTGACTCAATTTTTCGGGATTGAAACTTCCTGGCCGGATTAGGTTGGGCGTTACTTGGTTGGCTCTTGGCAGGACGACCATGCGTGGGTGTATGATCGATAGTAACTTGGGTTAGTCATCACCGCTTGTCGCAAGTGATGGTGGCTGGCTTGCGATCGGAGATAATGTGAAATGGCGCATGACCACTTAATTGCACAACTTGATCAGCTGCAGCAACAGTTTGGTGAATCGCACGCTTTGTTACTTGCTGATGAGCGGCAGGTGCTTTTTGGGACGCGAACCGATGTGCTTTTCCCCGCGGCGAGTTTGATTAAGTTGGGGATCGCTGCCTATGTTAAAGCGCAGGCACAAGCCGATTCTAGCCAGTGGCAGCGGAAAGTAGTATTACCACGGCCGGTTGGCGGCGCGGGGGTACTGCGGTTCATGGCCGATTCATCCTGGTGCGTGCGCGATTTGGTGACTTTAATGTTGATGGTTTCAGATAATTTAGCGGCCAATGCTTTGTTGAAAACGTATGGGCTAACAACGGTGGAGCGATGGTTGGATCAGCAGTTTCCGGGTGCCAAATTAAACCGTTCCTTGATGCAGCCGCATACCGACAATGACAACTGGATCTCGGCTGCAGCAACGTGGCGTTTATTGCGATCCTTATTGACCCCACCGTGCCGACCAGCTGACGGTGACTGGTGTGCCCGTGCCCTGCGTCATCAACAGAATCGTACCAAGTTGCTGCTGGCACCAACCATGAAGAATTTTGTTGGCTGGACAGCGGGTAAAACTGGTGAACTGCCAAATTGTGAACATGATGCGGCTTGCTTTGCGGCTGAAGGGGAACAATTGTATGCAGTTGTTTTGACAACGTTTGATCATCAACGTGAAGCGGCCATGCGGTTTAATCAACAAGTTGGTGCGCTAATCGTGGATGACTTTCAGCAGCGCCGGAATCGACTACACTGAAAAATGAATTGAGTTGGCAGCGGCTTAAGCTCCGTCTGGACACAAGCGTCTTGTTCCATGACCTTGTGTGCAGGCGGGGTTTTATTTTTGCGAAAATTATTATAATATGATTAATAATTATTACGAAAAAATGAGGAAAATAAAGGAGTGCTGACAGCCTATGCAGGTAGCCCACGCAACCAGCCCGGTTCTGATTACAGATCGGGAATCCAATCTTCAAATTGGCAAAGATTTTACTAGCAACCTGATTGGCTCGTTGAGTGGCGGCATGTTTTCGTTTGGGATGGGGCTGATGTTGCTGAATCAAACGCACCTGGCGATCAGTTTCGGTTTATCAACAATTGTCGGGCCGCTGGTTAGTTTGCTTCTGTTTGTTCCTATGGGCAGCATTGTTGATCGTTATCCGCATCGAAGTATTTTAATCGTAAGCAATCTGGTGCGTTTGCTGGGACTAGGGCTGTTCGCGTGGGCGCTACCGGGATTTTCCGGCGTGCAAAAACTTGTTCCGGTTGTCCTTTTTGCCATTGTTGATTACATATGCAGCGATTTTAGCTCAACAGCCTATGCTGCTTCTGTCCATGAATTGGTTAATGAGCGGAAAATTCAAAAGTTAAGTTCACTAACATCCACGGCTGGCTCCATTTCCTCGATTTTTTCGCCGATGTTGGGCTTGGGACTTTACACGCTTGCCGGGTTTGAAGCCTTTATTTTCGTGGAAATGGTTTCGTCAACGGTCTCGTTTTTGATTATGCTGACGATGAAGTTTCATGTGACCAAGCGGCAGCCGACCGCGAAAAATGCTGCTGCCAGTCGGCCATTGGCAATGTTTAAACAAGGTATGGCTTATGTCAAAACGCGTCCATTGGTTAAGGGGGTCATCATGGTTGGCGTGGTTTTGAATTTTAGCTTCACCAGCGTCACGGTTGGCATGCCTTTTGTCATCACGAATACGCTGCATCTGGGCAGTGCACCGATCGGGTATCTGGAAACCGGTTCTGCTATCGGGATTTTGATTGGCAGTTTGTTTATGAGTACGATCAGCGGTGAAAAGCGGATTCGCCTTAAGATTCTCGGGCCGGTTTTAGCGGATTGTGTGCTTTTGATCGCATTAGGCGGCGTGTTTAATTTTGCCAAGACAGCCAGTGGCGTGACGATTCCCGGCACGATTCTGATGGTAGTACTAGGTTTTTTGATCGTGATTCCTAACATTGTCATTCAGGTGGAAATCCAAAAAACGGTCCCGACTTCTTTTTTGGGCCGGGTCAATACGACGTTGATGACGATCAATAATTCGGTGACCCCGGTGGCAACCTTCTTTTATACGTTCCTGTTTCAAAACATCGCGAAGAATTACCTCGTCTTTGTATACAGCGGGATTGTGGCGTTGCTTTACATGATTGCGATCACACCGCGAATCTTGCGGGTGTTCGTTCAGGAAGGCATTGAATAGTAGTGGAGAGTACTTTCGTGGAAAAGCGTTGGTGAGCGGAATAGCAGTCGTTCACCAACGCTTTTTGCATGGCTATCAGGCTGAATGTGGCCGCGGATGAAGCGTTAAATTGAAAAATTTCAAGCTGGAACGATACGTTTTACAGAATGCTTACATAATTAATACATCGCCTTGACACTGATCTTTACAAAGGCTTGGTAGTCTCAGTGTAAGGAGTTGATGAGGAATGAGTATTCGACTAGCAAATGTGTCAAAGGATTTTGGCAACACCAAAGTACTATCCGACATTTCCGTCGAGATTGAGCCTGGCGAGTTTTTTGTCATGGTTGGGCCATCTGGTTCCGGTAAAAGTACGCTGTTGCGGATGATTGCCGGTTTAACCAGTGTCACGGATGGACGGATTTATTTTAATGAACGCGATGTGACGGATTTGCCGCCAAAAGATCGCAAATTGGCGATGGTTTTCCAAAACTATGCGCTACTGCCATTCATGAACGTTGCCCAAAACGTCCGCTTCGGCTTGGAGAACCAGGATTTAACTGATGATGAAAAAAACAAGCGCGTGGATTGGGCGTTGGACTTGGTACACTTGACCGATTTGCGTGAGCGGAAACCAAAAGAGCTTTCTGGTGGGCAACAGCAGCGAGTGAGTCTGGCGCGTGCTTTGGCAACTAAGGCGCCGGTGGTTTTAATGGATGAGCCGTTGTCAAACCTTGATGCCCAGTTGCGAACCGAAATGCGTGAAGAAATTGCGCGGTTGCATCGTGAAATTGGCATGACCTTGATTTATGTTACCCACGATCAAGTCGAAGCGATGACCATGGGCGATCGGATTCTTGTGTTGGATGATGAAAAGATTCAGCAACTTGGCACCCCGCTGGACTTGTATAATCATCCTGCCAATGAATTTGTTGCCAAGTTTATCGGCAGCCCGGAAATGAATCTGCTGCCAATTACGGTTAGCGATGAAGGCGATCGCTTTAGCATTGGCGATACTTTCTGGACTGACAATGCGTTTGTCCTTCCGTTTGACTTGCCGGCTGGTTCCTATCATCTTGGCATTCGGCCGGAGAAGTTGGTACCGGTTTCGATTGCCAACCCGGATACCATTACAGCCAAGGTGAAGAGCTTGCAACAGCTTGGCAATGACACCTTGATTTTCTGCGACTTTGATGGCCAGTCATTGGTCAGTCGGGTTCCGGAACAGTTCACCGTAGCGGTTGGCGCTGAGCTTAATTTATTACTGCCGGCTAATGCCGATGAATGGCATCTCTTTAATATTGATGACGGTGAGCGGATTGCCGTGGCGCCAGTTAAGGAGGCGGCCGCTTATGGAGCTTAATAAGGAACTTAATAAATCGACTGCCAAATCGCAAGGCAAGCTTGCTGAAACGATTCGGGAAAATAATAAGCCGGCCTTTTGGTTTTTGATGCCGTCACTTCTGATCCTGACCTTATTTACTTTTTATCCCATGATCATGACGGTGTATAACAGTTTCTTTGCAACCAACATCCGCGGTGAATCGGCTAAATTCGTCGGACTGGGTAACTATCTTGATATCTTCAAGGATCCTTTATTCCTGCAGAGTTTGACGGGAACGCTAGTCTATGTCGTTGCCTTTGCTTTGGCGACCATTGTTCTTGGCGTTATTTTGGCACGTTTGGCAACGATGAAGTTACGCCGGATCAGTTGGTTCCAAACGGCATTTGCCGGTACGATGGGCACCAGTGCCGCCGCTGCTTCGATTCTCTGGCTGTTCTTATTCAATCCATCTGTCGGCCTCGCCAGTTTTGCCTTAAAAGCGATGGGCGTCACCAATGCCAATTTATTGGTTGATCCGACCGGTGCCATGATTGTCATCGTTTTAGCCAGTGTCTGGATGGCATTGGGCTTTGCCTTTTTGATTCTTCTGAGTGCGTTTCAAAGTGTGCCGCCAGAATACTATGAAGTTGCTGACATTGCTGGCTGGTCACAATTCAAGCAGACACTCAAGATTACGGTTCCGATGATTTCGCCAACCCTGTTCTTCTTGTTTGTGGTTGAAATCATTGATGGGTTCAAAATGTTTGCCCAGATTGACTTAATTACAGGCGGCGGTCCTAATAATGCCACGAATTTCCTAGCATATAAGATTTATCAAGATGCCTTTGCTTTCCACAACTTTGGAACGGCCAGTGCGGAATCCATTGTGCTAACCGTCATTATTGCCTTGGCCACTTGGGTTCAATTCCATTTCACAGAACGGAAGGTGTATTACGCATGACACATGTCAAACACGGAGCACGTTATCTTTTATTGACGGTGGTTGCAGTGATACTTTTATTCCCGATTCTGTTGGGGATTTGGGCATCGTTACTACCGACAAAAGATATTGCGGCAGGGAATTTCTTATCCACCAATATCTCGCTTAATAACTATTGGCAGGCATTTGTCACCACACCGATTATTCGCTACATGATTAACTCGTTTGTGACGGCCGGATTAATCACTATCGGCCAATTAGTTTTATGTACACTTGCTGCTTATGCCTTTGCGTTTATGAACTTCCGCTACAAAAAGCAGTTGTTCTTTGCCTTTTTGATCACCATGATGTTGCCATTTGAAGCCCAGATCATTCCTAATTTTCAGACGGTAAAAGCACTCGGCTGGCTGAACAATTATGCTGGCTTGACGATCCCGTTTTTCACCTCAGCCTTTGGGGTCTTCATGTTGCGTCAAGCCTTTTTACAGATTCCAACCGACTTGGTGGACTTTGGCAAGTATCTTGGCCTTAGCCGCTTGCAGTTTCTGTGGAAAATTGCGGTGCCGTATAGTCGCAGCATGTTGATTACCTTTTCCCTTTACACGTTTCTGACGCATTGGAACCAATACCTATGGCCGTTGATTACGACCTTCTCGGATGATTTCCGGCCAGTTCAAGTCGGCTTGAAGCAGTTACAGGCGGAAGATACGTTCGCCAACTGGGGGATGGTGATGGCCACGGCGATCATTGTGTTGTTACCAACCTTGGCATTGTTGCTCATTGGCCAGAAATTCTTCAAGCGTAATTTGAATGCAGGGGGGACGAAGGGTTGAAAACCACATATAAGAAGATTATTGCGATAGTCGCAGCGATTGTTGTTATTTTCGGACTTGGCTTTTTCTTCACCCACCAACAATCGGCCAGTGCTGCTGATAACAACGGGCGCACGACCATCACGTTTTGGCACTCGATGAATGGCCCGAATGAAAAGGTTCTGGAAGGCTTAGTCGATCAATTTAACAAGAGTCAGACCAAATACACGGTTAAGCCGATTTATGCCGGCAGTTATGAATTGTCGATTATGAAATATGCCAATACGGTCGGCAGTAATGTTTCGCCTGATTTGATTCAAAGTGACCAGGCCAACCAGTCTATGATGATCGGCTTGAATTCAACGGTACCGGTACAAAAGTTCATTGATCGTGACCATTATGATTTGAGTCAATTGTATCCAGGGGTGACAGCCGCTTATAAAATCAATGGTAAGTTAGCTTCCATGCCGTTTAACTCCTCTAGTTCGGTTATGTACTACAACCAGAGCCTATTTAAAAAGTATGGTATTCCTGATTTGCCACTGTCACCGACGTATAGCGACGTGACCAAGGCAGCGGTTGCGTTGACTCAAAAGAGTAAAGGTGCGGTCAAAGGGATGACGATGCAGATCTATGGCTGGCTGCCGGAAGAGTTGGTTGCCAATCAAAATTCACTTGTCGTCAACCACGATAACGGCCGCCAAGCGATGGCAACCAGCGCCACATTAAACTCGCCGGAAATGGTCAAAAGCATGAATTGGCTGCAAGACGTGATCAAACAAAACGCCTTCCAAAACTTTGGGACCGGATCAGCAGCTGGCAACAACCAAAGCGCGGCGTTTTTGGCGCAAAAGGTCGGCATCTTCATGCAAAGTTCCGCTATGTTAGGGCAGTTACAAACGAACGCCAAATTTAAGTACGGCGTGACCTTCACACCGCATCCGGATGGTACCAAAGCGAATGGTGTAGCGATTGGCGGCGCAAGTCTATGGATTACTAAGGACAAACCAACCGCTGTCCAAGAAGGGGCTTGGCAGTTTATGAAGTACCTAATGACGCCTAAGTCTCAAGCAACATGGCAACTCGGCACGGGCTACTTTGCGGTTAACCAAAAAGCTAACCAAGTGAAGAGTCTGGCTGATGCGATTAAGAAAAACCCTGCTTTAGCGGTTCCGATTGAACAACTGAACCAAGGTCATATCAATGCGGCCACAGCAGGTGCGTTCTTCAGCAATATCCAAGAAGAACGGCAAAATGTTGAATTGGCTATGCAACAGATTTATGGCGGTGCCGATGTTAAGAAGGCTTTAGATGAAGCGGAAGCCGATACGAATACGGCCATTTCAAAGACCAATTCCGTCAGTGGCAACCTGCTGGACTACAAGCGTTAAGTTGCCAGTTGCACCCATATTGCCCAACGACCGTAACCCGCGTATGATCAAGACAACGTTAGACATCATTATCGCAAAGGAGCTGGTCGTGATCATGCCAAAAGTCTATTTTCTCTGTACAGGGAATGCCTGTCGCAGTCAAATGGCAGAAGGTTTTGCCAAAAAATTGCTGGGGCGTCAGTGGCAGGTGAAAAGTGCCGGCATCGAAGCGCATGGCCTAAATTCACTGGCGGTTAAGGTCATGGCAGAAAAAGGCATCGATATTTCGCAACAGCAATCAAAAGTGCTCAACGAAGCCGAACTGCAGCAGGCTGATTTGATTGTGACACTTTGCGGGGATGCGCGGGATCGGTGCCCGGTGACGCCGCTAACCGTTCGCCGCTTGCATTGGCCGCTGGCGGATCCAGCAGCGGCGAGTGGTTCGCAAGAAGCGGTGTTGGCGGTTTTTCGCCAAGTCCGCGATCAGATTGAAGCTCATGTGCGGGCCTTGAAAGCAGATGCCTGATACAGCTTGGCGCAGACGGTTTTTGATCAGTAAAGTATGCGAAATGGAGGCTCATGATGACAGTAGCAATTTATGGACATCGCGGTTATCCGGCGCGTTTTCCGGAGAATAGTTTGCAAGGATTCGAATATGCCTGTGAGCATGGCATCGATGGCATTGAAACCGATGTGCAGATGAGTGCGGATGGGCATTTGGTGATCATGCATGATGAGCGCGTTGATCGCACAACAGATGGCACTGGCTGGATTGCGGATTTAACCCGGACGCAACTCAAAGGGATGCGGCTGGCCAATGGCGAACACATTCCATCGCTTCGGGAAGCATTGACGGTTTTAAGCCATTATGACGTGATGGTTAACATTGAGTTTAAAACCGGCAAGATCCGCTATCCGGGCATTGAGGCGCTGACGCAAGATTACGTTGAGCAGTTCAATATGCAGGATCGCGTCATCTACTCCTCATTCAATCACGACAGTATCAACGTCATTCATACCCTTGCGCCGAAAATGAAAACGGCGTGGTTAACGAGTCGGGTTCTAACCGGTGCCACCTTACCATCGTATTTGGAAGCCGTCCACATTGAACATTACAACAGCCACCTCAACAAAGCCCAGCGCGTCTGGACAGTTGATGATCCGCTGAAAATGAAACAACTGATGCGCGAACGTTACGTTACCGGGATCATTACCAATCGTTTTGAAGAAGCAATGGATATGCGCGACTTGGTGGCTAAGGAAGCCGAGACACCAGTTTAAGTACAGCGCAAGACTAAGTTTCATTCACGAAATTAAAAAACTGCTTTGGAAGCAATCTTGCTTTCGAAGCAGTTTTTGATTTTCATGATGGATCAAACCGAGACGCGCTTAATAACAAGTGCCTGCTTAATTTTGATGATGTTCATCAATCAGTTTCTGTTGCAAAGCGGCTAATTTCGGCGTGAGGTAAACCGGATAGAGGTCCGGGTTGACGAGCCGTTGTGTTGCTTCTGGCAGGTGGCTGAGTGCTGACCGCATATGTTTTTGAATGGTAAAAACATCAGTTGTGAGCGGCTCTTGTGCTTGAGGGAAGACCGGTTTTAATAACGGTTCGGCAGTGAAATCGCGTAAGGTGACTTGCGTTTGGGTAGCCAGCGGGTTGGCATTGACCGCGGCAATTTCTGCAGGCAGGTTTTCGTCAGCCAACGCAATGACATCCGCAAAAGCCGTTTGATCATCACGGTGATACAGGCGATAAACCTGTTTATGACTTGGTAAAGTGGTCTTTTCCCGACTGGCACTTACCTTGATTTTAGGAAGCCACTGGCCATTTACTTGCAATGCGGCCATTTTGTAAACACCGCTTAAAACCGGAGATGAGGCACTGGTGATTAACTTTTCGCCGATTCCAAAGTTGTCAATCGGTGCGCCTTCTTTGAGGAGGGACTGAATGACGGTTTCATCGAGCGCATTGGAAGCTGTGATTTTGGCATCGGGGAAACCGGCGTCATCGAGCATTTTCCGGGCTTGTTTCGCTAGCTGGGTGATGTCACCAGAGTCGATGCGGATACCAACTGGGTGATGGCCGCCTGTCTTGAGTTCCTTGAACACCGTAATCGCGTTGGGCACACCGGACTTGAGCACATCATAAGTATCGACCAGTAACGCACTGTTGTCAGGATAGACTTTAGCCCAAGCGCGAAAAGCAGAGAGCTCGTCAGGGAAAGCTTCAATCCAGCTATGGGCCATTGTTCCGGCAGCCGGGATGTTGAAGCGTTGTGCAGCCAAGACGTTGGAGGTGCTGGCACAGCCGCCAATCACAGCAGCACGCGCTCCATAAACCGAGGCATCCGGTCCTTGCGCGCGGCGGGCACCAAATTCCATAACTGGCCGTCCTTCAGCCGCGGCCGTGATGCGCCGGGCTTTGGTTGCAATGAGTGACTGGTGATTGACAATGTTGAGCAGCAGCGTTTCTAGTAGCTGGACCTGCATCAGCGGCCCTTGCACCGTTAACAACGGCTCACGTGGAAAGACGGGGGTGCCTTCTGGTAAAGCCGTCACTGTGCAAGCTAATTTCATCGTTTTTAAATAGTCTAAAAATGTATCCGAATAAAGTTTCAACGAACGCAAATATTGGATATCTGCATCCTCGAAGTGAAAGTCTCGTAACGCTTCAACAACTTGTTGCAACCCAGCGGCAATCACAAAACTGCCATGATCCGGGACATTGCGATAGAAAATATCGAAAACTGCCTGGTCTTCATGCGGTAAGGTCGCACAATATCCATTGGCCATGGAAAATTCATAGAGATCCGTCAACATTGCTTGATTCATATTCATCTTTAAAAGCCTTCTTTATCAGTCCGTGGTTAATTAATCCGTTACTTCGGCACCCAAAACATGTGCAAAGTGGTCCAACGCCCAGTCCTGGCCAGCTGGCGTCAAGGCCGCAACTGCATTTTTATGGACGACCATTTGATAGTTGAGATTGTAAGCATCAACTGCCGTATGCAAAACGCAGATATCGGTGCAGACGCCGACTAAATGAACGGTGTCGATTTTGCGTTCACGCAGGCGCAGATCCAGCGGCGTTCCGGCAAACGCGGAGTAGCGGGTTTTATCAAACATGTTCACCCGTTCTTCATCTTTATGGGCCGCATACCAAGGCGCAAGCGAACCAAAGAACGCCCGCCCCCAAGTCCCGCGAACATTATGCGGCGGGAACAGTTTGCTTTCGGGATGATACGGATCGTGCGGTGTATGCACATCGGTTGGCAAGTAAACCCAGCCATCTTGTTGCAAAAATTCATCAGCCAAAGCGACAATGTGAGGCGCCAACACTTGCCCAGCCGCGCCACAGGTCAAAGCACCTTTATCGGCAACAAAGTCATTAGTATAGTCAATGATGAGCAGTGCTTCATTCGAATGAGCCATTCTTGAGGCTTCCTTTCTAATTAAAGTAAAACTTACTTAAACTCACGCAGTATAAAAGTACATTAGACTTTTATTTGCTGTCTACGATACGCGGGTTCAGGGTATTTTTCAACTAGGCAAGTTTAAACAATTTAGGCGGACGGCCACTGCGCGTGCGATCATGGGCAGTACCGACTTCAACAAAAAGATGCTGGTGCGTCTTTTTAAAGTTAGAGTTGTCAATGGCAGCCGCGGTCGTATTGAGAAAAGGCGCGTAAACTTCGCGTGCTTCTTTTAAGGTGAAGGTGTGGCCGAGCACTTGCAAAATACTGGGTTGATAATCAAGTTTATTGCGAATCCGACGAATAGCGACACCTAGAATCCGCGCGTGATCAAAAGCCAGATGCGCCACCTGTTGATCCAACTGAAACGTGAGCGTACCATTTTGTAACTGATAATCGTTGGCAGTGGCGCTAAAAGCAAACCACCGCGCATCGGTTGCACCATAACCCGGCCGTAACTTAGGCATTGTCGGCAGATACGTCATGTAAGTCAGCGCCAAAGCCCGCTCGCCAGGTGTGCGGGCTGGGTCCGTAAACGTGGCCAACTGCTCCGTGGATCCGCGATTGACATGCACGCCGATTTTATCGCGAATTAGCCTGATCGCCGCTGCATCGGCACTTTCACGCACACGCAAAGTCGTTTCCGGCAGGGCCCAGTAGCCGGCATAAGGATCATCCGCGCGATGAATCAATAAGATCTGCAACTGCCGGGTGGTACGCGAAAAGCTCCAGATAACGTTGGTAATGGTGATCAAAGGATGGGCAATAAATTCATCCGCCATAGCATCAATCTTCCTTTTTGTGGATAGGGTATGTACGGAGTTGATTATAGCAAAACGTGGTCGGGTTGGCTTGAGGTTGATGCACATAGGTTGGGGCGACGCTTCTTGCTAATCTCAATAAGTGATTTTCGATAGATAGATTTTGTTTGACGGCAAGCTTGATTGTCAGGTAGAATAAAGAAGGTGAAAAGAGGCCACCGGGGTGCGACCCGATGACCTCGACGCGAGTTAGAAAGACTGGTGGTAGAAGCTAGCCGTTACGGTTAGCTTCTTTTAGTATCTTGGTTGCCTTGGCGTAAACCAAGTACGCCTGGGCTAAAACCAAGATGGCCAACGCCATTTCTAGCGTAACCCAACCCTCCGATCTCTCCTCTTAGCATGGCGATCACCTCCGGAAGTTAGAATGGTGAGGGGTGCGTGCCTTGCTAAATCGCTGCCGCCAAGTTATGACGTTTACCGTCTTAACTTGGCGGTATTTTTAGTATATATGATCATTAAATACATTGAAATGATAACGGCGGTTCTTTTTAAAATGTTTTTTAATTGGTATTCATCATATTTTGGTGCTATCGAGTAGTACCATTTTATACCTTTAACTAAGGAACGCGAACTGAATCAGAGGCTACCAAGTTTCTGGTCTTTTGCGCTTATCTAAACTGGTCCGGTGGTCAACATTTTGTTGATGGTGTACTATGTGAATGAAATGAGTTCAGTTCTCATTCATATAAAATTAATAATTAAGCGCTACTAGTATAACTCTTGTTCTTAATTGTGCACCGGCAAAGCTTCGGGAAACTCGATTGCGTCAATATCTAGTTCACAGCCCTAACAATAATTTAGTTTATATTTTCTGAAAAATATTTCCAGAAAATAGATTTTCGCCACTTTTAGACAATATTTTGTGGTTGAAGTAAACAAATGAATGCGGTTACAATCCCCTTGAGTGGTACCGACCACGCGGAGGAGCCACAACAATTTTTAGGGGGAGTTTGTCGATGCACAATGGAATGAAGACAGTGAAGGATCGGCCTCGGGTGCCGCGTTCACTGTTATATAGCAGCGCAGTTTTATCATTGACTGCGACTGTCGTGTATGTCAGTAGTACGGTTCCGGTAACGGCAGCTAAGGGATCCGAACCGGCTACAAGTAGCGCGGTGAAGAAGGCCAGTACAAGCATGCTTAACATTGTGAATGTCACCAAACAAACGCATTATTTTGAAGTTACTTACTCCAACAACCTGAAGGCACGGGTGTTTATATTAGCGAACAATCAATTTCGCTTTTATGCTGATCCTTCAGGTAAATTTGCTGCGCCTGCCCAATCGGAAAAAGGGCTTAACGCAAAAATTTTTACCAAGGAAATTGATGCATCGGCAGCTAAGGTGTTTGCGGCTGCTACGCTTGATCATAACGGTGATGGGTGGACGATCAAGACCGATGCGATTGCCATTGGATTTAATCAAGCAAACGCAACACTGCAGGTTTCCAAAGGCTCAAAGGTGGTCATGGCCGAGAGTCAGCCGTTAGAAATTACCAACGATCATGCAACGCAAGTGTTAAAACGCGGCACTGACCAGTTTTTTGGCGGTGGCACGCAAAATGGTAATTTCACGTTAACAGGTAAAAATGTCAAGATTGAAAACACGGGTAATTGGGTCGATGGCGGGGTGGCGTCACCGAATCCATTTTATTGGTCAACCGCTGGCTATGGCGTGGTGCGGAACACGTTTAAACCGGGTAACTATGACTTTGGGGCTAGCGATGACGGCCAAGTAAAGACCACACACCAGGAAAATCGATTTGATGCGGTTTACTTTTTCGATGCGAAACCCTATGACCTATTGAAAGATTATTATGATTTAACGGGTGCACCGGCGATGATGCCGCGTTATGGCCTTTATGAAGCACACTTGAATGCCTATAACCGTGATACTTGGGTTCCGGTATCTGAAGGAACAAGCGGTGCGATTAAGTTTGAAGACGGCAAATATTATAAAGAATATCAGCCAGGGAAAATTCCGGCTGGCCAAAGCGGTATCAAAGAATCGTTGAACGGGGAGCTGAATAATTATCAATTTAGCGCCCGCGCCGTTATTGATCGGTATCAGAAAAATGATATGCCGCTGGGATGGTTTTTGCCAAACGATGGTTATGGTGCAGGCTATGGACAGACCGATACCTTAGCGGGCAACTTGCAAAATCTTAAGTCGTTTGCGGATTATGCGGATCAGCATGGCGTTGCAACCGGGCTGTGGACGCAACAAAACTTGTCGCCAGTTGATCCGGCCAATCCGAAACCGGATGATCGTGATTTTGCCAAGGAAGTTGCCATTGGCGTCAAAGCCCTGAAAACTGACGTGGCCTGGGTCGGGTCCGGGTATTCTTTTGGCTTAGATGGTTTGGCTAAAGCTGATGCGATGATGACGCAGGTCAAAGGCGATTCGTTGCGCCCGTTTGCGATTACGCTTGATGGCTGGGCCGGGACACAGCGGTATGCCGGCGTATGGACTGGTGATCAAACGGGTGGTCAGTGGGAGTATATTCGCTTTCATATTCCAACGTATATCGGGACCGGTTTATCCGGACAGCCATACGTAGGTTCCGATATGGACGGGATTTTTGGCGGCGGTAATCCGATCGTCAACACCCGCGATTTTCAGTGGAAAGCCTTCACGCCGATCCAGCTTAACATGGATGGCTGGGGCGCTAATCCCAAAACGCCATTCTCGTTTGATCAGCAAACAACGGCGATCAATCGTGCCTACAACAAGCAAAAGACTATGCTGATGCCTTACAACTATACGGCGTCTGCGCAAAGTGTCTTTGATGGCAAGCCAATGGTGCGCGGTCTGTTCCTTGATTATCCGAACATTCCCGAGGCGTATACCGATCTCGTCAAGTACGAATACCTCTGGGGCGATAACTTCCTTGTTGCCCCGATTTACCAAAACACGGCGGCTGATGAGAAGGGAAACGATGTGCGTAACGGCATTTACCTCCCTAACAAGCAGCAAGTTTGGGTCGATTATTACACCGGCAAGGAATATCGTGGCGGTCAGGTCTTAAACAACTTCGAAGCGCCGATTTGGAAGCTGCCGGTTTTCGTTAAAAAAGGCGCCGTGATTCCAACCACGCCCGCACACAATACGCCCAAAGCATTTGACCAAACCAAGCGGCAGTTTCAGATTTTCCCGGCGAGTGGCAAAAATGATTTTACCGTTTACGAAGATGACGGCATTTCGAAAAAGTATCTAAAAGGTGCGCATGCCCAAACCAAGGTTACCAGCGAATTGCAAAAGGATCAGTTAACCGTGAACGTTGATCCGCTGACAGGTGATTACAGCGGCTTAAATCCAGATCGAACCACTGAATTTGCCATTCGAACGAGTGGCAAGCCGGCCAAAGTTACGGCCAGTGTTGGCGGACAAACGGTTAAACTGACCGCCGTTGATAACCTTAAAGACTTTACTGCCGGCGAAAATGTTTATTTTGTTAATAAACAATATCATACGAATGATTTCTTGGATCAACTTGCAGATAAGTCGATTGACCAGAACTTTTTACAAGTTAAGCTGGAAAAAACCAATGTCAAAAGCAATGCGATTAAGCTCACCGTGGACGGTATCAATGCTACTGATGATCCAACGACTGAAGCATTACCCGAGAGCGATGAAGTAGCGGTGCCGACCGAGATTAAGCAAAATGATCAGACCACGACCGATACAACCGTGGGCATTGACTGGAAGCCGGTGAATGACGCGACAAGTTATGACGTCAAGGCAGATGGCGTTGTCTACCGCAATCTGACCAAGCCAGAATTTCTTTTGACGCCGGTGAAGAGCCAAACCAAGCATACATTCCAAGTACGCGCGGCAACGGCCAAAGCGGTTTCTAAGTGGAGTAACGAGCAGACTTTCAGTTCCAAAGATAATCCGCTGCGGCTTGCTGTCAAAATGAGCAATCCGCAAGTCACAGCGCCGATTACCGGTGTGCCTATCTGGCAAGGAAAAGACAACGCGGCCCATCTTTTTGATCAGGATCTGACTACGATGGCGCACAGCAACTGGTTCACCACGCCGCCTAAGCAATCAGCAACACCGATGACGATCACCGCAGAACTTGATGGCGTTTACGACTTGGATCATGTGACTTATGTTCCGCGTGAAGACGGCGGCAACGGTACTTTGTCAGCATTGAAAGTCGAAACCAGCCTTGATGGGATTCACTGGCATCAAGCGGGTGAAGGTAAAGGTTGGACGTGGGATGGCAAAGATAAGACGATTACTTTTGACAAAAATGAAAAAGCCCAATATGTCCGCTTTGTGATCCCTAAAGGCACAAGCCGCGGCGATTTTGTTTCAGGACGGGAATTGCTGCTGTTTAAACGGGATGGCTCAAGCAAAGCGGTGTTGGGTGATATTACCAATGACGGACGGGTGAATGAAGACGATCAAACGTCGCTTATGAACTACGCGGGCTTAACGGCCAACATTGACAGTGATTTCAACGGTTATGTTCAAAACGGCGACCTGAATCGCAATGGGGTCATTGACGCTTTTGACATCAACTATGTCATGACCAAGCTAGGCAAAACACCGGTGACGAAGCCGGATGAACAAGCACCAGCCGGAACCTTGGCGCTTGAAGCTGAAAAGCAAACGTATCTGCCTGGAGAAACGATCACCTTGAATCTGCTTGGCAAGGATCTAGCCAACGTTAACAGTCTCTTTGCCCGGGTACCGCTCACGAATCCGAATGTCGAGTTAGTCAAAGTCGAACCGACCCAAGCAACGGCCCAGATGGTTAACTTCAGCAAGACGCGAACGCACGGTGATAACAGTCGCGATCTCTATCTGATTTTTGCCAATGAAGGCCAGCAGAAGCGCTTGTCAGGCGACCAAAAGTTAGCGACCATCACGTTGCGAACGAAAACGCGCATGACAAAAGCGGCACTCAGCTTTGCGTTAAGTGATCCAATGTTAACCAATCAATGGGGTCCGGAAAGCTTGCCGCAAGCACCGGCACCGATCACCATTTTGCCAGCGGATACGAGCGCGCCGGATCAGGCTAAAGCACAATTAACCGCCTTAATTGATGGCGTTAACGCGCTCGATCCGAAGTTGTTCACCGCGGCTAGTTGGCAGGCAGTTACAGCTCAACGCGATAAAGCGAGCCAAGTTCTCAACGTTGATAACGTAACGGTTGATGCGCTCAATCAAGCTTATGCGGACCTGAAGCACGCTTTGGGCAAACTCGAGGCTGACCGCGGCGTGACTCAGGATCAGTTGAAAAAGTTAATCGAAGCGGCTGAAGCGTTAAAAGCTGACCAGTATACAGCAGAGAGCTTTGCAAAATTGACGGATGCTGTTGCTGCAGCCAAGCCAGTCTCTGCCGATGCAAATGCAACCCAAGCGCAAATTCAAGCGGCCATCCAAGCAATTAGCAATGCGTGGTTTGCACTGGAAGTGAAGCAGCAACCGCAAGTCACGACGCTGGAACAATGGGTCAAAGTAGCGGCCAATCTAAATGCTGCCGACTACACGCCAAACAGCTTTACCCAACTCACAACCGTTTTGGATGAAGCGAAAAAGGCACTAACGGATCCAACAACGTCTGCGGCGACACAGCAAAAGTTGGCCGATCAACTTCAAGGAGCCATTGACGCTTTGGTACCACGGGCCGATAAACAATCACTCGCTGCACTTGTCAAAGCGACAGAAAAACTGAAAGCTAGCGACTATACCGCAAGTTCCTATGCCAAACTGCAAACAGCTTTAAAACCGGCACGTTTGGTTCTGAGTGATCCCAATGCTGCTCAATCCGAAGTTGGAAAACAGGCCGATGCCTTAATGGCGGCAATGCTACAACTTGAAAAGCAACCGGACAAAACCGAGCTTGTCAGCCTGATCACCAAAGCAGCGGAGTTTAAAGCGAAGGCATACACTGATGCCAGTTTTGCCGACTTGAAAACAGCTTTGGCCCAAGCGCGGGCGGTTAACAAGGATTCAGAAGCATCGGTGGCCAAGGTTGAAGCCGCAGTTGCCAACCTTAAAGCCGCCATCAATCACCTGGTAAAGGCGGCACCAACGCCAGAGCCGGGTAAGGATCCTCACAATCCACCAGTGCCAACGCCGGGGCCAGGCAAAGATCCAAGTACACCATCAAATCCGGAACCAGGCATACCGCCAAAAGACAAGACGCCACAACAACATGCGGGGTTCAACGGCGAATCGGCAGACACGCACAAGTCAACTAAGAATCGCGATCAGATGCCGAATGCCGGTGATCGGGCTCAACCGGTGTTAGCTGTTCTCGGCGCAACTTTAATCGGACTGCTAGGTTACGTCAAATTGCGTCAACATCACAAGAATAACGATTAAGACGTTGCCATTTAGGCCAATAAAAGGTTGACACCGCAAATCACGGTGCCAGCCTTTTTCTTTGTGACTGTGGTTAGGAGTCGAAGCAGAAGCAGACAATCCGTGGTCACTTGCGATCTTAACGCTTATGCGTAGAAACGGACGAAGGCTCCAAGGGTTCTGATGCAAATGATATTATGATAATCTAATGATAGAAACAGATTTCCACGACCGTTATTTAAACGTTCCTGAATAATCGTAAAATGGTTTAAAACCTTGATATATCAAGTGTGCTAGCAAGTGTAGCTAGGATTTTCGTACAGGAGCCGTGTATGTTTAGGGGGGGAGCAGAATGACCACTTCGGTTTTAGGCAATCACTTAAAGACGTTACGACTGACAAGACAGCTTACGCAAGCGCAAGTTGCCCACCAGCTTTTCGTTTCGCGAAAAACCGTTTCAACGTGGGAAACCGGCCGACATCAGCCAGATTTGCAAACGGTTTGTCAGCTAGCTGATTTTTACCAAATAACCGTTGACGAATTGCTGAGGCCAGTCCCATCCAAAGCCACCAAGAAAACCTCGGCGCGACCAGTCACTTTTCTGGGACCGGCGCTTGCGATCATGATTGTTGGCCGCTTGGGTTATGTTGCGCGACCGGAAATGTTATTGCTGACAGACTTTGTACTCGGCTTTTTGGGAGGTCTCTTACTAAGCTGGTGGCAGCAATGGTTAAAGCCGCAAGTCTTACATGGCCTATGCGTTTTTCTGGCAGCTGTGCTGTTCAGTCTGGCGTGGCAAAATCTATTCGCCATGGCGTTTGGGTTGCAACTTGTTTACATGGCAACTGCGATGACATTACTGCTTCCCTTAATCGGCGCTAGTTTGCAAAAACTGGGCCGTACTTTCAAAACCTTGAGATAAGGGGGCAATAGCTTTGAAACATAAGGGACTCTGGATCACGAATATCGTTTTGGCAATCGCTATCAGCGGTATCGGCATCACGATCTTGATGAGACGCGTGGATGGTGCCGGCCATGTTGAGACCGCGGCATCACGTTTAGCGGCATTAGCCGTGCTGGTCGTTTTCATTTTGATTATTGCAATTGTGGAAGGCATATACTTGTTGATCAGCAGACGCCACGGATGATTGTCAGAAGCATGAACTTAAAAAGATTGCCGGTCGTGTATCGGCAATCTTTTTAAGTTAAGCTTTCTTTGCTTTAAACCGGCATTAGCTGCAATTTTGCTACAATGATAGCAGGAGGCGAGGGCATGCCAAGCGAAGACTTGAACTTGTTATTGGGCCAACTGCAGGCTATTGCGCAGTCTGGTCGTTACTATACAAAAGATGTGTTTGATCGGGAACGTTACGATCAATTAGCGGCTATCACCAAGCAACTGATGCTGCAATTGAGCGATGCGACCCCTGAGCAAGCGCGTTTATTTGTGGATCAGGATACCGGTTATGTAACACCCAAGGTTGATGTGCGGGCAGTGACGTTTATCGAGGATCGCCTTTTGCTGGTGCAAGAGCGGGCAGGTGGCACTTGGTCGATTCCCGGCGGCTGGGCGGACTTGGGTTATAGTGCTGGTGAGATTGCGGTCAAAGAAACCCGCGAAGAAGCTGGCTTGACGGTCAAACCAACGCAACTGCTCGCGGTTTATTCGGTCCGGAAGCGTGACTATGCACCGCAAAGCACGCAGGATGTATACAAGTTTTTCATTGCCTGCCAGCCGGTGACGCAAACGTTAAAGACAGGCGTCGAAACCGAAAATGTCCGCACTTTCACCCGTGAGGAGGCGTTGGCGTTACCGTTGTCACTGCAGCGTAATTTACCGGCGGATATTGAGATGGCGTTTGCTGCCCATGCGGATGCGGGATGGATGACGCGGCTTGATTAGATGTTGTGAAGGGCGGGTAGTGCATAGCAAGGAATCATTAATAACCCCGAGATGAGAGTGTTCCCCGTGAAACATTTCGTATTTGCCCAGTTTCCGTGGAACATCACAGAGAAGCCTTGCAATTAGCTGAAAAAATACTATGATTTTGCTTAAACCTTTTCGAAAGCAGGGATGTCCATGCCAACGCCAGTTCATGAAGAAGTGATTCGTCCGATGACAGCTGCAGACGATGCACCAGTTGCCGCACTCATTCGGGAGTGTCTGAAAGCCGCCGATCTTGACCGCCCGGGTACCGTGTATTTTGATGCTGGACTGGATCACTTAAGTCAGTTTTATGCGGCAGAGCCAAAGCGGCATTACTTTGTGGCCACGCAAAATGGTCGCGTTCTCGGTGGGGTTGGCATTGCAGAGTATGACCCGACTCACGGTGTTGCTGAATTGCAAAAGTTCTATGTTCACGGTGATTTGCAAGGCCATGGCATTGGTAAGCGCCTGTTGCAGCATGCCTTGGATTACGCTCGGCAAGTCGGGTATCAGTCGGTTTATCTTGAAACTTACCATACGCTTAAAACTGCTGTTCATGTTTATCATGAGTTTGGTTTCACTGATTTACCGCGCCCACTTGTCAACGCGCAGCATCAGTTGATGGATCAGTTTTTAGTGAAGAAGCTTGCTTAGATCGAAAATAAAAATGGAACGTCTTTATTTGTGAGCCTGAGACGTTCCATTTTTTATGGTCGTATTTAGTTTAAAGCTTCATCCTCCAACGCCTTAGCCGCCAGCAAGTTCTCTTCTGCCATCATCGGCACGCGACCTAGTGGATCAAGCCCGACATTGAGCAGATAGTTAATGCCAAAATCGTTGAGGTGTTGTTTGTAGCGGAAGAGTGTGCGCGGGGTTTTCCAGTTCTGGTCGTGATAAGAAAAGCCCCATGAGTCATTGATGGTGCCAGCCGTTTCGTATAACCCCAGCGGTGACGGTTTGAAGCCGGTGATGTCGTTATAGTCGACATCGGTTTGGGTCATGGCAGCTTTGTCTTTGGGGATTTCGTTGTCGCCGAGTGAGACGAAATCATATTTGCCATTGCCTAAGCGCGAGTTGATGAGACATTTGGGCTGCAAGGCACGGACGGTATCATAAATGGTTTGGCTTTGGGCTTCGGATAGGGTCATCGGGACATCGAACCAGGCTGTGGCGATGTCACCATAGTTGGTCATGATTTCTTTGATTTGCGGGAGTATTTTTCGATTGAAGCAGCGGTCAAAATTCTTCTGTGTTTCGTCCGGGAAGTCCCAGCTGTTGTCCCAAGTGGTGCCGGCTGTTTCGAGGTCGTTTGATTTGTAGCCGCCGCCATCCGGTTCGTGCCAATCGAGGTCTTGAGAATAATAGAGCCCGAACTTGAGGCCTGCGTGATGACAGGCTTGGGCTAGTTCGGCAATCACATCGCGGTGGAACGGGGTGGCGTCGTATACGTTGTAGCGGTCAACTTGCGAGTGATACATCGCAAAGCCGTCGTGGTGTTTGGTGGTAACGACCAGATACTGCATGCCGCACTTTCTGGCAAGAGCCACGATCTGATCGGCATCAAAGTATAACGGGTTGAAGGCGGTGGCAAGTTTACCGTATTCGGCATTTGGTATTTGAAATTTGGACTGAATCCATTCTGCGTAGGCACTCGATGACTCACCGCGATATTCACCTGCCAGCAGCGAATATAATCCCCAGTGAATCATCATGCCGTATTTAGCGTGTTTAAACCAAGTAACATTGTCGTTCATAAGTAGCGCCTCCTAATCTTTGCGATCAAATGCTTAAGCGGTCTTTTTTAACGATCACCAAGTCGTAAACGGCTAACAGGATATAGAAAATGCCGCTCCACAAGATCATGGTTGCAGGGTCAGCATTGCCAATGATGCTGCCGAAGAATTGGAAGAAGTAAGGGGCGATGAGGAAGCCGATGTTGATGCCGATGATGATAATCGAAGTGGTGAAGTTCATCGACCCCTTAGGCGAATAGTGGACCATACGCGCGGTTAAGGCCGGATTGATGATTCCGTTGCAAAAACCAGCCGCCAGCACCAGTACCAACAAGGCCGGGATTGAATGGACAAACGGCACTGCCATCATCGCAAGGGCGGTCACAATATCGAAAATGGCCACGGTATACTTGCCGCACCATTTGGCAATTTTTTCAAACGCGATGCCGGAAATGATCGAGCACAGTACCAGAAAGCCGAAAATATGGGTGGCTGCGGCGGCGCTACCGACATGATTATCCACCATGTAGCTAGCGAGTTTTAGCGAAATGGCCGAGTAGAACAAGCAGACAAATAGGAAGACGATGGCCAGCTGAATGACGCCGCCGTTGGTTGTTGGCTTCACCTTGGCAGTTTCTTCGACTTCTTTACCGTTTTCCGAGACGATGTAGTCGTAGCGCTTAGGAACCAGAAACATCACTAAAATAATCGGCACCAATAAGAAAAGAAAGACTAAGTAAGTGGTGTGCCAGCTGATGTTGATCAAGAAGCCGGCGATGAAAAGCATGATGGCATCACCAATTGCGCCAACCGAATTACGCCACCCCAGCAGGCGATTCCGCGTCTCCTCAGGGAACAGATCCGTGATGTAAGACACACTGAGCGGCGTGAAAACCCCCATCCCCACGCCAAACATTGCCCGGGAAATTAAAATGGCAGGGTAGTTGAAAATAAACGCCGGGATGATGCCGAAGATCATGGAAATCGTCAGGCCGGCGATGACCGTATACTTTTTCCCGAGCAGATTAGAAACCAGGCCGCTAATCACTGTTCCAAGCAGGACGCCGCCAGTAGGGATGACGATTAGAAGTTCAACGTTGGCCCGCGAAACATCGGAAAAATATTTTTCCATCAGCGGGATAGTTCCGGAAACCGCGTTACTAACCGACATTAAGAATGAGATCGATAAGATGCCAAGCGCCAGAAGCGGCGAACGTTTGTCTTCGGGAACATGGGCAGATGACAGCATGATGACACTTCCTTTATTTAATTTTTGACGAGGTTGTGAGCAGACGCGTAAAAAGACCACTGACGAGTGAATTTAGCAGACCGGATTTTTCGCGATGATACATGGGAAAAAGGCGCTTCAAAAAATAAAACTTGTAGTATATACTATTCAGTGCATACTAAGCATAAACTGGTAGCACGTGAAAAACAAGCAAAAAATGGAAGGGCATACAATCGCAGCAGCGCGCGCAATCGTCGCAGCTGAATGAACGGCAAAAGTGGCCTTAAAGCAGCCGCTGCTTCATCCATGAACCATGACAAAATGAACGTAACGTCAACGAACCTACGAAAAGCGTTGTTAAAGAAAACGGAGGCTAAAACGAATGGCAAAATTTGAACAGGTCGCAGATGAACTAAGCCGCCGTGTGCGTGACGGGATGTACACTACCAGCCAGCGCTTACCATCTGAATATGATTTGGCTAAGGAGTTCGCAGTCAGCCGACTCACGGTGCGCAAGGCGATTGAACTACTAATTCGGCAGCAATTACTTGTGAAGTCACCGGGGAAAGGCACCTATGTCATGTCGTATACCGATAAAGTCGAAAGCGGCCGCATGGGGTTACAAGGCTTTACCGAAGCCGCGCGCGCATATGGCAAGAAGAGTCGTACCGAAGTGCTGAGTTTTGGCCCGCTGGATCCGATCCCGGAAGAAATTGCGCGCGTACTAGGACGGGATCAGCAGGCAAACAAAACCGTTGACCTGCTCGTGCGACGGCGGTTCTGGGATGAAGAACCGATGACCGTTGAGCATGTTGCAATTTGCCATGAATACATTGAAGGCTTGCAAGCACACGACTTTGAGGGCTCGCTTTTTGCCTTAATTGAAAAGCGGGTGCCGATTGCCTATTCGCATCAGGAAGTCGAAGCCGTGTTGATCGACCCGGACATGATCAAACTACTCCACGGGAAAAAAGGCGATCCGTTACTGCTCGTCCATTCCGTTACCTATACTGCCGATGCCAAGCCGATTCTTTACGACATTTCGTACTATCGCGCTGACAAATATTCGTTTAAGTCCACGTTAACGCGGGATCGGGTGTGAGTTTAAGGAAGTAAGTGCGAATGAAAAATGAAACGCTGGCAGCTTTATATGAGGCGCAACGGATGACTTTTATCCAAGCATTGCGTCACATGATGCAAATTAAAAGTGTTCGCGGGCCGCAACAAGCCGATGCGCCGTTTGGCCGGGGTCCGCGGATGGCTTTAACCACTGCGGTAGAACTGGGAAAGGCTTATGGGTTTAAAACCGGGATTGTTAATTCGGCAATGGCGTATATTCAGTGGGGTGACGATGACCAGCATTATATCGGCATCGTCGGTCACTTGGATGTGGTATACGCGGGCGAAACGGTGTGGTATTTTCCACCATACGACCTTTCGGAAAAGGCTGGCCGCTTATACGGGCGGGGAATTCTTGATAACAAAGGTCCAAGTATTGCCTGTTTATTTGCGATGAAGCTGCTCAAGGATGCCGGTTTTCAGCCTAAGCGGACGATTCGGTTGATTTTAGGCTCGGATGAAGAAAGCGGTTCGGCGGATGTCCCTTTGTATCTCGCCAAGGAAGCCCCGCCTGAGTTTGGTTTCACGCCAGACTGCAAATTTCCGGTTGTATACGGCGAACGCGGCATTGTGAATTTTAACCTGCGCACGCCCATCACCGATGATTCTCTCGACAAAGTAGCCACCATCACCGGCGACCAAGCAAGCGATCATGTGCCTGACCATCTGCAAGCAACGATCAACAACAAGCACTATACAGCCAGCGGCATTCGCGCGCCCAGCAATGCCCCAGAGTTAGGTAGAAATGCGATCACAACCTTAGCCAAGGAATTGCTAGACGAACATGCGATCCGCGGACAGTTTGCCAACTATTGCCGATGGTTGGTGCAAACGCTGGCGAACCAACACCACGGCGAAGGGCTAGGGATGGATTTTGCCGATGCCGCAAGTGGCCGATTGATTGTGACACCCTATCAGCTGCAAAAAGTCGGCTCGGTCATCAGTCTGCTTTTGGCGGTCCGCTATCCTGTGACTTATCAAGAGCATGACGTCACCCGCGCGCTGACTGCAGCCGCTTTTCCCCGCACTCAAATAACTGTGATTCGCAGCATGCCGGGGATCCTGCATGACAAAAACGATCCGCGGCTGGCAGCATTGACGCAAGCGTATGAACAGGTGACGGGGCGAGAGGGTCAACCGGTCACCACAACTGGGGCGACTTATGCACGTAAAATGCCAAACATTGTGGCATTCGGGCCTTCTTTTCCCGGTCAAAAAGGCATTGCGCATAACGCGGACGAGTGGATGGATGAGCACGATCTCAAGTTAAATATGATGATTGATATGAATGCGATGATTCGGTTAGGAGCGATGGACAAATGAACGAAACAACTTGGGGCGTGATTGCCACTTGGCGCATGGCCCACGATGGCGTGAAGAAAGCCAGCCAGCTGCTGCAAGCAAACGGCACAGCTGGGGATGCAGTGGAAGCATTGATCAAAACCGTTGAAGCATACCCTTATTACAAATCGGTCGGGTATGGCGGTTTGCCTAATGAAAATGGCGAAGTTGAAATGGATGCGGCCTTCATGGATGGCGACACTTTGGCCCAAGGCGCAGTTGCCGGCATTCATCAGGTGCTTCATGCAGTTTCGGTCGCCCGCGCGCTCAGCCATGATCATTACAACAGCTTTCTTGTCGGCCAAGGTGCCACCCAGTACGCCCAGTTAAATGGCTTCGAAATGCGAAATATGTTAACAGACCGAGCCAAAAAACGTTGGGAAAAGCGCCGGGCCGAACTCGCTGACGCCAAAATCAAACCTTACGATGGCCATGACACGGTGGGCGCTATTACGCTGGCACCAACAGGATCAATGGCCGCGGCGACCTCAACATCAGGCTTATTTATGAAACGCCCGGGTCGAGTTGGTGATTCGCCACTGTCCGGATCCGGTTTTTATGTTGACAGTGACATCGGGGGCGCCGCGGCAACCGGGTTAGGCGAAGATATCATGAAGGGCTGTCTGTCCTACGAAATCGTCCGCCGCATGGGTGAAGGCCGCACGCCGCAAGAAGCTTGCGATGAAGCGGTTTATCCGTTTATTGAAAAGTTAAAGCGCCGTTATGGTAAAGCAGGTGAATTTTCGCTCATCGCCTTAGACCGCGCCGGCAATTGGGGAGTCGCAACGAATGTGGAATTTACCTTCAGCGTCGCCACTGCCAGCCAGAAACCGGTGATCCTCATGGCAAATCCCGATCCGAATCAAACGACCACGATTACGCCAGTCACCCAAGCATGGCTGGATGCGTATGAAAAACGAATCAAGGCGCCGATTAAGTAGCAATCGCGCACTGTGGAAGAGAGGATTACCATGAAGCAGTACTTGGCAATTGACGTCGGCGGCACCTCGACCAAATATGCGTTAGTATCGGAGCAAGGCGAGCTCGCGGAGAAACATAAACAGCCGACTGCGCGCAACAGTCGGGCTGAATTTATGGCAGCCATGGCGGCGCTGATCCACCGATATCAAGGACAAATTGCTGGCGTCGGGTTGGCCTTGCCTGGCGTTGTGAATCAGCAGCAAGGCATCGTCAAAACCTGTGCTGCCCTCCCGTTTTTAGAAACAATGCCACTGGCTGCGCGACTTAAGGATGCTGCTCATTTAAACATACCGGTCGTGATCGGAAATGATGGCAATGCTGCTGCCCTAGCCGAACATTGGCAAGGCAAGCTCGCCGGCACCATCAACAGCGCCATGATCGTGCTGGGGACTGGGGTAGGAGCCGCACTGTTTTTAAACGGGACACTCTATACCGGCAGTCATGATGTCAGTGGCGAGCCGAGTTTTATGATTACCAACGGCCTCAACCCCATCACCCGCGCGCAAACTGCCGCCGGACTTTCAGCAGTCAAAACCGTCAACGCTATGGCTGCTGCCCAACACATTCGCGGCCACAATCTTGGCCCACGCGTCTTTAAAGCCCTCAAGCCCGACACACCCGCCGCTGCAATCCTAGCCACCTTCACTCAAGGCGTGGCGGCGATGATCTACAACATACAAACCGTTCTAGACCTGGAAAAGATCGTCATCGGCGGCGGGATTAGCGTCCAATCACGTGTCATCGACGAAATCCGGGCACGGGTTGCTACCTATCTGCAGGTAACGCCACTTGCAGCGAGGACGATTAAGCTTCCGGAGATTGTGGCGGCTAAGTATCGCAACGATGCGAATTTAGTTGGGGCGGTGGTGCCGCTGGTGGAACGTTAAAAAGCGTGAGGCATTGATTATGAAAAATTAGTTCATATGCAAAAGATTGGTTAATTTTTTCTCAGTTCACTTAATCCTGACGTGTTTCAAAAGAAAAAAACAGGCATCCTACCAGCCCAAAACACTGGTACAATGCCTGTTTTAATTTACAGATAAAACACATCCCAACCGAATCTACGCCTCAATGCGCTGCCATTCACTCATGGCACTTGCTTAAAATGCTCAACAGTAAGCTGAAACCCATGACGCTTGAGTACGGCAGCATAATCGGCAGGCAAAGGTTGATCAAAGCGGAAGCGAATGAGCGGCTTGATTTCACCGTTGTCTGCCCGGACGCCGAAAATATGGGCATCGCCGGGTTCGACTGGCAGACAGTCAATAACGGTTTGCTCCAGGTCACCGCGTTGTTTGGCTTGAATCAGCGCCGTTAAGAGCCGATCAAGATTTGTAATGGTGACGGGCTGCATACTCTCAACTCCTTCCTTTCCTATTCAACCTTAACCAAGATTGATTGGCTTAGACGCGCTTTTTACGTGATACGAATCCTGCCAAGCCGAGCATGCTTAGGATTGCAAGGCCAAGAACAGCCAGTGGACTTTGCGCTTCACCAGCTTGCGGCATGGTTTTGGCTGCGGCGGTTTGTTTGGTGTTCTTGCCAGTTGCAGCAGTAGTACCGGTTTTGTCTTGGCCCTTGGTGGTGTTTGTCAAATCAACGAATTTTGGTGTCGGATTGGTTTTGCCTTGCTCATCCGTTTTCGGAGTAGTGGTAGGCCCTTTAGGATTTTCCGTGCCAGTTTGATCGCCCGTGCCTGGTTTTGGCGTCGGCGTTGGCGTCTTCGGAGTTTCTGGTGTCGTTGGCGTTGTTGCCTTGGTCTTAATCACGTGGAAGATCTTGGTGACTTTATTGCCGACCATATCAACCGCGGTGATGGTGAAGTAATTGTCGCCGTCTGCTAATTGATAGGTTTGCGTGAAGGCGGCTGCACCATATGGGTTGGAAGTCGTTGACAGCGGATCAAGGTGGTTGTTGAACCCAGCTAGATTCTTCTGGTGCACGATGTTATCGCCGTTTGTGTAGAGGCGGTAGCCATTGATGTTGTCGTTAACGGTTCCGGAAACGGTGAAGGTGTCGCTGGTTGTGGTGATTTCGTAATTGCCTTTGTCATCAACCTGCAACGTATCAGCTTGCGGCATATTCAGCGTTGGGAAAATGGTGTCGAGGTAAATTTGCAGCTCGCCATACGCGGTTTGAGTCTTTTTGGACCCATCAGTGGCGGTCGAGGTCAGCCGATAGCCGATCGCTTGTTGTTCTGCGGCTTTGAATGGCACGGTAAAGCTGAACTTGCCGTCTGCACCAATCGTGACCGTCTTCGCAGGCTCGGTTGCACTGGTGACGGTTAACGTCTTGCCGGCTGGCTGATCAACATGACCGGTGATGGTTAATTGACCTGTTTTGGCATTGTAGATGTCAGCTACTTTATCGGCGCCGACCAAGGTGAAGGAATTGTCGTTGAATTTATCAAACGTCAGCCCTTCCGTTGGTTGTGCGTGGGTGGTGATTTGAGAAAAGGCACGACCACCCAATACCGGAGCGCCGCTGGTTGTTTTCACATTAGCCGCGGCTTTAGCGTTATCTTGCAGCGGTACCGCGACGTGAGGATCCTTCTGGCTGAAGTGGCCATATCCCGCGGTGCCATCTGTATCCAGGAAGACGACCATTTCATCTCCGTTAGCGCGGCCGGCTTGTTCATAGGTACCAAAATCAGCTGTTGGCGCGAGGACGGTACCCACAAAGTCGCCGTATGGAGCGGATGCGGTTAAGTTAAAGGTGACATTGCCGGTCTTCGTGTCAACTTTACCGGAGAAGACTTTACCAGTCATGGCGTCGGTGGCATAGACAATCCAATCAACGCCAGCTGGAACTTGAGCATAGGCCGTAAAGCTAGTTTGATCGGATACTGCTTGAACGAAGCCATCTGTACGCCAGTGGTTGTATGGGCCATCGCCAACTTTCCAGCTGAACTGCGGTGCCACATTGGCGGTTGTTGCTGTTGGCGTTGTTGCTTGGTGGGTACCGGTGACCGCCTGCAGCGTTTTGCTGGTTTTATTACCGGCGACATCGGTTAGCGTCAGAGTTAAACTGCCATCGCTGCTTTCAAGTGCAGCTTTTTGGGCTGCGGTGAGGTCAAAGCTCAAGGTACCATCGTTATTCTGGCCGTTGTTGTTCAGACTGACGCCATAAGCTTTGCCACCGATCTTCAACGCGATGTCACTGAACTTGGTGAAACCCGCACCTTGATCGTTGTAGTTAACGGTGACGCGACCGTTTTGATAACTCAGACCTGTCAAAGTCGGTGCAACCGTATCTACGGTGACCGGTAAATCAAAGTCCTGATTTTGCTGAGCGCCGGTGTTGTATTGTTCGGTCACCAGACGATAAGTATATTTGCCGTCTGGGGCAGTGACATATTTACCGGTTGCTTGGTCGTAAACTTTGCCATCCCAAGTGAAGGCATTTGGATCGAGACGCATATCCGTGCTCAGTCCTAAGTCAGAGTTGTAGCTATTCCCATTTTGCAGATAGGACTTGGTCGTGTTGTTTTCCTTATCCAACACGCGAACCACATGGCCTTGTGCATCTAGAATCTGGATGGTAACGGACTTGAGGTTCTGCTTGGAAAATACATATGGATAGACGGTGTCGCTGGCACCATCGCCATTGGGTGAAAATGAAACCTTTTTGTTGTCGACGTAGGTTGGAACCAGCGTCCAAGTATACTTGCCGGTTGTATCTGTGTTCACAAGGCTGCTGAGTGATGCTGAGTCGGTGACCCCTAGTGGTGTGTTGGCGCCATCAACCAAATAGCCGCCATTAAAAATGGACTCGCCGCTGTTGGCAGACGCATCAACTACCTGTTCTGTGGTGAGATCGCCATAGTAACCTAAGTACGGCACGCTGATTGTTTGCGAGGTATCGCCGGCCTTAAAGGTTAGGAAGCCTTCAACAAGCTGGTTAGCCGCGACAGTATTGTCGAGGGATAGCTTAAAGGTGACAGTCTTGGTTTCGCCAGCAGCAAGCGTGAAGTTGGCTGTGTCCGTATTCACAGTTGCACCGATGAGGGTCTTATCGTGGACGGTGTTGCCATTGCTGGTATCTTGAACTTGCGTGAGCGGACCGCCGTTGGTATCGACAACGTAATTTTGCGCGGTCTTACCATGGTTGGTCAGTGTCACGGTGAAGCTTGTGGTTTGACCAATTTTGCCTAGCGAAACCGAACCGGCGTCTTTGTTGCCTTCAGCGCTAACGGTTAGATCGCCGGCTTTGGAGACGTCGATTTGGCCAGCTCCTTGACGTCGAGGAGAGATGTAAGTATCAGGATAATTGATATCCTTCATTGGATCGGCGGCATTCATGAGCGCGAGTTTGACCGCTTTGACAAGGTCGGCTCCTTGCAGGTCAGGCCGAGTTGCTTTGATTTTTTGCATCACAAGCAAAGCCGCGCCGGCATTGTAAGGACCAGCCATGGAAGTTCCTGATTCAGTGGCATAGGTTTGGGTATTGGTCGTTGGATCGATCGCCGTGGAAATGACGTTATCACCAGGCGCGGAAATATCCGGTTTCAAGGTGTAGTCCGCCATTGGCCCCCATGATGAAAAGCCGTCCATTTCTGATTTGTCACCGGTTGCACTCTTTTCAGCTGCGACCGTCATTGCAGAAGCCGCTGCACCTGGATCGCCGATGGTTGAATCATTTTTTGGCGAGTAAGCCGTGGAGATATCATTGGACGTTTTGGAACCGATAATGCTGCCTGCGTTGGCATTGTTCCCAGCAGAAATGGAGACGAAAACACCGTGATCAGTGGCATACTGCACGGCTGCTTGTTCTTCGTCAGTGAGATCCTGCTCGGTAACGCCGATGCCTAGTGACATTTGAATGGCGTTGGCACCGAGCGTTACGGCATCGCGAATTGCGCGCGAAATATCATTAGCATTTTCATCCGCGAATTCATCGATGACCTGCATCGCAAGAATTTGTGCTTCAGGCGCCACCCCTTTTACGTAAGTGGTGGCTTTTTCATTGCCGGTTGCGCCGTCAGCGGTCGTACCGTTAGCCGCGATGATACCGGCAACGTGTTCGCCGTGGGTAGAGCCAGCCACCGTGGTCCCGGTGTTGACGCTGTCGTTATTGACGTAATCGTAAGCAAATGGAATCTTACTGTTGACGTACGACCCATAGCCTAATTTGGAAATGGCAGCTTCGGCTTTTTCTTTGGTGATGGCGGCGGTGCTGTCATCACTGAGGCGTAAGTCGTCGTGAGCCTGAACCCCTGAATCAATGACTGCGACAACCATTCCCTGGCCTTGATAGCCTTCATTCCATAAACCCTTAACGTTACCCTTAGTCAAAGTGTCTTGGTTGGCCGGTCCTGGATCGGTTGTGGTTGCGGCCGTAGATTGGGTCTTGGCGGCGTTCGTGGTTGCAGCATTGCTAGCCGGTGCGGCCGATTGCGTTGCAGCAGATGATGCCGTGGATGTTGCGCTTTTGGTTGTGGCGGTGTTAGCAGCTGGTTGCGTGTTGGCACCAGATGACGGCGTACCGGTTTGAACTTTAGTTGCTGCTGCCGGTTGCGCCTGGTTCGTTGTGCTTGCCTGTGATTGAGCCTTGGTAGCTGTCGATGGTGCGGCCTGCGACTGTGCGGTTACTTGCTTAGTCGTAGTGGTGGTTGTTGGTTGTGTCTCAGCTGTCTTATCCTTGGCATCAGCAGTGGTCGCTTGACTACTTGCCGTTGATGTCGCCGTCTGCGTCTGAGCTTGGTTGACAGGTTGCGTCGTTTTGTCTGCAGTCGGTGTCTTGGTATCAGCTGAAACCGACTGGGTGGCAGTACCGCCTAAAACAACTAAACTCGTCCCAAATGTGATAATGGCAGCCGTCATCCATCTAGATCCGGCCTTGTACATCTTATAGTGACGTTTCGCTTCGATCGTCGCATTCTTGTTCATAAACGCCCGTCCCCCTCTTAAATGGTATTAAGAAAAAATGAATCTGAAAATAAAACACCAAAATACCCAAAGAAATCACATTTTAGACAAAATAATCTCATTTCTTCTTAATAACCGCAAGCTTATAACCCCCTGCCGCCTGTGTCAAGCGCCAAATGAAAATTTCGGTCAGTGAAAACTTTTCCTGATAGTGGCGGCTAAAGTAGCGTTTTCTCGTTTGCATTTCATTGCTGCCAATCAGAACCAATGCGATAGGTAAATAAAAGTTAGGTATCCCAAAATAGTGAAGCGAAAATGAGTTGATATAACTGACGCATATTTTACTTGATCGGTAGATGGTTCCCTAGCAACCTGGGCGCTTTTGGGTGGTGGCGAAAGTAATGAAATCTTAAAGAATCGTCAAAATATTCAGAAACGGTTCGCGCCCTATTTTGCCGAATAATTTGTTTAATTTAAATTCAAATAGCGTTTAATAAATCTACTAGTAAAAGTGGATAAATTTATGCACGTAGGATGGCGGTACTGATTAGGCAATTTCCGTAGATAAAGTTTATAGATTAAATCAGGTTTAACTAAATTGTGATGTTTTTTACAGACATGGTCGCAAATTTTTCCAACGAGAATTCTGGATCGATTTTGAGGTCGGCAGTTATTTCAACATGTATTTTATGTATTTATCCAATATGAAATATGATTTGATTCATAAAAAGAAGCAGATCGTCTTTGCTAAGATGCATATAAAGTTCATAAAAGGTCATATAATCCGCAAAAGGTGCATATAGCGGTGTTGTAAGCGCAATCAATATTCCATAACATAAAAAGTGAAATCGGGAAACGAATTTAAGGAGGAACATCATGGCAGATAAGACGATCAATAACGTGACGCGTGAAGACTGGATTCTTAACACTTTTCCAGAATGGGGTACTTGGTTGAATGAAGAAATCGCGGATAAACAGGTCAAACCAGGGACTTTTTCAATGTGGTGGCTGGGATGTACCGGCATCTGGTTGAAGACGGCAGAAGCAACCAACATTTTAGTTGATATGTGGTGCGGCACTGGTAAGCGGTCACATGGTAGCGGGATGATGCGCAAAGGTCACCAGATGATGCGGATGAGCGGGGTACAGCAGATGCAGCCAAACCTGCGCAACCAGCCATTTGTGATTGACCCATTTGCCATTAAGAATGTGGACGCATTGTTTGTGAGTCATATTCATAGCGATCATCTCGACATCAACACGGCGGCAGCAGTTAATGCCAATTGCCCGGATGCAAAATTCTATGGGCCGGAAAAAGTTTGTGAAATTTGGCAAGGCTGGGGCGTTCCGGCTGAAAAGACGGTGGTTGTCAAACCGGGGGATGTTGTGACAATTGGCGAAACCAAGGTCAAAGTGCTTGAAAGTTTTGATCGGACCGCATTAGTGACCGAAGACGATCCGAATGTTCAGCTTGCGGGTAAACTGCCGCAAGATATGAACAAGATTGCCGTCAACTATCTGTTTGAAACCACGGGCGGAAATTTATACCACGCCGCAGATTCGCATTACTCCAACCTATTTGCCAAGCATGGTAACGAAAACAAAATTGACGTTGCGTTAGGGGCATACGGCGAAAATCCCCGTGGCATTACCGACAAAGTAACTTCAATTGACATTTTACGCATGGCTGAATCACTGAAGACAAAAGTCGTTATTCCGGTTCATTACGATATCTGGACAAACTTTATGGCTGACCCGAAGGAAATCGAAGCGCTATGGAAAATGCGGAAAGACCGGCTGCAATACAAGTTCAAGCCGTTTATCTGGCAAGTCGGCGGTGAATTCACTTTTCCGGATGACAAGGATCGGATGGAATTCATGTATGACCGCGGTTTCCACGATACATTCTCGGTACCAAACGATACGCCATTCCCGGCATTTCTATAAAACAGGTGAGGTGGGGATCAACAATGTTACTGAAAGACTTTTTGGGCAAGGATTTGGTCGATATTCGGCCCGAACCGGCAAAAGATTGGCAAGATGCCTTGCAACAAGCAGCCGGTAAACTGATTGAACATCAATACATTTTACCGGGTTATGTGGATGAAATTATCGGCAATGTTGAGAAAAACGGACCGTATATCGTGATTGTGCCTGGCGTTGCGATGCCGCATGCGATGGCAGAAAGTGAAAATGTTTTGGGGACGGCGATCGGGTTTGCCAAATTCCCGGCGCCAGTTGTTTTCGATCCGGCTGATCCGGAAAAACAGGCGCAATTGTTCTTTACCTTAGCAGCAAAGGATCCGGAGCAGCATTTGCAAAATATTGGAGATCTTTCCGACTTGTTAATGACGGAAGGATTGATTGACCAATTGTTGGCCGTCAATAGCGTTGATGATTTTAAGGCGATTGTTGACGCGGGGAGCTGAAGGGGAAAGGTAGCACATCATGCAGCAAATTCTAGATTTCTTAGTGAGCGTATGGGATTATTTTGCGGCAAATATTTTGACGCAACCTGCTTACATGATTGGGTTTATCGTCTTACTCGGGTACATCTTGGAACGTAAGCCATTATACGAATCCATCGCCGGCTTCCTTAAAGCGGTGATTGGCTACATGATCTTAATGGTTGGGTCTGGCGGCTTGGTCAACAGCTTCCGACCAATTCTGACCGGGTTAAAAGATCGGTTCAACTTAACGGCGACGGTGATTGACCCGTACTTCGGGCAAAACGCCGTGACAGAAGGGTTGGACAAGACATTTGGCCGAACTTTTGGCGATGTCATGTTGTTACTATTGTTTGCGTTTGTTTTCAATATTTTACTGGTACGGTTCCAGAAATGGACGAAACTGCGCGCGGTGTTTACGACAGGTAATGTGCAGGTGCAACAAGCAGCCACGGCGTTTTGGATTCTGCTGTTTTGTTTCCCGCAAATGGGCCGGATCGAAGTTTTACTCGTGATGGGCGTTGTCTTGGGACTTTACTGGGCGGTTGGTTCGAACATGACCGTGCGTTATACCCAGGATTTGACCGATGGCGGCGGGTTTGCGGTCGCGCATCAACAAATGTTCGGGATTGCCTTCGTATCGTGGCTGGCAGACAAGTTTAAGGCGCATGAAGTGAAGGCCAAGAAAAAGGCGCGGCGGCTGGAAGACATCGAACTTCCCGGCTTTCTCAAGATCTTTAATGAAAACATGGTTGCCACCGGGATCCTGATGCTATTTTTCTTCGGCATTATTATGTTGATTCTTGGCCGGGATTATTTTATCGGCGTGTTTACGGCTTCAAAAGGGGCTTCTGGTTTGGCGCCAAATGGCAGTTTCCTGTTTTATATCATGACCACATCGCTTGGATTTGCGGTTAACCTCACGATTCTGCAACTCGGGGTTCGGACCTTCGTTGGTGAACTGACGGAAAGCTTTACCGGCATTTCCGACCGGCTGTTGCCAGGTTCGGTTCCGGGGATTGACGTGGCTGCGACCTTCGCATTTGGCGAACCCAACGCCGTCACAATCGGGTTTTTGTTTGGGGCATTAGGCCAGTTTCTCGCAATCGGCGCCTTGCTCCTGTTCCATTCGCCAACGATTATCATTGCCGGCTTTATCCCGCTCTTCTTTGATAATGCAGCCTTTGGGGTCTTTGCTAACCGGCGAGCCGGGGCAAAGGCGGCGATGATCCTGCCATTCTTCAGCGGTCTGATCCAAGTCTTTGGCGCAGCGCTCATTGCCACCTGGATCGGGTTATCGAAGTTTGGCGGCTACCTCGGCATGTTCGACTGGGATACCGTATGGCCATTCTTCACGGTCTTGATGAAGATCTTGGGCATTGCCGGCATCGTGGTGGTTGTCTTTATCCTCGTCTTGATTCCCCAACTCGAATATCGGCATGATCCGAAAAACTACTTCTTAATGGTCACGGATTACGAGCAATATAAGGAAAATGTCGCAAAGAAAAAAGAAGCTCAGTAGTCTTTTCAACTCGGGTCTCGACGTAAAAAGTGAATGAGACCAAGCTAACGCAAAATATGGAGGAAAAATATCATGAAAATCTTAGTATCGTGTGCAAATGGTTCAGGGACCAGTCTGATGATGATGCGTAGTGTGCAGAAAGCCTTTAAGCGGTTGAATCTGCCAATTACCCAAATTGAACACACCAACTTGGCAGAAGGTAAAAGCACGGCTAAACAATATGACATGGTCTTCACCACCACAAACTTTGTCGATATGTTCAAAGATGCCAAGGAAAAAGGCGTTCAGGTGATTGGCGTTAAGAATGTGATGAGAGATAAAGAAGTTGAACAACGAGTGCGTGAAGATACGGATTTAGTGAAATAGTGAGCGCGAGCCGGCGCGGTTAGGGATCGGAGTGTAAGCGGCCTTGGACGTGATGGCCCGGGTTTGGCCATTGCGACCAAGGTCCTTACATGCAGATCCCTGCGCCGGGGAGCGCGTTATGACAGGCGCGAGTCGGCCGTGAGCTGGCGCCTTATCAATCATCAAATTAACAGAACAGTCATAGCAACATGGCAGACAAGGAGGAACGATTTTGGCTAAACCAAATTTACAGGTGGCTTTGGATAACAATACGTTGGAAAGTGCGTTAGGCGATATTCGCGCAGTTGGCAACATTGTCGACATTGTGGAAGCGGGCACCATTTTGATCTTGCAGGAAGGAACGATTGCGGTACGTGCGTTGCGGGCGTTGTTCCCGGATAAAGTGTTGATTGCCGATACGAAATGTGCCGATGCCGGATCGACTGTGGCCAAAAACATGGCGGATGCGGGTGCTGATTGGATGACGTGTATCTGTTCCGCAACAATTCCAACGATTCAGGCGGCCCAGAAGCAGGTTAAAGAAATTCAGATCGAATTATATGGCAACTGGACCAAAGAAGATGCTCAATCCTGGTTGGACATTGGCGTCACTCAGGCAATTTATCACCAAAGCCGCGACGCCTTGCTTTCCGGTGGCTCATGGGGTGAAAAGGATCTTGCTAAGGTGAAAATGTTGGTTGATATGGGCTTTCGGGTTTCCGTAACCGGTGGCTTGAGCGTGGACACGTTGAAGTTATTTGCAGGTGTCGATGTTTATACGTTCATTGCAGGCCGGGCGATCACTCAGGCACCTGATCCAGCCAAAGCGGCTACAGATTTCCAGAATGAAATTATTCGTATCTGGGGTAAGTAAGACGAACTGATTTTTATGATGACGCGTTCGTTAGCTTCTAAGCGCGGCGGTCTAGGTTTATGAGGTGATGATGGTGAAAAACTCGATGGTGAATGTTCAAGCACGGCGGGGGAAGATCCTAAAAGCGGTGGATCAAGGCGAGCCGGTGGTGGTAGAACAATTGGCCCGGCAGTTTGACGTTTCGATTACCACTTTGCGCCGCGACTTGAAAGCTTTGGCGGAAATGGGGCAGGTTCACTGGCATCACGGGCTGGTTGAAAAGGCTAACGTTGCAACGCCCGCCAATCATGCCTCGCGTTCCGGCATTGAACTGTTGAAGGATACGATTGCGGCTGCGGTCCCGAGCTATATTGTCAAAAACAGTACGTTATTCGTGAATTCCAGTTCGCTGTGCTGGCGGGCGATTAATCAATTGGCAACGATGCCTTTGACGATCATCACCAATAATATCCGAGCCACCGAATGTGTCCGCCATCCGGAAACTTCAATCATCCTGACCGGTGGCGAAATTCGCTACCCTAAAGAGTCGTTGGTGGGGACGGTTGCGGTTCAGATTCTTGAGACGATGCAGTCGGATTTCACGTTGATCGGCTGCGATGGTATCAGTGAAAAAGGCGGCGTCACGACTCAGAATATTTTTGAGGCTCAGGTGAATGCCACCATGATCAGGCGGACGAAACAGAAAGTGATTTGCGTGGCTGATTATCGCAAGGTCGGGGTTACCAGCAATTATCATGTTGCGGATTTGGCTGCGGTCGATGTGTTGATCACGGATAATTTTGCCAATGAAAAAGCAGTGCGTGACTTGCGCCGTCAAGGAATTGATGTTGTGCAGGTTGCTAATTAACTATTCAGAAACAGCAAGCTGGCGAAGGCCCTTAGCTTAGCCGATCCAGCCTAACAATTCGGTTGATCGGTCATGGACAAAAGGCGCCCGCCAGCTTTTTGTTGCCAAAAATAGGGGATGAGTGGGCGATATAGGCAGTTTGATGCTAACCGCGCCGGCTCGCGCTCACAAGGAGGGAACATTTGTGATTTCACTAGGAATTTACGAAAAAGCACTGCCCAGGACCGAATCTTGGGTTGAACGGTTGAAAATGGTTCGGGATTTGGGTTTCAACTTTTTGGAGTTATCGGTTGATGAAAGTGTCGAACGGTTGGCCCGGTTGGATTGGACGGCAGCGAAACGGGCGAAGGTGCGTGATGCTTGTTGGCAAACAGGGGTGCGGATCCATACATTGATGTTAAGCGGCCATCGTCGGTTTCCATTAGGCTCGGCAGACCCGGCGATCCGTGAAAAAAGTCTGACGATGTTATGTAAGGCGATTGATTTGGCTAGTGATCTGGGCGTTCGCAATGTTCAACTAGCCGGTTATGACGTTTACTATGAGCCGAAAACCTTAGCTTCACGAGAATATTTTATCGAGAACCTGAAGCGCGGTGTGGCCTATGCCGCGGCTAAAGAAGTGATGCTGGCAATTGAGACGATGGACGATCCGTTTTTGAATTCACTTTCCAAAATTAAGACGATTAAAGATGAGATTCCGAGTCCGTGGTTGCAAGCGTATCCGGATCTTGGCAACTTGTCAGCCTGGCCGGAAAACAATGTCGGTCGCGAGCTTGAACTGGGGATTGCAAACATCGTCTCGGTTCATTTGAAGGATACCCAAGCGGTGACGGCAAAAAGCAAAGGGCAATTCCGCGATGTCCCGTTTGGCGCTGGCGTGGTGGACTTTGCCGGTTGTCTGCGAACGCTAAAACGCCTTGATTACAGCGGCGCCTTTACGATCGAGATGTGGACGGAAAAGGCCGCTGATCCAATCCAAGAAGTGAAGCAGGCCAAGGACTTTTTCGATCCGCTGTTTGTGCAGGCTGGTTTTGTTCAGGAGCCGGTGGCAAAAACCAATGTCCCATCATGAAGCACCTGCTGACCTGCACACGAAAAAAGCCGCCAATTGCTTGCCGGCTTTAGACGATTCATTTAACTATAGGCGAATGGCAGTGGGGCTGATCTGGAAGTAATCGATTAAATAGTTAGCAACCCCGTCATCATCATTTGAGCCCACGGTAATGTCCGCAATTTGTTTGATTTCAGGAATCGCGTTACCCATGGCCACCCCGATGCCGGCATACTCCAGCATGTCTTTGTCATTTTCCTCATCGCCAAACGCGGCCAGTTGTTCGCGCGGGATGCGGTAAAAGTTGAGTGCGGCTTTTAAACCGTTCATCTTATTGACATTTGGCGGCAGGATTTCAAGCAGCGTGCGCCGGGATCGCGTGACGGTCAGCTGCTTGAGTGACTGGGCAGCGTCTGATGCGGCATCAATCATGGCAGGCTCGCCTGCAACCACGACTTTGAAAATCGGAAGCTTGGCCGGCACTTTACTGAACGTGGTATCGATAAACGGCATCTGCTTAGGAATCATCGTCTGATAGCTTGATTTACCAAATTCGGTGAGTGAATACACTTCATCTTCGGCAACAATATCGAGCTTAAACCCGTTTTCCTTAACGAGGTCATACACCGGCTTGATCTGTTCCTTGCTCAAGGTGTTTGCCTTAATGACGGTGTGATCACGAACTAGGCGAACCAAACCGCCGTTGAAGCAGACGCACACATCATCATTTTTGGTCACATGCAATTCGTCCAAGAAGGGCTTCAGCGTGGCAAAAGGGCGTCCCGAACAAAGAATAACGCGAATGCCTTTGCGATTCAGGTAACGAAGCACGTCGCGATTGGTGACACTGATTTCTTTATTGCTGTTCAGTAACGTGTTGTCCATATCAAGTGCAATGGCTTTGAGCATAAGTAAACTTCCTTTCCGACTTTACGTGGTTATGTCCCATTATATCAGAGTTTTTGTCTTTAAAACCGCTTTCATAGATTTTGCAAATGAAAACCTATCGTTACTTTTAAACGGTGGTGCCTAAAGCGACATGTTAAATCGGACCGCGCTGTATCACAGTAACGTGGTTGATGAATTGAGAAGGGGTGTTTTAACAATGTTAGAAAAATTGAAGCAAGAAGTTTATGCCGCTAATATGCAGTTACCAAAGTTGGATCTGGTTACCTTTACTTGGGGGAACGTCTCAGGAATTGACCGCGAGCAAGGCTTGTTTGTCATCAAGCCTTCCGGGGTCGATTACGAGGACTTAACACCTGATGACATGGTGGTGGTGAATCTTCAAGGCGAAGTTGTCGAAGGCCAGTTGAATCCTTCAAGCGACACGCCAACCCACACCGTTTTGTACAATGCCTTTCCTGACATTGGCGGAATTGTCCATACCCATTCACCGTGGGCCGTTGCATTTGCTTCGGCGCACATGGATATTCCGAATTTGAATACCACCGCGGCGGATACGTTTTATGGTGATGTGCCCATTTCGGAAGCCTTGACCCAACAAGAGATTGAAGAAGCTTACGAGGAAAATACAGGCAAGGTTATCGTCAAAACTTTCAAGGATCGCGGCATTGATCACAACGCGGTCCCCGCTGTTTTAGTCAGCCAGCATGGGCCATTCAGCTGGGGCGCGACTCCTGCAAAGGCGGTTTATAATGCCAAAGTTTTGGAAGTGATCGCCGAAATGGATTATCATGCATTGACTTTGACGCATCAGGATGTGCACTTGCCGCAGTATTTATTGGATAAACATTATTATCGGAAGCATGGGGCCAATGCGTATTACGGTCAGGACGGAGCAAAGTCGATGAGCCATGCGACAAAAGCGTGAGTGTTGGGTGAAGGCAATTTTGTTATATTATTCTGATAACCAAATATATAGATGGTAGACCCTGAACGACACAAAAAATGGATTCGCAACCGTTAAAAGTGGTGAATCCATTTTTTGCTGGCTATGAATCAGAGATATTGGATGGTGGACCGAAATAACGATGGTTGGCACTCAAAGATTGTGAATGAGCCGCAAACTTCAATATGATTGTTAACTGTAGTGAGTGCGGCAGGCGAAAATATTAATGTGGTTCTTTTCAATGCTGTAGATGATGCGATTTTCCTGATCAATCCGACGTGACCATTTTCCGGTTAGCGCATATCTAAGTGGCTCAGGTTTTCCGATGCCTTTATAAGGGTCACGGTCAATGGCTTGAATGAGTTGATTAATTCGTTTGATTGTCCGCTTGTCGTTTTGATCATGCCAATACATGTAGTCCGCCCAAGCATCATCGGTCCAGGTTTTAATCATGATCGAAGTCCGTTAACAACTCGTGCTGTTTAGCCTTTCCAGCGGCAATTTGGGCATCACCACGTTTGATTTTGGCCATCAGCTTGGGATTGCTGAGTAAATACAGGGTTTCTTCGATGGCGTCAAAATCGTGCTTGCTCATAACCACCACATTGTCATCATCATCTTTAGCGGTAACCAGTAGCGGTTCGGCGTCTTCGTTGACTTGACTCATATAATGCTTAAGGTTGCGGCGGAAATCACTATAATTCGTTGCTTCCATAACGGCACCTTACCTTTCGAAAATATTGTACAACATATTGTACGTATGAGCAACGATTGGGACGCGGCGGCAAGTGTCAACTTTTTCTCGGTTCTACTCTAATTAAGTGATTTCCGATGCTCCGAGCTGGCTCCGCGGTGGCTGGGCTGGAACGTGGTGGGCACGACTTCGAACCCGCAAAGACCGCGGTTTCGAAGCTCGGCCTTGGTCTAAAGCGGAGAAGCCCACTCCGCTTAAGACCAATTTCACCACTGAGCCCGCCACCGCTCCGCCAGCTCTTGCTTTCTATCCTGATATTCGAACAAGGTGCCGCTTTGCACTGCTACGGGAATCGTGTAAACTAATGTGCTCGTGTTTGACACCCACATGCTCCGAGAGAAACTTTACACTAACGACGCGGCTGGTGTTGGTTTCAAGTTGCTCCATTGCTTAAACCATAACTATCACCAAAAAATAACGGCAGATGGATCTTTCGTAAGTTACGAAAGATCCATCTGCTTTTTTATAATCCTGAAACTAAACGACATGGTTCACGAATTTTCAGGGTTGATGGAAAATCACTGGATTAAGCCTAGTCGAAGAAAACGCTACCATAAAAACGAAAGATGAAAAGGAGCGATAGCATATGTCAGATTGGTTAGGCTTAGATGGTAAGACGATTGTTGTAACAGGTGGTTCATCAGGAATTGGGGCCGCGATTGTTAAAGAACTTATTCATAACGGTGCCAATGTAGTTAACGGCGATCTGAAGGAAGGCGACTTGAAAGATCCGAAGCTGACTTATGTTCATACCGATGTCACGGATCCGGAAGCGGTTGAAAATCTAGCTGTTACAGCCGAAAAAATAAACGGTGAAATCTGGGGCGTTGTCAACAATGCGGGTATCAATAAACCGCGGATTTTGGTTGACCCCAAAGACCCACATGGCAAGTATGAACTGAACGTGCCAACGTTTGAACAGATTTTCAGTGTTAATGTCAAAAGCGTGTTCTTGGTTTCTCAGGCAGTGGTGCGGCGAATGGTGAAGCAAGGCCACGGTGTCGTGGTCAATATGTCTTCTGAAGCCGGTTTGGAAGGCTCTGTTGGTCAAAGTGTTTATTCGGCAAGTAAAGGCGCGATTAACGGGTTTACGCGTTCATGGGCCAAAGAGCTGGGTAAATACAACATTCGCGTGGTCGGGGTTGCCCCGGGAATTATGGAAGCAACCGGCTTGCGAACACCAAGCTATGAAGAAGCCTTGGCGTACACGCGTGATACCACCGTTGAAGCCATTCGCGCCGGTTATCGTTCGACTTCGACTACGCCATTGGGTCGCAGTGGGAAACTCAGTGAAGTAGCGGATTTGGTGAACTACTTCTTATCGAATCGAGCAAGTTATATCACAGGCGTTACAACAAATGTGGCAGGAGGCAAGTCGCGCGGATAATCGGTAATTTGGAGGAGGTCACCTGATTGAATAGTTTGGATTATCGGCTTTTGCGTTATCTTTTGGCAAATGGTACCTCCAGCCTAGACGAATTGGCTGAAAGCGAGAATGTTTCGACACGCACGATGCAAAAATATATCCATGAACTAGGCGAGTCGTTGGGGGATGCAGCCGAAATTCGCATTAACAAAAGCGGGTACTTCCTGCATATTCTGAATTATCGAAAATTTTCACTGATTCAGTCAGGCGTGTTCAAGCAAAACATTGATAATAACGACAAGCAAAAACGGCAGGCGGAGATTCTGTTTCGGTTGATCAAAGAACGGAAATTTGTACCTATGGATGAGATTGCCGACCAGCTGACCGTGAGTCGCGGCACACTTCTAAAAGATTTAGACGCGTGTCGGCACTGGTTAAAAAATTACGATCTTGGCATTGAAAGTGCAACGAGTCGCGGCGGTGATTAGCCGACTCAATGCGGCCAAGATCAAAACGAGTACCACCCAGATCTTCCAAAAGGTGATGCAAATTGTGGTTTTCCTGAAGCGTCATCACTATGAACTTAACGGCATCAGCAAGTATTACACGAACTTAATGGAAGATTCACCTTTGTTCATTAACATCATTGCGGACATTGAGGATCGGTGTCGGGTCAAGTTTAGTCAGGAAGAATATAACTTTTTGGCGTTTCCGTTTAACCTGTACGCAAATAAATTATTATCAGCAGAAAAGTTAGCCCGAAAGGTACAGGCAAATAAAGTCATTTTCGACCGAATTGCAGCTGACATTCGAACCTTGGTTGATGCCAAAATTGACTATGATCAGTTTTATCAAACGACGAAGTATCATTTGATTTTTCTGATCAATCGCGGCATTTTTCATATTTCGCCATCGGATTATTTAACCGATAAGATGCTTCAGCGGTTTCAGTTAGCGGCCGATATGGCGATGGTGATGATTGATAAGCTAGAAGAAATTTTAGGGATTCACATTGCGGATGTCGAGATTAATTATTTGACCGTTTACTTTGAAATGGCGCTGCAACATGCGGATCGGGCGCCGCTGGATCAGCCGCAAGTTGGATTCTTTTCAAGCATGGGGCAAAGCGTGTTGCAATATTTGCAAAGTCAATTGAACACCATGTTTGAATCGCAAGTCAGCATTCGGACTTTTCAGGATGAGACCGATATTCTTGCCCATCAGGATCAACTCATCATGGTTTTTACAGACCGGCCATTGGCATTCAGATTGAAAGTTCCCGTGGTCATGATTGGCGACATTTTTCGGGATCGGGTGCTTGAGACGAAGGTGCGCGCCTCGGCTGTGCAACATGAAATTGATGCTGGCCGTATTATCTGGCGGGCGCAAATCTATGACAATCAACCAGGGCAGTCGTATGAAGCTGTCTTGCGCGCGACGCTTCAGGCAGATTGCCAGGCAGGGTTGGTCGATACAGGCTTTATCGAGCGGCTCATTCAACATGAAGCCACCACCAAATTTGTGCTTGATAATGGCGCGGCGATTCCGCATGCAATTGCCGATATTGATCAGAATCGCTTGTTTCTGCATCTGAGCGTGTTGACACATGCCATCACGATTGGTGGCAAGTCCGTTAGCTATATTTTTGTCATCGGGATTCCGCGGACCTTAGGCAAAAAGGCGTTGGAAGATTTGTCCATGTTGTATGATTTGCTGTTTTTGCTGGCGGTGAATGAAACGGCGATGGCTAATCTTCAGAAAATTACAGACAGTCGCGATCCGTTAACCATTGTAACGGAGGGATTATGAATGAACATTTTGATACTAGGTATTTTCGTAGCTGCCGCCTTTTTATTGCAGGCGTTAATGGGTTATTTTCAAATTCGTAATTTTGCCCGCAATTATCATGCTGTTCGCCAGGAAGGCCGCGTCTTAATCGGCAAGAATCCACGGCGCTTTCGGCAAGGCAGTCTGATGTTGATTGGGTTGGATCACAATGATCGGATTCAGGAAATTCGGGTGATGAAAGGGTTGACCGTTTTTAGCCGGTTTCGCGAAGTCGCTCAATTTGATGGTGAGTTAGTCGCTGAAGTCGGCGCTGATTATACGGCCCTGCAGAAGCTGAGTCGGACCGAGCGTGAGTGTTTTCTGAATGCTTACCGTAATTATGTGAATTATAAAACGAATAATCTTAGTTTCGAAGATTTTGATACGAGCCGCGTCAGCATGTTTGCACTGCCGATTTTTAATGAGATCGGTCAGCGCATCAAAGCATTGCCTGATGCATTGGCGCATGTTTTTAGAAAAAATACGATCTAGGGGGATGCCATCATGCAATATATTTCTGACTTTGCCGCTGGCTTTATGAAGCTGTTTCAAACTGGCGGCAAGACGTTTATTAGTTGGATGACCAACATTGTGCCGGTTGTGCTGCTGTTGTTGGTACTGATGAATACGATTATTGCCTTTATCGGGGAAGAACGCATCGAACGGTTTGCCCAAAAAGCAAGTCGTAATGTGTTAATGCGTTATCTGGTTTTACCTTTTCTTGCGGCGTTCATGCTGGGCAATCCAATGTGTTTCACGTTGGCTCGCTTTCTGCCTGAATACTACAAGCCTAGTTATTATGCCGCCCAAGCCCAGTTTTGTCATACGAGTAATGGCGTCTTCCCGCATATCAATCCAGGTGAACTGTTTGTCTGGTTGGGGATTGCGCAAGGGGTGCAAAAACTCGGACTGAATCAAATGGATCTGGCTATTCGCTATATGTTAGTCGGGATTGTCATGAACTTTATCGGTGGCTGGATTACCGACTTCACAACTGCTTATGTTTCCAAGCAAACTGGCATTACTCTGAGCAAAACCGTTGATCTGTCTGCACGTAACGGACAAGAAGTTTAGCAGCGGTCATAGCGTGAAGTTGACGCGATTTTAAAATGAGGAGATTAGGATCATGGCTGAGAAAAAATGGCATAGCATTCAAGTCGTTAAAGGATCAGGCGGCTATGGCGGGCCGTTGACAATTACACCGACCGAACAGAAGCATAAGTTTATCTACGTGACAGGGGGTAACCGGCCAGCCATCGTGGACAAAATTGCGGAATTGACCGGGATGGAAGCCGTCGATGGATTTAAAACATCCATTCCCGAAGACGAAACGGCATTGGCGATCATTGACTGTGGCGGAACGCTGCGCTGCGGGATTTATCCGAAGAAAAACATCTTAACCATTAATGTGTTGCCCACCGGAAAATCCGGACCGCTGGCAAAATATATTGTGCCTAAATTGTATGTTTCCAATGTTGATGTGAATCAGATTACCGCATTGCCGGATGATGCTGTTCCGGATCAGGCGTTAAATGGCGTTCCATTTGACCAGCGCGGTGAAGCCGGCAAGCAGCATGCTGCCTTGGCAGAAGCAGGGGCAGCGGCAACAACGAATACAGAAGCGCAAACGGCAGCAACCGACGAGCAAGCTGCTGAAGCTCGCGAAGCCAAGTTTGACACGAACAAAACGATCACTGCCCAAATGAAAAAGCCTAACTTTATTGCCCGGATCGGAATTGGTGCCGGGAAGGTAATTGCAACTTTTAACCAAGCGGCAAAAGATTCTGTCCAGACCATGCTTAACACCGTAATTCCGTTTATGGCCTTTGTTGCGTTGCTAATCGGGATCATTCAAGGCTCGGGTTTAGGCAGTTGGTTTGCCAAACTCATGACGCCACTGGCTGGGAATGTTTTTGGCTTGATTGCGATTGGTTTTATCTGTTCCTTGCCATTCTTATCCCCGATTCTCGGACCGGGAGCGGTTATTGCCCAAGTCATTGGGACGCTGATCGGGGTTGAAATCGGCCGCGGCAACATTCAGCCGCAATATGCATTACCGGCACTGTTTGCCATTAATACGCAAAATGCGGCTGACTTCATTCCTGTTGGTTTAGGGCTTGAAGAAGCAGACTCAAAAACCGTTGAAGTCGGTGTGGTTTCAGTGTTGTATTCGCGATTCTTAAACGGGGTTCCCCGAGTCGTGGTCGCTTGGTTAGCAAGTTTTGGTTTGTATGCAAAATAAAGCAGGATTTTTAGAGAGGTGAGTGCGGTGTCGTCAGTAGCAGCAACAGTGAAATATGAAACCACCATTCTTGAAGTTGGTTCCGAAGCGCGCGGGTTTAAGGATATTAACATGGCGATTCTTTTTGGAGATGAGGCGCCTGACGCGTTGCGGTCATCCTGCTTCATTATCAAAGTGAATCAAATTCTTGAGCCGATTAAACCCGGCGATGTGATGATGTTTGGTGATCAGACTTATGCCATTACGGCGGTGGGCAACGAAGTCAATACGAACTTAGGCAATTTAGGTCACACCGCGATTGTTTTTGACGGTGCGACCACACCGGAACTGGCCGGATCACTGTACTTGGAGCAAAAGCCCTATCCGGATTTGGATGTCGGCACCGTCATTAAGGTTATGAAGGGGGAATAAGCGATGTTCATTGATACTGCCAATCTCAGCCAGATTAAGGAAATGTTGCAGTTTAACCAGTTTGAAGGCGTTACGACTAATCCTAAGTTGTTGCTTAAGGAAGGCCAGCCGCGTTTTGAACAGCTGACTAAGATTCGCGCCTTAAAGCCCGGCGTTTTATTCGTTCAGCTGGTGGGTGATACCAAGGACGAACTGTTGGCTGATTATCATGAATTGCGCCGCCGTTTTCCGGACACGGATGATACCCGAATGGCGTTTAAAGTGCCGCTGTTTGAACCGGGCTATCAGGCAATCTCTGCAATTAGGGATGAAAAGCCCGATGAATGTCTGCTGGGAACGGCCGTATATTCAACGCGCCAAGGCTTCATGGCTTGCGTTGTGGATTGCGACTATATCGCGCCATACGTGAATCGCATGGAGCAGCTCGACATTGATCCATATAAAATGATCGCCGAGACCCACAGCTTTTATCAAAGTACCGATACGCATATTAAGATCATGGGGGCAAGTTTCAAAAACGCCTCACAAGTCATGGCCGCGATCAAAGCCGGCGCCGCAAATGTGACGATCAGTTATGATATCTTCAAACAGCTGATGACAAACGCAGCTGCTAACGATGCGATTCGGGTGTTCAATGAAGAAGGACGCCAGCTTGATAAGACTGCGGGAGTTTGAGTGAAAAAGCACTAGCAAAATAGAGATGCCTCTTGTTGCCGAAAGTTGAGCAGCAGGAGGTTTTTTTGATGAACGTAAGCCGCTGTGATTAGTGACGATGAGGTGGGTTATGGCGTTTCTTGGATATGCCACCTAACTATTTATTATTTTATGTGAAGCATTCAAAAACTTGATGCGGTTTATAAATTCAAAATCAGATAACAGTTGTATTTGAGGGTGTGAGAAACATATTTTTGCATGATTAAGTTCTTAATAATGTGAAAAGTGTCTGAACCTGTCTGGGCGATTGTTCCATATCAATACAGGCATAGTCAGCGTTTACTTATCATTTTAATCCCTATACATAAGCATTTTTATAAGGGTGAAAGTTAGCGGCATGAATACAGTCTTCGTTATAATTGGAACAGACCATTTTGCCATTGTTTGCCCGATCACATGCGATTGCACGATTAATCGTGCAATGATTGCGTATTGTTTCTTTTTAGAAAGCGCTTTAAAGTGACGGTGGAGGTTGGAAATGGACGGTGTGAATGGCGTGCTGGCAGGCGTCTGGCATCGTTGTGGCAAGTGGTTTTACGAGGGGGTGAACACGTTGCAATTGAGTACTCGGCAGCGGCAAATTGTGTTGCAGTTACTGAATGCTGAAGGGGTGGTGACATCTAAGCAGTTGGCAGAAGCCGTGGCGGTCAGTATTCGCACCGTGAAGTATGACTTGGCAGATATTCGTGAATGGCTTGCATTGCACCATTCCAAACTCGAAAGCGCCCCACGAAAAGGCGTCTGGATTGAAGCAAGCGTTGAAGATCGCATGGCATTGCGCGAGAAAATCGATGAGCAGTTGGCGGATAACTATTTGGCCCCGAATGAACGGATTATCCGCATGATTCTGATTTTGGCGCAAACAGGTGACTATACGACCCAACAGCAGCTTCAAGCGCGGGTGAATGTCAGTCAAACGACCGTGAACAACGATTTAAAGAAACTGGCTGCCTTTTTGCATCAGGTGAATGTGAAGCTCACGAGTAAGAATTATTATGGCTACAAACTCACGGGGACGGAGCTGGATATTCGCCGGTTGCTGGAACGCATTATCGCTCAGCAGTTGAATCGTAAGACGTTGATGGCGGAGCTGGTGGATTGCCTCAATGCCTTGGTTGAACCGAAACGGGCGCTCGTTTTGACGAGTGAGCCGACCTTTGATCATGCGTTTAATACGATCCTGAAAGCGGCGATTCAACTGGGAAAACAGGATCAGAAAATGCCTGATCCCAGCGCTTTGATCACGACCATGATTCGGCTCGCAATCGGCATTGTGCGCCAAGGGATTAATCAGCCGGTGAATAGTTATCATCGGGTTGTGGAGCAAGGCGACAGTACCACGTTTACCGGTCAGTTGATTCTCAAAGCACTGGCGTTTTACAACCTGCCAGTTTGGGCCGACGATTTTGCTTATTACCTTGGAGCGGATGGTCAGAAGTTAACGGTGGCACAGAACGACAACTTTGTGGCTATGACGCACCGAATCATCTTGGCAGTTGGGGCGCTGGTTGATCACGATTTCAGTCACGACAGTCAACTTCAGGAAAATCTCTACCTGCACCTCAGCCAGTCGCTTGGCAAGGAGAATCAACTGCTTCAATACAGTCCGTTTACGCAGGACATCAAGCACGAATATCCGCAGTTGTTTGCAGCCATTGAAAAGACGGTGCATAAGGAGCTGGCCGCCTATCGCCCGATTTTGAACGATGCCTTTGTGGCCTTTATCGCCTTGCATTTCATGGTATCGCTCAATCGGGACAGCCAACTGAAAACGGTGCGGGTCGCTTATATTTGTGCCACCGGTATTGGGATCACCAATCTGATTCAACAGCGCGTGGCTTCGGCGATACCCAACATTGAATTGGTCGGATTTGCCTCCATTGATGATGCGCGGGCGCTGATTGCCCGCGAGCATCCTGAGCTGGTGATTAGCGTTTTCCCACTGAAGCATCTGGATGTGCAAGTCATTGAAGTCCAGCCCTTGCCAAACGCGACTGATATTGCCGCTATCCGGCGTGCGGTGGCCAAACGTTTGCAGGTGCCACTTGAACAACTCAAAGCAGAGCCGCCGGTAGTTCCGATTAAGCCTAAGCCTGATCTGGAAAAGCAGACACAACAAACAATTCTGACCATGTTCAGTCTTTATTCAGAACTCAAGCGCCAGTTGCCAACCAAGATTGACCCGTATTATGCCGATGCGTTCATGATGCACGTCTTTTTAGCTGCCCAGCGCATCATGTTTGGTAAGCAGTACCAAGGAAAACCTAATCATGACGATGCCAAATTAGCTGGCACCGTGGAACGAATTTTTACCGATCATGGCCTTGCCATCAATCGCGCGGAAGTCCATGCGATTCTTGAATATTTAAATTTAGGTCATGCTGTGTCTCAGAAGGGGGATGTCACCACTGGAAGCCGAAATTAAGCTACCTGTTGAAGTGCAAAAAATGATTGCCCAAAGCCAAGACCCACAGGCGGTTCAAGTGATTGTCAGTGACGTGATTCAGTTAGCCGAACAAGCGGAGATTCATTTTACCGCGGTTCAGTTGCAAGTGTTAACGAATCATCTGATTGAAATGATCAACCGCTCAAAGTCAGGCGAAAAGTTGCCGGCAGTCGATCCCCAAATGTTTGCGGAAGTCTCGAAAAAGTCGCTGGATTTAGCCGATCAAGTGGTTCGGCACATCGGTCATTTGGCGGATGCGGAGAAGTATGTGTTATCGATTCACTTTGAAGCGGCGCAGAACAAGATTTGAAGTGGAGATATTTTACGATTGCAATTATCTCGTGTTAACTGGCGAGGATTCTAACCGCGCCAGCTCACGCTCAGGAGGAAGATATCATGGTTAAAGTAGTTATCGCAGATCGGATGGGTAAAGGTCAAAACGTTGCTAAAGGAGTTGAAGCCGCTGGTGGTACTGCCGTTGTGGTGCCTGGTATGGGGGCGGATATGCGTTTGGGTCAGGTGATGGATAAAGAAAAAGCCGATATGGGCATTAGCTTCTGTGGTTCCGGCGGTGCGGGGGCGATTACTGCGCATACGCAATATGGATGGCCGGAACGTCATGGCATGCGCTCGATTCAAGAAGGTGTGACTGCCATCGAGGAAGGCACTAAAGTTCTCGGTTTTGGCTTTATGGATCAAGAAGCGTTGGGTAAAGCACTGGTCGAAGCGTGGAACAAGAAGTATCCCGAAGCGTAAGGAGTGCGGTTATAAATGACAGTCGTCAATGAAACCAAACATCAAGTCGTCACGGTATCTGGCAAAGGTGAAACCAAGCAGCAAGCCTTTGCAGCCGCTTTTAGCAATATCCAAAAAAAGCTGATTGGTGATACCGAAACTGCGATTTTGCGGATCGTTCCCGAAAAAGTCGAGCCGCTGAAACTGGTTAAGTCGAGTTATACGGAAAAGTTTCTGTTTTTCTTTTTTAAACGCACGCGTACCACTTATGCAGTGACACTGGCAGTGACGGTTGCAGTTACGGCGATTGACCTTGACGCTTTGGTTTTTGAAGACGTCGCGGCACCATCGCCGGATGCCATGTCATTGCCGAATCTAAAGAATATTTTGAAGGGTGTGAAATGAATTGCCAATTCTCACAATTTTATTCCAGTCCATCATTATTGGCGGATTGGTTGGTTTTGCGGCAGGGGTTGGGGCAGCACGGATGTTCACCGCGCCAAAGACACAAGCTTTGGGCGCGTTTCGAACACTGGGCGAAATGAACGCGGCAGAAGGCGATCCGGCTTCGCATTTTAGTTTCGGGTTGGGTTTCTTCTTTAATGCTTGGGCGTCAACGGTTGGGGCCGGCGCCTTTACGCAGGATATTACGCACCGTGTCATTCCGAACTGGGCGGCTGCTGGGTTACTGGTTAAAAATCGTAACGTTGAACAAACCATGCATAATCCTAAGAAAATGGGGATTGCCGGGGCGATTGCCGGCATCGTGGTCGTTGCTTTCTTGAATGTCACGTCCAGTTCGATTCCCGAATCGCTGCAAGTGACGGCGGTTAAAGTGCTTGTTCCGGCGGCGAATCAGTTGATTAACCTCGTGATGCCAATCTTATTCTGGTTGGCGGCAATTGATGCCGGTCGACGGTCAGGCCTGTTTGGAACCGTGTTTGGCGGTTTATCGGCGATGATTATGGGTAATGCGGTACCAGGGGTCGTTTTAGGCATTCTTGTCGGAAAAGGTGTTGATGAACTAGGATGGACTCGAATTACGAAATCAATTTTGGTTGCGGCCATTTTGCTTTTCGTCTTATCAGGGTTCTTCCGCGGATTCGATCTCAACTTGCTGAAGTCCTTTAACTTAAATGCACCTGACTGGTTGTCGAATATTCATAACACGTTAAGCGGAAAGTAGAGGTGGATTAACTGATGGCGGATAAACAAGCTACAGCAAATCAAGCGCCAATTGAAGAAGAATTGAGAGAAGCTGCGGATCGCGATTTCTGGCATGCAGATTGGGGCTTTGTCGCGATTGTTGCAATGATGTCGGCAGGCGTTTTTGCCGGAACATCCATGTATTTTAACTATGGCGTTGGGGCCTTCAATGAAGTGGCAATTGTGGCAATGCTGAAGGCTGGTATGACCGGTGGCTCGTATGGCGCAGCGGCGGCGTTTGGAGCGAGTTTCCTGTTTGCCCGGATTCTGGAAGGGTCACTTGTCGGCATTCTGGATCTTGGCGGTTCGATTTTGACAGGGGTCGGCATCGGCATTCCGGCGATCTTACTGTCGGTTGGCGCCAAGTCGCTGGTGTCAAACTTTGCCTTGGCGTTGTTGACTGGGGCGATTCTGGGCTTAATTATCGGGATGATCATTTTCCTGGTGCGGAAGTTCACGATTAACCAAAGCAATGCGACATTTGGTGCCGACGTTATGATGGGGGCCGGTAACCAAACTGGCCGCTTCCTTGGGCCGTTGATTATCCTCAGTGCCGTGACTGCCAGCATTCCGATTGGCATTGGCAGCACAGTCGGCGCAGCGTTGTTCTACGCTTGGAAAAAACCAATCCCAGGCGGTGCGATTATTGGCGCGATGATTATGGGATTCTTCTTCCCGGTGAAACTTTAAGAGCGTAAACTGGCGCGCTTAGAAATCGGAGCATAAGTGGCCTTAGACCGCCAATGACTGGTCTTTGGTCATTGGCGGTCTAAGGTCCTTATGTGCAGGTTTCTGCGCCAGTTTGCGCGTTTCGGAGAGTGGCGGGAGTGCAAGATTTTGGAGAGCCCGGTACACAGGAGTAACCATGTTCATGGTCAACTTTCCCCACTTGTTGACGCAATTCAGATTTCTCCAAGCGTTGCATCCAAAAATGGCTACAATCAAATCGAAAGGCAGGTAATCACTTGTGTTTGATGTCTTAATTAAGAACGGTAAAACAGAACGTGAACAGCCGATCGAGGTCGGCATTAATGGCGGCCGGATCGCTGCGGTAGCACCAAAGCTGGAAGGAGCAGGCGGTCATCAGGAAATTGACTTACACCAGCAATCCTACGTCACGGCTGGGTGGATTGACGATCATGTGCATTGCTATGAAAAGCTATCTCTGTACTATGACGATCCCGATGAAGATGGGTACAAGGCTGGCGTAACAACCGTGATCGATGCGGGATCAACCGGTGCGGACAATATTCGGAGTTTTTACGACATTACGCGCGCTAAAAAGACCAATGTTTACGCACTGATCAATATCGGTCGCACCGGTATTTTAGCGCAGGATGAGCTGGGTGACCTAGATAAAGTCAATAAGCAGGCGTTGTTTGATGCGGTTGCGGACTTACCTGATTTTATCGTCGGCATCAAGGCCCGCGAAAGCCATTCGGTGGTGATTGATAATGGCATCAAGCCACTATTGGCGGCAAGATCATATGCGGCTTTGCTCGGACATCTGCCGATTATGGTGCATGTCGGGGCCAATCCGCCTGAACTCAAAGATATTTTGCAAGCGATGGGTGCAGGAGATGTCCTGACGCATGCTTATAATGGCAAGCCGAATGGGATGATTGATGAAAACGGTGAGATCAAAGAATTCGTCTATGATGCATATGACCGTGGGGTTGTTTTCGATGTAGGCCACGGGACAGATTCGTTTAATTTTAAAACCATGCAGATTGCCCGCGATCATGGCCTTGATCCTAAGTCCTTGAGCACGGATATTTACCACCGCAATCGTGAAAATGGTCCTGTTTATGACATGGCGACGACGATGGAAAAGATGTTGCTGCTCGGCTATACCTTACCAGAAGTTATTCGGATGGTGACTTTTGCACCGGCGGACACCTTCCATCTTTTGAATAAAGGCCGGTTGCGACCAGGAAAAGATGCGGACGTGACCATTTTTAACCTAACAAAAGGTGATAAGGTATTAACGGATTCTAATGGCAACACAAAAACCGGCCAGCAACTCATCGCGCCAATTTACACAGTTGTTGGCGGGGCGGTTTACGATTTGGAGGAACAACACGCATGACAGATTATTACAGCACTTACGATTTGAAGCACGTGATCAACGCTAGCGGCAAAATGACCATTCTAGGCGTTTCCAAAGTTCCGGAGGCCGCGATTGAGGCACAGCAGTTTGGGGATACCCACTTTTTTGAAATGAAGGATTTGGTTGATAAAACTGGCGCGTACATTGCCAAAAAACTGGGAACTGAAGGCGCTGTGGTGGTGAACTCAGCGTCAGCCGGGATCGCTGAAGCCGTCGCCGGGATTATTGGTGAAGGTAGTAAGTATCATGTTTATCATCCGTTTTCTTCGCGGTATACCAAGCGTGAAATCATTTTGCCTAAGGGACAGAATGTTGATTACGGCACGCCGGAAGAAGTCATGATTGAACTCGGCGGCGGCCAGGTGGTTGAGGCCGGGTATGCCAATATGTGCACGCCGGAACATGTGGAGATGATGATTACAGCCAACACTGCGGCAATTTTCTATGTGAAAAGTCATCATGCGGTGCAAAAAAGCATGCTGACAATTCAGGAAGCCTTGGAGGTTGCTCATCGCCACGAACTTCCATTGATTCTCGATGCTGCGGCGGAAGAGGATTTGCACAAGTATGTCGAAATGGGCGTTGACGTGGTGCTGTTTTCTGGGGCCAAGGCGATTGAAGGCCCGGCATCTGGCTTGATTTTCGGCAAGGAACCATATATCGGTTGGACGAAACTGCAAGGACTTGGAATTGGCCGCGCCATGAAAATCGGCAAGGAAAATCTGCTCGGGTTTACCACCGCGCTTAGCCAGTATCTGGATCAGGGTCCAGAATCCGGTGACGCGATGAAGAAGCGGCTACACCCATTCGTGGCCGCTTTGAATGAGGTGCCACACCTGAACGTGAAGGAAGTCCAAGATGGCGCCGGCCGCCCGATTTTCCGGGCCGCGGTGACGGTAGAAGCCTCCAGTCCCAAGAATGCCAAGCAGGTTACGGCCGAACTAAAAGCAGGGGATCCGGCTATCTACACGCGCGAATATCGGGCCAATGAAGGGATCATCGAATTCGATATTCGTGCCGTTGATCAAGCGGAAATGGACCTGATCGTCAATCGTCTCAAAGAAATTCTCGCATAGAAAGGTTGTCTTCCATGAACTTAACCCCAAACTATTATAAAAATCGTGTCGCTCTAAATGTGCTCGCTGGTTCCGTCGACAATGCCAAAGACATCTATGAAGCTGCGGAAGGCCATGTGGTAGTCGGCGTTTTGACCAAGAACTACGCAACCGATGAAGCGGCGATTGAAGATATGAAAAAATATCAAGCCGTGACCGCTAATGGGTTATCGGTTGGCTTAGGCGCAGGCGACCCGAATCAAAGCGCCATGGTGAGTCGGGTTTCGCAAGTCTTGCAGCCCCAACACGTTAATCAAGTCTTCACCGGCGTTGGTACCAGTCGCGCACTTTTAGGCCAAAATGAGACCGTCATTAATGGCTTGGTCTCACCAACTGGCAAAGTCGGCATCGTTAATCTTGCCACTGGACCGAAAAGCAGCCAAAAACCGGCCGCAGAAGTTCCGGTTGAAACCGCCATTGCCCTATTGCAAGACATGGGCGGCACCAGCTTCAAGTTCTTCCCCATGGGCGGCTTGAAGCACGAAGCTGAATTCCGCGCAGTGGCCAAAGCCTGTGCCGCGGAAGGCTTTAACCTCGAACCTACTGGCGGCATCGACTTGGATAATTACGAAGCGATTCTCCAAATTGCCTTGGATGCCGGGGTTAAACAGGTCATCCCGCATATTTACAGCTCGATTATTGACAAGGCAACTGGCTTGACGCGACCGGAAGACGTGACCAAGCTGTGGGAGATGACCAAGCGTCTGGTGGATGCGAGTGAGTTGGTTGCGGCGGATTAGTGACAGAGGTTTACTTCTGACTGTGAGACTCTCTGACTGACGCATCAAGAAATACAATCCAAGCATTAAAAAACGCCTGAAATCATTGAGATTACGGGCGTTTTCATGTTTTGTATGGCATAATAAACAAGACAAGAAAGTGAATGACGGTTGGCAAATCCAACGTATTGTGAGGTGGTCGCCTATGCGTGATGATCAAAATCTATACGGAAGGAGGTGCCTAGTTGTCTGTTGCTGATGCGTTGATGCTGATGCTGGTCTTCGGTGATTTCGTATTATCGTTGATTGCGCTGATCATCACCATTATGCTGATAATACAAGACAATCAAAAAGACCGTCGCTAATCTTTTGGAGAAGATGACGGTCTTTTGATTAGTCAACTTAATGCCAACCGTCTTGAACGGTCTTGTCAGGGGAGTATCGGCAGCCACCGATGCTCCCTTTCGTGTTTTATTATAGCATGGTGCCATTGGAGGTAGCAATCCTAGACAATCAAAAAGACCGTCGCTAATCTTTTGGAGAAGATGACGGTCTTTTGATTGCAAATCTTATGTCAACCGTCTTGAACGGTCTTGTCAGGGGGAGTATCGGTCGCCACCGATGCTCCCTTTTGAGCATGGAGCTTTTGGAAATAGTACATAGTAGACAATCAAAAAGACTATCGCTAATCTTTTGACTGAAACAATGGTAGCATGCCGCAGATAGTCATCGCAATGTTTTTGCTTGGTGTATTTCTCGTTCGCAAAGAAACCGTTTACACGACTTTCTCTTTTCCTGTACAATAAAAAATAACACCCGTGAAGTTACGGGGTTTCAGTCAAATTCAGAAGGGGATGGCGATTAATGTTCGGGTTGTTCAAAAAAGAAAAGCGTGACGTTTTCACTGCACCGGTGACAGGCGAGCTAATGCCGTTGGAGGCGCTCAAAGATGGCGTTTTTCGGAAAAGATGATGGGCGATGGGTATGCAGTTGCGCCTGAAGAAGGGCTAGTTTATGCGCCAATTTCAGGCGTCATCAGCTCGGTTTTCCCGACGAAACATGCCATTGGAATTACATCCGCAGCAGGACTTGAAGTGTTGGTCCACATGGGATTGGATACGGTTGAGATGGACGGGGAACCGTTTGAGACTAAGATTGCGGCAGAGGATGAAGTTCAGGCGGGTGATGTTTTATCGCAAGTCGATATTGCTGCGATTAAAGCCTCAAATCGTGACCCGGCTGTGGTGGTTGTGTTTACAAATATGGAGAAGGTGAAAGCGTTCGATGCGATTAAAGCGGGGCCGGTTGCGCATGGCGATCAGGTTACGATATTGACGTATGCCGACTGAATATTTTCATTTGTGCAGGATTGGTTGACAAATCAGCATGACGAACAATGAAAGGATCGCTGACAATTGTGAAACTAGAAAAGCTGGTTGCGGGGAAGAGCTTGACGGAGACTGAGTTCACGGTTTTGCAGTATCTGGTAGCCAACATTGACCGTGTGTTAGATCTGGGTGTGCGCGGCGTGGCGAAAGCGAATTACACATCGGCCGCGACCGTCATGCGGTTAGCACACAAAATGGGTTATCGCGGTTTCGTAGAGATGCAGTATAAGTTGATGACGATGTTGCGCCATGGCGAGGCCGGCTCACAATCCGTTGAGGCTGCTGACGATCCGTTGCAATCAGCGGTGCTTGACCAAAATGATGTGACGACCATTCGCGCAGTGGCTCAACAAATCGCGGCGATTGAAAATCAATATTTGTACCTGTATGCGGCTGGTTTTTCAGGCGTAATTGGGCAGTATATGTTTAAAAAATTTCAGATTCTAGGTAAGCGGTGTTTCTTTTCAACTCCGGGGGATTCGGCTGCGTTGTTGGAGAATTATTTAGAGGATTTGGGATTGTTTATCGTTGTTTCAAAATCTGGCGAGACGCAGAGTGTGATTGATAAAGCGGCTTTAGTCAGCAGTCTGCCGGTTCCCGTCGTTGCTTTCACAGGCAACGCAGACAGCACTTTGGCTAAAATGGCTGATTGGACGCTTAAAGTCGCAGATGATTTCCCGCTGGATGAGGTAAATCAACGGGCATCGCTGTTTTACCCGCAGATGCTGGCCTTGTTTGAGCTGGTGATCGGCGAGGTGGAGAAACTGAATTAGCGGGTTCGGTGACAAAAGTGATGCATGACGCGGGAAGGCTGTATAAAAGTACGGCCTTTTTAGTTTCAAATATGATACACCCCAAGATCGGCTAACGCTTCTCGGAGCGAGCTGATGAACGTATCGCAGTCACCTGCATCTAAAGCGCTTAGTGCAGCGTGAATAAGCGCATGTCCCTTTTTCGATTCGCCGGTTTTTTCTAGCAGAATCCCTTTGTAGTACTTCAAAAGAATTCTTTCCAAGAGAAACGATTCCGGTAAGTCTTTTTGTTCTAAAAGGGCAACGGTTTTTAAAGCCGTCTGGATACGATTGTGGCGGATCAAGACGGCGATGGTGTTGAGCAGGACATTGATACAGGTTTCGTATACCGTGATTAACCCAGTGTAAAGAGAGCATTTTTCTAACAGCGTCTGGGAAAAGATGACAATGGCGTCGATTGGCAACTGTGTCATAGTGTTGCCGTATAAGATCAACTCAAAGTTACCCCAGTCTTCACACTTGAATAGATAATCAGTGAGGACGTGTAGGTCGACTTTAGCGGATAAAGGTTGTTTTGCGGTTTCGGCGAGGATGCATGCGGCCATGATCCAATTGAGTTGATCGAAAAGTGATTGCGACTGTTGCCAGCGTTCGTATTGTTCATTGGCCAAACGCTTGAGCCCCGGCACGTTTTGAGCTAATGCGCACGCGGTAACTTTTTTCAGAAAGCGATTGGTATGAAGTGGCTTGAAGTGATTCATCACGATCATAAATTCATAAGGCGTGACGTAGATGGCATCCAGTAAATGAAAAAAGCGGGTCGTGGACAAATCAGAGGTGCCGTTTTCAAATTTTGAAATCATGCCTTTTGACACGACATCGTCTGCCAGTGAGCTCAGACTAATACCGCGCGCCTCACGTAAATATCTAAAAGTTGCGCCAAAGTTTTTCATAGTTAGTTACTCCCTGTTTCATTTTCGAAACACTATGATTCCTCCCCAGTTTAGCGACTAAAGTAAGCAGTATCAAGAAAACCTAGTTGTGGTGGTGTCGGGATAACGATGCTTGATAGGGGAGATAGACTATGAAGAACTTCTTAATGCAACAGCGTGGGCGGACATGTCTTAATATTGTCTGGATTATCGTTAATGTTTTGCTATATACTGGGACGTCGGTGCTATTAACATTTACCACCGATGCCGTTTTTTCCAAGAATCTGCTGGCACTGGTTGAATGGTCGGTGGTTAACTTGCTTGTCTGGATGACGTTTCTTGTCAGCAACTACTTTCAGACTGTTTTTCAGGAAAAGCTAACCCAGCGCATCTTGGTGGCGGTTCGCAGTACCATTTCGCGGAAAATCGCCGGTAAATCCTACGAACAATATCATCGGCAGACAACGGGAGAATATCTTTCAGAATACGTGAATGATGCCGGAAACATCGAGGTGAACGCGATCAAAAAGTTCTTTGCGTTGATTTCCAGCGCGGCTACCGTCCTCTTTGCGACCCTGGCACTTGCCGCCTACCACTTGCTGTTCCTGCCTGTCATCTTCGTGCTAGTCATCTTGATGTTAAAAGGACCTTCGTATTTAGAAAAATCGATGACCACTGCTACAAAACAGTTGTCAGATGGTAACGCTGCCTTTTCGAATCAACTAACCAATGTACTCAACGGGTTTGACGTATTTTCCAATGCAAATCAGCTGAGGCAATTGTGTCGGCTTGTGAAAAACGCAGCGTAAAAATATGGTCATACTAAAGTTGCTTACACGCAAACTAATACCCGAGTTTCAAATCTAATTGCCGCCTTGAGTATCTTTTGTCAGGTTATGGTGGATGTGGTCACCAGTGTACTGGCCATCTTAGGTGCGATTCCGCTTGGGGCTATTAGTTCAACTGGGAATATTGCTGCCAGCGTGTTCAACTCAATGTCGAGCCTAAGCAACGATGCCGTTCAGATTAAATCAACGCGGCCACTATTTGACAAGATTGCTGCGAGAGCGGTTAACAATGAAGCTGCCAGCGAGTCAATATCAGTCCCGACTTTTCAGCGCGCGCTAAAAATTGTGAATCTGAGTTACGCTATTGACGGCAAAAAGATTTTTGATCACCTGAATCTGATATTTAACCGCGGCGGCAAATACGCCATTGTTGGCCGCAGCGGGGTGGGTAAAAGTACCCTGCTCAAGATTTTGAATGGGCAAATTACGGATTATCACGGCCATGTTTATCTTGATCATCACGACATTCGAACACTAACCAGAGCACAGCTGACGGGAATCGGTCAGTACATTGATCAAAACGTATACTTATTTAACGACTCAGTTGAAAACAATACTGCACTTTGGCGAAAGAAAAAACATGCAGACAACTGGCTACAAAAAGCACTGAAGAAAGCACAAGTTGACTTTGTGAAATCACCCCACCAGCTGATCAAAGAAAACGGCGAAAACTTGTCAGGTGGACAAAAGCAGCGACTGGCATTGGCAAGATTCTTTTATGCACCAAAACCAATCGCTTTACTCGATGAAGGGACGTCTGCACTTGATCCAGAAACAGCCCAAGCCGTTACCAAAGCATTTCTTGATGATCCCGATACGACGCTGATTGAAGTGAGTCATCATCTTGATGCGAAGTTGCGCGCGGAGTATGACGGCGTGATTGAATTGGGGAAGTAGTGCTTGCAAACAAGTAATATTAAGGAATTATCAGACATTTAAAATGTAAAGAAAGCTGTACGCGAAAAAACGTATGGCTTTTTATCTGGCTTTCGTGAGCTGAATGGAACCTGTTCCAAGCGAGCGTAACGCGTTCCCAATGACTTTGAAAGGGTTTTCATACAACCAATACTTTGTTAAGTTTAAACCAACAACGATATCAGGTTACTAAATATACCTATCGGAGAGGTGAAAAGGGATGAAGCAAAAGGTCATGGATGGCTTACAGCGATTTTCAAAGGCAATGTTTGTGCCGGTGCTAATTCTACCGATTGCGGGTATTTTGATCGCGATCGGCAATATCTTTACGAATCAAAAATTGCTTGAAGTTGTCCCATTTATGAATAATCCAGTGACCAAGGGCTTTGGTTTGATTTTGTCGGGGTCATTGGTGTCAATTCTGACCAATCTTGGGGTGATTTTCTGTGTGGGGTTAGCGGTTGGTTTGGCGAAGAAGAAAAAAGCAGAGGCCGGATTCACGGCTTTGCTGACTTTCTTAGTTTTCATCAATGCCATGAATAAGTTTATGGAGCTGCGGGGAATTCTTTCCAAAGCTGAGAATCTTCAAGGAACCGGCCAGGCAGCGGTGCTTGGGGTTCAGATTCTGGATATGGGCGTTTTTCTGGGCATTATTCTCGGTATTACGGTTGGTTATATCCATAACAAATTTGTTGATACTGAATTCCACAGTGCATTTCAGATTTATGGTGGCAGTCGTTTTGTCTTTATTGTACTGATTCCGGTGACGGTTTTATTGGCAGTCGCACTGACCTATGTGTGGCCATTCATCCAAATGGGTATTTCCGGTTTGGGCCACGTAATTAATCAGACCGGTAACTTTGGGTTATTCCTTTATGGGTCACTGGAACGATTGCTGATTCCGACCGGCTTACACCACCTCATTTACACGCCATTTCTCTATACCTCGCTTGGTGGGGTTGAAGAAATCGGTGGTCACATTTTTGAAGGTGCCAGAAATATTTATTATGCGGAGATGGCCGATCCTGGTATTCACCTACTATCACGCTCGGTTATCTGGGATGCACGTGGTATTTCGAAAATGTTTGGTTTGATCGGCGCATGTTTAGCGATGTATCAAATGGCGAAACCGGAAAACAAGAATAAAGTCAAGGCAATCCTAATTCCTGCCGTTGTGACTTCTTTCTTAGCTGGTGTCACCGAACCAATCGAGTTTTCGTTCATGTTCATTGCCCCATTACTGTTTGTCGTTCATGCTGGGCTGAGCGGTTTGAGCATGGTCGTCTTGAACCTCCTTAACGTTCGGGCAATTGGACCAAATGGCTTCCTTGATTTTCTGCTGTATAACCTGCCACTGGGTATCGGAAAGACTCACTGGCCGATGTATATACTCGTCGGGATTGCCTTTTTCTTCATTTATTACTTTACGTTCAGGTTTTTGATTGGACGATTCAACTTGAAAACCATTGGGCGTGAGCAAGATACCGAAGAAACCAAACTTTATAGTAAAGCCGATTATCAGGCGAAGAAGCAAACGCCACCTGTACAAGTTCCCAAAGGTGCCCAAGATGTGCCAGTCGCGACCATTATTGAAGCACTTGGTGGAGCGGACAACTTTGAAAGTGTGACGAATTGTTATACCCGCTTGCGAACGGTTTTAAAAGATCCGGATCTGGTTGATGAAGCGACATTAAGGAATGTTACCGGCGCCAGTGGGGTGATCAAAAAAGGCAACAATGTCCATGTTGTCTATGGATTAGCAGTCACTAAAGTAAGAACCGCGGTGGATGCCGCATTAGGTTTCGACACAGCAGAAGTTGAATAGGAGTGTTTATGATGACCCAGACTAAGAAGTTTTCAATTGTGATTGCAGGCGGAGGCAGTACCTATACAGCAGGCATTGTCATGATGCTGCTGGAAAATGCGGATCGTTTTCCGTTACGGGCTTTGAAGCTGTACGACATTGATGAAGCCCGCCAAGCGATAATTGCCAAGGCGATTGCCATTGAATTAAAGGAAAAAGCACCTAATATCGAGTTTACTTGGACGACTGATCCCCAAACCGCCTTTACCGATGTTGACTTCTGTTTTGCACACATTCGCTCTGGTGGCTACAAGATGCGGGAACAGGATGAAAAGATTCCATTGAAGCATCACGTTGTCGGACAGGAAACCTGTGGCCCAGGTGGAATTGCCTATGGGATGCGCAGTATCGGCGACATCATTGAACTCATTGACTTTATGGAACGGTATTCACCGGATTGTTGGATGCTAAATTATTCCAATCCAGCATCGATTGTGGCCGAAGCGTGTCGCCGGCTGCGGCCAGATGCCAAAATTTTGAATATTTGCGATATGCCGGTTGGAACTCAGCGGCGGATGTCACAAATTGTTGGCTTACAACCAGAAGATTTAGAGGTGCGCTATTTTGGCATGAATCATTTTGGCTGGTGGACGAGTGTCAAGGATAAAGTCGGCCATGAATATTTACCACAGATTCGAGACTATGTAGCGCATCACGGTTATCTGACCCAAGTAGAAGTGGACACGCAGCACATGGATGCGAGTTGGCAGGCGACCCACAAAAAAGCTCAGGATCTGCTTGCGGTGGATCCTAACTATCTGCCAAATACGTACCTCAAGTATTATTTATACCCGGATTATGTTGTTGCCCATTCGGATCCTGAATACACGCGCGCTAATGAGGTTGAGGACGGTCGAGAAAAGCGTGTTTTCACGGCCGCACAAAAGATCATTGATGCGGGTACTAGCGAGGTCGGCGCGTTTCCAATCGACAGTCACGCCTCATTTATCGTGGATCTTGCCTGTGCAATTGCCTTTAATACACATGAACGCATGTTGCTCATTGTGGAAAATAATGGCGCAATCGCCAATATTGATGACGACATCATGGTGGAAGTGCCTTGTATCGTCGGAAAAGATGGTGCCGAACCGTTAACGCAAGGGAAAATTCCATTGTTTCAGCGCGGGATGATCCTCAATCAGGCGATGGTAGAGAAGCTGGTAGTGGACGGGTGGATTCATCATGATTATCAGGAACTCTGGCAGGCACTTACGCTATCGAAGACGTTGCCTAGTGCTCAAGTGGCAAAAGAAGTGCTGGATGATTTGATTGTGGCGAATCGAGAGTACTGGCCTGAACTGCGGCATGCTGATCATGAGGTTCATTTGATGAGTGAAAGTCCTGTAAGTGAAAGTTGATCTTGAGCCAAAGCGCTTTTGCTAGTGGCATGACGCGATCTGTGTAAGTACTGAATACGGTTATCAAACCATTAAGCTGTAAAAAAGCCATGCGTGAAAAAATGCATGGCTTTTTTCTTGGTTTACATGAGGTAAGAGTAGGCTATTTCAAGTGAATGCGCATGATCCTAGTCGTGGTGAAAAGAATTTTTTGCAGTGGGCGGAAAAGTTAACACTAAGCGTTATAATTACGCCTTCATATGCTTAGCGAGAACTCTTAAAAGGAGTGTCATATGCTGAGTTAAGGGGGGAAAGCATGTAATATCATTAACGTGCTAATAGTGACGGGCAAATTCGAAAGCCTTAAACTTGGTTTGAATTAGCGCTAGTCAACTCGATAAGGATATCTGGACAGACTTTTACGCTTTATCAAGTATGCGGGAAATTGTTTAGAAACTGGTTTCTCACCTGATATAGCAAGAAGGGTCTGCTGGACGAGATGAGAAACAAATGCCGGTTTGTCAAATGAGACAGTTGCGAGCGTTGGTGTTACTGTGCTGGATTGAATCGAATCTCCGAATCCAACAATCGAAACGTCTTCAGGAACACGAATACCCGCGCGTTGCAACATGGACATAACTTGTAATGCCATCCGATCATCGTGCACAACGATGGCAGTTGGTCGGAGTTCTTTATCTACATCAATAAAATGCATACGCACTCTTTCAATAACGGCTCGTAGTGACTCTGAGGATTGGTAAGTTTCCATATAAGAATTTAAAGCAACCTCAGGATGTTGCTGGTATGCACGGATAAAACCATTCATTCTTAAAACACTACGCATATCGTCTACCTGAAAGATTCCTAGTAAGCGTTTATGGCCCATTTGAATAACTTCACTTGTGACAGCCGCTTCACTGTCAGCATCCGTCAAAGAGAACAAAGGGGCAGATACTGAAGGATAGGAGGAAAATAAAAAGAATGTGAAAATCTTATTCACTTGCATTTCTCCTAATAGTTTTAAGCTTTGTGTGTTTACAGCACTTTGACTGGGTTCGATAAGTACAGCATCTGCATTTAGATCGTAAAAAGACCGTAGCGACTCATATTCCGATTGTGGTGAGTTATGAGTTTCAACCGTAAACAAAGTATAGCCTTTTTTAAAAAAAGCTGTGCTTATAGTATTTAAAAGACCGTTTTCTGTGAGATCACCAGCTGTGACTAAACCAACAGCATGCGAGAGTGTCTTTTTTTTGTACGCTTTATTTACAAAAGTACCGCCGCCTTGGACTTTATAAATGATACCTTGCTTTTGTAATTCCTCGGTTGCTTTGCGCACAGCATAACGACTGGCTCGATATTTGGCCATCAGGCTATTTTCAGTCGGTAACTGATCATCCACCAAGCCGCCTTCGCTGATGAGTGCTCGCAAATCATCTGCTATACGTTTTGAGTTGTTCATTATTTATTCGCTCATTTCTATCGAAAGGGAAATTCTCACCCTAAGATTAACGGAAAAAAAGGACTTGGTCAATGTTGGAGAAGGTGCAGAAAAACCTACCCCAAGATTCGTTCACAATTATTCGAACAAATTCCATAAATTTATTGACAAAGGTCTGATCGAAGATTACTATGAAAGCGAATTCAAAAACAAGGGAGGGCTATTATGGTCACAATTATTTTAACCAGTCATGGATCATACGCTCAAGGAATCTATGACACATTGGCATGTTTTTCAAAGGATTTAAATAATGTTCATACGCTTTGTCTGGGTGATGACAGTATTTATGACTTTAATGCCAAAGCAGAGTCATTGATAGCTTCAGTGACTGGGGATGTCTTAGTAATGGCTGATATGTTTCAAGGCACACCTTTCAAAACTTTTTATACACTTTTGCGAGACAGAAAAAACGCGAAGATTGTTGTCAATATAAGTTTTGTGGATGCTTTAACGGCGTTGTTAAATCACCAGAATGAATTGAGCTTCGTGGTTCAGCAAGTTCTTGACAATCCGGGAGTACAAGAAGTCTCGACTGGTGCGCTGATTCAAGATACCAGGCCGGACGACGAATAGGGGGAGAAGTTGTCATGCATGTAACAATCATTCAGTCAATCTTAGTTATTATATTTGGCTTCTTTATGAATTACGAACGCTGGGTTAGCGCAATTGGACTTTGGCAAGCATTACTTTGCGGTGTCATAACCGGACTTTTATGTGGGGATGTGACGACCGGACTGTATGTTGGCGGAACATTACAATTGATGACACTGGGAGTCAGCAGTTTTGGAGGCGCTTCCGTTCCTGATTATCCAGCTGCGGCAATTGTTGGAACATATCTTGCAATTGCAACGGGCATCGGTGGAAAAGTCGGGGTTACAATCGGCATCCCAGTAGCAATTGTGATGGTTCAACTAGATGTTTTGCTAAAAATGGTTAATGTTTATTTCCAACATCAAGCAGAAAAAGCGGTGGGAAATCGTAATTATAAGATGATAGGAATTTGGCAATGGATTGCTATTATCTTGACGATGTGTGAAACAGGGATCCCTATTCTCTTGACAGTTATTTTTGGTAGAGGGCTTGTTGTTACTGCGTTTCAATATGTTCCACAGTGGTTGCTTTCAGGACTTCAAGTTGCGGGTGGCTTATTGCCAGCAGTCGGGCTAGGTATCTTGTTACGGACGATGCCAGTAAAAAAACAGTGGCCAGCTTTGCTTATTGGGTTCTTACTAGTGGCATATATAAAGGTGTCTGTCCTAGGTGTAGGTTTGTTCGGCGTTGCAGCGGCATTTGTGTACTATAAATCAAAGCATCGAGTGACCACACACAATACAAAAGCACCAACGGCTTCAATTAAAGGTGGCAACGGAGAGGAGATTAGTGGTGATGAGTGATCAAAAGCAGAATTTAACAAATGCAGAAATGAGACAGGTTGAAAAGTTGCCTAGTAACATTAAACGTCGAGTGCTGACTCGCTTTGTTTTTGGTGGTGCAACGGGGTCATTAAACTATGAAAAAATGATGGCACTGGCATATTGCTACTCCGTACTTCCGGCAATGAAGTTTCTGTATCGTCAAAATCCAGATGGGTTGCAGAAGGCTTTGCAGACACAGTTGGCATTCTTCAATACAAATGGGATTATGGCACCTTTTGTAATTGGAGCCGATCTTGCAATTGAAGAAAGCCAAGGCGTTAATTCACTTCCGACAGTAACAGGGATCAAAACCAGTTTAATGGGGCCGCTCGCGGGAATAGGGGATACGCTATTACTTTCGACTCCAGGAGCTATTTTTGGTGGCATCGCGGCTTCCATGGCTGTTAAAGGAAATCCAGTTGGGGTTATTCTTTGGCTGGTTGTTATGGTTGCAATCAAGTGCTTGGTTATCCCGTTGTATAAGATGGGATATAATTCGGGCGCTAAACTTGTCACGACACTGCGAGACGAGTTAACTTCAATCACTGATGCAATTTCTGTGGTTGGGTTGATGGTAGTTGGTGCATTGATTCCAACGGTGATCAATGCAACAGTCAAAGCTAAGTATGTTGCTGGGAAATTAGTAGTGAATGGACAGCATGTGCTTGATTCGATTTTGCCGGGCATGATTCCAGTTCTATTGGTGTTACTGGTTTATTGGTTACTTGGTAAGAAGCGTATGACGCCAGTACGTATTATTCTTGTTGTGCTTGTTTTGTCGATTGCATTATCGGCAATAGGATTCTTATAGGTCGGTCGTAGAAAAAGGAGGTTCGCAAATATTGAATGATGTTGTTGATATTCGAGTTGACGATCGCTTGATTCATGGACAAGTAGCCGGACTTTGGACAAATCGACTAGCGGCTACCCGAATCATGGTCATTGATGACGAAGTTGCAAACGATAATGCTCAAAAAGAGTTGCTGAGAATGGTGGCCCCAGCGAGTGTGAATACGTCAATTATCACAGAGGAAAAAGCCTTTAATAATCTTTCAGCAAATAGGTATGCTGGTCAACGAGTTTTTGTATTAGTCAAGAGCCCACTTGTACTGAAACGACTATTTGATAGAGGATTGAAGATCCATACCATCAATTTAGGAAATGTGTCAAAACGAGACGATCGGAGGACAATACTTCCCGGAATTGCACTGAATGACAGGGAACGCGAGGCATTGTACAGTCTTATTAATCAAGGAGTTACGGTAACTGCCATCAAGACGCCAACGGATCCGCGTTTAATTGTTACCGAAAAAATGTTGAGGGGAAATGAATGACGAATTTTAAGACGCTTAAGCAATATACCTTCGGAGATACAATCTTACATTACTTGATTAACGATGCTCAAGTAGTTGAATGGATGGTCTACCCTAAAGATATGGCGAATCAAGTTGTGTTACGTCAGAACCAAAATAGCGGTTTTTCTCTCATTCAGGCGAAATTGGTCCAGGATCCGTACGACAAAAACTTCTCTAATGGATTAACTATGTTCAATTCGGCAACAAGTCGGAGCATACGCTTTGTAAAACAAGAGGAGCACTTTAGCAAGGACGAAGAAAAAATCACAACAATCTGTCGAGACAGTCACGGAAATACTTATCGACATGATGTGTCTTGGGTACCAGGATCAAAACGGCTAAAAGTAAGAGTGTCATTTACTAATACTTCAGGGCATGACCAGCAATTATCGTGGCTACCTTCAATAGTGCTAAGCAATATAAGTCCCTTCTATGAACAAGTCCCAACTGGTGTATTGGATCTTATCCGAATTCGCTCAAAGTGGGCGATGGAGGGGCGTCTGGACCAAAGACCTGTTGAATCATTCGAATTGGAGGAAAGTTGGAAGCCCTCTGGTTTGGCGCTAGTTCAAATTGCCCAATATGGAACAATGCCCGTTCGTCAATTTTTCCCATATTTGGGGTTAAAGGACAATAGATTTGATGTCACTTGGTTAATAATGCTAGAGGGAAAAGCTTCATGGCAGTTGAATGCCGCAAGACTTGATAATCGGTTAGTTCTTTTTGGAGGATTACCTGACGCTGATAACGGACATTGGTATAAAGATGTTGCAGTAGGAGAGACATACACAACACCTTTTGCCTATATTACTGTAGGACACGATGAATTACTTAAATGTAGTAGGAGATTACAAGCACCTGTGCAAGAGGATACGTTGCCAATCTTCTACAATGAATGGGGGACAACTTGGGGGCGGCCAAATGCCCATTTGATTAGTGAATCGTTGCCTCTGCTTAAGCAACATTCAATAGATGGTTATATCATTGACGCTGGCTGGTATAAGTCGAAAACATCGGATTGGGAGCAAAGTCACGGTGATTGGCAAGTTGACATGATGCGTTTTCCCGGCGGTTTTAAGCCAGTTGTGGAAGAGATTCATCAGCAGGGTATGGAGGCAGGATTATGGTTTGAAATGGAAACTGTCGGGCGTTTGAGTGAAAAATTTCAAGATACTGAGTCTTTGGTGCAAAGAAACGGGCATGTTGTAACAACATTGAAACGCCGCTTTTTGAACATGACAAATTCCAACGTACAGGCCTATCTCAACAGACATGTTTTGGAACTTCTACGTCAAAATGCGTTTGATTATTTAAAGATTGACTATAACGACAGTATGGGTGTAGCAACTGATGACGCGGAGTCTGGTGCAGAGGGACTAGAAAAAAACATTTCGGCAACGCTGAAGTTTATTGATAAGTTGCATCATGAAATACCCGGGCTTGTTATTGAGAATTGTTCTTCTGGTGGGCATCGTCTGACCCCAGCATTTATTGAGCGAACGGAACTATCCTCATTTTCGGATGCCCACGAAACACATAGCATTCCAATTATTGCTGCTAACGAGTGGCTTGTTATTCCAGCTTCCAAAAATTTGATTTGGTGCGTACTACATGCTGATGACACGCTTGAAGAAATGTATTTTCATCTAATTAGCACCTTTTTAGGACGCGTCTGCCTTTCAGGTGACATTCGGCATCTGTCAACAGATCAATGGCATGCGGTAGATCAAGCGTTGACATTTTATCGCGCTAATCAAAGATTGATTGCTCATGGACAACCATTCCGTTTTGGTTCATCAATATTAAGTTATCGTAATCCACAAGGGTATCAAGTTTGTGGTTTCACTGATAAAGAAACATTGGATGAAAGCGGGCGTCTCTTGCTAATAGTCTTTGGCTTTAATTTGTCAAACAGTGAAGATGTTGATTTGCGTTTATCGAGTCATGAGTGGCAGGTTCAAGACATCGTTGGGGCAAAGAAAATTGGACTGCAGAGCGACAAAACAAATTGGCACGGATCAATTCCGGCAAATTGTTATACAGCTAAAGCAATTACGTTTGTACGGAAAAGAGAAATTGAACATTTCCCAGCTTAACTTTTTTGTTAGTATATCTGCATGTTGTCTTTTATAAGACAGCATGTTTTTTATATGTGGTCGAGAAATAAAGCCATACTAAGCGAATGACGCAAATGAGAAAATAAAAGGATTTATTTTTCGAGGCATAGATCTCCTTGTAGCCACATCTGGCGGATACCAAGCTTTTTCGTTTGATTGCGCTTTCATATAACCGGTGATAAGCTCACAAAGGTTATTTCTTAAACAATGGTAGCTTGTAATTAGCCTTTGGGGTGTAGTTATACGAGGAGGAAGATGATGAAGCGTTGCCTATTTGGAGTTGGAGCGTTTGTTCTTGCATTAGGGATGGCGGTTGGTCTGAAGGTTCAAGCAGAAATTGACCCTGATACACGAGTTCCTAACACCGTTCAGCGTGGAAGTGTTCAAAGAACTCTTGGTCAATCTGACCAAAATGTTGACACAGGGACCAATAGAACAACGGCAGACGAGACCCAGTTCAGTTTAATGCGTTCACGATGGCGCAACCGTTTAATGGCAAGGAATCCAGACCTAAACAATCCGAATGTCAATGCGTATTTAATCGATTTAGCAGGCCAAAGCAAGACACTTTGGAATACGATGGATCGACGCCCTGATCGTAAGCGTTTGTGGGCCAAGAAGAGTTCGGATACGACATCAGCCGATTATACAACGACTTTTACTAATATAAAGTTGCTGACACTTGGTTACTACAATCCTAAGAGTGAGCAGTATCAAGACCCCGCCGTTTATCGAGCGATTCTTGATGCCATCGACTTTATGATCAACGTCAAGCAGTACAATGGAACCTTTTCAACTGGAAACTGGTGGGATTGGCAAATAGGAGCAGCTCAACAACTTGATGATACATTGATTTTGCTCTATGACGATTTACAGCAACAGGATCCTCAAAGATTGAGGAGGTTTGTTCAACCATTATTGGGTTATGCAAAAGATCCAAATATTCAGTGGCCAAAATATACGGCAACTGGGGCTAATTTGACCGATATTTCAATTTCTGTTCTTGCTAGCGGCTTATTGTTGGAAGATGATCATCGTGTCGCACTGGTTCAAGCCAATTTACCTAAAGCGATGGGACTTGTTACCGCTAAGGACGGTATTTATGCAGATGGCTCATTTATACAGCACACTTTTTTCCCGTACAATGGTAGTTATGGAAATGAGATGATCAAGGGGATTGCACGTATTTCGTCTACTCTTGTCGGAACACCATGGGCAATCAGTGAAGTTCAATTTGCTAATGTTTTTAATTTGATCGACAAAGGCTTTCTTCAACTAATGGTCAATGGGCGAATGCCGTCTATGGTCTCAGGCCGAAGTATTTCCCGCGCACCCGGCACAAATCCTGAGACTACAGAACTAGAGACAGGGAAGGAAACTTTAGCAAACTTAACCTTAATTGCTGAAGCCGCACCAGCGGGATTAAAACAAAAAATCTACCAAGCAGTGGCAACCTGGGTAGCGCAGGTGGGGGATTATTATAACTTCTTTAATAACCCTCGAGATTATGCGGCTTTAAATGGACTGAAGACAGCCCTGAGTCAAGCAACTGCACAAGAAAATGATCAAGATTCTTTGAATGTCTATGGCTCAATGGATCGTGTGATGCAGAAAACGTCAAAATACGCGGTTGGACTTGCTATGTATTCAAATCGAATTGCTAATTTCGAGTATGGTAACACTGAAAATGCTCATGCTTGGCATACGGCTGATGGGATGCTCTATTTGTATAATCGCGATTTCAATCAATTTGGTGAGGGCTACTGGACGACAGTTGATCCCTATCGATTACCTGGTACAACTGTTGACACGGCACCACTTGCAGACGGTGCCAAGTCTTCTTCTAGAAGTCCTCAGTCATGGGTCGGTGGTGCAACAGATGGGATCGTGGCAAGCGTAGGGATGGTGTTAGATAAGACAAATGAAGGTCAGAACTTAAAAGCAATGAAATCGTGGTTTTTGCTTAATGACCAAATTGTCAATCTTGGCGCGGGTATCTCTGGCACGACGAAAGCAGATATTGAAACAATCCTTGATCAACGCCAAATTGACCCACTGACAACTAAGATCACCATAGATGGACACACGTATGTAAATCAAGAAACGGCTAAAAATTGGGTGAATTTGAACACCAACGATCCGAGCAATAATGTCGGTTATATTATTGCAAAAGATAATGATCAAGTTGATATTAGTCGTGCAACAAGAACCGGTTCCTATAAGGACATCAATGGCTATTTTCCGTCTGACACTGTCTATCGTCATCATTATGTTACGTTAGCAGCTAAACATGGCTCCGCAGTTAAGGATGGCAAGTATGAATATGTGACCGTTCCAGGGGCAAGTGATTCAACAATTGCCGCCTTAGCTAAAAAACCAAAGTATCAAGTGTTGGCCAATACTAATGAAGTACAGGCGATTAAGACTCAAGACCAGATTATGGCAAATATTTGGAATAAGGCCAGTTTACTTGGTGGATTACTTGAGATTGATCAACCGGTTTCGCTTATCATAAAAGATCTCGGTGAGAATACTTACCAATTAACGGCTACCGATCCACGACAGTCTGATGACCCAATCAACTTCAATTTCAAATATCCTGTTCACATTCGCAAAAAGCAGGCAGATGGTTTTTCTGTCAATCAGGATTTGCTGACGCTTAAGACAAAAGGACTGGCCGGTGCTAGTCGTTCTGTGGTAGTTACGGTTGATGTTCCTACTGATAAGGCTGCTTTGGAGGGGTTAATCTCACATGCGGAAAATGTTAGGGCAATAGATTATACGCCTTCCAGTTATAAAAAGTTGATAACCGTGCTGGCAAGTGCAAAAGCAGTCTATGCGAATGCAGCAGCAAAACAAGTAGTTGTGGATCAAGCAAAGGCAGCGCTTGAGGATGCGTTAAAGAAATTAGTGAAAGTTGCTGATACTAGTGCACTTAAAACCGTCTTAGCCATCATTAATAAGCTTAAGGGTGAAGTATACACATCTGAGAGTTGGCAGAAGCTTCAGGATGCCTTGATATTTGGAAAAGTGACACTCAAGAATGTAGAGTCAACTCAAGAAACGGTTGATTATGCTACCAAATTGTTAGTTGAGGCGCAACGTGCTTTGATTAAAAAAGACGTTAACGAAGCAAGCAAACATGGCCAGACAACAAGACTAGGCAAGAATAGTGAAGATAGCCGTCACGATCCGGAAAAAATGCCAAACACCGGTGAGAAAGGCAACTTCATTTTCATCATAATCGGCTTTACCATTATCGTGCTGACTGGTATCGTAATGTTTGTATGCGAGAAAAGGGAGAACCAGACGAACTAGATGCAACGGGTAAATATAAGTGGTGAGTATAAAAGAATTGCAAAGCATCCGTTTATAAACTCGCAGTAGTGTCTGTTTTCTTTCGCTAATTAGCAGATTTATCGGAAAAATTGAAAACTTTAATTTGTTGTTTTCTTCACAAATCGCCATCTACACCACAATTCATATTATAATGAAGATAATAAAGCGAAAAGGATGGTTAACCATGGACCAGAATAAGTTGAAGCAAGAAGCCGCTCAACGGGCAGCAGAGTTTGTTGAAGACGGGATGACAATTGGCTTGGGAACGGGCTCGACGGTTTTTTATCTCGTTGAAGCCATTGCAAAGCGGATTAAAGAGGAGCATCTTAGTCTGAATGGTGTGGCCACAAGCATTCGGACGCGGAAACAGGCGGAGTCGTTGGGGATCCCGATGAAAGAACTGGACGGGGTTGACAAAATTGACCTCACCATTGACGGTGCCGATGAAGTCGACAAGCATTTTCAGGGTATTAAAGGCGGCGGGCGCTCACATCTGATCGAAAAAATTGTTGCGATTAATTCGGCACGTAATATTTGGATCGTGGACGAAACCAAACTGGTGGACACACTTGGAAAGTTTCCGTTGCCGCTAGAAGTGATTCCGTTTGGTAGTGGCAAGCTGTTACAGCGGTTGGCGGATGAAGGCCTGAAACCAGCTTATCGTTTGAATGAGGATGGCAGCAAAGCTTTGACGGATTCTAAGAATTACATTATCGATCTGCATCTTGGCCGGATCGAACACCCGCATTTGTTGGCAGAATGGCTCAATAAGCAGGTTGGGATTGTCGAGCACGGATTGTTCCTTGATCTGGTTAAAACGGTGGTTGTCGGAACAACGCATGGTCCGGAAATTTTGGATGCTCATCGTGGATAGAACTCAAAAACGGTATCCCCCCAAAGGTAGATACCGTTTTTTGCTACCCAATTTAACCTTTAAACGCTACTTATAAAACCTACTGCTGACGACTTTACGTAAGAAACTCCATCTTTTCAACGATTCACACCACTGCTGGTATTCATGATTGCATTGATGTCTTTGTCAGTGACGAGATTCAAATCACCACTAATAGTCAGCTTGAGGACGCTGGCGGATATAGCATAGTCGATCATTTTTTGCGGATTAAAATCTTCTATGAAACCATGAACAAGACCTGCGCCAAAAGCATCCCCAGAGGCGACACCCTCAAAAACATGCATGTTAAAAATTGGTCCCTGATATGCCGCGTCATTTTGAACGAGCAGTCCGGTCCATTGGCTCTTTTCAACTGAGTAGATGTTACGAACCACACTGGCAACTGTATGAACGTTTGGCCGGCGATTGATGACTTCGAACATGCCACGTTTAAAATCGTCAATCTGATCAATCCCAGTGGCCATGTTACCATCAAAAGCTTTAATTCCTAATGTTGCCTCAAAGTCTTCATCGTTGGCGATACAAACATTAATATAAGGCATGACCGTTTTGAAATAGGTTTGTGCTGTTTCGGCTGTCCACATTTTCCCACGGAAGTTCATGTCACAGACGACGGTTATCTTGTGATTGGCACAGTAGCGACATGCATCAAGAATGGCTTGTTGCAGTTCTGATCCGATTGCTGGTGTAATTCCGGAAAAATAAAAATAATCAACATCCTGAAGCAGAGATGGCCAGTCAAACTCAGATGCCTTGACAGTCGCAAAAGCACTTCCCGCGCGATCGTAAACGACATTTGTATTTCGGACACTAGTACCCTTTTCAAAGAAGTAAATTCCTAGACGATTACCGCCCCAAAGAATTTTGGTCGTATTGACGCCAAAGCTACGAATAGTATTCCGTGCAGTTGAACCTAATGGATTGTCAGGAAGCTTGGTCAGGTATTGCACTTGATCGCCAAGTAAAGAAAGCGATACAGCAGCATTAGCTTCTGCGCCACCATAGTTTGCCTCAAAATTGGATGCTTGAAAGATCCGTTGATGGTCAACTGGTTTGAGCCTAAGCATCGTTTCTCCAAAAGTTAGAACAGTTGGCATTTTTTCATCTCCTAGATTGTTTGATTTGATCAACTTTTTTGCGATATTTAAGAGCAGTTGCTGTGACTTGATCAAAGTTACCATGGGCAGCGGCTTCTACGAGATTTGAACCAGCACCCACAAGCGTAGCACCAGCACTAAACCAAGCTTCCATATTATCGAGAGAGACGCCGCCAGTTGGCATGATAGCAAGTGTTGGAAATGGGCCCTTCAAAGCTTGAATCATAGGCAGTCCAGCTACACTGCCTGGGAAGATTTTAACTAGGTCTACGCCGGCTTCGAGTGCCTGCTGAATTTCAGTTGGCGTGAAGACACCTGGTGTATAGGGGATAGCATAAAGATTACATATTTTTGCGACATCCGGGTTGAAACTTGGACTTACAATGAACTTTGCACCAGCAAGGATGGCTAAACGTGCAGTGACCGCATCAAGAACAGTACCTGCACCGATGACGATGCTTTTCTGAGAGTCGTACTTTTCGGTAAGTTCTTTGAGTGCCTTATCTGCATGAGGGATTGTGAATGTAAACTCAATTCCGGTAATACCTCCGGCGATAACAGCATCACAAGTTCTGATTGCAGCTTGCAGGTTTTCACCCCGGATAACGGCAACGCAGCCGGTGTTTATTAACCGGCTTAGAAAGGTGTATTTTTGCAAGGGGCCTCCTTCTTTTTTCTATAGGATAACAACGAAAGCTCCGAGATGGACAATATGCCGCCTCGGAGCTCGCGTAAATTGTCAGCTTTGTAATAGAGAGTCAAACAGTAAAGTGATGATCAGCTAACAAGGAAACCACCGTCAACAGGGATGATGGCACCATTAATGTAATTTGCGGCATCGCTTGCCAGAAAGACTGCAATCCCCATTAACTCATAGGGTTCACCCCAATGTCCCGCAGGAATACGACTAAGAATATCATCATTGCGGTTCTTATCGGCGCGCACAGGTGCTGTGTTTTCCGTCTTAATATAGCCGGGTGCAATAGCGTTAATCTGCACATTATAAGGACCCATTTCGGAAGCAAACGCCTTTGTTAAGCCGGCAACACCATGCTTACTTGCAGTATAAGAGGGAATATACTTACCGCCTTGGAACGAGAGCATGGAGCCAATATTGATGATTTTTCCTGACTTTTGTTGGGCGAATACTTTTGAAACTTCTAGAGACAAATGGTACACAGCGCTGAGATTAATCGCGATAACCTGATCCCAGTCTTTGTCTTTTGATTCTAATAATGGATTACGCCGGATCATACCCGCATTGTTGACCAAAATATCGATATGGCCCATCTGCTTTAGTGCTTCCTTAACGACTTTTTCAGCACTTCCTGGCTCAGTTAGATTAACCTCCATGAACGCAACCTTTTGACCACGTTTTTCGATTAACCGCCGTGTGTTATCCCATTCTGCTCGGCCAAAAGTTGGAATGAAAATATCCGCTCCGGCTTCTGCCATTGCAACAGCATAACCTTGACCTAATCCTGTATTTCCACCCGTAATAATTGCGACTTTACCATTAAGATTAAATTGGGTCATCTTAAAATGGTCCAGTTCTTCTTCATGTTGACGAATTTCCTCTTCAGTTTGGTGAATTTCACTCATTTTAAGCACTCCTTCAAAATTGATAACACTTGATTAGCGTAATTCATTCATTGCTACTTGATCCATGTCATCGTATGTTTGATTCTCCCCACACATTGCCCAAATGAAGGCATAGTTTGTGGTTCCAACCCCACAGTGAATGGACCAACTTGGGTTAACAACAGCTTGTTCGTTGAATAGCGTAATATGCCGTGTTTCATCCGGCTTGCCCAAAAAGTGAAAGACTCGCGTTTCTGGATCGGCAAAATTGAAATACATATATGTTTCCATGCGTCTTGCGTGCGTATGGGCCGGCATCGTATTCCAAGAAGAGCCGGGTTCTAATACGGTATATCCCATTTGTAATTGACAAGTATCCATTTGCGAAGCGTCAATATATTTGTAAATAGTTCTTTTATTGAGATGTTGCTGATCGCCCATTGGTTTCGCAAGTGCGGTAGCAAATGGCAGTTTTTTATTCGGATAGGTTTTATGTGCTGGCGTTGAAACTACGTAAAACTTCGCAGGATGGTCGCGGTCTTCCGAAGTAAAGACAACTTTTTGGGTTCCCATGCCAATGTAGTAACCATCTTGGTTGGACATGGCATCCTTCCGTCCGTCAATTGTAATTGCGCCAGCACCGCCAATATTGATGATCCCTAACTCGCGCCGTTGAAGGAAGAAATCCACACCTAATTCTGTTGATAATTTAATTTCAAGTGGTTCGTCTGTTGGCATGACACCTCCGAAAATCATTCGATCATTGTACGTATAAGTGAGTAGGATATCTCCGGGATTGAAGATCTTTTCCATCAGGAATTCGTGGCGCAACTTGGATGTGTCATAATGCTGAATATCTTCTGGACTATGTGCGTAACGTGTGACCATGCTAAAACTCAAAATGATCCCTCCAATATTTCTTATATAGAAACTTGATTTCCTTTATGCTACGACAACAATATAAAACGTTTTCAAGAAGAAGGCAAGCATCAAATTGAAAAAATTCAATTTGATGCTTGCCTTCTTGGCTTAATAAAAGGGCTGTTGAATTTGGCAGCCTTGTCGATAACTATTACCTGAGATAGTGTGGTGAAGGAAACCGAATGTGCAGTCAAATAACAGCGTTAATGGTTAAATAGCACTTTCGATTGCATGTTTTGTATCTAATAACATTCTGACAAAGGCGGAACGTCTTTCCTGAGGCATACGATATTTAGGAGCGCTAATACTAAACGCACCGTATAGTTGCCCATCACGAACAATTGACGCCCCGAGGCAGAAGACCTCCTCTTCGTTTTCTTCATTATCAACAGAAACGCCTAATTCTTTAATCGAGTTAAGGTCCTTTTGAAGCTTAGATGGTGTTGTGATCGTGTGGGGTGTCATTGGGACCATCTTAGTAGACTTGAAATAACTGTCTAAAGATTTGGACGAAAAGGTGGCAAGGATTGCTTTACCCATTGCTGAGGAATAAAGGTTCATGCTTCCACCGATCGTTGATTGTAGTTTAATGCTACGAGGGCTTTCTAGCTTTTCAACCAGGATGATCTTATTGTTTCGCTCAATACCTAGATTAATGGTCTCCTCGGTTTTGTCACGAAGGTCCTCCAAAAAAGGACGTGCAACATTGACAATGTTAAAAGTTGCTAGAGCTTTCTGCGCGTAAGGTATAAAGTGTGTTCCTAAAAAATAACGCTTAGAGTCGGTATCACGCCAGACAAAGCCAAGCGTTTCAAGTGTGCTCAGGATTTTTAAGGTTGTCGGTTTTGGCGAATGTAAACCACGACTGATATCAGATAAAGTTGGTGGATCATTTGCTGCCAACAGAAAGTCCAAGATTTCCTTGGCCTTGATTAAGACGGTTCCATATGGTTTAGACGCTTCTTTACCAGTATTCAAAGTAAAACCTCCGATTACAGTGATTTATTATTTAGAAATTTATAATCATTCTAAACGCTGCCTGTCCTAGAAAGCAATAACATATTTTTAATACCCAAGGAAAAAATATTGTGAATACGTTTACTTTTTCGTTGACAGCGGAAAGTGTGCACGCTAATATACAAGCGTAAGGTAAAGAAACAAAGTTTATTATAAAGAAACAGGAAAGGAGAAAACAGGGATATTGCTAATTTCATTGATCTCAGCTAAATCGCGAATCGACAGTGACTTGCGGTCTGACGAATCAGACGCTGAGCTGATTCTGGATCACTTATATGTGAAAGGAGATTATCTTGAGATTGCTTTTGAGCCGCAAACGTTACCTTGTTTCAGATGGATTCAGGTTGATGCGGCTTTGAGTCCTTCTCTGGTTTATTTTACACAAACTCCTTGGCGTTATCACATTCCGACAAATTATTTACGTGTGACAGAACCGGCTCATGAAAGCATCTTTCCAGAAATGGCTTTTGCCGGTCGTGAACATGTTATAAGAATTTGGCGACCTGATGTTGTTGATTTAAAGGGTGAACGCAACCTAGCGTTAAACTGTCATGATCAGGCAGCTGATATGGGCGCATTTCCTCATGCCAGTGCCAACATTGAAACGCGACATGATCCAACGTTTGCAGCTCGAAATGCCATTGATGGGTATCGGTTGAATCATCATCACGGAAAATTTCCCTATCAATCGTGGGGAATTAACCAAGACCCAAAGGCCAGTTTTGAAATTGACTTTGGGCGCAATGTCAATCTAGATCACGCAGTTATAACGCTCAGAGCTGATTTTCCACATGATAGTTACTGGAAACAAGGAACTATGACGTTTTCGGATGGTAGTCAAATGGTGATCCATTTCAGTAAGACGGATAATCAGCAAACCTTTACAATCAATAAATCAAATATCAGATCAATTCGACTTTCTGAGTTAGTCAAAGCAGAGGATGATTCGCCTTTTCCTGCACTAACCGAACTTGAAGTATATGGGAGCGAAACCTTTGAGGAGATGAAGCATTGAGAATAGAACCCTTAACAGATGCGCAGCGCTTTTTCAACGCTGGATTGGTGGATAAGCGCATGTTAACAACAGCTTTAGATAATGCAATTAAACATCTAGATTTAAACATAAAAGTAATGGGTGAAAATTTTCCTGAACCATCTACTATTCATAATCGTTATGCGCCAATGAAAAACATTGAATGGACAAGCGGTTTTTGGACGGGCATGTTATGGCTGGCATATGAATACACTGGCAGTAATCATTATCGAGAGCTGGCAGAAAAGAATGTCACTAGCTTTTCTAACCGAATTAATCAGAAGATAGCTGTTGATCATCATGATCTAGGGTTTTTGTACTCGCCTTCAGTCGTCAGCGCTTATCAATTAACAGGCAGTTCGGTCGCAAAAAGATCTGGCATTAAAGCAGCAGACCAATTATTGACTCGCTTCAATGAAAAAGGCGGCTTTATTCAAGCATGGGGGAAAAAGGGTGCTAAGGATGAAAACCGGCTGATTATTGATGCTCTACTCAATATTCCGCTTTTGTACTGGGCAACACGCGTTACTCGTGATGTTAAGTATCAACAGATTGGGGATCGACACTATCAAACGGCTTTAAAGACAGTGTTTCGATCAGATGGATCTACTTTTCATACTTATTTCTTCGATGACGACGGTAATCCGTTGCGCGGTGCGACTCGGCAAGGCTATTCAGATGATTCGGATTGGGCACGAGGCCAGGCCTGGGCAATTTATGGAACGGCGCTGCATTATTATGACACGCATGACAAGACTACTTTTGACGTTTTTAAGGCCGTTACAAACTTTTTTCTTAATCGTTTGCCGGCGGATCACGTACCATACTGGGACCTTATCTTTCAGGAGGGAAGTGATCAAAGTAGGGATTCATCTTCCGCGGCAATTGCTGTGTGTGGTATGCATGAAATGTTGAAATACATACCTGAGTCCGACCCGGACAAAAACGTTTATCGAATGGCAATGCATGCTCAGCTCAAATCTTTGATTCAAAACTATGCTGCACCATTAGACGGACAAACGGGAGAGCCTTTGCTGCTTCATGGTGTTTACTCTTGGCATTCCGGGCACGGTGTGGATGAAGGCAACCTCTGGGGCGATTACTTTTATATGGAAGCGTTGATCAGATTTTATAAAGACTGGCAATTATATTGGTAGGGGGAACTAAAGATGACAGAACCAAATATTAAGGCAGTAAGGCTTGACGAGCGACTCATTCACGGTCAAGGACGTCTCTGGATTTCTAATCTTGGCGTTAATTTAGTCATAGTTGCTAATGACGAGGTAGCTACTAGCCACATTCAGCAACAGTTAATGTCGTCGTTAATGCCGGAATCGGTCGGTATCCGTTTCTTTTCGCTCGAAGAAACGGCCAATAAAATTTTCAAAGCTTCACCGAGGCAAACGATTTTCATTATTGTTAAGACCGCTCAGGATGTTTTAACACTTGCAGAAAAAGGTGTGCCAATCACGGAACTAAATGTCGGCAATATTCATATGAAGGAAGGCAAAACGCGCCTTACGAATTTTATTTCTGTAGATGCTAGTGATCTTGAGGCTTTGAAGACACTACACATAAAATATCATGTCAATCTAAACACGCGTACAACGCCATTAGGTAACGATGTTGGGTCCGATTTTGATTTAAACGATTATGTAACTAAGCATTGAAGTCAATGAGAACTGAGGGGGAAAGAGCATGACCTATTCTATTTTGCAAGCGCTTTTGGTAGGCCTTTGGGCAGCGTTCTGCTTTGCTGGCCAACAATGGGGGATTTATACCAATCGTGCATTGTTCATATCATTCGGGATTGGTTTAATTTTGGGTGACTTACAGACGGCCGTTGTTTTTGGTGCAACCGCTGAATTAGCCTTTATGGGATTTGGTGTAGGACCTGGTGGCTCAACACCGCCTAATCCTTTGGGCCCTGGTGTTGTTGGAACTATCATGGCGATCTCGATTCAAGGCTTAAAACCAGCCGCTGCTTTATCACTTTCGTATCCGTTTGCAATTTTAATCCCATTCGTCATCACATTCATCTTTTCTGTCAATGCCAACAACCTTGCTTGGTCACGAAAGGCTATTGAAGAAGGCAAGTATCGCAAGTTTCACTTTCTTGCCAACACGACCTTGTTAGGGTTTATTCTGTTCGCTTTCTGTTTTGGCTTTGCTGCTACGTTAAGCACAAGTGCATTGAAGGTTTTTGTTCAAGCAATTCCTCAGTGGCTGATTAGTGGCTTGACTGTTGCAGGTGGTCTGCTTCCTGCCGTTGGATTTGCACTTATTATGAGCACGATGGTCAAGAAGGAATATATTCCGGCTTTAATCCTTGGTTACGTTTGTGTTGCTTACCTGAAGATGCCGGTAATCGGATTGGCATTTGCGGGTGCGGTTCTCGCCTTTAATAATTACTATAATGGACATCGCGCTAACAAAAACCAAGACCAAGGATCAAACACAAATAATGACAGTAACAACAGTGACGATGGGGGTATTGAAGATGGCATCTAGTCGAAAACCGGTTTTAACCAAAAAAGATTACTTAAATTCCATTCTCCGGTCCTATGTGTTACAAAACGCTCAAAATTACGGCACGATGCAGGGAACCGGAATGGCAAATAGCATTATGCCACAACTTCGGAAAATTTATAAAGATGATGACGCTGAGTTTAAACGAGTTACAACCTCAAATTTGGAATTTTATAACACAAATCCACAACCTTATCCATTTGTGACCAGTATTATGTTGGCTATGTATGATAGTGGCCAAGATGAAAATGATGTACGAGCGATTAAGTTCGCTTTAATGGGACCCTTGGCTGGTATTGGAGATGCACTTTCTCAGTTTGGATTAGCACCTTTGTTTAGTTCAATCTTTGCATCGCTGGCGCTTCAAGGCATGACATGGGCACCGATTCCGTTCATTCTGTGTTTGTTTGGTATCACTTTCGGAGTCCGGATGTTGATGGGCTATCTGGGATGGAAAGTAGGTACCAGCATTATTGATACCTTATCAGATCGGATGGCTGCCATTGCCGATGTTGCAAGCATGTTAGGGTTAACGGTTATTGCAGGCTTGTCAGTTTCTTTTGTAAAGGTTAACTTGGCTTGGCAATATACACAGGTTATTAAGGGAAAGACACAAGTAGTTGCAGTCCAGACAATTCTCGACAAGATTATGCCATTTATGTTGCCGATTGCGTTGACATACTTTGTTTATTGGTTGATTACAAAGAAAAAATGGACTATCTACAAGATTGTTATTCTGCTCTTTGTTGCAGGTGTCTTACTTTCGGTTCTGGGAATCTTAAAGTAGTTTATGCATTTTTCAGCCGTCAATTGTGGACGGCTGTTTTAGAAACGTTGGGTCTAGCCAAATGAAGATGGAGGATGTTGAACAAATGAATTATGCAATGGCAATTGTCGGGCACGGTCGGTACCCAGAGGGGGTTCTCTCGGCACTGAAATTATTGATTGGAACGACAGAGGGAATGACTGCCTTTAACCTAGACGAAAACACAACCCATGAACGATTTGAGCAATGCTTGAATGACTTCCTTAAAGAAAATAAGCACGCAATTATATTTGCAGATATGACTGGGGGTGCACCGCATCAGATTGTCTCCCGGCTAATCATTGAGAAAAATCAGCCACATCAATATATCATTTCAAGTGCGCCTTTAAATTTAATACTTGATCTATATGCAAAGAATATGAGTGGATTTGAGGATAATGCAATTGAGGAGACACTGCGGCACACTGTAGAACTCTCAAAGCAGCTGATTGAGATTTTGCCTGACAGAATGAAGACCAATTCCACGAAGGTACCGATTCCGAATGCCGCCCCAGATGAAGAGGATGGTATTTGATGACTTTGTGGCAAATCGTTCTGGCAATATTAGTTGTCGTAGTCTTTCTGCTGTATCTCGTTGCAATTCCACTTGCTAAGCAGCGTGCCATGAAAAAACAGGCAGCAATTGTTGATCAAATGCATGCTAATTTAAAGTTAGGTGATCAGATTGTGCTTATTGATGGCATCGTGGGCACAATTAGGGGATTGGATCAAGAAAACGTGCGCGTTGAAATTGCTGTCAACACCATCATTAATGTTAAACGTATGGGGATTGCTGGCGTGACAAAGGAGGCCAAAACGGATGGCGAAAATGACTTGGACCACGTACATTCAACAGTTGCGTCAGCATCAACACCTCACTGATCATGCGCAAAAAAATGCTGATCGATTATTGAAGAATGTCTATTTATTTGATAACCCCTATGCAATGGAGCCTACGCAAATCAGCTATACGATGGATCCGATTCAGTGGCAGAAAACGCCCAATGGTGATCCGGAATGGCTTTATATGTTGAAACGACAAGAATATTTGCTTGATCTTTTAGAAGCTTTCTATGAAACCGGCGACATGGTATATCAGAAGAAAATGAAGGCGCTGCTCTTTAGCTGGATTGAAGAAAACTTGGCATTTCCTGATACTTGGCGGACGATCGACACAGGAATACGATTGTTGAACTGGACCCCCGTGATTGCCAATCTTCTGGAGAGTCAGTTACTGACTGCGAAGGAGCGGGTGAACGTTGAAAGCGCGGTGAATACTCAAGCCGCCTATTTAAAGCAAAACTATACAGAAAAGTTTGACATCAGTAACTGGGGGATCTTGATCACTACGGGTATTTTAACCTATGCTGCTCAATTTCCAAACGTGATTGAGTCAGATATTCTTCATTGGGCTCAAAAGCGGTTTGAAGTAGAACTGGATCTTCAAGTAGACGCCCAAGGCATGCAGTGGGAGCAGTCGCCATTATATTTGCTTGAAGTTTGGCGAAGTTCACTTGCTGTTATTGCGGCACAGCAGCGGGCAGACTTATCAGTGTCGCCAATCGTATTAGCCAAAACGAAAGCGATGCACAACATGATGGCGCAGTATATCAAACCGAACTTGAAGTTGTTGCAGCAAGGGGATACTGATGCAATTAGAATTGATAGTTTGTATCAAGCTTCAGTAGCAATCCTGAAACTGCCATCAGCATTGTCGAAACAACTTGATCCTGTGTTTGACTTTGGGTTGTTAGAGTTGGCTCATGAGCAATGGCAATTAACTACTAGTGAAGCAGTTTTACCTAAACAATTCGATGCACCAATTAGCGGTAATTACTTTTGGCGCTCCGGTTGGGATAAGCAAGCAGATTATTGGCACCTTTTCAATGGTAACTTAGGCAGCGGGCATGGTCATGCAGCACTGGGACATCTTGATTTAACGATCGGTGGTCAGGATGTACTTGTTGATCCGGGTCGATACACATACGTTGATGGAACCGAACGCCGTTATTTGAAAGGGGTTACCGCACATAACACAGTGATGTTGGATCACAAAGCGTTCAGCTTACCGAAGGATTCATGGAAGTACCAATACGTCTCCAATCCCATAGCTAATCAAAGTGTGAAATTTGCTAGAGGACAGGTAGTCAAGGCGGTTTTTCTCGACCAGTCCCAAGAGGATTCGGCCATAATCACACGTTTTCTCATCGGTTTGAGCGAAGAAAGGCTGTGGCTTGCTCTTGACTTAATCAGTTATCCAGGCCAACACTCCCTACAGCGATTTTGGCAAATATCCCCACACCTTGAAGTGGCAAGAAATGGTGATGGGTATATTTTGGGAGATAGTGCCCGTTTTACTACAACAGAAAGCCAGATTAGGCAAAGCAAACAACTTTTTTCGCCACGATATAACGAGCTTCAGCATTTGACGCGACTAGAAAGTGAGACCCTTTTTCAGGATTTCACAGCCCAAGTAGCTGTATTTTCAGCCGGAGATAAAGTCGTTAAGATTACGCCAGTCTCAGCCAAGCATTCTGGTGAAGTTGAGGAAGAAGTTCCACAAAAGTTGGCATTGGGCTTTCGACTGGATTTGGGTGAAAACCGTGACTACCTAATCACTTTACAACCCGAAAATACCATTCTAGGACGTAAACTTTACTGGTTTGATGGCACTGAGGCATACGGAAGTTTGAACATTTTTTCAAGACAGGGTCACAAAGTTATCGAACATTTTCAATTGTTATAGGGCTTGTGCCTATGGATAGATTTCGGTGGACTTGATAAGTGATCATAACTCATTCGACAGAGGAGGAAAGCACAACGAAAAAAGCAGTGAGTCTAAAACTTCTTGCACTTTGTCTCTTAATGATTTTGATAGTCGGTTGCCAAACGCAAAAGGTCAAAGCAGCAGATTTAAAGGTGGCTGACACGCCTGTCCCGACAAGAATCTATCAGATGTTTTTGCAGGATGAGAAGGCCACTACTGTGAATCGTTACATCAAACAGTATCATGCAAATTATGATAAGCATTTTTGGAAAACCAAGTATAACGGCAAAACGCCTCAACAAGCAGCCCAAAATGAAGCATTGAAAAAGATTAAGCGTTTTGTGATTGAAGATAAAGCTTTGGTGAAAGCAGGGCTTATAAAAAGACCGTTTGCGGAGTTTGAAAGATACCAAAAAGAAAATCAAGCTGGGGCAAATCTTTCAGGAATAGCTGCGGCACAAAAGCAACATCAGAGTTTGATGCTAAAGCTTGAATCACAGTATGTGCAATCACATCGAAAGTCGGTAACAATTAACCAGAAAAAAGATTTTTATGCCAAATATAAAGCGAAGTACTGGTCAGTTCCCGCAATCGTGCATTATGAAGTTTTGACGTTCGATCGGGCAAAAATTAAAGATATCAACCAATTTTCGGAGAAGGTTCAGCAAATTAATGGGGAACATATTGATCTGAAGAGTATTCAAAATGATTTTGAAGAAGCTGGATTCAAAGGTCAGTATAACCAAACTGACTCGCTACATGATGATAATCAATATTACGGCGTATATTCACGCTTGGCTTCGGATCATAGTAATGAGCTAGATGTAATTTTCCCAGTCTGGATTTCTGAAGAAAAGATGGGTCTTTTGCGAATTTTTTCAACAGAAGATGGTGGATTTCAACCATTTTCTGACGTGCAAGATGATGTTGTAACTAGGCTTTTGAACGATAAGTTGCGAAGAAAAATTTCAAAGACAGTGCAACAAGTCAAGATTCATATTGATCAAGCTGCCTTGTCGAAACAAGCGTTAGGCTGAACAGGAGGACGATGATGAAGTGTTGGAAGGGTACAAAGCTATTTCTGTTGATGATATTTGTCTGCGGCTTAGCCTTTATTCTTAATGACCATCCACAGCAGGTAGTAAATGCAACGGACATACGTACATTTTATGTTTCAAATACTGGCGATGATCATAGTGACGGGTTATCAGCTAACCATCCTTGGCGATCACTAGACAAAGTAGAAAGTTCGACCTTTCAGCCAGGAGATCGCATTTTATTCGATGCTAACAGCGTGTGGAATGGACAATTAATCTTGGATGGCGCTAAAAATGGTCAAGGAGCGACTGGAAATCCAATCACAATTGGAAGTTACAATCAAGGGAATACCGGCAAGAAAGCGATCATCAACGGGCTGGGGACGACAGCCGATAAAAGTTCGTATCATGAGCGTAAGTTGAGTAACCTTAACCTGATGACCGGTACAATTGAGCTTTGGAATGCTAATAATTGGACAATATCAAATCTGGAAGTGACAAATTCAGCTGGTAGCGGTAAGCGAGATGCTATGCGTATCGGTATTCTGGTTGCTTCGGATATCAGTACGGCATATCCACAGGGAAATGATAGTCAAACCATTCAGAAAAAGTTGGCAATTTTCAAAGCATCCCACCGAACAGGGATAACCGTGGATAATAATTACGTCCATGATGTTGAAGGTGCATATCAAAGTGATCCGGTTCCTGACAATACTGGCAAAATGGTTCCAGCCGGGAAAAACTCTGGGGGGATCATCATTGTCGGCAATACTGATGCAGTCGCAAAGAATAATGTTGTAACGGATGTTTCTAACGAAGGACTCCGCAATGATGCCAACGCCTCGGTACTTCCGGGGGGATGGGATCAATATTCATTTAAAGCCAGCGCAAAGATTAATTTCCACAACAATTATATTCGCAATAGTGCCGGGGACGGCATCGTTATTAGTTCCAGTGAAAATGGGACCGCTGAATACAATACGGTTCAAGCTGCGAACAGTATGCCAAACTCAAAAAATGAAGCAGGCGTAAGCAAAAATTTTGCCGGCTTGTGGTTTATGGGTGGAGAATATAATTTTGCTCAATATAACGAAGTGTTTGACATTCCAAACCATTACTTAGATGGAGCGGCGTTTGACTTTGATGGCTTTGCATCAAAGGGTGTCTATCAATATAATTACTCGCACGACAATTCTGGCGGCTTTACATTGTTCATGGGAGATCATCAAACCGATAATGTCTTTCGCTACAACTTAAGTGTGAATGATGTTAAGAATGTACCTTCGCCTGCTCTGAACCATCTTATCTTTGTCGTTTCCGGCAAAGCAGACGGGATTGATGGCTTCCCGTTATTTGCCAACAATACATTTATCGTTGGACAGGATGTTAAGAATTTAATGATATCAAATAACGGACAAACAGGGATTCGATTTGTAAACAATTTAGTCTATGCGCCAAGCGGCAATACGCCTAAATTTGTTGTAAATCAGGATGGCACTAAGCAGCCACTTTTTACAGAGGGACGCTTGGATCACAACCTCTTTTACCCGGAGGCTTTGATGGATAATAGTCACACTGGGGAAGTTGATGCATCAAATAATATCTTTTCTGATCCCCAGTTACCAAATGTAGGTTCCATGCCTAGTGGGGTGATTCAACATGGCGATGGCAGTTTTGATTTTAGTAAGTTAGCAGGATTTGTGCCATTGGCGGGATCCCCAGCAGCAGGGGCTGGTATTAATGTCGATGCGTTAATACCGAATGATGTGAAAGCTAAGTTTCCGATTACACATGATTTTGCTGGAAAGCCTATTAATACGAACCGACCAACTATTGGCGCCTTTGAAGCAGCTTCATCTGTTACGAACGTTGATAAGGGGGCGTTAGAACGATTGATTGCTCAGGCGCTTGATGTCAAGCGGACTAATCGCTATTTGTTGGCGGGGACAACAAAAAAGCACCTGTTTGATCAGGCGCTTAATACTGCACAACAGGTGTTCAATAATCCTTATGTAAATCAAAATCAGATTGATCATTCAGTTGCTGAGCTGCAAACGACTATGAAAGGTTTAGATGGGAAAGATGTAACAAAGCATGCGCCGACAGAAGTGGTGGTAAAGAAGCAGTCGGTTGCCGGTGATAAGCGAATAAAGAAGTCGGATGAAGAACAGAGATTGCCCAAGACTGGTGAACAAACAGCATCTTTTTTACCGTCTGTTAGTATCTTGGCAGTAATGGGAATTGTTTCAGGGAGCCTATACTCGCGATTTATTAAGACAAAATGACCGTATTGAATCCCCCGTAATGAACATTACCTAGTCTGTCAGGTTAACATTTACTTCACACAAGCAAAACCCCCGCAGCCTTCACACTGCGGGGGTTTATTTATGTATTGGTCAGCCGGTGGGAGGCCGGCTGACGATTTCTACTTTGGAGGAGTAAAAATGAAAAAGTTGAGTTGGGGTTTGTATAGGAATGAGTGGGTGGCTCATTTCTATGTTGCTAATACTACAGAGCAGATGTGACGAAATTGTGACGGTGATATGGTATTTGTGTTATTCATCCAAGGTGAAAACATGATGGCATGCTAAATAGGCTTCATCGTTGGCCTTCAGCTTGATCAGCCACTGGCGCCGATGATATCCATGACTGGTTTGGCATTTGTAGGGTGGCTGCGGATAGAACTGCGGCAACTATTTAGCGTTTCTCTTTTAATGATTTATGTTATGTAACGCAACAGCACTGTTGCATAAAGAACCCCCGGGGGAGAAGAAACGGGTAAAGCGCGGTTGAGAGGTCACCGATAACGGCCAGCAACTATTGCTAATTGGCGGTGAGGCTAGTGATAACCAGTAGCAAGTTGGCTGACGGCCGTTAAAAGAGAACCGAATCAACCGGTGCCATCACGATGATTATCTTGATGTGGCCGCATCGTTACGTAATGGCAAGTAGACGCGTTCTACATGAAGATAAATCGGTGAGGACGGGATTTTGACAACCCCCAAATGAGATTCGTTGCGTTTTTTAAAGATCAAAAGTGAACTCACTATCGCTCAATGATTAAATACGCTTTAGTTTCATAAGGCCGGAGCGTGTTTTCAGCATCGTCGTCATAGTTGCTGATGAGTAGTTTGGCTGAAGGTGACAGCTTTTTGGCGATATTGCGAGTCAACGTTTGGTCGGTGAAGTTGCTGATGACGAGCAGTTCTTGATTGGCGGCCTGGCGCTGGTACATGTACACATCAGGGTCGTCTGAGTCGAGTAAGGTGTAAGCGCCGTAAACAATCAGATCGGGGTATTGTTTACGCAGCCGAATGAGTTTTTGATAAAAGAAGAAGACCGAGTCGGAATCTGCTAGTGCAGCGGTTGCGTTAATGTCCGGGTAGTTTGGGTTCACGGCTAGCCAAGGGGTGCCTGCGGTGAAGCCGGCTTGCGGCGCAGTTGACCATTGCATCGGGGTTCGAGCGTTATCGCGGGAACGACGGTGAATTCTTTTTAACATATCCTCTGGCGCAAGAGCGTGTTGCTGTTCAACAAGTTCATGCCAAGCGTTTAGGGTGTCGAGATCGCGATAATCGTGAATGGATGGAAAGGCAACGTTGGTCATGCCAAGCTCTTCACCTTGATAGATGTAAGGCGTCCCTTCCAGAAAATGCAAGGTGGCGGCGAGCATTTTGGCAGAGCGAACCCGAAAAGCCTGGCGATCGTCTCCGAAACGCGAAACAGCGCGGGCTTGATCGTGATTATCCCAATACAAACTGTTCCAAGCCTTACCGTGTAGTGCAGTTTGCCAATCGGATAGGACGCGTTTTAGATCGATTAACTGGGGATGCTTGAGTGACCACTTGCCGAATTGTGGATCGTTATCAAGGCCAACATGTTTAAACTGGAAGACCATTTCAAGCTCGTGGCGATCGAAACCAGTATATTGAAGTGCCAAGGCGGGGGTAACGCCGGGTGCCTCGCCAACTGTCATAAGATCGTGCTTGGACAAAACTGCCTTGTTCATCGCGCGTAAGTACTCGTGCACGTGCGGACCATTGGCAATTAAGCCCAGCGAGTTGCCGTTTGGCTGTTCCAAAAGGTGTGGATCATCAGCAAAAACTTCAGGCTTTGAAATTAGATTGATAACATCCATTCGAAAACCATCAATCCCTTGATCACACCACCACGTCATCATGTCAAAAACGGCCTTGCGCACGGCGGGGTTTGTCCAATTCAGATCAGGCTGTTTGACCGCAAAAAGGTGCAGATAATACTGGCCGACTTCCGGTACATACGTCCAAGCGGAGCCGCCAAAATCCGCGCGCCAGTTAGTCGGTGCATGACCATCAACAGGATCGCGCCAAATATACCAGTCATGATGGGGATCCGTGCGACTTTGCATAGCCGCTTGGAACCAAGGATGTTCGTCAGAGGTATGGTTGACGACCAGATCCATCATCATCTTCAGACCGCGGGCGTGGGCTGCTTTTAACAGTTGTTGGAAATCGGTCATGGTACCAAACTCCGGCATGATTTGTTGATAATCCGCAATGTCGTATCCGTTGTCGGCGTTGGGTGATTTGTAAATCGGGTTGAGCCAGATAACATCAGCGCCGAGTTCTTTAATGTAATCCAAATGCTGGATGATACCTTGCAAATCACCGATACCATCGCCGTTACTATCTTGAAAACTGCGGGGGTAAACCTGATAAACCACTGCTTCTTGCCACCAACTTTTGTGCATGGGAAAAGAACCTCCTTGTGAGTGAGCATGGGCCTGAATCTGAGCATCGTGGTGAGAACCAGTGCACTGCAGCCAAGCTCCTAACACACTGATTTTTGCGCAGACAAACAGACGATGATCATTAGTTTCAGTATAAAGTTTCAAACCATATGTGCAGTAAAAATGCTGTAAAGGTTTAGTTGTTTTGCCAAGCGTACTGACGAGCCGAACTATAATGTTTAAAAAGCGCCATGTTATACTTTTTCTATGAGCTAACAAAGTCGATAAGGCAGCGTAACGCCAACAATTAAGTGAGGTTTTTAAACTTGAAACAGACTAGTGAAAGCAGACGGCGTCAACGACCACCTAAGAGAAAGTGGATGGCGCCGTTAGCAGTTTTGATCCTGGGGTTGGTCATTATCGGCGGCTATTTTTATATTGCCCAACAACAAACAAAGCGTGGACTGACTGAATCGCAACAAAGCGCGATCAAAAAGGTGACCTCAAAGCAGCATGCAAGTAAAAGCAGTGCGGTCAAGCCAAGTGATATGGGGGAAAGTCGGGGGCGCAGTTCTCAGTCAACAGCTGGTAGTCAAGATTATGTTGTTGATGTTGCCAAGCTTTTGCGGGAACGTTCAGGGGCGGTTTTTACACGACAAGGCGTGAATGCGCCGACTCGGATTGAGTTGCAAGCGGACCCGCAGACAGCAAATTATCGCCTGACCATTCAGTATCAACATGCGGATGCCGTCACGATGAAAGCGACCATCCGCAATGTTGCAACTAAAACAATCAAGGTCTTCAGTGCTGACGCTGCAGGCCAAACGCGGACCGTCAAATGCAACACCGAGATTAAAGTGGGATCGTTCACCGATGAAGGGAGCCATTCGCAAACCGCAGCGAACATGATTGGAGATAAGTTTTATCTGTTTTACAACGCACACGGCACCGTCTCATTGGTGACACCGAACTATGCGGGTAATGTGGAGACAAAGGCCGACGCGGCGATTATGAATGAGTATGTTCAGGCATCGGCTGCGGAGTGATGTTTTAATACGTTGGGAGTCACCATACTTTCAAGCCTCACATAATCAGTCATATTGAAAAAATGTTTTACTAACATCAGAAATCCGGATAAAACATACCATCCAAATTAATAACATATATTGTTATAAGTGTAAGAAATCTCTTAAAAAAACAACCGAATAATTTACCGACACAACTTCCTTTGGTACTTTGACCTAAGGAGCGCCAGGACTGAATACTAGAGATAATTCGCAGTCAAGTTGCTTATTTTCAAACTTGTTAAATAGCAATGAACAGTTTCTTTCAACTTGATCAAGGTGCTTTTTGAAAACAGAAAGGAAATGCTCGGGGTGAGAAGATTAACGATTGAAACAGAGGAGACACTTTATAAAGTTGGCTTTGTGAGTGCATTGGCGGTGGTTATTGCGCTTACGCTTTGGTGGACGGTGTACAGAGATGGTGGTGTCGCCTATTATGCAAAAGTACATGAACCACGCAGCCAATTTTCGGTGACAGTTCCGGTTAATCTGCGCCAAAAATGTTACGTTTATCGAGCGTTGGCGAAAGATGCTGCTGGGCGCGGGAAGCTACTTGAGTTTAAGACGGATGAGTATGATCCCGGCCCCTTCTCTGACGGACAAATACTGCGCCTGACTTATAATACGCGCTATGGTGTGACTCATTATGAGCGAGTTTCGATCAATGAGGTTCCGCTTAAAGCCAGAGATTAATAAAACAAGGAAGACTGAACACAATAAAGCACCAGGAAACTCAGCGTTGGAGTTCCTGGTGCTTTATTATTTTGTGCTTGAATTCAAACCACAGCTAGGGCCAAGGGAAAAGATCAATTACTTACCCGGTACATAGTCTTTATCAATAATCAAAACCGGTTTAATGGTCTTGCCAGAGCGGGAGTCAGCATTGGCTTCGTTGATCTGGTCGAATTGATAGAATTTTTCGGTTTTATCAAAGTCGAACATACCTTGCTTATAGAACTCAATTAGGCGCGGTACGTCAATTTGTGGGATGGAATCGCCCATGTTGACGCCGACGATCTTCTTGTCATTGACGCAGAGGTCGTTCCAGGTATCAACGTCAATATGATGTGGCGTAACCGCGATCGTTGCGTTGGTACCACCCTGAGCCAGCATCTGGATCGTATCTTCCATCACTGCCTTGACGCCGGTTGTGTCGACAGCCCAGTCAACCCCGAGGCCACCAGTCAATTTTTTAACTGCGGCAACCGGGTCTTCGGTTTTGCTATTAACGACATCGGTTGCGCCGAGTTCTTTGGCTAATTCGAGTCGGGAATCCACAATGTCAATCGCAATCACTTTGGTGCATCCGGAGATCTTGCCCGCCATCATTGCGGCTAATCCAACGGCGCCAGTACCGGTAACCGCAATCGTATCACCAGGCTTTGGCTTGAGCGTATTCAAAACGGTTCCGGAACCTGTGACATAGCCGCAGCCAAGCGGTCCAAGCTTGCGCAAATCAAGATCTTTGTCAACTTTAACCGCATTACGTTCACGAACGACCGTGGTAGTTGTGAAGGAGCTTTGGTCGAACATGTCTGCGACCGGCTTGCCATTTTCAGTGAAGTGCGCGGAGCCATCTGGCCGGGTACCGGACAAATTGTTATGGGCGTAATTAAGACACTGGGTCGGAATACCCTTCAAGCAGTTCTTGCAGTTGCCACAGGCATAAAAGCTTAAAACAACGTGATCGCCAGGTTTGAACTGGGTGACTTCCGGGCCGACTTTTTCAACAATCCCTGAACCTTCATGGCCTAGTACGATCGGGTAGCCGATAACGGCATCCCCGATACGTAAGGCTTCGTCGGAATGGCAAATACCACTGGCGACCATATGGACTTGAAGGTCGTCAGGACCCATCGGCGCTAGTTCAACATCGTCCCGAATTTTAAAATCAGCACCTTTTTCATCAACAACGGCTGCTTTGATTTTCATTGCAATCTCTCCTTCACTTGCTCATCATTTGATTACACGTTCATTGTTTCACAATAAAGAAAATTATCAAGCGCCGTTTACAAACATCTAAGGATATGTCCCAATGTTTAACTTGACTTTTTAGTTTCACGGTGAAAGCGCTTAATGCTTTTGCGGTGCAACGGCAAAGTGTGAAACAAAAACGAAACAGATTTACAGAATTGTTAACGGTGGGTTGGTGTGATCAGGAGAAATGTAACCCGTAGTGTGCAACCGATCATCTTTAGGCGTATTGCCGAATAGCGCGTGATATTTGTGGTAAAAGAAGCTTTTATTACTGATACCGACTTCAAGACAGATCTCGCTAATGGGCTTCTTGGTGTTCTGAATCAAGCGGCGCGCATTGATGAGTCGTTCTTGCGTCAGTGCTTCGGAAAAGGTCTTGCCAACTTCTTTTGAGAACAGATTACCAAGGTAGTTTTTGTTATAAGCGTATTTATTGGCTAAATCTTCAAGCGACAAGTCCCGATAATGTTCGTGGATATCGTTAAGCAATTTGACCGCAAGCTTTTGCGATGGCGAAGGATCCTTGATGGTTGGTTGATGCCCCCGAATCAGTTCCGCTATCAGAACCGTTAACTCGGACTGAATGATCGTATCCGAAAACGCGCGCGGGCGGAAATATTCTTCAATGATGCGCTCAAGTGTGATTTGAATGTCATGAAAACCATTGCGAAACAGAACATACCGCTGCTTGGTTTTTTGCTTACGTAAATGATTAATCATGAAATCATAAAGCACACTTTGCTGACTTTGAATCTGGTTGAGGAAATCGATAGAAATATTGCGATCGCGAAACAAAATGTTGATCAGCAAATCGTTGTCGCCTAACGCATCAATGGAATGCTCACTTCCAATATCCAGTAGCAGCACGTCGCCTTGTGACAGGTGGACGCGCTGACCGTTAACCGTTTCATCAGCGTGTCCTTGCAACATATAGTTCATCTCAAAGAACTGATGGGTGTGCAAAGGATAAGGGGCATATCGATTATGTTTGCTGACATAAATGGCGTGATTGCGGAAAAAATAATCGTTTAAAACCGGGACGTTAGCCGTTTTTGATTCCCGCAAGTCAATCGCGGTTGGCGGAATGTCATCGCTAAAAACATGATGCTCTTTCTGCTTTTTTTCGACATCAGTCAAACTTTGCAACTGCTTTAAAATTGCTAATTCCATGGCACCCTCCTGTGCTTATGTTCCGATCATAATATTTATCTGACATTGTGACCATAACATGTAAGCGGTTAAATGTGAACTGTAAACGGTGACAAAAAATGAAATGTGCAGGAGGTAACACAATGGCTTCAGAGAAAAGCTCGTTGAAATCCACCATTCGTGTTTCAATCACGAATTTTCTGGATTCAGACAGTATTGTTGCCGGTGCTAGCGGCTTGACACTGTGGACGCAGCATTTTGGACTCAGCAGTTTTCAAGTCGGCTTATTAGGCGCCTTGTCAGCCAACGCATTTGGCGCAGCGCTTGGTGCTCTCATCGGTGGGCCACTGTCTGATAAGTTTGGTCGTAAGTTGATTTACACCTATGACATGTTGGTTTATATGGTGGGCACGATCCTGGTCATGTTTGCCCTTAACTTCCCAATGTTACTGGCAGGATTTCTCGTAACTGGCTTAGCAGTCGGCGCCGGTGTTCCTGCAAGTTGGACTTATATTTCCGAAACGTCACAAGATGACAATCGAGCAAAGAATATTGGTGTATCACAGTTTGCATGGTCATTGGGACCGGCAGTTATTTTCATTCTCGGGACCGTTCTTGCACCACTTGGTCTGTTTGGTAACCGGATATTGTTCGGATTGCTGACTGTGATTGCCTTCATTGCTTGGCTCTTGCAACGTGGACTTGGTGAATCAAAAGCATGGCAGGATCAAAAGGCGTTTGAAAAGAGCTCCGGTGAAAAGTCGCATCCTTATCGCACCTTGTTCTCGAATAAAACCTCACTTAAATGGCTATGCTTCCTAGTCGGTGTTTACATGTTCTGGAACTTGGTAGCCGGCGCGATGGGCTTCTTCATGCCATATGTTTATGAAACTGCTGGCGGTCTGTCCAATCAGGAAGCCAACTTACTGCAGGCCGTGCTTTGGGTCCTCACCGCCTTGGCAACATATTTTGGATTTGCCAAGTACGGCGACAAAGCGAACCATCGAATTTTCTTCTTCGTTGGCGCCGCAATGGCCGCAGCATCTTGGATCGTATTGACCTACGCCGGCATGGATCAGTCATGGAGCTTATGGGCGTTCGTAGCATTGTGGGGAATTAGCGCAGGAATCGGTGCCCAAGCATGGTATGCATTATGGGCAACCGAACTCTTCCCGACCCAATTCCGCGCTGGCTCACAAGGCGTGATGTTCTTCCTGGTTCGTGCCAGTGCCGGTGTTTGGTCCATTATTTTCCCGGCAATTCTCAACAGCCTCGGCTTCACCGTTGCCGGAACTTTCATGATCGGACTGCTATTAGTATCACTTGTCATTGGCACGATCTGGACGCCTAAGACGCGTGGCAAGAGTCTTGAAGAAATCACCCGCGAACAATATGGGGACAAGTTCTTAACTGACGATGAAAAGAGCAAAGCCGACCGCGACACAGCAGCAAAAGACACCGGCAGCGAGCGCGTTTCACCGCAGTCAATTAATTAACCAAACGAATGGTGTTAAAGAGAGGTGCAGCATATGAAAGCATACGTAGCAGTTGATATCGGCGCATCAAGCGGGCGGCTCATGCTGGGTGCAATTGTCGATGGTCAACTGAAACTAACTGAAGTTCATCGATTCAAAAACGGCTTCAAAAACGAAGCAGGGCATGATCGGTGGCAAATCGACCATATCATTGATGAAATTTTCGCCGGCTTGGAAAAAGTCAAAAAGATGGGCTATACCGCAGTGGACTTAGGAATTGACACTTGGGCCGTTGACTATGTCCTTGTCGGTAATGATGGCAAGAAAATGCACGATCCTGTTAGCTATCGAGATGCACGCACGAATCAGGCAGTACGGCAACTGACATCTGAGCTTCCAAAATCCTACATTTATGAAAAAACCGGCATCCAATTCCAGGACTTCAACACACTTTATCAGCTTTACACTGAAGAGCGCGATGATCTTGCTAAAGCCGATAAGATTCTGATGATCCCAGACTACATTGGTTATGTCCTGACCGGCAATGCCGTCACCGAGGTAACCAACGCCTCAACCACGCAAATGCTCAATCTGCGGCAGGGACTTTTTGATAAAGATTTACTCAAAGAAGTCAATGTTGCGCAAGATCAGTTCCCGGCATTGGTTGAATCCGGAACGCCGCTTGGCAAGATCAGTCATAAATGGCATGTGAAATACGATATTCCGGAAACCGATGTCATTACCGTCGCCACGCATGACACTGCGAGTGCGGTTGTTGGTACGCCGGGATTCGGCAATCATTGGGCCTTCTTAAGTTCCGGTACCTGGTCGCTGCTAGGGGCGGAACTCAACACTCCGGAAAATGGTCAGGATGCCTTCAAGGAAAATTACACCAATGAATGGGGCGCTTATGGTACCTATCGCTTTTTGAAGAACATCATGGGCTTGTGGATTGTGCAATGTATCAAACGCGAGCTGAACGATCAGTATAGCTTCAAAGAGTTGGCGGAAATGGCTGACAAGGTAGCGCCATTCCGCGTCTTCATTGATATCAATGACAAGCGGTTTGAAAATCCCGCTAACATGATTAAAGAACTACAGGATTATGTGGCTGAAACCGGACAGGCCAAGCTGGAAACGCCAGGTGAACTGACGCGGGCAGTTTATGAAAATTTAGCTCTTTATTATGCCAACGAGATTCACAAGCTCAGCACCATTATTGCCGATCCAATTGATACGCTGAACATCGTAGGCGGAGGTTCGAATGTAACCTTAATGAACCAACTGACAGCTGATCTCGCAAATGTCAAAGTGGTCGCGGGTCCAAGCGAGGCCACAGCAATTGGTAATCTGCTCGTTCAGATGATTACGACCGGCGCTGTTAAAGATGTTGTCGCCGGGCGCAAGCTAATTAAGGCATCGTTTGATTTGAAGACTTATGAACCGGATTCATCCGCTTATCCGGATGTATTCGCTAAATATAAGGCATTTATGAAAACAGTCAAGGTTCAGACAGCTAAGGAGGCGGTTTAGTCGTGAAGCGTATTGGGCAAGTCATGTACGTTTATCCCGATAAATACGAGGAATATGAGAAACGGCATCGCGAACTGTGGCCAGAAATGAAAGCAGCCCTGAAGGAATATGGCGCCACTAATTATTCTATCTATCTCAACAAGGCCAATGGCGAATTGTTTGCCTATCTGGAAGTGCCAGATGTTGCTAAGTACAACGAAATTGCCAATACTGACATTTGCAAGAAGTGGTGGGCGTATATGGAGCCGCTTATGAAGACCAACCCGGATAATAGTCCGGTCGCAGATGATCTCCATGAAGTGTTCCACTTGGATTGAGTCGAAGTTTAAATGCGGTAACCAGTCACAATAGATGATTTTAAATAAAGGAGCGTTTTTCACATGGTTAAACCAGAAGAAGTCGATAAGGCATATGAAGTCGCAAAACAGCGTTACGCAGAAATCGGAGTTGATACCGATGCAGCCATGAAGGAATTGGAAAAAGTACCTTTGTCCGTTCATTGCTGGCAAGGCGATGACATTCATGGGTTCCTATTCCCTAACCAGGAACTAACCGGCGGCATTGGCGTTTCCGGTAATTATCCGGGGATTGCGCGCACACCGGATGAATTAGCCGGAGATATGCACGAAGCTTTAAGCCTGATTCCCGGCAAGCATCGGGTTCAGCTGCACGCCATCTATGCGGTAACGGATAAGAAGCGCGATCTTGATACACTTGAGCCAGAAGACTTTGATTACTGGATCGACTGGGCAAAGCAAGAAGGCGTTGGTCTCGACTTTAACGGCACTTTCTTCTCCCATCCAATGGTAAAGGATAACATGACGGTTTCATCACCCGATCCCAAAGTGCGTGACTTCTGGATCCGCCACGGCAAGATCAGTCGGGAAATTTCCAACTACATTGGCGAAAAGTTAGGCAGTCAGGTTGTTAATAACTTCTGGTTCCCGGATGGCTTTAAGGATAACCCAATTGACAAAAAGACCCCACGGCTGCGCTTGCTCAAAGCCTTGGACGAAATCATCAAAGATCCGCTGCCAGAAAAGAACACTATCGAATCCTTCGAAGGCAAACTGTTTGGTACCGGAATCGAATCCTACACCACTGGTTCCCACGAGTTCTATCAAAACTATGCGATCAGTCGAAACAAGTTATGGACAATTGACGCCGGACACTTCCACCCAACTGAAGATGTTTCCGACAAGTTCAGCGCCTTCTTCCCATTTGGCAAAGGGCTGTTCATGCATGTTTCCCGTCCGGTTCGTTGGGACTCTGACCACGTTGTCATCATGGACGATGCGCTGATTCGGATTACCCGGTCACTGGTTCGGGACGGTTATCTTGATCGCACGCACATCGGCCTTGACTTCTTTGACGCCACCATCAATCGGGTCGCAGCTTGGGTCGTAGGTGCCCGGGCCACCCAAAAGAGCTTGCTGCAGGCAATGCTGGCACCGATTGACCAATTGAAGAAAGACGAACTCAATGCCGACTTCACCACCCGCTTAATTGAAACCGAAGAATTGAAGTCATTCCCATTCGGCGCTGTTTGGGACAAGTTCTGCCAGGATCACAACACCCCGGTCGGCTTCGACTGGATGAACAACATTCACCAGTATGAAAAAGACGTTCAATTCAAACGCGATGCCAAGTTGGTCCACTAATTCGTCAATTCTGAAAGGAAAACGCCTAATGGATAACAAGAAACAATTTTTGAATCCCGAATATACCCAGAGCTTTGTCGAGTCACCGTATGTGGCACAAATGCGCAAAGTCACCTGGAACCTTTATCAACATGGCTGGGACGAACGCAATGGCGGTAATGTCAGCTACCGGTTAACGGCTGCTGAAATTGCCCCTTATGGCGATGTGCATGAAGTCAAGCGCAACTTGCCAATTAAGTTCGATGCCAGTGAACTGGCTGGCCAGTATTTTCTGGTCACCGGAACCGGGCGCTACTTCAAAAATGTCAAGGATTTTCCGGCCCGCGACACGGGCTTAGTGCAAATTGCTAAAGACGGCCATAGTGTTGACCTACTATGGGGCTTCAATGATGGCGGACAACCGACCAGCGAATTTCCATCCCATCTGATGACCCACATTCAACGGCTAAAGCAGGATCCAAATCAGCGCGTGGTGATGCACTGCCATCCTACCAATCTGGTTGCCATGTCCTTTACGCTGCCGCTGGAAGAGAAGCTCTTTTCCCGCATTTTGTGGAAGATGCAGGCTGAATCCATTGTGGTCTTCCCCGAAGGCATCGGCGTCTTGCCATATATGACCCCAGGCACCAACGAAATCGGTCAGGCAACCGCCCAAAAAATGGCCGACTTCCGAATCGTCATGTGGCCGCAACACGGAATCTTCGGCGCTGGCGATTCCATTGATGAAACGTATGGCTTAATTGAAACTGTTGAAAAAGCGGCGACAATCTACACCGCTATTCAGGCTCAAGGCGGCCGCATCATCAACGAAATCACGGACGAAAATCTGGAACAACTGGCCAAACGGTTTGACTTAACGCCTAATCTAGCTTTTCTTCATGGCGATTCACTTATCAGTCAGGTAACGCTAAAAGTGTAACGTTATCTGTACATGGTAGGATACCTCCTAAACACACTCTAAAGAGCCCACTGATTGTTGAAGGCAATTGGTGGGCTTTTTGGGTTGTGGATGAAAGTTGGAGGAAAGGTGCTTGTTAAAAGTGGGCGGGTTGAGAAGTCACTCAGGTATCATCCGAGCAAGATGTGTCACTTGATAATGAAGATGATAGGTGCAAAAATTAACTTAGTATTGTTCAACAAGACAATAGCAGGGTTGCACGGTCCATAGCAATGTCGCTAACCGTTTGGAGGGACCTTTTATGAAAAAGAAACCATCAGTACTGGATCAATTACCGGAACTTATCGCAGATCCCGAGACAACCGGACCTGAATTAGAAATTTTGAAACATGCAGAAATTCGACGTCAAAGAGGCAATAATGAAGAAGGAATAGCCTTTGAAATTAGAACAAAGCTTCAACCTTTAGCAATTGGACAAAAATTGTCGCCTAAAGTAGTGGATTTTCTGACTGCAATTTCAGCGCGATACCTAGGGATGGGGAACCGCGGGAACATCATCTTTTAACGATAACAAATAGACGTTAGTAAGCCCAAGTTGGTTTTACTAGCGTCTATTTTGTTTACAGCTATCAGGTATGAATAAGACAGCGAGTTGTTTCAGTCAGCCAAATGATGATGCGCTTTCGGATAAGTGAGTTGAATATGATGATCATCAAACAAATTTCCGTATTCTGGCGCGGGTTGCGTATCAGTTATAATCTCACTGATTTGATCCATATTTGTGATACGAATGTAGTCACTTTGATTGAATTTGGTTGAATCGATGCCAAGAATGACGCATTTTGCAGCATCTATCATGGCTTCTTTAACGGCTGCTTGCTCTGGGTCAGCTACATAGATACCGTCAGCATCGATCGAGCCTATTGAAAGCAGGGCAAAGTCAGGACGAAAACTTTGAATTTCGTTTATCGTCGTTGCGCCCAAAGTTGAAGCAGTTCTTGGGGCCATTTTGCCACCAAGAATAATCGTTTCGACATTGTTTAATGAATTAAATTGCATCCCCATGTTTACGTTATTGGTAATGACGTGCAAGCCGACCTGTTCGTGTAGAAGCTCGGGCAGACTGAAAAAGGTAGAACTACCATCGATAAAGAAAGCTGCTTTGCTGGGAATCTTCGCGGCAATTTGGCGACTAATGACGCGTTTAAGACGTGCGTTTTCGTTACGTCTTTTTTCATACGTAAATTCCAGATTGTTTCCTTGCAGTAACTGCACCGTACCGTAGTGCCGCCGGATGATATTGCTGTTTTCAAGCTCGATAAGGTCACGTCTCAGAGTGGACTTACTGGTGAACATTTGCTTGCTTAGTTGCGCAATACTGATCTCTGGTGTTTCGCGTAGAATCTGAATGATTTCATTCAGACGCTCGAATTTTGCTGGACTTTGTGACATTATAAACGCTCCCTCAATTGAATTTTATTGAACCGATTTGAACAGGATGAGCGGCATTTTGTGAACACTTCTCAACCTTGATGAAACCTTACAAATACTATAGACACGCGAATGAAAGCGCTTTATCATTGAAAATGAAATAAGTTAAAAGATTCAAAAAGGTTCAAAACTTTTGGTCTAAATATTCGATTGAGGTGAGCTAGTTATGGATTATAGCACAATTATTCACAAACAGCTGATTTTCTTAAATGAAAATCAGCCAGACCGTCAGCATTTATTTCGAGCGGTTGCAGAGAAGCTTCAAGCTGCCGGATATGTAAAGAAAACCTACGAGGCAGCTTTGAATCGCCGCGAAGACGAATTTCCAACCGGCATTGTCTTTCCTGAGATATCCGTCATGTTGCCGCATGCTGATCCTGAGCATGTCATTAAACCGTTTATGGCGATTGTAAAGAACGCTCAGCCGGTTCGGGTGCTGCAGATGGGCTACAACGAGCCGGAAGATGCGACTGCCATGTTTTTCTTGGGTATTACAGATTCGAGTCAGCAGGTAGGCCTCTTACAGATTTTCATGGATTTACTACAAAATCAGGATTTTGTCGCCAAGTTTAAAGCGACAAATGACCGTGATGCGATGTATCAACTTTTTGTCGATACATTTGAAGCACAAACCACAGGGAAATAATTAAAAAGGAGCGTAAAGATCATGGCAAAAATTGTTGTTGCATGTGGATCAGGCGTTGCATCAAGTGAAGCAACTGCCAGCCGAATTAAGGATTTTTTCGAAAGTCACAATGTTAAAGGCGTATCGGTTGATGCTACTGATTTTAAGCAGTTACCGGAAGTTCTGCATAATTACGATGTCTATGTTTGGATTGCAAAACCGAATCAACAATTAGAGGAACTAGCCAAGGAAAATAATATCGCGGTTGTAAATGGTATGCCAATTTTTATGAATATGAATCCGGAAAAGTCATATAAACAAATTATTCAGGCGCTAAAAAACATGCAGGCTGCCGGAAAGTAGTTGGGTAAACGGGGACGCTAGATGTGTCAGCGTGTGGCGGCTCGTGCTCACTTTTTGAGGAGGTAGAAAACTGTGACGATCTTAAAAGATGTCGTTAATTATATTTTGAATCTTGGGGGACCGGTGTTTGTTCCGTTAATCATGCTGATTCTAGGTCTGGTTGCCGGGTTGAAGTTTAAAAAATCGATTGTGGCAGCGTTGACTTTAGGGGTTGCCTTTTCGGGGATGACCTTGGTTGTTAACTACATGATGGATGCAATTTCACCGGCTGCCAAAGCTATGTCAAAGTTGTTCCACCTAAGTTTAAACGCGATTGATGCCGGCTGGACCGGTGTTGCGGCCATCACATGGTCATATAAATCGGCATTTCTGTTTTTCCCGTTATTATTAGCGATTAACTTTGTGATGTTGACGTTTAATTGGACGAAAACATTAAACGTGGATATGTGGAACGTTTGGAACAAGATTTTCACTTATGTCGTGGTGCTTTACTTCACGCATAATGCTTTCTTTGGATTCTTGGTTGCAGGGATTCAGATTGTGTTTGAGCTCAAGGCAGGTGATATGTGGCATCGACATATTGAGGATCTGACAGGTATGCCTAGGGTAACAGTGCCGCATTTTATTACTTTGTTTGCGGTGATTCTTCAACCGTTAAATAAGTTACTTGATTTCATCCCGATTATGAATAAACCGTTTGACGCGGATGCCTTACAAAAACGTATCGGTGTTTGGGGTGACAACACGGTGATGGGTGCGTTGATCGGGGTACTGTTAGGATTTGGCGCTGGTTATTCCGTCTCCGGTTCATTGAATCTGGCAATCAAAGCCGCGACTGCCATGACGTTGTTCCCGATGATTTCTAAACTGTTTATGACGGCACTGTCACCGATTGCCGATGCGATGAGTGGCTTTATGCAGAAACACTTCAAGGGTCGTGAAGTTTATATCGGACTTGATTGGCCAATACTTGCTGGCCGGAACGAATTATGGGTGACTGTTATTATCTTGGTTCCAATCATGCTCGTCTTCGCAATGATTTTGCCGCATAATACGGTTTTGCCTTTTGCCGGCATTATTAACCTATCGTTTGTGAATGCTGCGCTGTTGCTGACAGGGGCAAACTTATTGCGAATGATCACCTTGGGCATTATCACAACACCGATTTTCCTCTATGGTGCGACTTATTTTGCGCCGGTCATTACGAACCTGGCGAAGTCAACCGGAACCGTCAAAGTTCAAGCAGGACAACAGCTTTCGTGGTCAACTTTTGAGGGACCCGATTTCCGACTCTTCTTTGCTCAAGCATTTAATGGCAAGTGGTGGGCGATTGCTTTAGCAGTTTTATGGACGTTGGGGTTCATTTGGCTATACCGTGATCAGAATAAGATCAAATTACCAAGCCAACGTTACGGCACCTTGACGACGCCTGCTGTAGCAACGACAAGTTCAACGTCAACAGCAGATAGCGCTGATGCAGATGTCGATTTAGATAATCTTAGCGGGTTGGACTTCAGCGATGCAAAGGCTTCAAATGAAAGCAAACAGTCAGCTGCTAAAAATGATGACGATTTAGACGATCTTGACGGGTTGGATTTTAGTCAGACAAGTCATAAGAAGAAGGGTGATCAAGGTGAGTAAGACCTTAGCATCTTTTCTGGTTTTCATTGATACCATCGGCGTTTCAATTGCGTTGCTTGGCGGCAGTGTTGGGCTTTGCCTCCTGATGGGCCTCGTTACCATCGTATTGTATAGCAAAGTTAATCCCGTTTTGTTCGGTGATTATGACCGCAAGCGACGCGAACGAATTAACCAACGTCGTAAAGAGTTGTTGGCTCAACGTGTAAAAAATGGAGGATTTTCAAAATGACTGAACAGTATGTATTTGAAAATGAGCGTAAGGATTTGGCAGAAGTAGCGCGCGAAATGTTTGTGCGAAAGAATACGAATGTCGCTGGTGGCAATATCAGCGTTCGTATTACCGCGGATAAAGATATTGATTATGGCAGCATTCATATTAAGGCCGGCAAAGATTATCTTATTATGACACCTACCATGATGTCAGAAGCTTGGTATGCGAAGTTACAACCGACCCAAATTCTGGTGGTTGATCTTGAGACTGGCAAACAGATTGATGGGGTTGGCCGTTTGACCCGGGAAATCAATATGCATGAAGAGGCTTATCGCGCCAATGATAAGATCCGTTGCGTTTACCATTCACATGCCGAAGAATCAATGTTTTGGGCAACTGCTGGCCTTGATATGCCAAATGTTACCGAGGTCACTGAAGAAGTCGGACCGATTCGCGTATTACCCTATGCACCGGCTTGCTCAAAAGAACTTGCCGACACTGTCTATAATGGGCTCAAAGCGGTGGGCGATGCTGCAAAGGAACACATTTTCTTGTTAAATAGCCACGGCGTTTTGATTACGTCGGAAGATTTGCATCATGCAACCGAGATTCTTGAGACGGTTGAGTGGAATGCAAAAATTGCCTATCAGCAAACGGTCTTCATGAAGCTGGGGCTGCTCGATAGTTATCAGTCTTGCGGTAAAGCGAGTGATGGGATGTTGAAAGAACAGGTACAAGCCTGAAGCTAACAACTTGTTGGCATACCATGCGCTTACGATAACTGCTTGCGCTAAGGGATTGCAAAAGAACTGAGCAGAACTTAAAAATCAAAGTTTCGGTATGTAAGCGTTTTGTCAAAAAACTCTTGTTATGTGGTAATCCCCATCATTTATGCCAACCTAAAATGCCCACAAACATTGTGCTTGTGGGCATTTTTCGTTGCGTTCTTTTTGTGAAAGCGTTAAATTTTTTGCTTATTTACCTGTGGTTTCACCACGACGTCGCCGCAACCCAAAGAAAATCGCGACATCACCAACGAGGGTTAATAGCAGGAGGAAACCAAACGCATGTTGCGAACCGATGGCAGTGTTGTGAGCAGAGGTTGAACCGGCTTGAGCCAGCGCCATGATGAGTGAGACGACCGCAGTGCCAAGTGCACCGGCGAATTGTTGTAGGGTGTTGAAGATGGCATTGCCGTCAGTGGTTTGTTCTTGGTGTAACTGAGCTTGTCCGCTTGTCATAATGTTGCCCATTGAAAAACCGGTACCTAGCATGATGAAGGCATAGCCGATCAAGACGATGACCGGGGCTGCGGTTAAGGCTTCAAGGAGTAGCCAGACAATTCCGATGAGCTGTAAGCATAGTCCGATAAAGATAGGGCGTCCAGGACCTAATTTATCGTATAGTTTACCACTCATGGGTGCCATGCATGCGCCCAGTGCCGCCCCAGGTAATAGAAGTAGGCCGGCGGTTAGGGAGCTTGTGTGGTTAACGAGTTGCAAGTAGTTGGGTAAGACAAAGGCAAACCCGACATTGACGATTTGAATGATGAGGAAGGTCGTCATGTGCAGATCAAACGGAAGATTTTTGAATAACCGTAAATTAATTAGTGGTTCTTTAACATGTAGTGAGCGCATGGTGTAGGCGCCGAGGCTTAAAATTGCAATGACGGCAAAGATCAAGGCGCGTCCGGGTTGGTGCTCGATGCTATTAAGACCAAGAATCGCGGTCGCAAAGAAAATCGCAATGAATAACCAAGCTAAAAAGTCGAGGTGAAGATGGACCGTTTCAGAGACTTGCTGGATGGAAAATAGCCCCATAATCAAAGCGGCAATCATGACGAATAGCAGGAAAATAAAGATCAGATGCCAGTTAATGTCAACCAGCACGCCACCATAAGTCGGGCCTAAAGCCGGCGCAATGGCGGTGACCAACGTCCCGATGCCCATGAGAAAACCAATTTTTTCTAACGGCGCCTGTTCCAAAATGATGTTAAACATTAAGGGGAGTGCAATCCCCGTCCCGCAGCCTTGGATTAGCCGTCCCACGAGCAAGATTGCAAAACTGTTTGCAACGCTGCACAGTGCTAACCCAAGGATGAAGAAGGCACTGGCGGTAAGAAAAAGCTGTTTAGTCGTGAAGCGTCGTTTTAAGAACCCGGAAATCGGGACGATGATTGCAACGATCAACAAATAGCCGGTTGTCAGCCATTGAATGGTTCCCGTATCGACATTAAACTGCCGCATTAAGGTCGGAAAAGTGACATTCATGGCAGTTTCAATGAGTACCCCGCAAAACGCCATCAGACCAGTGGCGAGAATCGAAAGGTATAATTTAGGTGTTACTTTTCTTGTCATAAAGACCTCCATCGTGTATAGTTCTATATCGAACTATAGCTACTATAGCGGTCTTATTTTCTGAAATCAAGGCTTAATTTTAATGTAAACGCTGACCTGAGATTTCATTGAAACCGAAAGGGGATAGACATCGTGACAGTATCGCTGGGTATTTTGGTTAAAAAATTAAACAATGACCTGCAACGTTATGCTGATCGTGAAGCTAAGCAATTGGGTCTAACACAGGTGCAAATGAGCATCATCGATTTTTTGGCACGGCAAGGCACCAAGCGGCCGTTGTATCAGACGGATGTTGAACATGAATTCAACATCCAGAAATCTTCAGCAACGGCACTGTTACAACTGATGGAGCGCAAGGAATTGATTGTTCGTGTGCCCTCCAAGCAAGATGGGCGATATAAAGCGATTCAGCTAACGGAAAAATCCCAAAAGGTAGCGGCATATATTCGGCATTTCTTTGACCAAAATGATGCTTTTTTGCGCAACGCTTTGGGAGAAGATGCGGAAGTAGTCGTCAATGCGCTTGAAAAACTGCAAACAACGATGGCGGATAAATTAGCAGATCATTGAGGGAACATCTTTGAAGACACCAACTAACGGCCATTAACGAATTCCCGGATCTGGTTGAGCGATTAGGCAGGTGATTCATCGGGACCGTAATAGTGTGGTCTTGACGTTGCAAATGTTTGATGTTTTAGCCAAGTCATTAACTCAGGCGCTAGTTTATGGCTGAGATCTAATGCAGCCTGGATTTGTACTTTGCTGATGTGATCGATGTGCAACCCAGCTAAAATGGTGCAGCTTCCGGGCAGTAATGGTTGCAGCGCTTTGGCACTTGGAAGCGCAAGTAAATCATCTTTATGAAATCTGTTATCATGACTGGGGTAGCGGATTGTTTGAATGGGTTGATCTTTGGTTAACGTGAGAACATCGCCAATATGCGGGTGGTCGCCGCCAGTAATGGTAATAAGTAGATCACGTCCGATCACAGTAACGGTGGCGATGAGGGTGACGTCAGACTGTGTCACGGTTGTCGTGTAAGTCGGGACAGGGTAGTCAGACATTTTATAGCTTCCTTTCGGTGGTGAATAAGTTGAATTTTGAGGATTTAAAAATATTTGTAGCACTGTATGAGCTTAAGAGTTTTTCCAAAGCAGCGGTGGTTTTACATCTTAGTCAATCAGCCTTGTCTAAGCGTATTCAGCATATTGAGGCTATTCTGGGAAGTAAGTTGGTGGATACTAGCAATCATCGCCGCATGCTTGTCACGGAGGCTGGTGAACGGTTTTTCTTTCACGCCAGTAAGATCTTGCACCAAGTCGAGCTCATGAACACGGATTTAAATAGTTTGAAGTCCTTGAGCAACGGTGTTTTGACGATTGGTGCCGTTCCGATTCTTGGTCAGTTTGGCATCAGTCGATTAATAAACGATTTTGCCGCTCAATTTCCGAAGCTGGCACTGCATGTGGTCGAACAGGAAGGCATTAGCATCCTCAAGCAGCTTTTGACTGGTGATTTAGATATGGCATTGCTACGTGATACACAAGCAGAGGTCCTATCAACGCGGGAATATGTCAAACTTGATCTGGCTAAAGATGAGTTGCAAGTTATTCTCGCTAAGACTAATCCATTAGCGAAACGTCCATCGCTGTCTGCAAAAGATTTAGCCGCCACAACGATTGTCAGCTTGCTAAGCGGCTCTGGTGTCTTTGAGCCGATGCAGGCGTTCTTTGCGGATCGTCATATCGCACCCAAAATCATCTTTAGCAGTCCGCATATCGAGACACTTTTGGGGATGGTCGAAGGCAGCCGCCACGTTACCTTTTTGTTCCGTCAATCTTACCAGCCGTTTGCCAATTCGAACTTTGTTGCTAAGTCATTGACGCCGAATATTTGTAGTCATTTGCAACTGGTTTATCGACGCACTAGCAATCCGGCAATTCTTAAATTTGCTGACTACTTGAGCCAGCAAGTTACCGCCGAAAAAGGTTAATGGTAACCGTGATTGTAGAATCCCAAGACGATATTTCGACTGTTGTGTAGCAGTAAGGATTTTAACGATACAGCAGTAGCCCCTAAAGAAAAATCATTTAGGAGCTACTTTGCATTGATATTGACTTTTAACAAGGGTACCGCTGTTATAAAAGTCCAGTCAGCTGGAACCAAAAGACTTCTACCAGCGCAACAATAAACATGACGGCAGTTAGCGGAATACCTAACTTCATGACATCTTTTTGCGTATAACCACCGCCAGTTTCTGGATCGGAACCGACAAGGATAGCCAGGTTATGAAACGGCAAGATGTAGTGCAAATTAACCACTGAAAAGACGATTAATGAAATTGCCAACGGATTAACCCCAAGTGACGAGGTTGCCGCGATAATGGCAGGGATTGTAATACCCATGACGGCAATAACCGAACCCATGAACATGTGAATGATCATCGCAAAAACGGTAATGACCAGTGCCAGTAAGTAGAGATTATGTGGTAAGGCTGAAGGCAGGATCGTTTGGGCAATCCATTTATTCATGCCCGTAAAATCACCCACTTGGCCAATTGCAATTGCCGAAGTCAGGAAGACCAAAACGTTGACGGGAACACCTGACCATGATTTCGCCGTCAAGACCTCACCGATAACCGGCAGACTCATCAGCAAGGCGACAATCAAAGTTAACCAGCCAACGTCAATACCAGTGATGCCACTGGTTAACCATAAACCGATGGCAATGACAAGCCAGACGATCACTCGAATTTCTTTATGCGTCATTGCCCCTTGATCGGCCTGCTTGGCTTTCAGAACATCAAGGTCAATCGTGACTTTTTTGGTTGGTTTGAAGAGGAAAAGAAAGAGCAGCATCGTGATGATCGCGGCAATGATCATCGGAACCCCCATGTAAATAAAATATTGGACAAAGTTGACGCTTTTGCCAGAATCGGCAATTGCTAAGGGGTTGAGCGATGTATCCCCGGTTAGAAAAGCACCGGAAAGAGGACAGGAAGCGGCAAAAACGGCTAGTCCAAGTTTAGCCCGATCCTGTTGTGGCATTTTGGCGCTGGTTGCCACCACATCCATCACGGACATGATCAAGAAGGCACGGGGCCAGGGATGCGGAATCAGTAAAGCAAGGATGAAGGTTAAGGCAAAGATTGAGACGATAATACCGGTCCAACTGCGAACAAATTTGATAATGAAAGCATAGGCAATACGTTCACCTAGGCCAGATTCGCGGACAGCACCGGCAATTAAATAAGCGCCCATCACTAACCACATAATTGACTTGGTCCACGATCCCGCAAATACCTGTGTCGGGGTTGCAACATTCGTCAAGATCAGCAGCATCAGATAAATACCACCAATATAAGCCGGCTGTGCAATCTGGAATGCCCACCAAACAACGGTCATTAAACTCAAAGCAAGATCCATTTGCGCTTTTTCATTGATGCCGCTCAGTGGGGCCAGGTAAACAATGAGGCCCACCGCAATGCCGATGAGAAAACCGATACTCTGTTTATTGAGAACTTTTTTCATCTTAACGACGCTCCATTCCAGCGACTAGCGGTTTCGGTTTTAATATGCAAGGCGTCTAATAGTTTCATGGTGTGATGCTCAATTAAATCCTGGATGGTTTGGGGATGCTGATAGAAAGCTGGAATAGGCGGAATGATTTGAACGCCAATGTGGGCTGGTTTAGCGAGGTTATCCAGATGAATTGGACTAAGCGGTGTTTCCCGCGGCACAATAATCAATTGCCGCTGTTCTTTAATCGTGACATCGGCTGCTCGTCCAATGAGATTATCATCAAAGCCCATCGCAATGCCCGCAATGGTTTTCATGCTTGCCGGAACAATGACCATTGCATCGGTTAAAAAACTGCCGCTTGCAATGGTTGCCCCTTGGTTTTGAACAGGATAAACATAATCCGCCAAAGCTTCGAGTTCGCTTTGTTTCATGTCGGTCTCAAGTGACAGGTTTTGCTTTGCCCAAGCACTCATCACCAAATGAACTTCGACATCAGGCAGGCGATGTAAATGCTGGAGCAGGTTAACAGCGTAAATAGTTCCGGATGCCCCGGTAATCCCTACGATAATACGTTTCAATTCAATCACCTATTTCAAATATTTTTGCCAGTCGGAAACTTTTTTAAAGGCTGCTCGTTTGAATTGATCGCGCATATCAAATGGTACGGTACCATCAATGACCGTCTTCGAACTCATTCCGCGTACCCGAATAGACTTGGGATCATATTGCGGTCGTTCTGACGGATCAAGCGGATGGTTGCGCATGCCAGGTAATACCATGATGTCCTGATCACCTTGAAAACGCGTGTTCATTGTCCAGACGACATCATTCATGTCAAAAATATCGACATCATCATCGACCAGCCAAACAGTTTTTAGTTCTTTGAATGCCGAAAAAGCGAGTAATGCAGCTTGACGTTGAATCCCTTCATCAGCTGGATTATCTTTGTGAATTTGCATGATGGTCATGAGTTTGCCGCCACCAGCTGGGGGATTGTACACATTCTTGACCTTGCCGGGGATGGCACGATCAACAAGTTGTAAAATGCTGGCTTCGGTTGGAATGCCGGCCATGGAGACATGTTCTTCACTAGGTCCGATGACACTTTGCATAATGGGATGATCGCGCCGATGGGTTACAGCCGTCACTTTAATCACTTGCAAAGCCGGATTGGCATCACCGTCATAGCCGGGAAACTCTGGCATGGCTTTGCCGGTATGGGTATTGATATCTTCTTGGATACGCGTGTTAGGCATGATATAGCCTTCCAGTGTAAATTCTGAACGCGCAATGGCTTTTTCATTGACGGTCACAGCCTGAACCAGTTGCACGGGTTCTTGGCGAATGGCTCCGGCAACTCCTAGTTCATCGTAGCCAAGCGGCGTGGTAGGCGGTTCAAAAGTGGCACCAATGGTAATGGCCGGATCCAAGCCAATGTTGATGGTCACCGGCATCGGCTTATTGGCTTTTTCATATTCTTCAGCAAAATGACCAATGTGGCGACCACCGGGCATGATATAAATACCAAGCGTATCCTTATCTTCCAAAACCATGCGATGAATCGTCACATCAGTCATTGTTTTGGCCATATTGGAACCCAAAACTACGCCGCATGTGATGTATGGGCCGGCATCTTGTGGCGTATTGGTTGGTGCTGCAACGAGTTTTCTAATGTCAAAGTCCGGGTCACTAGCCTTGGCAACGACTTCATGCGCAGGCGCTGCTGATTCTTCGACTGTAACGGGTTGAATAGGATTTAAAACCGCTTTGTTCAAGAATCGACCAAGTGTGTGATAGTCTTGGTGAAACATCTTGCCAACCCGCTTGCGACTGGCCATTAAACCGATCAAAACCCTTGTCGTTGGGAAGCCGACAACGTTGTTAAACATCATTGCCGGACCTTCCTGTGTCGGACGTTCGACCGTCCCACCGGCACCGATGTAACGATAAACGCCAGCAAGCTCTGCATCGGGATCGACTTGCACCTCTGTTTCATGATATTGCTGCGGATCCTGTTTTAGTTCATCCAATACTTTTCTTAAGTCCCAAGGTGATGCTGTCATATTAATCACTCCTAAAGGCCGGAACAGCGAACCAGCCGAATTGATTTCAAAATCTAGGCTAGTCTGGGTTGGAAACCTTTTCAATTCGAGTTTTGAATGCTGTTATGCCTGAATGGAATAAGAAAAGGACAATGACATTTTTTAATAGTTGTGATCGTTAATGACAGCTGACTTGTAAATAGTCAATATATGTAACTCGAGGCTGGTCAAAATGAATGAGTTGACAATAGGGAAAAACTAAAAGCCGGCTTGATATATTTCGGCTCTCTCCTAAAAAGAAAAATAAAACCCGCATAGATAGCCATGCAGGTTTGCAAACAGTTATTGAGATGTGCAATGACTTACCGATAATGCTAAGCGCTCCAAGAATTAAGCCTAAAACGGTGAGTCACGTTCAGTTCATTTAAAAAACGCCTGAAATCATTGAGATAGCAGGCGTTTTGACGTTTTGTATGGCATCATGAACAAGACAAGAAAGTGAATGACGGTTGGCAAATCCAACGTATTGTGAGGTGGTCGCCTATGCGTGATGATCAAAATCTATACGGAAGGAGGTGCCTAGTTGTCTGTTGCTGATGCGTTGATGCTGATGCTGGTCTTCGGTGATTTCGTATTATCGTTGATTGCGCTGATCATCACCATTATGCTGATAATACAAGACAATCAAAAAGACCGTCGCTAATCTTTTGGCTAAGATGACGGTCTTTTTGATTAGTCAAATTTAATGCCAACCGTCTTGAACGGTCTTGTCAGGGGAGTATCGGTGGACGCCGATGCTCCCTTTCGTGTTTTATTATAGCATGGTGCCATTGAAGACGGCAATATTAAGCGATCAAACGGTAAGTGCTAAAAGGACGGGATTTTAATATTGAACTTAAGCGGTTGATTTTCAAATTGTACGAACCTTAACCTCATTCACCAGTTCCTGTATACTGAAGTGAAAGCGGACACAAAGCAGGAGGTAGACATGGCAGATAGTTACATCATGGCCATTGATGAAGGCACGACCAGTACGCGCGCGGTTATTTTGGATCATGCTGGCAAGATGGTGGGCGAGGCGCAAAAGGAGTTTACCCAGTATTTTCCTAAACCGGGCTGGGTGGAGCACGATGCGAATGAGATTTGGGAAGCGGTGTTGTCGACGATTGCGGATACCTTTATTTCGTCTGGGGTGCAGCCGCGGCAAATTGCAGGACTCGGGATTACGAATCAGCGTGAAACAACGGTGATTTGGGATAAGACAACGGGGCTGCCGATTTATCATGCGATTGTGTGGCAGTCACGGCAGACCAATGCGTTGGCGGAAGCGTTGCGGCAGGCTGGTCATGGCAAAATGATTCATGAGAAGACCGGCTTGCTGATTGACGCCTATTTTTCCGCTACGAAGATTCGCTGGATTTTGGATCATGTTCCGGGAGCCCAAGAGCGCGCGGAAAATGGCGAGTTGCTGTTTGGCACGATTGATACGTGGCTGAGTTGGAAGTTATCAGGCGGCGCGATTCATGTGACGGACTACACGAATGCCAGTCGAACAATGTTATTCAACATTCATACGTTGGATTGGGATGACGAAATTTTGCAGTTGCTGCATATTCCGCGGGCCATGTTGCCTGAGGTGCGCAGTAATTCGGAAATTTACGGTACTGGCGCGGCTTATCATTTCTTCGGCAGCACGGTTCCGATTGCAGGGATGGCCGGTGACCAGCAAAGCGCCTTGTTTGGCCAGTTAGCGTTGGCGCCGGGGATGGTGAAGAATACATATGGTACTGGCTCGTTTATTGTGATGAATACAGGCGATAAGCCGAAAATGTCTGCTAATAACTTGTTGACGACGATTGCATATGGCGTGAACGGGCAGATTAATTATGCTCTGGAAGGCTCGGTGTTTGTCGCGGGCTCGGCGATTCAGTGGCTGCGCGATCAAATGGGGTTGGTGGCGCAATCGCCTGACACCCAGCAAGCAGCCGAGGCAGCCACTAGTGATGATGAGGTTTATGTGGTGCCTGCGTTTACAGGCTTAGGGGCACCGTATTGGGATGCCGAAGCACGCGGGGCAGTTTTTGGCTTGACCCGCGGGACCACTAAAGACGACTTTATTAAAGCGACGTTGCAGGCTTTGGCTTATCAAACGCGTGATGTGGTTGATACCATGTACAAGGACACGCAGATTGCCGTCCCAGCCTTACGCGTTGACGGTGGGGCAGCTCGCAATGATTACCTGATGCAGTTTCAGGCGGATATCCTGAATAAGCCTTTGGAACGAGCCGCCAATTTAGAGACGACCGCCATGGGTGCTGCCTTTTTAGCGGGGTTGGCAGTCGGCTTCTGGCAGGATACGGATGAACTTAAACAGATTTTCAAGATTGGTAAGCGGTTTGAACCTCGCATGACACCGGCGCGGCGGGAGAATTTATACGCCGGTTGGCAACAGGCTGTCGCCGCCACGCAGATGTTCAAGCACCGGCCGTTACCACGGACATCCACTGCCAATAACGAATAAGCAGAAAAAAGCAATCCCTCGTCGTATAGGCCAAAGGGATTGCTTTTTACATACCGAAGATTTAATTTTTCTGTCCCCGTTTTCGCACCACATAACTATCCAGCAAAATGCGGCTCATAACTTGTAACGGCAGACGCGAAGCCACCTCGTATTTGTCAAAATAGGCGGCTTTTGATTTATAGCCGACAAAAAGTTCATCCGCGTACTTGACGATTGAAGCTTGGGCGTTGGTCGTCAGGATGATTTGCGGAATGTCGCGGGCGGCAAGGGTTTTGGCAGCGGCGACGAGTTCCGGGGTTTCGCCGTTTAAGGTGATCGTGATGGCCACTGCATGCGGACTGATCTGACCGGCGATGGTTTGGATGATGTTGGGATCACTGAAGAATTCAGCATACTTGCCCAGCAACTGGAGCTTCAAAGTGACTTCCGAGGCGATTGATTCGGATAGGCCGCGCGCAAAAATGAGGATGATCTCGGCCTTGGCGAGTAGTTGAACCGAGTCCTCAATGACAGAAACTTTCAGATTATCAAGGGTGTTATAAACCTCAATTTGATTTTGCATAATCACTTTTTTAATTTGATCATCCACCTGATCGAGGATGCCGAATGGTTCAGTGTCGCCAATGCGTTTTAGCAAATCATGCCGAAATTCGGTGTAGCCGTTGAAGCCTTTTTTCTTCATCGTGCGCACAATGGTTGCCGGTGAGACGTTGGCCGCGACGCTTAACTGGGTGATGGATAAGTTGACGACGGTTTGTTGGTGATTCTCGATGTAATCCCAAAGATAAGCCTCTGTGGGACTGAGTGTAGCCATGAGGGTGGCCTCCTTGTTTAGTGGGGTTGATGCAGATGAAAAGCATTTTCGCTTAATCCGGAAAACGACTGAAAACAGAAAACTCTTTTCGGTTGAAAGCGGTTAACATGGTGATAAGTAAAAGAAACGACATGAAGGAGCGCTTAATGTGATTTATACCTTGACGTTAAATCCAGCAATTGATCTTTTTATTAAAACTCAGACCATGGCGCCGAATACGGTGAATCGAACGGACAGTTATGACATTCAGGCAAATGGTAAAGGCGTGAATGTGAGCTGCATCTTGAAGCGGCGCGGGGTTGATAACGTTGCGCTTGGGGTTGGCGGCGGCTTTACCCTTGATTACATTGCGGATTTTCTGACTGAGCAAGGCATTCGCAATCACTTTTACAAGGATGCCGGGTTCACGCGGATTAACGTGTTTACCCGCGTTGTCAGTGATCATAACGAGTATAAGTTAGTGAACCCCGGGCCGGAGATTAGCGCCGAAACATTAAAACAATTATACCAACAACTGACCACTCTTGGGGCTGACGATTGGCTTTGTGTTTCCGGGAGTTTTGCACGCGGCATTGAGCCGAGCTTTTTGTTGCAACTGGGAAAACTGAGCCGGGAAAATGGCTTTGCGTTGATTATCGACAGTTCGTATCCGGAAGCTGTTAAAGCCTTGGCCTATCAACCATTACTGGTGAAGCCGAATGATGCGGAGTTGATGAGTTGGTTTAACCAATCCGGAGAAGCCGACTTGGCGACGATGGTGAAGTTGGGCCACAAAGCGTTAGCGGCTGGGGCCCAAAATGTGTTGGTTTCACTCGGTGCGGCGGGAGCCTTGTTTATGAATCAGGATGTGACGCTGGTCGGAAACGCGCCAAAGATTGACGTGTTGAATACTGCCGGTGCCGGTGACACGATGCTGGGGACCTTTTTAGCGGGCCTTTATCAAAAGCAGGATCTAGCGGACACGCTGAAATTGGCGATTGCGGCGGGCAGTGATACGGCCCGGCGCGCATGGATTACGGATTTTACTGAGACGGATGAATTGTTGACGCAAATTGAGATTAAGAAACTGGAGGGTTAGCTGATGGCAAAGTATGATTTAATTGCTGCGACCGGTTGTGCGACGGGGATTGCCCATACTTATATGGCACAAGAGGCGTTAGAGCAAGCGGCTAAGAAAATGGGTTTGACCATTAAAGTCGAGACGCACGGTCAAACCGGTGTCGATGATCCACTGACGCAAGGAGAAATTGATGGGGCAAAAGGCGTTGTCATTGCTTCTGATATTGACGTTGACGCGGATCGTTTTGCCGGCAAGCCGCTGGTTAATGTGCCGGTTGCGGCCGGTATTCGCGAACCGGATAAACTGATTAAAGAGGCGTTGAGCAGCGCACCGGTTTATATGCCTAAAGGCGGTGCGGCCAAGGCTAGCGCGGATGAAAACGTTGAAACCAGTACAGCCGGAATTGGTAACAAGATTTACACCAGTTTAATGAACGGGGTTTCGCACATGCTGCCGCTGGTGGTTGCCGGTGGTGTATTGATCGCAATTTCATTTTTCTGGGGCATTTATTCGGCGGATCCTAAGAATGCTGAATACAATCAGTTCGCAGCCATGTTGAATTCGGTTGGTAGTGCAGCCATGGGACTCATGGTGCCAGTGCTGGCGGCCTATATCGGGGAAGCCGTAGCCAAACGTTCTGGCTTAATCGTCGGCATGGCGGTTGGGATGATTGCTTACAATGGCGGTCAAGGATCTGGCTTTCTTGGCGCGATTGTCGGTGGTTACATGGCCGGACTGGTCATTTTAATGTTGCAAAAAGTGTTCGCCTTCATGCCCGACAAGGAATTTCGGGGATTAAAAGCTATTTTTCTATATCCGGTACTGGGTGTCTTCATTGCCGGATCGATTATGTATCTCATCAATACCCCGATGAAAGCCTTGAATCTCGGTTTAATGGCGTGGTTAAAAGGGCTTGAAAGTTCCAGTCCGATTATTTTAGGCATTGTTGTCGGTGTCATGTGTGCGGCTGACTTTGGTGGACCAATTAATAAGGCGGCGTATCTCACTGGGACGGCATTGTTGGCTCAGGGCAATTATTTCTTCATGGCCGGCGTTTCAGCAGCCTGCATTGCGCCGCCACTGGCTACCACAATCTCGGTATTACTCAATCCCAAAGCCTACAATCGTGATGAACGCAGCGCTGGGTATGTCAATGCTTTGCTGGGTTCAACCCATATTACAGAAGGGGCGATTCCGTTCGCCGCGAAAAATCCGTTAATGAATATTCCGGCGTTCATGGTTGGCTCCGCGATTGCTGCCGTTTTAACGTATATGTCCCGGATTCAGGTTCCGGCGCCTCATGGTGGATTCATTGTTTTGCCACTGGTGAATAAGCCGGTTCTATGGGTTGCCTGGATTTTAGTCGGTGCAGCAGCATCAGGTGTGCTTTTGGCCATGATTGCCGGCCACTCTGCCAAAAAGCGCGGCGTCAAAAGCGGCGTGGTTGAAGCTGCGTTGGCAACGGAAGGGGCAGCAGATGACGTACCGGTTGCGCACGTGGCCGTTTCATCAGCTCGCAATCAACCGGCTCCAGATGCGGATCAATCCCAGCAAACTTTTGACCCTAGCGAGATTTTGAACAAAGAATACATTGAAGTCAATGTTCCTGCCAAAACGCGGGATGATGTGCTGCATTATTTGGCTAATATGGCAGTAAAAAACGACTTGGCAACTGATGCCGATGCCGTGTTCAACAAGTATGTGGCGCGTGAAAAAGAAGGCTCAACGGGGATGGAAAAAGGCATCGCCATCCCGCACGCACAAGACGCAACGATTAAACGTTCAGCGATGCTCGTGTTGCATTTGGCTCAGCCAGTCGAATGGAAAACATTTGATGGGAAGCCGGTTAATGCGGTGATTTCGTTCCTGATTCCGGAACATGATAGTGGCAGTCACTTGAAATATCTGTCGAGTACGGCGAAGTTACTGACGCATGAGGATTTTGTGAAGGCGTTTCAGGATGCGAAGACGCCGGATGCGTTGTATGAATTGTTTAAGCGGTAAGGTGTGAGTTTGTGGTAAAAAAGAAAGGCTTCCTGACGATGGTGTCGGGAGGCTTTTCTTTTTGGTGTTTCTTATGGATGAAACATTGCAGCAGGGACAGAAGTATTCTTTTTTGGGCAATTCGGTGGTTTTATTCTGCTTTCTATAACGCGCTCGCAGTCGCAGCAATCTGCGTGTAAGGACCTCAAGCCTAAATGGCCAAAGCCGGTGTTTATGGATGGAAAATTGCAGCAGGGACAGAAGTATTCTTTTTTGGGCAATTCGGTGGCTTTATTCTGCTTTCTATAACGCGCTCGCAGTCGCAGCAATCTGCACATAAGGACCTTGAACCTAAATGGCCAAAGCCGGTGTTTATGGATGGAAAATTGCAGCAGGGACAGAAGTATTCTTTTTTGGGCAATTCGGTGGCTTTATTCTGCTTTCTATAACGCGCTCGCAGTCGCAGCAATCTGCACATAAGGACCTTGAACCTAAATGGCCAAAGACCAGCCATTTAGGTTCAAGGCCACTTATGCTCCGATTGCTAAGCGCTCCTGCTCGCGCTCACACAAAAACAGACCGCTGGGTGGGCGGTCTGTTTACTGTCTGATCGTTGGGGGACGATCGACGATTTCTACTTTGGAGGAGTAAAAATGAAAAAGTTGGGTTGGGGTTTAGGAATGAGTGGGTGGCTCATTTCTATGTTTCTTATACTACAGACAGGGTGTGAATGAATTGTGAAGGCAAATCCAACATTTTATTATGTCTTTATGGCGATTATGTTCACATTTTCCAAATCGGCTTGGAATTGCTTAAGAAGTTAGTTTGGCTGAACGTTACTTAACGAAACAAACGTTCTTCATGCAAATCCGAACATTTCGTGGTAAACTCTTCCCAACAGCTCAAGTGGCCTAAATTGGCCAAGATGATGGGGTGTTAATGTGAAGAAACAGCATATTGTGGCTCGGGTACGGCGCCCGGATGGTTTGGTTTTGGACTTTCGGCTACCCAAAGATATTACGCATGCAATCAAAGTAAGTCCGCAAACAGATTGGTTTGAGCGGTTACGCGGGGGATTGATTGTTGCACCTATGGCACCGTACGTGGGCAAGGGGAAGACGGCTTTCTTTATTGGTCGCATTGAGCGCGTCTATTATTCAAGCCGTCAGTTAAAACGCTTTACGCGCAGTCAGTTTTTGTTGCCTGATGTTTGGCGCGAACAGGATTTGCTAGAAAGTTTTACGTTTTTGCGGCACGATCACGCGTGGTTGAATCGCTTGTATATCAAAGATGATTTACGCTATTGGTATCACGATGCCAACTCGCATTTTTTGGCAAATGTTCGCGATTTGCACTGCAAGTTGGTGTATCATCGCTTTCAGAGTCGAAAACAACGACTGCTGCCGAACTTCTAAGATGGCAACAAAAAGTTCAGACAAAAAGCAGGCCATGGTGACCTGCTTTTTGTTGCGACTGACTTATGATAGAAAATATTGTCCGGTTAGAATGCCAATTAAGACTACTAGCCCAGGCAAAAGGTTGGAAATGCGGATTTTGGTGATGCCCATGAGATTCAGGCCGATACCGAGGATCATCAACCCGCCAATGGCACCAATTTCTCGAAGTGAGGTTGCCATCAACGTTTTGGGGATGAACTGGACAAGAAAGCTGGCTAACAAGGTGATGGTTCCTTGATATAAAATCACCGGGATGGCCGAAAATAAAACGCCGATGCCTAGCGAGGCGGTCATCATAATGGCCATGAAACCATCCATAACCGCCTTGGTATACAGGGTCGCATTATCACCGGACACGCCGGCTTGAATGGCCCCCAAAATGCTCATGGCACCGATGACGGCAATTAAAGTCGCGGTGACAAACCCTTCCGCAAAATGGCTGTTGTTGCGGGCGAAGCGTTCCTGCAGCTTAAGACCGAGGTGATTCATGCCGTCTTCAATATGCAACCATTCGCCCAGCAAGCCACCGAGACAGAGACTGATGATGATCACAATAAAGCTTTTGGTCTGCAACGCCATTTGAATGCCAAGCGCAAAGGTACCCAGACCCAAACTTTTCGTAATCGTGTCCTTTGCATTGGCGCTGATATTGTGCAGGATCAGCCCTAGTAAACTGCCGCCGATAATCGTTAAGCCATTAACGATTGAACCCATGAACATCATGTATTTTCCCTCACCTTTTCAAAATGCTGGTTGCTCTTAACCGAACTATCATAGCATGTTTTACGGCGATCAATAACGGCAGGTTTTTACCAATTGGTTGACTGGTTCAGGTAAAATAGAACTATAACCGTTTTAAAGTGCAGAAAAGGCGTTTCAATCACGGAAAAGACTTGCAAAAAACAAACGCGTGTTCGATAATGTAACTAGTGTATTTTGAGCGAAGTATGTACGACATTAAGGAGACAAGTATGGCGAAAAAAACGACCACAAAAGCTGATAATAAAAAGTCTGATGCCACAGATCGTGAAACCGAATTAGAAAAGGCGCTGCAAAAGATTACCAAGGCGTTCGGTGAAGGCGCGGTCATGAAGATGGGTGATCGACCGGAGTTGAAGATCGATGTGGTCTCAACCGGGATTCTGTCATTGGATCTCGCTCTTGGTGTCGGTGGCTTACCACGGGGCCGGATCGTTGAAATTTATGGACCTGAAAGTAGTGGGAAAACCACGATTGCGCTGCAGACGATTGCCGAATTACAAAAAACCGGTGGCAAGGCAGCTTATATTGACGCGGAAAATGCGATGGATCCAAAGTATGCTGCCGAGTTAGGCGTGAACATTGACGACCTTTTGCTTTCCCAACCAAATTCGGGTGAACAAGGATTGGAAATCGCCGAGATGCTGATCGAATCGGCAGCGGTTGATGTTGTCGTGATCGACTCCGTAGCCGCGCTGGTGCCAAAGGCTGAAATCGAGGGTGCAATTGGTGACAGTCACGTTGGCTTGCAAGCACGGCTGATGTCGCAGGCACTGCGAAAGATGGCCGGAACGATTAACAATACGAATACGTTGGTCATCTTCATTAACCAGTTACGTGAAAAAGTCGGCATTGTTTTTGGCAATCCGGAAGTCACCCCAGGCGGCCGGGCGCTGAAGTTTTACGCCTCTGTGCGCATTGAAGTACGCAAAGGCCAGCAGGTTAAAGATGGTAAGAATGTCGTTGGGTTTGCCAGCAAGCTCAAGGTGACCAAGAATAAGGTGGCACCGCCGTTTAAGACCGTTGAAACCACTATGTCGTTTGGGCACGGGATCGAGCACAATACTGACATGATCAACTTAGCGACTGATAAAGACAACGATCTGGACGTTATCACCAAATCAGGCTCATGGTACAACTATGGTAAGGAGCGCCTCGGCCAAGGTCTGGTCAATGCGTCTCATTATCTGGATGAGCATCCTGAAGTATCCAAGGAAATCGAAGCCAAGATCCGCGAGCAGTCCGCACCGAAGCCAAAAGAAGAGGACGAAAAGAAGGATACTGCTAAAGACGAGAAAACAACGGCTGACAAGAAGCCTGAAGAGAAACCAACAACTGACAAAAAGCCGGATGATAAGAAAGATGATCCATCCAGCTTCGGGGTTGACCGTTTAGTTTAAAATATGCGTAAACGTACTAGCCGCAACCAGACTTACACATGATGTGAGTCTGGTTGCGGCTTTTGCTTGATAGGAAAAGAGCCAAGCGATTGTTCACAAAAACTTTCATCACGGTTGCACCTATCACGGATCTTGAATTCGGGTGAACCAACAGAACAATAATACAGTCATGTCAACAAACGTTAATACACGCGCCTTTAATTGGTTATGCTTCGTTGGATTTTAGAATTTGATATTGCTTAAAGAATCTTTCCCGAGATACCACGCGTTGATTGGTTGCATCCAAGAAGTCACCTGAATCTCCGTATGCGTAAACACCCAGTGCATCAACGCCACCTCCAAGTGAACCGCTAGCAACGAACTTTAAATTCTTCTTGTTAGGTGGGGTTAACGCCCACATGAGAATACGAACCCGATTATCCAACCAATAAAGATAGTTTTGTGAGAATGCATCTTTTACCCAATCTGGCTGAGCGCCTGTTTTGGTGATTTCCCAAACATCAGCAGGTTGGCCTTTATACAATGTTTCCATGATCATTCCCCTCTCTTTGCAATTGAACGTTTATTAGTCTTTTTAAGTCAGTAAACGAGGCATAGAAAAATGGACTATAGAATCTACAGGTGCATAGTTGTCTGAAATTGGCTATAGCATATGCTGGAAAATTGTTCTCGTAAAGCATTTTGTCTTTGGAGTGTTTTAATTTTCAAAGTGACTGTTCAAGTGTCATGTTCGTCAAACAATCTTCAAAAAGCACAAGCATTATTGCTTGCCAAATCAAAAACGGCAATCTAAGATGATTGCAACCGCTCTCATGTATGCTGCATACCAAGGCACGGCCAGGGCAAGCTGTTTATTCGACACGATCAGTTCACAAATGAAGGGGTGAGCCAAAATGGAAAAGAAACAAGAACTCATTGCAAAGATGCTAGAACTGCAGCATCTTTTCGAGAAACAATCCGATGCGACATCGCAAGCTATTGTTGCAAGTATCAAACAGGCCATTGATAAGGTGGCGGATAAACGGATACAAGGAGTCAATATTGCCCCACAAGTCTTGCCAATCGGGTATTTCATTAGAGACGAAATGCGCGACCATCAGTATCAGCTCACTTTAGCGCAGCGGACGGTACTGTTTGACATGGAAGGCATGGCTGAGGCGATTGCTAATAAGTATTTCTCGGGAATACCATCGTTTTAAGCGTGAATGCTGATTTGGATGCAGGTGCCGTTGCTCCCCATAACGCGGTTGCTAGCCTAGAACCTTGTACAACCTCTCCAGGCGCAATAACCAAAGTGCCGGCCGTCATGCCCAAGGCCACTTACACTCCGATCCCTAACCGCGCCGGCTCGCGCTCATGATACAAAAACGCCCGTTGCGTATTGGCAGCGGGCGTTTTTGTGATGATTGGATGGGGGCCAATCATCTTATTTTTCTTTGGAGGAGAAAAATGAAAATTAGGTTGGGGTGTAGAGATGAGTGGGTGGCTCATTTCTATGTTTCCTATACTACTGACAAAGTGTGACGAAAGTGTGATGGTTACTTTGTCATTTTGTAAAAGTTTGAGTAGATTAAGACGAAGAAAACTAAGCTTGTTCGGCTACTAGGTGATGCTGCAACGCGGTTTTAAGTGCATCGCCTAATGCTTTGATACCAGTGTCGATCTGCTCAAGTGTCGGACCGGTGAAGTTTAGCCGTGCGCCGTTGACCTGAGCCGAAGTTGCATATAGGTTGGCGGAAGGCACATAGGAAATGTTGCTTTCCGGTAACAGATGTTGCTTCATGAAGGCACCCATGTCGAAGCCGGCTGGCATGGTGAGCCACAGGAAGAAGCCGCCATCAGGGTTGGTGAAGTGCGCTTCATCAGGAAGGTAACGATTCATCGCTGCGACCATGGCATTTTTCTTTTCGCGGTAACGATTCTGGATTTCGGTGATGTGGGCATCTAGGTCATTTTCCGCCATGTAGGCATCAATGCCGTGCATGGTCAGGTTGCTGGATTCCAAGTCGCTTCCGCCTTTTAACGCCAGTAATTCCTGCAAAAGGTCCGGTGCAGCAACGAGCCAGCCCATCCGTAAGCTTGGTGAGAGGATCTTGCTGAAGCTGCCGAGATAGACGACGCGGCCTTGCGTGTCAAATGACTTAATGGTCGGCAGCGGCTTACCATCATAGCGAAGATCGCGGTAGGGGTTGTCTTCGAGGATCATAACGTCATATTGGTTGGCGAGTCGAATCAAAGCCTTACGCTTAGCCACAGACATCACAACGCCGGTTGGATTTTGAAAATCGGGTACCGTATAGATGAACTTGACTTTGTGACTCATTAAAACGCGCTGTAAGGCATTAATGTCCATCCCATCGTCTTGCATCGGGATTTCATAATAAGTTGGCTGATAAGCATTAAAGGCGGCTAAGGCACCGAGATACGTTGGCGCTTCAACAACTAGGCCATCGCCTGAATCAAGCATGAGGCGCGCCACTAGATCGAGTCCTTGCTGAGCGCCTTGGGTCATCATGATGTTATCGGCACGAGTCGGAATGCCAGTTGCGCGCAGCCGAGCCGCAATCTTTTCGCGTAAAGGCAAGTAGCCTTGAGTGCTAGCGTATTGCAACAGTTCAGTATCGCCACTGTTAAAGCTGTGCTTAAATGCCTGATTCAGTTGTTGGGTCGGAAACAAACTCCGATCCGGGTAGCCGCCTGCAAACGAGATGACATTCGGGCCAGACGCGGCGAACAGATCTTCTAATCCGGAATTGCCGGTTTTTTGGGTACGTTTTGCGAATTTCATGATGAATCCCCCTTTGATATCGGGCGTGTAACCGAGCCTGATGCCGATCCACACGTTAATTGCGATACCGTTGTCGCGTTGGTAAAAGTTCAACCAACGTTTTCTTATTGACACTAGTGTAAAACGGCTCGTATGATTGAGTAAAGCTCAACTATTTCAGCTTAAGTTGAATTTTGTTCATGTTAAAATCAACGAACAGGCCTCAGCGTCCATTTGACAGGCATTGTGCGGCTCAAGTGACAACGCGTGTCACTTGGGCCAAGTATAAAAAAGGGAAAAGTGATAACATGGGTAATTTTTCTTATGAAGTCTTTAGTAAAGTGGTGGAACGTGGCACGTTAGCCCAAGCAGCGGCGGAATTAAATGTGACGCCGAGTGCGGTTAGCCATAGTATCAGTCAGCTGGAGACCGAGCTGGGGTTTCCACTTTTAATTCGGAATCGTACCGGCGTCACGTTGACGGAAGATGGGGCCCAGGTGCTGCCAATTATCCAAAGTATTCAGAACCTTGAAGAGCAACTGTCGCAAGTCGCCGATAACATCAATGGCGTCAATACCGGCAGAATTCGGATTGGCGCGTTTTCGTCGGTTTCGACTAACTGGCTGCCGACGATTATTCAACGGTTTAAGAAGCGCTATCCACACATTGAAATCAGTGTTATTCAAGGGACCTTCAACCGCATTGTGGAGGCGGTTCGACTAGGTACGGTTGACATGGGCTTTTCATCGCTGCCGGTTGGACCCGGGGTGGTGGTTGAGCCGTTGTTAAAAGATCCGATCTACTGCATCACACCAAAACGCTTCAAGCCTAAAAACGGCAAAACCGTGACGCAAGCCGATGTTGAGAAGCGGAATTTTATTTTGCAACAAATTGACTATGATCGTGATACCAAGAATGCGTTGGATCGTTATCATGTGTCGACCAACACGATCAACTATTCGATTGATGACCAAAGTATTCTATCCATGGTGGAATCAGGGCTGGGCTTGGGAATTTTGCCGAAGCTCGCGTTGCAGAAGCTGGTGGGGGATGTGAATGTGTATCCTTTTTCCGAACCGTTCGCGCGAACCTTGTGTTTGGTGATTAATCCGACCATCAAAAAATCACCTTCTGTCCAGCGGATGCAGCAGGTGATTCACACATTTTTGGCGGAAACTTATGGGGAAGCTTTTCTTGGCAATCAAGGGTAAAATGATCAGGTGCGATCATCCAGGCGGTCCATCGTTTGGTTCAGTGCCTCGTCAACGCGGTTGTTATTGCGGTTGGTTGCGTGGCCTTTGACTTTATGAAAGGTTACTTGATCGAAACGGTTCATTTGGTGGAGCAGTGCTTGCCATAATTCAGCATTTTTAACAGGTTTGCCGTGGTTGCGCCAACCGTTTTGCTGCCACTTGACCCACCAGCGTTGTTGCATGGTGTTGATCACATAGGCAGAATCGGAGTAAACGTCAATCGGAATATCGGTTCGTTTGATCGCCTTGAGCCCTTGAATCACCGCCATAATTTCCATATAATTATTGGTCCGACCGTAATCGCCCTCAGAGAGCATTTTTTCATGCTCACCGTAGATCAGTAATGCGGCCCACGCGCTTTTGTCGGTGGGCCGAACTGAGCCGCCTGCGTGATTGCCGGTGTTGCGATTACCGCCGTCAGTATATAGTACGATTGATTCAGCCATGATACCCTCGCTTTCTAACTATCTATTGTAGGGGAATGCGGTGGTAATGGCTATGTTTGTTTATTTAAAAAAAGATTGAAAAGAGGCTGCTGCATGGAACGTTATCTTATCGCATTGGATTTGGATGGTACGACACTCAACACTGAAGGTCAGCTGAGTGCTGGCACGATCGCGGTTTTGCGGGCGGCACAGGCAGCGGGACATTTGGTCGTGATCACGACTGGCCGGCCGGATGCGATTTCCGAACAGTTTTATGATACGTTACACTTACAGGGGCCGATGATTAATTTCAACGGCGCCTTGATTCATGTGCCGCATCAGCAGTGGCAATATGAAAAAGAAGTGACAATTCCGATTTCGGTTGCGTTATCGTTACGCCAACTCAGCCAACGCTTTACCTTTAAAGTGATGGTGGCAGAAGGTAAGCGACTATTGGTGGCTGACCGGCCTTATGCCAATATTCCCTTCTTGCCGGATCGCTTACACCCTGATGCTTTATTGGATGAGCATGGGTTGCGTCAGGCGCCGATTTCGGTCACCATGTTTATGGAAGCTAAGACGTTTGAGCCGGTTTCGCAACAAGTGGCGGCTTTGTATCCGCATTTGGCAGCCAAAACCTGGGGCGCTTGGAGTGGCGACTATACGGCGTTAGAAGTGACTAGCCGAAATACGAGCAAGTCACGGGCGTTGGCGTATGTCGCCCAGCGGTATGGCATTGATCAGGCACATATCATTGCGTTTGGCGATGATATGAATGACTTGGACATGCTGCAATTTGCCGGACATGGCGTGGCAATGAAAAATGCGCGTCCAGCCATTCTTGAAGCGGCAGACGCGCAGACACCAAGCGATAACGATCACGATGGGATGGCAGATTACTTAGCGGATTATTTAAAACTGGCTTAATGACGATGACTTGGAAATAAATGAAAATTAGGGGATTGCGATCATGACAACGCTATATCTTGTCCGTCATGGGCAAACAGAATTCAATGTGCAAAAACGGGTTCAAGGGATGGCTGACTCGGCCTTAACACCAAAAGGAATCGCGGATGCTAAGGCGCTGGGACGCGGCTTTCAACTGGCAGGGGTGCATTTTGATGCGGCGTTTGCGAGTGACTTGACGCGGGCTGTCGATACTGCACATTTTATTTTAAGTGGTTTGGGTGAACCGCTGCCGGTAACGCGACTCATGGGCTTGCGTGAAGAAAATTATGGCAAGTTCGAAGGGCAACTGGCAAATGACTTTTCGCTGGCGACGATGGGCATTGCCAACTTCCATGATGCTTTAGCCAATCGCGAAATTACGTTAGCGCAAACAGCCGATGCGGCATTTGCGGCTAATATGGATCAGCATCCAAACCCGGCAGAAACCAATCGAATGGTGCAGGAGCGGTTGGACCGAACGTTGCGGGCCATTGCCGTGGAAGCCGAGGCAAAGGGATGGGAACGCGTTTTGGTGGTGTCACACGGAACGGCAGCGTTAATGTGGTTGAACTATATCCACTACAACATTGATGGCCGCGAAATGCTGGATAATGCGAGTGTCACCAAGTTAATGTGGCTTAATGACCGCTTTCGGGTGACGGACTTCAACGATCTAAGTTTTCTGCATCATGGGCAAGAAGCGCTTGGTTAAACCGTACTTTGCGGCAATGTTTTCTGATCGCGCCAAAGCAATAGATCAATCAGAATCAACACCAGCGTAGCCCCAGCTAAGGCGTAGGTGCCGATAGCATGGGTCAGGATACCCGTGACCCCGGCACCAAGGGCAAAACTCAAGATGATCGTACCAACAGTGGCTGCGGATGCGCGGCCTTTTTGTTGTCCGCGAATAAAGCCGTCATACAGGCTCTGCGCGGCGGTGCGTAAATTACCGGTCATCATCAGTGACGTGAACGGACCACCTTTTAAGCGGCGGAACTCTTGTAGCTGGGCAGCCGCAATCACTGAAACGATAGCGCTGGCCAACAAATCCGGCAGCCACTTCCCCAGGAGGCTGACCACCAAAAGCCATACAATTTCGTAACGGAGGATCCATCGCTGTTCGGCAAGCAGTTGGGGGCGATGACTGGCGTGTAGCTGCAAGGCGCGTGCAGCCATGGTGCCAAACATAAAGGCGAGAATGGGTACTAGATAGCGAATTGCCGTGTGCCACTGTCCTTGGCCAAGATGGACGCCGAGCAAAATAACGTTACCGGTTTGTAAGCCCGCAAAGACTTCACCGTGCAACAAGTAGGTATACGCATCAAAACTGCCGGCAGCAGCAGTGAGCAAGGTGCCGATGAGCAGGCGTTCGTGAATGGGGTAAGTGGTGGTTTGCATGTTTATGGTCGCCTCGTTTGCTTACTATTTGATTTTATTCTACGCAAGTTTGACCAGCTGACAATGAAAGTGACTTTTAAGCTTAAACCGTTTTGAAGGTGATGTTTGAAATTAAGTTTGTTCTAAGCTGAAAACGGTTTGACCTTAAACAAAAAAAATCCCGGCGAGCATAGAATCTACTCGCCAGGAAAGCTTTGTTTGTTTTATGAGTTAATGACTAAGTAAATAATAACAACCAGTTTAGGCACGAGTCATGCGGCCTGAAGCTGGTTGAATGTGATCTGGGTCATTATTTTTTTCGGTCTTCTTCTGTTTCTGGTGGAAAGGCCAAGACAGTTCCGCCGCCAAGGTTTTTGGTCATAGCGTGGAAGTTTGCAACAATTTTAAAATTAAGCTCTGACGCGTTCTGACGGTCTTGATCAGCGTAGTCAGTGATCGTCAAGAGTGCCGAATTTTCGTAGACTTTTTCGATTTTACCGGTGAAAGGAGCTTCCATGTCTTCTTTAACCTGACAGACCACCGCGTCACCAAGATGTAATTTTTCTTTTTCCATAATGCCTCCAACCTTTCCTGAATTCCCAACATAAGTGGCATACTATAACAACTGTTGCTCAATATCAAGGTACAAAAGGCGGAAAGTTTCAAAAAGTTAAAAATATTTATATGTTTTTTGAACTTAGGTACTTGACTTTGATGCGTAAGGCACACCATAACGCGCCGGCTCGCGCTCTTAAACGCGTTCACAGTCGCAGAAATCTCCGTGTAAGGACCTCAGCCGCAATGGCCAAAGTCGGGCCATCACGTCTGAGGCCACTTACACTCCGATTTCTAAGCGCTCCTGTTCACGCTCTTAAACGCGCTCCCCGGCGCAGGGATCGGAATGTAAGGACCTTGGTCGCAATGGCCAAGCCCGGGCCATCACGCCCAAGGCCGCTTACATTCCGATCCCTAAGCGCGCCGGCTCGCGCTCTTCCACCAGTTTGCTTTCCAAAAGCAGGTAAAAAGTGGTTATAATGGAATAAAATAGAAAGGACGAAATTAGTCATGGCAACTAGCAACACAACGATTGATCAATTAAATGAAGCAGCACAAAAGACAGCGCTTGAGACTTTTGCTAAGTTTTACCTGAGTCGGTTCTTTGGTGACGGGCTCGATGTTTTTTCTCAACTAGATGAGCAAGGAGATTTGGCGGATATTAACCACTACCTTCTTGATAATCGCACGTTGACGCGTGAGGAGTTAACGAGTGGGTTACTGACACATCGTTCTGGCAACTTGTTGGATCTTTTGAAACAGGTCAATGTCACATTCAACGCTCAAGGGGCGCCGGAAACACCATGGGCTAAATGGTATGCCGATCAAATTGAAGGCTTGCCGCAAGGACTTTAATCAAGCGCATGAAGCTGGGTGTCATTAAGTAGCGCATTGTTTTCGGACGATTTTTAGATGGCAGGCAGATCAGGCTTAAATCAGCCATAGAGACGAATCCAGTTTCTATGGCTGATTTGGTATCATCAGCACTTTGATCTACAACGGCTAAACGGTAAGCAGCATGGTTTACAGACAAGAAAGGAACATTATGACGCAATATTTAATCGTCAGCGATATTGACGGGACATTGACTGCCAATCATCATGACGTGACCGAAAAGACAACGCAGGCAATTGCCAATGCAGTGACAGCCGGAGCAGCGTTTTACGTTGCGACTGGGCGCATGCATGCACTGGCAGAAGTGGTAGCCCATCAATTTCAACCTTATGCCAACATTATTGCGTCAAATGGTGCGGTTTATGACTTTTCCGGTGAGCGGGTCCATCATACGTTGGGTGCAGCGGCGTTGACTGCGGTTGAAGAAGTGGCAACCGATCTTGGACTCAATGCGTTGTATTTCAGCGATGACACGGTTTATTTCACCGGGACCTTGCCGCCAGCGATTGAAGCAGCAGCACGGCGGTTTGCACCGAGTTCAGTCGCGATCGAGGTGGTTGCTTTACCGTCAGCAGCGGCATTATTAACCCACGCCGCAACGATCACGAATGGCATTATTTTCGGACCGAGTGACTCACAGGCATTGGCAGCTGGCAAGACCGCATTAGAGGCACGCAACGTTTTGCATGTCTCTGCGTCTGAACACACGAATCTGGAATTGATTCCTAAGCACATTGACAAAGCCAATGCCGTGCGTGAATTACAGGCGAAAACCGGCATTGACGCTGCGCACACGATTGCTTTTGGCGATGGTTTGAACGACTTAGGGATGTTGCAAGCTGCCGGGATCAGTGTCGCAATGGGTAATGCTGTGCCTGAAGTGAAACGCGTTGCTCGGTATGTCACTGATACTAATGTGGATGACGGCGTGGCAAACTTTTTAACGGATTTCTTTGAGAAGTGAGCTTTTTCCGTAAAAAGTGGGGTTTCTGGTTGATTGTTAGCGAAACGTTTGCCACCATAGAGATGGTAAACGTTTTTATTTTGCGGTCGTTTGAGGAGGGCGTTAATGATGTATCATGCAGCAGCTGATCGTTATGAGAAAATGCCGGTTCGCCATGCCGGTAAGACAGGGTTGATGTTGCCGGTTATTTCGTTGGGATTGTGGCAGCATTATGGCAACTTGGATCCATTTGGCCCGCGACGCTCGGTGATTTTGGATGCGTTTGATCGTGGCGTTTTTCATTTTGATGTCGCTAATCATTATGGTAATGGTGATCGTGAACCGGGATTTGGCTCTAGTGAAAGGTTACTGGGGCAGATTCTGGCCACGGATTTAAAACCGTATCGAGACGAATTGGTGATTAGTACCAAGGTGGGTTATGAGATTCACCCTGGTCCGTACGGTGTCGGGACGTCGCGTAAAGCAGTTATTCAAGGCTTGAATGATTCACTCAAGCGCTTGCAGTTAGATTATGTCGATATTTACTATGCCCACCGATTTGACGATACCGTGGCCTTGGAAGAGACGGTTAATGCACTGGATCAAACGGTGCGTGACGGTAAGGCATTGTATATTGGCATTTCCAACTATGATACGAAGCAGACCAAAGAAGCAATTGCGATGTTTAAAGATCTGCACACGCCTTTTGTACTGAATCAATACAGTTACAACATGTTTAATCGCACCGCTGAAACGTCCGGCTTGATCGATGCATTAAAAGCTGATGGTGCCGGGTTGATTGCATACGGACCGTTATCAGAAGGCTTGTTATCAGATCGCTACCTAAAGGGAATTCCGGATACTTTCAAAATCCATCCAACCAACAAGGCCACTTTTGCTAAGGGCAAAGAGGCTGTGGTTAAGCAACTAAATGCGCTTAATGAAATTGCACATGATCGCGACCAGACCCTGAGTCAAATGGCCTTGGCGTGGTTGTTACGGGATCCGGTTGTCACAAGTGTGATCATTGGGACGACCTCAGTTGAACACCTTCAGGATAACCTTAAAGCAACGGAACATCTGACCTTTACTGCTGAAGAGATTCAACAAATTGATGATATTTTAAATGCTTAGTTGACGTTTGGCTGTAAAAGGCTAAGCATAAGCATTAAAAAAGGGCTTCGGAGTATTTTTTGACTCCGGAGCCGTTTTATTTTTGAGGGACAATACTTTACTGGTGCTCTCAATCCACATGAAAAGCAGCAAGATGCGCCGCCAAATATTTTGCCGTTTCTCCATGACCTTGTTTGGCAATGGCTTGCGGCGTGCCGGCTGCTATGACGTGTCCGCCTTCTGCACCGCCTTTTGGTCCGAGGTCCAAGACGTAATCAGCGTTGGCAATGACATCTAAGTCGTGCTCAATGGCAATGACGGTGGCGCCGGTTTGCAACAGTCGCTGGAACACCGCCACTAGGGTCTGAACATCAAGCGGATGCAGGCCGACAGAAGGCTCATCGAAGACAAAAAGCGTGTCTTTTTGCGAGCGTCCCATGTGGGCAACAAGTTTGAGCCGTTGCGCTTCACCACCGGATAACGTCGGCGTGCTTTCGCCAAGATGCAAATAGCCCAGACCCATATCGTGCAAGGTTTGTAAGGTGTGGACGATGGTCGGTTCGTCCTTGAAAACGGTGAGTGCTGTGTCCACATCGAGGTCAAGCAAATCCGCAATGCTCCGCTCGTGCCATTTGATTTTCAGCACTTCTGGATTGTAACGTCGGCCGTGGCAGGTGGGGCAGGTTTGTTGCATATCCGGTAGATACTGGATGTCCAGATTGATAACCCCGGTGCCGCCACAGGTTGGGCAGGCGCCGGCTTTGACATTGTAAGAAAAATGGCTGCTGGTATATTGTTTGTCCTTAGCAGCAGGTAAGCTGGCGAAAAGATGCCGCAAATGATCCAGGATATCGGTGTAGGTGGCAACCGTCGAGCGGACATTTTTGCCAACCGGCGTTGCATCAATGGCGACCACATGGCGAATGCCACCGGTTTTTAGATTGCGAACAAACGTGGGAGCAGGCTGATCTTTGGTTGCGGAAAGTGCCGGCACTAGCGCATCGAAAATCAAGGTGGACTTGCCCGCACCGGAGAACCCGGACACCACCGAGAAACAATTAATCGGAAATTGGACGTTCAGATGATGAAGATTAAACCGATTCGTGACCGTGAGCTGCAACTGCTTGGCCTTGGCAATGGCCGCACTGCCGGCTTGCGGACGGACGATTAAAGGCGTTTTGCCAGTTAAAAACGGTGCGATTAGCGAATTGGCATCGTGACTAATTTCAGCCGGGCTGCCTTGATCAAGAATCTGGCCACCGTCAGCTCCGGCACCGGGTCCGATTTCGATGATTTGATCGGCGGCATTGATGATGGCGGTGTTGTGATCGACGACGACTAACGAATTGCCTTGATCGACCAAACCATGCATGACTTCCAATAAACCGGCGACATTGGCAGCGTGCAAACCGATGGAAGGCTCATCAAGGACATAGAGAACGCCGGTTGTTTCGGTGCGCAAGGTGCGGCTAAGCTGAATACGTTGCAATTCGCCGGTTGAAAGCGAAGCAGCGGCCCGACTCAACGTGAGATAACTTAAGCCTAGATCCATGATCGGCTTGAGCAGTTGGGTCAGCTCTTTGATAATATCGTGCGCCAAGGCTTGCATGTTAGCTGGCAGCCACTGGTAAATTTTCGGAATAAAGTCAGTTAGCTGCGTGAGCGTCATGTCGCTGACTTGAGCGATATTTTGATCGACCAGATGCTGGGCTAACAGTTTGGGTGCGAATCGGCTGCCGTGGCAGGTCGGACAAACGCCGAATTCATAGAAGCGATTTAACCGTTCAATTGCCCGTTCGTTTTTGGTGGTGGCTAGCGAATCTTCAACGGCATTAAAAGCATTTTCATATTGGGCGTGATCCATGTGAAAAATCTTGCCGGTTTTGCTTGGAATGTTGATCGCGTACTTTTTACGCTGGCCGTGCCACACCTGTTCTTGCTGGTCTTCGGGTAAGTCTTGAAAAGGCGTGTCAATGTCAATACCGATTGCTTGAGCCACATAAGGCATGAAGTTACGTCCCGGAAGCCGCCATGATGCTACGGCGCCTTGGCGAATGGTCAAAGTTGGATCAGGGATGAGGCGATTGGCCGCGAGCGTCCGCGCCTGCCCCGTACCGCCACAGGTTGGGCAGGCACCGGTCGAGTTAAAAGCAAAATCTTCAGCCGCAAATGCCATAAAGTGGACACCGCATGTGGGACAGGTGATCATCCCCATGCCGCTTTCGCCATCATTAGGCAGATCCATCGCTTTGGCAATATCAAGTGTCGGCGGAACGCGGTGACCATTGGGACAAACAGGGGAGCCCAGACGCGAAAATATGAGGCGAATAACGTTGAGGGCTTCAGTTGCGGTGCCGACTGTTGAGCGAATTCCCGGAACAACAGGCCGCTGTCTGAGCGCAATGGCACTGGGAATATGTTTGACCGAATCTGCCGCAGCCGGGCTGGTTTGGCCTAAGCGTCGGCGAGTATAAGTGGACAGCGCACTCATGTAGCGGCGCATGCCTTCTGCGTACAGCACGCCCATTGCCAGCGAGCTTTTACCGGAACCGGATCGGCCGGTGATCGCAACGAGCTTATTTAAGGGAATATCGACGTTGAGATGTTTCAAATTATTCACATACGCGCCCCGAACACTGATATGATCTGGAATTGCCATTGCAACACGCTCCTTTGGCAGACAAAACGTTTCGGTGAGTCAGTTTGAAAAGGCTGATGAGTTTATTGTAACGCAGCTGAGAAAAGCATCAAATTTATCGGAATATGCCAAAAAGCCTTACGCGGTGATGCGTAAGGCGTATGCGATTTTACAAATATGGGTGACGAACTATTCTTTTACCGTGACGCCGGTTGCTTGGCTGAGCAGTTTGATGAGTTTGAGGTATTTCTTTTCACCTAACTCATTGTACAGACGCTCGAGATTGCCTAAATATTCCGGTCCCAAGTCTTCGACAGCCTTTTCGCCGGCTTCACTCAGCACGAGTTTGAAACTACGGCAGTCTTCGGGATCGGGTTGCTTGTCGAGCAGGCCGCGTTCGAGCAGTGGACCGCTTGCTTTGGTAATGGCAGCCTTGGTGACGTGCATTTCTTTGGCCAGATTCGTTGGTGTTCGAGGTGTCGAATCGGTCGCCATCCAAAAGAGCAGATTTTGTTGATTCAATGGAATGTCAGCCGTTGACACCGGTGAAAAAAGCCGATTAAATTGGTTGACCGACTGGCTGGCCGACAAATATTGCTTTTTCATCGTCATGTTCCCCCTTTTTTACATAACCTCTTTATACTTTAAGTATGAACTCTTGAGGTTAAGGGGCGCAACAATTAGGGCGGATAACTAGTTAAATTGTTCATGGCATCACATTAATTTTTGATGATTATCAGCTAAGGAGTGTTGAAACGTGATTGACTGGCAAATATTGACGGAATATGCGAAAAAAGTTTCATCGCAGGATCATAGCGGGCATGGCTTCGATCATATTGAACGGGTGGTGGCGAATGCAAAACAACTAGTAGCCAAAACAGCAGGCGTTGATGCAACGGTTGTCGTGGCTGCGGCAACCATGCATGATACTTATGACGATAAGTTGGTGGCAGATGTCGGCGCAGCAAAAGCAGCCGCCCAGCAAGCGATGGCCGCGGCCGGGTTGACGCAGGTGCAGATTCAGGCAGTGACAGAAATTATTGACCACATGTCGTTCAAAGCAAATTTAGGCAAGCATCAACCGTTATCAGTGGCAGGACAGTTGGTGCAAGATGCGGATCGGTTGGACGCGATTGGTGCGATCGGAATCGGGCGCGCGTTTATGTACGCCGGTGCGCATGGTGGTCGCATGCACGATCCGGCACTGGCACCAAGAACGACCCTGACCGCAAGCAGCTACCGGGGAAAAGACAGCACGGTTATCAATCACTTTTATGAAAAGCTGTTGAAGTTAAAGGATCAGCTCAATACATCGGCAGCCAAACAGCTTGCTGAGCATCGGCAGCAAGTGATGCTGTCATTTTTGGACGAATTTAAAGCAGAGTGGCAGGGGGAACGCTAATGGTGCGATTGTTTTTCCGAAAATGTAATGCTATTATTTGGGTATTCTAATCTTGCTCAGAAAAGACTCATAATTAAGTGAAAATTGGCTGCAACGCTTGGTGTTGGATGAAACATTGTCTGGCGATGAAGCGGTGTGCCTAATACGGACAGCATGGTGAAAACCATTATTTTCCAACTTTAAATGGGTGCTTTTAAAGGGAGGCATGGCCGTGACGTTTCGACAATATCTTTTCCGGCTTAAGTGGCGGTTTGGCGTGTTTATCCTGATGTATGGACTTGAAATTTCTGCGCTGACTGCTGTGTCAATTTTTACTGGGAATATGATTACTGCGTTGACCCAGTTTAAAGTAAATGCCTTTGTGACTGCTGCGATTGTGATGGTGGTAGCGACTATCTTTCAACTGGTGATGCAGACGCTGACCAATATTTATCAGGTGTCACTACAACGGCGGCTCAATAATGACATTCGTACCGAAATAACGAAGAGCATTGCTGCGATGCCGTTTGAACAGTACCATGCGCGGTCGGATGCGGTGTATACCTCGTGGATGACCAACGATGTCAATACGATTAATACCCAGGGACTGCGCAATGTTGGCTATCTCATTCAGGCGAGCTGGCAAGTTGTGCTTAGTATCTTTGTGCTATTGACCTATCAAGCATCGTTATTTGCCACCACCTTGGTTTGTGCAGTGCTATTGATCACGGTTCCGATGATTTATCGTAAAAAGCTAAGCGCTGCGGCGGCAAAATGGAGTCAGGAAAACGAGAAACTGACTAATCGAATTACGGATATTCTTGAAGGCTTCAATACCTTATTTATGGCGAATCGCCGTCACGTCATGGTGGATCGGGTGTTTCATGCATCGAATGCGGCCGGGCACGCACAAGTTGGGTATATTCAATTCAATATGGCCACGCAATTCTTGATTAATTTGGTGAATCTAGGCAGTCAACTTTTCCTGCTGATCCAAGCCGGATTGCTGGCATATAACCGCGTGATTCCGGTTGGGGCGGTTGTCACAATTCATTCAGTGGCCGGGACGACTTTTAGTGGCTTAACCTTGATGAGTTTTGCCCTGACCACGGTTAAATCAGTCGCACCGATTTTTGATAAGTTTGCCAAGGCGATTCCATCACCGCAAAAACCGAAAGAGCCAGTTAATGGTTTGGAAGAAGGCATTCATCTGCAGGATGTCACTTTCACCTATCCGCATCGCAAGGAGCCGGTACTTAAGGATGTGACGATGACGTTGACGGCAGGTAAGAAAATTGCCATTGTCGGACCATCCGGCCATGGGAAAACCACCTTGTTGCGACTGATTAGCGATGTGCTAGCCGATTATCAAGGGCAAATCACGTGGGACGCCCAAAACTATCAGAAGCTTGATCCGCGCTCTTTGCGGGATCAGATTACCTATATTGATCAGGCACCTTATATCTTCAACGACACCATTCGCTTTAACTTGACGCTGGGACAGCAGGTGGCTGATGATGTGTTGCAGCATGCGATTGAAGCTGCGCGGCTGACAACGTTTATGGCGCAACAGGAACAGGGACTTGATACGGTTTTGGAACATAATGGGGCAGACTTGTCAGGCGGTCAAAAACAGCGAATTGCCTTGGCGCGCGGCCTCATTCGCCAAAGCCACGTCATCATCAGTGATGAAGGCACGGCGGCACTTGATCCTAAGTCAGGACTCGCCATCGAAAAATTACTGGTATCGTTGCCCAAGACCACACTGATCATGGTGACCCATAACCTTCGTCCGGAGATTAAAGATCAGCTTGACCAGATTGTAACGGTTTGAACCCATTGACGTGGCTAACAGCTTGAAATTTGCAGTTGGAAAATGGCTTGGTGCGATATTTTTCCAAAAAGGGCTTGCGGGGAATGGCGATTTAGTGTACATTAATTAGGCAGTTGTTTTTAAACAACCAAGTCATTTGCCGTCTTAGCTCAGTCGGTAGAGCGCATCCATGGTAAGGATGAGGTCGTCGGTTCAAGCCCGATAGACGGCTGCAAATGAAATGCCTGACAGATAGTTATCTGGTCGGGCTTTTTTTATTATAAGTTGCTAGCAATGTTGTGACATCGTTATCCGTCAGTCCAAGTGACTGCCTACGAAAGGATCGTTTATTTTGCAAATCCTCCGTTCCATCATTCAAATTTTTGGCGTTATTGTCGGTTTCTTGTTCTACTCTCTGGCCGAACTTGCACTTGTTCGCAGCGAACTAACTTGGGGGATGGTCGGTGCGATCGCGGCGTTTATCATTGCATTTGGGGCATTGATTGCCGCCTTGATGGTTTGTTACCGGCGCTTATATCGCCAGCAATCGCCTTTAAAAGTTGCCCATCCCGTTGCGGTCGTCTTGCAAGGCATCGGCTTACTGCTTTTGATTCAGGTGACGAATTCACTCATTATGCAGTTAACCCATGCACCCCTGGCAGCAAATCAGAGTAATTTGATTAAGCTGGTTCACACGTATCCATGGGGAATTAAGTTGCTGGCGGTCGTCGGTGGTCCCATTGTCGAAGAATATTTATTCCGTGGTCTTTTGATGAATAGCTTTGGCTCATTGCAGAAACGTTCCTGGCAGTGGGTTAGCGTGTTGGTGAGTGCATTTGCATTTGGCTTTGCCCATGTGGCGGGGTCGCGCATTGACTACAATATTTTTATTTATGCCGCACTTGGCGCTGTCTTAGCCTGGACCTACCTGCGTACGCGGGACATGCGCTATTCAATCGGTTTGCACATACTGAATAATGCGACGATTTTATTGGTTTAAGCAGCGTGATCCTAACAACCAGCCATTGCCGCGTGAGCTTCCTTGGCTATGGGCAGATTCCGAATTGCTAAAAGCGTTAATGAATGTACAAAAGCCACCCATCATTGTTCTGCGATGGGTGGCTTTTATGCGTTCCGGTCGGTTTATTCAAATTGGCAGTTCAATTCAGTGTGTAGAAAATACTTTCCTTCTGCCGTCAGATAAAGCGCTCGTTTGGTGTTGGGATCACGTTCAACAAAAGCTTGCTTTGAAAATGCATCAAAAATGGCATTACCCAAGGCACCGCCGAGATGATGTTTTCGTTCGCTCCAGTCCAGACATTTAACGGTAAAGAGACGTTTCTTTTTTTGGACGGTTTCAAGATCAATATTCAAACCCTTTTCAAAGAAGTTCAGACCATCCGGCGTGACTTGATATGCTTGAGGTTCTTCGCTAATGAGGTGATCAGCCAAGAGTTGATCGGTAATCAAAACGCCTATTTTTCCCGCCATATGGTCGTAGCAAGAACGGAAAGTCCGCATTTTATCAACCTTAAGGGCTCTGGTTAAGGTATGGGTTGACGCTGATGGTGAAAGTGGACTGAATTGTTCGATGAGTGCGGCAACCTGATCACTCACTAAGAAGAAATAGTGAAAACGGCCGGATTTTTCCATTTTAACCCAACCGTTGTTAATGAAGTTCTGTAAGTGATAACTGGCGGTTTGAGGTTGAATGTTGGCTTCGCGGGCTATTTCTAGAAGTGTGTGACCGCGTTTATCCATGAGACTGTCTAAAACTAGCATTTTTGAGTGATTGGACAAAGCGACTGCAATCTTGGTGATGTTAGGTAATTCTTTTGCCATGAAACGAACCTCCTTATCGGCGAATAATAACCGCGCTTTAATTATTCCACATTTCGATGCGCATGGAAATGACTGCGCCCTAAAATTTAGAACAAGGGCGTTAGTTAAGCCTATGAAAAGCGATATTTGTTTCGCTAGTGGAGGTGTCCGGCTGTGAAAATTTTACAGGTTGAAAAAGTAGTTAAGCGTTATGGAAACTTTGAGGCAGTTAAAGGCATTTCACTGTCCTTGGATCGCGGGAAAACGTTAGCTGTCTTGGGACCTAATGGCGCTGGTAAATCGACAACTTTAAAAATGATTTATGCGACGACCGCCATTACTTCCGGGAAAATTTTTATCAACGGGATCGATATTGTTAAACAACCTCGATTAGCTAAAAGGACGATTGGGGTGGTTATGCAAGATGACTTACTGGACACAACGCTGACCGTTAAAGAAAATATGATCGCTCATGGTATCTTATTTGATTTAACGGTTAAAGTGGCTGCTGAAAAAGCCGAGCAATTGTTAAAGTTTGTTGGGTTGTCTCATTACCAAAATAAAGCAACAACCAGTCTGTCAGGAGGGATGCGTCGCCGCTTAGTCTTGGCGCGGGCGCTTATCAATGATCCTAAACTGATCATTCTAGATGAACCCACCACTGGGCTTGATATTCAATCAAGACATGTCTTTTGGCACCGAATCAATGATTTAAAAAAACGCGGCGTTTCCATTTTACTCACGTCGCATTATGTTGATGAAATCGAGGCGTTGGCGGACAACGTTATGATTGTTGATCATGGCGTTGCTTTAGCAGAAGCTCCTGTTAAAGAACTTCCGCTAAAGTATGGTTATGCCACGCTGGAAGAGGCTTACTTGAAAATGACAAATTTTGATGAGGGGCGGGAAGATATTGAACAAACTCAAGATTAAAGGCATCGGTCATGTGATCTATCGTGATTGGATGAGCTTCAAGAAGTTGTTTAAAATCTCTATTTTTCCTAATCTGTTTGATCCGATCCTGTATTTAGTAGCGATGGGTTTGGGTTTAGGCAGTTTTGTTGGCCAAGTAGACGGGATGCCTTACTTGAAGTTTATTACGTTAGGCTTGATTGCTGGGACGGCGATGAACGCATCCAACAATGAGAGCACGGTTAATGCCTATATCCAGATGCATTTAGACAAAACATATTATGAAATGAGCACCGGTCCGATCAGCCTGCCGGATATCATTGTCGGTCAAGCTATTTGGGCCGGTATCCGGAGCGTCATCTTCGGGACACTATTTATGCTAGTGGCGCTACTGATGGGAACCATTAGCAGTTTTTGGGCAATGTTAATTCCAATGGTTTTGTTTATTACGGGTACCCTGTTTGGATTCTTGGGACTGGCTTTCACACTGATGGCACCTAGCAGAGATTATCTGAACTATTACACGATGTTGGTTATTCAACCCATGTTTATGTTTTCCAACACGTTTTTCCCGTTGAGTCATGTGGCCAGCTGGTTGAAACAGGTTGGCTGGTTTTCGCCGTTAACCCATGCGGTGGGCCTAATTCGCGGATTAGCTGATGGTAATTTGAGTGGTCAATTGGCTAATCTGGTTTGGTTGTTCGTTGTATTGTTAATAATTGCGCTAATTCCAATCAACTTGGTCGAAAAAAAGCTTGTTTATTAAATTGATGGTCGTCCTGATGGCAAGTAACAAGTCGATAGGCGTTGGCATCAGCGAAAGGTTGATTTACCAACGCTTTTTTCTAGGGCTGATATTCGATTCATGAATATTAACGATGCAAAAGATTCATTTGGTTGATGTTAGCTGTTCTTGTTAGACTGGGGAGCATGTGATTGATTATGCGTTTGCTGGCGCAGGGATCGAAGTGTGGGGACCTTGGGTGCAATGGTCAAGGTGCGGCCATCACGCCCAAGGTCGTTTACACTCCGATCTCTAACCGCGCCAGCTCACGCTCATAACGCGCTCACCGGCGCAGAAATCTGCGTGTAAGGACCTCAGTCGCAATGGCCAAGTGCGGGCCATCACGCCTGAGGCCACTTACACTCCGACTTCTAAGCGCGCCGGTTCGCGCTCATAACGCGTTCGCTGGCGCAGGGATCTGCGTGTAAGGACCTTGGTCGCAATGGTCAAAGTGCGACCATCACGCCCAAGGCCACTTACACTCCGATCCCTAACCGCGCCAGCTCACGCTCAGGAGGATGTTATGCGTAATTTTTTAAAGCAGGTACCGTTACCCATGGCGGGGTTGACGTTGGGGTTGGCTTCGTTGGGGAATTTGTATAAATTAGCTGGTTGGCAGTTGGTTGGTGATTTGACTGGGATCGTAGCTGGGTTGTTGTTTGGATTGGTTTTGCTGAAGCTTTGTTTGACGCCGCTTCATGCTGCTGGTAGTTTGAAGGATCCGATTATTGCTTCGGTTTCGCCAACTTTTTCAATGACGCTGATGATCTTGTGAACTTACTTTGTTGCTTGGGGGATGCCGTTGCCGGTTGCGACGATTGTTTGGCTGATGGCGGTGGCGATTCACTTTGGGTTGATGATTTTCTTTGTTCTGCGGCATTTGATTTCACAACCGAAAGCATGGCGAATGATTTACCCGAGCTGGTTTGTCACGTTTGTTGGCTTGGGCGTGATTCCGGTGACCAGCAGTCAATTTGTACCGGCGCTAGGTCAGCCGCTTTTCTGGATGGCGTTGGTGATTTATGTTGCCTTGTTTCCGTTTGTGCTTCACCGGTTACGGCATGTGCCTTTGCCCGAAGCGACTCAACCATTATTAACCATTATGGCAGCCCCGGCCTCGTTGTGTCTGACCGGTTATCTGGCCAGTTTTGACCACCCTAACTTCTGGCTGGCAACAGGGATGCTGATTTTTGCGCAGAGTTTATATTTCATTACGTTGGTTAGTATTCGGCAGTATACGCGGTTGTCGTTTTACCCTAGTTTTGCGGCCTTCACGTTCCCCTTGGTCATTTCCGCCACCGCATTGACCAAATATATTGCGGCTTTTGCCCAGAATGGCACAGTGCATGATCTGATGAGTGTCCTGCAATGGGGTGAGTGGATCGCGGCAACGCTGATGCTAGTCTTTGTAACCGGTCATTATCTGCATTTTCTGCGGCGGATTCGAAAAGGGGTTAAGGCTGCTGCTCAAGACGCGCAGAAGGTTATTGAATAGTCGAAAAGGCGATGAGACAGCTTTTGTGACGTTTTTTCTGCCTTTAAACAGCATAAATCCAGCGCATCATTTTGTGGCTACCTTAGCCAGATCAATAATCTTATCCAGCATCGCTTGCTTATGCGGCCAGTGAGCACTCGGTTTCTGCAGCAGATAAAAATGTCGTTGAAACTTTTTCCCGATGGCTTGTTGCGGGGCTTCAGGCGGAGCGATGCGATCGGATAATAGCGCTTGACCCACGCCATTTTGGACCAAGGCCCGCAGCATAGCGTTGTTATTGACGGTCATCAGGTGTTTGGGTGTGATGCCGGTTGTTTGTAGGTAAGCAGTTGTGTAATAGCGCATGCCGGAACCTTCTTCGCGGGTGATCCAGGTACCGGTGGGCCAGCCCGAGACCGTGAGCTGGTCGGAACACAAGGTCGTTCTGGTAGCACCTTTAAGTGTCAATGGCTGTTCAATAAAGCCGAGATCAAGGCGCCGCGATTCCAGCTGATTCACAACCTGGAGGGAATTTAAGACGGCTACATCGAATTGTAGGTAGGGAAAAGCAGCCTTCAAATCGCGCGCTAAGCTAGGAAACAGCACGGCCGCGACACTTTGGGATATGCCGATATGTAAGGTGACCGTGGTTGTCGCCGTGGTGTTTTGCAGTGCCTGTTTGGTTTTGTCCCATTCGGCTAACATGTTGCCGCTAAAATCGTACAGAATATCAGCTGCGGCAGTTGGTACGGTGGCGCTGCGCTTGTTGCGTTCAAAAAGTGTGACATTGAGTTCGTGTTCAAGCTGCTGAATGTGGTGGGAGACGGTGGGCTGACTCGTAAAAAGATGCTCAGCCGCCAATGAAAAACTGCGAGTTTCATAGACAGCCATGAAGGTGCGTAATAAGTTAAACAATTAAATGGCCTCCGGAGTTTTTATTAAGTTTTTAAATTAAACGATGATGTTAATAAAATATCATAATAATCACGAATAAAACAAACGCCCTTGTCTTTTTGCGACAAGGGCGTTTGTGTGGCCTTAAACTCGAGCTTCCGAAGCATCGCCGGTTCGCCGATATAGATCGGTCGGCAATGCAGTAATTAATGGGCTTGGTGCATCCAACGTTACAAGTGTTAAGTGATGCAAGGCACGCGAGCAAAGGGTATAGAGAATATCGCGATCGGCTTCATTGCGGTAAGTGGTTGCGGAAATGTCCCAGCCCACAACCGCATCAAACTCAAGTCCTTTAGCCAGGTAAACCGGCAAGATGACACACCCATTTTTCAGACTGTGGTCGTTAGCAGACAGTAACGTGACCGGCGTATCGAGCTTGAGTGTGGCGTAAAGTTGTGCAGCGGTTTTGGCATCTTTGGTCAAAATGGCCACGGTACTGTCAACTGTCAGTAACCGCGTGACCGAACGCGATAAGGCAGCAGTGGCCTCCGCTGATGAAACGGTCAAAACCTCAGGCATATCTCCGGCGCGATTAAAGGCTTGAATGTGGTCGTGTTCTGGCAACAAGGCTTTGGCAAAGTTCGTAATCGGTTGGGTTGACCGGTAACTCTTGTTCAACGTAATCAAACGGATCTTATAACCGGCAAAAACGTCCTTGATTTCGTGGATGAAGTCGCTGGGCTGGTAATTACTGGTGAAGACATCTTGCTTGGCATCCCCGAGCAACGTTAATTTGGCCTTTGGAAAAGCATGTTTCAGATATAACAATTGCGCCATACTGAAATCTTGCATTTCATCAACGAACACATACTGAATCAAACTATTTTGGCCGCTGCCAGTGCTCAGGTCGCGCAGATAAAGCAAAGGAGCCGCGTCTTCTAAGCGTAAGTGATGGGCTTCAATGCCGTCGCTAAAGGCAGTGATCATCGTCTGCCAAATCGGCGCATTCACCGGGGCTGCTATCTGTGCCATGAATTGTTGATAATCCTGGAAGACGTCATAAAAATGATCATTGTACAGTGCGTCGTAAATTGGTGCGAAGGCTTTTGCAACAATGGCTTCGGAAACGAATTGTTGCTCGTCTTCTCCGGTTGCAAACTCGTGATCGGCTGTCAACGTCTCTAATTCGGTTTGGGATAAGTCAGAGACGCGCAGTTGAGCCCAGTCGTGCGTGGCTTCGTCGTGAATACGAGCGTTTAACTGTTTAATCAGTGCATTTTTGGTCGCCGTGAATTTGTCGATGGGTTTCATCAAGGTCGGTTGTGACTGATAAATATTGGCAATCGTGGTGGCAGAAAAGAAGACTTCACCATTGAATTCAACGTCAATGAAATGAGGAACACGATCCGGATCGTTGGCGTAATCGGCAATGGCTTGTAAGTAGCTAGGAGCTTCTTTAAAGCGGCGAATGGTTTCGGCTGCTTGCGGTAAACCGGCTGCATCGTGTTCGTACCGTTCAAATAAGGTTTCGACATGCAGGCCGGTAAAACGATTGGCGAGGAACTCGAACAAGGTGGCCTGACGCATATTCTTTTCACCTAGGCTTGGTAAAACCTGGGAAATGTAGTTGGCAAAAAGCCGGTTAGGAGAAAAGAGCACCATTTGGTCGGCATCCAAATCGCTGCGGCTGTGGTAAAGCAAGTAGGCAACCCGCTGGAGGACCGCACTGGTTTTGCCTGAGCCCGCGACGCCTTGAACGACTAGCAAGTCACTGGAGGTATCGCGAATGATGTCGTTTTGTTCGCGCTGAATGGTGGCGACGATGTTTTTCATATATTCGTCGGATTGGTCACCAAGCACCGATTGCAGAATCTCATCGCCTACTGTTTCGTTGGTATCAAACATGGTTTTGATGTGACCGTGTTCGATTTGAAATTGGCGCTTATTTTTCAATGTCGCGTGCTGCTCGCCAGCTGGGGTTTCATAGGTCACATCCCCCAGCGTGCCGTTATAATAGATGGAACTGATCGGGGCGCGCCAATCATAAACCAGAAAATCGCCATCTTCGTCAATGAAGGTCGCGGTGCCAATGTAAAGCGTATCCGGTTCGCCGTCTTCGTCAATGTCGATGCGGCCAAAATACGGGTTGTCTGCCAATAAAGTTAAGCGATCGCCTTCATGTTTAAGGATGGTTTCATTTTCAACCGCCCGTGCAACCATGACTTTTTGTTGCTGAACGGCGGCGTTGGTTTCCATTTGATCATCGACTTCAGTCACGTTGACTTTGGTGTTTTCGCCATATGCCCGTTCGATGCGACTGGTTTCACGGTGCGCCGCTTCGATTTGCTCATGGATGGCAGCCAACCTCGCTTTTAGTTTCGCAATGACCGCCGTGACCCGTGCCTGTTCTTCTGCTTTCGTTGCATTCTTCATAACCGGCGCTCCTCTCCGATTTAGTATGCGTGCGTTGATGTGACTAGGATCAAATCGATCGAATCCTGCACTAGCAAATGCATTATCGTGTTTAAAATAGTGTCGATAATCTTACGCCCGGTTGAGGGAAAAGTAAAGTGTACACGTTCTGGGCAAGCAAAGACAAATTTGTCTAGATGATTTCAACAGTAATATGAGACGCTTTGTTTGGAAATTAAGATAGAAAGCAAGAGCTGGCGGAGCGGTGGCGGGCTCAGTGGTGAAATTGGTCTTAAGCGGAGTGGGCTTCTCCGCTTTAGACCAAGGCCGAGCTTCGAAACCGCGGTCTTTGCGGGTTCGAAGTCGTGCCCACCACGTTCCAGCCCAGCCACCGCGGAGCCAGCTCGGAGTATCGGAGATCACTTAATTAGAATAGAGTTGAGAACAGGCTCTATCTAAAACGCAATGGCCAAAGCCCAGCCACCACGCTTAAGGCCACATACGTTCTGGTTTACGCCCATAACGCGCTCACCGGCGCAGAAGTCTGCGTGTAAGGACCTTAAGCGCAATGGCCAAAACCGGGCCATCACGCTTAAGGCCGCTTACACTCCGACTTCTAACCGCGCCGGTTCGCGCTCACTCTGCTTCATGTTGTTGCATCGGAAAACAAGGTGGTACACTTAAACATAATCACATCACACGGAGGTTCGAGATGGCTGATTTATGGCGGACGATTGCTGAGCGCCACGGTGAATTGCTAAGTGCACTGGGACAGCATATTGAAATATCACTGATTGCGCTTATTTTAGCGGTGGTAATTGCGATTCCGTTGGCGGTTTGGGTTCAGACACATGCCAAAGTCGCGGCAGTTTTGCTTCAGATTACCGGCGTGTTGCAGACGATTCCTTCATTGGCATTGCTGGGGTTATTGATTCCGTTTGTCGGGATTGGAACATTGCCGGCGATTATTGCGTTAGTGGTCTATGCGCTGCTGCCGATTTTTCAGAATACATATATCGGCCTGCGCGACATTGATCCTTCCTATGAAGAAGCGGCGGATGCATTCGGGATGAGTCGGTTGCGGAAACTATTTAAAGTCGAGTTGCCGATTGCGCTGCCGGTGATCTTGTCAGGCGTCCGGACGGCGATGGTGATGATCATTGGCACGGCGACTCTGGCAGCGTTGATTGGTGCAGGCGGGTTGGGAACCTTCATTCTTTTGGGCATTGACCGTAACGATGCCGCACTGACACTTATGGGTGCCCTTGCTGCGGCGTTATTGGCGATTGTCTTTTCGTGGTTATTGAACTTGATGCAAAAAATTAACTGGAAGCTGAGCGTCGGGGTTGTGGCGTTGGCGGTTTTCGGACTCGTCGGCACGCAGGTTTACAGCCGGGTGACTGCGCCGAAAGAAACGATCACCATTGCCGGTAAATTAGGCAGCGAACCGGATATTTTGATTCATATGTATAAGGAACTGATTCAAAAAGCCGATCCTGATGTTGGGGTCACATTGAAACCAAACTTTGGGCAAACGAGCTTCTTGTACAATGCTTTGCGAACCGATAAGATCAACTTGTACCCAGAATTTTCCGGAACGGTCTTGGCTAGTCTGACGAAACCCTCTGCAGCCCAACAGCAGCAGGTAGCGGCAGGCAAAAATAATTATCCATTAGCCAAAAAGTTGTTGGCCCGGCAAGGCTTCACTTATCTGAAACCAATGGCCTATAACAACACATACGCACTGGTGGTTAAAGCAAGTTTTGCCAAGCGTTATCAGTTGCAAACCATCAGTGATCTGGCAAAAATTGCACCATCAATTCGCGCTGGCTTTGACTTGGAATTTATTGACCGCCAAGATGGATATAAAGGCATTCAATCTCAATATGGCCTGCAATTTAAGGTGGATTCCATGGATGCCTCGTTGCGATATCAAGCATTAGATCGCGGGCAGATTAACCTGACTGATGGCTACACAACTGACGCGCAACTGCGACAGTATCATTTAGTGGCCTTGAAAGATGACAAAGGTCTGTTCCCGATTTACCGCGGGGCCCCACTCATGCGGGCCGCGTTTGCCAAGCAGCACCCACGACTGGTTGCGGCGTTAAACCGGTTAGCCAATCACATCACCGAAAAACAGATGCAGGCGATGAATTATGCCGTGAGTGTACAAAATCAAAAAGCGGCCACGGTCGCTCATCGCTATCTCGTGCAACACGGTTTGCTCAAGGAGGTGCGCTGATGGCATTGATCAGTCTGGAACACGTCACGAAGACTTATGATGACAAGCCGGTTGTCAACGATTTGAGTCTACAGGTCGATCAAGGGGAACTGTTCGTCCTGGTCGGCACATCCGGCAGTGGGAAAACCACCACGTTGAAAATGATCAATCGGCTGGTTGATCCAACGGCAGGAGTCATCAAATTTGCCGGTAAACCACTGATGGCATACAAGGTACGTGATTTGCGTTGGGATTTAGGCTATGTTTTACAGCAAATTGCATTATTTCCAACGATGACAGTTGCACAAAACATCGCGGTCATTCCGGAAATGAAAGGGTGGTCACGGCAAAAAATCCGCACGGCAACCGATGATTTATTGGCAATGGTTGACTTGCCGCCAGCCGAGTATCGTGATCGCATGCCCAGCGAGCTATCAGGTGGCCAGCAACAGCGGATTGGTATTTTGCGGGCTTTAGCATCGCGGCCGAAAGTGGTGTTGATGGATGAACCATTTTCCGCGCTTGATCCGATTTCACGGACCCAGCTTCAGGATATGTTGCTGCATTTGCATCGGGCAATGAAAACCACGGTTGTTTTTGTCACGCATGATATGGCTGAAGCGATGAAACTCGGCGACCGGATTGGCGTCATGCATAACGGTCGGCTCTTGCAGGTGGACACTCCGGAAGCAATTGCCACGCAGCCAGCCAATGATTTTGTTGCTGATCTTTTCAAAGGAGCGCAGGCAAATCAAGGGTTGCAGGTGACATTGAGTCAATTAGCACCATTTGCGGTTGAGCAATCAGCTGATCATGCAGTTGGCGGTAATTTAACGTTGGCCGAGGCGCTGCCGTTGTTGGACGCCCATGAAACATTGCGGGTCAAGAGTGACCATGGCGTTTTCGTGATTGATACGCATAGTGTGGTGGCGTATCTTGCAAGTGCATTTGTTGATCAGGACACAGAAACGAAAGGATGATCGAAATGGCGTATGATTATGACACGATTGTCATTGGTGGCGGTCCCGGTGGGTTGGCGGCTGCTTACGGACTTGCCGCCAAGCAAAGGGTGCTGGTGATTGAAAGTGATCTGTGGGGCGGTACCTGTCCCAATTACGGCTGTGATCCCAAGAAGATGCTTTATCGCGGAGTTGAAGTCAAAAATGCTGCTTTGCGGATGAACGGTTTTGGCATCAGCGGTACGGCTAAGATTGATTGGCCGTCACTCATGGCCTTTAAGCGCAGTTACACAACCGGTATTCCGGCCGGGACGCTAACCGGCCTGACACGGACTGGCATTAAAACCTTATACGGACGCGCCCAATTGCTCGGCCAACATATGGTTAAAGTCGGGTCGCAAAACGTGACCGGAGAACATATTGTCATTGCCACCGGTCATACGCCGCGTTTTCCGGATATCCCCGGTGCCAATTTGTTGAAAACCAGCCGTGATTTTCTGGACTTGGACGCATTACCGACTAGCATTGCGTTTATTGGTGCCGGTTATGTCAGTGTCGAGCTTGCTAACATTGCCGCAGCGGCTGGGGCAGATGTGCATATCATTGGTCATTCCGATCGACTTTTACGTGCTTTCCCTAAAGTTGCCACAGAGGCATTGAAGCAGCTGTTGCTTAAAACCGGGATTCATTTTCACCCTAATGTTGAACTGACGAAAATCAGTCCACTGGGAACGATGACGCACTTGCATGCAGATGGGTTTGATCTCAACGTGGATATGGCAGTTACGGCGATGGGCCGAATTGCCAACGTTGCGGATTTAGGCTTGGCCAATGCTGGGATTAAATCCGACCTCCGCGGTATTCCCGTCGACGATCACTTGCGGACGGCGGTTGCCAACATTTATGCAATTGGGGATGTCAACTTAAAACCTCAACCGAAACTGACACCGGTTGCTGGCTTTGAAGGCCGCTATGTAGCCCAACAAATTCTTGGCAGTCAGGAACCGATTCATTACCCGGCGATTCCAACCATCGTCTTTGGCCCCACAGAGCTGGCTAAAGTCGGCGTGGCGCTTGAAGATGCCCTAGCCGCACCGGAGCAGTATCAGGTCACTCACAACGAGACAACCCATTGGTACACATACAATCGCATACAAGACCCGGATGCGCAGGTATGGACGATTGTCGATAAAAGCACCGGCAAACTTGCAGGCGCCGTTGTCCTCGCGAGTCTGGCGGAAGACCTCATCAATACTTTTGCCGCCGCAATTGATGCCGGGCAGGAACCTAGTGATCTCAACCGGATCTATGCTTATCCGAGTGCGCAAAGTGATTTGCAGTACTTGTTTTAATCTGCAGAAGTAGGTTTGAGGAATTCGAACGTTAAAACAAAAGGGATAGATTTAGCAATCAAGTTTGCTAGGTCTATCCTTTTTTGAGTGCTCGAGGCGGGGGCATCATTCATTGTTTCAAAATAGAAGCGTACTATTTCTTTTTTTCAAGAAATAGTACGCTTTTTGGCTTCCTTCATTTTAGTATAAATGAGCTTTAACGATTCCAGTGCCAAAGCGGAGCAATCGTAGGCCAGATGGGGCTCAGCCGTGGAAACAGCGTAGCGACCGGGCTTGGAGCGTGATGAGAGAAGTAATGTAGCGAAAGAAGGTGATGTGCGTTTGGCGGGATCCAGTCTTAGCTATATATAAGTCTTGAAACTAACTTTTATTCTTGCTGTGATCCATTCTAACGCTTGGCTACTAATAACGGTGAGATAATCTACTTGTAAAGGTTCGGCAATTGTTGCAGAATCATTATAGAAAGATTAAAAAGCGAAAATGCTCTTAATAATTAAAATAGGCACCAGCAATCAGTAGCAGTTAGACCGAACAATCTTAAGATGGGTCTCTGGAATAAGGTCAATGATGATGAGTATAGATGGGACTCCGCACATGATCATAGGGCTGTTTTTCTGTTGGCGACAGAACCGCTTCATTCTTATCAGCACAGTTTCACTTATTTTGCCTGCTGGAGAGGATCGTTGCTGGTTAGCTCTCTCTAGAAGCCCACAGGATAATAGCAAGAATGAGATACAAAAATAGTTACCCGATTAAAGCATTTAGTCTAAATTTACAATCTGAAGTTTTTCACTAAATGACGCATTTTGTGGTAAGAATTTTGAAAAGATCTAACCATTCCGTTATCCGAGGAATATCCCTATTCATTTAAGGAGAATGATATGAAGCGCATCAAGCAGATTATTTTTAGCGATTTCTTTGACACTTTAACAAATGGCGCCTTAGTTTTGTTTGCTTATTGGTACATTTATGATGTGACTCATAACCAGAACTACATTTCACTTCTGGGACTCATCTCGATGCTCGCGACTTTGTTTACTTTTATTGGGGGCTATTTTTCAGACCGAATGAACAGAATTGCATTACTGAAGATAGTTGTGCTCATTCGAATTCTAAATACTAGCTTTGGGCTTGTCATTTATTTACTGATGAATAATCCAATTCTTGGGGTGATGATGACGGTTGTGATCAACTCGGTACTTAACATTGTGTACAGTCCACTTACTGAGTCCATTGTGCCATCTATCGTGCATGACCGGGATGACTTGGTCACGGCTAATTCGTGGGTATCCATAACGAATCAACTCGCATCGGTGCTATCAGCTGGGCTGTCTGCGATCTTTATTTTCTTCGGGAATGTGGGTGCAGGATTGGTTCTGTCGTTGATCCTTTATAGCGTCTCCTATTTTCTTATTGGCCGTTTGAACAGTACACAAGCACCGGAAGCAAATCATGAGGCATCATCATCACTTTCAATTCAGACCAGTAACTTTTTTGAAGGAATCAAAATTATTCGTTCTAATACGTTAATTGCTGTCATTGTCCCGATAGCTTTAGTGACCAACTTCTGTTTCTGGACAGTTTGGCTTCTAATGCCTAAGCTGTCAATTGATATTTTTTCCGAGTTTAAGTATATGTATAATGCGGTTGATCTTGCGTTTACTGTAGGCTCGATTCTGGGAGCATTTCTGGTTAACGCCAAGCACTCAGACACAAAAATTTTTACTGCAAAAAGCTTCCCGTATTTTTTGTTTCTGCAAGGCTTCATGATATTATTGATTGGCTTTTTCAGTTTGTTGCAAAGGGGTATTTTTGGTGTGGTATTAGCTTGGCTCGGATATGGTATTTGTAATGCTACCGGCTCGATTTTATATTTTTCCACTGTCCAGCTTTCGGTACCGAACCAACATATTGGCATGGTGATCGGCGCTATTCTCACGATTTTTTCAGTTGCCAATCCGATTGCGGCGATTGCCAGTGCACCGTTGTCACACCTAGCCGCAACGCCATCCATTGTTTTGTGTTTGGGACTTGTGATGATGATCGCCGCAATACCGGTTTTTTCGAAAAAAGTAATATCAGATTTAATAAAGGTTGATGCGGATTAACTTTAATAATGCTAATGCTATTGTTAGTAAACCTCTCTTTGCGACATAAGCAACTTATCTTTTTCAGACGTAATTACCAATTTTATTATATTGCTATAAGGTTTTCTTTGCGTAAAAATCCCCGTCTGGTACACTAACCAGAGGAGGATGAACGCCATGAAAATAGTGCTTATCATTTGTATTGTGATTGCGATCGTTGCCGGATACCTTGCCAATAAGAAACGTCAGAAACAATGACAATATGGTTCATTTTCTTGTTGGCATTCGGTTGTCATTGACTTCTAGTAAAAACTTAGCTAACCTAAACCCATATTCACACAAACGATGAGTACCCTATCCAAATGGTCGCCAGAGAGTCGGCAGCGCTGAGAAGTCGATGGCCAGGGTAGGTGAAATTGGGTCGTTTGCGTTACGTTCGGTGGGTGCGCCTTAAGCCAAGAGCGGTCCGAAATTCGGACAAGTTAGGTGGTACCGCGCGCTTGCGTCCTATGTTGTCATGACATAGGACGCTTTTTTAAATTAAGGAGGAAACACGCATGGCAAAAAAAGTGATTTTGACGGGTGATCGGCCAACGGGACGGTTGCATATTGGGCATTATATTGGTTCTTTGAAGAATCGGGTTGAGCTCCAGAACTCAGGCGAATATGAGCCGTTTGTGATGATTGCCGATACCCAGGCATTAACCGATAATGCCAATGATCCAGAGAAGATTCGTCACTCGTTGTTGGAAGTGGCATTGGATTATCTGGCAGTCGGGATTGATCCGGATAAGACGACCATTTTGGTACAAAGCCAAATCCCGGCGCTTTTTGAGTTGACTGCTTATTATCTTGATTTAGTGACAGTCAATCGCTTGGAACGCAATCCGACAGTGAAGGCAGAGATTAAGCAAAAAGCGTTTGGCGACAGCGTTCCCGCGGGATTCTTTATTTATCCGGTGAGTCAGGCGGCAGATATTACCGCTTTTAAAGCTACCACGGTCCCGGTTGGCGATGATCAGGAACCGATGCTTGAACAAACACGTGAAATCGTGCGCACGTTCAATCGGACCTATCACAAAGATGTCTTAGTCGAACCAGAAGGCTACTTCCCGCCAAAAGGTCTGGGACGACTGCCGGGGATTGACGGTAACGCCAAAATGAGCAAGAGCCTGAACAATGGCATTTACCTAGCCGATGATGCTGATACTGTTCAAAAGAAGATTATGTCGATGTATACCGATCCAAATCACATTCATGTCAGCGATCCGGGTAAGGTGGAAGGCAATGTTGTCTTCACTTATTTGGATATTTTTGATCCGGACAAGGACCAGGTGGCTAAGTTGAAGGAGCAATATCAACATGGCGGCTTAGGTGATGTGAAGATCAAGCGCTACTTAATTGACGTGATGGAGGCGGTTCTTGAGCCAATTCGGACGCGGCGGGCCCACTATGCCGAAGATATGGGTGCAGTGGCCGAAATGCTTCAGCAAGGGTCGGCAAAAGCTAATGTTGTCGCGAATCAAACGCTGCAAGAAGTCCGTGATGCGATCGGCTTTAACTATTTTAAGTAGGTAATTACGTCTTAAGCCGGATGTCGAATGCAACCAACATGGTAAAATATAAAGGAAGTGGTAATTGATTACGATGCGAGTTAATAAGTTTATAACTGAAGACGACGATTAACAGTCTTATTAACGGCGCATGTACTAGAGGAGAATCCATGATGAAAACGAAACGATTAAGTCCAGTTGCAGTCACGAGCATTGTGCTTGGTGTCATTGTTGCAATCTGCCTGATTTTTGGCATTGGTACCTATAACTCGTTGGCCAAGCAGAACCAAGCAGTTGAAGCCCAGTGGAGCCAGGTTGAAAATGTGATGCAGCGGCGCGCCGATTTGGTGCCGAATCTGGTGAATGCGGTTAAAGGCCAGATGGGTCAGGAGCAAAAAGTCTTCGGCGATATTGCTGAAGCCCGGAAGTCTTATGCTAACGCCGACTCAACAACCAGCAAGGCTAAAGCCGATGATCAACTGAATAAGAGTGTTGGGACATTGATTAATGTGATCAAGGAGAACTATCCTAACCTCCAAAGCAGTAATCAGGTCAACACGCTGATGACGCAGCTTGAAGGTAGTGAAAACCGGATCTCGGTTGAACGCAAGCGTTACATTGATCAGGTTCGGGATTATAACCAAAGCGTCGTTACCTTCCCGAAGAATATCTTTGCAAGCATGATGGGACTGGGCAAGAAGGACACCTTCAAAGCTACCCCATCAGCACAGACCGTCCCGAGTGTTGATTTTTCAAGCAATAGCTCCAGTTCTGGGAAGTAGGTGGCGCCATGCGCAGGCATTTAGCGTGGTTACTAGCCGCGCTGACGGGCTTGTTGTTGTTTACCGGTGCAGCTCATCCGGTAGCAGCGGCCGAGGATCTGCCGGCACGACCAACTGACCATTACTACCTGGACCAGGATCGTTACCTTGATCAGGAAACCGAACAACTGGTTGATCAAAAGAATCGTTATTATCAAAGCACCAAACAACAGCCGCAAATTGCGGTAGCTGCACTAAAGTCTACCCACGGCGATCCATTGTCGGATTATGCACCTGATCTTTTTCAGAAATGGGGGATCGGGAAAAAAGGTACCGACAACGGCGTGTTGATTCTATACGCTGACAATAATGGTAAGCAAAATCTGCGGATCGAAGTAGGGTACGGCCTTGAAGGTGACTTGCCAGACGCTTTGGCGGGACAAATCCTCAATACGAATCTAAAAGGAATTAAATCGGGTAATAAAGCCGAACTGAATCAGGCTTTGCGCAAGGTCTTCAATGCCGTTGCGACCGTTATTGATAAAAAGTATAAATTTCCTAAGGATCAAAACACGGTCTCGGATGAAACCATGAATCGCTACCAAAATGCGGACCGAAATCGCGGTGGCAGTTTGCTAGGAAAGATTGTTGTGATCTTTCTTGTCGTTGTGGTCGTAGCAGTCATCTTCGGCGGTCGCGGCGGCGGTGGCCGTGGCGGACGGCGCCGCGATGGTGATGGCGGCTTCTGGCTATGGCTCATCCTAGATGCTTTGTTCTCTGCAGGCCGAAGAGGCGGCGGAGGCGGATTCGGCGGCTTTGGCGGCGGTTCCGGCGGTGGCTCAAGCTGGGGCGGCGGCAGCTCCGGAGGCGGCGGTGCCGATGTTTGATTGCAAATATATTTCAATTGCCAGACAGTTATTCAGCTGTCTGGCTTTTTGTGATATCGTGGGGGGATTGTAATTTAGTGAGCGCGAACAGGGCCGCTTAGAAACCGGAGTGTAAGTGGCCTTAGGCGTGATGGCCGGTCTTTGGCCATTGCGCCTAAGGTCCTTACACGCAGGTTTCTGGCCCTGTGAGCGCGTTATGGACGTAAAGTGAATCCCGTGGCCTCAGGCGTGATGGGACCGGTCTTGGCCATTGCGCCTAAGGTCCTTACACGCAGATCCCTGCGCCGGGGAGCGTGTTATGGGCGTAAAGTGGTTCGTCGTGGCCTAAAGCGTGATGGCCCGGTCTTTAGCCATTGCGTTTTAGGTCCTTACACGCAGACTTCTGCGCCGGGGAAACACATTTGGGCGAAAAAAGCTCAAAAAGCCCAAAATACAAGCCGTTCCCGTACGTCATAACCCCATAAGTTTCGATGATGCCAACCCAACATACGCGCTGACATCATCACGCAACCAGGCATGAAAGAATCTTGGAGGATAGATTGATGCGCAATTTAACAATTGGCAAACCCTTGAAACTGATCATCTTATTTACGATCCCATTGTTAATAGGGAATCTTTTTCAACAGCTTTATAGTTTTATGGACGCGCTGATTGTCGGTCGTACGATTGGCAAAGCGGCTTTGGCTGCGGTTGGTGCAACTTCGAGTATCGTCTTTTTGATTATCGGCTTTGCGCAAGGCACGACAGCTGGACTGTCAATCTTGACAGCCCAAGCATATGGAGCACGTGATTATCGGCGGGTGCGGCGTAGTTTCGGGACGAGTGTCTGGATCACGCTAGGAATTTCCGTTATTTTGACAATCGGTGCCGTGACCATGACGCGGCCGTTATTAACCGTTATGCAGACGCCGCCGGATATTATGGATGACTCGATTGCCTTTGTGCGGGTGATTTATTTTGGCATTATTGCTTCGATGAGTTTCAACTTGCTGAGTAATATGTTGCGGGCATTGGGGGACTCACGAACACCGCTGTTTTTCCTGATCATTGCGACGATTATTAACATCGTGCTGGATTTCTGGTTTATTCTGGGTTTTCATTCCGGCGTGGCGGGTGCCGGTTATGCAACTGTCAGTGCGCAGGTGATTGCGGCGTTACTGTGTTGGATCTATATTCGCATGCGGATTCCGTTGTTGGTCATTAACCGCAGCGACTTGCGCTTTGATTGGCAGGATATTGTTAAACACTTAAAAGTCGGCTTGCCAATGGGGTTCCAAATGTCGATCATTGCAATCGGTGCTGTTATCTTGCAAGTGATGCTAAACACGCTTGGTACGAATGCGGTTGCTGCCTATACTGCGGCCGGTCGGATTGATCAGCTCGCGACACTACCTTCAGCTTCGTTTGGGGTAGCGATGGCAACGTTTGCCGCGCAGAATCTCGGTGCCAAGGCTTACGGTCGAATTCGCCGCGGCGTGTATCAAACTTTGTTGGTCAATGTTGGCTTATCGTTGGTGTTGGGTGCCTTGATCATTGTCTTTAGTAAACCATTAGTCAATTTGTTTCTCGGACCGAATCAGCCCGCCGTTACCGCTTTGGCCCAAACGTATTTCCACTACAATGCCAGCATGTATTGGCTGCTAGCCATCCTATTTACCGTCCGGAACCTGCTTCAAGGATTGGGACAGACGCTGGTGCCGACTGTGGCCGGATTTTTTGAATTAGGTATGCGGGCATTTGCGGCGATTTTCCTTGTAGTACCGTTTGGCTTTGCCGGGGCATCGGCGGCCAATCCCCTGGCATGGCTTGGCAGCGTGCTTGTATTGGTCAGCTCCTACATCCGCACCATGCGGCGGATTAGACAGCAAGAAGATACGAAAACAGGGGAAAAAGCGTAGAAGTAGCCATTATGGAAAAAGTGACATGATAGAATATAAAAATCAGTTCTTCCTAAGTCAGTGGGCTGCAGGAAGAACTGATTTTTTTGGCGATTAACCTTAGTAGGAAATTTTTCGTTAGTAGGTGTCCCAATCAGCTGTTAAAATGTTTGCCGTAAATTTCCAGATCGGCTTTTCCTTCTGGTAGATCGGCAATAGCTGGTAGATGGCCCCAGTGGTCGTAGTTAAATTTCTTAAATAAACGCCGACTGGCCGAGTTGTGGCCGAAAATTCTTGCGATGATCGTTGTCAATCCGCGAGCCGGTGCTTCTTGATCCACAAACGCCAAGGCCGAACTGCCGATATGGTGACCGCGGGCAGTGATGTCCAGATACAAGCTGATTTCCGCGGTTTGATCATACGCTGCCCGGTCACTGTAAGCGGAAAGCGTTAGCCAGCCGACATTGTGATGATCAACCTGAATCATCCATGCCGGAAAATGATCATTGTGCGCTGCAAACCAATCAGCTTTTTGGTCAACAGTTTGAGGTTGCAAATCTGCTGTTGCCTGGTGCGTAGGGATGGTCTCATTATAAATGGCAACAATCTTGGGCAGATCTGCGGTGGTGGCGGGAACAAATTCGATCATGCTGACGCCTCCTATGCATTAGAACGTGATTCGACCGGTAAATGTGGGCAAACTAGCGGTACCATTATGCTGCATGGCCTCCAGCTGCGGCTTTACGCGATCACGCAAATCGGTACTAAGTTTTAGCTCGGTCAATAAAGCCTTAGTGGTGGCGATTTCCCATTTGGCATCATCTAGATCCGGACATTCTATTAGCTTGCCAGCAGTGTAGGACCATGTGTTATCATGGGCAATCTGCGCTAAGGTATCAGGCGTGATTAAAGTGCGAATGTTGGCAACATCACTAGGTGCAATCGCATAAAGTAACCCTTGAATCATCGCGGCTTGTAAGTGACCAATTTGATTAAGCGCGGTGGGGTGAAGTGACCATTCGGCAAGATCGACATAATCGCCAATGGTGCGCAGGTTTTTCAAAAGCAAGGCAAACGCATTGGCCGATGCAAAGTACCATAAACTATGCGCCATCACAATGCGGTCAAAATGTTGATTGGCAACCGGACCGAGGCTGGCGGCGAGATTGGTATCAAAGTGTACCGTCAGCCGACTTGCTAACGGCCCGTTTAACAGATGATCCCACGCTTGTCCGAGTGTGAGCGGCGCACCGTAATCGCGCGAAGCAATGTCGATCCCGGTGACATGCCCGCTGGGACCCACTTGATCTGCCAAAACCGCACTTAAGTCACCTTGACCGCAGCCGATTTCCAAGATGTTTTCGCCTGGTTGAATTTGCCAAGCGTCTGCAATTGCAATTCGGTGGGCGGTTTGACGTCGCTGAATGTCACGGGCATCCGGAGTCGGACCAAGTGCCATTAAATCTGTAATATCATCGAGTCGATTCTTCATGCGAAACTCCCTTTATAGAAAGATTAAATGTGTCAATTTTTAGGTCATTTACGAGTTGGTGTCTGATAGCTGCCAATCAGAATGGCATTTAGGCTTAAGGCAGGTCGTTACCGGCCGCAAAATAAAGATCATACCATTCTTGACGGCTTAAGGTGATATCTGCTGCCTCGGCAATCGCCCGCAGACGCGCCGGTTTGGTGGTGCCGGCAATAACCTGCACATTCGCCGGAACGCGCAAAAGCCAAGCAGCCGCGATGGCATTAGGATTGGTGGTGTATTGATCGGCTAGTTTTTGAAGCAGCGCATTTAACTTAGGAAATTGGTCATTATTGATGAAGACCCCTTCAAAGAAACCGTATTGGAACGGACTCCAAGCCTGAATGGTCATATGATGTTGTTGACTATACGGCAAAAGGCCACCATCATGATCGATGGAACGTGTATCAGCCATGTTGGTATGCATGCCGGCATCAATCATGCCAGTATGCATAAGCGAAAATTGCAGCTGATTGATGATAAGGCGTTGCGGGACAGCTTGCTGCAACAAATCGATTTGAGCAGGATTAAAGTTGGAAACGCCGAACTGACGCACCTTGCCTTCATTTTGCAGCTGAAGAAACGCCTCAGCGACTTCTTCAGGTTCCATGAGCGGATCGGGACGGTGTAGCAGTAAACTATCAACATAATCCGTTCCCAGACGCTTTAGACTTTGGTCGACAGCCGTCACCAGATGCGTTTTGGAAAAGTCATAGCGGTGCATGCTTTTGCGATCATTGATAATCCCGACTTTGGTTTGAATCAAGACTTGATCACGGGTGAAGCTCGCTTTTTTCAGTGCGTCACTGAATAACTGTTCGGCCTTACCATTACTGTAAATATCGGCGTTATCAAAGAAGTTAATTCCGACATCGTAAGCAGCATCGAGCAATTCCGTTGCGCGCGGACGATCAAGATTCGGTAGGCGCATGACGCCAAGAGCGATGGCAGAAGCGTTTAAGCCGGAGCGCCCGAGATTGATCATTTTCAATTGTGAGACTTCCTTTCAGAAAGGTTTCATGATGATTTAAGACTATCACAAAAATGATGGCGCTTGCGCAAAAGATTGGGTCGTTACAATCTTTTTACGCAAATACCAATAGTTGAGGTGATGACCCCAGCGGATGCGCGCAAAACACGGATTGCGGATTGATGGCTATCTGAGAAGAAATAAATATCGCTCATTATTTATAAAAGAAATGATGGGATCTTTGGTAAACTGAAACTGCTTGAGAAAACGGCTTTGAATAAGGCTTGTCTAAAAATTCTCACAGCGGATAATAGCCGTGCTATCATGGCATTAGAACATTAATGATCTTTGGAAAATTCAGAAGAAACGGATGGAGCGGACATGGCAAACAATATACAGGGGTTCGTGATGATTGGCGCACAGTCGATTCTTTTTAGTATCACGAATCTACGGACGCTTAAGGCAATCGAGCGCGGTAAATACCCAGTTGCTATTGGTGATGATTTTTATGCTGAACATGAAATTTTACCGGAAACCGTTGATACCATTGTGCAGGCCTTTGACGCTATTGATCAGATCTTTAAAGACTATGGCGTTGCAACCGTTAATGTTTATGCCAGTACGAGCTGGGCAGAAGCGGATAATGCCGAGTTTGTTCGGGATCAGCTATACACGCGTACTGGCTGGCTCATTAAAACCACTTCTTTGTCAGAAGAGGCATTTTTCCGTACCCAGGCGATTATGGTCAAGTTTCCCCAGTTTGAAACGATTACCCAAAAAGGAACCGTGCTTATTGATATCAGTTCCGGTTCAGTCGAGTTGACGACTTTTAGTCAAGGAACGTTTGGGTTTTCACGTAACCTGTCGCTGGGACCGTTGCGGGTGTATGAAATTATGAGTGATGTTCAGCGCTCGGTAACCAATTACGTTGAGGTTATGCGTGATTATATTGACAGTCGCTTACTGGATTTTATGCGCTTATTGCCACAAGGGGTTGAATATACCAATGTGATTTTAATGGGCAGCAGCTTGTCGATTTTTCAAAACCTGATTCCAGAAGGTAAGCGGCAAGTTGAAACTGATCGTCCCGGCTTTGATTTGCTTTATGATGAAGTGACAAAAGCCTCTGACCAATATCTGGCCGATACTTATGATTTAACGTCAAATCAAACGTCATTGGTTTTACCGACAGTCCTGTTGGTTTATCGGTTGATTGAAACGTTAAACAGTCAATCAATTTGGATTTCGGATTTAAAAGCGATTGATGGTTTGGAAGTGCACGCGGCCCATGCTGGTGGCTTCAAAAAGCTGGGGTTTGATCCAGATGAAGAAATTGTCATCAGCGCTAATAATTTGGCCAAACGTTATCGGGTTGATTGTGACCACATGCAGACAACCCGTACATTTGCCTTGCAATTATTTGATCGACTCAAGAAATTACATGGGATGGGCAAGCATGAACGGCTGCTGCTAGAGGTTGCGGCAACGGTTAGTGATATTGGTAGTTACATTGAAACGCACAAACACTATGCGCATTCGAATTACATCATTAAGGCTTCTGAAATTATGGGTCTAAATGCACTGGACGTCACCATGGTCGCTACCATCACGCGCTTTCACAGTTCGGTAACCCCCCAGTCGGATTTGAAGAACTTCCCGATCATGTCGACCGAGAATCGCTTAGTTGTCGCCAAACTATCAGCCATTTTACGGGTAGCAGACAGTTTAGATGCATCGCGGCAGCAAAAGATTCAACGAATGCGCGTTTCGCTGAAGCCAGACAAAGTGGTGTTGTCGACGAAGGCCAATGATGATATTGAACTTGAACGCTGGACCTTGGCGCGTAAAGGTGAATTTTTCTCCGAGGTTTTTGGAGTAGGACTTGAGCTGAAAGGACGAAACACGTTATGAAAAAGCTTGATTTTTCGAAGCCGCGGTATTTTAATAACCGCGAACTAAGCTGGTTGGCGTTTAACGATCGGGTGTTGGAAGAAGCCCGGGATAAAAATAATCCCTTACTCGAACGGGTTCGATTTTTAGGCATCACCCAAAGTAATTTGGATGAATTCTTCAATATTCGCGTTGCATCATTGAAAAAGATGGTGACGGTTAATTACGACAAGCCTGATGCTGCAGGGATGAAGCCTCAGGAACAGCTTGATGCCATTTCAAAAACTGCTCACGAAATGGTCGAAAAACAATACAACACACTGGTACGCTCGTTGATACCAAAATTGAATGCTGTCGATATTCAGTTGCTGCATGCCAAAGACTTAACCCAAAAGCAACAGGATTTTGTGTCGGATTATTTTCACTATGAGCTTTATCCGGTATTGACGCCAATGGGAGTGGATCCAACCCGGCCCTTTCCGTTTCTCAGTAACAACAGCCTGAATTTGGCAATCCGACTTGTGCGGCCGGACGATGATGACGATAAGTCACGGTCGTTTGCGATGGTGCAGGTTCCCGATGTGTTCCCACGGGTCTTGCGGCTTCCAGGCGGTGATAACGTATTTATTTTGCTGGAAGAGGTCATTCGCATGTTTGTGGGCGAACTCTTTGTAGGCGCCGATATCAAAGAAACGGCAACTTTCCGGGTGACGCGTGATATGGATATGGACGTGGCTGAAGAAGATGCCTCTGACTTGATGAAGGAGATTCAGTCACAACTTAAGAAGCGTCAACGTGGTAAAGTGATGCGGCTGGAGATTGAAGCAGGGATGGGTAAACACCTGCGCAAACGCCTGACCAAGGCCATGAACGTCAAGGAAGAAGATGTTTACGAAATTCACGGCCCGATTGATTTGAACTTTCTCAGTAAGTTGGTTAAGCAGGTGCATGGACATAAGGAACTACTCTTTAAGCCATTTACCCCGTATATCGATCCGGCATTTAAAGACACTTCGATTTTTGATGTGATTAAAGAACGTGATGTTTTCATGCAGCATCCGTATGACAGCTTTGAGCCAGTTGTTGACTTTATTCGGGAAGCTGCTCAGGATCCGCAAGTTTTAGCTGTAAAAATGACGCTTTATCGGGTGTCGAGCAAATCACCCATTATCCGTTACCTTAAAAAAGCGGCGGAAAATGGCAAACAAGTGACTGTACTGGTGGAATTAAAAGCACGATTTGATGAAGAGAATAATGTCCACTGGGCGCAAGAACTTGAACATGCCGGCTGTCACGTTATTTACGGGTTAGTCGGATTGAAAACCCATTGCAAGCTCGCGTTAGTGGTTCGGCGTGAAGAAGATGGCATTAAGCGCTATATGCATATGGCAACCGGTAATTACAACGATGTCACCGCCCGCCTTTATACTGACATGGGTTTGTTCACCTGCAATAACGAAATTGGCGAAGATGCGTCAAACATTTTCAATATGCTATCGGGATTTTCCGAACCGCCTTATTTCCACAAGTTAGTCATTGCGCCGCTTGGCATTCGTGATTATTTAATGGATCGGGTTGACGAAGAAATCGCGGCAGCTAAGGCCGGACGCAAAGCTTTGATCCAAATGAAAATGAACTCACTGTCTGATACCGCCATGATCGAGAAGCTTTACGAAGCCTCGCATGCCGGCGTCGAAATTCATTTACTGATTCGCGGCATTTGCAATTTGAAAGTCGGAATCCCCGGTGTTTCGGATAATATTACCGTTCATTCCATTGTCGGCCAGTTACTGGAACACAGCCGCATCTATTACTTTTATGCAGACGGGCAGGAAAATGTGTATCTGTCCTCGGCAGATCTGATGAATCGGAATTTAAGCCGGCGCGTTGAATTGCTGTTTCCGATTTTGCAAGATGATATTCGGGAACGGATCATCAAGATTTTCGATATTATGTGGCATGATAACGTCAAAACGCGTATTTTACAGCCAGACAGTACCTGGACCCGGGCACAATTGCGCGGTGTGACAAAACTCAACGCTCAGGCTTACTTCATTGAACACGCTGTGGCCATGGGTGAGGCGTTACGACGTGAAGAAATTGATCAGGCACCTGAGGACTTACACGCAACCCACACGTTTATCCCAATGACAGCACCAAAGGAGGATGATGATGCATGACGCACCACTTCGCAGTCATCGATCTAGGTAGCAACTCTGCACGAATGACAATCTGGTCAATTGAGCAGGAAGTCGTTAAGCCCGTCAAACGGCTAAAAGAAATGGTGCGCTTGTCAGAAGATATGGGATCCTCCCGTATTCTGCAACCTGCCGCCATGGCGCGGACGCTCAAGGCGCTGCAAGGGTTTAAAGCCGAACTGGATAAGTACGATGACATTGATCTAAAAGCCGTGGCAACTGCTGCCGTTCGTGAGGCCAAGAATCAAAAGGACTTTCTTAAACGGGTCAAAAACGAAGCCGGTTTAACGATTAGCGTCATTCCGGGTACGCGTGAGGCAGAATACGATTTTCTGGGTGTTATCAATACGTTGCCGATTCAAAACGCCTTGATTATGGATACTGGCGGTGCTTCGACGGAATTGATTCTGGTTCAAAATCGTAAGTTGCAACACCTGGTATCGATTCCATTCGGGTCGGTTAACTTATCTGAGCGGTTTTTGAATCCTGATGTAATTTCAGCCGCCGAATATTTTGCGCTAAGCACCTTTATTCAGCAAACTTTTAATAGTGTTTGGTGGTTACGGCGCGCGCAAAACCTGCCAATTATTGCGTTGGGCGGGAGTAATCGGACCTTGGCGAAGATCGAACGGCGTAAGGAAAAATTAGCCGATTTTGAAGCCATTCACGGTTACCGTATGCCGACACAGCAGGCCAATAATATTTTTAAAGAAATTCTCAGCTCCGACCTGGCAGCCCGCGAAGCCATTCCGGGATTGTCCAAATATCGGGCTGACATTATTGTCGGCGGACTCATGCCGGTTATTTCGATGATTCGGTACCTTGATTCTGATCGCTTAACCTTTTCACAGTTTGGGTTACGTGAAGGCGCACTTTACGATCACCTGAACACCCGAGCCGTGAATCAGCGGGAACATTAATTAATCATTGCTTAAACCGAATGCTGATTTGCTGACGAGCCGCAGCAAATCAGCGATAATAGTCGTAACAACTTAAAGGACGGTTTTGAGTTATGAAAAAACTGATTAAATGGCTGGGACTAGCTGCGGCTGGGCTGGCATTGATTACAGCGGTACCACAAATCGTGCGTGCTGATGATGCCTGGACCCAGCCGGTTGCAACGCTAGGGTCTTCGCTGACAACCGACCAGAAAAACGGAACGCTGAGCACATTACAAAACGCAGCGGGCGTCTCCAATGCCACACAGTTGACGGTCAATGGTGCCACCTTGGTGAAGTATCTCAATCCCTCTGGTAGCTCGTTTACGGAAAGTTCCGGCGTGTGGTCCAGTGCCTTAGTACAAAAGACAAATAATGGCGGTATTAATGTCACCATTGTGCCGTATAACGGAACGAATAACATTACCACGATTACGGCAGATCAATACCGTAACGCCGCATTGACGGCTGGGGTCAGCAATGCTAATTTATACATCACCAGTGCGGTCAAAATCGATGGCTCCGGTGCGTTGGCGGGGGTTTATGCAGCGTTTGCCCAAAATGGCGAGAACCTGAATAACCAACAAATTAATGCCGCTCAGCAGGAAGTCAATACGCTGAGTTCGATCACGCAGGCTAATAAAGGCAAAGATGGCTATACCGACAAACAGCTGAACAATGCAGTTGCCGGAGCCAAACAGCAAATGGCTTCGCAAAGTAACAATGGGCAGCAAACCCTGTCGCAGAACCAAATTGGCAATATCGTTGACAGTCAGCTGAAACAGAATAATCTGACCACGATTATTAATAACAATCAGCGGCAATTAATCATTAACTTGCTAGTGAATGTCCAAAAGGCCGGTTCCTTGAAGAATACCGATTTTAAAGCGCAGGCTGGCAAACTGGCAGATTCAATTCAAAATTCAGCTAAAGGCTTATTCGACAAGCTTAATAGTAGTTTGAATACGCAGGAAAATCGTAATTTCCTACAGAAAATCTGGGACGGCATCGTTAGCTTCTTTAGTGGCATTGTCCAGTGGGTTCGCAGCATGTTTTAGTCAAATCGGACAGCTGCGTGGGATTGGCCATTAAGAGAGGTGAGGTTTCATGATGTTACCAAGTATGCTGGCAAGTACACAGAGCGAAAACGGACACACGCTAACAGGTGCCATCACGATTGGCGCTATTGTTGCCGTCATTATTATCCTGTTCTTGGTTGTTAAACTCCTCGGTGCGATTTTGCGGCACCCGTTTATCAGCTTGGCGCTGTTTGCACTCGGCGGTTTTGCAATTTTTAAATTTGCCTTGGTCGGTATTATCGGCATTGGCCTGTTAGCCGCGGTCGGTGCCGGAGCATTGTGGATGAACACCGGCGATGGCAGTTGAAGGACTGGACTGTAAAGTTGCAAAGTTGAGCTAAATTCAAAAAGCCTGCTGAAACTGATCAGCAGGCTTTTTGAGTAACTTACTTTTTAGCAACCCCGCACTTAAACCCGTGATGGGAGGTCAACTTCTGCCTGGGCTAAAATATGACCTTTCATGGCATGGCGGGCTTCATTTAACCAGAAACCCGGTTGCAGTGGTAACTTAGTATCTAACGCGAAAACAATCAACGTGTAATCGTGATCCTTGTCAGGTGGTTGCGGGCCAACATAGCCTTCCCGGGTAAACGGATCCGTGTTACCCACCAAATGACCGGCCGTCGCATTTTTACCTTCAATCATCGGCACGAGGTTATGATGACTGGCACCAGCAGGAATCTTAGTGACCGATGCCGGAATATTGGCTGCGTTCCAGTGAATCCACGGCAGACCGCCAACCGGAACGGCATCATAGTCGAGGAACCAAAGGGCAAAACTGACGGTACCTGCAGGGGCATCTTCAATCGTAAACGGAAAACTCGTAATCGGGTAACCGTTTTTAACATCAGCACCGGTAGCATGTTTGCCATAACGATCATCAAGCTGGCCGTTAACAAGTGGTACGGATAGTTTCATTTGAATTTCCTCCTTTTTATCGCTACCTTAATGATAGTGGATCAAAAACATGAAAGCCAATCGTTACCGGAAAAATGACTGCTTAATTGGCTCAATATTCCGATCACGCAGGCAAAAGGAGAATTATTGGCATGCAAGAAAATGTTCAGGTATTACTTGACGAGGTTAAACAACACTATGATCATCCGTTAGAAGTGGTCATTCAAGGCGAGGCAAGTGGGGTCTTGACTCACGACCAGAGCCATCAGCGATTGAAAAAAGATGGTACGCTAGAGGTAGTGGTGACGGATACAACGAATGCGGATTACACACTGAGTCACGAATTACTTCACTTGTTGTATCAGATGAAAGGCTATTCGCAGTTGCAATTTCATTTGCTAAGCGGTGATCCTCAAGTCGATGATCAGCTTTACGCCACCAGTACCGCTTTGTATAATGCGGCGATGCATATGTTGGTGGTGGCATGGCAACGCGAACACGGGTTAATCACGGATGCAGTCGTGGCGCAAGTGTTAGCCGGATTCAAGCAAAATGTACCTGCTGAAGCTGACGATCAATTGGTCATCTACCGAATTTTATCGTTACTTGATCTGTTAGGCTTTTTAGATGGCAAGCTGCCCGCTGATTTGGCAGCTGCCTACCCGCAAGCATTGCCTTACGCTCAAGAACTTTTTCAGTTGATTAACGAGCAGAAACTCGATTCACCGTTTGGGTTGCGCCGTGCCATCGTGCATTTGTTTAGCCGCTTTGATGCCTTAATTGAGCAACTAGGCTATCAACCCACAAACGATCAGGAATTCGCTACGTTGTCACCGGTTTTATCCAAACGGCAATTGCGACTCACCTTGGATCAGGTTTACCTAATCAAGCACAGTGGCTACCGCGATCGGGACACTAAGCAGCCTGCTTATGTTGCCATGGGTCGAAGTGATGACCAAAATGCCTTCGTCTTGCCGCTGTCCGAGAACGCAACAACGCCAGAAGCCTTCCAGCAGCTGTATCAACAACCGCTGAATGACGTTCTGGCGCAGTACCAACTGGATTATACAATCCGTTAATGATGACCGAAATTAATAAAGAAGCCGTTAGTGACGGATTGAATACCAAGCATGACTACCTGGTAAAGAACAATGGCAAAGAAAACTAAAACAATGGCCATAATCAAATAACTAAAGAAGTGCGACCACCGAAAGGATTTCATGACAATCAAGACACCTTTCTATCAATCTTTATATAGAATAATATTACACCTTTCGACCGTAGAATGTTAAGAAATACAAAATTATTTTTGGCGGCTGAATGCGCTGTCATGGACTTGAAACGACTTGTCAAGGGGAAACGTTGACGGCAATTAAATAATACTGGTTGGGATGCTTGCTATATTGGTGATAGGAAGAGATAACGACGGAGGGATGGCTAATGTTTGATTTACAGACGGCAGTGACTCAGGCTAAGTATGTGACGTTTATGACCGGAGCAGGGGTGTCAACGGCTTCGGGGATTCCGGATTATCGCTCAAAGGGTGGCCTGTATGCTGATAAGGTTGATCCCGAGTACGCGCTTTCCATTGATAATCTGCAGGCACATCATGAAGATTTTCATGAATTCGTCGTGAACAACATGTATTACCCTGATGCCAAACCCAATGTGATTCATGAAAAAATGGCGGCGATTAGTAATCAAAAGGGCGCCATTGTCACGCAAAACGTTGATGGACTTGACCGCCAAGCAGGAGCCAAGCATGTGGTCGAGTTTCACGGTAATCTGTACCGCATTTATTGTCAGCAGTGTCACCAACATTTTGATTATCAGACTTATTTGAAAAGCGACGTGCACGCAGCAGATGGCGGTATTTTACGGCCGGATATTGTGTTATATGGCGAACCAATCAACCCGGATACGGTCAGTGCCGCCATTAACGCGATTGCGTCGGCTGACTTATTGATTGTCGTTGGCACCAGTTTTGTGGTTTATCCATTTGCTGGACTCATCGGTTATGCGCAACCGGACGCGACGATTGTGGCCGTTAATCGGGAGCAGATCGCCTTGCCTCAAGGTGGCCACATGGTATTGGGAGATGCCACCGATATTTTTGCCGATTTGCACGTCTGATCATTTACAAGGTGCACGAAAAGGGGAATGGCTTGTGAACAAAGGACGGCTAGAAGCATTTACCGATGCTGTGATTGCCATTATTTTGACGATTTTGGTGTTGGAATTAAATCCGCCCCACAGCGGTTCATTGGCTTCGCTTTGGGAACTTCGCGGCTTGTTTGGTATTTACCTGGTCTCGTTTTTAACGTTGATGGTGTACTGGAATAATCATCATCACCTTTTTCAGCTGGTTAAGCGCATTGATTGGCGGGTAATGTGGGCCAACTCGCTATTTATGTTAGCTATTTCAATGTTTCCTTTTGCCACCAGCTGGGTTGGCGAAGGGCATGTTGAAGCGTTTGGACCGGAATTGATCTATGGCTTTGTGGTTTTAATGGCCAATATTAGTTATCTATTGTTGGTAGAGACATTGCGGCGAGTTAATGGACCACACTCTGAATTGGCTGCTTTATACAATCGCCAGCATAACTGGAAAGCAATCGGTTCGATCATCATCGCATTTGTTGCCATGATTTTGGCTTTGCTTTGGCCACCGTTAACGATCATACTGGACTTGGTAATGTTACTCTTGTGGGCCATCCCGGATCAGCGGGTTGAACGGCATTTGCTACATGGCCCGAAAAACTAAACTTTGTGAAAAGGGGTTTTTATCTTGGCAAGAACCATTGGTATTATCGGTATTGGACATGTTGGGGTGACAACAGCATTTAATCTCGTTAGCAAGGGGATTGCGGATCGTCTGGTGCTAATTGACCAAAAGGCTGATTTAGCTGAAGGCGAAAGTTATGATTTGAAGGATGCACTTGGTGGATTGCCGACTTATACCGAGATTATCGTCAATGATTACGATGCTTTGAAAGATGCAGATGTTGTCATTTCCGCGGTTGGCAATATCGGTGCGATTTCAAACGGCGATCGAATTGGTGAAACCCAAACGTCAAAACAAGCATTAGACGATGTGGCACCAAAGTTGAAAGCGTCCGGATTCCATGGCGTTTTGCTGGATATCACCAATCCTTGTGATGCTGTCACCAGCTATTGGCAATATTTACTTGACCTACCAAAGTCCCAGATTATTGGCACTGGCACCTCGCTGGATACTTATCGGATGCGGCGCGCGGTTGCTGAATCGCTAAATGTGAATGTCGCCGATGTTCGCGGTTATAACATGGGTGAGCATGGCGAGTCACAATTTACGGCGTGGTCAACGGTGCGGGTTAACAACGAGCCAATCACGGATTATGCGCAAGTAGATTATGATCAATTAGCTGATGCGGCGCGGGCTGGCGGCTGGAAGATTTATCAGGCCAAACATTATACCAGCTACGGCATTGCCACCATTGCAACCGAAATGACGCAGGCGATCATCAGTGATGCCAAGCGGATTTTTCCGTGCGCTAACTATGATCCTGAATTCGGTATCGCCATCGGTCATCCGGCGACGATTGGCAAGCTCGGTGTTGTTAACACGCCTAAGTTGAAGCTTACCGATGAAGAGCGCGCTAAGTATGTTCATTCCGCGGGCATCATTAAAGCTACAGTGGAAAAGATGAAGTAAGATTAATCCAGTAGCATTGATGTCATGCATAAAAAGACGCCAAATTGTGACCGGTATTCTCTAACGTTTTACTCCAACGTTGAGGGTGCTGATCAAATCGGCGCCTTTTTACTAGAGTTAATTTGAATGTTACGCCTTAATAAGGAGTTTTTCGGGTATGGTTAAAAAATATACGTTGGTGACTGTTGAAACGCCAAGTGGTTGGTTGTTAATCAACCGGACGAATCCACCGTATCGCGGGATGTGGAATACGTTGGGTGGTAAGTTCCTGCCTGATGAAACACCTGCTGTTTGTGCAGCACGGGAGTTACAGGAGGAAAGCCACATTATCATCCCTGCTCATGAGTTAACGGGCGTTGGGCGCGTTTTTTGGCATGTTGATGGCCAATTACGGGGTGAGCTTTACGCCTTTTTCGGGAAAACCGATGAGCCGTTTTTAGGACCGCAAGCGACGCGGGAAGGTATTTTAGCGACTTTTTCCAAAACGTGGCTGCTGGCGGATAATCCCGGGTTGGTGCCGGATCTGCAGCCGTTGCTGAAATATGCGTTGAATGGCGAAAAACATGATTATGCTTCCTACTTTAACGGCGACACGCTTCAGGCATTTCGAATTGCAGATGGTGAGTTCCATGATTAGGGTCGGATTAACCAGCGTGGCCGATCACCCTAGCTTGGCGGCCAATGGTAAGCGCAGTACGTTTGCTGATTACGCCCAGTATTTTCCGGTCATTGAACTGGATACCACGTTTTATGGGTTGAAAACCGCTGATCTAGTGCGACGGTGGCAGGCGCAGGTGCCGGCGGGCTTTCAGTTTATCGTTAAAGCAAGCAAATTGATGACGAAACATGCCGCAACGCAAGACTTGGTGGCCGAATTTTCGCGCTTCAACGACATGGTGGCGCCGTTGACTGCCACGCATCAATTACAAGCGGTTTTGTGCCAGTTCCCACCATACTTTGGCGTAACGGCGGAAAATGTCCGATATTTACAAAATATGAACCAATGGCTGCCTGATCTGCCGGTGGCTATTGAGTTTCGTCATCCTAGTTGGTACTTACCGGCGTATCGTGCCGCAACGATTGACTTGCTCAAAGCTGCTGGCGACATTCATGTGGTGGTCGATGAGGCGCAGACCGTGAGCGGTTCAGTCCCATTGGTGCCAATTGCCACGAACCCTGAACTGACAATTTTACGGTTACATGGGCGCAACCAGGCTTGGGGGCAAAGCGGTGCTAAGACAACGGAACGAACCAATTATCGGTACAGTCAAGCCGAGTTAGAGGCGTTTGCCTTAATCGTGAAGCATTTGAAAAGCAAAAATGTGACGGTTATCTTCAATAACAATGGCGGACATGACGCGGCAGCAAACGCTCAGCAGTTGATTGATATGTTAGGACTGGATTTTCCCGGGTTGGCGCCGCGGCAGTTGGATTTGTTTTAGCGTTTTAATGGTTTTTTTAGACAATTTTCATATTTTGTCTGACAGTATTGCCGATGCGTAGTAAAATCGCAGTAAGTACGTTAGGTTGCGTGCGTGCGATTTTTGGCAACGATAACGTAACGTGTTTGCTAGCGTAGAAGACCGTTTGTTCGTGCTCACCATAACGCGCTCCCCGGCACAGAAGTCGGAGTGTAAGGACCTTAAGCGCAATGGCCAAGAGCGGGCCATCACGCTTAAGGCCGCTTACACTCCGGTTTCTAACCGCGCCGGCTCGCGCTCACTTTCTTGAAAGGTCGAATGTTTGGATGGTTGTGAAGATTAAAGAAGGATACATGCCGTTTCATGAATATAAAACCTACTATCGCATTGTCGGTGAACCTAGTGCCGATAAAGCGCCGTTGTTGATTCATGGTGGCCCGGGTTCGTCGCATAATTATTTTGAGCTCATGGATGACTATGCCGAAACCGGTCGGCAGTTGATTATGTATGATCAGGTTGGCTGTGGTAAGTCATCGCTCCCGGAAGATCCGGGGGTTTATGTGAAGGAAACTTGGGCCGAAGAGCTTGTTGCTTTGCGTAAGTTCCTGCACTTGGATGAGTTACATATGCTCGGTCAGTCATGGGGCGGGATGTTGGAGATGTATTATCTGACTAGCTTTGACCCGCAAGGCATTAAAAGTGTCATGATTGATGGCTCACCGGCTTCAATTAAGTTGTGGGTTCAAGAGCAACATCGGCTAATCAAGTATCTTAGTTACGAAGACCGAGCGGCAATTGCTGAAGCGGAGCGCACCGGTGATTTTACCAACGTGAAGTATCTAGCCGCAAATGATCGCTACATGGAAAAATATTGCTGGGATGATCCAGATGAAAATTCGCCTGAACCATTACGTCGACCAACGAATGGGAAACGCGCTAGTCTGATTGCGGAAGGGCCAAATGAATTTACGGAAAATGGTACCATCAGTGATTTTGATGTGACCGACCAGTTGCACAAAATCCATGTGCCTGTTTTGGTGACGAGCGGAACGGATGATCTGTGCACGCCTTTGATTGCCAAAAGCGTGGTAGACCATATTCCCGGTGCAAAGTGGCACTTGTTCGCTAATAGTCGGCATTTGGCGCTGCTAGATCAACATGATGAGTTCATTCATGTTCTGGATCAATGGTTGGCGGCAAATGATTGACTGCTTGGGGCGTATGGATTTTGGCTTGAGAAGAGTAGCTGGATAAAGATGGAACGGGCCATCGTGTCTGAGATCGCTTGTGCTCCAGCTTATGCCCATAACCGCGCTCACAGGGCCAGAAACCGGAGTGTAAGGACCTCAGGCGCAATGGTCAAAGCCCGACCATCACGCCTGAGGCCGCTTACACTCCGGTTTCAAAGCGGCCCTGTTCACGCTCACCATAACGCGCTCACCGGCGCAGAAGTCTGCGTGTAAGGACCTCGAACGCGATGGCCAAGCCCGGCCATCACGCTTAAGGCCGCTTATGTTCCAGCTTATGCCCATAACGCGCTCACCGGCGCAGAAGTCTGCGTGTAAGGACCTCAAACGCAATGGCCAAAACCGGGCCATCACGTTTGAGGCCACTTACACTCCGACTTCTAAGCGCGCCGGTTCACGCTCACTTCGATTTCTAAGCGTTCCTGCTCACACTCTGTTATACTAGACTCATTCTGAATTAATGTACGGGAGGCACTTGCATGGCAAGCAAACCAACTTTTTATGTGACGACACCGATTTATTATCCATCTGGCAAACTACATATCGGCAATGCGTATACGACCATTGCGGCAGATGTATTGGCACGATATAAGCGGTTGATGGGTTATGATGTTTTCTTCCTGACCGGGACAGATGAGCATGGCCTCAAGATTGAGCAAAAAGCCGACAAGCTAGGGGTCACACCGCAAGCTTATGTTGACGGGATGGCAGCACAGATCAAGCAACTGTGGAAAATGCTTGAGATCACGAATGATAAGTTTATTCGGACAACGGATAAGGAACATGTCGAGGCAGTTCAGGAAATCGTTGAACGGCTAATTAAGCAAGGCGATGTTTATCTGGGCGAATACACTGGCTGGTATTCAGTCGAGGATGAAGAATACTTTACCGAGTCGCAGCTGTCTGAAGTTTATCGTGATAAAGATGGCAAAGTCATTGGCGGCAAGGCTCCATCTGGCCACGAAGTTCAACTGGTTCATGAACCAAGCTACTTCTTTAAGATGAGCAAGTACACGGATCGTTTGCTGAAGTATTATGATGAGCATCCTGATTTTGTGCAGCCGGCATCGCGTAAGACGGAAATGATTAACAATTTCATCAAGCCTGGTCTAGAAGATCTGGCAATGAGCCGCACCAGTTTTAATTGGGGCGTTCAGATCCCGTCTGATCCTAAACACGTGGTTTACGTCTGGGTCGATGCGCTGTTGAACTATATTACCGCGCTGGGCTATGGCAGCAACGATCACGCCTTATTTGATAAATACTGGCCGGCTAATGTTCAGTTAATCGGGAAGGAAATTGTTCGCTTCCACATCATTTACTGGCCGATTATTTTGATGGCCTTGGATTTGCCATTACCGAAAAAGATTTACGCACATGGCTGGCTGGTCATGAAAGACGGCAAAATGAGCAAGTCAAAAGGCAATGCCATTTATCCGGACATGATTGTGGAACGTTACGGACTGGATGCGCTGCGTTACTACCTGATGCGCGCGATTCCATTTGGTAACGATGGCATTTTCACACCTGAAGACTTCATTGATCGGATTAATTATGATTTGGCGAACGATCTGGGCAACTTGTTGAATCGGACAATTGCCATGATTAACAAGTATGAAGGCGGAATTTTACCTGCCTTCAAGCCGGATGTTACCCCATTTGATCAGGACCTTGGCGATGTTGCGCAGGCAGCGTTGGCGCAATATCACAAGCTTATGGATGAATTACGGTTCTCAGACGCGTTGGATCAGGTCTGGAAGATCGTTTCCCGCGCCAATAAGTATATTGATGAAACCGAACCATGGAAACTCGCCAAAGACCCAGCCAAGAAAGACCAGCTTGATTCGGTCATGGCACACTTGGCTGAAAGTTTGCGCCTGATCGCTTTACTCATTCAGCCAGTGATGACCCATGCACCGGTTCAAATCTTCGGTCAACTTGGCTTAGATCACGAAAACGAAGATCACAAAGTCGTGAAGTGGGGAGCCTTGCCTGCTGGGGCCAAAGTCGTCGAACAAGGCACACCGATCTTCCCGCGGCTTGATGCTGAAGAAGAAGTAGCGTATATCAAGAGCAAGATGACGCCTGGCACGGCTAAAGCAGCTGTCGATGAAAAGACCCGCAAGCCGGAAATCGACTTCAAGCAATTCGATAAGAGCGAAATCCGAGTGGCAGAAATCTTAAACGTTGAACCGGTTAAGGGCGCTGACAAGCTGTTGAAGTTTACCCTTGACGCTGGTGATGAAGGTACGCGCCAGATTCTGTCCGGTATTCGTGAATTTTATCCGGATTACCAAAAGCTGAAAGGCAAAAAGGTCATGGCTGTGGTCAACCTCAAGCCACGCAAACTTAAAGGCGAAATGTCCGAGGGGATGCTGTTATCAGCCGAAAGTTTGGACGGCAAGAAGATCACATTGCTGGAAGTCTCAGAAAACCTGGAAAATGGCAGTTTGGTTGGTTAATTGAACGCTATAATAAAAGGGCACTTCAAAATGAAGTGCCCTTTTTATGCGTTTATGGTTACATTGTTCGATTCAAGTGTACCTGAAGGATGATATTGAGAATTGGGATCATAATAGTGCTTAGTGCAAGAAGAACTATGGCAACGCTTGATACGTCCAATGCTGCCATGACAAACAAGGCGGCGATGTTCAAAAGGACAATCCACTTAATAGAGAGAACGGCTGCTTTGCCGATAATCATTTGATTGCGCTCATCGTTCATCTCATTAGCAAGCCTCTTATCAGAAAGCGATCCATGTTGCAGCTTTTGGATTCGCTGAGTTTCGGTTCGCTGCTGAGTTGCAAAAATAGCATAGCTGACAAGGACCGCAACTGTTACCAAAAGAACCTTTTCGATACTTTCTGGAACAATGGCTTTGCTATACCGGTATAACATGGCAAAGCCAAAAGCGCCAAACCACGCTAACCAACTCGTTAAAGGCATAACGTGCAAAATTCTTTTCATGACGGTTACCTCCTTGGTAAAACAAACAGTGATTGATCATTCAGGATGGGTTATAGCAACTTCGAATCCGCACTTTCATCGATAAAAATGCGTTCGATGGGTAGGTTAAATACATGTGAAAGCTTAAATGCGAGTCCGAGTGAGGGGTTATATCTGCCGTTTTCGAGAGAACTAACGGTTTGGCGCGAAACTTCTAAGCGATCGGCTAAGTCTTGTTGCGTTAAGTGATGTTGATTGCGCAATGTTTCGATCCGATTTTCCAAAAGCTACACCTCGCTTTGTAAAGCTTACTTTACATCATGTAATATAATCTCTTTTGACTAAAATGTCAAGCAAACTTTACATTAGAATTTTAAAAATAATAAAAGGCACACCATGCCAAGATTCTTCATAGTGTGCCTTCTGGGAGACGTCAGAATAAGTTGTCTAATCCGCCACTGCAGTTGTTGTCGTTGCCACTTTTTTACGAGCCGCTTTGATGCGATCTTCGGTGTAGTATTGCGCCTGCGCATTGAATAAATCGCGATAAATACCGGGTTCTGCCATGAGGCTGTTGTGAGTACCGTCCTGAACAATCTTGCCGTGATCGAGTACAACAATTCGTTGCGAAAAACGGGTTGAGCTCATTCGGTGGGAGACGTAGATGGCAGTTTTACCCTCGATGAGCTCATCAAAGCGCTGGTAAATTTCATATTCCGAGATGGGATCGAGTGCTGCGGTTGGCTCGTCAAGAATCATGATCGGGGCGTCCTTGTACCACGCCCGTGCAATGGCAATCTTCTGGGCTTCACCGCCGGAAACGGTCACGCCGTCATCACTCAGCGCCGTCGTAATCGGCGTATCGATGGTTTTAGGCATACGCTTAACCCGGTCGGCTACATCGGCTACTTTCAGGGCTTTCCAGACCCGTTCACGATCGGGGTGAGCAGTAGCGGCAACATTTTCGGCAATGCTATAGGCAAAAAGCCGGAAATCCTGAAAAACCACACCCAAAAGACTGCGATATTCGTTTTCATCGTATTTTTGAATGTCGATATCGTTTAAGGTGATGATGCCTTCAGTGGGTTTAAATAGCCGCACGAGTAGTTTGATCAGCGTTGTTTTCCCACTGCCATTGCGACCGACTAAGGCAAGCCGTTCGCCGATGTTCAGTGTCAGATTCACGTGGCGCAAGGCCCATTGATCGCTGCCTGGATATTTGAAGCTGACATCATGAAACTGGATAGCGAATTCGTTGTCGTTGCGTTTTTCAACTGGCAGTGTGCCAGACTGATCATGGTCCGGCAAGTTGAGAAAATCAACGTAGAATTGCAAATAGTCAATCATGTTGACATACATGGCAACTTGCTGGAGAAATTGATAAGCGACTGTCATGAGTTGCTGAAAATACCCAACGGCAATCATGACGCTGCCAATGGCGAGAACCCCCATTAAGGCTTTGGCTCCGACAAGGATGTACAAACCGATGACGGATAAGGCAATAGCAACATTGGGCCAATGACCGAACTTAGCAATTTTCCAGTAGCCACTCTGAAGCTGATTCATAAAGCGGTGATTGCTGTCACGTTCATTCTTCATGACAAGCGCGGATGCCTGATAAAGCCTAATGACTTGATGATTGTCCATATTTTGCGTGAAGTTTGAAAAATAGGTGAATTGGCGGTTACTTGGCAGAATTTTTCTGATGAGTTGTTGCTGGATCTGATTACTGTGATGAACGCTCCAACTCCCCACGATGATTGGGAAAAGAAGTAACGCGATGATCAAAAGCGGATAACGGGCATCATTGAACCAAGTAGCTGCATGATTGGTTGCCTGCGTGAGGTTGATTAAAGTGGCGACCGCAAAACCGATGGCAATCACTAGCGAGAAGAAGTCTTGAAGGCCATCTTTCATAAGTGATGTGATCCCGCCACTAAAAGCCTTACCTTCTACGGCACCGGCGTATTGATTACGCATATTCGGATCTTGAAGCGTTGTATAGCTCACGGTGAGCAGCTTTTCAGTGGTGGCGCGATCAAGTCGTCGATTTACGCCGGTCTCATGGTCTTCAGCCAGTTTGGCAAACCAATTACTGGCAAGTTGCAACAGATATCTGGCAAGCAAAAAGCCACCAATGAGGAGAATGACTTGCCGAAAAGTTGCATGTTGCTGCAATTGATTCAAGACCACCCCTAAGAAGGCGATGTTTAAATAGGGGATACCGACAGTTGTCAAAGCGCGGAGAAATTCAATCGGGATGGCTAATTTATCGAGCTGGTGGATGATGCGAACCACTCGCAGTGCCCGGTTTGCGGTTTGCTTTGAAGGTTTTGGTTCAGAATGATTAGAAGTTGCCATTAGCCGTTACCTCCTTTGCAGCTGGTTGGTAATACTTGCTTTGAATCTGATACATGTGGGCATAGTGGCCGGCCTTAGCCATCAACTGTTCATGAGTGCCGGACTCAAGTACCTGTCCGTGGTCCATGAATAAAATGCGATCGCAAAAGCGGGTTGAAGCCAGTCGATGCGAGATGAACAGGGAGGTTTTACCGGCCGCTAGTTGGGCGTAATCCTGATAGATTTCATTTTCGGCAATGGCATCCAAGGCGGCAGGTGGCTCATCTAAAATGAGCACTGGTGCGTCTTTATATAATGCCCGAGCCAGCATCAACTTCTGCGCCTGACCACCGGATAATTCAACGCCATCATCGCTGGTGTATCGCGTCATGGGGGTGGCGGCTTTTTGCGGTAAGGTTGCTACGAGTGCGTCTAAGTTTGCGGCTTTCAATGCGCTCATGACGCGGGTTGCGTCTGAGTGGTTGGTCATTGCTACGTTATCGGCTAAACTCTGAGCCAGCACAATGGTTTCCTGAAAAACCGGTGCGAACAAAGCAAACCGAGCTGCTAGCGGTATTAGCTTCGCATCCAAACCGTTAATGGTAATGGTGCCTTCAGTGGGATGCAGCAGTCCCATCATCAGCCGGGCCAACGTTGACTTGCCGGCTCCGTTGATCCCGACAATGGCCAACTTTTGACCGGCTGTGAGTGTGAAGCTGACATCGTTAAGACTGGCACTTTTTGCTTCCGGATAGCGGTAAGTCACATGCGAAAACGTGATGGTGACAGGACGCTTGGCTAATTGAGCTTGCTCCGCTTTTGTCAGTGTCCGTGCCGGCGTTTGCGGTTGTAGTGCCATAAATTCGCGTACCTCTTGTAAGTCGATGCTGGCATTTTGCAAGCCGTTAAAATCAGTGAGTAATTGATCCAGCAAGGTGATGAAACTATTGGTCATGCCAAACATCAAGGTGAATTGGGCGATGGAAAGACGCCCGCGAAGAATCGCCGCAATTAAGGTGCCATAAACAATTGCGTCCCGCACCAAGCCGGCCAGTTGCCCCGCCTGTTCGCCTAAGAAGCGTCGGAGCGAGTTGCGGCGTTGCCAGGTATCTTGCAACGTCAACAGGCGATCGAGATGGTGATGGTACCAGTCGGCCATGCCGAACATGCGGATATCTTTTCCATTTTCCAAAGCATAGGCATTGCGGGTAATGTAATCTTGTTGGCGTCCCAACTTGTTCCACCTGACGTTATTTTGTTGATACCATTGCCGATACCAGCTCATACCGGCGTAACTAATTGCCGCACTGATTAAAACCAGTGCGAAAACCCACGGAACCGCAAACGACAGTGTCGCTAGAAAGACGATCAAGGTAGTCAGGTCAACCAAAGTGCCACGACCGTAAATGTAGATGGCTTCGGCTCCCGCTAACGTGTAACTCAATCCTTTTTTAAAAGCAGTGTGGGCTAGTTCTTGGAGTGTGCCGCTACTAATTTGATCGTAATCAAGATCCCACTGCTTTTGGTGGAAGTCCATTCCAATGTCACTTCGAACTGCAGAACTTGCAACACCGTCATGGGTCATAATCAGATACGCTATTTCACTGGTCAGTGCCAATCCTAGTCCGGTTAACACTGCCAGCCGGGCGAATTCGCCTAAGGTAGCATGATTGGTAATGGCACCGACCAACAGTGCAGGTGTAAAAACGCCCAGCAAAGCCGCAGCTGCCTTGTCAAGAGCCAAGCCACTTGCCGTCCATGCCAAAGCAGGTTTGGATTTGCGTAAATTGGCAAAGTACCAGCGAAGGTTATTCCATAGGCTATATTTTTTCATCGCATTCACCTCGTTGACTTTAACCTACCAAAAAACCGACTCGCTGACGCAAATTATGCGTGAGTGGTCGGTTTGGCTGCGTGAATGGGAATGGCAATTTCGGTCACAAAAACCGAAGCTTCATACTGACGATTGATCATGCCGTCATATTTTGCCACTAATTTATTGACCCGGCGAATGCCCAATCCTCGTTTATCGCTTTTGGTTGAGGCATATTGATAGTCAATGACTTGATCGGCCGGCCGGGTGTTGGTGACCGAGATGTAAAATTGCTGTTTAACGATGCCGATGTAAAGCCGTAGCTGACGTTTTTCGTGGGGTGGCTGTTCACTGATTGCTTCAATGGCGTTATCGAGTAAGTTTCCTAAGATCACAACAAGGTCAACATCCTTGATCAGTGGGGTGTTGCCGACAATGACTTTTTCGTTTACCGGAATGTGCAGTCGTTCGGCCAACGTCAATTTAGCATTTACGATGGCGTCAAGCATGGCGTTACCGGAATGCACGAGTGGATCAACCGCATCAAGCTTGTCTTCCAGTTCATTTAGATATTGGCGCGCGGCAGCAGTATCTTGATTGTCTAAGTAGGCTTTTAAAGCTTGGAGGTGGTCGTGATAATCATGCCGCCAGCCGCGCATATTCGCATAAAGTTCTTGTACTTCTTCTGAATATTGAGCCATCATTTTATCAAGACTGCGGGCAAACACCGCATCCTGGTCGTTGAGAAATTGGCGAATCAAGATGAACTCCAAACTGCCTGCTAACACAGTGATGGTAAAAAGCAAGCCGCGGACAACCGGAAGCGGCCATAACCACCAACTGCTCAACGATACGATGACAATGATGAGGTTTAACCAGCGCACCGGCCAGTTTTGCTGGCGCCGAAAAATCCACCATAACTGCGACATGCAACCTACTACTAGCAACCCAAAGGCGACCAGCCAGAACCAACTAATTGCTGTCATGGGTCAACCCCCGAAAATGCTTGAAGAATGCCTGTTTAACTAGCGGTGCCTGCTGGCGGGAAACGGGATAAGTGGTGCCATCTGCCATCACAACGGTTCGTTTATCCAGCTGCGAGAGGAAATTCAGGTTAATGACGATGGAGCGGTAAATCTGAATAAAGTTGTCATCTAAGCGCGGTAAAAAGTCTTTTAACTGTCCGTTTACCAGATAGTGATTTTTTTGCGTATGGACTTGAAGCCGGTGATCCGTGACTTCGATGGCGCTGATGTCATACATTGGCACGCGTACTAGACCGGCAGCGGTTTGCAATGCCAAGAGTTTTGGCTGCGTCTGGCCAGCTACCTTTTCAATTAGGTGCTTGAGTTTTGCTACCGTAAGCGGCTTGAGGATGTAGTCAATCGCGTTCACGTCGTAACCATCGAACACGAATTCATCATAGTTACTGACAAAAGCGATGGCGGTTTCGGGATCATGTTGGCGGATTTTTTTGGCAAGCGCCATGCCGTCCATGCCAGATCCCAACTTAATATCAAGCAACAGCAGATCGGCTGGTTTTTCTGCAAACAAGAACTGCTCGGCATTTGAATAAGCCGCCACCTGCAATGGCTGTGACGGTTGCGCTAACTGCCGAATGAGCTTGACCGTTGCTTCTCTAGTCGCTGCTTGATCATCAATGACTGCAATGTGCATGAACCCTTCATTCCTTTCACCGCTTTGGTGCTATTGTACCGCAACTATTTTGCAGCCGCTTAGTGATGGTGTTTGTACAAAAAGTGTGCACAAAAAAGCCGTCTGCATAAACTTCAGGCGGCATCAAAAGATTGTTTAGTGCAATTCAACTTTCAAGGCAAGCTGTTTATTGGCACCTGCAGAGAGTGTGGTGTTGCCAAGCTTGGTGTACCAATCGGATGGTTCGCCGGCTTGGTCAGGTAACCCGTCAAACGGTTCAACCGCAATAAACGGAGCCTTTTTATGTTCAGGACTCCAGATAGTGAGATAAGGGAAGTCATTGATATCAAGCGTGAGACTGTGCTTGTGATGCGGGGAGGATAAGGTTGCTTTGCTGATTTCACTGTTAGCAAGAATCACTAACCCACCGTCTAACAGATCATGTGTGAGTGGCAATTTATTGCCTTCTGCGCCTGCAATATCTTCAACGTCACCATTGCGAAACGGTACCGGCCCGATACCAAAGCGCTGCAACGGGCTATTCAACGGTTCAACCGTCAGATCGTAGTCGTCAAAGCTGCCATCCGCCTTCAGTGCAACGTTGAAGGCTGGGTGGAACCCTAACGCAAACGGCATCGAATTGCTGTCATCATTTGTCACGGTGTAATGAATGCTCAGACCATCTTCGGTTAGCATATAAGTAACGGCTAAAGTATATTTAAACGGGAACTTTTTCAAGGTTTCTGAATTTTGGTGCTGGGTGAACGTCGCCGCTGAGTCGCTATGATCGCTGACCTCAAAATCATAGTCACGAGCAAAACCATGTTGGCCCATCGGAAATGTTTTGGCACCTAGCCGATATTGGTCTTCGTTAGATTTACCAATGGCCGGGAACAGAATCGGTGCGTGGCGATTCCAAAAAGTCTTGTCGCCGTTCCAGATATAATCATAGTTATCGGTTTTGTTGACGAGTGACTGCAGTTCAGCACCGCGTTCGGCAATGCTGGCTTTAAATTGTTGATTCTCAATTGTGATCAAGCTTAACAACCTCCTAAAATAAGAAAACGCATTCATCTATCAGTCTACCACTGTGCCAGTCTGCTGCAATGGTTGTCGGTGATTTATCTTTGCGTTGGCCCTTACTCGCCATAACGCGTTCACCGGCGCAGAAACCTGCGTGTAAGGACCTTGGTTGCAATGGTCAAAGCCCGACCATCACGGCTAAGGCCACTTACACTCCGGTTTCTAAACGGGCTGGCTCACGCTCACCATATAAAAACCCAGCCGCATCTGTGGCTGGTTTTTAAACGATTAATTAGTTAAAAAGAATTAGCCTTCAACCTTGTCTGTCCAAGGAGTAGCAGTATCAGCCAAAACCTTGTTCAAACGATCAATGTTAGCTTTACCTTCCGTTTGCAGCCACTTCTTGCCGGCAGCTTCGCCTTCAGCAGCAAATGGCTTAACGCCTGGCTTCCAGGTTGCCCGGCCGCAAAGCACACCGTTAAAGGTTGAACCGGCTTCCTTAGCGAATTTGAGTTCTTCAAGGAACAGTTCGTTGGAAACACCAGCGGACAGGAAGATGAATGGCAAATCGGTTGCATCGGATTGAGCCTTATAGTACTTAGCAGCTTCTTCCTTGCTGTAAACCGGTGTTACGCCTTCATCGGTGTAGCCTTCAACAAACTTTTGATCAACCGGAACTTCAAGCTTCAAAACAGAAACGTTGTATTGCGGCTTGCTGAATTCCTTAGTGATCTTGATAACTTTTTCAGGCTTTGCTTTTGCCCATGCAGCGGTGCCGGTTTCGTTGGTCTTGCCATCGTAGGAAACTAATTCCAAGAACAGTGGCAAATCATTAGCCTTAGCTTCAGCACCAACCCGTTCAACAAACGCATATTTACGATCGTTGATACTATCAGGTTCGTCAGGGTCGATGTATAGCAGGAATTTGACTGCATCGCCGCCTTCGTTCTTGATGCGCAAAGCACTTTGGTTATCAATCAAATCTGGGAAACGGCCAGGTTCAGTCGCATCGTAGCCGGTCTTTTCATAGGAAAGCAAGAGGCCGGACTTAGGATCGCGAACCTTGGCAGCTGGCAGGCCATATTCTGGATCAAGCAGAATCGCGCTGGCGTATTTGGTTAATTCTTCAGAAACAGCTTTCTTGAAATCAACAATCGTGGTTTCGTCAGCTGGCTTGTTAGCTGCAGCTGCAAGCATCTTCTTCAGGGAACCGCGTTGGTCAATGGCTAAAGCCGAGATGACGTTGTTGTCATTGGACAATTGCTTCAAATGCTCTAACTGACCAGCAGTAAGTTTAACAGACATGTAAAAATACCTCCTAGGTAATCCTTAAATGTTCAGTACACGATTAGTATAGAACAAAATGACAATAATAGACATTTTTCGCCGATCATTTTCATGAAACTCAAAGAAAGTCAGTCAATAATAGAAGCTTTAGTCCCAAAACCACCTGCGAGCTGCTTGGCTTGGCGTGCTATACTCTAACCATATTGAGTTTATGTAAAGATAGGTGAAATGCTTGGCTGAGTTTAGTACAACCCCATTAGTTTACTTTTTAGAGACGCCAACCCAAGAAAGTTTTTTTGATGAGATTAGTCGCAAACTGGTTGCCCGCAATGTGATGCAGACAGAGGGAAAAGCGGCACTGATTGCCCGGGAGCAGACATTTCCTTCCGGTATGCAATTGAATCAGATTGCCAGTGGTTTGCCTAATATTGCGATACCACATTTAGAAGGCTCATTGGTGCAGACGGGCTGCTTAGTGGTGGTACATTTTGAAATCCCGGTTGCCTTCAAAGACTTGGCCGATGTGAGTCGGATTTTACCGGTTAGCTGGGCCTTTATGTTGTTCAATCCCGAGCTTAAACAACAACCGTTACGAATGGCACAGTTAATTCGAACTTTGACCCAGTCGCCGGTTGCCAAACTACAACGGCTTTTTGCGGCCAGAAAACCGACCCAAGTTGAGCAGTTGTTGCCACAATTACTGGCAGCAACGGAAAAGGAGTAAGCGTTGATGGACATTTTTGATTCCCATACCCACTTGAATGACACGCCTTATCATGGCAAGGAAGCAAGCTATATTGAAGCGGCGCGGCAGCTAGGCGTGAAGAAAATGGCGATTGTCGGCTCGGATACGACGTTGAACGCCGGCGCGCTGCAATTAGCCCATCAATATGCCAACTTATATGCAATTGTCGGTTGGCATCCGGAATCAAGCAAGGACTATGATGCCGCTAAAGAAGCCGTATTGCTGGAACAATTAGCTGATCCTAAAGTGGTGGCGTTAGGCGAAATCGGGTTGGACTATCACTGGAATACTTCGCCGCGTGAAATTCAACGGCGGGTATTCCGGCGCCAACTGGAACTGGCGCGCTCGCTGCATATACCGGTGTCCATCCACAGCCGCGATGCTTTTGAAGATACCTATACGCTTCTAAAAACGGCGCATGTTGAGGAATTTGGCGCGATTATGCACAGTTTCACCGGTGAAGCAGACTGGGCACGGCGGTTTTTGGACTTAGGGATGTATATTTCCTATTCCGGCATCGTCAGTTTCAAAAATGCTCCGGAAGAACATGCCAGCGCCAAGATAATCCCCAGTGACCGCTTGTTGGTTGAAACCGATGCCCCATATTTAACGCCAACGCCTTACCGTGGCCGCCAGAATCAGCCGGGCTATACGCGCTATGTGGTGGAGGCTTTAGCCAAACTACGCGAAACCACCCCAGAAACGATTGCTAAACAGACATGGGATAATGCCCACCGAATTTTCAAGTTAAAGGAAGACGCATGACAACGATTAAACAAATTGTGGTTGTAGAAGGCCGCGATGATACTAAGCGATTAAAAGAAACTTTTGGCAGGATCGATACCATCGAAACTCGCGGTAGTGCCATTGATGAAGCAACATTGGCGCGGATTCGGCAAGCCCAAGCAAAACGGGGCGTGATCGTCTTAACTGATCCTGACTTTCCTGGTGAAAAGATTCGCAAAACCATTTCGCGTGCCGTACCAGGTGTTACCCATGCATTTTTACCGCGGGCGGAAGGCGTGCCGGATCATAAAGGGTCGCTTGGGGTTGAGCATGCTTCTCCAGCGGCGTTGCGGGCTGCACTCCAGCACTTGTTTACTGAAGTGCCCGATGCTCCGCAAGTGATCAGTCAGCAGGATTTATTGGCAGCGCATTTGATCGGTGGAACCGGTGCTCGCGAGCGTCGGGAACAGCTAGGCGAACAGCTGCACATCGGTTATACAAATGGCAAACAGCTTTTACGGCGGCTGACTGAATTTCAAATCAGTCGCGCAGATTTTCTAGCCGCAGTTGCCCAGTTGAACGAAGGAGCGAATAACCATGCATGAAAAAGTGGCACAACCAGCCGTAACCAATGCCATTTTGAAGCGGCATGGCTTTCATATGCGTAAGGGGTTAGGGCAGAACTTTTTGACCGACCCGCAGATTTTGCAAAAAATTGTAGCAGCAGCTGATGTCTCCGAGCAAGATGATGTGATTGAAATCGGTCCCGGAATTGGTGCACTGACGCAGTTTCTGGCTGATCAGGCGCATCAGGTGGTGGCATTGGAAATTGACGATCGTCTGCTGCCGATTCTCGCGGAGACGCTTGCAGATTATCCTAATACAACCGTGGTCAACGAAGATGTTTTAAAAACGAATTTGACCGAGCTGGTAGCGACACATTTTGATGGGAACCACACGCTAAAAGTTGTTGCTAATTTGCCTTATTACATTACGACGCCGATTTTACTGCACTTGTTGCGGGCACATTTACCACTGCACAGCATGACCGTGATGATGCAAAAAGAAGTGGCAGCGCGATTAAGTGCGACCCCTGGATCGAAGGATTATGGCAGTTTAAGTATTGCCGTGCAACTGGTGGCAGATGTGGCGACAGCTTTTACCGTCAGCCGGCATGCGTTTGTTCCGGCACCAAATGTGGATTCGGCCATTGTTACGTTGACCCAGCGCCCAGAACCCTTGGCAGCGGTAAAAAATCCAGACAGTTTTGACCGGCTTGTCCGTGGGGCGTTTGCGTCTCGGCGTAAAACGCTTTGGAATAATCTGGTGGCTTTGTTTGGTAAACCGAATAAGGCCGCTATTCGTACGGCGCTCTCGGTGGCGGAGATTGCACCGGAGACGCGGGCAGAACAGTTGGCGATTACGGATTTTGCACGGTTGGATGAGGCGTTGCGGGGTGAAGGCTTGGGTATTGCGGGATAGCGGGTTGTCACGTTTGAGGTCATCCGTTCTCCTTTATGTCCATAACGCGCTCCCCGGCGCAGGAGTCTGCGTGTAAGGACCTTGGGCGCAATGACCAAGCCCGGGTCATCACGCCCAAGGCCACGCGTTCTCCTTTACGTCCATAACGCGCTCCCCGGCGCAGGGATCTGCGTGTAAGGACCTCAGGCGCAATGGCCAAGAGCGGGCCATCACGCCTGAGGCCACGTATTCTCCTTTATGCCCATAACGCGCTCCCCGGCGCAGAAGCCTGCACATAAGGGCCTTGGGCGCAATGGCCAAAACCCGGCCATCACGCCCAAGGCCACCCGTTCTCCTTTAGGCCCATAACGCGCTCCCCAGCGCAGGGATCTGCGTGTAAGGACCTCAGGCGCAATGGCCAAGCCCGGGCCATCACGCCTGAGGCCACTTACACTCCGATCCCTAACCGCGCCGGCTCGCGCTTACTTCCTATAAAAATCTTGCCGAAATAAGAAACACATGGTATAATTGCAAATTTCTTGCATTCATGTTATGATATATTGCAAGAGGTGAAGTGCATGCCAATCACACTAGCAAGCATCAAACGGAAGCTCGATGGGAAAATCGGTGAGAATTTAACGGTCGTTGCACAAGCAGGACGCAAGAAGGTTACTCGGCGTCGGGGGACCTTGAAGGAAACTTATCCGGCTATTTTTGTGGTCGATCTCGACCAGAATGAAAATGCGTTCGAGCGTGTCTCTTATAGTTACGCGGATCTTCTGACTAAGTCAATCAAGATCACCTTCGAAGGCGAAGAAAAAGCGTCATAATTTCAGATACTAACCGACGATTAAATCGTTTACTTTGAGCAGGCCTCGATGTCATTGGCATCGAGGCCTTTTGCTATCTTCTTGAAAGACTGATCTGTACAAGGTGACGAATTTTTGACACGCGGCAATGAAAATCCGGACGCAAAACAGTATACTGAAAATAATAACGATACGGTTGATGCATGCATCGGCGTTTGCAGTGTGCTGATCTACCTGCAAATACATGCATCGCCAGAGACTGGTGGTTAGATGGAACTGATCGAGAAAGCACCGGCCAAGATTAATCTAAGTTTGGATGCTTTGTATCGTCATGCTGACGGCGAACATGAGTGGCAGATGGTGATGACATCAGTTGATTTGGCTGATTACGTGAGCATCAAGCCTAGCCATAGCATTCAGGTTTCCACAGATAGCGGTTTTTTACCTGAAGATCCGCGAAATCTGGCCTATAAAGCGGCATTGGCGCTCCAACGCCATGCCAATATCCGCCAAGGTGCGCGGATTCATATTGAAAAACACATTCCCGTCGCTGCAGGTTTGGGCGGTGGTTCGAGTGACGCAGCCGCCGTTTTGCGTGGCTTGAATTCACTATGGCAGTTAGGTTATAGTCGCTCGCAGCTGGCTCGCATCGGCTTACAGGTTGATAGCGATGTGCCTTACTGCGTTTACTCGGAGACGGCCTTGGTTACCGGACGCGGTGATGTGGTCACCCCATTGGGAAGTTTACCGAACTTTTGGGTTGTTTTGGCTAAGCCGCGGGTGTCAGTGTCAACGCCAAGTATTCTTAATGCAATTGACTATCAGGCCGGCCTTTTGCACCCCAATACACCTGAAGTCGTTGCCGGGGTTCAAAACCATGATTTCAACCAAATGATTAGCGGAATGGGGAATAGTTTAGAGGCCATTACGGCAAGTCGTTATCCTGAAATGACCGCATTGAAACAGCGGTTAAAAAAGTACGGCGCAGAAATCGCTCAAATGTCAGGTAGCGGTCCAACTGTGTTTGGTCTTTGTCAGAAGCATTCTCGGGCGATGCGGGTTTACAACAGCATGAAGGGATTTTGTCGTGAGGTTTATCTGTTGCGGCCATTTTGCCTGTCAACGAATAGTCATCGGCTAAGGGGTTGATTTTTAGGTAGCACTAAACCATGATGGAAAAGGAAACTGAGGAGCTGATGATAAGATGGAACAAGTTCAGCCAAACAAAGCCTTTTTCTGGGGTATTCTGCTTAATTTGATTTACATTATTGCCGAGGTTGCGTTTGGAATCGGGATTGGCTCGGTTGCGTTGGTCGCCGATGCCATTCATAATATGAGCGACGTCCTAGGCTTGGGCTTAGCGTGGTTTGCGGAGTGGCTTTCCAATCGGCACCCGACTGTCCAGCGTACATACGGGTATAAGAGTTCGTCGATTTTAGCGGCGTTAGCAAATGCGGCATTTTTACTGGTGGCGATGGGTGCGATTATTGTCGAGGCGATTACCCGATTGTCACAAAATGCCCCGGTTGAAGGCGGCTGGATGATGGTCGTCGCTGGTGCCGGGATTTTGGTCAATGGCGCAACTGCAATTCTTTTTCATAGCGGCTCGCAACATGATTTGAACATTCGTGGTGCGTTTATGCACATGGCTGCCGATGCTGGCGTGTCGCTGGGAGTTGTTTTAGCCGGGGGATTAATCCTGCTGACTGGCTGGGAATGGCTTGATCCGGTCATGTCCATTTTAGTTGCAATTGTGGTTTTGATCGGGACTTGGGATTTATTGCGGGATGCCGTTAATTTAGCAATGGCCGCGGTGCCTAAGGAAATCGATCCAGTGGCGGTTAAAACATTGGTTAACGCCTATCCAACCGTTGCATCTTGCCATGACCTGCACATCTGGGCGCTGAGTACAACTGATGTCGCGTTGACGGTACATGTGGTGCGAACAACTGCTGAAGGCAATGACGCCTTCTTGGACGCACTGAGTTTATCGTTGCGAGAAAGCTTTGACATTGCCCACACCACGATTCAAGTTGAATATGGGCCGTATTTACCGGATAACAAAATGGAGAATCCTTACTGATAGCTGGTAAAAGCGCATCAATATAAAAAGTTGCTGCAGAGGCAAAAAGATTCGCTTCTGCAGCAACTTTTTATTTTCGGAGGACAAGGCCGCTAACGTAATTGCTTTTGATCATTATAAAAGCGGGGGTAACTGCGATAGACCGCGATAAAACTACCAAGGCTGGTGGCGCCTAGCAGCATGAAGGTTACCATGATCTGATACATAATGGCTTTGGTAGGATCGATACCGGCAAAAATCAAGCCGGACATCATTCCCGGTAAACTAACGAGCCCAACAGTTTTAGCCGAATCAATCGTTGGCGCCATGCCAGTTTTGATAGCATTGACGATGAGCGTCTGACTGGCTTGTTTGAGGTTGGCGCCCAATGCAAGACGTTCAAGTACTTGTGGTCGTAAGTCTTTAAATTCGGTGTTGAGGCTGCGGTAGGCTAAACCGATCGCGACCATGACGTTGCTGGCAATCATCCCACTGATCGGAACAATCTGTGCCGGAATAAACCGAATGGCCTTTACCGACACTAACATGAGCAGCGTTAACCCAGTTGCAGTGGTGACGGCTAACAGGCTGGTGACAAACGCAGCAGGAATGGTGCCGGCACGTTTTTTGGCATTCCAGGCAGCGTTGAAAATGATGATGGCTACCATGGCTAAAGTCAGCCAAACGGCATCCGCTTTAATAATATAGGTCAAAACAAACCCGACAACCGTTAGCTGGATGACCGCGCGTAGAACCCCTACGATCAGATCCTTGGTCATGCCCAGATCTTCTTTGAGGTTAATGACCAATGCAATCACAACTAGCGCTAAAGCCAACAAAAGTGCTAACGGCGAAACGATTAACTGACTATTCATACCTTGGCAACCTCCTCAAATTGACCGGCAACCAGCGTCATGAGATTCTTGGCGGTCTGCAGTTCACCTTCATCATGCGTCACACGAATCAACGTGATGCCTTTTTCATTTTGGCGATTCAGAAGTTCATGAATAATCGTTTTAGTATCCGGGTCGAGTCCGGTTGTGACCTCGTCTAAAAGCAGCACTTTAGGCGGGAAGAAAAGATGCCGCAACAAAGCGACTCGTTGGCGTTCACCACCGGATAAGTTTTGCGTTGGCGCATCGAGCATACTTTTAGCCAAATCGACACTTTCAAGCGCGGCTTCGGCTTGTTCGCGTGGCATTTCAGTGTTGCGAATCATAAATGGAAACCGCAGATCGTCAGCAACCGTGGCGCCAAATAATGCCGGTTGCTGGGCGCAGTAAGAAACTTCACGCCGATAAGCGATCGGATCGTAGTCGGCTTGGGCTTTACCGTTGTATAGAATGGTTCCGTTAGTTGGCGTCAATAAAGTCGCCAACAATCGCAACAAGGTGCTTTTACCAGAACCCGAATGGCCCGCAATGGTCAGATCAATCCCCCAAGGAATATCCAGATTGATGTCGTTTAAAATAGCTGTTTGCGTTGGTGCAAAGGTCATATGATGTAATTCAAAACAGTTCATGATGATTTCTTCACCCCTCTTTGTAACCATTCTAATATAGAAATAAATACAAGGCTACTGAGACGACTTAAAAATTATCTGAGTGAACTAGGGACAAATGCGAACGTTCGGTGAGAATTTGTCGTAAAAGGGTCGAAATTTTCGTTAAAAGCATTTATACTGGATAAGATTATCCCACAATGTTAATACAGAGCTAAATATTCGGAGTTAGGAGCGGAATAATGAAAGTTAGACGCAGCGATCGATTAATCGACATGACAAGGTACTTGTTGGAACGGCCTCACACACTGATACCGTTGACTTTTTTCTCAAAACGCTATGAAAGTGCCAAGTCATCTATTAGTGAGGATTTGGCTATCGTACGCCGGACTTTTGCCCAGCGACAAACCGGCATCCTTGAAACTGTGCCCGGTGCCGCTGGTGGGGTTCGTTATATCCCAATCATGGGTGAAGATGAGGCGGAAAATTTCATTGCGGCCATGGCCAAGCGACTTTCCGAGACTGATCGACTGTTGCCAGGCGGTTATGTGTATCTCTCGGACTTACTTGGTACACCGAGTGTTTTACGTCAAATCGGGCGGCTGATTGCGACCCAGTATCGCGAAGCCAATGTGGATGCGGTCATGACGGTAGCCACTAAAGGCATTCCGATTGCGCAAAGTGTTAGCCAATATCTGAATGTGCCGTTTGTTATTGTGCGCCGCGACTCCAAGATCACGGAAGGTTCGACGGTTTCGGTTAATTACGTTTCCGGATCCTCGGCTCGGATTGAAAAAATGGAGTTGAGTAAGCGCAGTCTGCCGGCTAATTCGCGGGTCTTGATTGTCGATGATTTCATGAAAGGCGGCGGCACCGTTAACGGCATGAAGGCGTTGATCGATGAGTTTAACGCAAAAATGGTCGGAATTACGGTTTTTGCTGAGGGCAAGTTTGACGGCGATCGCATGGTGAACGATTACACTTCGCTTATTCGCGTTGACAAAGTGGATACAAAGGCAAATACGCTGCATGCCACAGCCGGTAATTTTCTTAGCCAGAATCGGCAGTTGCTTGAGGTGAGTCATCAATGAGTGCTTACCTTGGACCGGTTAGAACAGCAGTAGTCACATTTCCGTTTTTAGCGCTGCTGCTTGCGCTACCGTTTCTGGTGGTTGTTTATCGGCGTTACGGTGCGTTTAGCTGGTGGCGGGCGATTGTCATTTATTCGTTTGTATTTTACCTGCTGTCGGCTTATTTTCTGATCATTCTGCCATTGCCGGCTCGTGAGGCTGTCGCACAGTTTACTGGGGCGAAGTATAATCTGACGCCGCTAATGGCACTGCGGTATTTCATTCATACGACCGTCTTTGTGCCGAGCAATCCTCACACCTGGCTGGCCGCGCTCAAGCAGTCCAGTTTCATTCAACCTTTCTTTAATATCGTTTTAACGATCCCATTTGGCTTTTATTTGCGGTACTACTTTAAACGCAGCGTACCGCAGATCATTGTGATGAGTTTTGGGTTGAGTTTATTCTTCGAGCTGACACAGCTGTCCGGATTATATGGCTTTTATCCGCGGCCTTATCGACTATTTGATGTGGACGATTTGATTCTTAACACGACAGGTGGTTTGGTTGGCGGGGTGCTGGCGCCGATTCTGATGCGGGCGTTGCCATCCCGCGATACCATTGACGCCAAAAGCCAGGCTCGTGGTGCGCGGGTGACTTTTGCCCGACGATTAGCCGCTTTTTTAGTCGATTTTGTCTTATTCAGCCAAGTTATCGGACTTATGATCAAATTCCTATTTCATTTGTTAGGGTTGGATCAATTGCCGGACTTTTTGAGTGAAGATGTTTTGCCGCTATTTTTTGTCTTCGTCATTTGGCCTGCCTTTAACAACGGCCAGACACTTGGAAAAGGATTGGTGCGCATTAAAATTGTGCGTACTGATGGTCAAGCTGTCGGATTTTGGCGGCTTTTATTGCGCGAAGGACTGCTATATGGCTTGGCGTTTTCCAGCTTGGTAGGGTTGAACAATTTCTTTATTGCGTATTTTGCTAAGTTTCAACGAACTCAGATTAATCTGGCTGCGTTAGGATTCTTTGCAGTTTTGGTCTTTCTGTTCATGATTAATTTTGTTTGGGAAGTGGGCTCACGGCATTTTCGCTTCTTCTATGATGCGTGGGCTGATACGACTCAAGTTAGTACGTTTGAAGTGCCAGCGGAGGTTAAGCAGCAGGTTGACGATGCGAAATCGGATGTGGATGAAAAGCATGACAGGTTGAATGAATAGTATTTGGAAAACAGGCTTGGGATGTCGACGGGCCTGTTTTTTGTTTTGGTTGGGTTTTAGGAGAGGGTAGGGTTTTGTGTGTAAGGATCTGGCGCGATGGTCAAAGCTCGGGCCATCACGTTTTAGGACGTACATCCACCTTTACGCCCATAACGCGCTCCCCGGCGCAGAAGTCTGCGTGTAAGGACCTAAAACGCAATGGCCAAGAGCGGGCCATCACGTTTTAGGCCGCTTACACTCCGACTTCTAACCGCGCCGGTTCGCGCTCAGTTGTTGTCAGTATCGGCTGGCTGGGCTATTATGAAATAAGATAATTAGGAATGGAGTATTCATATGTCAAAGAAATTCACCATCATTCTCGCGGCCGGTAAGGGGACGCGGATGAAATCGAAGTATTATAAGGTTTTGCAACCGGTCTGTGGTAAGAGCATGGTCGAGCATGTGGTGAGCCAGGTGGAAGCCATTCATCCTGACGCTATCGTGACCATTGTTGGCCATGGTGCCGAAGAAGTTGAAAAGACACTTGGAAAGCGGACTGAATTCGTGTTGCAGGCGGAACAGTTGGGCACCGGTCACGCGGTATTACAAGCAGAGCCATTGTTGGGGCAAAAGGAAGGCTCCACGCTGATTATGAGCGGGGATACGCCTTTGTTTACGGCTAAGACTCTCAATGATCTGTTTGCTTATCATGAAGCTAAAGGCGCCAATGCAACCATTTTGACTGCCAATGCCCCGGATCCTACTGGCTATGGTCGGATTATTCGCGATACTGACGGTAATGTCATTAAAAATGTGGAACAAAAAGACGCTACTCCGGAAGAAGCATTGATTTCCGAGATCAACACCGGGGTTTATGTTTTTGATAATCAGGCGTTATTCAAAGCGCTGCACCAGGTTAAGAACAACAATGCACAAGGCGAGTATTATTTGCCGGATGTCTTAGGCATTTTACGGGCAGCGGGTGAAAAGGTTGCTGCTTATCAAATGCCGGATTACACCGAATCTCTGGGCGTTAACGATCGGGTTGCATTGGCACAAGCGACCCGGCTCATGCAGCAGCGCATTAACGAGCAGCATATGCGTAATGGCGTCACGCTGATTGATCCGGCAACGACTTACATTGATACGGATGTGAAAATCGGTGCCGACACCGTGATTGAACCAGGCGTCTATTTGAAAGGTAAAACCATGATTGGTGAAGATTGCCACATTGGTACCCATTCAGAACTACTGGATGCCACGCTGGAAGATGATGTTACCGTGACAAGTTCCACCATCGAACACGCGGTGATGCACGCACACAGTGATATCGGCCCCAACTCACATTTGCGGCCAGATGCAGACATTGGCGAATACGTTCATCTTGGTAACTTTGTAGAGATTAAAAAAGCCAAGATCGGTGCACGCACCAAAGTCGGTCACTTGACGTATGTCGGTAATGCAACCTTGGGCAGCGATATTAATGTGGGTTGCGGCGTTGTGTTTGTTAACTATGATGGCGTTCAAAAATGGAATAGTACGATTGGCGACCATGCCTTTATCGGTTCTAACTCTAACATCGTGGCCCCAGTTGAAGTGGCGGATCATAGTTTCATTGCGGCGGGTTCGACGATTACAAAAGATGTACCGTTTCACGCAATGGCGATTGCCCGTGCGCGTCAAACGACCAAAGAAGATTACTGGAAACGACTGCCGCTCGCGAACGATCCAGATTGGAATTAGGTTATAATTCGTTTTATATGCTTGCTTTTTTTCGTCAATCCGCTAAGATTTTTGTGGAACAATTATTCGCAGCCTATAATATTTCGTGGAGGAACATATGTCTGAGCAATACGGTGACCCGAGATTAAAGATTTTTGCCTTGAATTCGAACAAACCACTGGCAGAGAAGATTGCTGCCGAGGTTGGTGTGCAACTGGGAAAGTCGTCAGTGAAGCGGTTTAGCGATGGTGAAATTCAAATCAACATCGAAGAAAGTATTCGTGGCGATGATGTGTATCTGATTCAGTCCACGTCCAGTCCGGTTAACGACAATCTGATGGAACTATTGATTATGATTGATGCTTTACGGCGGGCCTCGGCACATACGATTAATGTCGTGATGCCGTATTATGGCTATGCACGTCAGGATCGCAAAGCGCGGTCACGGGAACCGATTACTGCTAAACTGGTTGCCAACATGCTTGAACGTGCCGGTGCAACCCGGGTCTTAGCGCTTGATTTACATGCTGCCCAGATTCAGGGCTTCTTCGACATTCCGGTTGACCATCTTGTCGGTGCACCATTGTTAGCCGACTACTTCTTACGCAACCATTATGACGGCGCTGATACGGTTGTGGTTTCGCCTGATCACGGCGGCGTGACCCGGGCGCGTAAATTAGCAGAATTTCTCAAGGCGCCGATTGCAATTATCGACAAGCGGCGGCCACGGCCAAACGTTGCTGAAGTTATGAACATCGTCGGCAATGTTACCGGTAAACAATGTATCATTATTGACGACATGATCGACACCGCGGGCACCATCACCCTTGCAGCCCAAGCGCTGAAAGATGCCGGTGCAACCGAAGTCTTGGTCGCAGCCACCCACGCAATTTTCTCCGGCCCGGCAGTTGAACGGTTGACCCACTCGGCCATCGAAAAGGTGGTCGTAACGGACTCCATTAACTTGCCAGCTGATAAACACATGGATAAGTTAGATGTTGTTTCTGTTGGCCCATTAATGGGACGCGCAATCATGCGGATTCAGGAAAACCGCTCCGTGACTCCATTATTCGAAAATCGATTCACCAAGTAACATCAAGTTTGCGCACCTTCACTGTAAGGTGTGCTTTTTTGATGGCTCAGGTGTGGCGCGGGGACTTAGCAACGTGATGACAAGGAGAAAAATGGTATGGAAATGGGACTCGCGCATGATCAGTTTCTGTTGGTGCAAGCAGGAACTAAAACAATAGAAATTCGCCTCAATGACCAAAAGCGCCCACAGCTAGAGGTTGGTGATCAAATTGTGTTCGAGGATCTCGCCACTCAGCAACAAGTTACCAAGAAAGTCACTCAGCTTGAAAAGTTCGGAACCTTTTCCCAGCTTTATCAGCAATATCAGGGTACCGCCGTGGGAAGTGCACCAACCGATTCCGTGGCTAAAATGGTCGCTGACACCTATCGCATTTATACGCCGCAACAAGAGAAAAAACATGGCGTTTTGGCAATTCATTTGGGCTAACCCTATACAAAAGTGATCGTTCGGCTTATGATATCAGCATTCAGATAGGACCCGGTAGCTTGATTAGGTGATGTGTGGGGTGGCTGGTATGCACAAACGACTGAGACTCATTGCAGCGTATGGCTTGTTAATGCTTTTCTTTCACCTTAAGAAAACAAGTGGGTTCGATTTCACGCCCACAATCGGTGATGGTTATTTATTGATCAGCTGGCTGGTCTTGGCACCGCGCTACCTTGATCAAATTGACCACAGCGCCCAACGATTTGCTTCTACTGGCCGTTCAACCAAAGATTATGTAGCTGACATGGAAAAGAATATGAATCTTTATCAAGACTTTATTTACGCGACGACACCGGTAATGGCAACAATCCTAGAAAGCGGCGGTATTGACACTATTGGCGTTGTGATTGTCAAATTTGTGTTTCAGGTATTGCTAGTCTTGACGGCACCCATACTATGGACTCTGGCGCTTGGCTTCAGACAACTTCAGCAAGCATGGCACAGGATCCACTTGCGACAGTGACCGTAAAGAATGCTATGCGGACGGTTTCTGAGTTGTTTTCGCAGCAGGTTATTGAAGGTTCATAAATGATGGGAATAAACAGAAATGGCTCAAGGATAACGCTGCTGCGTCTTCCTTGAGCCATTTGATTTTTATTGACTTTTTTAATCAATTAAACCTGCGAATGGTCGTTCTTCTCCTTTAATAAATCGCGAATCTCCGTGAGCAATTCCGCTTGGGTAGGCCCGGCAGCTTTGGTCGGCTTGGCGGGCAAGAAACGATTGACACTGCGAACGATCATGAAAACAACAAAGGCGATAATCAAAAAGTTAATCACATCGTTAAGAAAATTGCCGTATGTAAATTTGGCGCCTAATAACGTAACGGATAAACCGCTAAGATCGGTTTTACCGGCAAAGATTGATAAAATCGGGTTAATCAGGTTCTTAGTCAAGGAGGTAACCAGACCGGTAAAGGCACTACCGATAATCACCCCGACAGCTAAGTCCAAAACGTTGCCCCGCATGATGAATTGACGGAATTCTTTTAACATCAACATAACCCCCTCGTATAGTTAGTGTACCGAAATTGCCACCTACTCTGCACGTTAAGCGCTCAACCCAGTTGCCAGGCCCGGATGAATTGCCCTAACGCGATCAGAACAATCACGCCGAAAGCCACGGCATGCCGGCGCTTGTACAAAACCACCAAGGCTAGGTATTCACGAATAACCGCATTAGGCAGAAAATAAAAGGATGTATTACCGCCGACGCCATTAGCAGCAATACCCGCCATCCGCGCGAAAATGCCCGCTCGAAGCAAGTGATAGTTGTTGGTAAAGAAGCTGGCTTTATAAGGAGCTTCTCCAATCTCTTGGATGATCAACCGTTTTGAAAACCGCATATTTTCAAGGGTGGTAGTTGACTGATCTTCAAGTAAGGTATCGGCCTCGGGAATCCCTTTTCCCAAAGCGTAACGCTGCATGGCGAGTGCTTCGGAAATAGCCTCATCTGCGCCTTTACCCCCGGAAAAAATAATTTTTGGAGCGGGGCGGCCTTTTTTTAATTGCTTGTGATAAAACTTAATGGCCGTATCAATGCGACTGGCAAGTAACGGTGACACTTGATCGCCATGCAGTAGTCCGGCGCCAAGCACGATGAGAAAAGTTCGATTATGCGGTTGTGGCCGGAGATTGTACAGGATTAACGCGGTCAAGAAGTTATAAAGCGTTAATAAGACATATAACCCGCCTAAGCCAAAGAAGACTGCCAAGGCGACGTATAAAGGTTCGGGAATAAAACGGCGGCCAAACGAAGCAGCAATTTCCAACAACAACAGTCCGATGGCAATATAAAGCGTCAACATGTTACTTAACGAATGGCCTTCACGCCGCCACACAAGGATAGCATTCCATAGCAGCCAAAATAAGTGCAAGGCAAACAGCAAGAACACAATTAAGACCGTAATCACAAAAAGCGTTCCGGTTACAGCAATAAGTAGTAGGTTACCGGATTTTAGAATCGCGGCTGCCAAAGCGATCAAAAATACCACGGCGAATAAGTTGAACAGCCAGCCGTTAAGCAAACGCCGCGGTTCAATGGTGAAGCTGATAGCAAAAATAATTCCCAGCAAAAGGGGGATGGTAAAGACAAATAACGTTTCCTGAGCTGACATCGAAAAGTCTCCTTGTGTAGAGGTTAGAAATTGATTAGGGTATAATGTGATTAAAAGCGGAGGGATGCAATATGATTGATCCTGTGTTTGGTCGAAAAGATCCAAAGTTAGATTATCACACCCGAATTGGCGCGTATGGCGTCATTCCGGATCATAGCGGCGCGCGGTTGCTGATTTTGCAAGCGCCGAACCATGCATTATTCTTACCGGGAGGCGGCGTTGAAAAAGGCGAAACCCCCGAAGAAACGCTGGCACGGGAGTTGTTGGAAGAATTTGGGGCAACCGTGCATGTGACCAAAAAGCTCGGCAAATCGTCTGAGTATTTTTATTCCCATCATCGTCAAACCGCCTATTACCATCCGGCGACGTTTTTTGCCTGTGATGAACTGGCTTTTGTACAGGATCCACTTGAAACCTTCAATACATTGATGCTCATGCCGATCGATCTGGCCTTGGCCGAATTGAAACGGCCAACACATCGCTGGGCCGTGGCTAAGTGGCTCGCCCAGCAACCCAAACAGTGAAGCCCACCTTGCTAATCCGTTAAGTGTGGATCAATCACACCACCGTTGAGCAGATAACGTTGGAACTTTTCATAGATAGGTGAAAAGAGGCTGCTATCTTCAGAGGCGAGCATTTCTTTTGGAAAATAAAACCGTTTATCGCCTGTTGCCCGACCACTCAGCGCAGCAACCAATGGTGATAAGGTTGACAGTTCCTCTAAAGTGCCGTCTTTTTGCATGATTTCGATTTGGGTTTTCGGGTTCGCTGAGGCAGGATCATATTGATCATATGGCAAGTCGAAACTATCATTTTCAGCGGTGTAATATTGCGGATCAAACCCGGCTTGAGCCACCAACGCGCGTAGTTTTGGAAGCAGCGCGGCCGTTTGATCGGTAAATGTCACTGATTTCAGTGGGCGGCGATTCAAGAAGCGATCCGCAAAGTCGCTTAAGATACTGTCGGGATAATCTAACCAGTACGTAAAGTAGGTGTTGAGCACGCCGTCATCTAACTTGAGGTAGTCGGTTAAGCTAAAGGATTGCTCGAAAAAAGGCACCAGTAAGCGTGGTGAAAACCCGGGTTCAAACTGTCCGGACTCATACAGAAACTTAGCCCGTTTTAGTAGGTGGAAGAGAATGACCTCCATGCCGCGGGATACGGGGTGAAAATAGACTTGTTGATACATCTGAAAGCGGCTGACAACATAATCTTCTACCGCATGCATCCCGTTGGCTTCATAAGCGATACCATCAGAATAAGGTCGCATCACCCGCAAGATTCGAGAAAGATCAAAAAGCCCGTATTTGGTGCCGGTATAGTAGGCATCATGCAGCAAGTAATCCATTCGGTCGGCGTCAATTTGACTGGAAATCATCTGGACGACTTGCGGATTGGGATAAGTATGGTTGATCACTGAAGCCACCTGCTCGGGAAATTCCGCACTCACACCACGCAGGATACGGTTGACATTGGTATGCGGATCCGTGAGAATAGCGCGGGTAATTGCCTCATGATCTGTCCCGAAAATATGCTCAAACGTATGTGAGTAGGCGCCGTGGCCAATATCATGCAACAGTGCAGCACACAGGACAACCGGACGTTCAGCGTCATTCCAAAGGCCATCACCAGGCGTTTGACTGGGATAGTTAATGACAAAGTTGTCGCACATCTCCCGCGCAATTTCATAAACCCCAAGTGAGTGGGCAAAGCGCGTATGCTCAGCTCCTTGAAAGACATAATCCGAGACCCCTAGTTGTTTGATTCGCCGCAACCGCTGAAACTCCGGGGTATTGATTAAATCAAGAATCACGCGGTGTTGGACGTGAACATAATTATGAACCGGATCGCGAAAAACTTTTTCCCGTGGTAATTTTTCAAATTGCATGATGTTCTCCCATCTTTTTTAAGTTGCGATTGCGTGTACGTAAATCGGCGGTGGCTGCAGCGAGCGCTTGATGGTAAGCAGGATCGCGCAATATTGCCGGCATCGAGTTCATGTCGGCTGCGATGCCGTAAGTTGCTAAGGCATTCAATATGGCAAGAATCGCCTCATTACGCGTCAGTGGCCGATCAAGTAAATCGCTAAGGGTGGTCATCGTTTCTGAACGGATAAGCGGAAAAGTGAAATGGGGACTGGCGCTGGCATGTCCAGCCCGATAAAATCGACGTAGTAAATCGCAGCGAGCATTTTGATCACCGAAAATGCTGCAATAAAGCATCACGACCACCCCGGCCTGATTCCGGCGCTGGGCCATGCCGGCGAATTTTTGGCCGCCGACACTCAAATCGTATTTGCCGGGACAATAGGAATGCGTGATTTCACTGGTGGCAATTTTCAGCGCTGGAAATGCTGTCCGAAATAGTGACGTCATAAGCTCATAAGCAGTATCGATGGTCAGGCGCGTTTCATTGGGTAAAAAAAGCGAGACATTCAAAACGCCGCTGTCGGCAATCACCGCTAGCCCACCGGAATTGCGGACAAAGACGCCATATTGTTCGCTGCTCAGGACTGGCAGCCCATGCCCCAATTGTGGTAACTTTAAATCTTGCATACCGAGAATGACGGTTTGTTCAGCCGTCCAGAAATGCAGCATCAGCGGTGGATGGAGCTCGGGATGGGCTAATAACGCATTGGTGTGGGCAAAGCTGAGCGGCGCCTCATCTTTGGTGAAGTCTTGCTGGAAGATGGCTGCTTGCTGACCAGCCAGCGACGTTAGGTCCATTGTGCGCCTTCTTTCATAATAATAGATTACCTATATTATAGCGAAGGTGACCGAACACGTCAGGCACAAAGCCATTTTCATTGGGATAAAGGTGTTTGGGGGTGCGGAAGTCTGGCGTGTAGAGTTCTTGGGCGCGTGTTCTCTTTTATGCCTATAACGCGCTCCCCGGCGCAGGGATCTGCGCCTTAGGCCACTTACACTCCGATCCCTAACCGTGCCGGCTCGCGCTCACTTTCTAAACGCGTTCGCCAGCCCAGAAACCTGCGCATAAGGACCTTGGGCGCAATGGCCAAAGCCCGGCCATCACGCCCAAGGCCACTTATGCTCCGGTTTCTAACCGGGCTGGCTCACGCTCTGTACTCGACCCTCTTGACCTGTGAGCGTACAATACTCTATAGAAAGGATTGACATTATGGATCTTTCACAAGGAGTGCCGATTCAGATTCACCTTGAAACGTTTGTGACGCAAGGTGATGATCAGGAGACACATGTTTTTGATGAACCTGGAACGTTGGTACAGATGGGGAACGCACTTTATATTCGCTATCAGGAAGTGGACGAGGATGCAGGAACGAGCATGCCGGTCACGATGAAACTGCGCGAAGACGGTGATATTCAACTTTCGCGTGGCAGCAGTAATGGCGATACCCAGTTGAAACTGTTTTTTGCGGATGAAAAACGGGTTTTGACCCGCTATCGGACGCCATACGGTATTATTCCGGTTGAAACGGTGACACCTCGGATTGATGTGCGAATGACCACGGAACCGGTTGCGGGTGAAATTTATGTTGAGTATGAGCTTTTTGCCAATCGCCAACATTTAGGAAATTATCGGTTGCGATTGCAATTTAAGGCCTGAGCGGGTATGATAGAAAACAGACTGTAAAGACTGTGGAAAGGGCGTGTATCGGTTGAAACTCAAAGCATTTGCCAATGCCGATAAATCAGAATTATCAATGATCGAAGTAGCCCATGAGATCCTCGAAGAAAAAGGGGATACCATGGCGTTCGTTGATCTGGCCAATGAGATCCAGAATTATCTCGGTAAGAGTGACGAAGAGATTCGTGAACGTTTGCCGCAATTCTATACGGATCTCAATGTGGATGGCAGCTTCATTTCTTTAGGCGATAACGTTTGGGGCCTGCGCGCTTGGTATCCATACGATTCCGTTGATGAAGAAGTTAACCATCCGGAAGACGAAGAAGAAGTGCCGCGTCGCAAGAAACGTAAGAAAGTTAATGCGTTCTTGGCGGATGTTGCCGATGACGATGACGTGATCGATTACAACGACGATGATCCTGAAGATGAAGATCTCGACGCTGATAGCGATGACGATGATTTCGATGATGATGACAGCACTGGCTTTCATGATAAGATCGGCAAGGCCGGCGATAGTGACGATGACAGCGATGATGATCCTGATGATGGACTTCCCGATGGCATTGAAGGTCAGCTAGCTGAATTTGGCGACAATGACAGCGATGACGATGACGACACCGATGACATCACAGCTGACTTCTCCGGCGATGACGATGATGACAGCGATAATGATGACGATGAAGACGACAACGATAAACATTAATGGCTTAACGGTCACACTTTTTTAAGGTGTGGCTTTTTTGTTTTCACGAGCTTGACATTTTTTCTGAAAAGCTGATACTGCCATCATAGTGTAATGACTCACGCTTTTCATGATGCGTTTCCCAGCGCAGAAATTTGCGTGTGAGGGCCTCAGCCACAATGATCCAAGCTGATGGCTCGCTTACACTTCGATTCTAAGTACGCTGGCACACACTCAGGAGGCTATTTATGATTTCAGAGGATCTTAAAACCCGTCTGGATACGTTTATCGATGCTATTCTTGCTATTATTATTACGATCATGGTTTTGGAATTGCCGGCGGAGAGTTGGCAAAATCATACACATATCAGCGCGTTTTTTCTAGCGGTTGGCATTTATGCAGTTAGTTTCTGTTTTGTAGCAAATATTTGGTATCAGCAAGCAACTTTGTTTAGTCAGGTCAAACAGATCCCGCGGCGAATTGTCATCTGGGAATTTATTTTAGTTTTCCTACTTTCGCTGGTACCGGCATTGACGCGCTTGATGTCTGGTGACGTTGAAGTGCTTTCGGTGGTTATTTATGGTGCACTGTATCTTTTAGTGATTACCGTTTTTCGCATTATTTCACGAACAATTGTGCATCAGCAAGCTAGTAATAAGGCTGAAATGCAACAAATCTACACGAGCATTTACGGCGCCCACAACTTGGAAAATTTCTTGATGATTGCCGCAATTATGGTACTGGCGGTATTTTTACCTAAAGCTGCTTATATTTTGTACATTGCCATTCCAATCCGCTCATTTTTTACAATCGACAGCGATGCCCGCGAACTCACCGGTATGCAGCAGATGGCGACAACAGGGCAGCGGAATTACTTGAAGATGAATCGAGATCAGCAGATGCGATTCCGGCGGCTTGTAGGTGAATACATTCGCGATTTGCGCAGTGCTCATGGCGACCAAGCGGCAAACAAGGCTGCTTGGGAAAAGTTTAGCCGTACTGCACAACAGGAATTGAAAATCGATCCGGCAATGCTTGATCAGTGGTTTACGACATTTCGGCAAAGTAAAAATAAAGATTATCGTAATAAGACGCCTAGACGACCAGATTCAAGGCGTTCATGAGCAGCATTAGAAAATTTTCAAAACCGTTGACGTAAAAAATATAATTGGTATATCTTGAAACAATTATTTATTTAATCTTTGGATAGGCGAAGTTTTGGGTATTGTTAAAACGAATAAAAGAATGTTGGCGATACCGGCTTGTCGGGGCAAGCTGTACATTCAGCGGGATGCTTATTGAGTGTTATCCCTGACGTTGGAACCAGTTTCTAGGATCGTTAACGTTCAGTCACCATGATTGCGGAGATTTTTTATGACATATTTTGATAAGATTGTCAATTTTATTGCGAAAACATGTCAGGTTTCAGATCTTCTAGAAAAAGAAGAGAATGATGACTTTGTTTTCTTTAAGGTTAGGGGCCTTTCATCCTACAACAACCTTATGCACGCGCTAAATTTTCTTTCAGCAATGGCCGGTTTCCTTGAACAGCTAAGTCTGCCGCTGCAAATTCAGGTTACACAAATACCACTTTCCGGGAATGAATCTAAGGTTGACGTCATCGTCACAAAGCTGCTCAAATCTGAGTATCATCATGCCGTTCAAAAGCTTGAGAAGGCTGTCAATCAAACTAATAAAAATGCAAACGGTGGAAAACGATTCGGTTTCTAAGATTGTTTTTAATTAGCCGCTATTAGTTGGAGGAACGCTATGACATATTTTGATAGAGCCATCAATAACTTTGCTAAAGCTTCTAAAGTAGATAACCTTCTAGAAAAAGAAGAAATTGAAACCTTTGTCATTTATTTCATTAACAATCTTTCATCTTATGACAACCTCATGCATGCACTCCAGTTTCTTGCGGCACTATCCGATTTTTTTGAACAATCAAATCTGCCGTTGCGGATTCAGGTCATGGAAATACCGCTTTCAGATAATGAATCTAAGGTTGATTACATTACCATCAGGCTACTCATTACTGAATATAACCATGCTGTCCGCAAGATGGAGGAAGCCGTTAACCAAAACGATAGAAATGCAAATCAGGGGGAATGACTTAATACCATACCTTTAGGCATCAAAAAAGCAGCGATATTCGCTGCTTTTTTGTGATCATCATTGACCTAGTACGTGCTTGTTGCTTTTACCTGAACGTTTAAAGCGGCCAACGTCCTTGTTTCAACATCGTGCTCAAATTGGCGTCTTCAAGCAGTGACTTATCTGTGATCACACGCTTGAGTACCTTGGCAATGAAGCCGGTGTACTTGTGGCTCTTGCCGATTTGGGCGATGCCGTCTTGACTGCCAAGCGATGCCACAGTGCCCTTAGATTTGTAAACAAAGTCCGTTAACGGTTGACCGTTTAGTGCTGCGGCGACATTCTTGCCGGCGTGATCGCCTTCTTGGGAGGAGATTTGCGCCGTGGTTGGATAAGGTCGGCCAGCGTCTGTCATCACTGCCGATACATCCCCGATGATGAAGACTTCAGGATGGTCGGTTAGATTCAGGTGATTGGAAACAACTACGCGATTGCGGCGTTGGTTGAAGCCGGAATCGGCGATCACATCGCTGCCTGAAACACCGACTGTCCAGATGATCGTGTTGCCTTCGACCTTCTTTTCCTGATCGCCGTCAGCATAAACAACGGCATTGGGTTCGATTTTGGTAATCTTGGAACCGGTCATCATCGTAACGCCATGGCTCTTTAGATAATCCATTGCATAATTTGCTAACTTTTCATCGAACATCGGCAAAATACGCGTTGCCATTTCCATGGAGATGATTTTGACAGGTGGCGTATCATACTTTTTGGCTAATGCCGGCAGACTATGTGTCAATTCGCCTAATAATTCAACCCCGGTGAACCCTGCGCCTGCGACAATAACCGTTAAGTCTTTGGGATCTTGTGACTGCTTGTAATTGGCGACACGCAGTTCAATTGTCTTGGCAATCGTTTCGGCGGAGGTCACATTGTCCAGTGGCAAGGCGTTTTCTGCGGCGCCAGGTAGCCCAAAGTCTTCAGAGCGGAAGCCGAGCGCGATAATGAGATAGTCGTAACGCAGCGGCGCATGATTTTCCAGTATCACTAGCTTGCTCGACACGTCAACCTTGCTGACCTTTGACTGGATAAACTGAACATCTTTGGGAAGAACCTGCTGGATATTAAATGTAATTTTCGTTGCAGGCACGGTACCTGCTGCTACTTCATGAAGCTGTGTGCGCTCTTCATGATTGGCGTTTTGGTCAACCACTGTGAGCGTCGTTCCTTTTGGCGCGAGCTTACTCAAAGTTTTAACGGCCCGAATGCCCGCATATCCGGCACCTAAAATGACAACATCTGCCATTGATTTACCACTTCCTCATTTACAAAATTGTTTTTACATGCGTTCAATTGACCACAACCTTATTGTAACAATCTTATTGCTATTCACAAATGTTAGGCTCATATATTTTAGGAAATTGAGTGAAAAAGTGAGCGTGTTTTTACCAAGCTTCAGGCGAGATGATGGACATGGGCCTCAGGAGACTGATAAAATTCACTGATGGAGCATCGTTGACCTGACGTATCCTTTTATTCAGTTAGGTTTGAGTTTTTCGTTCATGGTTTTGATACTTACTTTTTTTCATTAATGCTTGACGGATCTCGTACAATTGGTTAATATACATTTTGGGCGCTTTACAGAAGTGTAAAGCCAATACGGTTCAAGCTCCCTGTTCGTATGAATAGGGAGCTTGTTTTTGTTTTTCCCGATTAATTTAAAAAGGAGACTGGCTATGACCAAGTATATTTTTGTTACCGGTGGGGTCGTATCGTCATTAGGTAAAGGGATTGTTGCTGCATCCCTGGGTCGTTTGTTAAAGAATCGCGGTTTGAAGATTACGATTCAAAAATTTGATCCATATATCAACGTTGACCCAGGCACCATGAACCCTTATCAGCATGGTGAAGTGTTTGTCACCGATGATGGTGCTGAGACTGACCTCGACCTTGGCCATTATGAGCGGTTTATTGATATTAACCTGAACAAGTACAGCAATGTCACAACCGGGAAAATTTATTCTGAAGTCCTGCAACGCGAACGCCGCGGTGAATATCTCGGCGCAACGGTTCAGGTCATCCCCCACATCACCAACATGATCAAGGAAAAAGTTATGCGCGCTGCCAAGCATAGCGATTCCGATGTCATTATCACCGAAATCGGCGGTACTGTCGGGGACATTGAATCCTTGCCATTTCTTGAAGCAATTCGCCAAATGAAACGTGATGTTGGCTCGGAAAATGTTTTCTATATCCACGCAAGCTTGGTACCATACTTGCGCGCGGCAGATGAAATGAAAACCAAGCCGACTCAGCATAGCGTCAAAGAATTGCGCAGTATCGGGATTCAGCCCAACATGCTAGTCGTACGAACCGAAAAACCGATTACAGAAGAGATGAAGAAGAAAATTGCGTTGTTCACTGATGTGCCGGAAAATGCCGTCATTGAATCACGCGATGCCAAGACCCTTTATTCAATTCCGTTAGCCTTACAAGCCCAAAAGATGGATCAGATTGTTGTTGACCACTTTGGCTTCGATGTTCCGCCAGCCGATATGACTGATTGGACTAAGCTTGAGCACAAGGTTCAACATCTCACGCATCAAACTAAGATTGCCTTGGTTGGTAAGTATGTTGCGTTGAAAGATGCCTATATCTCTGTTGCCGAAGCACTTAAGCATGCTGGTTACTACTGGGATTCCGATATCGACTTGCAAATGTTTCAGGCTGAAGACGTTAATGATGACAATGTAGAAAGTCTGTTACAAGGTTTTGATGGCATTTTGGTTCCCGGTGGTTTTGGCGATCGCGGATTAGAAGGCAAGATCGCGGCCATTCGTTATGCACGGGAGAATGATATTCCATTCTTGGGCATCTGCTTGGGTATGCAAATGGCTTCGATTGAGTTTGCACGTAATGTCTTAGGACTCAAAGATGCTGGAACAACCGAGACACATCCTGATGTCAAGGATCCGGTCATTGATTTAATGCGTGATCAGGTCGGCGTGAAGAATCTTGGCGGAACACTGCGGCTTGGCCTTTATCCATGTGTCTTAAAGCCGGGATCCGTCGCAGCAAAGGCTTATGACAATGCTCATGAAATCGAGAAACGTCATCGTCATCGTTATGAGTTCAACACCAAGTACCGTAAGCCAATGGAGGAGAAAGGCTTGGTCTTTTCAGGGGTTAGCCCGGACGACCGTTTGATGGAAATCATTGAGTATCCGAAGAATAAGTTCTTCGTTGCCTCACAGTACCATCCAGAGTTCCAATCACGGCCAAACAAGCCAGAAGGACTGTTCAAAGCCTTCATCCAATCAGCTGGCGATTTTAAAAATTAGTATTTTTGCGTTTGAAAACTGCCTTGAGGTTAAGTCCTTGAGGCTGTTTTTGTATTTGGGAGAAGGATTGCGCGAGTCGTCACGGTTGAGGGGGCCGAGGGGGCTTATCTTATGTTCTGGTTTACGTCCATAACGCGCTCACCGGCGCAGGGATCTGCGTGTAAGGACCTCGAACGCAATGGCCAAACCCTGGCCATCACGTCTGAGGCCGCTTATGTTCTGGCTGACGTCCATAACGCGCTCAGCGGCGCAGAAGTCTGCGTGTAAGGACCTTAAAGCGCAATGGCCAAGAGCGGGTCATCACGTCTGAGGCGGCTTATGTTCTGGTTTACGCCCATAATGCGCTCACAGTCGCAGAAATCTACACATAAGGACCCCCAGACGCAATGGCGAAACCCGGGCCATCACGTCTGGGGCCACTTATGTTCTGGCTTACGTCCATAACGCGCTCACCGGCGCAGAAGTCTGCGTGTAAGGACCTTAAGCGCAATGGCCAAAGCTCGGCCATCACGCTTAAGGCCACTTATCTGGTTTACGCCCATAACGCGCTCGCCAGCCCAGAAACCTGCACATAAGGACCTTGGGCGCAATGGCCAAAGCCCGGCCAGCCATCACGTCTGAGGCCACTTATGTTCTGGCTTACGCCCATAACGCGCTCACCGGCGCAGGGATCGGAGTGTAAGGACCTCGAACGCAATGGTCAAACCCGGGCTATCACGTCCGAGGCCGCTTACACTCCGATCCCTAAGCGCGCCGGTTCGCGCTCACTAACTTTTAGTCCTTGTTTTTTGCGTGCTGATTCATTAAACTTGTATATTGAGTGCATGGCGAATGGGTCATGGCTTGCCTACCAGTGTTCGTGATTGATATTTGAAGCATAAAATGCAGGTCAGCTTCAGCCTACTTGAAATGAACGACCTTAAGTGAGGATTTAATTCAAATGGAAAAAATGCTGATCCACGGCGGAAAGAAATTATCCGGTGAAGTTGTGATCGGCGGTGCAAAGAACAGCACGGTTGCTTTGATTCCGGCTGCAATTTTGTCGCGCACCCCGGTGACGCTTGATTCAGTGCCGCATATTCAGGATGTCTATAATTTGATGGCGATTCTGAGTGATATGAATGTTAAATCGGATTTTACCGAAAATGTTCTGACGATTGATCCAACCGAAATCAATGATGTGCCGCTGCCAAACGGTAAGATTAAGAGTCTGCGCGCCTCCTATTATTTTATGGGCGCGTTATTAGGGCGCTTTGGCAAAGCAATTGTTGGGCTGCCTGGTGGCGATGATATCGGTCCGCGGCCTATTGATCAGCATATTAAGGGATTTGAAGCGTTGGGTGCTTCAGTGAGCAATGAACACGGGGCGATGGCAATTAAGGCGCCGGCTGAAGGCTTACATGGTGCCCGTATTTTTCTGGATATGGTTTCAGTTGGCGCCACCATCAATGTCATTTTGGCGGCGGTGACAGCAAAGGGACGAACGGTCATCGAAAACGCTGCTAAAGAGCCGGAGATTATCGACTTAGCAACCTACCTGAACAATATGGGTGGCAAAGTTCGCGGTGCCGGCACGGACGTTATTCGCATTGATGGGGTGCCAACGCTCGAGGCGCATAATTCGCATACGATCATTCCCGACCGAATTGAAGCAGGCACCTACCTAGCCATGGCGGCTGCAGTAGGCGAAGGCGTTAAAGTTAAGAACATCATTTCCGAACACTTAGATGCATTTTTGGCTAAGTTGGAAGAAATGGGTGTGGTGATGGATGTGGGCGAGGATAGCATTTTCGTCTATCCATCCGGCGACTTGAAAATGGTCCAAATTAAAACAATGCCGTATCCGGGATTCGCAACGGATTTACAACAACCGATTACGCCACTTATGTTAAAAGCGCATGGTGAAGGCTTGATTATCGACACCATTTATCCCAAACGAGTTCGGCATATACCGGAATTGTTACGTATGGGCGCTGACATTACGATTGAAAATGACGTGATTATTTTGCACCACTGCGATCATCTTCAAGGGACCGAAGTTGCGGCCGAGGAAATTCGGGCCGGTGCGTGTCTCATGATTGCCGGGCTAATGGCTGAAGGCACCACCACGATTACGAAGGTCGACAATATCTTGCGCGGCTATGACCGGGTTGTGATGAAATTACGTGGTTTAGGTGCAGATGTTGAATTAGTAGATTGAGATTGCGTTTGCTGTTTGCGCGTGATAGACTGTTAGAGTTGTAGTCAGAGTATCTCTAGATCAGGCAATGATTTAGGGCAAAAGGAGTAATTGATTATGAAGCAAGGCATCCATCCAGATTATCATCTAGTTGTATTTATGGACTCAGCAACTGGTTTCAAATTTATTTCGGGTTCAACCAAAACTTCAAAAGAAACTATTAAGTGGGAAGATGGCAAAGAATATCCGCTAGTTCGGGTTGAAATTTCATCTGATTCACATCCCTTCTACACCGGCAAGCAGAAGTTCACGCAGGCTGATGGTCGGGTTGATCGTTTCAACAAGAAGTACGGCTTCGACAAGAAATAAGCAAAAAAGCAGCCTTTTGAGGTTGCTTTTTTGTTAGCTTCAACTTATATAAGCATAAGCCGTTTTATTTATTAAACATATTTCTTGTTGAAAATGGAATTACATATCATTAAGGAATTGATATACTTAAATCAATAAGGCAGAGGTATTTTAGCCTTAAGCTTACACATTAACTTACACTCCCAAAAAAGTTCCCCCAAACTTTTCCACCTTTAATGGTGGTTTTTTTGTGTTCTCAAAGTCTTGAGCGTGGGCATTATATTTTTAATATAAAATATTTATGGGTTCCCTAAATCGGCCGTTAAAATGTGAATTCTGTCGAGAGGTATATTTTGCTTCGATAAAGTTTTTTGCGGCTAAACTGAAGGTTACGTGATTAACAAAACCGAGGATAACAAAAAAACAGCCTTTCAGCTGCTTTTCTTACGCTAAGACTTATTGGGCTTGCGGGATAACTTGGTTGATTAAGTTTTCAATTTCGGGGCCTGACAGAATCTGTTGTTCTAATTTGAGATTTTGAACAACCTTACCATCATGGATGATAATGAGATACGAATCCTTGTACCCGTCGTTTAGATAAATAAACGTGATATCAGATACAATCGTCACTTGTGCAGAAGCGGCGCCGCCCATAATTGGATCGGCGCTGGCGTCACTGTAAAAACTGATGGTACGCTCTGGATCGGGGTCGTTCAACAAGGTGAGCTCAAATTCGAGCTTGGTCGTAGTGTGATCAGTGTCAAAATTTGCATCATGCGTCAGATCATTGACATAATAAGGAAAGTTAAACGCTTTGGCGACTTCTTTGACGACGGACTGGCTCATGGCAATAAGTTGATCTTCGGGTAACGTTTTGATTGGCATGGAATCACCTCCTAAAGCTGAGTCTACACCAAGCGCTTACAAAAGCATATTAATTGCACTGATGCCAGAAAATGGCGGGCTTCGTTTCTCGAGTTTGCTCCTGAGCCAAAACCCACGACTTAAATGGCGCACTCCCGACCCCCATATTGATGGAAGTGGGAGCCGGAAACAGACATAAACAAAAAGCGCGGGTTGCTTCTGCGTGTGCCAGGAGTAACCAAGCTGGTTCACAATCACAAAGAAAAGAGGAAAATGATGACTAAACGATCGAATTTTTTGTATTGGTTAAACATCGGTGGCGATATGCTTTACTTACTGATTGTCGGCGGGCTTTATCTTAGTGGTCATTCTTTGTTTCATGGTCAGATGATGCTACTTGCTCAGGTGGCATCAGGCATCTTAATTGTTAGTTTGCCGCGTTTGATGGAGCACTGGTGGCATTTTCGTTTTCCGCCGAGTTTGATTTACTTATTTGAAATTTTTATCCTCTTGAGTGTTTTACTGGGTACAGGATTGCAATGCTATAGCGTACCGTACTGGGATAAGTTTGAGCATTTATTCAGTGCGGCGATGCTTGCTGGGCTTGGCTTTGCTATTTTTACAGCGTTGACGCCGGCAAAACGGTTGGCCGCGACAAGTCCATTGCTGATGGCTTTATTTGCCCTCGCGTTTGGAACAACCATCGGGGTATTGTGGGAGTTTTATGAGTTTACATTTGATGGATTATTGGGTATGAACATGCAGCGATATATGGCTGCTGGTGGTGAACTATTACGTGGTCGGGCTGCGCTCATGGATACGATGGGTGATTTATTGATGGACTTTCTGGGTTCATTAGGGTTGGCGTTGGTTGGCTATTTTGGCATTAAACGTGACTTAAGCTGGTTGAAGACGTTTGCTTTTCAACCGCATCAAACTCGTCATAAATGAGTTGCCTGGTGCTACTTAATGCAGTAAATGTTGCAGGTTCATGGTGACATTGGGCGTAAGCAAGTTGGGCTGATAGCGCACGAGAAAACGGTACTCTTCTGCAGCAGCTTGGCGTTTAGCCGGATCATCGCTGGCGGCTAGCCACATTAACCATTGGCCGAGTGTTTCGCCAGACATAAATTCGCGGGCGTGATCAAATAAGGCCGGCCAATCTGAAGCCGTTGCCATCACGGCCATGTGACCGAAAATCTGTGGGTCGACCGGTAGCTCAGGTAGCTGAATCGGGTGCGGTTGCAGGCGTTTGAGAAACGTATCAAAGTCCGGCGCAACCGTCAGCCATTGGTCGACTTCGGTGTCAATGTAACGTATTCGGCGAACCTCATGATGCAAATCAAAGCCGAAGTATTGGTGAGCAGTGTGGGCAAAAGGCAAAAAGTCTGATGGCAGGTCGTCTGAGGTGATTGCCGGACCGGGTGTTGCCAGTGCATGAAGGCCGACGCCGGTCAAACCATCGCTTGTCGGCTCCGATGTCGACAACCACCAATTTTTAGGGAAAATCCCATTTTGAATGATTGAAAAATAAGTCGAAGGTATGAGGTCGGTTTCTGGAATTGTTGGTAAATTAGGTTGTGGGATCTTTTTTGGCCATGGTAGCATGTTGCAACCTCCTCTTTTCTTGTTAGCGCCAGTACCTAGGCGATGGGTGCGCTTTTTAGCGTGTTTTCATAGCTGCAGAGAGGGCCGGTGCCTAACCGTGCAGTTTGTCGATGTCACGTGCGCTTTAAATTCATCATACTGCATGAATGAAGAGCCGCGAAAGTCGTATAATAGTGGTGGGAGTATTAAGGGGTTTTAACCATGCGGAATGCACTGATTTATGTTCACCATGAACCATTAGCCCATTTGTTTTTGACTTATGGGATTTCGGCGAGTGATTTGCTGAATAGCCAGCAAAAACTGCCGGAACATTTGCTCCTGTTGCCACCTGTCAATGAACAGGAACAGATTGATCCGCACACTTGGTTTAATATTATCAATGGCAAGGATCAAGTGCGGGATTTTTTGCGTAGTAAGGAAGGGCAAACCCGCTGCTGGTTGGATTATTCGCGTTCGCGGTTTTTGCAGGAACTGACCCCTAATGAGATCGCAGAACTGCTATACTTAGGTCATGCGAAAACGCATCTGAACTCACCGTTTTACTATAAATTGCAAAATGAGCTGGTTTATTTGCCGATGCGTAATGGCACGGTCAATATGTATTTACGGCATGAAAGCTTATTTGAGGCCTTTTTAGCTGCGGCGATCAATAAATACTTACGACGAATTGCCAATGAACAGCCATTTTGGTTGCGGCTGCGACAACAACACTTTTCACATTTGTCGCACGGTGCCTATACGCAGCTGCTACCTTTACTTGAAGATGGTGTGGTATTTGATTTCCGTCACGTTCAGTTTTCGCGTGAACGGATCACGATTCCGTTGCTGGCGCTGCATGAGCGGTTTATTCCGGATGGTATTTTTCCGGATGAGACGGCCCGTAAACTCGGTAAGCTAGTTTTAATGCGGCAAAAGAATCAATGGTTGCTAGATCCCGATAGAAATCAAGAAAAAACCGAGCGCTAAAGAAACTGCCTGTTGTGGGGCAGTTTCGTGTTTTTAGGCAGGAAGAACCTGTTGTAATTGCAAATTGTTCCGTGATTTTGATTGAAAAATGTTTGTCATCTTGTTGAAAAACGAGGTGAAGTTGAAGAATTGGAGTCGAGTTAATGATGAAAATGACATTGGCAGAGATCGCACGTGTCGTAAAAGCCCAGCCACTCTCTGAAACAGTCGGTTCGCAAGTGGCAACCGGGGTGGCATTTGATTCGCGGCGATTGAAGCCGGGAATGTTATTTGTCCCATTGCATGGCGAGCGTGACGGGCACGAGTTTATTCCAGCGGCGGCTGCTGCGGGGGCAGTCGCAACTTTTGTGGCAGAGGACCATCTGCCAATGACGACTAAACTGCCAACATTGGTGGTCCCGGATCCGCTGGCAGCCATGCAGAAGTTAGCCCAGTATTATTTGCTAATGAAAGTGAACCCTAAAGTCGTTGCCATCACCGGCAGCAATGGGAAGACCACGACAAAAGACATGACTGCGGCGATTTTGGCAACGCAATACCATGTTGTGAAGACGCCGGATAATTACAATAATGAAATCGGTGTCCCAATGACGATTCTCAGTATGGAGCCCAATACCGAAGTGCTGGTGCTTGAGATGGGGATGGATCGGCCCGGCCAATTACATGCATTGTCATCGTTGGCCGAACCGGATGTGGCAGTGATTACCATGATTGGCGAGGCCCATATTGAATTTTTCAAGACGCGCGCTAAGATTGCAGATGCCAAGATGGAAATTACGGATGGCTTGAAAGAGGATGGCACCTTTATTTTTAACGGTGACGAACCGTTATTGGTGAGCCGCGCTAAGCAAGTCACCCAATCACAAGAAACATTTGGTTTACATCCGGAAAATACGCTTTTTGCCCATTCGATTAGCGGCCATCGCAATCATACCGAATTTACCGTCGAACAGTGGCCGGAATTGACCTTTTCAATTCCTATTATGGGTGAATACAATGTGGTCAATGCTTTGGCTGCGTTGCTAGTAGGTCGGCGTTTCCATGTCAAACCGGAAGCCATGCAAAAAGCACTGGCGCATTTTCAGGTGACGGCTAATCGCACACAATGGTTAATTGGCGATGTCGGCGAGCAGATTCTGAGCGATGTTTACAATGCCAACCCAACCGCGATGAAAGCAGTCATCCATGATTTTAGCGAATTTCAGACGGCAGGACGCCACATTGCTGTTTTAGGTGACATGCTTGAACTTGGCGATCAAAGCCGGGCGTTGCATGCGGGACTAGCCGATGCACTTGATCCGCACGAAATTCAGGAGGTTTACTTATACGGTTCGGAAATGCAGGCACTTGCCGAAGCGTTAACGACAAAGTATCCGCAAGATCAAGTACACTATTACCCGCTGGATGCCAAAAGTACCATGATTCGCGATTTGCAAAACGATGTCGGGCACGATGACATGGTGTTGCTAAAAGCGAGCCATGGTCTGCATCTGGAAACTGTTTTGGCTGCGCTGGTCGCAGGCGGACATGCGTGAATCGGACTTTGAACAAGATATTGAGGGGCATCAGTAAGTTTAATTTTCTTGAAAATACTAAAAGCTTTTACTACTTTTAATAGATGAAAGTGGGCATTACCTGTGCCTGGTTAACATATCTCGCAATCGCCGTCCTTGTTTTTCGATAGTGGACGTGCTACTATTGTTGGGATATGTTTTTTTGTCATTTACTGAAAATGCACGTGACGCCCGCGGATTTCTTGAAAACACGCTTGGGTAAACGCGTGCAAGAATTCTCAAGGAGGAACTCATTTGAAGTTTAAAGAACTAGGTTTGGATCATGATCTCTTAAAGGCAATCGCCCAGTCAGGTTTTGAGGAAGCGACGCCGATTCAAGCGGAGACGATCCCACTGGTTCTGGAAGGCAAAGATGTGATCGGTCAAGCCCAGACCGGTACCGGGAAAACGGCAGCATTTGGCTTGCCAATTCTGCAACACATCGATAAAGCCGACCGGAGTATCCAAGCATTGGTCATTTCCCCAACTCGGGAATTGGCGATTCAGACCCAAGAAGAGCTTTACCGTTTAGGCCGCGACAAGAAGATCAAGGTTCAGGCTGTCTATGGCGGCGCTGATATTCGCCGCCAGATTCGTCAGCTTGCTGACCATCCGCAAATTGTGGTTGGGACACCTGGTCGGATTCTTGATCATATTGGTCGTCATACCTTAAAGCTGGAACACCTTGATACCTTGGTGTTGGATGAAGCCGATGAAATGCTCGATATGGGCTTCATTGACGATATTGAAAAGATTGTTGAACAAATGCCGACTGAGCGTCAAACTCTACTGTTCTCCGCGACGATGCCGGCAGCGATCATGCGTTTAACCAACAAGTTCATGAAAGAACCTGTGATTGTCAAGATTAAGGCTAAGGAACTGACAGCAGATACCGTTGAGCAATATTATGTTCGGGCCAAGGACTATGAAAAGTTCGATGTCATGACACGACTATTTGACGTTCAGGATCCGGACTTGGCGCTGATTTTTGGACGGACCAAGCGTCGTGTTGACGAACTGACACGGGGATTAAAGGCGCGCGGATATCGGGCTGAAGGTATTCACGGCGATTTAACCCAGCAAAAGCGAATGAGCGTTTTGCGGCAGTTCAAGAGCGGCCAATTAGATTTTCTGGTTGCAACTGATGTCGCTGCTCGTGGGTTGGACATTTCTGGTGTCACCCATGTTTACAACTATGATATCCCGCAAGATCCGGATTCCTATGTTCACCGTATCGGTCGGACGGGACGCGCCGGACATAAAGGGGTATCCGTTACCTTTGTCACGCCAAATGAAATTGAATATCTGCACACCATTGAGGATCTCACCAAGAAGCGGATGTTACCGATGAAGCCGCCGACAGCTGAAGAAGCATTAATGGGCCAGATCTCCAGCGGCTTGGCAACCATCAAGGAACAAGTTGAAGCTAACGATACCGAAAAGTATGAAGCAATGGCTGAAACCTTGTTGGAAAACTACACCCCGTTGCAGCTGGTTTCGGCGTATCTCAAGGCAGTCAGCCCTGACGATGCGAGTGCCGTTCCGGTTAAAATTACACCAGAACGTCCATTACCACGTCGCGGCCGCAACAATCACGGCCATGGTAACAATCGTGGCGGTTATAAAGGCGGCTACAAAGGCAAGCGGCGCGATGGCGGCTATCAAGGTAATCGCGATGGCAAGCGCAGTTATGACAAGAAGCGCAACTTTGGCGACAAACGTAAAAACGTTAAGCGTAATTTCAAAATCCGTACGGGTGAATAATCACCAGTACGTTAATAGACCGGTCATTCATGCGAATCAATGACCAGCGCTGAAAAACGATCCTGGTGATGCAAGTCTGCATCTTCCGGGATCGTTTTTTCGTGCTCACTAGGCGGTTGTTTGGTGAAATGTTAAAATAGCGGTATCACAGATTTTTGGGAGGCGGCCATGATTTATGGTATTGGAGTTGATGTGACGGACTTGGCGCGGATTCAAGCGGCTCAAGAGAAGAACCATGGATTTGCTGCTAAGATTTTGACGCCGAAAGAATTGGCGAATTATCAACAACTCGATGGTCGGCGGGCGGTGGAGTATTTATCCGGTCGCTTTTCGGCTAAGGAGTCCTACTCAAAAGCTTTTGGGACAGGGCTGGGTAAAGTTGCCTTGCAAGATGTGGAAGTTTTGAATAACGAACTCGGCAAGCCAATTGTGACGAAACATCCCTTTCCCGGAAAGGCATTTGTTTCCATTTCCCATAGTGAGACTTTGGTGTTTACCGAGGTAATATTAGAAAAAGAAGGTCCTGAACGTGACGATCGGTAACTTGCGACCAGCAACGGTTTTGATTGATGAAACGGCAATTTTGCATAATGTTCAACATGAGGTAGCGCGCTTGAAGAAGCAGACGCAACTGTTTGCTGTGGTGAAGGCGGATGCGTATGGACACGGTATGTTGCGGGTGGCGCATGTGGCTAAAGCGGCCGGTGCCAGCGGTTTTTGTGTGGCGTTGCTTGATGAGGCATTGGATTTACGAGCGGCTAACTATACAGAGCCAGTGCTGGTGTTGGGAATCGTTCCGAGTCAGTATGCTGCCATTGCGGCTGCGCAGATGGTTTCGTTACCGCTCAGTAGTGTTGACTGGCTCAAGCAGGCCTTGCCAGTTTTAGAGGCGCAACCGGAGTTACCACCATTGCGGCTGCATATCGCTTTAGATACCGGTATGGGGCGGATTGGTTTTACGGATGATCAGACACTTTTGGATGCCGTTGCCTTCATTCAAGCGCATCCCAAGGCGTTCACAATTGAAGGGATCTTCACGCATTTTGCTACGGCTGATGATCCTGATGATGCTTACTTCAAACAGCAAGTTGCCAAATTCAACCATATGGTGGCTTTGTTACCGCACCGGCCACGCTATGTCCATGTGTCAAATTCGGCAACAAGTCTTTGGCATGCAGCATGTAACGGCAATATGGTTCGTTATGGTGTGGCAATTTACGGTTTGAATCCATCAGGTGATGTGATTCCGACCACACCGTTTCCGCTTGAGCCGGCTTTGTCACTGGAGAGCGAATTAACTTTTTGCAAGCAAGTTCATGCCGGCGATGGGATTTCTTATGGGGTGACGTATCGCGCTACAGGTGATGAGTTTATCGGGACGGTGCCAGTCGGTTATGCAGATGGCTGGCTGCGGCGGTTACAGGGCTTTCACGTCTTAGTTGATGGTCATCCGTGTGAAATCGTCGGGCGAATTTGCATGGATCAGTTCATGATTCGCTTGCCAAAAGCTTATCCGGCAGGTACCAAAGTTGTGTTAATCGGGCAAAGTGGCGATCAGGAGATTACGCTTCTGGACGTTGCTAAGTATAGCCACACCATTCATTATGAAATTGCCTGCAATTTAACATCGCGGTTGAAACGTCAAAGTATCAACCCGATTGCGCGTTAATATCGGTTTTAAGTAACTGGCTTAGATGAATCGATTTTTTTGACAGGTAGCCCATCAGCTGATTTTGTGCTAAAGTATCACCATGAACTTGGGAAGTTGGAGGAAGTTGTCATGAAGAAGGAAACGTCAGTAACGGTCGCGCTTGATAGTGCTATCAAAGCGCGTTTGGATGCCTATTGCGAGTTGAATGATATGGGTGTTCAGGATGTCATTACTGAAGCAGTGGCGAAGTTTTTGCAGTCACAAGCACCTGAGATCAATCAATTGATTTCTGGCTATGTGGCAATGGGACAAATCAATACGGAAATCAGCCATGCTTTCTCCGCCTGCGAAAGTGAGGCATACGCCCATATTCGATAAGCAGCAAGGGGGCCAAAGCATGGATGTAACAGTCAAACGCGGGGATGTATTTTTCGCCGATTTATCGCCGGTTGTCGGGTCGGAACAAGGCGGCAACCGGCCCGTACTTATTATTCAAAACAATGTTGGTAACCATTATAGCCCCACTGTTATCGTGGCTGCCATTACCTCCAAAATCCAAAAACCCAAAATGCCCACCCATGTCGGTTTGCGCGCCAAGCAAGACGGGGTTGAGCGTAATTCAGTCATTTTGCTTGAACAGATTCGTACAATTGATAAGCAACGGTTACAGGCACGCGTTACCGCTCTTTCAAGTGCCAAAATGGCAGCGGTGGATCGGGCACTGGCGATATCGGTCGGACTCGTCAGCTTGCCTAAGCCGAAAACATATAATAAAAACTAAGCAAACGCCTCGATGAAAAAGAGGCGCTTTTTTGATGAGCGTGAGCCAGCCCGGTTAGAAGCCGGAGTGTAAGTGGCCTTGGGCGTGATGGCCGGGCTTTGGCCATTGCGCCCAAGGTCCTTACACGCAGGCTTCTGGGCTGGCGAACGCGTTATGGGCGTAAACCAGAACATAAGTGGCCTTGGGCGTGATGGCCGGGCTTTGGCCATTGCGCCCAAGGTCCTTATACGCAGGCTTCTGGGCTGGCGAACGCGTTATGGGCGTAAACCAGAACATAAGTGGCCTCAGGCACAATGGCCGGTCTTTGGCCATTGCGCCCAAGGTCCCTACACGCAGGCTTCTGGGCTGGCGAACGCGTTATGGGCGTAAACCAGAACATAAGCGGCCTCAGACGTATGGCCGGGCTTTGGCCATTGCAACCAAGGTCCTCACACGCAGATCCTTGCACCAGGGAGCGTGTTATGGAGAATAAGTAATACATAACCAAGCTTAAGTAAGGGAGCGGTAAACGGCATGAAGCAAACAAAAATGGGTATTCGCGGTTGGGTTTTAAATGCTTTGGTGGCGGCTATTTATATTGTTTTATCGTTAGGACCGGCCAGCCTTAATCTTGCCAGCGGGGCGATTCAGTTTCGACTCTCGGAAAGCTTGAATCATTTAGTGGTCTTTGATCGTCGCTACTTGATCGGCGTGGTTTCTGGCGTCGTCATTTTTAACGCGATTTTTTCGCCATTAGGCTGGCTGGATGTTGTCTTTGGTGGCGGTCAGAGCCTAATTGGGTTATCGGTGGTAGCTTGGTTGGCGCCTAAGCTAAAGCAATTATGGCAACGTTTTGCGTTGAATATTGCGGTCATGACCCTGACGATGGCGTTGATTGCAGTTGAGATTATTTGGACCGGTCACTTGAAGTTTGCCACCATGTTTTTGCCAACATATGGATCTCTGATGCTGTCTGAGTTCATTGTCATGACTCTTTCTGCCCCAGTGATGCTGGCACTTGATCGGATTGTTCATTTTCGGACGGCCATGGCGCAAAAATAGGGATGGTGCCTAAGTTCTTTCGTGATACAGGGTTTATTTGGAATCTTGAAGACTTATTTGAAGTTATAAGCGTGTCATGGTACAGCGGATAAACGGTTCTAAAGCAGCAAGTTGCCTGCTTGGAGCCGTTTTTTTGTGGTTATGACGGCAATTTAATTTGTGCATGACAAAACAAATATGCGCAATCATCACGCGTGTTCGGTCAAAAAAATCTTGTCAATGAGACATGATTAGAATAATATGAGAACAATAACGCTGATAAGGACCGGACGTTAATGAATAAGGCGGAGATTCTATGAAAAGATTAAAAGATGATACCAATCTAATGTATTTGCCTGAATATGAGCATGCGGCTTGTGGCATGGGTTTTATTGCCCAAGTTGATGGTCATGCCAGTCATGAAATCGTGGAAAAGGCATTGACTATGTTACAGCGGATGAATCATCGTGGGGGTACTGGCGCGGAACCTGATACCGGTGACGGTGCCGGAATCCTGATGGCAATGCCGGATGCGTTTTTTCGCGATGAAATGACGCAAGCAGGATTGACACTGCCGGCTAAGGGTGACTATGCGGTTGCCCAATTGTTCTTACCCCATGATGAAGCCAAAAAGGCCGCCATGCTGCAGGCTGTGGTTGATCAAATTGACGACGCGGGCTTTCCGATACTTCGGACCCGTAATGTGCCGTTTATTTATGAAAATTGCGGCCCGGCTGCGCAACAAGCAATGCCGGGTTTTGTTCAGATTGTGGTGCAACGTCCGGCTGACACAAAGGCCGGGCGTGAATTTGAGGATCATTTATATGCGTTACGCCGCCAGTTGGAAAAGACCTTTGATCGGCAATCAATGTACATTTGTTCTTTTTCCAGTCGCACGCTAGTCTATAAAGGCATGTTGCATGCGTATCAAGTCAGTCTTTTTTATCCGGATTTGCATCGACCACAAATGCAAAGTGCTATCTGCCTGATTCATTCGCGTTTTTCGACCAATACGTTTCCCAGCTGGGATCGGGCACAACCGTTTCGTTTTCTGGCGCATAACGGTGAGATTAATACGCTTAAGGGCGCCGAAAATTGGATGACAAGCCACGGCATCGAAATTTATGACGAAACCGATTCCGACTCTGCTAAGCTGGAAAACTGCATGGAATACTTATATCGACACGGCCGTTCAATTCCACAATCATTGCTGATGATGGTACCGGAAGCCTGGGGTGCGGGTACCGAAATGTCGGATGAACAGCGCGCGTTTGACGAATATAATGCGACGTTTATGGCACCGTGGGATGGTCCCGCTGCTTTATGTTTCACCGATGGCATTCAAGTCGGCGCATTTCTTGACCGTAACGGATTGCGTCCATCGCGGTATACCTTGACCAACCAACGCCAACTGGTCGTCGCATCAGAATCCGGGGTCGTGGATATTGATCCCGGCGATATTGTTGAAAAGGGGATTCTGGCACCTGCAGAAATGCTGCTGCTTGATACAAGTACAGGACGGATTTTCAAAACCGATGAGCTAAAACGGCATTGTGCAGAAGGCTATCCATACCAACAATGGATCAATGCTAATCGGCTCACACTTGATCAATTGCCAGAGGTTCAGCCTAAAGAAGACATTGCACCTGATCAGCTCAAAAAACTATGGTTGCGGCACGGGTATACGCATGAAGTCATTCAGACAGCGTTGATCCCGATGGCTGAAAACGGCGGCGAACCTGTCTTGGCGATGGGGTTTGATTCGCCACTAGCAGTTTTAAGTAACCACCCGCAATCACTCTTCACCTACTTCAAACAATCTTTTGCGCAGGTGACTAACCCACCGATTGATCCATTGCGGGAAAAAGTAGTCATTGGAACATTTGGTTTTCTTGGCCGCGATGGCGATTGCACGCGCGATACTGCGGACAATTGTCACAAACTCAAAATTGATAGCCCTATTCTGGATGATCAAGCATACGCCAAAGTACTTAGTTTGGATTTGCCGCTTTTGAAGGTCGCTAAGTTATCTTTAGCCTACGATTTGACAGACCGACCTGATCGCCTGGCACATGTGCTCAAAGAATTGTTTACCCAAGCAGAAAATGCGATTGATAACGGGGCGACGATTCTAATCTTGACTGACCGGCCAGTTGCCGATAACCAGCTGACGATTCCGGTTCTTTTAGCCGTGTCGGGATTGCACAATTATCTGGTACGCCAAGGCAAAGGGACAGCGGCATCGCTAGTGGTGGATACGGCCGAAGCTTGCGAAATTCATCATTTTGCCTGCTTGGTCGGGTATGGTGCGGCGGCCATTCATCCTTATGGCGCATTTGCCACCTTGCGTGAGCGCGGCTATGACCAGCAGCTGCCGTCATTTTGTGCTGCTGCCACCAAAGGCATTATTAAGATTATGAGTCGGATGGGGATTTCGACGACTGCCGGCTATCAAGGAGCCCAGCTGTTTGAAGCGGTTGGACTGGCGGATGATGTCGTTGCCCAATACTTTACGGGCACCCCAAGCCGAATCGGCGGGATTAACCTGAATCAGTTGGAAAATGAGTACTATCAGAAGTATCAACTGGCTTTCAGTCATCATGCCATTGATGATTTACCTTCAGGCGGCAGCTTCCAATTCAAGGCGGATGGAGAAGCGCATCTTTATAACCCTAAGAGCATTTACCAGTTCCAAAAAGCGGTCAGAAGCGGTGACTATCAGGCCTATCAGCAGTATGCAGCCGAAGTAGAACAGGAAGCCAAAACAACTCCGGTCACCTTGCGTTCGATGTGGACGATCGTGCCAAGCGGCCAACAAGCGGTTCCTTTGAGTGAGGTCGAACCGGTCAGTGCCATTGTGAAACGCTTCAAGGCCGGGGCGATGAGTTTTGGTGCCCTTTCAGAAGAAGCGCATGAAACCATTGCGATTGCGATGAACCGGCTGGGCGCCCGAAGCAACTCGGGTGAAGGCGGTGAAAATCGCAATCGGTTCCATGTCGGGGCAGATGGCGTCAACCGCAACAGTAAGATCAAACAGGTTTCCACGGCACGATTTGGCGTCAATACCGAGTATCTGATGAGTGCCGAAGAAATTCAGATTAAAATGGCGCAAGGGGCTAAACCCGGTGAAGGTGGGCAACTACCTGCTGGCAAGGCATATCCGTGGGTGGCGAGCATCCGGGGTTCGATTGCCGGTGTTCAGCTGATTTCACCGCCGCCGCATCATGATATTTACTCGATTGAAGATTTGGCCCAGTTGATTTACGATCTCAAACAAGTCAATCCTTATGCCAAGATCAACGTTAAGCTTGTGTCCTCGACCGGAGTTGGCACGATTGCCGCCGGAGTGGTGAAAGCCGGCGCGGATACGGTCGTCATCTCAGGTTATGACGGCGGAACCGGCGCCGCTCCTCGAAACTCCACGCGTGACTGTGGCTTGCCGTGGGAAATGGGATTGGCAGACGCCCACCAGACGCTGGCATTAAATCGATTGCGGCAGCGAACGACTTTGGAAGTTGACGGTAAACTCTTAACCGGGCGCGACATTGCGGTTGCGATCATGTTAGGTGCCGAAGAGTTCAGTTTTGGCACCCTGACCATGGTAGCGCTGGGATGCGTGATGATGCGAAAATGCAATCTCAACACCTGTCCGGTCGGCATCGCCACCCAGAATCCGGAATTGCGCAAACTCTACGCCGGACGCCCGGAAAACGTCATGCATATGATGCAATTTTTAGCCGAAGATCTGCGCGAACAAATGGCGGCTTTGGGTTATCGCACCGTAGATCAAATGGTTGGACACGGAGAACACCTAAAACCTCGCTATGTGCCATATGGCAAGGCAAAGACATTGAATTATGACCGAATGTTAGGCAAGACGGTTCCGATTGCGCGTAAAAAAGCCAATCCATTTAAGCCGAAATATGACTGGCCGGATTTGGATCGGTTTGCTGAAACCAGTCTTAAACAGCAAAATGCCACCTCGATTGATTTACCGATTAATAATGTGGATCGGGCGGTTGGAACGCGCCTAGGCGGATGGATTGCCGCGCATTTTGGCAATAATGGGTTGAAACCGGGGCAGCTGCAGTTTAACTATCACGGTACGGCAGGCCAGAGTTTTGGGGCGTTTATTACGCAAGGATTAGCCATCAAACTGGTCGGGGAAGCTAATGACTATGTGGGTAAAGGGCTTTCTGGCGGCCGGTTGATTGTGGCGGCACCAGAACAGGCGCGAGAACTTTATACGCATTCACCGATCGTCGGCAATGTTGCATGCTTTGGTGCAACAGGCGGTGAGGCTTACTTTAACGGGCGGGCCGGTGAACGTTTCTGTGTCCGTAATTCCGGGGCACAAGTGGTCGTTGAAGGCGTCGGCAATAACGGCTGCGAATATATGACCGGTGGGGTTGCCGTCATTCTAGGGCGCACAGGGCGCAATTTTGCGGCCGGGATGACCGGTGGCGTTGCGTATGTTTACGACTGGACACATGACTTTGCCAAAAATTGCAGCCAGGAGCTCGTGGACTTGTACCGGCTAGATGAAGCAGGCGATGATAGTGTGCTGCTGGATTTATTGAAAAAGCATGTGCAATATACACAATCCGAGACGGCCGAAATGATTTTGACACACTGGGAAACCGAGAAAACAAAGTTCGTGAAAGTTTATCCGCGTGATTATCATAAGATGCGCGATCTCATTCAAAAGTTTACCAAGCCCGAGTTGTCTGAAGAACAGGTCATTGAGCAGGCTTTTGACACGGCGATGGGCAATGGACACTAGCCGATGATTTTGATAAAAGCACGACTAAAGAAGTACCTACGAATGATATGAGGAGGGCAACGTGATGGCAGATCCCAAAGGCTTTTTGAAGTATCAGCGCAAAGATAATCCCATGCGTCCAATTATGCAGCGGGTCAAGGATTTTGATGCGTTGGAACTGGACGTCAGCATGGAGGAACGACGTAAACAGGCAGCGCGGTGTATGAATTGTGGCATTCCATTTTGTCATCATGGCGTCTTTTATGGTGGCGGTCGCGCGGTCAGCGGGTGTCCCAATGACAATCTGATTCCCGAATGGAACGATCTGGTTTACCGTGCAGAAGACAAGCGCGCGTTTGAACGGTTGAGTCGCTCCAACATGTTACCGGATATGACAGGACGCGTTTGTCCGGCACCCTGTGAAGTTTCCTGCGTTCAAGCACTTAACGGTCCCGGCGTTACCATTCGTAACAATGAAAAGTACATCATCGAGCAGGCGTTCAAAAATGGCTGGGTTGTTGCATCCGGAAAGCCGCTGCAACGTACCGGGAAAAAAGTGGCGGTCATTGGTAGTGGTCCGGCTGGCATTTCCGCGGCGTGGCGGCTTAATCAATTAGGCCATTCCGTGACAATATTTGAACGGGATGATCGCTTCGGTGGCTTTTTGATGTATGGCATTCCCAACATGAAGCTGCCAAAGATCGTTGTTCAGCGGCGTATCGAAACACTGAAGCAAGTCGGGATTGAATTAGTTGCCAATACGGAAGTCGGTAAAGATATTTCCGCAGATGAACTCAAGCAGCAATTCGACCGGGTTATTGTTTGCACAGGTGCTCGCCAGGCTCGTGAGTTACCAGTCCCGGGGCGCGAGTTAGGCGGTATTGTTCAGGCAGTTGATTTTCTCAAGACAGCAACTCAGACAGTCCTCAAAGATGGTACCCAAGCGAATACCCAATTGAAAGGTAAACGCGTCTTGGTTCTCGGTGGCGGGGACACGGGCAATGATTGTATTGCAACCGCGATTCGCCAAGGTTGTGCCGGTGTGACGCAACTTGAAATTACCCCGGCGTTACCACCCAAGCGTACTGCTGGCAATCAGTGGCCAGAGTGGTCCATGACGTTAAAAGCCGGTTATGGCCAGAAGGAGGCAAAAGCGCTCTTTGGCGGCGATGTGACCACCTATGCCGCTACGGTGACTGCTTTCTTTGGCGAGCATGGTCAAGTGAGTGAAGCCGAGATTAGCCAAGTCGATCATTTTAAACCGATTGCGGGAACAGAGAAGAAAGTCAAAGTTGATCTGGTAGTGCTGGCCATGGGCTTTACCGGTCCGGAAGCCGATGTTTTTGATGCATTTGGGATTACTGCCAAGAATACTAACTTCACAACCAATGATACCCAGGTTTATGTTGCTGGTGATTGTCGCCGCGGCCCCAGCTTGGTTATTTGGGGGATTCACGAAGGCCGCATGTGTGCGGAAAAAGTCGATGCATCCTTGCAAACATTGGCAAGTGAAGCGTTATAGGTTGGCGGTTTAGCCTTTGAAAAAAGTCCCCTGTGGCAACGAATAAGTTGCTACAGGGGACTTTTTTGATAGGCATCTGTTAATGAATTGAAACCGGCGTTCCTGTTGGGATATGTTCATAAATCCATTTGGCATCAGAAATACTCAGCCGCACGCACCCGTGTGATCCCGGCTTTTTACCCAACTTTGCTGCTTCGGATTGAATGTAGTTACCGTTGACATCTGTCGGTACGGAATGAAAAAGATAGGTACCATGTAAGTAAAAACTGGTGTAATAATGTGCACCCATTTGCTCGTTAGGATTAAAGAATTCATAACCGCGCTCATCCTGAATGGTAAAGTCACCGTGCGGGGTTGTGTCGTCAATGCCCGTGGATGCATACATTGTATAAAGCGTTTTGCTGCCATCTTTAATAAATACCCGCTGCTTTTTCAAGTTTACATGCAAAGAGAGGTTGGGATGCTTGGAGACGTCAGGATAAGGCCGACTTTCGGAAGGTGCTTTCCAGTCAATCTTCTTAGGCGTAACCCGAGTAATTTCAGCAGCGGTGTAACTCGGCGTGTGGTTAGTCTTGGCGAGTTTTGTGACCGATGCATAGCTTGACGCTGTCGAAGCTGACTCTTTAGCATGTTGTCCGGTAAAGACTGCGATCAAACACACCGTTATGAAGACAGCAATGAAAAGCAGGCGATTCCGGTACTTTGGTTTCAGATGATGTGAATGAAGGTAATGCATCATCGCGGCAAGATGATGCATCAGTTCGGTTATTCGTTTCACATGTAGCATCCTTTCTATTCGCACTTGATGCATTTGCAGCAATAAAAATAAAACAACTTCACTGTTCACTGTATTATAAAGGATCGCCAAAGTCCAAACCAGTGCACGATTCCAGCACCTTTGCTCGTATCATCATGGCATTTTTCAACCATCACAAAAGCCCGACAGTCAATGCTGCCGAGCTTTTTGTAAGCGTGAGTCGGCTAGTCGGAAACGAACGGCTAAGTGGCCTTAATGGTTGTGTCCGAGGTTCTTACACGCTTGTTTTGTACTGATGGCGCACGTGATTGGGCAGATTAAAGCTCTTCGTCTACTCGAAGCGGCTGACCGGATTGGAGATCATCAATTTCGACAACCCGGAAGCTCTTCTTCTCTAGTCGAGATACAATTTCATTTAATGTATTTTCATCTGTACCGGCCGGCAAGGTGAAAAGCGTCCGCCGCACAAACTCGTCACGCTTAGCATCCAACGTGATACAACCGGAAATCGAAACGTAGCGAGCAAGGATTTTACTCATTTTTGCCAGGTCTCCACGTTCACCAGTTGACATGACCGTCAAAACGTAAGAGCCGACATCGACATTCCAAGCTTCTGACAGCATCCCAAGCAGTTTAGCGTGAGTCAAAATACCATAGAAGTTGGCATTTTCATCTAAAACAGCAATGTACGGCAGATCCTTGATGTTAAAGAAGACCTTAAAGAATGGCGCATTGACCGGAATGGTTTTGGTTGCATTCTTCAGCAGATAAGTAACCGGCAAACTCATATCGCCGCCTTGAGATTTATGGCGATAGATATGCATCTTGTAAATATTGCCGCGGAAGATCGTGCCGCTCTCATCTAGGATCGGCACACACCGAAAGCCGGAGTCTTCAAGGATCTTCAGCGCTTCTTCAAGGGTAACCGTTTCCTTGACAGTGGTCAGGAATTCCTTTTTTAATACTAACGACTTAATTAACATGCGCTTTCCTCCATCAAACAACTATCACTTTATTAAAATGTTCTAATCTTGCTTTATGATACCATAGTTCGCTGGCGGTGTAACGTTTTTCTGGGGTGTTCATGCGGAAGAAGACTGTCAGCGACCTGATAGCTATGTTTGATGAGTGCCGGTCAATAACTCTGACTTTCAAAAGAGCAGGGGTCGTTTCTGGCATGTCACCAGATAATGATCGCGTTGGGTTTTCGATGCATGACTGATGTTGCCGAAGTTATACCACTTGGCTTTCTGAATGCCCAATTGTTTCAGCGTTTTATTGATGAAGATTTTCTGAATGCTGTTTCCAGATGTGGTACGGAACCAAAATGTTGGTGATGTAGAAGTGGTGAAAACATAGGCTCGTTTTAAATTAGTCAAGCAGCCGCGGACGCCAGTTTTGGTGACAGTATGCGTTAAACCGTCGCCTTCCTTCATCACTTTATCAATGAAACCTTTGAGCATGCCAGGGACGCTGTTCCACCAAATTGGCGTGACGAAAATGATCCCTTGAGCTGTTTTTAATTGATCAAGATAATGTTTAACAAGCGGATCATGTGTTTGCCCTTGATGGAACAAGCGCAACTCTTCAATATCGTAAAAAGGTTGAAAGTGATCGCCGTATAGGTCGATGAGTTGATAATGAAGACCATGATCGGTGAGGTTTTTTTCTAAGTGCGTTAACACAGCATGATTAAAGCTGTGGGTGTAAGGGTGACAATACACGATCAAAATTAATTTAGTGGCCATATTCCTTGTGACGTCTCCTGGATGATGACATGCGATCTGCTTTTTTGCTGATTGCCAGCGAGACTAGTTGATGGATGACACGACATCATCAACAAGATCGCTAAACTTTTCGTGTTTACGATCCAACTCAAGTTTGACAATGACTAAACCATTGATGACAAGGGTGACTACTAACATGACAACCAAGTCGTGGGTCATTTGACCGCCTATTGAAATTGCTTCGCGCATGGCGTGGATGCCATAGGTCATGGGCAAGAATGGGCTAGAGATACGGGTGAAAACATTGGCTGTTTCCAACGGATAGACGCCGGTCGAAGCACCTAGTTGAAGAATCAATAAAATGGTGACCAGGTATTTGCCGAAAGCACCAAGAATGGTATTTAGGCCAAAAACACAGGTTATGAAGGTGATAGCCGTGACCAACATTGCTAAACAAGTGTTGCCAATGGATAACGGTTTTAGTCCTAGGCTCATGACAACGATGGCCTGACAGCCTACTTGAATCCCAATTAGAACTAACAGCAGACTATATTTGCTCCACCACCATGCAATTGCTTTGGTTGGTTTTGTTTTTGGTGAGTACATGTCGTACATAAAACTAAGCGAGATGCAGCCGACATAAAGGCCGATTGCAATCGCGAATGGTGCCATGCCGACGCCGTTAGTAGGTGTATGGGAAATGTCAACACGGGTTAAAGTGACAGGGGCGGATAATAAGTGAATATTCTTGGAGGCGACGGCTAGTCTGGGCTGCGTTTTAAGTGATTGGGTTAAGGCACTTTGAACCTTTGCCGTACCAGCTGTTAGCGAGGTCGCAGCGTTAGATAGTGCAATGTTCGATGAGGTTAGCTGCGTTGCCAACGGTTGGGCTGTACTCGGAAGGTTGTTACTGAGTGCGGTGATCGCCGTTTTCTGTTGCGACAGACCAGTGGATAAGGCTTGACTGCCGGCATTAAGTGCATCAATGGCAGTTAGTAATTTTGCGTTGCCTTGGGTTCCAGAAACGACCCCTGCCGTTAGATTTTTAAAGTAAATAGCGGAAATCTGTTGGTTGAGCTTGGCTTGAATAGCAGTGGCCGTGCCCTTTGCTATTTGTGAGGCAAAGAAATCTGTTCCTGGATTCACTTTGTACGTGATATTCATGGCCGTGGGATGTTGCGTTAAAAGTGATCGGGAGTCTTTTGAAAAATGATTTGGAATTTCAATGACAAGATAATAGTCGCCATTTTTCAAACCGCGGTCAGCTTCTTGTTTTGAAGTGACGTGATAATGCATTGAATCTGACTTGAGCACCCCTTTGACAAGATCTTTTCCGGCGTTAACCGCTTGACCGTTGTCGGTTATACCAGTGTCGTTATTGACAATTGCGGCAGGTAAATCCTTCGTGTGCTCGTAGGTGTTCCACATTGAAGAGAGATAGACACCTGAATAGATTGCCGGAATAAGAGTAATGAAGAAAAGAACAACGATCACCATTGGTCGTTTTAAGACAGATAACCATTCTGATTTAATCATGTTGCGCCTCCATATTTTTTTCGTTTATATTAACGGGATTAATATAAAAGGATATTAACGCGCCCTCATTTATATGTCAAGAATTAATATTGTTTCCGTTAATATTAACGTGGTAAGATATAGACAACATCATTGGAGGTTTTAGCATGAATAATGAGCAGATTATCCTTGGCTTGCTATATAAACATTCGAGAACAGGGTACGAATTGAACGAAGTCTTTAAAAATATTTTCAGTCATTTTTATGACGCTTCTTTTGGTATGATTTATCCAACCTTGCGACGTCTAGAGAAGAATGGCCTTGTTTCCAAAAAAATGGTCGTCCAAAGTGGGCGACCAAATAAAAATCAATATGCCATTACTGAAGAAGGTAAAAAGGTTTTTGAAGACTCGCTTGATGCGTCAGTTGTTCCGGATACCCGTCATTCAGATTTCTTGATGCGACTCTACTTTGGTGAATACGAATCGGATACAGCCTTACAAGCGATGATTCAACAGCAAATTGGGTGGTTAGGAATGCAAATTGACAAATTACAGTTGCGGCTAAAAGAATGGCCAAACATGACTAAAACCCAGCATCTTTCTTTTTCGGTTGGCATTGCCGAGTATGAGGCGCAGATCAAGACGTTAAAAGCATATTTACAGACAGACGAGCCAAAGGGAAACGACTCAGAGCACCGCTAGTCTTCGAGGTGACAGCTGTAATTCTGATTGGATAAACATGTACGTCCAATCATGGCCAAAAAAAGACTTGATTCCGTAGTAGTTTGGAATCAAGCCATTTCTTGTACCTTCATTTTATCAGGTACGTCTTAATACACGATCACAGGCGTGCCTTCGTCAACTGCGGCATACAACTTTGCCATGAAGTCTGGCGGGTTGTTGACACATCCATGCGATCCGTGTTCCTTGTACCAGTCGCCGCCGTACTTAGGCTGCCACGGACTATCGTGGAGGCCGACCCCGGTGTAATCAATTGGCATCCAGTACGAAACAGGACTGGCGTAGTCGCTGCCATCGTCGTTTTTTCCACGTAGCGTTGCGTTACGCTGTTTGGACCAGACATAGAAGACGCCGGATGGGGTGTCTTGACCTGGCTTACCGGTGACAATGTCGGAGTCCATGACGACTTTACCATCTTTAATATACCATTCATGTTGTTTTTCTTTGGATACTTCAACGTACGTGTTGCCAATGTCGCCGTCTGTTGAGTAACCGGAACCGTTGTGGACAATTTCTTTATTGAGATCCTGTCCGGCTTTGACACTGGCAACAATCATGGCGGTTGTGGCGCTAACATTAATGCTCCAGCCATAGGTGCCAGCAGGAACACTCACTGTTCCTTGTTGTTGCGAGTTGAATTGACGCGTTTTTTTGATGGTGCTGTACTGTTGCGATAAGGCAGAAACGTAATTGGTAACGGCCTGACTTGAAACCGTTGCCTTGCCATTATCGTTTATGATCCAACTCATCACGGTTGCTTGCGGAACGGTCACCGTTTTGGTCTGAATCTGCAATGAAACATTAGTCCCTGCCAGCTTGTTCATGTCGCGTTCGGTTGTTTGCAAGCTGCTACTAGACGCGGTAACAGTCGGCTTCTTGTACGCAGCGGCCAGATTAACGGTTTGCTGATGATTATCAAGGACATTCGTTACCGTTGTTGCAAGCTTATCCGCATCGATTTGGGTACCGTTGACTTCTTTTTGAATCTTATATTTAGTGCCATCCGCGACTAGTTTTGCATTTTCCGGCCCCTGACGCCCTTGATTAAGCTTGTCAGCAGTCGTCTGAGCAAACTTGGTTAAGGCCGTCTTATTAATTGACGGGTCTTCCTCGGCATGGGCTTTTTGGCCCGCAAAAATGGAAGTTGTCCATTGCCAAGGATTTTGCTTATTCAGCACTTGAGTAAGTCCTTGATTGAAGTCTTGACTGATACCCAAAGCACTGCCTTTGACTTTCAAGACTTTTTTATCATCTTCAACAAAGGTATATTGGCGTTCACTAAATTGTTGGATGAGTTTCTTATTTGCCGCGCTAACGGTTTGATCGGAAACATCAACGCCCAGAACTTCTGTATTGGGCAAAAAATGATCGCGGTAGTGCATACTTCGGAAGATATAGAATCCGCCTAGAAGAATGACTACGGCGCCGAGCGCGAGGAGCCACCATTTTTTCTTATTCACTGATTGCTGCCTCCTGCTTCTTGTTTGTTCCTGTTTCGTAACAAGCACTTCCTTAAAAATGACGTTATTTTTACTTATTATAAGATACCAACGCCGGAAATAAAAGCAACGCCTCTCGAACGGTGGTGAAGGAACTGCGGTATCATACCACTTACAGTTAATGAACGGTAAACTTAAAAAAACATTATGAAACGAAGCGCAAGCCAATGACTTTGAAAAGCACAGACTGGTGATGATATGGGAATTGAGTCGGCCATCTTCGGTATTGGTTGACGCCACCTGCATCGGTTGTGGTGGCGTAAACGAAATCAACCCCAGAGACGTTTTTCATCTCTGGGGTTGATCCACTTTGATACTCACTGATTAAATCACGGTTGACGCCGGTTTAAAATCAGTTATGGTGAAGATTACTGACGTGTTTCGATGTCGTTCTTAGCAAACGCATCGGTCAGAACTTTCTTCAATTGTGAAGCCGACTTCTGCATGGATTCTTCTTCGTGGTCGGTCAATGGGATTTCCAGAATGTTCTGGATACCATTGCGGTTGATCACAGCAGGTGTACCAATGTAGATGTCGTTCAAGCCGTATTGGCCGTCCATGTAAACGGACAATGGGAGTACCGCATTTTCATCGTTAAGAATTGCTTTGGAAATCCGTGCCAAAGCAGTTGCGATACCGTAGAAGGTTGCACCCTTGAGTTTGATGATTTCGTAAGCAGCGTCACGAACGTCTTCAAACATCTTAACGAGTTTGTCTTCTTTGATTTCTGGATGTGCTTTAACCCATTCAGCGATGGTAACGCCACCAATGTTAGCGTGGGACCATACAGGAAATTCTGTGTCGCCGTGTTCACCCATGATATATGCGTGGACGGAACGAGCATCAACGTTAACCATTTCAGCAATGGATTGACGGAAACGAGCGGTGTCCAGAGAAGTACCTGAACCAACAACCCGGTTCTTCGGGAATCCGGAAAGCTTCCAAGTAGCATAAGTCAAGATATCAACTGGGTTAGCAGCAACCAAGAAGATACCGTTAAAGCCAGAATCCACGATAGGGTCAACAATGGACTTCAAAATCTTCAAGTTCTTGTTAACCAGATCCAAGCGAGTTTCGCCAGGCTTTTGAGGAGCACCAGCAGTGATAACAACCAGATCAGCATCCTTGGCATCGCTGTATTCAGCAGAATAAATCTTCTTAGGACTGGTGAATGGGAGCGCGTTACTTAAATCAATTGCGTCACCTTTCGTCTTGTCCTTGAAAATGTCAACGATCCCGATTTCTTGAGCGATACCTTGCAAAACCATTGCATAGGCATAGCTTGAACCAACGGCGCCATCACCAACGAGAATAACTTTTTGGTGATCCTTATCCGTAATACTTGCCACGGTGATATCATCCTTTCTTATGTGCATGCAAACTGCATTTCATTGTGAGTATAACACATTATCAAATCACTGAAACAAAATTGACTGACTTTTTCATGATTTTGTCATTGTTAAAAAGCGGGGCTGAGCCTTACAATGCCAAGGCTTGTGAATCCTGAGACAAGCTGGCTTTCAGGAACGTAAACGCTTGCAACATCTATTTTCACGAATTAACAAAACTTAACAGTTCGCAGAAAGGGAGACATACAGTCAGTCAGCCGGCATGTGTTATACTACTTACTAATAGAAAACAGTGCGCGGACATGCAGCATTTAACATTCGGCGAAGCAACACCAAGCAGCTAACTTCTTTATCTGGGTTAGGCGTTTGGTGTTCTTCGCTTGGCTTGGTTAAGTGTCAGCATCACCGGTAAACCAAGCAGGATTGCATGAATTTAAGCTCGATACGATGAGGAGATAATATGAAAATGATTGTGGGTCTGGGAAATCCCGGACGTCAATATGCAGGCACGAAGCACAATATGGGATTCATGGTGGTTGATGGCTTGGCACAGCGAATGGGGCTCACCCTTAACAAGCTTGAATTCGATGCTGCCACAGCAACGACACGTGTTCATGATGAAAAAGTTTTCCTGGTTAAACCACAGACCTATATGAACGCGTCGGGACGCGCAGTGCGGCAGTTAATGATGTATTACCAGATTAGGTTAGACGAAATTCTAGTGGTACACGATGATATGGATCTGACATTGGGCAAGTTACGATTGCGCCAGCGAGGATCAGCCGGCGGTCACAACGGTATCAAGGACATTATCAGCGCTACGGGAAGTGACGAATTCTATCGGTTAAAGATCGGCATTCAGCACCCGCAGCGGCAGCGAGTTGTGGACTGGGTGTTGACCCCATTTGCCAAAACCGATCAACCAGTGATTGATGCTGCTATCACTAAAGCGGATGATGCATTGGAAGATTGGCTAAACGGCATGCCATTTGCCCAGTTGATGAATAAGTTTAATTAAAACTTGCCCCTCGCTGGCTGATGAAGCTTGGGGTAATGGGTAAACTTGAAGAATATGAAAGAAGCAGGTGGAGCGATGAATTTAATCGACATGGTGCAGGCAGATCCGGAACTGTCGGCATTATGGCCTAAGCTCGAGACAGGCCGCCATTTGGTGACAGGACTATCAGGTTCGGCCAAGACGGTCTTTTTTGGCGCACTCTTGCAGCAGCAAAAAAAGCAGCTGCTGATTGTCGAAAATAATCGGTTTCATGCAGACGAGTTGGCAGCAGATTTGAGTAGTTTATTAGGCGATGCGCTTGTTTATGATTTTCCGGTTGAAGATGTATTGGCGGCTGAAGTGGCGGTCAGTTCACCGGAAACCCGCAACGACCGGATCAACGCACTGACCTTTATTCAAAGCGGCCAACCGGGCATTATTGTTACCAGCCTGGCAGGATATAAGCGAATTTTACCCGCACCGGCTGCATGGGCGGCAAGTGAGTTGGTTGTTGATATGGATTCAGAGCTTGATCCGCAAACGGTCGCCAAGCAGCTTGTGGCGATGGGTTATCGGCGTGATTCATTAGTGAGTGCGCCCGGCCAATTTGCCATTCGCGGTGGGATTATCGATATTTATCCATTAAATCAGGATGATCCGATTCGCATTGAGTTGTTTGATACGGAAATCGACTCGATTCGCAGCTTCGACATTGCTACCCAGCGCAGTTTGAAAAAGCTTGATCAGATTGTCATTGCACCGGCTACTGACATGATCGCTTCCGATCAGGTGCTGACCGATGCCGGTGCGCGAATCGGTAAGCAGGCAACAGCTTACAAAGCGAAAGTCAAGGATGCAGCGGCAAAGCAAGCGATTACCGATGGCTTGTTGACGACCAGCCAGCAGTTACAAGCATTAGAACGGCCAGAAAACCTGGCATTGTATGCGCCGGAGCTGTATCCGGAACATCACCGCATTACTGATTATCTTGCCGGTGATGCGCTGGTAGCGTTTGATGATTACAGTCGCCTGTTGGATAGTGATACGAATTTGGTGCAGGATACGGCTGAATGGTATTCACAGCTGCAAGAGGAAGGCCGTTTGTTGCCTAAAACACCTAATCCTACGATCCAAGCGCTTAATCAGCGTGATCGGCATCCGCGGCTTTACTTGAGCCTTTTCCAAAAAGGAATGGGTCAGTTGCGGTTGGATAGCTTGACTAACGTGCCGAGTCGCAATGTTCAACAATTCTTTAGTCAGATGCCATTGCTCAAAACCGAAACGGATCGGTGGGTGAAACAAAAGCAGACCGTGGTTTTCCTGGTTTCCGATAAGAACCGTTTGGATAAGCTGAGTGCTACTTTACATGATTTTGAGATTAGTAATGTGGTGACCGAACCTAATCAGCTGCTTTCAGGAAAAGTTCAGTTAACCGATGGCAGTCTGAAGAACGGCTTTGAATTGCCGGATTTGAAGCTGGTAGTGGTGACAGAACACGAGCTGTTCAATGCTCGGCAGCGGCGGCGGGCTCGCCATCAGACGTTGGCAAATACGGAACGCCTCCGCAGCTATAATGAATTAAAGCCTGGCGATTATGTTGTTCATGTCAACCACGGGATTGGGCAATATACCGGCATGGAGACGCTTGAAGTTGACGGTGTCCATCGCGATTACATCACCATCGTTTATCGCAACAATGACAAACTGTTTATTCCGGTTGACCAATTAAATCTGGTTCAGAAATATGTTTCTGCAGATGGCAAAACGCCTAACGTCAATAAGCTTGGCGGTACCGAGTGGCAAAAGACCAAACGCAAAGTGGCGGCTCGAATCGAAGACATTGCCGACGAGCTGATTGACTTGTACGCAAAACGGGAAGCGGAAAAAGGTTATGCTTTCGGGCCGGATGATGATCTGCAGCAAAAATTTGAAGATGAGTTTCCTTATCCCGAGACGCCTGATCAACTGCGATCGGCAAAAGAAATTAAGCGGGATATGGAGAAACCCAAACCCATGGATCGCTTGCTTGTCGGGGATGTGGGCTTTGGCAAAACCGAAGTCGCGTTACGGGCAGCATTTAAAGCAGTTGACTATGGTAAGCAGGTCGCAATTTTAGTACCGACTACCATCTTGGCGCAGCAACATTTTGACACCATGAAGGATCGATTTGCCGATTTTCCGGTTAAAATCGGCTTGTTATCGCGCTTCCAGACACCGCATCAAAATAAAATGACGATTAAAGGACTCAAAAACGGCACGATTGACATTGTTGTCGGCACCCATCGACTGCTTTCTAAAGATGTGGCATTTCGTGACCTCGGTTTGTTGGTGATTGATGAAGAGCAGCGTTTTGGGGTGAAGCACAAGGAACGGATTAAGCAACTGAAAAGCAATGTGGATGTGTTAACGCTGACGGCAACGCCAATTCCACGTACGCTAAACATGTCGATGCTTGGCGTGCGGGACTTAAGTGTCATTGAGACGCCACCGACAAATCGCTATCCGATTCAGACCTTTGTGATGGAGCAAAACCCCGGGGTCATTCGGGAAGCCATCGAACGCGAAATGGAACGCGGTGGTCAAGTCTTTTACCTGCATAATCGGGTGGAGGATATGGAGCGAACCGTGAGTCAATTGGAAGAGCTAGTGCCTGACGCTAGCATCGGGTATGCCCACGGTCAGATGACGGAAACCCAGCTGGAAAATGTCATCTATGATTTTCTGCATGGCGCGTATGACGTATTAGTGACCACGACCATTATTGAAACCGGGGTCGATATGCCGAACGCCAATACGCTGATTATTGAAAATGCGGATCATTATGGATTGTCCCAGTTGTATCAGTTACGCGGACGTATCGGGCGTTCCAGCCGTGTTGCTTACGCTTATTTCATGTATCAACCGATGAAGGTACTTAATGAAGTGGCCGAAAAACGGCTGCAGGCGATTAAGGATTTCACGGAATTAGGTAGCGGCTTTAAGATTGCGATGCGTGATTTGTCGATTCGCGGTGCGGGGAACTTGTTAGGCAAACAACAGCATGGATTTATTGATTCGGTTGGGTATGACTTGTACACGCAGATGTTACAAGAGGCGGTTAACAAACGCCGCGGACTTAAAACCGTTCAAAAAACCGATGCGGAAATCGACTTGGGTCTGGAAGCATACCTGCCAACGGATTATGTTGCCGACTCGCGCCAGAAAATTGAACTGTACAAACGGATTCGTGAAGCAGACAGTGATGAAGCCGAAACCGAGATTAGTGAAGATTTGATTGATCGATTCGGCGATTATCCACAGCCGGTGACGAATCTTTTGGCAATCGCACATCTGAAACGTTTCGCTGATTTGGCTTGGGTGGATCACGTCCAGAAAAACGACCAGAAAATGACGGTGGTGTTAACCCCGCAAGCGACTGCTAAAGCACAAGGCGAACCGATCTTCAAGGCGTTGGCGGCTACGACTTTGAAAGCACAAGTAGCAATTGCCGATGGAAAGCTGACGGTAACGCTCGCTGTGCCAGCAACCATGAAAGAAGACGAGTGGCTAGGGCAACTAACTGCTTTCATGAAGGGATTGCTGGCGGTTGTGAATCCGCAGCCGGGAAAAAAGCCTGCCGCCTAATAAGATGAACTGCTGGATATCGATGTGCGCTGCGTTATTTTGGCACAGCGATGCAGCGATGTTGATAGGAGATCACCATGCATAATCAACAAATGAAACATTTGATGCGCGGTGCGTGGATCTTGAGTCTTAGTTCCTTGATTGCAAAGATTCTAAGCGCCGTTTATCGCGTTCCTTTCCAGAATATGGTTGGCGACACTGGGTTTTACGCCTATCAGCAAATTTATCCGATTTATGGACTGGGCATGACGTTTGCGTTGTCAGGGTTTCCGGTTTATATCTCCAAGCTGGTTGCAGAAGCTGACAGTCTCGAAGCCAAACGAACAGTGGCCCATCAAAGTCGGGTCATTTTGACTTGGATTTCGTGGGCGTTATTTTTGGGACTCGAATTTTTTGGGGCCGCAATTGCGCAGGCGATGGCGGATCCGGAATTGTTGCCGTTAATCCAAATGGTGGCCTTTATGTTCTTAACCATGCCGCTACTGGCAACTGGCCGCGGTTATTTTCAAGGCACTTTTGATATGGTAAAAACCGCAACGAGTCAAGTGGTTGAACAGCTTGTCCGGGTGGCGGTGATTCTGCTAGCGGCTTGGTGGTTTCTGCAATATCACTGGAGCGTTTATCAAATGGGCGCTGTTGCCATGAGTGGGGCATTTTTTGGCGGGGCCGCCGCTGCTTTGACTTTATGGCGGCCTTATCGGCAAGTTTTTGGTCAGCAGCAGTATCAATTTCCCGGGCTTCACGCATACGGCCGCTTAATTAGTCGGTTTATCCGTGAAGGTGGGGCGATTACGCTTTATGCGGCTTTGTTGATCTTGCTACAGCTGATTGACAGCTTCACGGTGACGAAAGGTTTGACTGGTTCAGGGATTGCAATGGCAACTGCCAAGAGCTTAAAAGGGGTTTATGATCGCGGCCAGCCACTGGTCCAATTGGGTTTGGTGGTGGCAGCGTCTTTGTCTACAACGTTGCTACCCAGTCTGACTCAGGCGCGGCAATTACGACAGCGCCGCCAGTTCATTCAGCGCGGAGCCGAATTAGTCCATTTCAACTTAGCCTTTGCGCTGGCGGCGGCTTCGGGACTGATTGTCTTGATGCCGGCGATTAATCTATTATTGTTTGGCGATACGGCTGGCACTTATGCCTTGCAGTTATATGCACTTGCCATTGCCGTTGTTGCCATGATCAACGCGTATAATGCGATTTTGCAAAGCCTTGATCGGTATACAGGGATCAGTGTGGCCTTATTACTCGGCATTGTGGTGAAGGCGCTGAGCAATGAACCACTGGTGATGCGCTTTGGAACAGCAGGAGCAAGCGGGGCGACAATTTTGGCCTTGGGTGTGATCCTGTGCTTGATTTATTATGCAGTTCCTGAGACGATCAAAGGCAGAAGTGCACTGCGGCTGTTTGTACCCAAGCTTGTTGCCGTGACCGGGATTATGACGGTTATTGTGCATGTTACGGTGGGATGGATTCCGCTGAGCTCAAGAACTGTGGCAGTCGGTGTCACGTTGCTTGGCGTTGTCATCGGCGTCGTGGTCTTCTTGATTGCCGGAACATGGCTGCGATTGTTGACGTTACGCGAGATGCTAGATCTGCCAGGCGGGAAAAAGTATTTACGATTGTTACGACGAATAAAAGCGAGGTAAAAAGACATGCGATTGGATAAGTTCCTTAAAGTCTCACGAATCATTAAACGGCGCACCGTTGCCAAGGAAATTGCGGATAAGGGCCGGATCACGATCAACGGTAAAGTTGCCAAGTCGAGTACCGATGTTGGAGTTGGCGACACGCTGGTGATTAATTTCGGTAACAAAACATTGACCGTACGTGCGGACGATTTAGTTGAAACAACGAAAAAGAACGAAGCGGCCGATATGTACACGGTTTTGAAAGAAGATTATAAAGAAACATTTTAATGCCGATTTATTGAACAGCAGCCCCTCTGATTTGTTATACTTGATTTACTGAAGTAGTGATACACGGCTGGTGAAAACGAGGGTGCAGACAGATGGCGAAAAATAATATCAGTCAATTAAATAATGCATATACACGTGAACACAGGCAAAAGTCGACACGTGTGCCTAAGTCGCGGGCACACGCGGTACATATGAAACGAATTCGTAATTTGCTAATTGTGATGGTTGCTATTTTGGGCTTAGGCGGCGTCAGTTTAATGCGCACGCAAATGACACTGGGGGAAACAAATCAGGCGGTTGCCAAAGCCAAGTCTAATTTGAATAAATTAAAGGCGAACAAAGCCGCCCTTAAAGTTCAGGTTGACCAATTGCATAATGACGATTACACGGCCAAGCTGATTCGTGAAAAATACCTCTATTCGAAACCGGGAGAGATTATTTTTAATTTGCCGGATAAAGCAAACAAAGTGCCGGACTTAAACGTTACCCAATGACGCGATAAACGGGTTGCAATAAACGCAAGTGCCGGTCGTTTTTTATATTCGCGTCCCTGCAGTCATTTGGCTACTTTAGAGTTGTTGGTTTGAGATTCAGTGGTATTCTTGATGAGGTGGCAAGCATTGGCGGGGAGCACAGACGCTGAAATGTTTTCTTCATGGCGAATTGCCTTTGACGACTGCATTCAGTTGCTTTGGCTAGGCTAATACGTCGTGCTTGCGTGTCTTTTCACTCATGCTATACTTATAGATACATTTAATTAGGAGGACTTCTTTTTTTATGGCAGTTGAAGTTGGTACGAAAGTGGCTGGTAAAGTCACCGGGATCACGAAATTCGGTGCATTCGTTGAGTTAGGCGATGGCAAGACCGGATTGGTGCACATTAGCGAAGTCTCTGACGCTTATGTCAAAGATATTCATGATGTGCTGCATGTTGGCGAACCGGTGACGGTTAAAGTCCTTTCGATCCAAGATGGTAAGATTGGCCTGTCTATCCGGAAAGCAGTTGACAAACCGCAACAACGTGAAAATGATCATTATCACGAAAACAGACACGCACCCGCGCCACATGCTGGCAATAACCGCTTCCAAGGCGGCGCACGCAATAGTGGCAATCGATTCGGCCACAAAGCCCAACCGGTAAAAGGCGATTTTGATGCGATGATGTCCGGCTATTTGAAAGAAAGCGAAGATCGCCTAAGTGTTCTTCGCCGCAACACCGAAGGCAAACGCGGCGGCCGAGGCGGTCGGCGTAGTTAAAAAAATCAGGTCTGGGACAAACGGTTATTTGTTCTGGGCCTATTTTGTTGCCAAGCCGATTTGATGGTGGTTATGCGATCAATATGCTTGGCCGAGTATGCTAAGCGGAGGAGCAGACACATGAGTCCAAAGCTTTTTGAACAGTTTGAGTTTACGCCGCATACCCGGGTGTTAGTGGCTGTTTCCGGAGGCGTGGATTCGATGGTCTTGTTGGACCTGGCAGTTCGAGCACCGAATCTGGATGTCGTTGTCGCAACGTTTGATCATCGTTTGCGGCCAGAAAGCCGACAGGAGCAAGCATTTGTGGCGGCTGCAGCAGCGCGTTATCATGTTCCGGTTGTGACTGGAACATGGCAGCGATCGGCCGCCACTGCGGTAAGTGAAGCTGCGGCGCGACAGGCACGCTACGACTTCTTGAATGCGAGTGCCGATTCTCAGGCAGCCACGGTGATCATGACAGCGCATCACGCGGATGATCAACTTGAAACGGTCCTGTTTCGGTTAGGACGCTCCGGTGATCCGGCCGCCCTTGTAGGAATTCGTCCGGATCAACCGTGGCGTAAAAAGCGTTTGGTGCGTCCGCTGCTGAATTTTAGTAAAGATGATATTCGAGCTTATGCAGGCAGGCACGGTCTGGATTTTTGCGACGATCCATCCAATGCCGATACGCGTTATGCCCGCAATCAGTTGCGCCATCAAGTGATTCCGGCATTTAAAAAGCAAAATCCCGAGTTGTTGCGGCATGTCCAAAGATTTACAACGGAACAGTCTGGCCTGGTTGCACTGGCTCAAATGCAACTGACTGAATGGCAGCAGCGGTTGCGGATTAATTCGGTGACAATTGATTGGCGCGCGGCAGCAAATCAGCCGCGCACGATCCAGCTGATGCTGCTGGCAACCTTGCTACGCCAATGGCAGCCGAGAGTTAACCACGGACTGCTCATGCCGATCCTGAAAAGCCTGAATGATACTCGCGAACGACGATTTGATCTTGGCGCTGGCGTGACGATTGCGGTTCAAGCGGCCAAAATTGTGAAGTTGGTGCCAAAACCAAAACTAGCGCCGGCAACATTTTCTCGTATTGGCCAAAAATGCCAAACTGCTCGCGGTACATTTCAGCTACGAACAAAAGTGGCTGGTGACCAAGGTATTCCGGTACGTGTGCGCTTGCCGATTACATTAAGGACCCGCCAGGCCGGTGATATTGTTTACCTGCCTAATGGCGTGAAGCAGAAGCTGCGGCGATTTTTTATCAATGCAAAGGTTCCGGCCCGAACACGCGATCAATTACTGGTATTAGCGCAAGGTCATCAGATTTTTTGGATTGAAGGTCAGCCTTTAGAACGATTGTCGCTCCCTGCTCAAACTGATATACTCCATGTTGTACTGGTGAAATTGCCAGATGTTGACAGAAGTGAGGATAAATGATGAATCCCGATATTTTAAAGGTTTTGTATTCTCAAGACGATATTCACGCCATCACGACAAGACTTGGCGCGGAACTTAAGCGTGATTACGCGGGGAAGAATCCGTTAGTGGTGTGCATTTTAAAAGGTGCCATCATGTTCATGACTGATCTTGTTCGCGAAATTGATGATTATATGGAACTCGATTTTATGGACGTGTCAAGTTATGGTGATGCGACTGAATCTAGCGGTGAGGTCAAGATTATTAAAGATCTTGATGCCAGCGTGAAGGATCGCGATGTCTTAATCGTTGAGGATATCGTTGATACAGGACGCACCTTGAAGTACTTAACCGATATTTTTAAAACCCGCAAAGCAAAATCGGTCCGCATTTGTGCGCTGATGGACAAACCTGAAGGACGGGTTGTTGATGTTCAGGCAGACTATGTGGGAACCACAGTGCCAAACGAATTTGTGGTTGGGTATGGCTTGGATTATGCCGAACGTTATCGTAACTTACCTTATATTGGGGTATTAAAGCCAGAAGTCTATGCGGCAAAATCTTAATCTAAGCGCCGTGTTTGTGGTAGTATATAAGGAACTAATTGAATGTTGCCGGAGGTTCTAAATGAAGAAAAAACAAAACGGCCTGTTCAGTAGCACGCTGACGTATATCATCATTTTTGTGCTGCTGGTCACCGGTTTTGCGTATTATATGCGCGATAATGGGACAACATCGTCCCAAGAAATTGAAACAAGCACCTTTATGTCCGAATTAAAAAAGGACAATGTCAAAAGCTATTCGCTCCAGCCATCTGGTGGCGTTTATAAGGTCAGCGGTGAATACAAGAAGGCTGAAAAGTCTTCCGGTACGAACAACTCTCTGAGCTTTTTTGGCAATCAGTCAACCAAAGTTACCAAATTCTCGACTTATATTCCGACGAATGATGCAACTTTGAGTCAGATCCAAAAAATGACCAATGCCAACAATGTCAAGACCAATACGCAGGAGGAATCGCAGTCCGGTGTTTGGTTTAGCTTGTTGATTACAGTTGTACCGATTGTCATCATGATGATCTTCTTCTATATGATGATGAATCAGGCAGGTCAAGGCGGCGGCTCCGGTCGCGTGATGAGTTTTGGCAAGTCGCGGGCTAAACAAGCCGATAAAAATGCCAATAAAGTTCGCTTCTCTGATGTTGCCGGTGCAGAAGAAGAAAAGCAGGAACTGGTTGAAGTGGTTGAGTTCCTGAAAGATCCGCGTAAATTCTCGGCATTGGGTGCCCGTATTCCAGCCGGGGTTTTGCTTGAGGGTCCTCCTGGTACTGGTAAAACCTTACTAGCCAAGGCGGTTGCTGGTGAAGCCGGCGTACCGTTCTTCTCGATTTCCGGTTCTGACTTTGTCGAGATGTTCGTTGGTGTCGGGGCTTCGCGTGTTCGTGATCTTTTTGATCAGGCTAAAAAAGCAGCTCCTTCAATCATCTTCATTGATGAAATTGATGCGGTCGGTCGTCAGCGTGGCGCTGGTATGGGCGGCGGTCACGATGAACGTGAACAGACATTAAACCAGTTGCTGGTAGAAATGGATGGGTTCACGGGTAATGAAGGCGTGATTGTCATTGCTGCAACGAACCGTTCCGATGTTCTTGATCCGGCTTTGCTGCGTCCAGGTCGTTTTGACCGGAAGATTTTGGTTGGCCGACCAGATGTTAAAGGCCGTGAAGCCATTTTGAAGGTTCATGCAAAGAACAAACCGCTGGCACCAAATGTCGATTTGAAGGAAATTGCCCGTCAGACTCCTGGTTTTGTCGGGGCTGACTTGGAAAACCTGTTGAATGAAGCGGCGTTGGTTGCAGCGCGGCGAAGTAAGAAGCAGATTGATGCAGCTGATGTGGATGAAGCTGAAGATCGTGTCATTGCTGGGCCGGCGAAGAAAGACCGCGTCATCAGCCCGAAAGAACGGACGATGGTTGCGTATCACGAGGCTGGGCACGCCATTGTCGGTTTAGTCTTAAGCGATTCACGAACGGTGCGCAAAGTTACCATCATTCCGCGTGGTCGTGCTGGCGGATATGCAATTATGCTGCCAAAAGACGATCAATTCCTGCTAACCAAGAAGGAATTGACCGAACAAATTGTTGGTTTACTTGGTGGTCGCACAGCTGAAGAAATTATTTTCGGCGTTGAATCCACTGGAGCTTCCAATGACTTTGAACAGGCAACGCAAATTGCACGCAGTATGGTCACACAGTATGGGATGTCTGATCGGCTTGGAACCGTTCAGCTTGAGACTGAAGGGCAGCCGTTCTTGGGTGCTCAGTATGGCCAAACACCGCCATACTCAGAAACAACCGCAACGGCAATTGATGATGAAGTGCGGCGGATTATTGACGAGGCCCACAAACAGGCCTACGAAATTATCCAAGCCCATCGTGACCAGCACAAGTTGATTGCCGAAGCATTGCTTAAGTACGAAACCTTGAATGAAAAAGAAATTCTCAGCTTGTTCAATGACGGCAAGATGCCAGAACGCGATCAAGACGAATTTCCAAGTGAAAAGGCCGCAACTTTTGAGCAATCCAAAGCAGCCTTGGAACACAAGGATAAAGAAAAGCAAGCAGACGAAGAAGCACATGCTAAGTCTGAGGGTCAGTCGAATGCTGATCAAACAGACCAAGATGCGCATGATGACAATACGACGGACAGTGTGGAAAAGCCAGACGACACAACACCTGGCAGTAACCCGTCCGATGACGATCATCAGAATCCGCAAGCCTAAGTATAAAAACACTGCCAAATGTTGGTGGTGTTTTTTTATTAAGCGCGAACCGGCGCGGTTAGGGATCGGAGTGTAAGCGGCCTCGGACGTGATGGCCCGGTCTTGGCCATCGCGTTCGAGGTCCTTACACGCAGATCCCTGCGCCGGTGAGCGCGTTATGGGCATAAGCCAGAACATAAGTGGCCATAAATGTGATGATCGGACTTTGACCATCGCCATCAAGGTTTTGACATGTGGGTTTCTGCGCCGGCTTTTCAATAACGGCAATTTTTGGTAGAATAGCCACGTTTAACTTTCAGAAAAGAGGATCAATCCAACATGAGTGACTACATCGCGAGTGCATTGTCGCGCAACGCCCATTTTCGAATTTTCGCAGTCGACGCCACGCAAACGGTAAGCGAAGCACAACGACGCCATGACACCTGGAGTGCGGCTTCGGCTGCGCTGGGCAGAACTTTAATTGCCACAGCGTTATTAGCCGCATCGGGATTAAAAAACACGAATGACTTGCTGACTGTGCGTATCAAAGGGGATGGCCCGGTTGGCTCGATCGTCACAGATGGTACGCAACTCGGAACCGTTCGCGGGTATGTTCAGGAGCCGCACGTGAATCTTCCCCTCAATCTCGTCGGTAAAATCGATGTGGCAAAAGCAGTCGGCAAACACGGCATGCTTGCGGTGACGAAAGATATCGGAATCGGCGAGCCGTTTACGGGACAGGTACCACTGGTTTCAGGTGAGCTAGCAGAAGATTTTACGTATTATTTAGCTAAGTCTGAGCAGATTCCCGCGGCAGTCGGACTCTCTGTATTTGTCAATGCCGATAACACGATTAAGGTTGCTGGCGGTTTCATGCTAGAGGCGTTGCCCGGTGCGACCGATGCCGAATTGTCAGAACTGGAAGCAAACGTCAAAACACTACCGCTTGTATCGGAGTTATTAAAAAGTGGCCTGACTCCCGAGCAGATTATCCAACGTGTTGCAGGCAAAGAGCCCGTTCGCTTCCTGGATACCCAAGCATTGCGGTTTGCATGTAATTGTTCCAAGAAACATTTTGGCGATATTATGGCCACTTTGCCGCGGAAACAATTGCAGGAAATGATTGATGAAGACGGCGGTGCCGAGACGACCTGTAAGTTCTGCGGTAATCAATATCATTACAGTGTGGCCGATCTTGAAGCTTTGTTGGCCCGGCATGAATAGTTGCAGTATTTGCTTATTTTAAGTAAAGTTAACAACGCGAAAGCAAGAAAGAGGTGGCTTGTATGTGGCACATTGCCGATGTTGAGATCCCAAACCGACTCGTTGTTGCACCCATGGCTGGTGTGACGAATGCGGCTTTTCGGGTGACAGCCAAAGAATTCGGTGCTGGTTTGGTCGTTTGTGAAATGATTAGTGACCGCGGCATCATGTACAAAAATAAAAAGACGTTAAGTATGCTGTTTGTTGATCCGCGTGAACATCCGATTTCCATTCAGATTTTTGGTGGCACCAAGGAAACGTTGGTGAATGCAGCTAAGTTTGTCGATCAAAACACGGCTGCAGACATCATTGACATCAATATGGGCTGCCCTGTACCGAAAGTTACCAAAACCGATGCGGGGGCACACTGGCTTTTAGATCCGGAGAAAGTTTACGAAATGGTGGCTGCTGTGACCGATGCGGTTTCAAAGCCGGTCACGGTTAAGATGCGCACGGGTTGGGATGAAGACCACATTTATGCGGTTCAAAATGCATTGGCAGCTGAACGCGGTGGCGCTGCCGCATTAGCCATGCATGGGCGGACACGCAAGCAGCTATATTCTGGACATGCTGACTGGAACATCTTAAAAGAAGTCAAACAACACCTGAGCATTCCATTTATCGGGAATGGTGACGTGCGAACCCCACAAGATGCCAAACGGATGCTTGATGAGGTTGGCGCCGATGCAGTCATGGTGGGCCGCGCAGCATTAGGAAATCCGTGGGTCTTGAAGCAGATGGCAGCTTATCTTGATCATGGCGAGCTGATTCCGGAACCAACACCGCGCGAAAAAATCGCCACTGCCAAGTTACAGTTACAACGGTTGGTTGACCTGCACGGAGAACACCAGGCCGTTCGTGAATTCCGGATGCAAGCAGCCTATTATTTAAAAGGCATTCCACGCTCGGCAAAGACCAAAGCAGCCGTTAATATGGTTGATACGCAAGCAGAAGTCAATCATATTTTTGATGACTTTGTGGCGCAAACTGAAGCGCGCGCCCGTCAGCGTCAAGGCAGCCATTAAGCCATAAAACCTTTGATGATAAAAGGCGTTCAAGGATGATTGATTGACAATTAATCATGGCGAACGTCTTTTAATGCGTAGAAGGTTGCTTTTTAGCGGTAAAATTGTCATCATCAAAGAGTGGTATAAATTGAAACGGAGGAACTTGTGTTGGCTAAGGATAACGGACAGCAACCAGAAATGAACGATCAAATGATTGCGCGGCGGGAAAAGATGGATGCCTTGCGAGAAGCAGGAATTGATCCATTCGGTCACCGGTTTGACCGCACGCACTCTGCAGCAAAGGTACGTGAAGAATTTGGCGAAGACGACAAGGAAACGCTACTCGAAGAAAAGCCGGAAGTGACGATTGCTGGACGCATGATGTCCAAACGCGGTAAAGGTAAAGTCGGGTTCGCTGACATCCGTGATCGCAGCGGTAAAATGCAGATCTATGTTCGTAAAGACGTGGTTGGCGATGAAAACTACATGATCTTTAAGAAGGCAGATTTGGGCGATATTTTGGGTATTAGCGGCGAAGTCATGAAAACCGACTCGGGTGAGCTGACTGTCAAAGCCAATCACGTGACGCATCTAGCCAAAGCATTACGCCCATTGCCGGATAAGTGGCATGGCTTAACCGATGTCGAGCAGAAGTACCGCAAGCGATATTTGGACCTTATTTCGAATCCTGACAGTTTTGATCGGTTTGTTAAACGCACCAAAATCGTGAGTGCTGTTCGTGAATACTTGGATAACCACGGATTTCTTGAAGTCGAGACTCCGGTTTTGCATAATCAGGCCGGTGGTGCGAATGCGCGGCCATTCATCACGCACCATAATGCGTTGGATATCGATCTTTATTTGCGCATTGCATTGGAATTGCACTTGAAGCGGTTGATCGTTGGTGGCATGGAGCGTGTTTATGAAATCGGCCGCGTTTTCCGCAACGAAGGCATCGACACGAAACATAATCCGGAGTTTACGGAGCTAGAAACCTACGCCGCTTATTGGGATCTATCCGATGTCATGGTCGAAACCGAGGGCATCTTTAGATTTGCCGCCCACAAAGTCCTTGATTCCGGGAAACTAACTTATCAAGGGATGGACATTGACTTAGATGCACCATTTGCCCGTATCAACATGTTAGACGCTATCAAGGATAAAACCGGCGTTGACTTCTGGCCGGAAATGACTGTAGATGAAGCGCGTAAGTTAGCTGATGACCATGAAGTTCACTACGAACCTTATTGGAAGGTCGGGCATATTATCAGTGCCTTCTTTGATCAGTTTGTTGAATCAACGCTTATTCAACCGACCTTCATTACCGGCCATCCAATCGAAGTTTCCCCGTTAGCTAAGAAGAATCCAAAAGATACACGATTTGTTGAGCGTTTTGAACTTTTTGTCGGTGGCGGTGAGTACGCCAATGCCTTCACCGAATTAAACGATCCGATTGATCAGCGTCAGCGTTTTGAAGCGCAAGCAGCTGAAAAAACGGCAGGCAATGAAGAGGCACAAGGTATTGATGACGATTATGTTGAAGCGTTGGAATATGGCATGCCGCCAACAGGTGGACTCGGAATCGGCATTGATCGCTTAGTTATGCTGTTAACCGATGCACCGTCAATTCGCGATGTTCTTTTGTTCCCAACATTGCGCCCGTAGTTATGTGATAATGTCGCCATTTTGGGCGGCATTTTTATTTTCCGAAAGTTCCAACACTTTTGTGGTGCTCTCACGATCATTTTACGAATGATATAAGGTATTCGATAAAAAATATCCGGATACCTTTTTTTAATTGAAAAAGTTGTTGACGATAGCGCAAACCGTTGGTATGATAAAAAGCGTCGTAAATGAGCAACGCTGATGTGCAACAAAACATCAAAAAAAGTTATTGACAAGCGTTGATCGCTTGTGATAATATGTCAAAGTTGTCTTTTGACAAGGTAGTCCTTTGAAAACTGAACAAAGTTTCGTTTAAATGTGCAGGG